>Ga0308163_10000014_pt1 | contig 594253 bp, 516 predicted proteins | sample PhyTR1_FD_201037 | JGI IMG/M metagenome (GOLD analysis project Ga0308163, IMG submission 201037) | Phyllosphere microbial communities from UC Gill Tract Community Farm, Albany, California, United States - DLSLT.R1 | ecosystem: Host-associated > Plants > Phyllosphere > Unclassified | place...
GCATTTCGCTAAATCCGTCAACACCTTCTTTTCTGCTACATCGCCGTTTCCGGTGATCCTCAACTGCCGCATTTGACTGCGCCTCATTGGGGAGGCGAACTATAGCAAAGCCGCCCGATATCTGCAACATCTATTTTCCTGGATCAACAATACCTGTTTACCGCCTACCCGGCATCCTGCTCACTTCAAGCGCTCTTTTATGCAGACTGTCGCAAGCGGCTGGTGCGGCCGCTCTGCTTCAGGCACAGTGGCAACATCAGATTTTGACGCGCATCAGCATCAGTTACACTTGCCCACCGCGTCGATTAATTCCTTGCCAAGAAAGCGTCCCATGTTTCCGATTTCCAGCCTGCCCCAATTGCTGAAAACCCTGCTCGCCTGGCTGCAAAAGGCATTCGACGCCACCACGACCTGGGTCACCCAATTATCCTGGTGGAAGTTTTTCCTGTTTGCCGCGCTGGCCCTGATCGCCGGCTCGATCTTGCAGGATGAATTGTTTTCGTCCAGCCCCGACGAAGAAGTCGTGATCAAGTCGCACAAGCGGGCCAGCAAGAATACCGGCGAGACGAATATCCTGATCGACGATACGGGCATCCATTTCAATCCGCGCAACAGCAAGAGCCGCCGCAATACGGACAGCGCCGATGCCACCCCCACCGACGCCACGCCTGCCGACGCCAGCCCGACGGACACCGTGCCTGAAGAGCCGGCGCAACCGGTGCCGCCGGTGGCGCCGGTGGCGCCAGCCAAGCCCAGCTATCCCGTGACGACCAATGCTTCGGGCGAGGAAGTGCATATCGAGCTGCCGCCGCAAATCGGCGAAGAATTATCCAACGCCATCGAGGAAGCGGTCGACGATGCCGCCGAACAAAAGGTTTCGCGCTACCACCAGCAAGCCTCGACCTGGTTCAAGAGTTTTGTCTCCTTGCTGGTACTGGCCCTGTTTGCCATGAAAGCCCTGGTTGGCGGCAAGAAGCGCGCCGAAGCGGAAACGGTAACGGCCAATGAAGCGGCCGAGCGCGCCTCGATGCAGCGCCAGCTCAGCGAAGCGAAGATGCAGATGATGCAGGCGCAGGTAGAGCCGCACTTCCTGTTCAATACGCTGGCCTCGGTCGAACACCTGATACAGGTCGATCCGCCGCGCGCCGCCAAGATGCAGCGCAGCCTGATCCAGTACTTGCGCGCCGTGCTGCCGCAAATGCGCGACAACGCCCTGATTACCAACCTGGGCCGCGAGGCGGACATGGTGCAAGCCTATCTGAACCTGCTGAAAATGCGCATGGAAGAACGGCTGACGGTCGATTTCCAGATTCCCGATGGCCTGCGCAGCGCCGCTTTTCCGCCGATGATGCTGCAGTCGATGGTGGAAAACGCCATCAAGCACGGCCTGGAAGTGAAACCGGAAGGCGGCACCCTGCGCATCGTGGCGGAAGTGGCGCACAGCAAGCTGCGCGTGATCGTCACCGATGACGGCCTGGGCTTTGGCGCGGTGCCCAGCGATGGCACGGGGCTCGGTTTGCCGACCATCCGCGAACGCTTGAAACTGCTGCATGGCGACCAGGCCAGCCTGACGATTACGCCAAATCAGCCGAGCGGCGTGTGCGCCGTGATCGAAGTGCCGTATCAACTGTCGAAATAAGCACTCTGTAGTTGATAAAAACGCTAATTCATTGAATAATCAATCTTCGCCAGTTCACACTTGATGACCATGCCTACCGCTATTATTGCCGACGACGAAAGACTGATGCGCGACCAGCTGCGCTTGCGACTGGGCCAGGCCTGGCCCGAACTGGAAATCATCGGTGAGGCCAAGAATGGCGATGAAGCGATCGAACTGGTCGACCAGCTGAAACCGGACTTTACGTTTCTCGATATCCGCATGCCGGGCAAGACCGGCATGGAAGCGGCGCAAGTGATCGGCAACAAGAGCCGCATCGTGTTCGTCACCGCCTATGACAGCCACGCCGTCGAAGCGTTCGAGCGCGGCGCCGTCGATTATGTGCTCAAGCCGCCCGAGCACGAGCGCCTCCTGATCACGGTCGACCGCCTGAAGACGCACCTGAGCAAACCCGCGCTGGACGTCAACAGCAGCGTGACGGCGATGCTGTCGCAGCTGGCCGAGAAGATTACCGCCAAGCCGACCTACCTGCAATGGATACAGGCCAGCATCGGCCAGGACCTGCGCATGATTCCGGTCGAGGAAATCCTGTTCTTCCGCTCGGACGAAAAATATACCTGCGTGCAGACGGCCAAATATGAAGCGCTGATCCGCAAACCCGTGCGCGACCTGGCCGAAGAGCTCGACCCGTCGCTGTTCTGGCAGATCCACCGCGCCACCCTGGTCAATGTCAACGCCATCGAAGGCGTGACGCGCGATATCCGCGGCCGCCACCTGGTACTGATCAAAGGCAAGACCGACAAGCTGGAAGTGAGCCGCAGCTTCTTGCACCTGTTCAAGCAGATGTAAGCGCGCAGGCCGGATGGCGCCATGCCGGCCGGCCTGCGCTATTGTGCGCAAGATCAAGCCACCCCGCCGCAATCAGCCTACGCTGCATGAAGTCCCGCCCGCTCTTCCCCCTGCTCGCCTTTCTTTGATCTTTGGTTGATCCATCCGCAAGGAGCGCCCATGCCCGGCCGTGCAAAAACAGGATTGTTGCGCATGCTGCCGCTGGGCATGGTGGCAGCCGCCACGTATTATCTGTGGCGGCCCTTCAAGGCCAGGCGCCAGGCGGAGCCGACTACGCCAGCCAGCGAAGCCATGCTGGCGATCGACAGCGAGCAGTCCATCGTGCATGCCAACGCGCCAGCCGCCACCCTGTTCGGCAGCACGCCGGAGGCCATGCGCGGCATGCCACTGAGCCACTTCATCTTGCGCGATTTGCGCAGCCTGGACAGCAACATGCCTTTTCTTGACATCGGCCAGCAACTGCGCCTGACCGGCCGGCGCGCCACCGACGCCACCCTGATGGGCCGCAGGATGGACGGCGCCATGTTTCCGCTGGAGGGTTCATTAACGGCGAGCACCGGGCACGAGGGCGCCATCGATACCGTCCTGGTGCGTGACATCAGTGCGCGCAAGCAAGTCCACGAACAACTGGCGCGCTCGTTCGCCCAGCTGCGAGAACTGTCGAGTGCGCTGCAAACCATCCGCGAGGAAGAGCGCAAGCATATCGCGCGCGAGTTGCACGATGACCTGGGCCAGTTGCTGGCCACCTTGCGCGTCGACCTGACACTGGCGCGCCAGCATGCCGACATGACGCCGCCTTTGCTGGGCCTGCTGCACGAGATGGATGGCTTGCTGGTGACGGCGATTTCCTCGCTGCGCCGCATCGCCAGCAATCTGCGCCCGCGCGCCCTCGATGAAGGAGGACTGTATTTTGCCCTGCAAACCTTGCGCCACGACTTTTTGCTGCGCCAGGCCGTGCATTTCGAACTGATGGCCGACGAGGGCGACCTGGTGCTGGACGACCAGCGCAGCACGGCCATCTACCGCATCGTGCAGGAAGCGCTGACCAATATTGCCCGCCACGCCGAAGCCAGCCATATCACGATCGCCCTGCACCGCATCGATTCCATGCTGGCGATCACGATACAGGATGACGGCAAGGGCATTACCGACCGCGACCTGGAAAAGACGGCGTCGCTGGGACTGCTGGGCATGCGCGAACGGGTGTGGGGCTTGAACGGCAGCATACAGATCGGCGCCGACAGCGAACTGGGCGGCACCCGCATCGACATCATGCTGCCCATGCATGCGCCCGCGTCCGCACCATAGAAAAAGGCGCTCCACGGAGCGCCTTGCTTCACAACACCATGCTGGCGTTGCTTAGAACTTGTGGGTCATGCCCAGCTGGTAGACCGACTTGTCGCTGAACTGGTCGCGGCCGGCATAGCCGTACACGGCGGTACGCTTCGACAGCGGGTAGTCGTAGCCCAGGCCGAAGGCCTTGGCGGTTTCCTTGCCGCTGACCAGGCTGCTGTCCTGCTTCTGTTTCACATAGCTGGCCTTGATTGCGCCGCCGCCGATGTCATACGCCAGGCCGATCAGGAAGCTCTTGAATTCGCCGTTGACAGCAACGTCGGTGTCGGCTTTCGAGTAGTCGAACGTGACTTTGGCAGGGCCGAATTTGTAGCCACCGCCGACCAGCCACAAGGTTGGCTCAGCGGCCGCATTGGCTACCGTCTGCACTTTTTTCTGGTAGCCGGCGTGTGCGCTGGCTGGGCCCATGTCGTAGGTGGCAACCACGCTGTAACCGGAATCGGCGTCCTTGATTTCGCTGGCGACGACCTGGCCGCTGATGACGAAACCGCTGAAGGTCGGGCTGTTGTAGGTAACCGAATTGCTGACGCGCGAAGCGCCCACCACCGAGCCGCCGGCGGCAGGACCGTTTGGCGACTGGCCGCCGCGCATCACTGGCTCATTGATCTTGCCGATCACGCCATAGGTATTGAATGGATCGACGCGGGCCAGGGTGCCGTCCAGCAGGTCCTTGGTGCGGCCCAGGTAGACGGTACCGAAGTTGCCGGTCAAACCCACCCATGCCTGGCGGTCGAACAGGGTGTTGGCCGTGGCTTGCGCGCCGGTGTCGGCCTTGAATTCACTCTCCAGATTGAAAATGGCTTTCAGGCCATTGCCCAGATCTTCCGTACCCTTGAAGCCGATGCGCGAAGCCTGGTTCTCACGTTCCACGATGGAGGAACCGCTGGTCTTGGCCAGGCCCAGGTCGACCACGCCGTAGACGACGACGTTCGATTGCGCCTGCGCCGTAGCGGCGGCGAAAGAGGCGATGATCAATGCTGCCAGAGTAATTTTTTTCACTTGAGATTCTCTACATTAGGTTGGACAAAATTTGTTGCTGCTCAGCTGCTGAACCGAATCATGCCAAGCAAATGCTTCAACAATATGACATCGGCAATCTGTTGTTTTTTGGCACTCTTTTTCTCAAGGCGAAAAAAAACCGCCCGCAGGCGGTTCGGTGGCATGTTGCCGCTTACTTCAGGCGGCAGCTCAGCAGCCAGTAATATTCGAGGCGCTTCATGCGGATCTCGCGCGCCGAATGGGCGAACTTCTTGCGCAGGTGGCTGTCCGATGGAAAATTTTTCAGCACTTCATAGCGCTCGCCCGCGTCGGTGGTGCGGAACTGGTGGGTGTTGCCTTCCAGGTCGGTACGGGCGATGACAGTGCTGCTGCCGTCGACATAGGAATTGTCGATCAGCACCAGCATGATGTCCTTGCCCAGCTTGCTGCGCAACTGCTTCAGGTATTTATCCTGGTCTTCGCGCTTGACGTGCGACCACCAGAAACCGGCGAACACGGCAGTGAATTTGCCTGCCAGATCGTCGGGCAGGTTGAAGGCGTCGAGCTTGGCGAAAGTCACGTTCCCGGGCAGGCCACGGGCCTGGGCCAGCGCCAGCATTTCATCGTTGAGGTCGGTTGCCAGCACCGACTCGGCCGTTTCGGCGACCACCTCGGTCCAGTAGCCGGTGCCGCAGGCCAGTTCCAGCACGGTGTGGCCTTCCAGCACGTCGGCGACCTTGTCGCGCAACACTTCCAGGTCTTCCTGGCGTTCGGGCTTGTCATAGACGCGCTCGTACTGCTGCGCGATGGTGGCGTAATATTTGGCAAGCTGATCGGTAATCATGTGTTTCTTCTCTTATAGTGTCTGGGCCGGACACCTCGCCCGGCCGGGTGCTGCATTGTTATAGTTCGTAGTGCTCTTTATCGCCGCTCATCGCCTGTTCGATCAATTTACGGTTCAGGGTCGGGGTCAGCAACTCGATAAAGGTGTAAATGTAGCTGCGCAGATAGGCGCCCTGCTTGACGGCCACGCGCGATACATTCATGCCGAACAGGTGGCCGACCGGGATGGCGCGCAGGCCCCGGTCGCGCTCGGCGTCGAAGGCCATGCCCGCTATGATACCAATCCCCATGCCCAACTCGACATAAGTCTTGATCACGTCGGCGTCGATGGCTTCCAGCAGGATGTCCGGTTTCAGGCCGCGCAGCACGAAAGCGTGGTCGATCTTGTTGCGTCCGGCAAACGCGCTGTCATAGGTAATCAGGGGAAACGCGGCGATTTCCTCCAAGGTGACCGACTTCGACTTGAGCAGCGGATGGTCGACCGGCACCACCACCACATGCTCCCATTGATAGCAGGGCAAGGTGATCAGGCCGTCGATGGCGGCGATCGATTCGGTGGCAATTGCCAGGTCGGCCTGGTCGCGCTGGACCATCTCGGCGATCTGGCGCGGGTTGCCTTGCAACAAGGACAATCTTACCTTCGGGAACTTGATCATAAAGGCCTGCACCACCTTGGGCAAGGTGTAGCGTGCCTGCGTATGGGTGGTGGCAATCGTGAAACTGCCGCTGTCCTGCGCCGCGTATTCCTTGCCGATGCGCTTCATGCTGTCGATTTCCTGCATCACCAGCTCGACCGATTCGAGCACCAGGCGGCCCGGCTCCGTCAGGCCGCGGATGCGCTTGCCGTGGCGCGTGAAGATGTCGACCCCCAGCTCTTCTTCCAGCTCGATGATGGCTTTCGACACGCCCGGTTGCGAAGTGAACAAGGCCTTGGCCGCGTCCGTCAGATTATAGTTCTGCCGGACCGCTTCGCGCACGAAGCGCAGTTGATGGAGGTTCATTGCTGGTTTTGCCTTAGAAATAAGCTACTGCGAAGCTGCTGCGCCGCCCTACCGATGATTTTACATTCATGCTTATACACATATCGCATATAAGCAAATGCATACTTAGTAGTTTGGAATAAACACTAAGTTTATTACTATTGCGGGTACTTTGGGGGTGCAAGCATGACTTTGTCTTATATAGTCTCAGGATTTGCCGTAGGTTTACTGGTCGGCATGACCGGTGTCGGTGGCGGCTCGCTGATGACTCCGCTGTTAACATTGCTGTTTGGCGTCTCGCCCTCGGTGGCCGTCGGCACCGACCTGGCCTTTGCCTCGATTACCAAGAGCGCCGGCACCCTGACGCACCGCGTGCGCGGCACCATCCGCTGGGATATCGTCAAGCGCCTGTGCATCGGCGCCCTGCCCGCCGCGGTCGTATCCACGCTGGCCCTGAAATCGTTCGGCACCCTGTCGCCGGAAATCGGCCAGATCATCCGCTACTCGATCGCCGGCTCGGTGCTGCTGACGGTGGTTGCGCTGATCTTCAAGGGCCGCATGCTGAACTGGATCAATGCCCATCCTGAAAAACAATTGCAAGGCAACAAGCTTGCCGCCGCCACCATTATTTCCGGCGCCGTGCTGGGTGTGCTGGTCACCGTCTCGTCGATCGGCGCCGGCGCCATCGGCGCGACCTTGCTGGTGATGCTGTATCCAAGCATGAGCTCGGCCGAAGTGGCCGGCACCGATATCGCCTATGCCGTACCCTTGACGGCGATCGCCGCGCTGGGCCACTGGTGGCTCGGCTCCATCCACTGGGAACTGCTGATCTCGCTACTGATCGGCTCCCTGCCCGGCATCACCCTCGGTTCCTGGGTTGCCCGCTCGGTACCGGAAAAGTTTTTGCGCGTGCTGCTGGCGATGACCTTGACCACCGTGGCAGTAAAGCTAATCTACTAATTCAAATACAATCCCAGGCAATCTTCCAGCACCCCGGCTTATTTAGGACTTGATATGTACCATTACGATCAGTACGACCACCTTATCGTCAAAGAACGCATCGCGCAGTACCGCGACCAGGTTGCGCGCCGCATCGCCAACGAGTTGACGGAAGAGGAATTCATTCCGCTGCGCCTGCAAAACGGGCTGTACATGCAGCGCCACGCCTACATGCTGCGCATCGCCGTGCCGTACGGCCTGCTGTCGTCGAAGCAGATGCGCATGTTCGCCCATATTGCGCGCAAGTACGACCGCGGCTATGGCCACTTCACCACGCGCCAGAATATCCAGTTCAACTGGGTCGAACTGGAACAGACGCCCGATATCCTGACCGACCTGGCGTCGGTGGAGATGCACGCGATCCAGACTTCCGGTAACTGTATCCGGAATACAACGTCGGACCCGTACGCCGGCGTGGCGGCCGATGAAATCATCGATCCGCGCCCGTATGCGGAAGTATTGCGCCAGTGGAGCACCTTCCACCCCGAGTTCATCGCCCTGCCGCGCAAGTTCAAGGTCGCCATCAATGGCGCCGAGCAAGACCGTGCCGCGATCGCCGTACACGATATCGGCCTGACGGCCGTGCGCAACGAAGCCGGCGATGTGGGCTTCAAGGTGATGGCCGGCGGCGGCATGGGCCGCACGCCGATCCTGGGCAGCGTGGTGCGCGAATTCTTGCCATGGCAGCATCTGCTGACCTACACGCAGGCCATCATGCGCGTGTACAACCTGCACGGCCGCCGCGACAACAAATACAAGGCGCGCATCAAGATTTTATTGAAAGCCATCGGCGTGGAAGAATTCACGCGCCAGGTGGAAGCGGAATGGATCGACCTGAAGGACGGCGCGGAAACCCTGACGGTCGAGGAAATGCAGCGCGTGGCGGACTTTTTCAATCCGCCCGCCTACCTGGAATTGCCCGACGTCGACTACGCTCTTGAGCACGCCGACAACAAGGCCTATGCCAACTGGCTGCAGCGCAATGTCAAGCCGCACCAGCGCCCAGGTTACGTGGCGGTGGTGCTGTCGCTGAAGAAAACCGGCGTGCCGCCGGGCGACGCGACGGCCGAACAGATCGACTTCGTGGCCGACCTGGCCGACCGCTACAGCTTTGGCGAACTGCGCGTGACGCACGAGCAGAACCTGGTGCTGGCCGACGTCGAGCAGTCGAAACTGTTCAAACTGTGGCAGGAAGCCAAGGCGCATGGCCTGGCGACGCCGAATATCGGCCTGCTGACCGACATGATCTGCTGCCCCGGTGGCGATTTCTGCTCGCTGGCCAATGCGAAGTCGCTGCCGATCGCCGCCGCGATTGCCGAGCGTTTCGACAATATCGACTTCCAGCACGATATCGGCGAGATCGAGCTGAATATTTCCGGCTGCATCAATGCCTGCGGCCACCATCACGTGGGCAGCATCGGCGTGCTCGGCGTCGACAAGGATGGCAGCGAATGGTATCAGGTGTCGATCGGCGGCGCGCAGGGCAACCACGCCGCCATCGGCAAGATCATCGGACCATCGTTCTCCGCCTTGCAAATGCCGGAAGTCATCGCCCGCCTGCTGCACGTGTATGTGCGCGAACGCCATGAGGGCGAACGCTTTGTCGACACGGCGCAGCGCCTGGGCTTGCCGCCCTTCAAGGAACATGTGTATGCAACGCCGATCACCGTCGGCAACCTGGTCGGAGAAGACGAATATGTTTGAAGTACGCGAAGAAATCATCAAGAACGCCGCCGTGGTACCCAATAGCTGGGGCCTGCTGCGCCTGGACGAGGGCGACACGCCGGAAACGGTAGTCGTGCCTGAAGGCAAGGCCATCGTGCCGCTGCTGGTATGGCAGGCCCAGCGCGAGGCCCTGGCCGCGCGCCTGCCCGAGATCGGCGTATGGCTGGCCGGCGACGAGCGTCCGGAAGAACTGGCCGACGTGATCGAACAGTTGCAGGTCATCGCCATCGACTTTCCGAAATTTACCGATGGCCGCGGCTATTCGATCGCCTTCAACCTGCGTGCCCGCTTGGGCTACAAAGGCGAACTGCGCGCCATCGGCGACGTGCTGCGCGACCAGCTGTTCTCGATGCACCGGGTCGGCTTCGACGCCTATGCGACGCGCCCGGACCGCAGCATCCATGACGCCCTGAAAGGGTTATCGGTGTTTTCGGAAACCTACCAGGCTTCGTGGGATCAGAAGTCGCCGCTGTTCCGCCGCCACCACCGCGAAGGCCAGAATCCCGACCTCGACAACGCGGCCGGCATCTGAATAAAGGCACCACGACCAACATGAGCGACCTCTCTACTTTAATTGACGCCACCCAGCAAACGCTGACACGCATCGCCGCGGATTTTTCGCCGGCTGTGTTCGCCTCTAGCCTGGCAGCCGAAGACATGGTGCTGACCGACATGATCCTCAAAGCGAAGCTGCCGATCGGCATCTTTTCGCTGGAAACGGGCCGGTTGCACCAGGAAACCCTGGCCGTGCTCGGCAAGGTCAAGGACCGTTACGCGCATGAGATCACCCTGTACCGCCCACAGCCGGAAGCGGTTGAGGCCTACGTGGAACAGAACGGCCTGAACGCGTTTTACAACAGCGTCGAGATGCGCCGCGAATGCTGCCGCATCCGCAAGGTCGAACCCTTGGGCCGCGCCCTGGCCGGCAACAAGGCCTGGGTCACGGGACAGCGCCGCGCGCAGTCCACCACGCGCGCCGAACTGCATGTGCAGGAAGATGACGCGGCGCACGCGATGACCAAATTCAACCCGCTGGCCGACTGGTCGGAAGAGGATGTGTGGGCTTATATCCGCGCCAACGACGTGCCCTACAATGCGCTGCACGACCAGGGTTATCCGTCGATCGGCTGCGAACCGTGCACGCGCGCCGTGCAACCGGGCGAAGACGTGCGTGCCGGCCGCTGGTGGTGGGAAAACCCCGATTCCAAGGAATGCGGCCTGCACATGGTGGACGGCAAGTTGATCCGCATTAAATCCGTGGCCGCCTGAATCCGATTACAGAGAACAAGACAGAGAACAAGAAAGCATCCAATATGAGCAATATTTTGAACCAGCGCCACCTCGACAGCCTTGAGTCGGAAGCCATCCACATCATGCGCGAAGTGGCGGCCGAGTCGGCCAACCCTGCGCTGCTGTTTTCGGGCGGCAAGGACTCCGTCGTCCTGCTGCGCCTGGCGGAAAAAGCTTTTCGTCCCGGCAAATTCCCGTTCCCGCTGGTGCATATCGACACCGGCCATAACTTCCCGGAAGTCATCACCTTCCGCGACAAGAAAGTGGCGGAACTGGGCGAGCGCCTGATCGTCGGCTCGGTGGAGGATTCCATCAAGCGCGGCACGGTACGCCTGCGCAACCCGGCCACCGACTCGCGCAACGCGGCGCAAGCCGTGACCCTGCTGGAAACCATCGCCGAACACAAGTTTGACGCCTGCATCGGCGGCGCCCGCCGCGACGAGGAAAAAGCCCGCGCCAAGGAACGCATCTTCTCGTTCCGCGACGAATTCGGCGCCTGGGACCCGAAAGCCCAGCGCCCGGAACTGTGGGACCTGTATAACACCCGCGTGCACCCCGGTGAAAACATGCGCGTGTTCCCGATCTCGAACTGGACCGAACTGGACGTGTGGCAATATATCGCCCGCGAAAAACTGGAACTGCCGCCGATCTACTTTGCGCACGAACGCCAGGTAATCCCGCGCAATGGCCTGCTGGTGCCGCTGACCGACCTGACGCCGCCGCGCGAAGGCGAAACGGTGGAAACGCAAGTGGTGCGCTTCCGCACCGTCGGCGATATCTCGTGCACCTGCCCGGTATCGTCCGACGCGGCCACGGTCGACGCCATCATCGCCGAAACGGCAATCACGCAAATCACGGAGCGCGGCGCCACCCGCATGGACGACCAGACCTCCGAAGCCTCGATGGAAAAACGCAAGAAAGCAGGGTATTTCTAATGAACGCAGCAGTCTTGAACACCACTACCAACGACAGCCTGGAGCGCGGCATGCTGCGCTTTATCACGGCCGGTTCCGTCGATGACGGCAAGAGCACCCTGATCGGCCGCTTGCTGTTCGACAGCAAGGGCATCTTCGCCGACCAGCTCGACGCCATGTCGCGCTCCAAGCACAAGCGCACGGTCGGCGATACGGTCGACCTGTCGCTGCTGACGGACGGCCTGGAAGCCGAGCGAGAGCAAGGCATCACGATCGACGTCGCCTACCGTTATTTCGCCACGCCGAAACGCAAATTCATTATCGCCGACACGCCGGGCCACGAGCAGTACACGCGCAATATGGTCACCGGCGCCTCGACCGCCGACGCCGTGATCATCCTGATCGACGTGTCGAAGGTCAAACTCGGCGACGACGGCAGCGTGGAACTCTTGATCCAGACCAAGCGCCACTCGACCATCGCCCACCTGCTGCAGATCGAGCATGTGGTGGTGGCCGTCAACAAGATGGACCTGGTCGATTACGATGAAACGGTGTACAACCGCATCGTCGCCGCCTACCGTGAGTTCGCCCAGTCGCTGGGTTTGAAGGACATCACGCCGATTCCATTGTCGGCCCTGACCGGTGACAACGTGGTCGAGCGCGGCGACAAGCTGGGCTGGTACACCGGCCCAACCCTGATCGAGCTGCTCGAGTCCCTGTCCGTCTACGACGAATCGCACGACGCGCCGTTCCGCTTCCCGGTGCAGCTGGTGGCGCGCCACAACGGCCACGAAGCGAACGATTTCCGCGGCTACATGGGCCGCATCGAGGCGGGCAAGGTCAGCGTCGGCGATACGCTGGTGGTACAGCCATCGGGCCAGAGCGCCACCGTCAAGGATATCGTCACCCTCGACGGCTCGCTGCAAAGCGCCGTGGTGGGCCAGTCGGTCACCCTGCTGCTCAATGAATACCTCGATATTTCGCGCGGCGACCTGCTGGCCGGCAGCGACCGCCCAGCCACCTTGCTGAAACAGGTGACGGCGGACGTATGCTGGCTGTCGGAAGACGCGCTCGACCTGCGCCGCAAATACTGGATCAAGCACGGCACGCGCCAGACGGCGGCCAAGGTGACGGCGATCGACACCCTGCTCGACATCAACACGCAGCAGCGCCATCCGGCCGAAGGCCTGAAGCTGAACGATATCGCCCGCATCAGCCTGAACGTGCAGCAGCCGCTGGCGGCCGACGCGTATGCCGATATCCGCGCCACCGGCGCCTTTATCCTGATCGATGAAGTGACCCACCAGACCGTTGCAGCGGGCATGATCCGCGTCAGCTAAAGGAAGGCAAGCATGAACCACTCCACATCTCTCCCGGGCAAGGTCTACCTGATCGGCGCCGGCCCCGGCGCGCAGGACCTGATGACCTTGCGCGGCGCGCGCCTGCTGGCGCAAGCCGAGGTGGTGCTGCACGACGCGCTCGTGACCAACGAGATGCTGGAGCTGTGTCCGCAGGCGAAAAAAATCCTGGTCGGCAAGCGCTGCGGCCAGCTGTCGACGGCGCAGGCCTTCATCAACAAGCAACTGGTCGACCATGCGCAGAAATATGCGGTGGTGGTGCGGCTGAAAGGCGGCGACCCGATGCTGTTCGGCCGCGCCGACGAGGAATTGCGCGCGCTGGAAGAAGCCGGTATCGCGGTGGAAGTCGTGCCCGGCATTACCACCGCGCTGGCCGCCGCCGCCGCTACCCGGCAGCCGCTGACCAAGCGCGGTGTCTCGCGCAGCGTGGCTTTTTTCACGTCCAGCACCGCGCCCGGCGAATCCGAGCAGACGGCGGTGCCGGACTGTGACACGCTGGTGCAATACATGGGTGGGCGCGAAGCGATCGCCACCGCGCAACGCTTGCTGGCACAGGGCCGCGCCGCCGATACACCGGTGGTGGTGATTGAGAACTGCAGCCGGCCCGAGCAACGCATCGCGCGTTTGACCTTGTCGCAACTGGCGCTGGGCTTGGGCGACAAGCAGGGCCCGGTGCTGGTGATGCTGGGCGAGGCGATGGCCATGCGCGCCAGCCAGGCACAGGACACGCCCGCCTTTACCGACTTTAAAGTCAGTAACTATTGATCTGATGCAAAACATGGTAGGATGACCGGTCCGCAATACCGCGCCATCGCAGCACTTTCTACCTTGTCATCATTCATGAATTTTTCCTCCCTGCGCCTAGCGCTGCAGTCACTGAGCCGCAGCAATGGCGGCCTGTTCGCCACGATGTTGCTGGTCACCGTGGGCCAGATCGGCCTGTGGCTGGTGTTTCCCGCCATCGATAATGAAAACCATCTGCTCGAATGCCTGCAGGCGCTGTTTCTGGCGCTGGCCTGCATCGTGCACGGGCAAAAAGCGTGGACCGAACCGGACCGCGACTCGCTGCGCTTCCTGATCCACGCCGGCCTGTCGGCGCTGATGTTCGGCTTTTTGCTGCGCGAGCTGGAAATTCGCGAGATGGGCGAGTCGTATGCCTGGAACGTGCTGGAAAAAACCCTGCGCGTGCTGGAATTGCTGGTGCTGCTGCGCCTGCTGGTATTTTTCGTGCCGCGCGCGCGCGCCGTGTTTGCGAACGTGCGCGCCATCTTCGGCATGCGCGTGACCATCATCACCCTGATCGGCGGCCTGTTCATGGTGGCCGGCTGGCCGTTCGACAAGAAGGTCATCCACGCGCTGCCGGAAATGTATTCGGAGCTGCTGGAAGAAGTGTTCGAACTGGACGGCTACCTGCTGCTGTTCCTGGCGGCCATGGCCGATACCGCCATGGCCGCCCGCATCAAGCTGCGTCTGCCCAAGGCGCGCTGACGTCCACTTCAAAGCGCGACGGCTGAGGCAATAACTGCCGCAGGGTCGCCGCCACCCGCGCCAGGCGCGGATCATCATTCTCCGCCTCGTCGCAGGTATCGTTAATGCAGAAAAACGGCAAGCTGCCAAACTGTTCGCACAGTTGCGCCAGCAGTGCCGCCGCGTCCGCGTCGCCGCTGGCGATATGCAGCGGGTCGAGCACTTCGCTGCGCGCCAGGCCCTGCGCCACCATCCAGCGTGGCACCAGGTCGGGCAGCAGCGCCGGCGCGCGCCAGGAGCGAAACACGGTAGAGCGTACCTGCGCAAACAGCTCGGGGGCTTGCCGTTCCAGCGCCCGCATGGCGCTGACCAGCATCGGCCGCGGCGCATGCGCAAACAAACGGGGCTCATGGCGGTAATCAGGGTCGCGCGCGCCCAGCCAGTCGCGCGACAGCACCGCGCAATTGACCGGCGCCGCCATGTCGGCCCGGGTGTGCGCCGGCAAGTCGACCAGCGCCGCTTCCGTGTACACGCGCAGGCGCTCGCCAAACCAGTGGCCGGCATCGAATTGCTGGCCCAGAAAGACATCGTCATTGAAATACAGGAAGCGCTCTGCCAGGCCGGGGATATGGTGCAGATACGATTCGATATGGGCCGAGTCGAACACCGGCAGCGCGGACGCAGGCATCAGCTGGCGGTGGTCGATCACGCTCAAGCCTTCGCACGCGCGCAGCCAGGCCGGCACCTGGCGGTCGGTCACCAGGTAGACATGGCCGTGCCCGGGAAAGAAGCGTTCGAGCGCGCGCAGGTTGTAGCGCAGCTCGCCGTTGTCGCGGTAGCGGCCCGCCACATTGCCGTGCAGCGCCAGCTGGCCGGGGTGTTGTATCGCCCACTGTGCATAGGCGGCGCGGTGGCGCGCGCGCCAGGCTGGGTCCTGCCCATCCACCCACAGGTAGACGATATCGACCGGCCCGTTCACGACTGGCCGGGAGCGGCCACGCAGTAATCGGCAATCGCCGCCAGCACGCTGGCGTTTTCGCCGACCGCCTCGACCACTTTCAGGCGCAGCTGAGGGTGCGCCTGGCGCAATTCGTCCACCAGCAGCGGCAGGTCGCGCAGCACATGGCCGCCCTGGCCCAGGAACACCGGCACCACGGTGGCGTCCAGTACGGCACCGTCGGGCAAGCCGGCCAGCAGGCTGGCAACCAGTTCCGGCAGGCGCGGCGTCATCAGTTCAAGAAAGGCCAGGTGCACGGCGGTGCCGGGCATGCGCGCTTGCGTCAGGTCGCGCAGGCGCTCGAACGGCGCGGCCCAGGAAGCGGCGCGCGCGCCATGGGCGAACAGGATCAGCGCCTGCTGTGTGTTTGTATTCGTCATCAGTGTCGCTCCACCCACCACAGCATGATCAAGGCCGCAAACAGATACAGCACGCTCGGCGCGGCCGCCGTCAGCAGGGCCGGCCAGGTACTGAGCAGCCCCAGGTGCGAGAACAGGGTATTGACCAGCATGAAGCTCACGCCGATCATGATGCCGATGAAAATCTTCAGGCTCACGCCGCCACTGCGCGTATGCATGTAGGCGAACGGCAGCGCCAGCGCCATCAGCACGAAAATGGCCAGCGGATCGATCAGCTTTTTCCAGAAGGCGATGCGGAAGCGCTCGGTCTCCTGCTTGTTCTCGGCCAGGTGGCGCGTGTACACCGCCAGTTCGCTGGCCGACATGCGCTCGGGGTCGGAGGCCGATACCGTCAGGATCTTCGGCGTCACTTCCGAGACCATGTCCTTGGTGGCGCTTTTCACGGTGTGAACCAGGCTGGTTTCCTGGTTATAGTAATTCTGCAGCTTGGGCTCGTAGCCGGGCGTGGTGGCGGCGCTGTTCGAGAACGCCGTCTCCGTCACGTCCGACAAGCGCCAGACGTTGTTGCCCTGGTAAATCGCGCTGGCCGCCACCGTCATGCTGCGCAGGCGCATGGTGGTGTCGAATTCGTACAGCTTGACGTTTTTCAGCTGGCCGTCCGGGCGCGCTTCGCCGACGTTGAAAAAGCGCGAGCCTGTGACGCTGCCCGTCAAGCCGTCGCTCTTGATCATGTCCTTGGTCCAAAGGCCGGAGCGGAACTCGCTCGACACCGAGGTGCCGCGCGAGGTCAGTTTCAGGCGCTCGGCCAGCGGCTCGGTATACGGCGTGACGAATTCGCCAAACAAGAAGGTGATCACCACGAACACCACGCCGATGCGCAGCAAAAAGCCGGCCGCCATGCCGGTCGACATGCTCGAGGCGCGCATGATGGTAAATTCCGAGCTGGCGGCGAATTGCGCCATCGTGTAGATGGTGCCGATCAGCGCGGCGATCGGCATGACTTCATACACGTGACCCGGCACCAGCACCAGCACATAGAAAAAGGCGTACTGGATGGTGTAGCCGTTGCGGCCCACTTTCGGCAGCTCGCCCGTCAGGTCGATGAAGGCCTGCAGCGCCAGAAAGGCGAGCAGCACGAAGAACACCGCCTGGAATATCGAGACCGCAAAATAGCGCTGTAAGATCTTCATTTCGTGTCCGCTTTACTCTGTTTGCCGGCGCAGCGCGCGCGCTTGAAGGACGCCAGCAAAACCAGCGGATGATAGCGGTGATTCACATTCAGGCGCCAGGCGAACAGCGCCACCACGGCCAGCAGCGCCAGCAGGTGCAGCGGCCACCAGGCCATGCCGAAGCTCAAACGGCCCTGCTTCACGCTCGCTTCGATGACCTTGGTCAGGTTGCTGTAGCTGAAGAAGATCAGCAGCGCCACGATCAGATTGGCCGAACTGCCGGCGCGCGGATTGACGAAGCCCAGTGGAATGGCCAGCAGGATCAGCAGCAGCGCGATCAGCGGCGCGCTGACGCGCCACATCAGTTCGGCCATGGTGAACTGGTTGTTGGCGGCGATCAGCGCCATGGTGCTCATGGCGCGCACGCCCAGGTCGGCGCCCAGTTCCTGTTGCTTGCTTTCGATGCGCATGATGTACTGCTCGAATTCCATGGTCTGGAAATCGGCCTGGGTCGGGATACCCTGGTAGCGCCGTCCTTCTTTCAGCACCAGGAAGCGGCTGCCGGTGGCGTCGGTATTGATCACGCCTTCCTTGGCGACCACCACCACCGCGCTGCCCTTGGCGTCGACGGTGTTGACGAACACGTTCTGCACCACGTTCTTTTCGCCGCTGACGCCTTCGACAAAGAAGATGCGGTTGCTGCCGGCCGATTCTCGGAACTGGCCCGGCGTGACTTTCTGCAGGTCTTCGCGCTTTTCAAAGCGCGCCACGTAGGCATCGCTTTTTTGCTGCGCCCACGGCGTGGCGTACAGGCTCAGGGCGCCGATGGCGATCACCAGCGGCAGGCCGAAGCTGAGCACCGGCGCGATCCAGCGCGACAGGCTCAGGCCCGAGGCGAACCACACCACCATTTCGGATTCCTTGTAGCTGCGCGTGACGACCATCAGCACCGAGATGAAACCGGTCAGTATCAAAATGGTGGGCAGCTGCATCAGCGAGGAAAACAGCATCAGCGACATGACGTCGGCCGACGCGACCTTGCCGCCGGCGGCCTTGCCGAGGATACCGATAAGCATCCAGGTGAGCAGGATACTGAATAAAACAGTGAAGGTGGCCCCGGCGGCACTAGCCAATTCACGTCGAAGGGCACGTTGAAAGATCATTCGGAGTTTATAATTCGGGTCAGTTAGTTGAGTAACACGTTACTAGTAAATGAAAACGGAGAACCAAATGGACTTTAGCATAAAAGCATTCGATACCAAGAGCACCCTCGGCACGGCCAAAAGCGGATGCATCGCGGTTGCGGTATTCGAAAACAAAAAACTGTCGCCAGCGGCACAAGCGCTGGACAGCAAGGGTGCCATTTCGGCTGCGCTGAAGTCCGGCGACATCACCGGCAAGCCTGGCAGCACCCTGCTGCTGCGCGCCGTCGACGGCGTCAGCGCCGAGCGCGTGCTGCTGGTCGGCATGGGCAGCGACGAATCCGTCAGCGAAAAAAGCTTCGCCACCGGCGTGCAAGCGACCTTGAAAGCATTCGGTGCGCTGGGCGCGGCGGACGCCATTATCGCATTACCGCTGGCCGATGTGAAAGAGCGCGATGTAAATTGGGCCATCCGTTGCGTGGTACAAGCGGCGCATGACGGCGAATACCGCTGCGACTCGCAAAAGAGCAAGAAAGATCCGGCCCCTGCCGGCGTGCGCAAGATCGTGCTGTCGGCACCGGCCACGACCGCCACGCGCGGCGCGCTGGCGCAAGCCATCGCGATTGCCAACGGCTCGAACTTCACCCGCAACCTGGGCGACCTGCCGGCCAATATCGCCAACCCGACCTACCTGGCCAACACCGCCAAGCAGCTGGCCAAGGACTACAAGTTCGACGTCGAAGTGCTGGACCGCAAACAGCTCGAAGCGCTGAAAATGGGCAGCTTCCTGTCGGTCACCAACGGCAGCGAACAGCCGCCGAAGTTCATCGTCCTGAAGCACATGGGCGGCAAGGCCAAGGACGCACCGGTGGTCCTGGTCGGCAAGGGCATCACCTTCGACACGGGCGGCATTTCGCTCAAGGCCGGCCCTGGCATGGATGAAATGAAGTACGACATGTGCGGCGCCGCCTCGGTGCTGGGCACCTTCCGCGCCATCGGCGAAATGAACCTGAAGCTGAACGTGATCGGCGTGATCGCCGCCTGCGAAAACATGCCGTCGGGCCGCGCCACCAAGCCGGGCGACATCGTCACCTCAATGAACGGTTTGACGATCGAAGTGCTCAACACCGACGCCGAAGGCCGCCTGGTGCTGTGCGACGCGCTGACCTATGCCGAGCGCTTCAAGCCGGCGGTGGTGGTCGATATCGCCACCCTGACGGGCGCTTGCGTGGTCGCGCTGGGCCACCACAACACCGGCCTGTTCACGCGTTCCGACGCGGCGCACGACCAGTTGGCCAACGAGCTGCTGGCGGCCGGCAAGCAGGCATCGGACACCGCATGGCGCATGCCGATCGAGGAAGCGTACAACGAGCAGCTGAAATCGAACTTCGCCGACCTGGGCAATATCGGCTCGCCTGGCGGCGGCGCCGTCACGGCAGCCGCGTTCCTGGAAAACTTCACCAGGAAGTACACCTGGGCCCACCTCGATATCGCCGGCACGGCCTGGAAATCGGGCGCGGCAAAAGGCGCGACCGGCCGTCCGGTGCCGCTGCTGTCGACCTTCCTGCTGAACCGCGTGCAGTAATTTGATATTTTTAACCCAACGGCGAAATGCCGGGGTCGGACGGGGACGCCGAGTCCCTCAGGGTCCGATCCCAGTCCTTGCCCTTGGGTTAGACTATAAAAAAGCCGCCACGGTCATCGACCCTGGCGGCTTTTTCATGCGCAGCCGTTTAATAGACGACGGGATCGGGAATCGGCGACGGCGCGGGCTTCGCCGGCGCAGGCACGGCTGGCTGCGGCGCGACGGCGGCCGGCTGCGCAGGTGCCGGCGCGGCCACCGGCGCCGCTGCTGCAGCGGGAGCGGGCCGCGGCAAACGTGCCGGGTCCTGCATGATGACGGTCAGCGTCGACGGATAGTCATAGGCGGCGCCGGTGTCGCGGTCGACGAAGTAGCCGACGCCGAGGGTAAAGATGACGTTGCTCCAGGCGCTGCCGCCATTCACGGTGGCGTCAAATTGATTGTCCATCACGACGGCCGGCGAGCCGCTTTTCTTGCAATCGACCTTGAGCGGCGCCTGGCTCTTGCGGATCATGATGCGGCCCGGCGTGGTGACGAACCACTTGCCCATGTCGTTGCTGAGGATGCAGCCGGCGCCGGCCAGCTGGCGGTTGTCGAAAATGGTTTGCACCAGCACCATCTGCTCGGTCGAACCGGTCATGGTGGCGCAGCCGGCCAGGCCGGTCAGCAGCATCATGGCAGCGAGAGGGCGGCGCATGGCGGACTCCTTTAGCGCAGCGGAATCGGCAAGTTGGCGGGCACCGGCACGGCGGTGACGCTGTTTTTCGGACTGCCGTCGATCAGGCGGTCGGAATACACCAGGTAGATCAGTGCATTGCGCTTGGGATCGACCATGCGCACCACGCGCACATGCTTGAAGAAGATCGAGGCGCGTTCGCTGAACACTTCTTCCTGGCGCGGCAGCTTGCCGTTGAATTGCAGCGGCCCCACTTGGCGGCAGGCGACCGAGGCGTCGGCCTTGTCTTCGGCCAGGCCGACGGCGCCCTTGATGCCGCCCGTCTTGGCGCGCGACAGATAGCAGGACACGCCGGTGACGCGCGGATCGTCATAGGCTTCGACCACGATCTTGTGGTCGGGGCCGATCAGCTTGAAAACGGTGTCGACCGAGCCGACGGTTTCAGCCTGCGCCGAAGCGCAGGCAACGAGCAGCAGCGTGGCCGATGCCAGCATTTTATACATGGAGTTTCCTGGGCACGCGCGGGCGCGGCCATCGGTGATCACTGATCAATGATCAGTTAGTCAATTAATCGGAGCAAAGCGCTGCACCATGACGCCCTCGACCTCGATCAGCTGAAAGAACACGTCTTTCGGCCGGGTCCAGATCGAGCCGTCGGCGGCGCGATAGACGATCATCGGGGTCAGGTCCGATTCCAGAGTGGCTTCGCACACCAGTTCATAGATCCCGCCCTTGTAGTGCCGGTAACGCATCGCCGTCTCCTCAGGCCGTTGAATCTTCGCTCTTGTCGCCGGCCGACACCTTCTGCTTCTGTTTCAGGCCCTGGATCACTTTCAGGATGCCTTCCATGCCGGCGGCGCCGTCGGCGCTGCTGAAAGCGTCGAGCACCTCATTGAGCACCTTGTTGCGCACGGCCGCCTCGTCGGACGACATTTCCAGCGCACGCTGCGCCTTCGCGGCCTTTTCGGCCGCGCTCACGCGTGGTTTCGGCGTCGTCTTGCCATGAGTCAAGGCCGCCTGCCAGATCACCCAGCGCCGCTGGGTTTCGAAAATCAGATATTCGTCCGGCTTGTCTTCTCGTCGCCGAACAATGTGGCCGTCACGCTGCGCCCACGCTTCAAATGCAGTTCGCATTTTCTTCCTTTGCAAATGCTACGCGCAAGTCTCACTATTAAAACTGCAACATTTCCAGATGGTACCATTTCTTAACGAAAAAAAACAATGTTCCCGGAACAGTAACGCAGTTATACAGCAAGACCAGCGGCGCCGAAAACGGAGCTTGCGATCCACTTCAGGCGCAATGGTCTGTAATTCAGAATCACACACGGTGAATTCCGATTATTTCATCTCACGGCTGCCACAGCCAGTATGACACGGCTGTCACAATATGCCATTTTAGTAGTGTTTAGCGCGCTTTAGCGAGAAACTTTACACCTTTATCGTGTTTGCTCAGCCTTCGATATCATCAACACAATCAAATTTGGCAAATCAACCATGTGGCTTGATCAATCATACACAAAAACCGAAACCACATGCGCCACGATTGGCTAAAACTATAGTCTTTTTTGAACTGTATCTTCCCGTAGGGCAAATAAACCACACCCGCCAGCCGACGATGGCGGCACGCCGGCTGGCGCCATGCGGTAAGATTCGCCGCTATCGCCCCTTAAGGAACCTTTCCCATGAAATTAGCCACCTGGAACGTCAATTCGCTGAAAGTGCGCCTGCCGCAAGTACTGCAGTGGCTGGCCGACAATCCGGTCGACATCTTGTGCCTGCAAGAGACCAAGCTGACGGACGACAAATTCCCCGCCGCCGAGATCGAAGCGGCCGGCTACCAGGTGGTCTTCAGCGGCCAGAAAACCTATAACGGCGTGGCCATCCTGTCGAAGCTGCCGATCGAGGACGTGGTGAAAAACAATCCCCGCTATGAAGACGCGCAGCAGCGCATCCTGGCCGCCACCATCGGTGGCGTGCGCGTGGTGTGCGCCTATGTGCCGAACGGCCAGAGCGTCGATTCGGACAAGTATGAATACAAGCTGGGCTGGCTGGCCGCCCTGCACGACTGGCTGGCCGAAGAAGCGGCCGCGCATCCGCAACTGGCGGTGGTGGGCGACTACAATATCGCGCCGGACGACCGCGACGTGCACGACCCGGTCGCCTGGGCCGGCCAAGTGCTGGTGTCCGACAAGGAGCGCGCCGCGCTGCAGCGCCTGTTCGACATCGGCCTGGTCGATTCCTTCCGCCTGTTCGAGCAGGCCGACAAGTCGTTCAGCTGGTGGGACTACCGCCAGCTGGGCTTCCGCCTGAACAAGGGCCTGCGCATCGACCATATCCTGCTGTCGCCCACGCTGGCTGGCCGCTGCAGCGCCTGCGTGATCGACCGCGTGCCCCGTAAATGGGAACAGCCGTCCGATCACGCACCCGTGGTGGCCACCATCGACTAGTCGCTTCTACGCGCCAGCAGCATCTGCGCGTTCGCGGCCGGCATCGGCGCCGAGAACAGATAGCCCTGCGCGTAGCGGCAGCCCTTGCCTTGCAGCAGGGCGAACTGCTGCTCCGTTTCCACCCCTTCGGCCACGGTCGACAATTGCAGGCTGTCGGCCAGCGCGATGATGGCCGAGACGATGGCGCGGTCCTCCGCGCTGGTGTCCAGGTCCTTGATGAAGGCGCGGTCGATCTTGATCTTCTTGACCGGAAAGCGCTTCAGGTAGGCCAGGCTGGAGTAGCCGGTGCCAAAGTCGTCGATTGACAGGCGCAAGCCCATGGCGTTGATCTGGCGCAGGATCTCCAGGGTCTGCTCGCCCTGCTGCATCAGCGCCGTCTCGGTGATTTCAAACTCCAGCAAACCGGGCGCGATGCCGCTGTCCTTGATGACGGCGGCGATCGACGCCACCAGCCCCGCATGCATGAACTGGCGCGGCGACAGATTGACCGCCAGCGGCACCGGCTGCAAGCCTTGGCGCAGCCATTCCATGCTCTGCTCGCAGGCCTTGCGCATGACCCATTCGCCGACCGGCACGATCATGCCGTTTTCCTCCAGGATGGGAATGAAACGGTCCGGCATCACCAGGCCGTGGCCGGGCCGGCGCCAGCGCAGCAGCACCTCCATGCCGTGCAGGGTGCGCGTGGCGATGTCGATCACCGGCTGGTAATACAGCTCGAACTGGTCCTGCGCCAGCGCCGTGCGCAAGCTGCTTTCCAGGTCGAAGTGGATCGCCGCCGCCTGGTTCATCTTCTGCGTGAAGAACTGGTAGTTGTTGCGGCCATTCGCCTTGGCGTGATACATGGCCGCGTCGGCATGGCGCATCAGTGCGTCGACGTCGGCGCCGTCGTCCGGATACAGGCAGATACCGATCGACGGCGTGATGTGCAGCACGTGGCCCTCTAACGGAAACGCCGGCGTCAGCGACTCGATGATCTTGGCGGCCACCGTGGCCGCTTCTTCGGCGCCGCGGATGCCCGGCACCAGCACCACGAATTCATCGCCGCCCAGGCGCGCCACCGTGTCGCTGGCGCGCACCGCGCGGCACAGCCGGGCGGCAACGTCCTTGAGCAGGATGTCGCCGGTCATGTGGCCCAGCGAATCGTTGATGTTCTTGAAGCGGTCCAGGTCGATGAACATCACGGCCAGCTTGCGCCCGGAACGCTGCGAGGCCAGCATGGCGCGCTCCAGGCGGTCAGCCAGCAGCGCGCGGTTCGGCAGGCCGGTCAGGCTGTCGTGGTAGGCCATGTGGTGCACGCGCGCCTCGGCCTGGCGCCGCTCGGCGATCTCGCCTTGCAGCAGGGCGTTGGCGCCGGCCAGTTCGGCCGTGCGTTCGCGCACCCGCAATTCGAGTTCGTCGCGCGCGCGCAGCACCGCTTCGGCCGCCTCGCGGCGCGCCGTCACGTCGTCGACCAGCCACACCGAGCGGCCATGCGCATGCGCCAGGTCGAACGGCCGGCCCGACAGGCGCGCCCAGAAGCGGCTGCCGTCCTTGCGCACCAGCTGGTATTCCGACATGTGCACGCGGCCGGCCTCGAAGTCGCGCGCCGTCTCGCCGCGCGCCGCCTTCCACGAGGCCAGGTCCGGATACAGCGCCTGCACCGACAGGCCGTTGATCTGGCCGGGACCATAGCCGAACAGCTCTTCCATCTTGCTGTTGGCATGCAGGTTGTAGCCGTTTTCGATCACCGAAATACCCAGCACGGCGCTGTCGAGGATGGCCTGGTTTTCCAGCAGCGCATTGCGCAGGGACTCCTCGGCGCGCTTGGCCTCGGTGCGGTCTTCGATGATCCAGATGGTGCCGGCCGCCGCATCGTCCGGATTGACGACATAGGCGATCAGCTGGCCCCACAAGGTGCTGCCGTCCTTGCGCTGCATTTCCACTTCGGTCTGGAACGGCTTGCCCACCGACAGGAAGGGAAACGCGGCCGCGCCCAGCATCTCGTAGGTGTCCTGCGACGAATACAGCGCGCGTCCCGGCAGGCCCAGCGCCTCGTCGCCCCGGTAGCCGAACATTTCGGCAAAGCCCAGGTTGTAGCGCGTGATCAGACGGTTCTTGGTAAACAAAATGCTGACCGATGCATTGGTCATGATGGCCGCCACTTCCATCTGCGTCTGGCGGCTGGCGCTGACGTCTTCCAGGATCCAGATCGTGCCCTGCTCGCTGCGCTCCTGGTCGACCGCCTTGGCGCGGATGCGGCACCAGAACAGGCTGCCGTCGCGGCGCCGGAACTGTGTCTCTTCCTGCTCGTATGGCAGGCCTTGCCCCAGCAGCGGCGTGGCCAGCGCGCCGAATTCGGCGTAGGCCTCGGGCGACGGAAACAGGCCGGCGGCGGGCATGCCCATCATCTCCTGCGGCGTGTAGCCGAACATCTCGGCAAAGCGCGGATTGCAGCGCAAGACCTGGCGCGAACGCGAAAACAGGATGCCGACCGAGGCGTTGTCGAGGATGGCCTGCTGTTCCACCATGGCGCGGCGCAGCTGGTCTTCATCGCGCCGGTGGTCGCTGATGTCCTCGACGATCCACACCGTGCCGTCCTGCGTATTGAGCGGATCGACGGCGCGCCCGTGCAGCCGGCTCCAGAACAGGCTGCCGTCAAGGCGGCGCAGTTGCAGCTCGGTGCCGAAGGAACGGCCGATCGACAGCAGCGGGCCGGCCTCGCGGCCCAGCGCCTCGTAGTCCTCCTGCGAGCGGTACAGCGCGGCGCCCGGCATGCCGGTCAGCTGGTGGCGCGCATAGCCGAGCATTTCGGCGGCGCGGCTATTGCACTCCTCGATCACGCCGTCGCGCGAAAACAGGATGCCGACGGCGGCGCTTTCCAGGATCGCCTGCTGTTCCAGCAGCGACTTGCGCAGTGCCTGCTGGTCGCGCTGCTGCACGCTGATGTCGGCAAATACCAGCGTGGCGCCGGCCAGGCCGGCGCCATCGGCCGGCTGCAAAGGCCTGGCCCAGACCTGTACCGCGATGTGCGCATCAACGCCCTGCAGGCAGCTGTCCCATTCGCGCTCGCGCCCGTTCGGTCCCAGCGCGGCGCGCAGCATGCTGCTGCTGGACGCGCGATACGCGTCGCTGAAGCAATCGGCCAGCAGCCGCCCCGTGACATCCATGCCCAGCATGCGCGCCAGCGCGCCATTGGCGGCCACCACCATGCCGCAGGCGTCGCAGGCGCAGGCCGGCAAGGCAATCAGCTGCAAGGCGTCGGCAATGAAATCAGGGCTGGTCGGAACGCGGTTCATGGACACCACAAGGTTGAAGGAAGGGCAAACGTATGCATTCAGGCAACAAGATGCTGACAGATCATAAACCAGTTTCAGCGGATTTTTTCATCTGACGCCGGAGCAGCGCGCGCAAGCCATGGCGCGTGCCGGCGATACAACAGACCACTTGCCGGTTTCAGCGTCAGCGGCCCGGGCAAATGCTTTACAATCGGCCCCATGCGCCGCCCTTCCCTGCCCATGCTGGACCACCGCGACAAGCCCGTCATCTGGACCGTCTCGGTCTCGCGCCTGTTCGACCTGTTCCGCGACATCACCCTCGAATACGACCACCTGGCCACCATCGAGCCAATCAACCTGGGCTTTGACGACGCCGTGCGCCATATCCGCGAACGCATGGCCCTGGAGCGCTGCGACGCGGTGATCGCGGCCGGCTCGAACGGCGCCTACCTGAAGGGCCGGCTGTCGGTGCCGGTGATTATCGCCAAGGCCAGCGGCTACGACGTGATGCAGGCGCTGGCGCGCGCGCGCCGCATCTCGCCGCAGATCGGCGTGGTGACCTACCAGGACACGATGCCGGAACTGGCCGAATTCGCATCCACCTTCGGCTTTCGCATCGCGCAACGCAGCTATGCCACCGAAGAAGATGCGCGCGCGCAGATCAATGAACTGAAGGCGGCCGGCGTGAAAGCCATCGTCGGCGCCGGCCTGGTGACCGACCTGGCCGAAGAGGCGGGGCTGGCGGCGGTGTTCGTGTATTCGGCCACGGCCATCCGGCGCGCGTTTGACGATGCGCTGGAACTGGCGCGCCTGACACAGCTTGAAGCCAACCGCGGCAAGCGCGCCCCTGCCGGCGAGGTGCAGCGCGCGCGCCACGGCCTGCACGACCTGCGCGGCGAGTCCGACACTATGGAGGCGCTGCGCCAGTCGGTGCTCCTGTTCGGCAAATCGCCGGCGACGGTGCTGATCCAGGGCGAGACGGGCACCGGCAAGGAACTGGTGGCGCAGGCGATCCACCGCGAAAGCCCGCGCAGCCTGGGCGCCAACCGGCCGTTTGTCGCCATCAATTGCGGCGCCATCGCCGAATCCTTGCTGGAATCGGAACTGTTCGGCCACGAGGACGGTGCATTTACAGGCGCGCGCCGGGGCGGCCATGCGGGCCTGTTCGAGGCGGCCAACCACGGCACCCTGTTCCTGGACGAAATCGGCGAAATGCCCTTGCCCTTGCAAACGCGCTTGCTGCGCGTGCTGGAAGAGCGCGAAGTGGTGCGCGTCGGCGGCACGCGGCCGATCCCGATTCACGTACGCATCATCAGCGCCACCCATTGCGACCTGGAGCAGCGCATCCGCGAAGGGCGCTTCCGGGCCGACCTGTTCTACCGCCTGGCGGTGCTGCGCTTGCAGCTGCCGGCGCTGCGCGAGCGCGCCGGCGACATCGCCGGGCTGATGGAGTGGTCGCTGAAAACCGCGCTGGCGGCGCTGGGCGCGCGACCGCAGCCGAACCTGCATGCCGAGCTGCTGGCCTGCGCGCCGCTGCTGCGCCGCTACGACTGGCCCGGCAATGTGCGCGAACTGCGCAACCTGGCCGAACGGCTGGCGCTGTTCCTGGCGGCCGAACCGCTACAGGCGCTGACACCGGCCTTCATGCTGGCGGTGGCGCCGGAGCTGGGTGCGAGCGGGGACGGCGGCGACAGCGTGCCAGCGCCATCCTTGCCGGCGGCCAGCCTGCCCGTGCGCGAAGAAAACGCGGCCGAGGTGCTGGCCCGCTTCGGCGGCCGGCGCGACGCGGCCGCGCAACACCTGGGCATCAGCCGCACCACCTTGTGGCGCCGGCTGCGCGCATCGTGATGAAGACGCCATAATGGACGACATGCCATTGCTGCACAGCCTGTGGCAGCGCAGCGCCGGCCCGGCCGGCGACAAAGGCGCCGCCACGCCGGCGCGGCATCAGCAGGAAATCAAGGCGCTGTACGCGCGCGGCATCTTCATGGACGATGCGCTGCAGTTCCTGTTCCACCAGCGGCCGTCGCTGGACGCCTTTCTGGCCTGGATCGCGGATCGCACGCGCGCGCGGCCGGCCCACGCCTTCGACATCGTCGACGACGTGCTGTCGCTGGATGACCTGCAATTCTGGGAGTGCAACGGCTACGTGGTGCTGCGCGGCGCCGTGCCCGGGGCAGACTGCGAGGCGGCGCAGGCGGCGATCTGGGACTACCTGGGCGCCAGCCTCGACGACCCTGCTTCCTGGTACCGGGCGCACCCGGGCAAGGTGGGCTTCATGCTGCAGTTTTCCGACCATCCTGCGCTGGAGCATATCCGCCACCAGCCGCGCATCCGGCGCGCCTACCAGCAGCTGTATCGCAGCGAGGCGATTTATCCGACCATCGACAAGGTCAGCTTCAGTCCGCCGCAAGCCGAAGGCACCTGTTTCACCGGCAGCCCGCTGCACTGGGATACCAGCCTGGCCCTGCCGGTACCGTTCAAGCTGCAAGGCCTGCTGTACCTGGGCGACTGCGCCGCCAGCCATGGCGCGTTTCACTGCGTGCCGGGCTTCCAGCACCGCCTCGCCGACTGGCTGGCGACGGTGCCGCCCGGCCACAATCCGCGCGAATGGGCGCTGCAACAGCTGCGGCCGGTGGCGGTGCCGGGCCAGGCCGGCGACTTCGTCATCTGGCACCAGGCCCTGCCCCATTGCGCCACTCCCAACTTCGGCGACGCGCCAAGGATGGTGCAATACCTCAGCTACCATGCCGACGATGGCGTGGACCAGGAAGAGTGGATCTGAGGACGGCGCCACCGTTCATCCCGCGGTATCGCCACTCATCACCTGGCAGTAGCCAAGCGCAGCGCGCTTCGCCAAGATCGGCCTGTCGATCACTTGTCCGGAGCCTGTCATGACCTTCTTTCCGCTGCGCCGCTGCGCCGCTTTTTTCACCACCCTGGCCATCGCCACCGCCGTCCAGGCCACCCCTGCTGCCTCCCACCCGGCGTTCCAGGTCAGCGTCACCGGCCAGGGCGCGCCCGTGGTCCTGATCCCCGGCCTGGCCTCCTCTGGCGAGGTGTGGCAAGCGACGGTGGCGCGCCTGTGCGGCACCACCAGCCCCCGGCAGCGCCAGTGCCATGTATTGAGCCTGGCCGGCTTTGCCGGCGTGGCGCCGATCAAAGGCGACCTGCTGGCGCAGGCGGAAGCGCAGCTGGCCGCCTATATCCGCGACCAACGACTGGGACAGCCGGCCATCATCGGCCACAGCCTGGGCGGCTTCCTGGCGATGAAGCTGGCGATCGACCATCCGCAGCAGGCAGGCAAGTTGATCATCGTCGACTCGCTGCCGGCGCTGGGCGCGGTCCAGCTGCCGTCCATCACGCCGGAACAGCTGCAAGGCATGGCCACGCAGATGCGCGGCGCCATGCGCGCGCAGGATGGCGCCGGCTTTGCCGAAGGCCAGCGCCGCAGTGTCGCCAGCATGGCCGGCAAGCCGGACGACGTGGCGCGCATCCTGGACTGGGGCACGCGCTCGGACAGGAACACGGTGATCGACGCGATGGCCACCATCATCGGCACGGATTTGCGCCAGGACGTGGCGCGGATCGCCTCGCCCACGCTGGTGCTGGGCACCTGGATCGCCTACAAGGAGTATGCGCCGCGCGCCGCCACCGAAAACGTGTTCCGCAGCCAGTACCGGCAACTGCCGGGCGTGCAGGTCGTCATGGCGGAGACGGCACGCCACTTCATCATGTACGATGAGCCCGACTGGCTGCATGGCCAGATCGAACAATTCCTCAACTGACCCGCCTGCCCCTTGCATGAAACAGAAGCCGCCCCTGCTCGCCCGCCTGAACTGGTACTGGATCTTCCAGCTCACGGGCTGGAATATCGCCGCCCTGATGGCGCTGCTGAGCCTGAGTTTTGTGCCGATCAGCTGGGCCGTCGCCGGCGTCAGCTGGTGGGGCGCGGCCAGTGGCCTGCTGTTCTCGATCGCGTGGCGCCGCTTGCTGCGGCGCCAGGGCTGGATCAACGGGCGTTTCACCTGGCAGCGCATCGTGCCCGTGCTGGTGCTCATGGGCCTGCTGCAAAGCCTGGTCGTCGGTCTCGGCTACGCCGTGCTGCGGCCGTTCGGCCGCGTCGCCACGCTGGCCTGGCTGCCGTCGGCATGGGTCTCGTGGTTCGGCATCTTCCTGGTCTGGACGGTGCTGTATTCGCTGATACAGTCGCTGCGCCGCGCCAGCCGCTTCGAGGCCGAAGCGCTGCGCTTGCAAGTGCTGGCCAAGGACGCCGAACTGCGCGCGCTGCAGGCGCAGGTCAATCCGCACTTCTTTTTCAATAGCCTCAACAGCGTGCGCGCGCTGGTGTTTGAAAACCAGCAAGCGGCCGCCAACATGGTCGACCAGCTGGCCGCGCTGATGCGCTACACGCTGCAATCGAACCGGCACGACACGGTGCCCCTGGCCGACGAATGGCAGGCGGTGCAAACCTATCTGGCGATCGAAGCGATCCGCTTCGAGGCGCGGCTGCGCGTGACCCTGGCGTTTGAGGCGGGGCTCGGCACCGTGCGCATCCCGCCGATGGCGCTGCAGACGCTGGTGGAAAACGCCGTCAAGCATGGCGTCGAGCCCAATCTCGATGGCAGCGCGATTGCCATCAGCGCGCGGCGCGGTAGTGGCAACCGCGGCGGCGTCACCATCACGGTGGCCAATACGGGAGCGCTGCGCGCGCCATCGGGTTCGCCTCGCACCGGACTGGCAAACGCGCGCCAGCGCCTGGCGCTGGCACTGGGCCCTGCGGCCAAGCTGTCGCTCGATGAACGCGACGGCGCCGTGCACGCCGTGCTGCAACTGCCGCAGCAGCCATGAGCGGCCTGCGCGTGCTGCTGGTCGACGACGAACGCCTGGCGCGCGCCGAATTGCGCCGCCTGTTGAAAATGCATCCGGCGGTGGAAATCGTCGGCGAGGCGGCCAGCGCCTTGGAGGCGATGGCGCAGATCGCGGCGCTTCAGCCGGACCTGCTGCTGCTCGACGTGCAGATGCCCGGTGGCTCCGGCTTTGATTTATTGGGCGCGCTCGATGCGGCGCCCGAGGTGATCTTCTGCACCGCCTACGACCAGTACGCGCTGCAGGCGTTTGAAGTGAGCGCCCTCGACTACATGCAAAAGCCGGTGCAGGCGCAGCGCCTGGCCACGGCCCTGGCGCGCGCCGGCGCCCGCGTGCAGGCGCTGCCGGCATCGGCAGCGCGCAAGATCTTTATCAAGGACGGCGAGCGCTGCTGGTTCGTGGCGCTGGCCGACATCATGCTGTTCAGCTCGGAAGGCAATTACGCCCGCGTGCATTTCGGCTCGCAACAACCTTTGATGCCGCGCTCGCTGAACCAGCTCGAAGAGCGGCTGGACCCGGCGCAGTTCCTGCGCGCCAACCGGCGCCAGATCGTCAACCTGGCGCACGTGATGCAAGTGACGGCGACTGCGGCCGATGGCCTGGAACTGCTGCTGGCCGACGGCACCCGGGTCGAGGTGTCGCGCCGCCGCGCTCAGCAGTTCCGCGCCGCCACCACACTTTAGCGCTTCAGCGCCGGGATCGGCTGCGCCTGGAACTGGCGCAGCGGCTGTTCCTTGAGCTTTTTGGCCAGCATCTCAAGGGCCACTTCCAGCTGGCGGTCGGCGCCATTGAAGGTGGCGTGCGGCGGGTTTTCCACCTCCACGTCCGGCACCACGCCGACGCCTTCGATCAGCCACTGTCCATCGACGCCGAACTGGCCGTTTTCCGCCACGCGCGCCATGCCGTTGTCCAGCAATCGCGTATTGTCGCTGAGCCAGACGCCGGCGCCGGCCGTGCGCTTGCCCACCAGCGGCGCCAGTTTCAGCGCCTTGATGCCGGCGGCAAACGTCTCGCCATCGGAATAGGTCAGCTCGTCGACCAGCACCACCAGGTGGCCACGGAAGGTGTTCTGCATGTTCGACGACGGCTGCACGCCGGGCGGCGCCCAGAACGCCCAGGCCTTGCGCAGCAGCTTTTCGATGATCCAGCTGTCGATATTGCCGCCGTTATTGCGGCGCACGTCGATGATCAGGCCGTCGCGGTTGATATTGGCATAAAAGTCGCGCGCGAACGAGGCGATATCGCGCGCCCCCATGGCCCGCAGATGCAGGTAGCCGATGCGCCCTTGCGAGCTGGCCGCCACCTGTTCCGCGCGGCTCAGCTCCCAGTCGCCGTAGCGCAGCGCCGTCTGTTTCGCCATGTCGACCGGCGTGACGATCACCGCGCGCGGCGCGCCGTTGCCACGTTTCACCTGCAGCAGCACCTGCTTGCCGGCCTGGTTCAGCAGCAGGTCGCTGATATCGCGTGCGCCCAGGGCCGGCTTGCCATTGACGGCCGTGATCACGTCGCCTTCCCTGACGTCCACTTCCGGGCGCGACAAGGGCGCGCGCTCGGACGGCAATTCCGGCTCGCTGCGGTAGATATGCTCGACCAGGTAGCCATCCTTGCCGCGCGCCAGCACCGCGCCCAGGCCGGCCGGCGTGCCTTCCTGTTCCGTGCGGCGCAATTCGCCGGGACGGATCTGCGAATGCAGGGCGCCCACTTCGGCCACCATCATGCCCAGCAGGTCATTGAGTTCGGCGCGGTCGGTCACGCGCTCGACCAGCGGCGCATATTTGCTGCGCGCGGCGGTCCAGTCGACGCCGCGCATCTTGGCGTCATACAGGAAGTCGCGGTGCAGGCGCCACGCGTCGTTGAACATCTGCTTCCATTCCAGGCGCGGATTCGACACAAAGGTCCAGTCGTCGACCTTCACCTTGGCTTTCGTCAGGTCGGTCGGCAGCTTGGCGCCCGCCTCGATCACCAGCATTTCGCCGGGGCCGGTGGCGGTGGCAGTCCGGTAGTACAGATGTTTCTTGTCCTGCGCCAGGTCGAATTCGCGCACATTGGCGACCAATAACTCAGGCTTGCTACCGGTATTACCGATCGCCAAGGTCTTCAGGCTGGCCTTGTTGTCGGCGCCATCGCGTTCCAGGAAATACAGGCGCTTGTCGTCGACCGCCAGCGCCGTGTAGTTACCGGCCGCCAAAGGCACTTCGTACAGGCGCGCGGCCAGGTCGCGCGTCACGATGGCGGGCAAGCTGGCCGGCGCCTTTTTCACGGCCGACTTGCCACCGGCTTTTTCCAGCGCCTTTTCGGCCGCCAGTTCGGCCGCCTTTTCATCGTCGGTTTCCGGCGGTTTTACACCGGGGCGGCTCAGCTCGTCGTCGGGCTGGAACGGAAAACGGTTGCCCGGCTGCAGCGCCAGCGCATACACGCCGACGCGCTTGTCGAACACCGGGCCCATGTTGCGGTCGCCCCAGGGCGAGCCATTGGCCAGCTGGAAATTACGCGCCGACAAAAAGTACAGCCAGCGGCCATCGGGCGAAAACATCGGCGAGCCCGAGGTATAGCGGTCGCTGGTAACGAAATGCAGTTCCTTGCTGGCGAGATTGTAAAGGCCGATCTGTTCGCGCTGCTCGTTGCTGGCCACGCGCACCAGCGCCAGGTTGCGGCTGTCGGGCGACCATTGCACTTCGTCGTGCTTGTCGACGCCGGCCTTGCCCGCGTCGTCGATCAGCTGATTGGCCCTGGTCGCCAGGTCCAGCAGCCAGAAGCGGCCCTTCTTGTCGCTGTGCGCCAGATAGCGCCCGTCCGGCGACGGATACAGTTTCCAGCGGTGGCTGTCGCCCTCGGTGGTCAGGCGCTCGCCGGGACCGGAACCGTCGGCCGCATAGCGCCAGATCTCGTTTTCGCCGCTGGTGTCGACGATCGCGTAGACGTATTTTTCATCGCTGCTGAAGACGGCGTCGCGCGCGCGGGCGCCTTCGGGAATCGCGATATCGACCCGGCGCTGGCTGCCGGTGCCGGCGATGCTGACCCTGCCCCTCGCTGTCAGAATGATGCGTTCATCCTTGCTTGACAGCTGCACATTCGAAAGGGTATCGAGCGGCGAGCGCACCTGGCGCGCGCGCTGCTGGTCGAAGTCCGAAACCAGGCTGATCGGCAATGGCGGCGAATCCCTGCCCGCCGCCAGATCCAGCACCTGCAAGTCGGCGCCCAGCTGATACACGATCTTGCCGTCGCCCAGCGAGGCATTGCGCACGTCCCACTGGGTGTGGCTGGTGATCGCGCGGCGGTCGCTGCCGTCCGGCAGCATGCTCCACAGATTGTCGCTGCCGCTCTCGTCGCTGATGTAATAGACCCTGCCCTGCCACCACATGGGTCGTTTGTTGTTGCCGGCGCGCACAGCGGCGTCGCCATGCAGGGGCACCGCTTCGCTCTTGCCGTCCAGTTCATAGCGCCACAGCTGGGCATGCGCGCCACCGCGGTAGTTGCGCACATTGTCGTTCGTCATGGCGAGACCGAAGCGCGTGAAAAACAGGGTCTTGCCCGCATCGTCGAGCACGGCGTCGTTGGCGTCGGCCACCGGGAACACGCGCCGCGTGAGCTTGACGGGATCGATGGCGGCGACGATGCGCCGCGAGGCCGGGCCATCGGTATTTTGCGTGCTGATCAGCACTTCACCCTGCGCCGTCCAGCCCAGTACCAGCACGCCGCCATTGTCATACGAGATGCGGCGCGGCAAGCCGCCCGCCAGCGGCATCACATAAGCGTCCTGCGCCCCTTCATACGAGGCCGAAAACGCCAGCCACTGGCCGTCGCGCGAGATCGCGGCATTGGTTTCATAGCCGGGATGGGTGGTCAGGCGCTGGGCGGAGCCGCCCTGCACGCTGCTTTTCCACAAATCGCCTTCGGCGGTGAAGACCACGGTGTCGCCGCGCACGGCTGGGAAACGGAAATAACTGGTGGCAGCCTGGGCAGCGGCGCTGCCCAGCAGGCCGGCCGACAACAACAGCAAGGAGAGACGATGAGAGATTTTCATGTAAGCATCCAGAGAACGGTCAGGCGGCATGGACATCGTGTCGATACCGGACAGCAATTCTGGCATAAAGCGCCCCGAAGAAAACCTTCTTTATTGCCAATATAAACGTAAAAAAACCCGCGCAAGGACGTAAAAAAACCCGCCCATTTGCGTGGGCGGGTTTTTTGAAGTGCCAGGGAGTTACTCCACTTCCACCGTTTCCGGTGCTGCCGTCGGCGCCGCGTCAGGCGGTTCCGGGAATTCCAGCAGGACCTGGTCCTTGTCGTCGAGGTCGACCGTGACCTTGCCGCCAGACACCAGGCGGCCGAACAGCAGTTCGTCGGCCAGCGCCTTGCGGATCATGTCCTGGATCAATCGCGACATCGGCCGCGCACCCATCAGCGGATCGAAACCTTTTTTGCCCAGGAAAGCACGCAGCTTCTCGGTAAATACGGCTTCGACTTTCTTCTCGTGCAGCTGCTCTTCCAGCTGCATCAGGAACTTGTCGACCACGCGCAGGATGATTTCCTGGTCCAGCGCGCGGAAGCTGATGGTCGCATCGATACGGTTGCGGAACTCCGGCGTGAACATGCGCTTGATGTCGGCCATCTCGTCGCCCGCCTGCTTGGAATTGGTGAAGCCGATCGACGCCTTCTGCAAACTCTCCGCGCCCGCATTGGTGGTCATGATGATGATCACGTTGCGGAAGTCGGCCTTGCGGCCGTTGTTGTCGGTCAGGGTGCCATGGTCCATCACTTGCAGCAGGATATTGAAAATGTCCGGATGGGCTTTTTCAATTTCATCGAGCAGCAACACCGCATGCGGCTTCTTGGTGATCGCTTCGGTCAGCAAACCGCCTTGGTCGAAACCTACATAGCCCGGTGGCGCGCCGATCAAACGGCTGACGGCATGACGCTCCATGTATTCCGACATGTCGAAACGGATCAGCTCGATGCCGAGGATGAAAGCCAGTTGCTTGGCCACCTCGGTCTTGCCGACGCCGGTAGGACCCGAGAACAGGAAGGAGCCGATCGGCTTGTCCGTCTTGCCGAGGCCAGCGCGCGCCATCTTGATGGCCGAGGCCAGCGCATCGATGGCCGGGTCTTGCCCGAACACCACGTTGCGCAGGTCGCGGTCGATGGTTTGCAGCTTGCTGCGGTCGTCCTGGTTGACCGTTTGTGGCGGAATGCGGGCGATCTTGGCAATGATGTCCTCGATCTCGGCCTTGCCGATGGTTTTCTTCTGCTTCGACTTCGGCAGGATGCGTTGCGCCGCGCCCGCTTCATCGATGACGTCGATCGCCTTGTCGGGCAGATGGCGGTCGTTGATGAAGCGCGCCGCCAGTTCGGCCGCCGTCGACAGGGCCGAAGCCGAGTATTTCACGCCGTGATGTTCTTCGAAGCGCGATTTCAGGCCGCGCAGGATCTGCACGGTCTGCTCGACGGTCGGCTCGTTGACGTCCACTTTCTGGAACCGGCGCGAGAGCGCATGGTCTTTTTCGAACACGCCACGGAATTCCGTGTAGGTGGTCGCGCCGATGCACTTCAGTTGACCGTTGGCCAGTGCCGGTTTCAGCAGGTTGGACGCGTCCAGCGTGCCGCCCGAGGCCGAGCCCGCACCGATGATGGTGTGGATCTCGTCGATGAACAGGATGCCGTTCGGATTGTCCTTCAGCTGTTTCAGCACGGCTTTCAGGCGCTGCTCGAAGTCACCGCGGTATTTGGTACCGGCCAGCAAGGCGCCCATGTCCAGCGAATACACGACAGCATTTTGCAGGATTTCCGGCACATCGCTTTGCGTGATGCGGTAGGCCAGGCCTTCGGCGATGGCCGTTTTGCCCACGCCCGCCTCGCCCACCAGCAGCGGATTGTTCTTGCGGCGGCGGCACAGGATCTGGATCACGCGGTCGACTTCGTCCTCGCGCCCGATCAGCGGGTCGATCTTGCCTTCGGCAGCGGCCTTGTTCAGGTTTTGCGTGAACTGGTCAAGCGGGCTTTCCTTCGGTTGGCCCTCGGCCGGCGCCTCTTCCACGCCTTCCGACGCTTTCGCGCTTTCGGTCGACTGGTCCTTGCGTACGCCGTGGGAAATGAAATTGACCACGTCCAGGCGGGTCACGCCCTGCTGGTGCAGGTAGTAGACCGCGTGCGAATCCTTTTCGCCGAAGATCGCCACCAGCACATTGGCGCCGGTGACTTCCTTCTTGCCATTCGATGCCGACTGAACGTGCATGATGGCGCGCTGGATCACGCGCTGGAAACCAAGCGTCGGCTGGGTATCGACCTCGCCCGTGCCAGGCACGGTCGGCGTGTTATCGCCGATGAAGTTGGTGAGGGTCTTGCGCAGGTCGTCAATATTGACCGCGCAAGCCCGCAACACCTCGGCCGCGGAGGGATTGTCCAGCAGTGCCAGCAGCAGATGCTCCACCGTGATGAATTCATGCCGTGCCTGCCGAGCTTCGACAAACGCCATGTGCAAACTTACTTCTAATTCCTGCGCAATCATACTTCCTCCATCACGCACTGCAGGGGATGCCCCGCCTTGCGCGCATGCGTTAAAACGAACTCCACTTTGGTACACGCTATATCTTTAGAGAACACGCCGCACACTCCTTTGCCGTAGCGGTGAACACTGAGCATGATTTGCGTTGCCGTTTCACGGTCCTTGTTGAAATACTCCTGAATGATGGCCACCACGAATTCCATCGGGGTATAGTCGTCATTGAGCAAGGCTACCTGATACAGCGGCGGCGGCTTGAGGGCTTGCCGCTCTATCAGGGCTTCTGTGTCGTGCTTGGTTGCCATACGCTTATTCTAATGCTTTCACAGTGGTTGTCATGCGCAATATCTGCGCGTTTCCAATTGTTTTCAATCTTACGCGTTTTCTCACTACAGCGCAGATGGCGCCCGTGTCGCCAAAATCAAGAGTTGCTTTTTTGGTGCTCGTGAAGAATTTGGCAAGATGAGTGGAAAAGCGCTTGACTTCAATATTTATTCCGCCAACAATGCGGTATCGACTGTTGCAGTAATATGTACAGCTTGATAAGAAGTGAGACGTCGAGGAGGGGGCAAGAAGCTTCTTGCTTTTATGGCTCGTGTGATTTGTTTTAATTTTGAAAGTTCTTTTTATGGCAACAGGTACAGTTAAGTGGTTCAATGATTCCAAAGGTTTTGGCTTCATCACTCCAGATGATGGCGGCGAAGATTTGTTTGCTCATTTCTCCGCAATCAACATGAACGGTTTCAAGACCCTCAAAGAAGGTCAAAAAGTTCAATTCGAAGTCACGCAAGGCCCTAAAGGCAAGCAAGCTTCCAACATCCAGTCCGCCTAAGCTTCTTTCGGCCCTCAGATGTGAAAAACCCCGTTTTCGAACGGGGTTTTTTTTCGTCCGGCGCTTTATACCTGCTTACATCTGCTCGACCATCACTTCGCCAAAGCCCGAGCACGACACTTGCGTGGCGTCTTCCATCAGGCGCGCAAAGTCATAGGTCACGCGTTTCAGGGCGATCGACTTTTGCATCGCCGCGATGATCAGGTCCGCCGCTTCGACCCAGCCCATGTGGCGCAGCATCATTTCCGCCGACAAGATCAGGGAACCGGGGTTCACCACATCCTTGCCCGCGTATTTCGGCGCCGTGCCGTGCGTGGCTTCGAACATGGCCACCGAATCGGACAGGTTGCCGCCCGGCGCGATGCCGATGCCGCCCACCTGGGCCGCCAGCGCGTCGGAAATATAGTCGCCATTCAGGTTCAGGGTGGCGATCACGCTGTATTCCACCGGACGCATCAGGATCTGTTGCAGGAAAGCGTCGGCGATCGAGTCCTTGACGGTGATGTCGCGCCCGGTTTTCGGATTCTTGAACTTGCACCACGGGCCGCCGTCGATCAGCTCGGCGCCGAATTCCTTTTGCGCCAGCGCGTAGGCCCAGTCGCGGAAGCCGCCTTCCGTGTACTTCATGATGTTGCCTTTGTGCACGATCGTCACGGACGGCTTGTCATTGTCGATCGCATATTGCAGCGCCTTGCGCACCAGGCGCTCGGTGCCTTCGACCGACACCGGCTTGATGCCGATGCCCGAGGTTTCCGGGAAACGAATCTTCGTCACTTTCATTTCCCTGACCAGGAAATCGATCAGCTTCTTCGCCTCATCGGTGCCCTGCGCGTATTCGATGCCGGCGTAGATATCTTCCGAGTTTTCGCGGAAAATCACCATATCGGTTTTTTCCGGCGCTTTCAATGGCGACGGCACGCCCTTGAAATAGCGCACCGGACGCAGGCAGACATACAGGTCGAGCTGCTGGCGCAGCGCCACGTTGAGCGAACGCATGCCGCCACCGACCGGGGTCGTCAGCGGCCCCTTGATCGAGACCACATAATCTTTCAGCACCGCCAGCGTTTCCGCCGGCAGCCAACTGTCGGCGCCATACACCCGGGTGGCTTTTTCGCCGGCAAAGATTTCCATCCAGCTGATCTTGCGCGCGCCGCCATAAGCCTTGGCCACCGCAGCGTCGACCACCTTGATCATCACCGGCGTGATATCGCTGCCGGTGCCATCGCCTTCGATAAAGGGAATAATCGGCTGAGCGGGCACGTTCAGCGAAAAATCGGCGTTGACGGTGATTTTTTGTCCGTCAGCAGGTACTGTAATATGTTGGTACATCAAAATCTCCGAAGGGGATGGCTTCACAAAACAAATCAGGGGCAGAGAAAGGCATCAAAAGGTCTTCTATAAGATATAAGACGACCGCGTTTCTCATTATGCACCACTATAGTACACGGCGCCACGCCTCACCGGCGGCAACGCCTTCTTTTGCATCAAGATAACACCATGCCACTCATACTTTTTAACAAGCCGTTCCAGGTCCTGTGCCAGTTCTCGCCGCAGGATGGCCGCCTCACCCTGGCCGACCATCTGGATATCCCCGGCATCTACCCGGCCGGCCGGCTCGACGCCGACAGCGAAGGCCTGCTGCTGCTGACCGACGACGGCCGCCTGCAGCACGCCATCAGCCACCCCGACCGCAAGGAAGCGAAAACTTATCTGGTGCAGGTCGACGGCGTACCCGATGCGGCCAGCCTGGCGCGATTGCAGGCGCCGCTGGACCTGGGCGACTTCATCACCAAGCCGTGCCAGGCCGTGCAAATTGCCGAGCCCGACTGGCTGTGGCCGCGCCATCCGCCGATCCGCACGCGGCTCGATCACCCTACCTCATGGCTGGCGATCACCTTGAAAGAAGGAAAAAACCGGCAAGTGCGGCGCATGACGGCCGCCGTCGGCCTGCCGACCCTGCGCCTGGTGCGCAGCAGCATCGGCCCGTTCTCGCTGGCCAGCCACCCCCTGATGCCGGGCGAATGGTGCGAAGTGCCAGCCGACGCCATCAGCAACGGATGACGCCGGCTTGACGGCTGGCGCGCCAGCATGGCTTAATCGCCGCTTCCACCGCTATCGTCTTGCACATGAAAAATTTTCTGATTTGCAGCAGCCTGGCTTTTGCGATGGTGGCGCCGGCCCTGGATTCCCGGGCGCAAAACCCGCCATTGAAGACGGTGCAGCTGCTGGCCGGCAAGCATGCGATTCTGGCCGAGGTGGCCGCCACCGAAAACCAGCGCGAACTGGGTCTGATGTACCGCGACAGCATGGCCGTCAATGGCGGCATGCTGTTCGTGTTCGGCGCGCCGGCCGCGCAATGCATGTGGATGCGCGATACGGAACTGCCGCTGTCGGTGGCGTTTCTCGATGCGTCCGGCAAGATCATCAATATCGAGGACATGCAGCCGCATACGCTCGACAGCCATTGCTCGACGAAAGCCATGCCGGCCCGCTATGCGCTGGAAATGAACCTGGGCTGGTTTCGGCTGCGCAATATCAAGCCGGGCATGGTGATCGGCAACCTGCCGCCAGCAAAATAGACGGCACCCGCCGGCGATGAACGCGAAAAAACCCGCCAGAACAAGTCTGCGGGTTTTTGCTTTTCATCCAGCGCCAGCGAACTGGCGCGCGGGCGAATATTAAGCGGACAGTGCTTTCAAAGCAGCTGCCAGACGGCTCTTGTGGCGAGCTGCCTTGTTTTTGTGGATGATCTTCTTGTCAGCGATACGGTCGATGGTCGACACGGAAGCCTGGAAGATTGCAGCAGCAGCTGCCTTGTCGCCGCCCTGGATCGCTTTGCGAGCAGCTTTGATAGCTGTGCGCAAGGTCGAACGCTGGGACGAATTGTGTGCGTTTTGCTTAACTGCTTGACGAGCGCGTTTGCGCGCTTGTGCGGTATTTGCCATGGAATTTCCTAAAACAGGGTCAAAGTGCGTTTGCAAACATTAGTGTTTGCCAACCGGTGCGTTCTGTGCGTCTGCCGAACCATGTGTGCCAAACCAGTGCCTGTCAAACATTAGTGTCTGCGTAACAGAATTCTGTACAGCCTTCGATTATAACGATATTTTCCGGCGAGGGCAATTCAAAAAAGCCGCTATCGGCATCAACCGGGCGAAAATTGGCACCGCCCAAGCGGAACAGGCCGTGATTATTACACGACGTTAACCGTTTGCGCAGGCCCTGCCCAGCTATAATCTGCCCCCATGAACTTGCTCAGAACCCTCGCCGCCATTTCCAGCATGACCATGCTGTCCCGAGTCACCGGTTTGTTGCGCGAGAGCTTGTTCGCGCGCGCCTTTGGCGCCGGCGCCTACACCGACGCCTTTATCGTCGCCTTCCGCATTCCCAACCTGCTGCGGCGCCTGTTTGCCGAAGGCGCGTTCTCGCAGGCCTTCGTGCCGATCTTGTCGGAGTATAAAAACCAGCATGGCCAGGAGGCCAGCAAGCAATTGGCCGACCATGTCGCCACCACGCTGGTATGGGCGACCCTGCTGGTGTCCGCCATCGGCATCCTCGGCGCGCCATGGTTCGTGTATGTGATCGCCACCGGCCTGAACAAGGACCCCGGCGCGTTTGACGCGGCCGTCTGGATGACGCGATTGATGTTTCCTTATATCAGTTGCATGTCGTTCGTGGCGCTGGCCGGCGGCATCCTCAACACCTGGCGCGAATTCAAGATTCCCGCGTTCACGCCGGTGCTGCTGAACCTGTCGTTTATCGCCGCTTCGCTCTTTTTGGCGCCGCACCTGGCGCAGCCGATCTACGCCATGGCGATTGCCGTGTTTGTCGGCGGCTTGCTGCAGGTGGCGATCCAGATCCCGGCCCTGATCAAGATCGGCATGCTGCCGCGCCTGTCGATCAACCCGGCCATCGGCCTGTCGGACGGCGGCGTGCGGCGCGTGCTGAAAAAAATGGGGCCGGCCGTGTTCGCCGTCTCGGCCGCACAGATCAGCCTGATGATCAACACCAGCATCGCCTCGCGCCTGGCCGAGGGCAGCATTTCCTGGCTGTCCTATGCGGACCGCCTGATGGAGTTCCCGACCGCCATGCTGGGCGTGGCGCTGGGCACCATCCTGCTGCCCAGCTTGTCGAAAGCCAATGTCGATGGCGACAAGGCGGAATACTCGTCCCTGCTGGACTGGGGCCTGCGCCTGACCTTTTTGCTGGCCCTGCCGGCGGCCGTCGGCATGGCCACCCTGGCCACGCCGCTGATCGCCACGCTGTTTCATTACGGTAAATTTTCGGCCGAATCGGTGGCCATGTCGACCGAGCCGCTGGTGGCCTACAGCCTGGGCCTGCTGGGCATCATCCTGGTGAAAACCCTGGCGCCGGCGTTTTATGCGCGCCAGGATATCCGCACGCCCGTCAAGATCGCCATCGGCGTGCTGATCGCCACGCAACTGATGAACTGGCTGTTCGTGCCCTACCTGGCGGTTGCCGGCCTGGCCCTGTCGATCGGCCTGGGCGCCTGCCTGAACGCCACTTTCCTGTACTGGGGCTTGCGCCGCCGCGGCATCTACACGCCGAAACCGGGCTGGCTGAAATTCTTCCTGCGCCTGCTGCCGGCGCTGGCCGTGATGGGCGGCGTGGCCGCGTATGGCGCGACCCGCATCGACTGGATCGCCATGCAAGCCCATCCATTGCTGCGGGCCGGCACCCTGGGCCTGCTGATCTGCCTGTGCGGCGTGGCCTATTTCGGCACATTGCTGCTCGCTGGTTTCCGCTTCCGCGATTTCAAGCGCACCGCATAACGGAAGCGCCAGATACAAAAAAACCCGCCTCGGCGGGTTTTTCGTTTTGCGGCACCACTATCAGGTCGATTTCCGGACGCGGCGACGGGCCACGGCGCCCACCAGTGCCAGGCCGGCCAGCATCATGGCGTAGGTTTCCGGCTCCGGTACCGGCAGCGCCGCGACGGTGGAGATATATTGCGAGCGATCAACGGCGGTCACGCCCGAGATATCCACGCGATAATTGCCAGCGGCCAAGGGACCGGCCCAGCTCAGGCTCTGGTTCGAACCACCGGCCACATTGGTCAGCGCACCGTAGTAGGTATTGGTGCCGACACCGAACAGCGAGCCCGCAAAATTGGTGATCGCGCCAGCCTCGACCGAGAATGTCTGCAGCGCGCCGAAAGACGTCGCGGAAGGTGTCAGCAACTGGAAGAACCAGCTGTCGCCGATGGTCGTGCCGGCGTTGGCAAACTTGTCCGACTTCTCGGACAAGGTATCCGAACCGGCCGGGTCCAGGATGCCCAGCAGATGATCGGTCGCGGAAGCGCTGAACGATGCTGCCGCCAGAATACCGGCAGCAATCAATTTCAATTTCATAGTTGTCTCTCCTTCTGAATGAATTTATGGCTGCTGTGCGCTGGCCACCCAAAGTACATGAAGTACTGACAATAATGGTAGCATAATTACACCAAATAAATTATAAATATTTTATTTAAACTTTCATTTTGGAAATTATTTTCTACATGAAATGGTTGCCAGCTTTACGTAGTTTCCAAGCGTAAATGTCAGCAGCGTGACCAGGCGCGGCGATAATGGCTGGCGCAGCAGGCAGGACATAGCGCGCATGCAACAGAATGCGCCTTTGTGCCAGCAGATTTAAAGCAGACTCGACACTGAACAGAAAAATATGATATATTTCCTACAAATAAGTTTAATTCCTGATAAGGACTAAACAAGACGCAGTACATACAGGTTCAGGCCTCATCCATGCCTGGCCTTGAAAAGCACGCCTCTCCCCGCACACAACGGTCACAGGGATGGGTGGCTGCAATATGCGCAACCAGCGTCACCAGCGACGCGGCGCACCTGCTTTTTGAGAGAACTATCATGTCCAAATCGATTTTCACCCGCTTGACCGCACGCCCTTTGCTGCTGGCCGCCGCCATCATGGCGTTCGGCGGCAGTGCCCATGCGCAAACGCAGGCCCAGCCGCGCGACAATCAAAAAAGCTGCCAGGCCAGCACCAACAATGCGGACGGCAACGCCAAGGATGCCAACCTCGACGGCACCTATAGCGCCTGCAGCCTGGCCGATGGCTTTATCAGCGGCAGCACGCGCGCCAATGACGGCAAGCAGCCGACGCCGGAATTTACCGGTGTGGTGTCGGACCAGGAGTTGCGCAAGTTCGATTCCGGCGACGGCACGCACCGCCTGGCGATCAATGCCCTGTCCGGCAATGAAGCGGTCACACCCGGCGGCAAGATACTGGCGACCGACGACAACGCGTTTCGCTTCCGCACCCGTGATTTCGTGGCCGCCGAAGAAGTGTATCCACTCGACGAGACCCCGGCCTATGGTGCGGCGGGCCGTACGCTGAACCGCAGCCGCAGCGGCAGCGCCGACAGCCAGGCGCCCTTGATGGTGGCGTCGTCGCTCAGTGAAAACCTGCCCACCACCACCGGTGGTTCGAGCGGCGTGGGCGGTGGCGGCGCGGCCGGCGGCCTCAATACCAGCGGCGGCCTGATCCCGACCACGCCGGAAGTGCCGGCCGTGCCGGAACCGGAAACCTGGGCCATGCTGCTGGCCGGCCTGGGCCTGGTGGCCTTTGCCGGACGGCGCAAGCTGGCCGCAACAGCGCAAGCAACAGTGTAAGTAATAGTGTAAATACAGTGCAAGTAACAGCAAAAAGGCCCGCGAGGGCCTTTTTTTCGTCCAGCGATTGCCGCCGCCAGCGATCAGCGCCGGAAACGCGCATACGGCGCCGCCAGGGGGTCGCCGATAAACAGGCCTTGCGCCGGCCAGGCCACGCTGCCCCAGTACGCTTCGAGCGCGGTGCTGCCCGACAGGTAGCGGCGCAACAGCACGCTGGGCTGCGGAAACTTCTGCCAGTAGCTGCACGGTTCGCTGACGGTGCCATAGCTGGCCGTCGCGCCCGCTTCCAGCCAGCGCTGGCTGCTCATCTGCTGGGTACCTTGCAGGTCGCCACCAAACGAGGTCAGGTGGTCGGCCAGCGCACCGGGCAGGAAGCGCAGGGTGTCGAGCTTGGCCACCTTGGCGATGCCGGTCTGGTAGATCATGATGTCCTGCACCCCTTCCAGGCTGTCCGCCTTCAGGTGCTTGATGGCCAGTTTGCGCGGGGCCAGCATGCCGGCCGGCGGAAACAGCGGCGCGCGGCTGTTGCGCGCGGAGTCCGAGGTCGTCAGGTAATAGGCGCTGGCGGCCGGCGGCGAAAAACCGCTGACGGCGCCACGGTCGGCCACGGCCTTGGCCTCGTCGACAAAATCGATCGGCAGCAGCATCGCCAGGCGCAAGCCCAGCTGGGTGTACGGCTGGGCCACATTGCTGTTGAAATACGGGCTGGCCTTGCCGGGATCGCAGGTCTTGCTGCACTGCCCCGCGTCGTAGCCCAGGGTAAATGCCGAGGTGATGGAATTGCACTCGACGGCATACGGCGCGCTCCACACCATCAGCACGGCCTGGATACCGGGATTCAACTGGGCGTCGATACGCTCCTTGAGCTGGGCGAACTGGTCCATGCTCAGCTTGCGGGGCCGGTTCGGGATAGTGACGTGGGCGACATTGGCGGCGGGAATGCCGTGCACCTGCCGGTAGTATTCGCCCACTTCGACGCTGTTCGGTTCGGCGTCGTTGATGATGATGGCCAGTTGCGACGGTTGCAGGCCGGCGGCCGCGGGCGGTGCATCGGCACTGGCCTGGCAGCACAGGGTAGCGGCGGCCGTCGCCAGTGTCAGACTAAGAAAGGTACGCAATGAGTGGTCGCCGGTAGGGTGGGAAATCGCAGGCAGCCTGGGCTGCCCGCCCACCGACGATTATAGCGCCCTACGTGCGTTGATAAACATCTTCCAGCCGCACGATATCGTCCTCGCCCAGATAACTGCCCGACTGCACTTCGATCAGGTGCAGCGGCAGCTTGCCCGGGTTTTCCAGGCGGTGCGTCATGCCGATCGGAATATAGGTCGATTCGTTTTCCGTCAGCAAAGTCACCTTCTCGCCACAGGTCACCCTGGCCGTGCCGCTGACCACCACCCAGTGTTCGGCCCGGTGATGGTGCATCTGCAGCGACAGCTTGCCGCCCGGATTGACGGTGATGCGCTTGACCTGGAAGCGCTGGCCCAGGTCGATGCCTTCGTAGCTGCCCCACGGGCGGTACACCTTGCGGTGCTGCACGTGTTCGCTGCGGCCCTGCTGCTTCAGGTGGTCGACCACCTGCTTGACCCGCTGCACCTGGTCCTTGTGGGCCACCAGCACGGCGTCATCGGTTTCTACCACGACCAGGTCGCGCACGCCCAGCACGGCCACCAGGCGGCGCTCGGCGCGCACCAGGCAGTTGCTGACGCCATCGAGATACACGTCGCCGCGCACCACATTGCCGCTGGCGTCGCCCTGCTGCACTTGCCACAGGGCCGACCAGGAGCCGACATCGCTCCAGCCGATGCTGGCTGGCAGCACCACCGCATGCGCCGTATGTTCCATCACGGCATAGTCGATCGAATCGGACGGGCTGCCGGTAAAGGCCTTTTCATCGAGGCGGCAGAAATCGAGGTCGCGGTAGCCGTCGCGCACGGCCGCCAGGCAAGCGTCCAGCATGGCGGGCTGGAATTGCCCCAGTTCGCTCAGATAGCGCTCGGCGCGGAACAAGAACATGCCGCTGTTCCAGAAGTAATTGCCGGCCGCGAGGAAACCCTGGGCCGTCGCCAGGTCCGGCTTTTCGACGAAACGCTCGACCCGGCAAGCGCCCTGGCCTGGCTCGGCGCCCACCGGCGCGCCGGCGCGGATATAGCCATAGCCGGTTTCCGGCGCGGTGGGCACGATGCCGAAGGTGGCCAGCGCGCCATCCTGCGCCAGCACCGCTGCGGCAATAATGGCCTGGTGGAAGGCTGCCACATCGGTGATCACATGGTCTGCCGGCAACACCAGCATCAAGGCCTCGGGATCGATCGCCAGCAGGTACTGCGCCGCCACCGCCACCGCCGGCGCCGTATTGCGGCCCACCGGTTCGAGCAGGATGCCCAAGGGTTCCAGCTTGATTTCGCGCAGCTGCTCGGCCACCATGAAGCGGTGCTCATTGCCGCACACCACCAAAGGCGGCATGACCTGGCAGACGCCAGCGGGCAGGCTGTGCGCGCGCAGCGCGGTTTCCTGCAGCATGGTCTGTTCGGTGACCAGCGGCAGCAATTGCTTGGGCAGCACGGCGCGCGACAGCGGCCACAAACGGGTGCCGGAACCGCCCGACAGGATGACTGGATAAATCTTCATGGCTGTTCCCCGATCTTATTTGCCAGCTTGCAGCGCCGGCGCGCCAGCGGGAAACAGGCGCGCGTAGGCGGCCAGCAATTTCGGCGCCTCGTATTCCCATTCCAGCTCGTTGATCACGCGGTGGCGGCCAAATGCGCCCATCTGTTCGCGCCGCGCCGGGTCGTCGAGCAGCTCGACGATCTTGCGCGCCATGTCGATGGGGTCGTTCTTCAGCGCATACAGCGACGCTTCCCGGGCCGAGACCTTGCCCTCGACCAGGTCGAACTGCACGATCGGTTTGCCCAGCGCCATGTATTCCATGATCTTGTTCATGGTCGATTTGTCGTTCATGTCGTTGGCCACGTCCGGATTCACGCACACATCCGAGGTATTGAGCATTTCCAGCAACTGCTGGTCCGGCACGCGCCCGGTGAACGTCACGTAATCGGCGATACCCATGTCGTGCGCCATCTGTTTCATCTGTTCCAGCGAGGTGCCGCCACCGACCAGACCGAACTGCACGTCCTGGCGCCCGAGCGTCTGCACGATATATTGCGCCGCCTGCAGCAGCAGGTCGATGCCTTCCTGGGCCCCCATCACGCCGACATAGCCGACCAGGTAGGCGCGGCCTTTTTTCAGTTCAGGCACCGGCGGCAGCACGCGCAGGCGGTCCAGCTTGGGGCCGCTGCGCACCACATACACGTCTTCGGCTTTCATGCCGCCGCGTTCGATGGCGATCTTCTTGTACGATTCGTTGGTGGCGATCGACACGTCGGCGCTCTGGAACGACCAGCGTTCGAACAGCACCATCAGCTTGTAAAAAAAGTCGCGCCGGCCGAACTTGGCTTCGTACAGTTCCGGGTTGATGTCATGGTGGTCGAACAGAAAGCGCTTGCCCATCGTCAGCTTGAAAAAACCGCCGATCAGAAACAGCAGGTCGGGCGGATTGCAGGCGTGAATCACATCGAAGCCGCGCGCGAAATGCACCTTCCACGCCAGGCGGAAGGTGTGGAACAGCGCCAGCGAGTATTCCACCAGGTAGCCCTTGGCGCCTTCCGCTTCCAGCGGCAGGTTATAGCGGTAGATATGGATGCCGTCGATCGCTTCGTAGCGCGATTCATAGCCCTTGCCGGTGGGACAGATGATCGACACTTCATAGCCGTTCGCATGCAAGGTGGTCGCTTCCTGCCACACGCGCCGGTCGAACGGCGACGGCAGGTTTTCCACCAGGATCAGCACGCGCCGTGGCGCGGCCTCGATGGCCTTACCAGCAGATGCCGTCATATTGCTCTCCACTTTGTTCCTTGCTGATGCGCACCAGGTCGACGATATGCTGGTGCGGCTTGAGGCTGGCCGGCACGGTCTTGAATTCGGCCGCGCCGTTGCCGATCACGATGGTGTCGGCAAAATCGAGCACATCCTGCATATTGGTCACCATCAATTTGGAGATGTGCGGAATATGGTTCAGGATGTAATCCTGGTTGGCGCCCGTCAGCGCGGCCAGGTTGACGTTCTTGTCGTACAGCTTCAGCTCGTAGCCCTTGCCCAGCAGGTACTCGATCACGTCGACCAGCGGCGACTCGCGCAGGTCGTCGGTGCCGGCCTTGAACGAGAAGCCCAGAATACCCACCTTGCGCGCGCCCTTATCGGCGATCATCTTGATGCCTTTTTCGACCTGCTTCTGGTTCGACGGCAGGATCGAATTGAGCAGCGGCAAGTCCAGGTCCAGCGTGCGCGCCTTGTAGGTCAGCGCGCGCACGTCTTTCGGCAGGCAGGAGCCGCCAAACGCGAAGCCCGGCTTCATGTAGTACGGCGACAGGTTCAGCTTGGTATCCTGGCAGAAGATGTCCATCACCTTGTGGCCGTCGATGCCGACCGCCTTGCAGATATTGCCGATCTCGTTGGCGAACGCCACTTTCACCGCGTGCCAGGTGTTGTCGGTGTACTTGACCATCTCGGCCGTTTCCACGTCGGTGCGCACCAGCGGCGCGTCCATCTTTTCGTACAGCTGCACCAGCAGGGCGCCGGCCTTTTCGTCGGACTCGCCGATCACGGTCTTCGGCGGATTGTAATAGTCGTAGACGGCCGTGCCTTCGCGCAGGAATTCCGGGTTATTGCACACGCCAAAGTCGACGCCGGCCACCTTGCCCGAGGCCGCTTCCAGGGTCGGGATCACCAGCGAGCGCATCGAGCCGGGCAGCATCGTCGAGCGCGCAACGACCACGTGGAAGGTGTCTTTTTCGGCGATCGCCGCGCCGATTTCCTGGCATACCTTGCGCACGTGGCTGAGGTCCAGGTTGCCGTTCAGCTGCGATGGCGTGCCGACGCAGATCAGGGACATGTCGGAACCGAACACGGCGTCGCGCACGTCCGCCGTGGCGCGCAGATGGCCGCTTTTCACGGTGGCGGCGATCATCTCGCCGATGTCCTTTTCGATGATGGGCGTGGTGCCCTGATTGATCAGCTCGACCTTGGTCCTGTTCGGGTCGACGCCGATCACTTCGTGGCCATCGGTGGCCAAACAACCGGCGGAAACCGCCCCCACATAACCCAAGCCAAAGATGCTAATTTTCATGTTTTCCTCGTTAATTTTTTACAGATCAGATACCGTCAAGTGTAATGTGGTGCGCAGCCTGGCCCCGCCGTCCAGCCGCGCGCGCCAGGCCAAAGTGGGCGCAGCCTGTTTTTCATCAAAGCGATGCGAAATCCAGCCCAGCACCGGCTGTTCGCCACCGCGCACCAGCGCCATCGTGGCGCCGGGCACGTCGGGCAAATGCATTTCCAGTGAAAAAGCCTCGCCCCGGACATGCAATACCTTGCCGGCCAGCGTGACCTGGCATTGCGGATCGATATGCCAGAACAGTTCCACCTCATGCGTGCCCTTGCATTCGAGCACATCATCGACCACGATGCGCGCGGCATCGGGCGCCACGCTGACCTCGCGCCGGTGCAGCACGGGATCGGGCAAGGCCAGGTAGCCGTCGTGGCTGGCACTCCAGAATTGCCCGTCCCCATCGTCGCGCCAGGCCAGGCAGCTTGCCCTCGCCTTGCGCAGCCACAAGAAGTTGCCGCCCGAGACGGACTGGTCCTGGCCATCGATGCGCAGCGTATTGTGCGCGCTGGTGCCACGGAAATAATCGCGCCACTGTTGTTGCGTGTGATAGGCGTAGGTACCGGGGTCGACCAGCACCGCCTGGCCCGCCACCGACAGGGTCAGGGCCAGCGCGTCGGCATGCCCATGGGCGGCAATGCCCAGGTAGCCGAGCGGACCGGCGTCGGCGATCAGGCGCACCTCGGTGGGCGTGTCGAACCGCGCGCCGAGGATGTGATAACCGCCGTCGGCGAAACCGCGCGGCAGGGTCGTGGCCGCAACAGAGGGCAAGGCGTGGTAAGCCTGGCGGCCCGCCTCGCCCAGCAGCCAGGCGCTCTTGTCGTCAAACCGGCCCGCTTTCAGCTTGAAGTCGGCGCGCCCGAACAGCGCCGCGCCGCTGGCCAGCAATGCGCGGTAGACGTTGGCGCCGGGCGACTTGTCCCAGTTGGCCAGCTGCGCGTCGTCGGCGTCGCCGATCATCGGCACGTCACCCGCCACGTTCATCATGGCGGCAATAAATTCCAGCATGGTGACCAGCCGCTGCAAAAAGGCGGCCGAGCGGGGCCGGCGATTGGCGCGGCCGGCGAGCAGACACAGCAGCATTTCATCGGCCACCGTATGCTGGTAATAAATCGCCTGCTCGCGGTTGACGCCGTCGGGGCCATTCTGCAGCAAAGCCTGCTGTTCCAGTTCGCGTTCCGTCTGCGCCAGCCAAGCCGCACTCTCGGGCCAGCACGGCCAGGTCAGCGCCGCCATGTGCAAACCCGTCAGTTCGCCGAACAGATGGTTGTTGGCCGACGAATGGCGCGAAAAATGGCCGGCGATAAAATGGCAGTGCTGGTAGATGCTGGCCAGCCAGCGCTGCAAAAAGGCCTGGCCATCGGCGCCCTGGAACAGCACGCTGTCGATGCCGCCCAGCAACTGCCAGGCATGCGACCAGCTGACCAGGCGCAGTGCCAGTTCCAGCGCGCTGCTCCAGTTGGCCCCGAGCGAATACGGGCACTGCAGCCACCACGATTCGAGCAGGGTCTGCACGCCCTGCGCATATTTCAGCTCGCCGCTGAGGCGGTACGCCATCGCCAGATCGCTGATCATCAGGTGGCGGTTCGGTTCCCACAGGCATTTGATATCGCCGACCACCGCCTCGTCGCGGTAATTGAGCGTCTTGCCAAAGGTGACCGGCGCCAACGTGCCCGTCTTCGGGTCGCGGTTCCACTCGGGCGGAAAACCCAGTTCCACATCTCGCAGGGCGAACACATCAAAGCGGCCGGCCAGGATGCGCTCGGCCGCCGCCAGGTGCGGCGCCGGGTCGGACGGCAAGCCCAGCCACGGCTGGCCGAAGCGCGCCAGCGAGGCCGGCGGCGGCACAGGGACGAGACCGATGCCGCGCGCCTGCAGCCGCTGCTGCACCGCGTCGCGCACGCGGTGCGCCACTTCGGGTGCGCCCATGGCGCGCAAGCGGTTCAGTTTCCAGGACAAATTAGCCAGCATGGTGTGCGCTCACAGATACTGGCGATGCCAGATTTCCAGGGTCAGCAAGCTCCACAGCAGCTTCTCGTGGTTTTGCCGCCCTTTAACATGCTCGGCCAGCACCTGCTGCAGCGCCTGCGCATGGTAGTAGTGGCGCGTGCGCGACGAGGCGCCCGTCAGGTGTTCATACAGATAATCTTTCATGGGGCCACGGAACCATTCGTTGACGGGCACGCGGAAACCCACTTTCGGCCGTTCCAGGATCGCCGGCGGCAGCAGCTGCTTCATCGCTTCGCGCAGGATCCACTTGGTGGTGCGCCCGCGCACGCGGTAGTCGTCGGGCAGGCTCGACACATAGGCGGCCAGCTCATGGTCCATGAAGGGCATGCGCGCTTCGAGCGAGGCGGCCATGGTCATGCGGTCGCCGCGTTCCAGCAGATTGTCGGGCAGCCAGCTTTTCTGGTCGAAACACAGGATGCGGCGCAGCGCGCTGTTGTCGCCGCCGCCACAGCCGAGATCGGCATCATGCGTGCGCCGTGGCGCCGGCATCGCCACCAGGCGCGCCCGTTCCTGGTCCGACATCATGCCGAACCAGCGCGGCATGCGCTCGCCGAACGCTTCCAGGCCCAGGTTGACGATGGCCGTCTTGGCGCGGCGAAAACGATACGGCAAGGCGCCGATGGCCGGCTCGATCAGGCCGCGCCGCAATACGCCCGGCAATTGCTGGTAGCTGCCGGCATAACGCTCGTACACATGCTTGGGGTAGCCACCGAGGATTTCATCGGAGCCCTCGCCCGTCAGCACCATCTTGACCGTCTTGCGCGATTCCTTGGCCAGCAGGTAGATGGGAATATCGGACGGCTCGGCCACCGGCGCGTCGCGAAAGCGCACCAGGTCGGGCAACAAGGCGATCACCTGATCGACCGATACTTCCAGTTCATGGTGATCGGTGGAAAACTGGCGCGCGATATCGGCCGCATACGCCAGCTCGCTGAAACCGCCCTCCTTGAAGCCAACCGAAAAAGTTTTCACGGGCACGCCGGCATGGCGCGACATCAGCGCCACCACCGCCGAGGAATCGATGCCGCCGGACAAAAAGGCGCCGAACGGCACGTCGGAAATCATGCGGATGCGCACCGACTCGTCGAGTTTTTCAAGGAAAGTGGCGACCGGGTCGGCCGGCATAGCCGTCACCACGCGCGGCCGGCTGTCGGGCGGCGTGTAATACACGTTCTCGCGCAGCACGCCGTTTTCCCAGGTGGCGGTCGAACCGGGCGCGAGTTTGCGGATGCCCTGGAACAGGGTGGCCGGACCGGGCGCATAGCGGTAGGCGAAATAATCCCAGATGGCGTCTTCGTTGGCCTGCGCGCTCACGCCGGGCAAGGCCAGCAGCGCCTTGATTTCCGAACCGAAAGCGAGCCGGCCCTCGTGCTGCCACAGGAACAGCGGCTTCTTGCCGAACGGGTCGCGCGCCATGAACAAACGATCAATGCGCGCATCCCAGATGGCAAAGGCGAACATGCCGCGGAAATGCCGCACGCAATCCTCGCCCCACTGCACATACGCGTGGACGATGGTTTCGGTGTCGGAGGCGGTGCGGAAACGGTGGCCCAGCGCAATCAACTCCTCGCGCAATGGCTGGTAATTGTAGATTTCGCCGTTGAAGATGATCTGCACGTCGCCCGTCTCGTTGCCCAGCGGCTGGTGGCCGGTGGCAATATCGATGATCGACAAGCGCCGGTGCAGCAGGCCCACCTGCCACGAACCGTCGGCGGTGGCGGCCTGCAGCACGCCGGTGTCATCGGGGCCGCGGTGCGCGATGGCGCGCCCCATGGACTCGAGCGCGGCCAGCTGGCCGGCATCGGACGAGGGAAAGATCAAACCGGCAATACCGCACATAATATCTCGCTTGAAAAAAACTATTCGGACACTGGCGGCGCCAGCAAGGCGCGATAGACGCGCCGGAAATCGTGCGCCAGGCGCTCGATCGCATAGTGACTATCGATGCGCTCGCGACAGGCCTGGCCCATGCGCCGCAACAGGGCCCGGTCGCCATCGAGGCGCACGATGGCGTCGGCCAGCGCCTGCGGATCGTGCGGCGGCACGAACAGGCCGTGCACGCCATCTTGCACCACGTCGGGAATCGCGCCCACCGGGCAGATCAGCACCGGCGTGCGCGCGGCCATGCTTTCCAGCAAAGCATACGGCAATCCCTCATGATGCGTCGGGAAACCGAACACATCGGCGCTGCGCCACAAGGCGTTCTTGGCAGCGCCGAACACCGGCCCCAGAAAGCTCACCTGGCCCTCCAACTTCAAGGCCACCACCCGCGCACGCAAGGCCGCTTGCGCCGGGCCGCTGCCGGCCAGCGCCAGGGTGGCCGTGCTGCCCGCCGCGCGCGCCAGCGCCAGCGCTTCGACCAGTTCGAACAAACCCTTGCTTTCGGCCAGGCGCCCGACGTACACCAGCGCCAGCGGCAATTGTGACACTTGCGGCTTCTCGCCCGCGTCCAGGCCGGCGTCGATGGCGTTCGGGATCACTTCCAGCGGCAAGCTGGCATCGAAACTGCGGTAGCCGCGCAACTCGCATTGCGCCAGCAGCACCACCGCGTCGGGCAGGCGCAGCACGCGGCGCAGCAGGCCCGTCAACAAAGGTTTGCCGCCAAAAAACACTTGCGGCAAGGCGCCGCCATGCACCTGGTACAGCACGCGCTTGCCCATCGCCTTGGCCACCAGCAAGTACGCCAGGTCGCGCCAGTAACTTTTCTGCTCCATCGAGGTATTGATATGCACGATCTGCGGCCGCTCTACGCGCAGGGCCTGCCAAAACTGGAACGGGCTCCAGGCGAAGCGCAGCAGTTTGTGCAGGCGCGACTCGCGCCGCCCTTCGCTGCCCACCTGGAAATGCACCAGCTGAAAATCGCGCGCCAGCGAACAGTGAAACAATTGATTCAAATGGGTGGTCACGCCGCTGACGGCATCGAGGGCAGGTCCCAGCAGCATTACAGTAGTCATATTTGCATTATATGTTATGGATTTGCAATTGTGCGCGCGACACCGATTATTTAACGCTCACGATGCAACAGTGCCCGCCAGGCGGTGGTAGCACGCCGCCAGTTCGCGCGCCAATACGCGGTAGCTGCGCTGCGCGTCGATATAGGCGGCGCCGCCCTGCGCACGCGCGCGCGCGGCCGGCACGTCGCGCAAAATCGCCACCATCGCGCCGGCCATGGCGGCCGGATCGCTGCTTGTGAGCCAGCCGCAATCGCTGCCCGAGAGTACCTGCACCTGGTCCGGGCTGTCGTTGCCGACGGCCGGCATGCGCAGGGCCAGATACTCAAGCAGCTTGGTCGGCGAGCTGACGTCGTACAGCGCGCCGCGCGGGATATACGACAGCGCCGCGTCGGCGCCGGCCAGCAGCGGCCAGGCCTGGCTGGACGGCAGCCAGCCCGTCACGAGCACGCAGTCGGCCAGGCCGGCGCGCCGCGCATGGTCCAGCAGTTCATCGACGTCGGACGGCGTATCGGACGCGCCGATCAGCAGCAAACAAGCATCAGGCACCTCGCGGCGCACCAGCTGCAGGGCGTCGAGCAGGCGTTCGAGCTGGCGCGACTGGTCGAGGGTGCCCAGGTAGGCCAGCAGCGGCACGCGTTGCCAGCCGTCGGGCCGCACGGGGGTAATCGCCTGCTGGCCCAGCACTTCCATGTCGACCCCCATCGGCACGGCGCTCAAGCGCCCTGCCGCGATGCCGCGCTGCTCCATCATGCGCAGCATCGCTTCGCTCTGCACGAAAACATGGTCGGCGCGCGGCAGCAGCACGCGGTACAGCAGCCACCGCTCGACCAGGCCCTTGCACAGCACCAGGCGCCCGCGCAGGGTGGCGCGCTGCGCCAGGCCGGCGCGCGCGCGTTCGATGCGCCCTTCGCTGATCAGGTAGGAAACCCAGTAATAAAAGGGGATGCCCTTCAGGCGAGCGACGGCCAGCGCCAGCAGGCCGGTCGGCACCATGTCGCGCACCTGGACCGCGTCGCAATCGGCACGCCGCGCGCCGAACAGGGCGCGCAAGCAGGTGAATTGAAAGGCCAGTTCGCGCCGCAGCCGGCTGGCGTGGAAGCGCGGGCTGCGCACCGAGCGAAAGCCCTGCGCCTGTGGCGCCTGCTGCGAAGGCATGCCGACGATATCGCAGCTCACGCCGTGGCGCGGCAGGTATTTGCCGAACAGCACCGCCACATCGGGACGAAAGGTGGGCAGGCTTTCCGGCACCAGTTGCAGGATCTTCAGGGTCATAGGCAAAAACGCTCAGCTTGCGCGGCAGTGGAAACGGGGGCACGGCCACTGCCGGCATCAGGCTATGCCCATATGAAACGATGAATCATCTTACCCGAACAGCATGGTTTTAGCGGCACGCCAGAGTCGAAAAAAAAAGCAATACCAGGCGGTATTGCTTTTTTCGGCCTGGGGTGCCGCGATTACTTTGGCAATGGCAGTGTCAACGTTTGCGTACCGACCACGACCTTGCGCAGGCCGCCGCTGGTGTCGAGCCTGACCGCCGTGCCCTTGCAACCGACGTCGAGCACCGTCAGGAATTCGCCGCTGGTGGCGGCGGCGGCCTTGACGAACACGCCATGGTCTTCATAGGTGCCGCTTTGCGGCGGCGGGCCGACGCGACGCTCGAAGCGCTGGGCGCTGGTGGCCAGCGGCACCAGGCACACCTTGCGGCCCTGGTTGGTGATCGAAACATTGCCGGCGGCATCGGCGACGATCGGCGCATAGCCGTGGAAGTTCCACTCGAAGACGCGCGGCGTGGCCGACGCGTACTGGTCGAGTATCACCGCCGTGTCGGTGCCGCGCACATACCAGATCTTGCGCGTGGCCGATTTCAGCAGGCCGGCATAGGCCGGCGTGGCGTCGCCTTCGACGTAGTCGACGGCCGGCGTGGTGGAAAAAGCGTTGATGCGGCCATTGCGCGACAGCGGCTCTTCATAGCCCTCCACCACTTGTCCGATGCCGCCGTCGAAGGTCAGCGCATTGTGCGACTTCGACTGGCGGTACCAGGAATTCCACAGCGGCGAATCGTACCAGTCATACCAGCCGGTTTCGGTCAGCAGCGGCACGCCGCCGCTGAACAGCACGAAACCGTTCTGGTCGCCATGGCTGTGATTGAAGGAACCGTAAGGGCTGGCCTTGAAGTACAGCGAGGTGCGGCCGCTGTCGGCCAGGTTGCTGTGCATGGCGGTCCAGCCGATGCTCGGATAGTAGGCGGCATTGGCCGGCGGCGTGGCGGCCGCCGCGGCGACGGTCGCTACCGGCATCGGATACGGCGCCTGCAAGGTGGCCAGCACGTCGTCCGGACGGGTCAGGTTTTTCACATACCAGGCCGCCTGCGGGGTGGCGTAGCGCGAGGCGAAGCCCTTCATGAAACGGTATTCGGGCGCCGTCTCGTGCCCGTCGCCAAACACATGGGTCTGCTGGCCGGGCGGCACGAAATGCATCAGGAACTGCGCGAAACCGCGCGACCAGGGCTTGTCGAACATGTTCACGCCGGTCGCCTGCGCCAGCGCGGGCCAGATCTGCAGCGCGAAGTCGGCTTCGTATTCGGCATACGCGGTGCCGTTGGCAAAGCCGCCTTCCGGACCGCTCCACACACTGAACGAACTGACGAAGGCGCGGAACGAGAAATCGAACCAGTCGGCCGCGGCGGGAATGTCGCCCAGCGCCAGGGTCGAGGTCAGGGTCAGGTAAGCCATGCTGGTGGCCGCGTGCGAATCGTAGGGCAGCTGGTCGAGACGGCCGCCGCCGGCCGACAGGTCGGCGTACAGCGCGCTGGTGCGCGCCGCCACCACCGACAGCCACTTGTCACGGCGCGTGGTGTCGCCATTGACCACCAGCGCGCCGGCCAGCATGTCGATGGTTTTCATCAGGCTTTGCGCGATCACGCGGCTGCCCATGTCCTGGTTGGCAAAACTGGTCGGGCCGTTCACGTCCAGCGCGGCGAACTGGTCGCCGCGGCGGATCGCTTCATCGAGGTAGGCTTGCTGGCCGGTCAGGCGGTACAAGGTCGCCGCGCCCTCCAGCTGGCGCGCATTCGGATTGACACGCTGCATGATGTTCGATTGCTGCGCCACCAGCGCCGCCGTGCGGATCTTGCTTGGCGGCAGTGGCCACTCGCTATCGGACACGGTTTTCAGCGACGAGATGTAATAGTTCACTTCATTCGTCAGCCCCGTCAGCGCCTGCTGGCGGTCGGCGCGCATGGCCGCGCTCCACGACGAGAAAGGCTTCAGGCCGCTGGGCAGCGCGCGCGGGCGTGCCTTGCGCGTGACGGCATTGCGCAGCGCCAGGTTTTCATTCACTTCGAACACCTGCGAGTTACCAGCGATGACGAAGCTGCGCTGGGTCGACCATTCCTGCGAGGTCGATGGCCGCACGCGCCAGGTATAGTTACCAACAGGCAATGCTCGCGGTGGCAGATACCAGTTGCGGGTGCTCTTGAAAGTACGGTTCAGCACGCCATTAAGATAGACCTGCACCACGTATTCCGGCGGCGCCGAGGGATGACGCGACCACGAGAAAGTCGGCGGGTTCTGCGCCTGGGTTTGCATGTTGTCCGGCAGTGCGCGGACGACCAGCGGATCGGTCGCCTGTACCCAGTCTGCCCGGGCGGCGCCACACAAAGGCAACAGCAATAGCAAAGCGGAACGCAACAGGGGGCGGTTGCTTGATTTCATGGAGATAATTCCTTCGGCGGGTGTCAGGTTGGGCATGGATCTGGGGTGACCATCGACGTTGCACGGCGCTGCCGTAACGCAAGGGGGACGGACTTTTGGTACAAAAGCAAGAGGTGATTTTTTAACCAAGAAAAACTTGGGCAATTCCCTCAATTATACCGAAATGCCCATCGGCAACGACTATATTAAGCGGCGATGCGTGATTTTCGCCACAACGACCAGCGCCGGGTCATGGCCGGTGTAAACAGCAGGCACATGATGGCCGTGCTGCACCAGTGGCGCGTGACGCCGTTGCGCAGGGCGCGCCCCATTTCGGCCAGTGCCGCGCCGCGCCGGCCCGCTTCAAGCAGTTCGCGCGCCACCACCACGCGCGCATTCGACACCAGCAGCAAGGCCGGCCTGCGTGCGCGATTACTGGCCGGCCAACTACGGGCGCGCCGCTCCAGGCGGGCAAACACCGGCAGCACCACGTCGCTGCCGTGGGTGGCGCTCAGGCTGCCGCCCACCTCCAGCCGGTAAGCCACCAGCGGCAGCGCCGTCTGCACCAGGCGATGGCGTTCGGCCAGGCGGAACCACAGGTCCAGGTCCTCGCCGAACTGCTCGCCCTCGGGAAAACACGGCTGCAACGGCAGCAGCGCGCTGCGCCTGGCGGCGACCGAACCGGTAAAGAAGGAGAGCCATTGCCGATTGCAGCGCGCAAAGAAATCATCGATCACTTCCACCTGCTGCTGCGGCGAGGCGGGCGCGGCGGACAGGCGCGCATCGGTGCCCGGCGTGACGGCCTTGAAGCCGGTGGCGAAGTAGGACTCGGCGGGATAGGCCAGCGCCATGCCGACCTGCGTGCGCAGGTAGTCCGGTGCGTACCAGTCATCGGCATCCAGGAAACACACCAGTTCGCCGCGCGCTTCGGCGATGCCTCGGTTGCGCGCGCGCGACACGCCGCCATTGGCCTGGCGCACCAGCCGCACGCGCGGATCGAGGCAGGCCTGGACCCGCGCAGGCCCGTCGTCGGTCGAACCATCGTCGACCACCACCACTTCCCAGTCGGCATGGGTTTGCGCCAGTACCGAGGCCAGGGTCGCTTCGATATACGGCGCCTTGTTGTACAGTGGAATGACAACCGAACACAGCATCAAACCACCCCCGGTATGCGCACCTTGCGTGCCCTGACGGCCTCTTTGTCGGCCACCGGATAGTTCGCCGTGATAATGATCAGCAACAGCACATGCGTCAGCGCTTCGGCGGCAAAGCCGGACAGCGACAGCGGCACCTCGCTGAAGGAACGGCTGGCGATCAGCACGAACAGCGCCATCGACATGCCGGCACTGGCCTTGGCCGTGCGCGCCGACGCGTACAGCAGCACCAGCGAGTACAGCACCAGGCCGACGGCGCCGATGGTGCCGGCGCTGGCCAGGCTCTGGTAAAACTGGCTGTGCGCATGGGTCGCGTAGGGCATGCCGATGCTGGCGCGAAACGCTTCATCCCACAGCAGCAGGCCATAGCCGAACATCGGATTCTTGTGCCACTCCTGCACCGCCACCTGCCAGATCAGGTCGCGCCCTGTCAGGCTCAGCAACTCAAACCCTTCGCTGCTCGAGGCGAAGCGCGCCAGCTTGGCGTCCAGGCTGCCGAACATCACCACCAGCACGCCCAGGGTGCACAGCAGGATAAAGCAGAAGATGGCGACGATCGACAGCTGCGGGCGGCGGAAATCGAACAGGCGCTGCTTGATCTGTTCGCGGAAACCGAAATACGCGATACAGGCAAAGCACAGGATGCAGGCGATCCAGTTGGTTTTCGATTGCGCCAGCAGCAGGCTGGCCAGGCCCACGGCCCAGGCGAACAGGTTCAGCGGACGCCAGGCAAACGGCTTGTTCCACAGGCACAGCAGGAACACCACCACCATCGGCGCCAGCACGTTGGCGTGGCTGGCCAGGCCCGCATAGCGAACGGTGAGGAAAGGCAGCAGGCCATGGTAGTTCTTGACGATGACCATGTTCGGTTTCCAGGCCAGCATGGCCGCGCTGAGCAGCAGGAACAGCAGGTTGGCGTTGCGCATCGAAACGATGCTCATGCCGACCTCCTTCGGCGTCATCAGCATGGCGGCGCAGCCGGCCAGGAACATGTACAGATACTCGTGCGAGATTTCCATGTGCAGGCCAAACAGGCCCGGGCTGACGATATTACTGAGGAAATACAGCACGAAGGTCCAGAACAGCAGCAACGGCATCGGCTGTGTTTTTTCGCGCGTCATCATGCGGTGCAGGATGCGCTCGCCGCAGGCAAAGATCACGAACAGCGAGGTGAGCCGGCCGAGCCAGATACTGGCCGGGTGGCGCACCACCGCCTGCACCCCCAACAATATTTCGCTGATCGAAAAATCGCGGTTCGACAGCATGGCGGTGACGGCGATTGACGCCAGCACCGGGTAGAACACATAAGGCACCAGGCCGGTCTCGCGCTTGCTGCCCCAATGGATGCTCAGGGCGATGACGAACACCACCACCAGCGCGGCGACTAGCGCAAACAGGCCAAACAGTATTTCACTCATGTAATTCTCGCGGTTCGATCAGGTTGTCGCGCACGCCACAACGGGTGTGCAAATAGCGGATGACGCTGGCCGGCACGGGCGGGCTGAAACGCCCCAGCATGCCCACCACGCGCAGGCCCAGCAAAGGCGGCCAGGCCAGCACGGCGGCCAGCAACAGCGCGCCGCCCAAGAACGCCCCGCCCAGGAAAGCGGCCAGCGGATGGCTGCCCGCCATGCCCCCCAGCAGCGTGCCGCCCCAGCTGCCGGCGCCGGCCAGCAGCGCCATGGCGACGCCACGCGCCGCCAGCGGCGCCAGGTCGCGCAGGCCCACCTGCAGGCGCCGGCAGGCGGCCGTGCCCACCACCAGCGCGCGCGCCAGCAAGGTGCCAGCGGCAATCAGCGCCACCGTGGCCGCACCCTGCCCCGCAAACAGAAACAGCATGGCGCCGGCCGCCACGATCAGCGGCAGCTGCAGCAGGCTTTCCAGGTGCTTGCCGCCGGTATTCCACAAGATCGGGGTCGACATCCCCCAGGTAATATAGGCCGGCATGGCCAGCGCCAGGATCGCCAGCACGATGCCGGACTCTTGCCAGACGGCGCCGTACAGGACGCCGATCAGGGCCGGCGCCGTCACCGCCAGCAGCACGAACAGCGGCAGGATCACGATCCAGATGGTGGCCAGCACCGACACATACATGTCGCGCAGGCGCGGCAAGTCGTCCTGCAGCTTGGCGCCGGTGGCGAGAAACGCCGGCTGCAGGGCGTTCAGGAACAGTCCGTTGGGCGTATTGGCCAGGTTGTAGCCGACCGCATACACGCCGACCGCATGGGCGGCGAGGAAGCGACCCAGGAAGACCCGGTCCAGGTTGTTCAGGAACCAGTTGCACAGATTGGTCACGAACACCGTCAGGCCCACATGCGTCGAGCGGCGCGCGCCCTCGTACCACAGCAGCGGGCGCAGCGAAAAACGGGTGCGCGCGTACGTCAGCAGCAGCGCCGTGGCTGCCTGGCCCAGCCAGGCGGCCACCAGGGTCCACACGCCGGCGCCGGCATACGCCATCGACAGGCCGATCATCAGGTAGCCGACGATATAGCTGGTCAGCTGGATGATGTTGAGCGCGCGGAAATCGAGCTGGCGGCGCAGCAGGCCGCTGCCGGTGGCCGTCAGCGCATTGAGCACGCAGGTCAGGCTCATCCAGGCGATCACCGGGCCGATGCGCGGCTCCTTGAAATACACCGCGACCCACGGCGCGATGAAGAACAGCAGGGCCATCGCCGCCAGCCCGGTGATGGCCTGCCAGGTCACCGTGAAGCGCACGTCTTCCTCGCTCAGGGTCTGGTTTTGCACCAGGCCCCAGGAAAAGCCGAAATCGGCGAGGAAGTTGCTGAACGTCATGACGAGCAAGCCCATCGCGAACAAGCCGTAGCTTTCCGGCCCCAGCAGGCGCGCCAGCAGCACTTGCGTGACCAGTTGCAGGCCGAACATGCAGACCGTGCCCATCGCCGCCCACTTGACGGCGCTGACGCTTTTTTGATTGATATCGCTGCCCATGATTCTCACTGTCTGCCACGGCGGCGGGCGCCGTGGGAACGCATCAGCCCGGCGGTGTGCCGATCAGCCGGCTACGCTCGGCCGCCGGCATGCTGGCCAGCAGGCTGTTGACGAAATTGGCCTGCAACTGATACGAGTGCGGCAAGTCGGTGTCGATATTGGAAACGCGAAACAGCATGGCGTCGGCCACGGTGCCGGTCAGCCCGTAGCGCAACTGCTCAAGCCGCTGCTGCAGGCCGACCTTGCTGATCTTGTTGCCGACCGTGATCCAGTAGGTGATCGGCTCGCTGCGGTTGCCGGTCACCGCCAGCAGGCGCTTGACCGGCAGCCCGCCATACGGCGTGGCGAGCTCGCCATATTCGTCGCGCTCGACCTGGAAGCCTTGCGCGGCGTAGCAGACCTCGGGCTTGTGCACGCTCATGTTGTCGCTCTGGTCGCCGCCATACGCGATCGACAGCATCACCCGTTCGCCGCGCGGATTGACATAGGTGCGCGACAGGGTCTGGTTGTAGATCTTGTTCAGGCGCGACTGGGTTTCCGGATCGACCTGCAGCGGCACCAGGGTGTTGTCGAGGCGCCATTCGCCAAACGCCTGCGGTATCGCCGTTTCCAGCGAAAAACTGGGGCGCTGGTCCGACATCTTCACGCCGGGCGCCACCGCGCGGCTGAGGATGGCCGCGCCCAGCAGCAAGGCGCCCAGCAGCAGATTCATGCGCAATGAGGCGTTCATGGCGCCACTCCCGCGGCCGGCGTGCGTCCGCCGCGCTTGCGCACGATCCATTGCAGCAGGGAATCGACGGCGAGGATCAGCAGCAGCGCGCTGATGAACAGCACCATGCCGGCAAAGCCGTGCAAGAAGCCCTGGCCGGCCGCGTCGCCGAAATAATAAGTGATCAGGGTCAGCGTCATCACGCGGATGACGTTGGCGGTAAACGAAATCGGCACGATCAGCAGCGCCAGCACGATGTTGCGGAACGGTGAAGTATGGCGCACCAGGTTCAGGTAGAACAGGCCCAGCGCTTCGAGCGTGAGCAGGGTCTGCAGGCCGGCGCAGGCGTCGGCCACCAGCAGCTGGTACTGGCCGATCTGCAGGATCACGCCGGTGCGCGCGATCGGATAGCCGGCCAGGAACAGCAGGTGTTCGGTGACATACGACACGGCCATCTTCATCGGCATGGTGAGAGTGGTCACCAGCGGCAGCGGCAGCGGCACCATGAACAGCATGAAAAAGAACGGGAACCACAGCAGGCGGGCGGCGGGACGGCCGCGCTTGAGCAACAGCAGCGCCAGGCCGGTGCCGATCAGGGCCAGGATTTCCAGCGACAGGATCTGCTGCGAGCGGCCCAGCACGTACAGCAGCAGGGACACCAGCAGCAGCGGCCAGCCGGCACGGCTGGACGGCGCGCCGCTGCTGGCCGCCAGCATCTCGGGCCACTTGCGGTAGATCAGCCACAGCGACAGGGCCAGGATGATCGGGCCGTGCGCCTGCTCTTCGGTGGACCAGATGCCGCGAAACAGGCCGACCAGGCTGGGCAGCAGCATGGCCAGGAAGCCCAGCGCCAGCGGCAGCCAGTCGGGCAGCGCAAAGCGGCCGGTACGGGCCGGCGGAATGGCGTGGCCGTGCGCAGCCATCAAAAATCAACCATCACGGAACCGACCACCTGGGCCCCGCTTTGCGTCATCTGCTCGGACATGGCGGCCACGTCGGCCATCGGTGTCTTGTTCTTGCGCGCCACCAGCAGCACGCCGCCGGCGCGCGCGGCCACCGCGATCGCGTCGGAACCGGTGGTGTAGGCCGGCACGTCGTACAGCACCGCGTCGTAGCGGCTTTCCAGCTGCTTGTTGAGCGTGACGAAGGAAGTACGGCTGAGCAATTCCTGCGGATTCGGCGGCAAGGTGCCGGCCGCCAGCACCGACAGGGCGACAAACGATTCGACCTTGGCGATGATGTCGAGCTCGGCACGTCCGGCCAGCACGTCGGACAGGCCCTGGCGCGTTTTCAGGTCGAAGATTTCATGCTGGCGTGGCTTGCGCAGGTTGGCGTCGACCAGCAAGGTGTGCTCGCCCAGCTGGGAAAACACCACCGCCAGGTTGGCCGCAAACAGGCTGGCGCCGTCGCCCGGTTCCATGCCCAGCACCACCAGCGACTTGCTGCCACGGGCAAACCAGCGCAGCATCAGCTGGCTGCGCACGGCGCGCAGGGTTTCCACCTGCGAACTGAACGGTTGATACGCCGCCACCAGTTCCTGCGGATACTTGCCGGCGCCCGGCTGCAGATAGGGATAGTCGAACTGGCGCGCCAGCACTTGCTGGATGTCCGCTTCCGTGATCAGGCCCAGGCGCTGCGCCGCTTCGCCGAAGCGGATGCCCAGTTCCTTCTGCATGCGCAGCACGCGCTCGGCGTTTTCCGGCGTGATCTTGCCCGATTCGAGCAGCAGGCCGCCGATGCTGGAGTCGGCGCCGCGCGGCTGGGGGGTACTATTCAATACATGTGCAGTTGATGTCATCTCGGTTTCCATCTCAATTGAGTCGCAGGCGGCGCGGCAGCAAGCCACGCAGGCCGCGCGGGCGGCGCTGTTTCTGCTTCCAGTCGACCACGCCGAACACCGGAATCTGCAGCACGTCGCTCAGGTCCTGGTCGGAACGGATGCGGCGGTCCAGCAATTCGGCCAGCAAGGCGATGCCGCAGCCGAGCATGATACCGAGGAAAATCGACAGCAGCACGTTGCGCGGGATCTTCGGGCTGTCCGGTTCGATCGGCGCCACGGCCGGATTGAGCATGGCGATATCGGACTGTTCGGCCTGGCCTTCGATGCGCGTTTGCGACAGGCGCTGCGAGGTCACGTCGAAGGCGCGCTGGGCGCTTTCCACGTCCTTGCTCATGACGCCCATTTCATCGCGGGTGCGGTTCAGTTCCAGCACCTTGGCCTTTTGCGCGGCCAGGGCGGCGCGGATCGAAGCCTCGCGCTGCTGCAGAATCTGCGCATTGTTGCCCACGCTCTGAGAGGTGGCGCGGGTCTGCTCGGCCAGGTCGCGGCGCAGCTTGTCGACTTCGGCCTTGGCGCTCTGGTATTGCGGGTGATTGCGGTCCAGGCGCTGGCCCAGTTCGGCCAGCTTGCCTTCGGCATTGCCCAGGCCCAGTTTGAGGCTCTGGATCAGCGGGTTCGAGGCCACGTCGGGCGATTCGGCGGTGTTGCCGCCGGAGGCCATGCGCTGGCGCGAATTGGCTTCCATCGCCTGCCCCTGGGCGATCACCAACTGCGCCGACAAGTCGTTCAGGCGGTTCGATTCCACGTCGAGGCGGTTGTCGAGGCTGACGATGCCATTGTCCTGCTGGTATTTCGACAAGCGGCTTTGCGCCTGCTCCACGTTGTCGCGCAGCAGCTTGGTCTGGTCGTCGAAATAGGTGGTCGCCTTGCGCATCGGATCGACCTTCAGCTGGATGCTGACCTTCTGGTATTGCTCGGCGAACGCATTCGACACGGCCGCCACGAATTGCGGGTCGGCGCCCTTGAAGCTGATGTCGACCACACTGCTTTCGCGCGACGGCATCACTTCGAGTTTTTTCAGCAGCAGGTCGGCCAGCCAGTCGCGCACCGTGCCCTTGCCTTTCGCCGCCTCGTTGAACTGGGCGATGACGGCCGGGCTGCGGGCCAGCTCGAGCTGGTCGACCACGCGCAGCGCGACGTTCTTGCTGCCGATAATGTCGACCTGGGTCGCCATGTAGCCGGGCAGCAACTGGCCCGGCAGGGTCACGCCGGTCAGGGGATCGATGCCCTTGTAGTTCATCAGCAAGGTGCTGGTGGCCTTGTAGGTCTTCGGCAAGACCAGGCTGACACCCAGCGCCAGCGCGACGGTGATCAGGAGGGTCAGCAGGACGATGGTCTTGCGGGCCCGCAGGATCAGCAACAGTTGGGAGAGATTCATGATGAGACTTTCAATACTTGACGATAAGGCGCGGGGGCGCGCTTAAAACAGGCTTTCCTGGACATACACGACATCGTCGACCAGCAGCAGGTCGTCGTGCTTGGCCTGGATCACTTCGACCTGGCCGGCCGCATTGCGGCGCTTGATGCGCACGCCGCGTTCGGTACCGCGCTGTGTCAGGCCGCCGCCGACGGCCAGCGCCTGCACCACGGTCATGTTGCGTTCCAGGCGGAAGGCGCCGGGGCGCTGGACTTCGCCATAGATATAGAAGCGTGGCGCGCGCTCGACGTAGATGATATCGTTGCCCGACACATCCATGTCGCCCTTCAGGTCGCCATTGCGCACGATGTCGAGGATGTCGACCACTTCACGCGAGGTGCTGCCGGCGCGCTTGCGGATCAGGCTAACCTGGTCCGACCCTTCCGGATTCATGCCGCCGGCCATCGCCAGCATGTCCATCACGGTGCGCTTGCCTTCCAGCGGATAGCGGCCCGGGCGGTTGACCTGCCCCAGCACCGAGGCCTGCTGGCTTTGCAGGCTGGTGACGATGATATTCACTTGCGCCTTGCGCAGGTAGCCGCCGCTTTCCAGCAGGCCACCGAGTTTCTTTTCGGCCGCCGAAGCCGACAGGCCGCCGATATCGACCGCGCCCACCAGCGGGAAAGTGATCTGGCCCGCCTCGCTGACGCGCGTCTCCAGGCCCAGGTCCGGGTTGCCGTAGACGGAGATTTTCAGGACGTCACCGGCGCCGAGCGGCACATCGGCGGCGCCGGCCACGCCCGCGGCCAGGAACAAAAAGGCCGCCATCATCCAGTTTGCGAGTCGTTTCATGATTACTGATATCCCTAGGTAAGTGCTGATATGGAACTACGTAATGGCCACGCTTATTTCAGGCCGGCCACGCCACGCTCATTGGCTTCATTGGTGCTGCCGGCCGGGGCTGCCGGTGCCGCCGGCGTACCAGCCGGTGCCGTGGCGGCCGCGGCGGCCGGGACCGGGGCCGCGTCCTTGTTGAAATACTCGATCTTGGCGCTGGCGCGCAGGCGTTTCAACTCGGCGTCGGCGGCGTCCTTGCTTTTCTTGTTGGCGAGGAATTGCTCGATTTGCGGCGTGGCCGCATCCAGTCCCACCGGGCTCTCCTTGACGTCGGCCAGCGACACCAGCAGGCTGCGCTCGCCTTCGCGCACGATGAACAACTGCCCTTTCGCCATCGATGCCAGCTTGCTGCTCAGTTCCGGCGCCAGGTCGGCGCTGGTGCGCGACACCTGGCTGCGGGCGTAGGCGACCTTGTGGCCATCGAGCCATTGCGCCACGTCTTCGAGCGACTTGGCGCCATCGATCACGGCCTTCAGTTCATCGTTCAGGGCGCTGGTAGGCAAGATCAGCTGGCGCATGTCGAATTGCTTGCGCTGCGTGAAAAACTGCGGATTCTGCGTGAAATAGGCCTCGACTTCGGGCTTGCTCGGGCGCACGGCGGCGCCGATGCGCTTTTGCATGTAGGCCTGCGCCACGATCAGGGCCTTGGCCCGTTCGATCGCCTGCATGACTTTCGGATCGCGGTCGACCTTTTCCTTTTCCGCTTCATTTTGCAGCAACTGGCGGTCGATCAGCGACTCGAGCAGCTGCTTGCTGGCGGCCGCCTGCTGGGACGACTGCACGCCGGCCCGCTGCAGCTCTTCGTTGAGCTGCAGGATGGTGATTTCCTTGCCATTGACGCTGGCCAGCGACTGGCCAGGCTTCTTGTCCTTGTCGCCGCAGGCGGACAGGCCGGCCGCGGCCAGCAGGACCAGCGCGGCGCACAGCAGGCGTGGCGCACGAGGGACAACAGCGGAGTGGATAAAATGATTCAAGCGTGCTCCTTAGAAATAAACGGCAGGAGATGCCTATCTCGGCGGGGAAATCGGCCGGCGGCCGGCGCTGGTATGCGGCACGGTCATCGCCAGATGTTTTCCCAGGACATGGATATGCATCAAACAATTAACAATCTTGTAAATATAATACAGCTGACACATCTCAACAAGCGAAATATTTGCCTAAATATCTACTAATAAGATAAAAAAACAACTTTTTCCAGCGTCTTCTTGATTGCAAATAATTATGCATCAGGCGCGGCGATAATGCTTGTTGATGATGAGTCGGGTTGCATTGCAAGCTACCAGTCAAGGTAACGCAACGCCGGCAGGGGCAAGGCCGGGAGAGGGAGAACATGATCGCCGCCTTTCCAGGAGGAAGGCATACTACCGCAACAGGCGGGCCGGCGATCACGCGCTTGACGCGCCTGTCACCATTGGACGGCGCGCTCGGCAGCACGATGCGCCATTTTAACGCTTATTAATCCCGCACAACGTTTATTCAAACGCTATTTTTAGCAATGGCGCCATCCTGCAACGGCCCGGGCCGGCGTCAATGCGCATTTTCACGCGCCAGCACCACTTTCACGGTGCGGATGATAATCCACAAATCGAGCCAGAGCGACCAGTTGCGCAGGTAATCGAGGTCGAAATGGATGCGCGCTTCCATCTTGTCGAGCGTCTCGGTCTCGCCGCGCAAGCCGTTCACCTGGGCCCAGCCGGTGATGCCGGGCTTGACCTTGTGGCGCAGCATGTAGCCCTTGATCAACTTGCGGTATTGCTCGTTATGCACCACCGCATGCGGGCGCGGCCCGACGATGCTCATGCGGCCCTGCAGCACGTTGAAGAACTGCGGCAATTCGTCGAGCGAGCTGCGGCGCAGGAAAGCGCCGACCCGGGTCACCCGCTGGTCGTTCCTGGTGGCCTGCACCACCTTGTCGCCATCCTCGCCCACCGTCATCGAGCGGAACTTGTAGACCACGATTTCTTCACCGTACAGGCCGTAGCGGCGCTGGCGGAAAATCACCGGGCCTTTCGAACTGAGCTTGACGGCGATGGCGATCAGCAGCATTAGCGGCAGCAACAAGATCTGGATCAGCAGGCCCAGCACGATATCGCTGCCGCGCTTGATCATGCTGTTATAGCCGGTAAACGGCGACTCGCGGATGGCGATCACGGGCATGCCGCCCACATTGTCGAAACGCGCCTGCATCAGGTCGAATATATAAATATCGGGCAAAAAATACACCGACGCCGTCGTGTCTTCGAGGTCGTCGAGCATCTTGCGGATGCGCGGCTGGGCCGAAATGGGCTGGCTGATGAAGATCATCTTGATATGGTGTTCGCGCACGTAGGCGGCGATATCGTCCATGCGGCCCAGCATCGGCTCGCGCATCTTCTCGGGCCAGCGGTCATCGGTGCGGTCGTCGAAAAAACCGTGCACGCTCATGAACAGGTTCGGATTGCGCGCGATCGTGGCGGCAAACTTCAGGCTGGCGTCATTGGCGCCGATGATCACCACCGAGCGCACCTCGCTCTCGCCATCGGGGCGCAGGCTGAACTTGCGCGCCGCCAGATGACAAGCGAGCAAGACAAACGGCGTGAGGATCAGCCAGGCCAGCACCACCTCGGTATCAAAATGATACGCCAGGCCGGTGGCCGAGCCGAGGAAGACCAGGATCAGGGCGGTGATGCCCCAGCCGATCAGGATGTCGCGCGCATACGCCAGCATGCGCCCGCTGCGCCAGGTGCGGTAGGGGTCGACATGCTGGAAAACGGTCGACGAAATGAAGATGGCCAGTATCATCAGCACCAGCGTATAGCCGGTAAACGGCGAGCCGGAAGCGAATGCCAGCAGGTAAAGCAGCCCCATGATGACCAGGGGATCGAGGACCCGTTGAAAAAAGGAAATCAGGGGGATATCGTTGACCGTCATGTTCATTGTTAAAACTGTACGCTACCGTTGAAAGAAACGCCTTTGGCGCGGTAGTTGCCGCTATCGATGATGGACACGCCGGTGCGCCGCTCGTGGAACACGCGCGCGCCCAGTTGTACCTTCGGATGCGGCGCATAGGTCAGGCCCAGCGAGCCGGTGCTGGTGGTGTCGCGGCCGTCGCCAGGCAAGACCAGGCCGCTGACGGCGGAAAAATCGCGCCGTACGCGGCGCAGCTGCGCTTCGGCGCGCACCTTGGACGAGATGGTCCAGACGCTGCCCAGGCTGGCGCCCGTATTGAGGCTGCTGGTGACCAGGGAATTGTCGACCGAGCCGAATTCACGCCACAGCATGCCCGTGAAACGCACCTTGCCCAGCGGCTGCCAGTACACGCTGAGGCGGCCATTGCTGCCGCTGCTGTCGCGGCCCGTCAGCATCTTGTTGCGGTGGCGTACCCAGCCGCCGAGAAACTCGATCTGGGTGATGCCGCTCAGTTCCCAATAGATATTCGCCTTGGCCTCGTCCTGGCGATAGCCGTTGCCGTACACGGCCGAGGCCTCGCCGAGGCGGTTCGGATAGCTGCCGTCGAGGTGGCGCAACTGCAGGCCGATGCGGCTGCCGCTGGGTGCCAGGTAGTCCAGCCCCAGTTCCGTGGCGTCTTCGGTCCAGTTCGAAAACGCCTGCGCCGGCAGGTCGTAGGAATAGCGTTCGCGCGTGATGCCGCTGCGCACGCGCCAGCTGGGATGAAAGCGCCAGGCGCCGTCGACATACTCGCGGCGCTCGGTGCGCAGGTTGCGCACATTGCTCTGAAAGTCGCTGAACGGCGTCAGGGTTTGCGAATAGCTGGCGCCCGCATGGCCTTCCAGGTGGTTGCCGAGATGCCATTCCAGATCGGCCAGGAAATCCTTGCCGTCGTAATCGAATTGATTGAAGCGGTTGAAACTGACCTTCGACCACTTGGCCTGGCCCGTCAATATCTGCCGGCCGATGGGCCGGTTGAACAGGAAGCCGGCTTGCAGCAGGCGCGAAGTATCCGAGCGCGGCCCGTCAAAGCCCGCCACCACATCGGGCAAGCGCATCAGGTTGTCGTCGTAGGAATACGAGGTGGCGGCAAACGGCTTGATGGTGTCGCTGATATCGGCCAGCGCGCAAGGGCTGGCCAGGGTGCCGAACAGCAGCAACACGGCGCCCAGACCCGGCGGCGCCGAGACGGCGCGGGCAATTGCTTTTTTATGTAAAAAATTCAACATGGATTTATTCTTTGACAAGCCAATCAGTTGACAAACAATACTACCAGTAATTCCAGTGCCCACCAGAAATTATCCAGAGCCCCAGCACGCCATTCGTCACGCCATGCGCCAAAATCGGCGACCAGAGCGACCCGCTGCGCATGTACAAGATCGTATAGGCGGCACCGGCCACCATGCCGGCCAGCCATAAATTGTGTTCGATGCCAAACAGCAGCACGCTGACCACGCAAGCCCTGGCGCTGGCCAGGCGCGGCGCGCGCACCAGGAAATCGGCCGCATCGAGCCAGCGCAGCAGGAAGGAACGCCAGAACAACTCTTCCATCACGGGTACCACCAGCGCCGCGCCGGCGATCCGCAGCAGCACCAGGCTCCATTCGATGCGGCCATCGTTACGCGGATCGAAGCCGTCCGCCTTGCCGATGCTCATCCAGCCCGCGTCCAGGTAAATCCACAGCAAAAAAACAACAGTCCCGATCAGCAAGGCCGCCGCGATCGCGCGCGCGCCGAGCGCAAACGAGGCCAGTTCCGTGTAGTGGCGGCGCCAATACAACAGCAAGCCCAGCACCACGCCGATCTTCAGCGCATACAGCCAGCGCAAGTCGTGCGGCGCATGGCCCAGGCGGCCCAGCATATCGGCGAGAAAGATGAAGAACAGGTAGGCCAGGAAGGGCGCCACCCGTGGCAAGGCCGCGCGCTCAGCCATGACTGCGCACGCGGGGACGCATGGAACGCGCCGGACACCAAGGTCCGGGCTGCGTGTTTTTAATTGCAAACATGCATCCCTCGATGTAAAAAATATAATTATATCAAGCACGATCGATTGATGGCAAACAATCGTGTTTTTAATTACAACAAGGGATGAAAAAATTTTAACTGTTTGTGCGCGCTTCGATCTGTTCCCATTTTTCGAGGGCGTCGAGCAATTCGCTTTCAATCTCGGCCACGCGCGCGTTCAGGCGCTTGCCTTCGGCCGGCGTCTTCTTGTAGAAGTCGGGATGCGACAGTTCGGCCGCCAGCACCGATTGCTCGTCTTCCAGCTTCGCGATCAGCTTCGGCAATTCGTCCAGTTCGCGCTGTTCCTTGTAGCTGAGCTTTTTCTTGGCGGCAGGCGCGGCCGCCTCGGCCTTGACGGCAGGCTTGCTGGCTGGCGCGGCGGCCGCCGGCAAGGTGCGCACGCGCTCCCAGTCGGTATAGCCGCCGACGAATTCGCGCCATTTGCCGGCGCCTTCGGCGACGACCACCTGCGTGACGACGTTGTCGAGGAAGGTGCGGTCATGGCTGACCAGGAACACGGTGCCCTTGTAGTCTTCCAGCAATTCTTCCAGCAATTCCAGCGTATCGATGTCCAGATCGTTGGTCGGCTCATCGAGCACCAGGCAGTTGGCCGGCTTGGCGAACAAACGCGCCAGCAGCAAGCGGTTGCGCTCGCCACCGGACAGGGTCTTGACCGGCGAGCGCGCACGCTCGGGCGAGAACAGGAAATCGTTCAGGTAGCTCATCGAGTGCTTGCGCTGGCCATTGATCTCGACCCAGTCGCTGCCCGGCGAAATCGTTTCGATCAGGCTCGCTTCTTCATTGAGCTGGGTGCGCATCTGGTCGAAGTACGCCACCTGCAGCTTGGTGCCGAGCTTGGCGGAACCGGTATCGGGCGCCAGTTCGCCGAGGATCATCTTCAGCAAGGTGGTCTTGCCGGCGCCGTTGGCGCCGATCAGGCCAACCTTGTCGCCGCGCAGGATGGTGCCGCTGAAGTTGTCGATGATCACGCGGTCGCCGAAGCGCTTGCTGACATTTTCCAGCTCGGCCACGATCTTGCCCGAGCGTTCGCTGGAACCGACTTCCAGCTTGACCTGGCCCTGCTGGTCACGGCGCGCATTGCGCGTCAGGCGCAACGCTTCGAGGCGGCGCACGCGACCTTCGTCACGCACGCGGCGTGCCTTGACGCCCTTGCGTATCCACACTTCTTCCTGCGCCAGGAACTTGTCGAACTTGGCGTTTTCCACCTCTTCATTTTCCAGCTGCTCGGCCTTGCGGGTCTGGTAGGTGGTGAAGTTGCCCGGGTACGACAGCAAGCGGCCACGGTCGAGTTCGATAATCCGCGTCGACACATTGTCGAGGAAGGAGCGGTCGTGGGTAATGAACAGCACGCTGCCCTTGAAGTCGCGCAGCAGGCCTTCGAGCCACAGGATCGACGTAAAGTCCAGATGGTTGGTCGGCTCGTCGAGCAGCAGCACGTCGGGCGCGGAGACCAGCGCGCGCGCCAGCGCGACGCGCTTCTGCATCCCGCCCGACAGGGTTTTCATCAGCATGTCGCCGGTCAGGTTCAGGCGGTCGAGCACGGTTTCCACCTTGTTCGGCAAGCTCCACGCATCGGCCGCATCGAGCTTGACCTGGATGTCGTGCATGCGCTCCATCAATTCGTCGTCATTGCCCTGGCCAAACTGGCCGGTCAGCTCGTCGTATTCCTTCAGCAATGCCTGCGATTCGCCCATGCCCGACGCCACCGCGTTGAACACCGACATCTCGGGATCGAATTGCGGCTCCTGCTCGACATAGGCGATCTTGATGCCCTGTTGCATCACCAACAGACCATCGTCGAGCTTGAACTTGCCCGAAATGACCTTCAGCAGCGACGATTTGCCGGTGCCGTTGCGGCCGATCAGGCCGACCCGTTCCGAGGTTTCCAGTGAAAATTCCGCGTGATCGAGCAGCGCGACGTGACCGAACGCAAGTTGCGCCGATGAAAGAGAAATGACAGCCATAATGAGTAAAGGTGCTCGGGCGCCGTCGCCTGCCTGCCGTCAAGCAGACAAAACAGCCGCCGATGTGGATGAATGAAGCACGCATTGTACCGATAGTCGCGCCAGCATAGGCAGATCTTGCGATAACTTGCGCAGTGTCGGCTATAATTGCGCTCGCTTCGCCACATCAGGCGGGGCCAGCGTCCTCCCCGTAGCACAATGGATAGTGCACATGCCTCCTAAGCGTGGGATACTGGTTCGATTCCAGTCGGGGGGACCAAGCGCCCTCATGGCGCGCCATCACCATCGCCCCAGGGCGCCGCAAGCCGGTGCCAGCCACGCCCATTCCCCAAGCCACAAGAACACCGCTAGCGGCGATAGCGCCGCAGCCCCGCCAGCGACACCAGTCCCAGCAGCATCAAGGCGTACGCCGATGGCTCGGGCACGGCGCTGATGCTGAATACCTGCAGGGCGCCGAAGGTGACGTTGGGATAGTTGCCGTAGGGCTGGCCGTCGAGCAGGCTGCTGCCGAAGGTGCCGCTGACGGGATCGATATACGAGTAGCGGTAGGACACGCCATTGGTGCTCAGGTCGGCCGACACGCCCAGGTCGGCGCCGATGCCGAAGGTCGGGCCGGCGTCGATGTGATTCAAGGTCTGGTAGGCGCCGACCGTATCGAGGGCGTAGGTTTTCGGCGTTTGGCGGTAGTACTGGCCCGACGTCAGGTTGAAGATGAAGGCGGTGCGGTCGCGGTCGTTCGGCGTCATGTTGTAGTTGCCCGACACATTCCAGCTCTGCGGATTATAGCCGCCCACCAGCCAGGTCTGGCCACTGCCGTTGCTCGCTTCCATCACTGAAAAAGTGCGTCCCTTGCCGTCGGCGGCCAGGTGGAAGTCGCGCGAGGTGTCGCCGGGCGCCTTGGTATAGATGGCCGTCAGCGACAGCGGCCCTTCGCCCAGCCAGCCGGCCAATTGGTCCTGCCGCGCGCTGTCGAGCAGCGACTGCGCCATGGCGGCGGGGGCGGCAGCGCCGAGCAGCAGGCCGGCCACGGCGCGCAGTACTATGTTGTTTACTTGTTGCATCATCGATTCCTGTAGAAATATCGCACATGCCGGGCATGACAATATAACACAGGGTGATGCATTAATTATATTGATTGAACGACATCAATGTGATCAAAATGCAACGCCTCAGTGACCCGCCGCCCGCAGCAGCCGCGCTTGCCAGGCCGTGCTGCGCGCCAGCGTGGCCAGTGCCGACCGCAGCGCCGCGTCGTCGAGCGCCGGCGCCTGCAGCACGGCGGCCAGGCCATCGGCCGCGCCATGCAGGCCCAGGGTGGTGCAGCCCAGGTGCAGGCGTTCGACCTGCTGGCGCGCCTGGGCCGGCTCGCCGCGCGCCAGCAGCGCCTCGATATGGCTGGCGCCAGTGGCGGCCTGCTCCTGGAAGCCGGCCAGGTAGGCCAGCAGGCGTTCGGCATCGACGCCCAGCCGCTGCAGGGTCACGCCAGGTGCTTCGGCCGCAGGCGCATCAGCGGCGGCGAGACAGGCATCGAGATGCTGGCGCACCTGTTCCTGCTGGAACGGCTTGACGATATAGCCGGCGGCGCCGGCCCGCACCGCGTCGCGCACGGTGTCCTGGTCGTTGGCCGACGACACCAGCACCAGCGGCATGGCGTCGAGCCCGCTGTCGGCGCGCACTTTTTGCAGCAGCTCCATGCCGGACAAGCGCGGCATGCGCAGGTCGCAGAAACACAGGGCCGGGCGCAGCCCGCCTTCGAGCTGCTCCCAGGCGGCGGCGCCGTCCTCCGCTTCCACGATATCGTGCACGCCGCAACTGTCGATCAGGTGCATCAACACCATGCGCGAGACCACATCATCATCGACCACCAGTACTTTCATTGCCGCCTCCCTCGCTGGCGCCTGCAGCGCGCCTGGACCTTATTCTACCGAACTTCGCCGCCGGCGCAGTACTAATTGCTTTTTATATATCTGCCTCAGCTGGCGCTGATGTCGGCCAGCAAGGCGTGCAGGCGCGGCAGCTCCAGCGCCACGCGCGCCCAGTGGCCGCCATCGGCCGCTTCTTCCAGTTCGGTGCACAGCAGGTGCAAGGCGGGTTCGTCGAGATAGGCCGCGCTGCCCTTGAAACCATGCAGCAATCGCCCGGCGCCATCGCTGTCGCGCGCGGCCAGGGCCGCATCGAGTTCGGCCAGCCGGCCGGCCAGGTCCAGCGCAAAGGCGCTGCGCAGGCGGCGCTGCAAGTCCTCGCCACGCGCACCCTGCCCCGCAGCCAGGCCGGAGGCGGCCGGCGCCACGCCGAACAGCGCATCGAGTTCGGCCTGGCCGCGCGCCAGCATGCGCGGCGGCTCGGATGGCAGGCGCGGCAGCAGATGGCCGCGCGCCAGCTGGCGCTCGATCGCGCGCCCCAGCAGGCAGTGCAGCGCCGTCTCGTCGATCGGTTTGCTGAGGAAGTCGTCCATGCCGGCGCCAAGATAACGGCTGCGGTCTTCCTCGCTGGCGTTGGCCGTCAGCGCGACGATCATCACCTGCTGGTCGCACACCGGCTGGTCCGGCAGGCCGCCGGCGCGGATCACGCGCGTGGCGGTGGCGCCGTCCATCTCGGGCATGCGCCCGTCCATCAGCACCAGGTCGTAGCGCGTCTGGGTGCAGGCGGCCACCGCCAGCGCGCCGTTGCCCACCACCTCGACCCGGTGCCCCAGGTCTTCCAGCATCACGCGGATGATGATCTGGTTGGTCGGGAAATCCTCGGCGCACAGTACCCGCAGCTGGTGGCTGTGCGGCGCCAGCGCCACCTGCGGCGCCAAAGGCGGCGCCACGCCGTCGGCCAGCGGCACCGTAAACATGAAGGTGCTGCCCTGCCCCGGCGCGCTGGCCACCGCGATTTCGCCGCCCATCAGCTCGACCAGCTGGCGGCAGATCGCCAGGCCCAGTCCCGTGCCGCCATAGCGGCGCGTGGTGCTGGCGTCGGCCTGCTCGAATTTCTGGAACAGGCGCTCCATCGCATCGGCCTCGATGCCGATGCCGCTGTCGCTGACGGTGAAGCGGATCAGGTTGACCTGGCGCGCGCCGTCGCCGAGCGGCGCCAGGCCGGCCCGTTCGACGCGCACGCGCACGCCGCCGCGCTGGGTGAACTTGAAGGCGTTGCCGACCAGGTTGACCAGCACCTGGCGCAAGCGGGTCGGGTCGCCCACCACGAAGTCGGGCAGGTCCGGCGCCAGCTCGATGCCAAAGTCGATGCTGCGCGCGGCCGCCTGCTCTTCAAACAGGCTGACCACGTTTTCGATCGTCGCGCCGAGCGCGAAGTCGATGTTTTCCGTGGACAGCTTGCCCGCCTCGATCTTCGAGAAATCGAGCAGGTCGTTGATGATCGCCAGCAGCGACTGGGCATTGGCCTGGCCGCGCAGGATCTGTTCGCGCGTCGCTTCATGCAGCTGGCTGTCGCGCAGGGCGAAGCCCAGCATGCCGATTACGCCGGCCAGCGGGGTGCGCATCTCGTGGCTCATGTTGGCCAGGAATTCCGATTTCTGGCGCGTCGCGTCTTCCGCCTTGCGCTTGGCCAGGCGCAGGCTTTCCTCGTTCTGCGTCAGGCTGGCATTGGCCAGCGCCAGCTCGTCGGCCTGGGCCCGCACCTCGATCTCCTTGCCTTGCAGTTCGCGGTTTTTTTGCGACACTTCGGCGGTGCGCGCGTCGACCAGTTTTTCCAGCCTGGCCTGCTGGCGCCGCACGGTGCGCATGCGCTGGCGGTAGGCGCCGTAGATGGCGCCCAGCAGCAGCGCCAGGGCCAGGCTGCGGAACCACCAGGTCTTCCACATCGGCGGCAGGATGGTGATCGCCAGGGTGGTGCCGGCCTCGTTCCAGATGCCGTCCTTGTTGGCCGCCTTGACGCGGAACACATACTCGCCCGGATCGAGATTGGTGTAGGTGGCAAAGCGCCGGCCGGCGTCCGTCATGACCCAGTCCTGGTCGAAGCCTTCGAGCCGGTAGGCGAACATGTTGCGTTGCGGCGCGGCGAAATGCAGGGCCGCGAACTCCAGCGAAAACACGCTGTCGCGGCTGGTCAGGGTCAGGCTGCGCGCATGGTTGATGGCCGTGTGCAGCAAATGGGCAAACTCGCCGCGCCCCACCAGTACCGGCTTGTTGAACACCTGCAGCTCGGTGATGGCCACCAGCGGCGGCACGCGGTTGTCGTGGATCTCGGCCGGCACGAAGGCGGTCATGCCGTTGAAGCCGCCGAAGTACATGGTGCCGTCATCGGCGCGCAGCGCGGCGCCGTCGAAGTACGAGCCCTCGGCGGTGCCGTCGGCGCTGTCGTAGTTGCGGAACTGCCCGCTGCGCATGTCGAGCCGGGTGATGCCGCTGTTGGTGCTCAGCCACAGCTGGTCGCGGTCGTCGCCGAGGATGCTGGCAATCGCATCGTCGGCCATGCCGTCCTTGCGCAGGAAGCGGCGAAAGCGGATCGTGCCCTGGTCGTCGACATCCATGCGGTTCAGGCCATTGGCCGTGCCGACCCACAGCACGCCGCGCTTGTCTTCATGCAGGTAATGCACTTCGTCGTGGCTGAGGCTGGACGCGTCCTTCGCATCGTGGCGGTAATGGCGGAAAGTGCCTTTGGTGCGGTCGAACAGGTCCAGGCCGTGGAAGGTGCCTATCCACAGCCGGCCCTGGCGGTCTTCCAGCACCGGGCGCACGGTATTGTCGGACAGGCTGTCCGGGTTGGCCGGATCGTGGCGGTAAGTGGTGAACTTGCCGCTGGCGGGATCGAAATGGTGCACGCCGCCGCGCGTCGAGACCCACAGCATGCCGCTGCGCTCGCCCGCCACATTGCGGATGGTGTCGCTGTTCGGGTCGCCGACGCCGAAGCGGGTGGTACTGAAACGCCGGGTGGCCAGGTCAAAACGGTGCAGGCCCGAACTGCCCCCCACCCACAGCGCGCCGTCGCCGCGCCCATACAGCGACGTGACCTGCTCGTCGCGCGACACGCCGGGCGTGGACTTGAAATCGAACAGCTCGGTGGCGCCGTCGCGTGTGTCATACAATTTCAGGCCGCGGCTGGTGGCCAGCCACAGCTTGCTAGCGCCCGCATCGGCCAGCGCGCGCACTTTTTTATCGGCCAGCGCGGCCGTGTCGTCGGGCGCGCGCACCATGCGCGAAAAACCGCCGCTGCCCAGGTCGACCCGGCTCACGCCGTTGTACCAGGTGCCGACCCACAAGGTGCCGGCGCGGTCGCGGAACAGCGAGGCAAGCTGGTTGTCGGCCACGCTGACCTTGTCGCCGGTCTGGTGCCGGAACTGCAGAAAGGTATCGGTATCGGGCTGCCAGCGCAGCAGGCCGTCGGCATTGCTGCCCAGCCAGACGGTGCCCTCGACGTCCTGGTACAGGCTCGCCACGCGCAGGGCCGAAAAGCCCTGCTGCGGCCCCATGCGCTGGCGCAGGACGGGCGGCTGGCCCTTGGCGCCCAGGCGCCAGCGCTCGGCGCCGGCGCGCGTGCCGATCCACAGGTTCTGCTCGCGGTCGACCATCAGCGCATGGATCAGATTGTATTTCGAGGCCGGCGACGGGTCGATCACAAAGTGCTCGAAGCGCGCGGCGCCGGCCTGGCCCGGCGCCAGCATGTCGAGACCGGTCACGGTGCCGATCCACAGGCGGCCCTGGGCGTCCAGCGCCAGGCTCTTGATTTCGTTGTCGACCAGGCTGTCGGGATTGTCCGCTTCATGGTGCCAGCTGCGAAAGGCGCCGCTGGCGCGGTCGAAATGCTGCAAGCCGTCATTGGTGGCGATCCAGAAGCCCTGCGCGCCGTCATCGAGGATGGCGTTGATATGCCGGCTGCCGCTGCCGCGCTTGCCCTTGCCCTGCGGGCGGTAGTGAATGAAGGTCTGGCTGGCCGAATCGAAACGGTCCAGGCCATTGTCGGTGCCGACCCACAGCTGGCCATCGCGGTCGACATGCAGCACGCCGACCCAGTTGTCGGTCAGGCTGCTGGCGTCGCCTTCGATATTCTTGTAGACCACCACCCGGTAGCCGTCGAAGCGGCTCAGGCCCGACTGGCTGCCGAACCACATGAAGCCCTGCGCATCCTGGGCGATCGCCAGCACCGATTCCTGCGCCAGGCCATGTTCGACGCTGAGCTGGTCGAAGCGCAAGGTGCGCGCCGGCGCCGCCTGCGCCCAGGCGCCCACCAGCAGGCTCAAACACCACGCTACAGCGCATACCCGTCGAAATACCCGCACGATCGTCCAGTCAAAAAAAAACGCGCCACTTGCGCATCAGGCGGCGAAAAACGCCAGTACATCGTCTTTGCGGGCCTGCGTGTCGCGCTGTCCAAGACGAATCAGCTCGTTAGTATACGTCGATTCGAACAATAAATACGAGGCCAGCGCCGCGCCCCTGGCTTCGGCAGCGCCGATGCCCGACAACATGGTGCGTATCGGCCGCGGCAGGCTGCCGATATGGCGGCTGGCGATGGCGTCGAGCCGCTCGGACGGCGCGATCACCAGCAGTTCGACCGGCCGCAAGGCGGTTTTGCCCAGAAATTCGGGCGGCAGCATCGACAAGGTGAGGTTGATGCGGTTCAGGCGTTCGATGTCGACCGCCAGGCCGTCGAGGAAAATCGACGACAGCGCATGGCCGGCGATCTGCGCCAGGCTCGGGTAGCGCGCCGATTCGGCCTTGCTCGGCGCCGGCTCCGTCATGCGCCCGGCGCCCACCACCAGCACCTTGTTCGCGCCCAGGTGGATGGCCGGCGAAATCGGCGCCAGCTGGCGCATCGACCCGTCGCCGCAATACTCGCGCTGGCCGCCGATATACAAAGGCACGGCGGGAAAGATGAACGGAATCGCGGCCGACGCCAGCAGGTGCTCGACGCCGATCTGCTCCTGCAGCGCCAAGCGCTGGGTGCGCACCCACGGCGCGATCTCGGCGCCGGTCTGGTAGAACGTCATGTGCCGGCTGCCCGAATACGACGAGGCGGTCACGGCCAGCGCATGCAGGCGGCCATCGGCCAGCGCCGCGTCCAGGCGCGGCAGGTCGAGCATGCGGTGCAGCAGGCTGACCAGCGGGGTATTGTCGAGCAGCGAAGTCGGCGGCGAAGCGTGCCATTGGCGCAACAGCCAGCCGAACGACAGCAGGGACAGCCAGCGCGCGCCCGAGCGGATCACGCCCAGCGAATCGGCGCGGTAGACCTGTTCGACCTCGATATGCTGCCACACGTCGAGCAGCTTTTGCACGCCCTCGCCGAAATGGTCGGCGCGGCAGGCCAGCGCGGTGGCGTTGATGGCGCCGGCCGAGGTGCCGCAGATAATGTCGAAGGGGTTGCGCTCGGGCGCCCAGCCCGCCTCCAGCAGGATCGCCGAAATCGATTGCAGCACCCCCACCTGGTAGGCCGCGCGCGCCCCGCCGCCGCTCAGTATCAAGCCTGTTTTATTGTTTTCCATTCCCATGCCGGCAGATTAGCAGGCTCGGGATGCTTTGTGGAATTTCTTGTGTGATCAGTCGCCGCGCACCATGCCTTCGCGGCGCGGATCGGCGCCGCCAAACCAGAAATCCTGGCCGTGCGCATTCAGGCGCATGATGCCCTGCAAGCCGGAATTCTGTTCGCTGATGCGTACCTCGTGGCCCATCGCGCGCAGCGCATCGACTTGCGCGGCCGGGATGCGGCCCTGTTCCAGCTCGGTGGGGCCGTTGCGGCTGCCGAAGTTCGGCAGGCTGATCGCCTGCTGCACGTTCAGGCCCCAGTCCATGGTGCCGACCAATACCTTGGCCACGTAATTGATGATGGCCGAGCCGCCCGGCGAGCCGGTGGCCAGCACCAGCTTTTGCGTGCCCTTCTCGAATACCAGCGTCGGCGACATGGCGCTGCGCGGGCGCTTGCCCGCTTCGACCCGGTTGGCGATCGGGCCGTTCGCATCGCGCGCGTCGAACGAAAAATCGGTCAGCTGGTTATTCAGCAAAAAGCCGTCAACTATCTGGCGCGCGCCGAACGCGTCTTCCACGCTGGTGGTCATCGACAGGCCACCGCCGAACGCATCGACCGCCACCAGGTGCGAGGTGGACGGGCGCTGCAAGGCGTTGTCCAGGCCCCACGCCACCTGCATGCCGGGCGGCGTGCCGGCCACGGCGCGGCCCATCGAGCGCTCGCCGATCAGCGCGGCGCGCTGCGCCAGATAGCCTTTGTCGAGCAAGGACGCGATGCCGGCGCCCGGCAGCGGCACGAAGTCGGTATCGGCCACATAGCGGTTGCGGTCGGCATACGCCAGGCGGCCCGCCTCCGTGAACAGATGGATGGCGCGCGCGTCGGGCACGCCGCCGACCGGTGGAAAGCGGCTGATGTCTCTGGTTTCCAGGATGCCCAGCATCTGCGCAATCGCGATGCCGCCCGACGACGGCGGCGGCATGCCGCAAACGGTCCAGGCCTTGTAGTCGCTGCACACCGGCGCGCGCACTTTTGCCTGGTAAGCGGCGATATCGCGCGCCGTCAGCTTGCCCGGATTGGTGGGGTGCGAGGCCACCTTGGCGGCGATGTCGCGCGCGATGCGGCCCTTGTAAAACGCGTCGGCGCCGCCAGCGGCGATCTCGCGCAGGGTGCGCGCCAACTCCGGATTCTTCAGCACGTGGCCGACCGGCCAGGGCTGGCCGTTTTTATCATAAAAGTAGGCGGCGGCGACCGGGTCGCGTTTCAGGGCCTGGTCCCATTTCAAAAGGCCATTCAAGCGCTGGCTGACGGGGAAACCATCCTGCGACAGCGCGATGGCCGGGCCAAACAGGGTGGCCCAGGCCAGCTTGCCGTGTTCCTGGTGCGCCAGTTCCAGCATGCGCAGCACGCCGGGTGCGCCCACGGAGCGCCCGCCGACCACGCCGGTAGCGCGCGATACGGGGCTGCCATCAGGATTCTGGAACAGGGTGTCGTCGGCGGCAGCCGGCGCCGTTTCGCGGCCGTCAAACGCCTGCACCCGCTTGCCGTCGGCGTACAGCAAAAAGGCGCCGCCGCCGATGCCCGACGATTGCGGCTCGACCAGGGTCAGCACCAGCTGGGTGGCGATCGCCGCGTCGATCGCGCTGCCGCCCTGTTTCAGCATGCGGTAGCCAGCATCGGCCGCCAGCGGATTGGCGGCCGCGACCATGAATTGTTGCGCTGCCCAACCCGATTTTTCCGCATACGCGGTGGCGATCTCGGGCGCCTTTTGCGGCACTTCGGCAAAGGCGGGACTGGAAGCGAGAACTCCCAGTAATACGAGGCGCAAGGCCAGCGGCTTGAAACTGTTCATGGACACTCCGATCATTCGACACGGGGTATCCTACACTACGATCGCACTCACCCCGAACAGCAAAAATGCTGGGGTCGGACCCTGAGGGTGTTTAGTCGGTAGACATGGGTAACACTTTGTCGGGAGACATAGGTTACACATTGGGCTTCCATTTTACGGCGAATCGCGCATGTCGATTCGCCGAATTTCCTTGTGGCAGAAGAACACCTCAAACACATCATCCATCGTGCTTGGCTTGATTGCCACCAGCTGTTCTCTCAGACCTTCACCAATAAAATGGCGCCGGTTCTGGAATGAAATTTCTCCCTTGTTGCTGACCTTGCGCACGGTGTCGCCCGATGGATATTCGATCAATGGCAGCACGCTCGGGAACGCCCTGCCGCTAGCGCGGTAGCGGCTGATCGGCGGTTGTTGCTGCAGTGCCTCATGCGGGCGTAGCGTGTTGTAACGGTCGCGCCAGCGGTCAAAGGCAAGCTGGCAGGCATCGAGCGAATCGAAGCCGTTGCGTTGCAGTAGTTCCAGCTTCAGCGTGCGATGAAATCGCTCATCCTTGCCTTGTGTTTGCGGATGATATGGCCGGCTGTGGCCCACGCGGATACCGAGCCGTATCAGCCATACTTCCAACTGCGACAGCCCATCACGTCCCGAGGTGCCCCACGGGGTGCCATTATCGGCCGTGATCCGCTCTGGCAAACCATATCGTTCAAAGGTCGCCTGCAACGCCGTTTGCACGGTAGTGCGCTGCTCGTTGCCGCAAGCGGTCAAGCATAAGCTGTAGCGCGAGTGATCGTCGAGAATGGTCAGTGGATGGCAGCGTCCGGCACGTGCATCCGTCAGGGCGAAATGTCCTTTGAAATCCATCTGCCAGAGCAGATTCGGCGCTGCATGTTCAAAGCGTGACGGCGCGACCGCTTCCTGCCTGATGGGAGCGCCCAGGATGGAGCGTCCGTGACGGCGCAAGACGGCGTCGATGGTGCTGTGATGGGGCAGTTTAAGGTCAGGCGGCAGCAAGGCGCGCAATTTGCGCGCGCCCCAATAAGGGTGCTCGGCATTGAGCGCCAGAATGGCCGCTTCAAGCGCAGCGTGCGAGCTTGCCGGTGAAGCATGCGGGCGACGCGATCGATCCTGTAGACCGCCGTTGCCTTGTTCTCTGTGGCGTTCCAGCCACTTGTACGCCGTTTTGCGGCTGATCCCAAAGTTGCGGCACAGTGCCGCGACATTGGCGCCGGGCTGCTGTGCCAGCAGGACAAATTCCAGTCGGGTAGACATGAGGGTGGTTTCCTTCCAGGTCATTGCACGCTCCAGTTGGTGGCGGTGCAATCATCATAAAAGGTGTTACCCATGTCTCCCGACAAGTGTTACCTATGTGTCCCGGCTATACACCCTGAGGGTCCGACCCCGGAACTTGCTTTTGGGTTAAAAATAATTCTTACTTCGGCTGCATGCGAATCGCGCCGTCCAGGCGGATGGTTTCGCCGTTCAGCATGACGTTTTCAACGATCGCCTTCACCAGCTGCGCGTACTCGCCCGGCTTGCCCAGGCGCGAAGGGAACGGCACCATCTTGCCCAGCGCATCCTGCACTTCGGCCGGCATGCCGAGCAGCATCGGCGTTTCGAAAATGCCGGGCGCCACGGTCATCACGCGGATGCCGCTGCGCGACAGGTCGCGCGCCATCGGCAGGGTCAAGCCCGCCACCGCCGCCTTCGACGAGGCGTACGCGGCCTGGCCGATCTGGCCGTCAAAGGCCGCCACCGAGGCTGTATTGATGATGATGCCGCGCTCGCCCTCGCCGGTGGCGTCGAGCTTGCCCATGGCGTCGGCCGCCAGGCGGCACATGTTGAAGGTGCCCACCAGGTTGATATTGACCACTTTCTGGAACAGCGCCAGCGGGTGCGGGCCGTCCTTGCCGACGGTTTTCACGGCCGGCGCCACGCCGGCGCAGTTGACCAGGCCACGCAGGGTACCGAGTCCGGCCGCCGCCGCCACCACCGCCAGGCCGTCTTCTTCCGAGGTGACGTCGCAGCGCACGAACACGCCGTTCAATTCGGCCGCCAGCGCCTGGCCCGCTTCGACCTGCACGTCGGCCAGCACGACCTTGCCGCCGGCGGCGGTCAGCATGCGCGCCGTGGCCGCGCCCAGTCCCGATGCGCCGCCGGTGATGATGAATACATTGTCCTGAATTTGCATGAAGTCTCCTGATGGGTTTGATGAGCGGATTGACCTTTACGTTTACGTAAACGTCATGTCAGCGCCAATTGTAGCCATTTTTTGCGGCGTGACCAGCATTAACGTCGGGATGGACCGGAAAAATCAGCGCGACAGCACGAAAGCGCCCGCCGTGATCAGCAAGATGCCGGCCATTTTCGGCAGCGTCAGCGCCTCGTTCAGCACCACGCAGCCGAGCCCGGTGACCAGCGCCATGGTGATGGCCGTCATGGCGGGATAGGCCAGGCTGATCTGCAGTTTTTCCAGCGCCACCGCGTAGCAGATGAAGCCGAGCGCATAGGCGCCGCCGGCCCCGCCCAGCCAGGCCAGGCGCTGCAGGTCGAGGCCGCTGCCATGCTGGCTGGACAGCTTGATCAACAAGGTGGCGGCGGCGCTGGCGACGGCGGCCAGCGCGCACCATAGATATCCTGCGGAAACAGTATTCATCAGTGATCAGTCAAGTGAGTGCTTACAGGCTGGCGCCGACGGCCAGCGCAAAACAGGTGGCGATCATCGCCAGGCTGACGAGATCCTTGCTGACATACAGCACCGGATCTTCATTGACCTCGCCGCGAAACGACAAGGTCCACAGGCGCCCCAGCCAGAATACCAGCAAGGGCACGATACCCAGCAATAAGTACGGGCGCGGATACAGCACCAGGATATTTTGCGAATTGAAGTACAGCATGAAGACCAGCAGCGCAATAAAGCCGCTGTTGATGCCCATGATGCCAATCGGAATTTTATCGCTGGTGCTGTAGCTGCGCCCGCGCGTCTTTTGCTTGCCCTGGCGTTCCAGGTTGAACAGTTCGCTGTAGCGCTTGAGCAAGGCCAGGCTGAGGAAGATGAAAAACGAGAACGCCAGCAGCCAGAACGACGGCTCGATACGGGTCGCCGCGCTGCCGCCGAGGATGCGCAAGGTGTACAGCATGGCCAGGGCCACGATATCGACCATCAGCAGGCGCTTCAGCACCATCGAGTAAGCCAGGGTGCTGGCGAAGTAGATCGCCACCACCAGCAGCAACAAGGGATCAAACAGCGCGCACAGCAGCAGCGCGGCCAGCGCCAGCAGCGGGCTGGCAAGCATGGCGACGGACAGCGGCAAGCTGCCGGCCGCGATCGGCCGCTGGCATTTGACGGGATGGCGCCGGTCATCGGGCGCATCGAGGGCGTCATTGAGCAGGTAGGCGCTCGAAGCGCACAGGGAAAAGGCGGCAAACGCCACCAGCGATTGCACCAGGGCATCGAGGCTCAGCGCATGGCCGGCCAGCATCGGCACGAACACCAGCAGGTTTTTCAGCCACTGGCGCGGGCGCATGGCCCTGAGCAGGGGTGCGGCCCAGCCGCCGCGCGGCGTGCCGGCCGAGCGCGTGCGCCAGCCGCTGGCCAGGCGAAACGGCTTGCGCGTGACGGAAAACGCATCGTTGCTGGCGTTCCAGACCGCGATATCGACACTGGCGTTGCCGATATAGTCGAAGCCCCTGGCGCCATAGGCGGCCGTCAGTTGCCTGGCCTTGTTGTGCGAAGTGAGGTTGACGCCGCCTTCGGTGGCCAGCACATGGCCGAACAGGCCCAGGTGTGCGGCAATCAGGTCGGCGAAACGGCGCTGCGCGCCCGTCGCCAGCACGATCAGCCGGCCTTGCGCCTGTTGCCGTGCCAGGTCGGCCAGCAAGACGGTATCGTAGGGCAAGGCCACAGGATCGAGCTCGACCGAGGAAGCCATTTTTTCCTTGAAACCGGCCTTGCCCAGCAACAGCCAGAACGGCAAGCGCCATACCTGGAAAAAATACGACTTGATGAAGAGCATGATGGACTCCCACAGCAAGTCGGAATGAATCAGGGTGCCGTCGAGGTCGACCACCAGCGGCACATTGGCAATCTTGCGCACCCGGTGCTGGCTCATGCCTTGCCTTCCGGCGTGCGGGCCAGGAAGCCGGCCGTGCGCCAGCCAACCTCGCCGGCCGGCAAGCGGACGGCGGCGGCGCCCAGGCGGGCGTTCAGCGCACACAGCATCAGGGCCATGGCGACCGGAATAAAGGCGTCGAACTGGCGCGACTCGTTGAACTGCCCCACCACCGCCGTCATCACGAACAAACAAGGCAGGATAATGACGCAGCGCAGGAGCGGCGCCGGCGCGTGGCGCCAGCCGGTGGCGGCCAGCACATACCACAGCAGCAAGGGGCCCAGGCTGTACAGCAGCACGCGCGGCTCGTCTTGCAGCAAGTGCAGATTGAACAGCAGCTTGCCGCCTTCCCAGGCCTGGTGCGCCGGCAGCAGATAAAACAGCAGCAGGCGCACCAGGCCATACAGGGCCAGTTGCATGGCAAGAAAGCCGGCCAGCGTGCGCCAGCGCATGCTGCCGAGCAACATGAATGCGCTGGCCACGATCAGGAACAGCGTGATTTCATGATTGAAGGTGCCCACCGCCATCATCAGCAGATAAGGCAGCCATTCGCGCCGCAGCAAATGGTAGAGGCAGAAGGCAAACACGAAGATGATGCCGATATCGTAAAACGTGTAGTAATTGAGAGTCGGCGCCCACATGCACAACGCCAGCGCCTGGCCGACAAAAGCCAGGTCGCTGCGGATGAACAGGCCGGCCAGGCGGCGTACCGCCCACAGCATCAGCAGCACGGCCAGCAGCTGCGCGCCAAGAAAAGACGGTATCACGCCCAGTTGCGGCATGGCGTATTGCAACAGCTGCGCCGGGAAAATGAACAGCACCCGATGCTGGAACGGCGGCCGGCCTTCATACGCCATGATCTGGTCGATCCGATACCAGCTTTCCTCGCTGCCGAAATACGCCAGGAAGCAGAGGAAGGCCGCAGCATACAGGGCAAATATCAGGTAATCGCGCCAGTCGCCGCCCGGCCCCGGCGGCCGCCTCAAACGATGCAGGGCCAGCGCGGCGGTCGAAGTCAACACCAGCCACAGGATCAGCCCGAAGACCAGCAGCGTGTGCAGCTTGTCGAGGTAGAAATCGAGCGGATGCCTGCCCGCGTGCCCCAGCAGGCGGTTCAATGCCGGCAGCGAGTGCCCTTCGTAGGCCTGCGCCAGCAGCGCGCCACCGCCCAGGAAAGACGCGGCCAGCAGCACCGCCACGCACAGGGAGAAAAGCAGGAATTGCCAGCGAAGGCGGTCGAGGTTCATGAGTATGCCGGGCGGTTGTAAATCAGGAGATTATAAAATTTGCATTTTAATTGTCTCATGATCTACACAAATAAACAATGAAATGGCCCGACGGCGTGATGCAAGCGCCTTTTAAAAACACTGCAGGAAAGCGCCGTTGCGATGGCAGACGCGGCCATTCGCATCCAGGGTGGCGTTGCCGACACCACCATCGTGGCGCATGCCCGAGGCATCGCGGCAGCCGCCGCTGTCGCAGGAATTGACCGGCAGCGGCGCGCCCGGCACCGGCGCGTGCGTGACCGGCGGCACGGTTTGATAAGGGATCGCGGGCGGCGCCATGCGGCTGGCCGGCATGCGGCCGATCACTTGCGTCACGGCGCGCCGCGGCTGTACCGGTGGCGCGGTGGCACAGGGCTCGACGGCGAGTTTCGTGTTGTCTTGCGGATCGAGACGGCAGATGGGCAGCGGTTCGGCCGGCGCCTGGGGGGCCGCCACTTCCTGGCCGGCGGCCCAGGCGGCGCTGCCGGCGAACAACAACAGCAATAGCGAGGATTTCATATGGTACTCCCGCAAACGGTGATGCCTGCATGACTGGCCTGGTTTGGCCTGTGTGGCGGCCGATACCAGCCAAGATAACGCTTTTTGACGTTTGCCGGCGCGGGCCAGCCGCCATGCCGCGCAAAGTTGCACACCAGAAAAATCTGCAACGCCGTTTTTTATTTCTCATGCACACTTTCTTTCTTGCCAGGATAGCATTACAATGTGAACGATTCTTATTCGTATTCACTGAATGCGGCAATACCTCAATCTCCAAGCCACCCGCAGGCAGCCAGGAATAACCCTCTCCTGGAAAGTTTGCATATGCTCAAGCGCAGTACCGTTTTGCCTCCCGTACGTTCTTCCACGCGCACCATCACTCTGCTGCCCTGCCTGCTGTCGCTGGCCGTCGGCAGCGCCTGGGCCGAAGGCGCGCCCGCCGTGGACCCCGGCTTGACCACGGTGGTGGTCACCGCCTCGGGCACGGCCATCGATATCAAGGATGCGCCGGCCAGCATCAGCGTCATCACGCGCGAGGAAATCGAACGCCAGCCCGTGATAGACCTGAACACCCTGCTGCGCCGCATTCCCGGCGTGACGGGCGGCACCAGCCCGGTCGGCGAAGAGTCGAAAATCAAGCTGCGCGGCCTGCCCGACAAATACACCCTGATCCTGGTCGACGGCAAGCGCATGGGCAGTTCGGCCGACACCGCCTACCGCCCCGACCTGGGCCGCCAGGACCTGAACTGGATTTCGCCCGAGATGATCGAGCGCATCGAGGTGGTGCGCGGCCCGATGTCGTCGCTGTACGGCTCGGACGCGATGGGCGGCGTGATCAATATCATCACGCGCAAGGTGCCGGGCAAATGGAACGGTTCGGCCACCGCCAACTACATCGAACCGCAGGACAGCGGCCGCGGCGCGGCGCACCAGCTGGGCCTGAACCTGGCCGGGCCGCTGTCGGACACCATCGGCATGCGCCTCGGCGTGGCGCAGTCGAAACAGAACGCGGACGAAAAAATCGTCAGGAACGCGGGCGGCATCGGCGGCGAGCGCAACCAGAGCATCACGGGACAGCTGAACTGGGCCCTGAACCAGCGGCACAGCCTGTCGCTGGACGCCAGCTACGGGCGCCAGGAAGCCAGTGATTCGCCCGCGCTGGACGCCGACGGCGAACCGCTGTTCTATGCCTGGGGTGCCAGCAAACTGATACGCAAGAGCATCAGCCTCGGCTATGAAGGCAAGCTGGCGTTCGGCAAGGCACGGGTCAACCTGTACCACAACGACTACGACAACCAGGTCACCGGCGTGGTCGCGAAATCGAAGGACAGCACGCTCGACGCCACCCTGGAAAAACGCCTGGGCTGGGGCGTCGAGCAGTTGCTGGTGGTGGGCGGCCAGTGGAAGCACCAGGAGCTGACCAATACCGACACCATCGGCACCATCCCGCTGGACTACCTGGGCAATCCGGTGACGGGCGCTTCCCTGTCGGGCACCACTTCGGCGCTGTTCGCCGAAGACCAGCTGTTCCTGCGCGACGATCTCACCGCCACGGCCGGCCTGCGGCTCGATCACCACAGCAAGTTCGGCAACCACTACAGCCCGCGCCTGTACCTGGTGTACCACCCGCTTCCTGCCTGGACCGTCAAGGGCGGCGTGTCGCAGGGCTTTCGCGCGCCGAGCCTGAAGGAAAATTCGCCGTCGGCCGCCACCAATTCGGGCGGCCGCGGCTGCACCAGCCTGCGCCCGCTGGGCTATATCAGCGGCACCTGCTACATGGCCGGCAATGCCGATCTGAAACCGGAAACCAGCACCGCCGGCGAGATCGGCGTGGCCTATGAAAACAGCGGCTGGGATATGGGGCTGACGTATTTCCACACCGACTTCCAGAACAAGATCGACTATGCGCCGCTGGGCAAGTTCCAGGGTATCTGGTGGACCCGCATGACGAATATCCAGAAGGCGCGCACCAGCGGCCTGGAAGCGACCCTGACGGCGCCATTGACGAAAAACCTCAGCTGGCGCAACAACGTGACCTATATGCGCGAAGCGAAAAACCTGACCACCGGCGCCAACCTGCTGTCAACGCCGAAGCTGTCGTGGTATTCGGCGCTGGGCTGGCAAGTGAACCACCAGCTGTTCGGCGAAGTGTCGGCGCAATACACGGGCAAGGAACTCGATGCGGGCGCGCTGGCCAACAAGGCCTACACCATCGTCGACGCGGTCGTGTCGTACAAGGCGACCCGCCACTGGACGGTGCGCGGCGGCGTGGAAAACCTGTTTGAAAAAGGGCCGATGGCCGACGGCCAGGTCGACTACTACGTGCCGGGACGGCGCCTGTTTGTCGGCCTGACCTCGCGTTTCTAAGTTGACCTGGCTTAGTTTGGCGTCACTGGCGCTGGCGCGGCCGGCGCCAGGATCGGTGGCGCCGGTGCGGTAATCGGTGCCGGCGCGCTGACGGCCAGCCAGCCTGTCGCCGGCAGCAGCGGCACCAGCAGCAGCGCGACGATATTGATGATCTTGATCAGGGGATTGACAGCCGGCCCGGCCGTGTCCTTGTAGGGGTCGCCCACCGTATCCCCGGTGACGGCGGCCTTGTGCGCGTCGGACCCTTTGCCGCCGAAATGGCCATCCTCGATATATTTCTTGGCATTGTCCCAGGCGCCGCCGCCGGTGGTCATGGAAATGGCCACGAACAGCCCCGTCACGATGGTGCCCATCAGCAGGCCACCGAGCGCGGCCGGTCCCAGCAGCATGCCGACCACCACCGGCACCACCACCGGCAACAGCGATGGCACGATCATTTCGCGGATCGCCGAGGCCGTCAGCATGTCGACCGCCTTGTCGTATTCGGGCTTGGCCGTGCCCTCCATAATGCCCTTGATGTCGCGGAACTGGCGCCGCACTTCGACCACCACGGCGCCGGCCGCGCGGCCCACCGCTTCCATCGCCATCGCGCCGAACAGATACGGTATCAGGCCGCCGATAAAGAGGCCAACGATCACCATCGGGTTCGACAGGTCAAACGTGATGTGCTGGCCCACCGATTCGAGCGCATGCGTGTAGTCGGCAAACAGCACCAGCGCGGCCAGGCCGGCCGAGCCGATCGCATAACCCTTGGTGACGGCCTTGGTGGTGTTGCCGACCGCATCCAATGGGTCGGTAATCGCGCGCACCGAGTCGGGCAGGCCCGACATTTCGGCGATGCCGCCGGCGTTGTCGGTGATCGGGCCGTAGGCGTCGAGCGCGACGATAATGCCGGCCATCGACAGCATGGCGGTGGCCGCAATCGCGATGCCGTACAGGCCGCCCAGCTGGTACGACACCAGAATCGCCACGCACACGGCCAGCACCGGATACGCGGTCGACTTCATCGACACGCCCAGGCCGGCAATGATATTGGTGCCGTGGCCGGTGGTCGACGCTTCGGCGATATGGCGCACCGGCTTGAAATCGGTGCCCGTGTAGTATTCGGTGATGTAGACCATCAGGCCCGTGAGCACGATGCCGACCACGCTGGCCCCCATCATCTTGTAGCGCATCGCGTCATCCGGCCACAGCAGCCAGGTGACCACCGCAAAGCCCACCAGCGACAGGCCGGCCGCCCACCACAGGCCGGTGTAGAGGGCCGACATGATCTTCTTGCCGGGCGCGGTTTTCACCATCGAGCAGCCGACGATGGACGCCAGGATCGACACCGCCCCCAGCAGCAGCGGATAGACGATCGCGGTGCTGGAAGCCTCGCCCAGCAACAGGGCGCCCAGCAGCATGGTGGCGATCAGGGTCACCACATAGGTTTCGAACAGGTCGGCCGCCATGCCGGCGCAGTCGCCGACGTTGTCGCCCACATTGTCGGCAATCACGGCCGGGTTGCGCGGGTCGTCTTCGGGAATGCCCGCCTCGACCTTGCCGACCAGGTCGGCGCCCACGTCGGCGCCCTTGGTAAAGATGCCGCCGCCCAGGCGCGCGAAGATGGAAATGAGCGAGGCGCCGAAGGCCAGGCCGATCAGGGGCTTGATCAGGTCATGCTGCGACAGGCCTGCCGCGCCGGTCGAGGCCAGCAGCCAGTAGAACAGCGTCACGCCGAGCAAACCCAGGCCAACCACCAGCATGCCGGTGATGGCGCCGCCCTTGAAGGCCACGTTCAGGGCCTGGTTGATGCCCAGGGTGGCCGCCTGCGCCGTGCGCACATTGGCGCGCACCGACACGTTCATGCCGATAAAGCCGCAGGCGCCCGACAGCACGGCGCCGATCAAAAAGCCCAGCGCCGTGTGCACGCCCAGCAAGGCATAGATGGCGATCAGGAGGACTACGCCAACGATGGCGATGGTGCGGTACTGGCGCGCCAGGTAGGCGGCCGCGCCCTGCTGGATGGCCAGCGCGATTTCCTGCATGCGCGCGTTGCCCGGGTCCTGGCGCAAGATCCAGCTGCGCGAGAGCAAACCGTAAATGACTGCGACCACGCCGCAGGCCACCGCAAACCACAGACTGGCTGCCATATCGTCTCCTTCTGTTTTTATACGACGTTATTGCCTACAGCTGCGGGCAAGACCCGCAGCCAGGAAAACACGAGCTGCAAAAAACACTGCTGAAACGCGATGGCAGCAACTGAATGCCCATGAAAAAAGCGGACATTCGTGTCCGCTTTTGGTGCTGCCTTATTCCGCCAGGGCGGCAAATGCGCTGTCGCGGATCTGCTCGACCGGGCCGACGCCGGCGATGCGGCGGTATTTCGGTGCGCCCGGCAGGCCGGACTGCGCCCACTCGTTGTAGTAGCCGAGCAGGACCTTGGTCTGGTTGTGGTACACGTCCAGGCGTTTCTTGACGGTTTCCGCCTTGTCGTCGTCACGCTGTATCAGTGCTTCGCCGGTGACGTCATCGACGCCGTCGACCTTGGGCGGATTGAACTTGACGTGGTAGACGCGGCCCGAACCCGGGTGGCTGCGGCGGCCATCCATGCGCTCGATGATCGATTCGTCCGGCACGTCGATTTCCAGCACGTAGTCGACATTGATGCCGGCGTCTTTCATGGCGTCCGCTTGCGCGATGGTGCGCGGGAAGCCGTCGAACAGATAGCCATTGGCGCAATCGGCGTCCTGCAGGCGGTTCTTGACCAGGCCGATCATGATGTCGTCCGACACCAGGCCGCCCGCATCCATGACTTTTTTCGCAGCCAGGCCCAGTTCGGTGCCGGCCTTGATCGCCGCGCGCAGCATGTCGCCCGTGGAGATTTGCGGAATATTGTATTTTTCTTTGATGAAGTTAGCTTGGGTGCCCTTGCCGGCACCGGGTGCTCCTAACAGTATGAGACGCATTGAAGTTCCTAAAAAACAGATTTTGGATGGGTATGTGTAATTATTTTGAGATGGTGCACTCTTGACTATCTTTCCCTACGAAACTTACCACAAAAAATCGCCGGAACGCCAGTTTGGTGTCGATTTGGCATGGGCCGATTGATCAAAGCCAGCAATTATGAAAGTTGGCGTTTGAAAATGTGGTATTTGTCCCAAACGCACAAATTATATTTGCGCAGCTTGCGTTTTGCGGGTAGTACTTAGAACACCTATCAAAACCTACTGCGCGTCGGCATTTGCGGCCTGCGATGCTCACCGTACATTCGTACGGTTGCGCTTCTCAGCCACAACTGCCTTCCGCTCGCTACGGTTTTGTTAGGCGTTCTTAAGCACCGCGATAGTGCGCCTGCACGCGCGCCAGGTCTTGCGGCGTATCGACGCCGGCCGCCGGTGCGGTGTCCGTCACGTGCACGGCGATCGCATGGCCATGCCACAGCACGCGCAGCTGCTCCAGCGCTTCGATCTGTTCCAGCGGCGACGCTTCCAGCGTGGGATATTCCTGCAGGAAGGCATTGCTGTAGGCATACAGGCCGATATGGCGCAGCGGCGCGTAGCCTTGCGGCAAGCTGTCGCGCGACTGCGCAAAGCCGTCGCGGTGCCACGGTATCGTCGCCCGAGAAAAGTACAGCGCGCGGCCGTGCTTGTCGAGCACCACCTTCACCACGTTCGGGTTAAAGGCATCCGCCATGTCGTGCAGCGGATGGGCGCAGGTGGCCATCGGTACACCAGGGCCTATTTGCGCGGCGCAGGCGGAAAGCAAAGCTGGGTCGATCAGCGGTTCGTCCCCCTGCAGATTGACCACCACGGCATCCATCGGCAAGGCCAGCGCGCGCGCCACTTCGGCGATGCGGTCGGTGCCCGACGGATGGTCGCTGCGCGTCATACACGCCTCCACGCCATGCGCGGCGCAGGCGGCACGGATGGTTTCATGGTCGGTGGCGACGATCACGCGCGAGGCGCCCGACAGCATCGCCTGCTCGGCCACGCGCACCACCATCGGCTTGCCGCCCAAGTCGGCCAAAGGCTTGTCGGGCAGCCGCGTCGAGGCCAGGCGGGCCGGGATGATGACGACGAAGGACATCGCTTATTCCACGGCGTCTTGCAGGGTGCGCGCTTCGTCGGCCCACATGATGGGGATGCCGTCACGGATGGGATAGGCGAGGCGGTCCGGGCGGCAGATCAGTTCCTGCGCCTTTTTATCGTGTTCAAGCGGGCCCTTGCAAACAGGGCAGACCAGGATATCAAGCAGTCGAGCGTCCACGACATTTCTCCACAATTTGTTGGGCCAGCGCGCTGTCAATTTGTGCGCTGACCGGGACGACCCACAGTCTCGGGTCATCTTTGAGATGTTCAATTTGCGCACATTTTACTGCATCCTTCTCGGTGATCAAGATCACATCCGTGTCGAGCGCGGCAAAGGGCTGGTCGAGGAAATCATGATGGTCGGGCAAGGGCAGCTCGGCTAAGCGCAAACCGGCGCCGCGCAGCATGCTGAAAAAGCGCTGCGGATTGCCGATGCCGGCGGCCGCCACGATGCGCTGGCCACTTTGCGCCAAGTCCGTCAGCGGCTGTTGTCGGCGACGGTCGATCAACTGCTCGGCCACGCCGCCGGCCAGGCGCATCGGCACCACCAGGCCATTTTTTGGAGCGACTGCCGCCGCCAGAGCCGGTGTAATCTCGGCCGCATTGATCACCGTCACGTCGCGGCGCCGGCGCGGCGGCTCGCGCAGGGGGCCGGCCGGCAGCAGCCAGCCATTGCCCACGCCACGGCCGTCGAACAGCACGATCTCGACGTCGCGCTGCAAGGCGTAATGCTGCAGGCCATCGTCGGTCACCAGCACGTCGACCTCGGGATGCGCCGCCAGCAGCGCCCTGCCCGCTTGCGCGCGGTCGCGCCCCACCATCACCGGGCAGCCGCCGTGCTGGAAGATCAGCAGCGGCTCGTCGCCCACCTGCTGCGGCGTCGAGCTGGCGGTCACGGCGCGCGGCGAACGGTCGGCGCTGCCATGGCCGCGCGAAATCACGCCCGGCCGCATGCCGGCTTCGCGCAGTGCCTGCACCAGCCAGATCGTCAGCGGCGTCTTGCCGGTGCCGCCGATAAAGATATTACCGACCACGACCACCGGCACCGGCAGGCGCTGCGATTTCAATATGTTGGTGCGGTACAGGCCGCGCCGCACCGAGCCCAGCGCGCCGAACAGCAGCGAGACGGGCCACAAGGCGCAGGCCAGCGGGCCGCGTTTGAGCCAGGCGCGGGTCAAGGTAGTTTCGATTTTTGCTGGTTGGGGCATGAAGTATGAGTGATGTAGGTCGGATTAGCTGTGCCGCCAGGCGCAGCGTAATCCGACATGTGCAGCCAACGGTGTTGTCGGGTTACGCCGTGCCGGCTAACCCGACCTACCCGACCTACCCGACCTGCGTTATTTGTTGCCGCCAGCCTGCGCCGCAAACGTCAGCTTTTCATAGCCGGCCAGGCGCGCCGCTTCCATCACGTGGATCACCATCTGGTGCATGGCGAGCTGGTCGGCATTGACCACCACCACCGGCGTCTGCGCGGGCGGCTTGCCGCCGTTGGCGGCCTTGGCGGCCTCCTGCAGCGCGTCGGCCAGGCCGGCCACGTCGCGGAACGACACCGGCTGCAGGTTGACCGTGTAATTGCCCTTGGCGTCGATGGTGACGTCGATCTGCTGCGGCTTGTCCTTGGCCTGCTCGGCGTTGGCCGTCGGCAAGGTGATCTGCAGTTCCGTGAACTTGCTGTAGGTGGTGCTGACCATCAAAAAGATCAAGATCACCAGCAGCACGTCGATAAAGGGGATCAGATTGATTTCGGGGTCTTCCCTCCCCTTGCCTTTACGAAAGTTCATTGGCGGCCACTGTGGACGAGGTCGACGAACTTGACCGCCTGCTGCTCCATGTCGATGACAAAACTGTCGACCAGGGCGCGGAAGTGGCGGTAGAAGATCAGAGCCGGCATGGCGATCGCCAGGCCGAACGCGGTGTTATACAGGGCCACCGAAATGCCGTGCGACAGGGCCGAGTTCGAGGCGGTGGCGCCCGGCGAGGCAAAAATCTCGATCATGCCGACCACCGTGCCGAACAGACCCATCAGCGGCGCCAGGGTGGCGATCGTGCCGAGGGTGGTGAGGAAGCGTTCCAGCGTGTGGGCCACGCCGCTGCCGGCTTCCTCGATCGATTCCTTCATCACCTCGCGCGGCGCGTCGACATTGCGCAGCGCGGCGGCCAGCACCACGCCCAGCGGCGAATTGGCTTCCAGCTTGGCGATCGTGTCGGGGGTAATCTTGCCGCTGCGATACACCTGAACCACTTCATCGAACAGCTTGCGCGGCAGGATGCGCGGACGGCGCAGGTACAGCAAGCGCTCGATGATCAGGGCCAGCGCGACGATGGAAGCGATCAACAACAGCCAGATGGGCCAGCCGGCGGCTTGGAATATAGCGAGCAAAGGAACTCCCGGAATAATGAAAAGGCGAAACGCCTACGACGAATGGCGCAATGTAGCGCGTTGCAGCGCTGGCGGCAAGTGGTGCTCGCCGCAGCCCTGCCAGCGGCCTGGGCGGCAGCGCGCCGAACAACTGCTCGGGTTTTGCACAGTTTGTGTGGATAAGATTGTGTGCAAGCCGATCCAATCAAAGGCAAGTGTTTGATTTCATTGACTATTCATATTCTGCGCAAAATACAGGCATAGCAGCTATTCACAGGGAGTCAATATAAAACAAACAATGAAATCAAAGTTCTGCACATTTACTGTGGACAAGATTGTGCGCAAAGCCCGCAATTACCATCAAGTCATTGATTTCAAAGGAAAATTTTTCCATGCACAAAAATGTGGCAGATTCGGGCGACCAAGGACAACTCGGCAGCAATAAGTTCTGCACACAATCTGTGGACAAGATTGTGTGCAAGCGCAAAATTGGAAGCCAAGTACATTGATTTATATCGTTTTTATGTTGCTGATTAAAATTCAGGCAGCGGCCATAAAGGCCTGTTTTGGCGGCCTGAAATGGGGGACAAGTTGCCGTTTTCCACACGCCAGGCAGTTCCGCACAAAAAATGTGGATAAGATTGTGAGCAAGCGTCTTGACTCCATGCAAGCACCTTGATTTTAAAGGGATTTTTATTACTGCCCAAAAATAGTGCAATCAATTTCCACTGCGCAACGGCAAAAAATCGCCACCGGCCTGTAAACGATTTATCCAGTTCTCCCCATATTCTGTGGATAAGATTGTGCGCAAGCCTGTGGCGCCGTTTTTATGTCCTTGTTTTGTAAGACTATTCTTACATTGCGCAAAAAGCAGGCAGGACCGAACAAGCGTACGCCGGTGGATAAAATAGGCAGCGCGCACAAGTTCTGCACATTTTTTGTGGATAAGATTGTGCGCAAGGCCATGCATCGCAGTTCAAGCCCTTGATTTATAATGAGTTTAGGTCCATGCGCAAAAATACGGCAGCGGCGTTTTGACGCTAACGCAAGGTTGTTTATCCCCAGAAATTAGTTCCGCACAATTTCTGTGGATAACTTTGTGCGTAAGTGCCGCCCGTATTGCTGATGTGCTTGATCCATAAGGACTTTTTCCTGCTGCACGTAAATCAGGCATGGTTAAAACCACCATCAAATCAATGACTTGGAAATAAAACTTGTTGTTTTGCCTGATATATGACATAAGCATGACCTCGCCGATAATATGTGGACAGATATCCTTTCTTCCCCCTGTGGAACGCCCGACATGATGAACGACACTGCTGTAGACAGCGGCTTTGCCGCCCCGCCCGTGATGACCGTGACCGCTCTGAACCAGGCCGTCGCGCGCCTGCTCGAGCGCTCGTTTCCGCTGACCTGGATCGCCGGCGAGATTTCCAACTTCACGCGCGCCAGTTCCGGCCATTGGTATTTCACCCTGAAGGATGACGCCGCCCAGGTGCGCGCCGTGATGTTCCGCGGCCGCGCCCAGTACGCCGGCTTCACCCCGCGCGAAGGCGACAAGGTCGAAGTGCGCGCGCTGGTCACCCTGTATGGCGCGCGCGGCGACTACCAGATCAATGTGGAGGCGATCCGCCGCGCCGGCGTGGGCGCCCTGTACGAAGCCTTCCAGCGCCTGAAAGACAAACTGTCGGCGCAGGGCCTGTTCGATCTTGATCGCAAGCGCGCCATCCCGATGTTCGCGCGCACCATCGGCATCGTCACCAGCCCGCAGGCCGCCGCCCTGCGCGACGTGCTGACGGCCTTGCAGCGGCGCGCGCCACACGTATCGATCATCCTGTATCCGACCCCGGTACAGGGCCAGCAGGCGCCGGAAAAAATCGCCCACGCCATCCGTACCGCCTCGCGGCGCGCCGAATGCGACGTGCTGCTGGTGTGCCGTGGCGGCGGCAGCATCGAGGATTTATGGTCGTTCAACGACGAAGGCGTGGCCCACGCGATCGCCGAGTGCGGCATGCCGGTGATCAGCGGCGTTGGCCACGAAACGGATTTCACGATCGCCGACTTCGCGGCCGACCTGCGCGCGGCCACGCCGACGGCCGCCGCCGAACTGGCCGCCACGCCACGCGCCGACTGGCTGGCCTCGCTGCGCGCCGATACCAACGATTTGCGCCGCGCCATGCGCCGCCGCCTGGACGACGCGGCGCAGACCCTGGACCGCCACAGCCGCCGCCTGCTCAACCCGACAGCGCAACTGCGGCAGCAGCGCTTGCAACTGCTGGCCCTGTCGACCGCCATGACACACGCCACGCGCGCGCCGCTGAACCAGTCGCTCCACGCGCTGGACCGCCTGCGCCACCGCTGGGCCGCCCTGCGCCCCGACGTGACGGTGCCGCGCGCGCGGCTGCAGGAAGCGCAGCGCCGTAGCGGCGCGGCCATCGATCAGTTGCTGTCGCGGCGCCGCCATCAGCTCGGCGCCCTGGCGGCGCAGCTGGAACTGCTGAACCCGCAGCGCACGCTGGAACGCGGCTACGCCATCGTGCGCGACGAAAAGGGCCAGATCGTGCGCTCGCCGGCGCAGCTGCAGGCGCGCCAGAACCTCAATCTGCGCCTGGCCGAAGGCAGCGCGCAAATTGGCGTCGCCAGCGTGCAAACGGTGATGGAATAAAAAAGGCCGGGTGTCGCCACCCGGCCAAAACATGCTACTGGGACCTTCCTGCCCTGCTGCTGCTTAAAACTTCATCGAGACCCGTGCGCCAAACGTGCGCGGCGCGTTGTAGAAGGCGCCGTAGATCTGCTGCGTCGGCTGGCATGGCATGCCCACGTCGGTGCAGATTTCATTGACGTCGAGCTTGACGGCCTTGTCGGTGGCGTTCTGCACGAACGCTTCGACCGTATAGGCCTTGTTGGCCGGCTGGAACCGCAGGCTCAGGTCCAGGGTGGTATAGGCTTCCTGGCGCTTGACGCCGGCGTGGCCCGGCACGTCGCCGTTGAACGCACCCGCACCCACATAGCTCATGGTTTCGTAGTGCACCGACGCGCGCGGCGTCAGCTGGCCGCCGGCGACCGCAAAGTCATGCTCGTACTGCACCGTGGTCGAGAATTTCGGCGCGTGCTTCATGGTGCTGCCGCCGACGTTTACCAGCGGCGCGGTGCTGCCGCAGGCGAGGCCGTTGGCGCGCGCCGCGTCGACGTCGCACGAGAGGAAATCGTCATATACGGCTTTGAGCCACGTCGCGTTGCCGGTCAGGCGATCAACGGCGGTAGGCCGCCAGACCCATTCCGCTTCCAGCCCCTTGACGGTGGCGCCAGCCGCATTGAAGTTGGCCAGCACGCTGTTGACCACCTGCGATTCGAGCTTGTCCTTGTATTTCATCAGGAAGGCGTCGAGGTTCAGGGTCAGCTGGCGGTTCAGCAAATCGGACTTGAAACCGATTTCATAACTGGTCAATTTTTCAGGCTTGGTGGTCGCGCCTCCGTCGCCGATGGCCGGCGAGTGGAAACCCGTGGTCACGGAACCGAACAGCAGGATATCGGGCCGCAGCTTGTACTCGATGCGGCCCAGCCAGGTGGCCTGGCCGTAGCGCAGGTCGGCCGAATTGTCGCCCGGCGTATTGCCGCAGGACGCAGCCGTGATGGCGCCGCCGGGCCCGATATTGTGGGTATTGGCCAGGCCCGTGCCCGGTCTGACCAGCTGCGCCAGTTGGTCGGGCGTCAGCACGGTAGTGCCCAGCGGTGTGTTGGCGGGCCAGTTCGGGCAGGCCCAGTTCTGGCCGCCGATATCGAATTTATGGTCCTTGGTATAGCGCGCGCCGGCCGTCAGCTTGATCTGGTCCGTCACCTGCTGGCTGACCTGGCCGAACACGGCTTTCGATTTCAGCTGGCGGTTACCCTGGATGAACGACATCGACGAGGCATACTGGCCGACGGTCGGCTGCACGAAAATCACCGCGCCGTTGGCAATATCCTGCTGCACCGCCGCCTGCGAGATCTGGCTGCGGTCGATATCGAAGCGCACCTTGTTCTTCTCGTTGAACAGGAACACGCCGGCCACCCACTGGAACGGCGCCTCGTCGTCCGAGCGCGCCTGCAGCTCGTGGGAATAGCTGTCGAACTGCGCCCAGTCGGTGCGGTTTTCCGACTTGAAGCCGGGGAACAGGCCGGCGTCGGCATCGTTGCTGTTCTGGCGCTTGTAGCGGCTCCAGCTGCCCAGGTAAGTGAAGTCGAGCGAGTCGGTCGGCTTGTAATTGAGCTTGCCCTTGTAGGTCAGGATCGACTGGTCGAGGGTGCCCGGCGTGTCGATCAGGGCCGAGCGCAGCTTTTCGCCCGGCTTCGGTTCGGCCGCCAGGTAGACATTGCCGGCACCCTGGTCGAGGAAGTAGTCGGCGATAAAGGTGCCGCGCAAGTGGGGCGTGATCTTCCACAGCAGCGAGGCACGCGCGCCCATCTGGTCGCCGGCGCCATACTTGGCCGCGCCCGGCATCACGTTCGAGCCGCGGCGGAAGTCCACCGTGCCGTCGTGGCTGTCCTTGATGGCGGCGATGCGCAGCGCCACGTCGTCGGAAAACGGGATATTGATCATGCCCTGCGTCTGCAGGTGGCGGTTCTCGCCGATGGTCACGCCGGCCGAGCCGAACAGCTTGGCCGTGCTCGGCGCGCCCGACACCAGGTTGACGGCGCCGGCGGTGGAGTTACGGCCGTTCAACGTGCCCTGCGGGCCGCGCGCCACTTCCACGTGGGAGAGGTCATACATCAGCGCGGTGGCGCCTTGCGGCCGCGGCGAATACACGCCGTCGACATAAAAGGCGACGGCCGGGTCGCCCAGTTCCGTGTGGTTGGCCGAACCGACGCCGCGCATGTAGACGTGCACGCCACCCGAGTCGCCATGCTGCTCGACCACCAGGCTCGGCACCATGGTCGCCAGCGAGGCCAGGTCCTTGACCTGGTTGTTCTGCAGGGTGTCCTGGTTGAAGGCGGTGACGGCCAGCGGCGTGTCCTGCACAAAGGTGTTGCGGCGCGTGGCCGTGACGACGATGCGGTCCATCTGGCCGGCCGCCGGCGCCGGTGCCTCCTGGGCCGCTTCTTCTACGGGTGTGGCCTGCTGCGCCATGGCGGCGCCGCTGCCCAACAGGATCAGTTGGGCGAATGTGACGTGGGCCAGGCTGCTGGCGATGGTGTTGCGTGTTGGTTTTTTCATGATGTGTCTCCTCTACCTGCCACTGGTTGGATAATGATGGCATGGCTCTGCGGCCATTGCCTTTCTTTTCAAAGCCGCTTGTCAGCTCGAATTCATGACGCCTCCATCGCTTCAGTGCCTGGCCACGGCACGGCCGTTGGCATCGAACAGAAAGGCGTGGCCCTCTTCCGGCGCGAAGCCGATGCCGCTGCCGGGTACCAGAGCGTGCCGCGTCTCGCCATGCAGCTTGATCGCCAGCGCATGCGTTCCTCCGTCCAGCGTGGCGTGGACGATCTGGGCGTCGCCCAGCTGCTCGATCAGGGTGACGGTGGCGCCATAGCCTTCGCCCCGTGATACCAGGCGCAGATGCTCGGGGCGGATGCCGACCAGCATGCCTGGCTCGCCGCCAAGTTGCGCGGCCAGATGCGGCACCGCGGCGCACGGCAAAAAGTTCATGCGCAGCGCGCCGATAAAGCCGGCCACGAACTGGCTGGCCGGATGGCGGTACAGCTCCAGGGGCGCGCCGACCTGCTCCAGGTGGCCGCCATGGAACACGGCCACCCGGTCGCCCAGGGTCATCGCTTCGACCTGGTCATGGGTCACGTAAATCATGGTCGTGCCCAGTTCCTGGTGCAGCTTGGCCAGCTCGATGCGGGTCTGCACGCGCAGGGACGCATCGAGGTTGGACAGCGGTTCATCGAACAGAAACACCTTGGGCTGGCGCACGATGGAGCGGCCGATCGCCACGCGCTGGCGCTCGCCACCCGACAGGGCCTTCGGTTTGCGCTCGAGCAGATGCGTGATCTGCAAAATCTCGGCCACCTTGCCGACGGCGGCGCGCACTTCGCCGTCCGGCTTGCCGGCCAGTTTCAGCGCAAAACCCATGTTCTCGCGCGCCGTCATGTGCGGGTACAGCGCATAGCTCTGGAACACCATGGCGATGCCCCGTTCGGCCGGCGGCACGTCGTTGGCCAGCATGTCGCCGATGCGCAGCTGGCCCGCGCTGATGTCTTCCAGGCCGGCGATCATGCGCAGCAGGGTCGACTTGCCGCAGCCGGACGGCCCGACGAAGACCATGAATTCGCCGTCATGGATATCGAGGTCGAGACCCTTGACGATTTCCGGGCCATCGCCATACGTCTTGCGGATGCCGCGCAGCGAGATGGCGGCCATCTCAGCGCCCTCCTGCCGTCGCCAGTTGCGGCGCATCGGCATGCAGCGCGCGCTGGGCGGCAATAAAGTCGCGGTACCACAGGGCGCTGTCCTTCAGGCTGCGCTGCTGCGTGGCGTAATCGACATACACCATGCCGAAGCGCTTGGCATAGCCCGAATTCCACTCGAAGTTGTCCAGCAGGCTCCAGTAAAAATAGCCGCGCACGTCGATGCCCTGGGCGATCACGGCGCGCAAGGCGTCCAGGTGCAGCTGCACGTATTCGATGCGCGGCTGGTCGTGGACCTTGCCGCCATCGAGCTTGTCGGCCACCGCCATGCCGTTTTCGGTGATATACACGGGCGGCAGCGGATATTCGCGGTGCAGGCCGACCAGCAGTTCCGTCAGCCCCTGCGGATAGGTTTCCCAGCCCATGTCGTTCACCCCCAGCTTGCACTCGGGTTTACGCGGCGGCGTCTCGCCGCTGACAAAGGCGCGCGTGTAATAGTTCACGCCAAGGAAATCGATGGGCTGCTGGATCTCCTTGAAATCGTTTTCAAAGATCGACAAAGCTTGAGCGTCGATGTGTTTCAGGGCCAGGGCCGGGTAGCGGCCCTTGAAGATGGCGTCCATATACCACTGCACCGAGCGCGCATATTCGAGTTCGGCCAGTTCGCGGTCGCGGGCGCTGTCGGTGGCCGGCGTGGCCGTCCATTGATTGAGCACGATGCCGAGTTTTGCCGACGGCGCCACGGCGCGCATCGCCTGCATCGCCAGGCCGTGCGACAGCAGCAGATGGTGCGACACCTGCACCGCGGCGGCCGGATCGGCCATGCCGGGCGCGAACTGGCCCGTGCCGTGGCCCAGCACCGCCGTGCACCACGGTTCGTTATGGGTGGCGATGCTGGTCACGCGGTGGCCGAAGCGGCGCGCCACTTCGGCGGCGTAGGCGGCAAAATGATAGCAGGTGGCGCGATTGAGCCAGCCGCCTTCGTCCTGCAAGGCTTGCGGCAAATCCCAGTGGTACAGGGTCAGGTGAGCCTCGAGGCCACGGGTATCGAGCGCGTCGAGAAGGCGCGCATAGAAATCGAAGCCGGCCTCGTTCCAGGCGCCCGAACCGGTCGGCTGCACGCGCGACCAGGACATCGAAAAGCGGTAGGCGTTGACGCCCAGGTTGGCGATCAGTTCGACGTCGTCGGCATAGCGGTGGTAATGGTCGCAGGCCACGTCGCCATTGCTGCCGTCGGTGATCTTGCCCTCGGTGTGGCTGAAGGTATCCCAGATCGACGGCCCGCGGCCATCGATGGCGGCAGCGCCCTCGATCTGGTAGGCGCTGGTGGCCACGCCCCAGGTAAAGGTGGCGGGAAATTGGGTCTCGGTATCGTCGTTATGCATGGTGGTTGGTGTCATGTTAGTGGTTTGAAAAGAACGGGTTAACCCTTGACGGCGCCTTGCGTCAAGCCTTCGATCAGGCGTTTTGAAGCGACAAAGAACATCAGCAGCAATGGCAGCACGGCGATCGCCGCGCCCGTCATCAGGGCGCCCCACTCCGTGTTGTTCGGCGCCTGCATGCTGCGCAGCGCCAGCGGGATGGTGTAGTTCTCGACCGAGCGCATGACCACCAGCGGCGTGATGAAGTTGTTCCAGGAATTGATAAAGGTGATCAGGCCCAAGGTGCCCATGGCCGGCCCGATCAGCGGCAGCACCACGCGCCAGTAGATGGCGAATTCGCCGCAGCCGTCGATGCGCGCCGCCTCGATCAAATCCTTCGGAATCGCCGTGCCGATATACTGGCGCATCAAAAAGATGCCCAGCGCGCCGGCCGCACCGGGCACATACAGGGCGCGCGGCTGGTCCAGCCACCCGAGGAAATCCATCAGCATGAAGGTCGGGATCATGTTCATGAACGACGGAATGATCATCGACGCCATCACCAGCGTGAACAGCGGGCGCTTGAAGCGGAACTCGTACATGGCGAACGCATAGCCGGCCAGCGAGCAGAAAAACAGCGTCAGCGCGGTGGTCATCAGGGCCACATACAGGCTGATGCCGATATTGCGCCAGAACGGCAGGCGCTCCTGCAGCAGTTCCAGGTTGTTCAGCAGCGCCGTGCCGAACCAGCGCGGCGGCGGCAGGCTGTAGATCTCGGCGCTGGTATGCGTGGCGAACACGAACATGAAGTAGAACGGCGCGACCATGATCAGGGCGCCGATACCCACCATGGCATAGGCCGACCAGCGCGCGCTGGCGGCGGTAGTGGATCGGGCGCTCATCGGTTTGCCTCTTTACGTTCGTTGCGGCTGAAGACGCGGTTGTTGACCCAGGTGGTGCTGGCGATAATCAAAAACAGCAACCAGGAGATCGCCGAGGCCGTGCCGAAGTCGCCCGAGGAAAACGCCGTCTTGTAGACAAAGATGGCGGTCGTCATCACCGACTGGCTGACGCCACTCGACTCGGCCACCAGCACGAACGGCTCCTCGAACAGCTGCAGGTTGCCCATGATGGTGAGCGTCACGGCCAGGTAGATCATCGGTTTCAATTGCGGCAAGGTGATGTACCAGAACTGCTGGCGTTTCGAGGCGCCGTCAATGGTGGCCGCCTCGTACAGGTCCTTCGGGATTACCTGCAGCGCCGACAGGTACAGCACCAGGTTCCAGCCAAGATAGCGCCAGAAGATCACAAAGGCGACGGCCGGCTTGATGAACAGCGAGCTGCCCAGCCAGTCGATCGATTCGGCCGGGAACAGGCCGCCGACCAGCGGCAGGCTGGCGCACCATTGGATCAGCACATTGATCTGCCCATAGTCGCGCGAGAACAGGGTGTTGAACACCATCGCAATGGCCACGCTGGAGGTAATGAACGGTAAAAAGTAAATCCCGATCACCAGGTTGCGCGAGCGCTTGAAGCTGTTGTGGATGAATGCCGCCAGCGGAATGGCCACCAGGTGCTGCGGCACGCCGGAGGCCAGCGCCAGCCACACCGTGTTGCCCAGCGAGCGCAGGAACCACGGGTCGCTCAGCGCATATTTGTAGTTGTCCAGCCCCACCCATTCCATCGCCTCGACACCGCTGGCCGCTTCCCACTGGTTGAACGACAGATAGATGGAAAACAGCAGCGGAAACAGGCTGAAAATGGCGAACAGGATGAAAAACGGACTGATAAAAATATACGGCGCCCACTTCTTCATGTTGAAGCGTTTGGGCTGTGGCCGCGCCGCCGCTGGCGCATCTTGCGCGGGCATGGCAGACGAAGAATGAACAGTCATGACGGCTCCTAGCGGCGCGCGCGGTGCGTGATCAAAGCCTTGGCGTCGGCCAGCGCGGTCTTGATATCCTTGTTCTGCGCCAGCACGCTTTCGAGCTCCATGTTGACGATATCGCGCGCCACGGCGTCGAACTTATCGACCCGGATGACAGGGATTCTGGCCGCCGTCTCGCGCGCCAGCAGCCGCGTTTTCTGGCCGCCGAAATAGGCTTGCGGCTCGTCCATCATCGGGTCCGCATAGGCCGCCTTCAGGGCCGGAAACGCGCCTATCTCTTTCAGGGAATGCAGCTGGATATCCTTGTTGACGGTCATGAACTTGATGAACTCCCAGGCTTGCGTCTTGTTCGCGGCTTTTTTGGGGATGCCGTAGAACGAGCCGCCGTAGGACGCCAGCGCGCCGGCCGGCAAATTCGCCGCGCGCCACTGGCCTTTCGAGTCGGGCGCCAGCCACTTGGCCAGGTGGCCGCTGAGCCAGGAACCCATCATCTGGCTGGCCACCTTGTCGCGCTTGAAGCCTTCGGCCCATTCGCCGGTCCAGGCCACGGTGCGCGCGTCAATGCCGGCCACCCGCGCCGCCTTCGCCAGTTCGAACGCCTTGACGAAACGGGGCGAGTCGACCAGCACCTGGCCCTTGTCGCCAAAATAGATGCCTTCACCGTCCTTCAGGTTGGCGCGGATGTATATGTCGGCCAGGTCGCTGGCGCCGGCCAGCAGATAGGTGCCGGTGGCGGCCTTGAGTTTCTTGCCGGCGGCGATATACGACTCCCACGACTGCGTCAGGTCTGCCTCCTTGATGCCGGCCTTGTCCATCAGGTCCTTGCGGTAGAACAGGGTGCCCGGTCCCAGGTCGGCCGGCATGGCGCCCAGGGTGCCGCGCGAGCTGGTCGCCTGCACGAAAGTGAACGGCACGAACTGGGCCCGGTACTGCCCTGCCCCGTATGGCGGCTGCAACAGGTCTTCCATGCCTTTCGATTCGGCGAAGCTCCCTACGTAGCGAAAGTCGATCGCCATCACGTCGGGCAGGCGCGCGCCGGCCGCCAGCGCGGTCGTCATCGAATTGTGGTGGTCGTCGATCTGCAGGCTGACCAGCTTGACCTTCACCTGCGGGTAAAGTTTTTCCCACAGCGGCAAGGCGGTTTTCACGGCGCGGTCCAGGTCGGGAAACGAGGCGACGGTAATGGTGGCGGGCGCCAGCGCTGGGACAGCAGCGGCCGGCGTTGCCGCGATGGCGCAGGTGGCCGACAGTGACGCGGCCAGCACGGCCACGCCAAGGGTGATTGACTTCATTATTTCGTCTCCGTTTATTGAGCGTCTTCTATCTTGAAAACGTTTTCACAACATGCATCCATTTAACACCGCAAAGAAAATGAAGTCAACCGAAAAAGTTGTCAATTATTTTAAGATACGCGATCAACATGATCGCCAGCACCCCGCCCGCCCTATGAAAAACCGCGAAAACCAGCGCCGATCAGCACTGTGGTTTTTTATGAAAACGTTTTCACGATGCTGGCCGCAATGCCGCCGCCGGTTTATGGTAATCTTTCGTTGAAAAGGTTTTCAGAGCACTGAAGGCCGGCATCTTTGATCCAGGAATGACCTTGAACGACACCCATCACGCCGCCCCTCCCTCCACCCTGCTCGACGTGGCGCGCCAGGCCGGCGTGTCGCCCAGCACCGTCTCGCGCATCCTCAATGGCACGGCCAGGGTCTCGGACGACAAGCGCGACGCGGTGCTGGCGGCGATCGCGCACATGAAGTTCGCCCCCAACCAGATGGCGCAGGGCCTGAAAAAGGGCCGCTCGATGACGATCGGCATCGTGGTGCAGGATATCTCGAGCCCATTTTTCGACGAGAGCCTGCGCGGCGTCGACGATGGGCTGAAGGGCACTGGCTACGCCTCGGTGATCGTCAGCGGCCACTGGAATGCGCAGGAAGAAGCGGACCGCATCCGCCTGCTGCTGGCCCGGAAGGTCGACGGCATCATCCTGCTGTCGGGCCGCATCTCGGACCAGAGCGTGCTCGATTTTTCCCAGCAGCGCCCGATCGTCTCGACCGGCCGCCAGATCGCCACCCACAATGCGATCGGCTTCAAGCTCGACAACGAATACGGCGCCTGGCTGGCGGTGCGCCACCTGATCGAACTGGGCCACCGCCGCATCGCCTTTGTGTCGGGTCCGGCCAACAACAGCGATGCTTGCGAGCGCCTGACCGGCTACGAAAGAGCGCTGCGCGAAGCCGATATCGCGCTCGACCCGAAACTGATGGCCGAAGGCGATTTCCACGAAGCGAGCGGCATGCTGGCGGTCAATCACCTGTTCGACACGCAGCAGCAATTCACGGCCGTCTTCGCCGCCAACGACCTGTCCGCCTATGGCGTGCGCCTGTGCCTGTACCGCAAGGGCATCCGCGTGCCCGACGATATTTCGCTGGTGGGTTTCGATGACCTGCCCGGCTCGTCGTACACCACGCCGCCTTTGACCACCATCCGCCAGCCGCTGTACGACATCGGCCGCATCGCCACCGAGTCGCTGCTGGGCCTGATCAATGGCGAAGCCGTGCGGGCGGTCCTTCCGCCGCTCGAACTCATCGTGCGCGAAACCACGCGCCGGGTGCGCTGACACACGTTTACCACATCGCCGGCAGCAGCAAAGGCGCATCCGCTTTACAATAGTGGTTCGTTCAGCAAGAATAACCGGCTCGACTGTCCGGCTCCGGCCGGATACCCCGAACAACCACCATAAAGGACATCACATGGAACATACCCTGCCACCACTGCCGTACGCAATGGACGCCCTGGCGCCGCACATTTCGAAAGAAACGCTGGAATACCATTACGCCAAGCACCACCAGGCATATGTCACCAACTTGAACAACCTGATCAAGGGTACCGAGTTCGAGAACCTGTCGCTGGAAGAAATCATCAAAAAATCGTCGGGCGGCATCTTCAACAATGCGGCGCAAGTATGGAACCACACCTTCTACTGGAACGGCATGAAGCCGGCCGGCGGCGGCGCACCTACCGGTGCCGTGGCTGACGCGATCAACGCAAAATGGTCGTCGTTCGACAAATTCAAGGAAGAATTCACCAAGTCCTGCGTCGGCAACTTCGGTTCCGGCTGGACCTGGCTGGTGCAAAAAGCCGACGGCTCGGTCGACATCGTCAACACCTCGAACGCCGGCTGCCCATTGACCACCGGCGACAAGCCACTGCTGACCTGCGACGTGTGGGAGCATGCTTACTACATCGACTACCGCAACCTGCGCGCCAAATACGTGGAAACGTTCTGGGGCCTGGTGAACTGGGAATTCGTTGCCGGGAACTTCGCGTAAGCGCGGGTTTTTGACAACGTAAAACGTCCGTAGCAGCAAGCATAGTATTTGATCGCTGTTGCTGTTACTCAAAAAGAAGTCACTGCCTCGGGCACTGGCTTCTTTTTTTATTTGGTCCTGAAGATCTAAAAGACTAAAAACGGCGGGCCGGAGACGCGGGCCCGAGAAAATGCCGATGGCGGCGTTGCGGCTTCCTTGCCGTACATGCGTACTGTCTGCGTCGCCGCGCCTTGCCCTCGACATTTTTCAGGCCCGCTTGGCCCGGAAAGCCTGAGCTGGCGACTTGGGTGATGACATATTTCGCTGGCGTGCTGATGAAGCAGGAAAACTCCATGGTCTATTGACGAATTTGATCGCGTCGAAACCCTCATGAAAAAAAAGTTAACAGAACAAGGAAAAGTTAACAAGTGAAATTGTGGGTAATCGCAAGACTGGGAAGACGCTTACGTCACAGTATCTTTAGCCTATATGGAACAGTATGCCGGCGGCGATTACTAGCACGGCCCAAACAGCAATACGTAGAAATTTATATCGGCCCGCCATAGCAGGCAAAATGATGTTCCAAAGAAAATCGAAGACCATGTTTCATTTCCTTTCAACGTGTGACGTGTAAGCAGAGGGGGACGGGGTCAGATCTGCCATTCGGAAACAATCTCGGCATTGACTGGGCTTGTGTAAGCCCATGTGTTGTGCAGAGACTTCTTGAGTCCAGAATTATAAAATCGATGGGAATGCTAAGCAGCCAGTGTAGTTGTTCAGTTCCGCCCGTCTGTTGTGTATCTGAAAATCAGACCTGAAAATTGAAGCGATACATCAGGTCTGTTGAGCTCGTGTTCGAATGGCAGACCTGACCCTGACACCTTGTATGTTGTTGAGCGTGTCATAAGTTCTCCAGTTGGTGAAGTTTACCAAACTAGAGTGTCCGAAAAAGTCATGGTACCTCAGACGACACTCCAGCGCTAACCCGCAGGACAGGCGGTCAGTGCAAAGGCGCTTCATTGAACTGGCTGGGTCGGCCAAACAATAGACTCGCCACAACAAGCACCGGCGGTCGTTGCTGGCTAATGTCGCGGATCTGAAATGCGCACACTCTTGTTTTCGCTGCCCTACGGAGTTTGCGGAAGGCGCTGAGATCGGTAACCTATATACGTATGCACGCTCAGCTTCACTCTGTGAATTCAGCAATAAATTTTATTAAAATGCAACAATAAAATATCATACCATGACAATTGTTTCATTTAAGCAACGATACTGTGCGTATGTTGACAACTAGAAAGTATTTGCAATATAGCATTTACTCTTTAATAATGGAGTCATAAATGAAACGTCGTATTGCTGCTGCTTTAAGCTTCGCCATGTTGTCGATTTCTTCCTACGCTTTCGCTGAAAAACCGATGGACCAAGACACACTTGGCTGCTTTATCGACTGCGTAGGCTTTGGCAATAGTACCGGCACATGCATCTACATCTGTCAAGGCTAAGCTTGGCTTAGGATTCAGTTCCCTGCATTCCAGCGAAGAATCCGAACTTACCAGCATAAGCCTGTCTCCACCAAATTTCGTCCATGAGCGGTACCGAAAATCCACTCTTGGTATCTGGTCGGCGAAGTTCAGGTGGAGCAGTTATGCCGCGCTACTCAGTCTGCGGCGAGACGCTATTTCAGTTTCTCAAAGTCGTATCAACCCCAGTCAATAGATGTTCGCGTGGCGTTCGGCGCTATCAAAACTAGGGACGTCCACGTTGAGTCGAAAAAATAATGAAGAAAAACATCCGTAGTTTCGCCATCAACGCATCAGTCATCATCGTCGGAATTGTTATCGCAGTCGCCGTAGGACAATATGCTGCCAAGTTGCGCCAATATCTCAAGTCGCATATCAAAGACGGCGACTACCTGGCCCATGTCGTCAATCGCCAGTATCCCATCACCTTGTACGGGACCTCTACCTGCAGTCATTGCGCCGACGCGCGCGCATTTTTGAACGCGTCAGGTATCAAATTTAACGATGTTGTTATTGATAAGTCAAAGGATGAGGAGCGAAATTTTAGCCAACTGGGCGAAAGCGCCGTACCCGTGCTGATCGTTAATTCCGGATTAATTACGGGTTTTCGGCAATCAGAATATCTGGACCTAATAAAGAGAGTTCGAAGCAGTACGCAGTAATCGTGTGGCAATCCAGCATAAATCCGCTGGCTGCTTTCAGGCTCTCCTTGTACCCCCAAAAGTCGACATGGCACATCGCTATTTCAATGCGGGATTTTGCTGAAGTATTATTGTTTCTAAAGGAAATAAAATGAAGAAAATATTTGCGCTGTTTGCATTCGCAATGATCAGTTCCACTGCCTATGCCCTTGATGAGGACACGTTTGACCCTGTTGGCTGCGTGATCCGCTGCAGCCAAGTGGGCCTCTCGAGCGGCCAATGCGGCTCCATCTGCGGCGGCCAATAGTCGCCTCGTCTCAGCAATGAGAAATGTGCGATCAAGCGCTGCATCATCGCGGCAATCGCTGAGGTTCTTCGGCGCTTGATCGCTATTCACTCCATGGTTAGAAGTCCCGTTGCCTTCTTCAAGCATCCGCCTCAGCCATTCTGATCCTATGAGGCATATGCTTGGCCAGATGGCGCGTGGAAGGAACTGCAGAATATTAATTACGCACTTTACAAATTTTTCTGCCATCAACCTTTTTGACGATGTAAAATTCGCAAAGTTTCTCAGAATTTCAGACCAAACAAGCAGCAGGAACACGGGCTTCTTGCTTAGCTGGCTGTTGTACTGCTAATCGCGACTGACAACGGTCAGCGAAATTGGAATAAGGAACTCTAGAGTGGCTGTATGAATCGCCTCTAGCGTGTTTAAATTTTTATTTATTACTTGACAGGATACTGTACATGAAAAAAATGTTGCTGATTTGCGCAATGGCTTTGGCTTCCAGCTATAGTTTTGCTTCGTATTCCGATGCCGAGGCCCCAGCCAGCAAGAAGTTTGATACGAAAGCGTGCAAGAAGCGCTGCATGGAGGAACTGAACGATGCAGAGAAATGCGAATTCATCTGTAATCGCGACAAGAAATAAGCCAGGCAGCGTAAGCTGTTCTTTACCATGTCCAGCTCACCGGAACTAGCTAGGGCACCAGCTGAGGCGAGCGTCCGTAGAATTCTCTTATCCTCGCCTACATAACCAGCATGCAAGAGCTAGTTCCCTGCATTGCCGCGCACCACACTGCACGCAGGTGTCAAGACACGCAGGCGATCAGCGCGCACAAAAAGTTGTGTGCTTGCTGCCCTGTCCGGACTGAACGTAGCGAATGTTGCACGCCGTCTCCATCGTATGCAATTGCAATCGATTGGCCGTCTGACCGCACAGCATTCCGCGCCTCCCCCATGATCTTCCGGTTGTTCCCATCCGCTTTGTAATTATTTTGTCTTTACCCAGACGGGTAGCGCGCTCCCTTCCGCGGGACACGGCGCTTGGAGAGTTTTTTGAGAAATAGTAATTTTTTAGCATGTAAAATGAAGTTGTCAGTCTTGTTGATATCGGCATTCTGGACTATTGTTGCGAATAGCGAAGCGTTGACCGCCGAAAAGACGGCGGCGAACGACAATGCGCCGCAGCAAGTCGAAATCGTCGGTGCCATATCAGAAGTGGATGCCCGCAGAGATTCGATTGCAGGCAAAATTGTCATAGGCCGCAAGACCATCGAAGAAAGTGGCGTCAGCACCACCGCCGATTTGTTGAAGCGTCATCCCGCAGTAACGATTTCGTCCAACGGCAAATTGGGCTTGATGGGCATGCCTGGGTACACGCAGATCTTAATCGATGGAGTACCGGCGGCAGGTGGCAAAGACCCATTGGAAATGGATGTCGTGCATATCGAAAAGATTGAAATCGTCCGGTCATCCATGGCTGAATTTGGACCATTTGGCAGTGCTGGCACGATCAACATCATCTCCCGAAAAATAAATCGCCGCACCACCAGCAATGTGCGCACATCGATATTGGGTGGGCAGCAAGGTGCGGGCGCGGATATGGCATGGTCAACCAGTATGTTCGAGACCGGCTCCGCATTTTCCTACGCCGCGCAGGCATCGCTTGGAAAAACACGACAGCGCAGGACGGAACGCTCGGAACTGACCGAACAACGTGGCGAGAACCTCATTGCGCTGGTGGAACGCAATGCAGCCGATCGAACCGAGGATATGCGCAAGCTCCTGGCCTCATCGACATTTGCCTGGCAACTCGATCCGGAGAACAAAATCAGTCTGGAGCCATCGGCATTTGTGATGTTGAATGAGTCAACCACGTACACCAGAAGCACTTGGATCCCCGTCGATAGGGGCGCCAGCGGCTCCAGCGAAGCTTCCGGGTCCCCCTTGCGCTCGTTCTCCTTGCCGCTGAAGTGGGAAGTTTCCCTCCCCGGTCGTACACAGCTCGTCCTATCGTACGCGCCGACACGCTTCTCTTACCGCAAGGACCTGGCACGTGACGAGACATTTGTGTCGCTCCCGCAGCGCACCCAGCAAAACATCCAGGCATCAGATCGCAGCAGTGACGTGCTGAGGTTCAATGTTACCCGCAGGCTGCAGCAACACACGCTCAAGACCGGGATTACCCGGATTCGTAATCACGAAGATACCGACTATGGGAATTTCCTGAATGGTCTACCGGAAACCAGCCTGAGCATCTTCGGCAGGGGTAAGACCGGCCGCGATGACAAACTATCCGTATTCGCGCAAGACGAGTGGCGTTACGATAAATTGATGAGTATCAACCTGGGCATTTCCACCGAGCGACGGAAGCTGGACATGAATGAGGGCATATTCGACAGCCGGATTCGCTACACTGTTGTTTCGCCCTCCGCCAATATTACCTGGCGACAGAGTGCCGACGCGAAAGACCAAGTTCGGCTGGGCATCGCTCGGACCTTCAATTCGCCGATGAATGATCAGCTCAGCGCACGTCCGACAGTCAACGTTTGGGCTCCCTGCTTGGCCGCCGGCGCATGCGGCACCAACACGCCTGACTTCGCAGATACGGTCGGCAACCCCAACCTGAGGCCGGAGCGTGCCTTAGGTTTTAATTTATCCTTTGAACACTATATCGGCGAGGACAGCGTCATCACCCTGGAATTGTTCAATCGTGAGTTCAAAGATGCAATTGGAAAACACCTGCAGTTACTGGATGTACCGTGGGCGAATAGTCCACGCTATGTGATACGGCCCGAAAACCTGGGCACGGCGTGGAGCCGCGGCATAGGACTGGAGGCCCAGATCAACACGACGGAGATATGGAAATACCTGCCCAAGATCGATGTGCGCGGCGCGCTGAACTTTGCAATGTCGCGGATATCACTGGTCCCTGGCCCGGACAACCGCATCGCAGGACAGTCACCTTGGAGCGCCAAGCTGGGTGCTGACTATAAGTTCAAGGGCATCCCTCTGAAAATCGGCTTCGACATGAATCTGTCGCCCGCCATGTGGACACGCAGCAGCGAGCTCAAGAGTGATTACAGAAGCAGGCGATTTGACCTGGGCGTGGACGGTGCCTGGACCGTGGATGCCAAGACTAAGCTGCGATTCAATATCGATCACTTGATCTCGTCGAATCTCGACGGTTCCGAGCAACTGCTGAACAGCGATGGCAACAGCCTTCTGCGCAACACCAGCCGTACCGTCGAGCCCAAATTCGGCCTGAAGCTCGAGCACGGTTTTTAATCAAGTTTCATGCGATCGCAGCAGCGAGACGGGGTCAGGTCTGCCATCGAATGGCAGACCTGACCCTGACACCTTCCAGCTTCTTTTTTATTTCAGCCCAGCTTATTGAATTCTGCCCGCACGCCGCTTTCTCCGATCCGGTCAAAATTTTCTTCGTAGTAGGATTTCCCCCAGTCGATAAACGCTTCCGCGTCCATCTGCACCATGCCCAGCAGCCAGGATGAGCCATCATTGATGTCGTCAGGAATGACGGCCTGTCCGGTTTGCCACGACAGCCCGTCCACGCTCCAGCAGCAGAATGTCACGTGCTCGTGTTCGACCGCTTCGTCCTGCAGCCAGCGCCACAGCTCCGGCGGCACGCCATCGTAGAGTCCGGGCCAGATGCCGTACTCTTCGCGGGCATGGGGGCTGACTGCCGATTCATGATCAAAGCCCTTGAGCACGACTTTTCCATCCGCGCCAAAGAAGCCGACGACGTGATCGCCAGCCCCATTGTCATATCTGGCCATCGCCACGCCGTGGGCCCAGTCCGATTCATGCAGGAACGCCCGCAGCCAGTCTTCCGACGTGACGGCCGCGTCGCAGCGGGCCGCGCATTGCCAGGCATGCTGGAGTCGGGATGGCGATAGTGTTGGCAGTTTCATTGATTGAGCATCCTTGAAAGTTACAGACAAATACGCGCCAGGCAGGCCGGCACCCGGATCAGCGGAACTGGCCGGCGCAGTAGCCCATCGGCGTCAGGAAGGCTTGCGCAGCAGCTTGTCGATCAGGTGCACCATGGCGTAAAACAGCGCGGCATACACTGCGGCGCCTATGCCCCAGACGATAAAGGCCGTCAACAGATCGACCCAGATCCAGGTGACGATAAACAAAATGGGACTGCTCAAGACGGTCAGGTAGGCGCTGGTAAACAGAATGAAGCCGTTCGCTCCCTGGAAGCCATTGCGGGCCCCGCTCACTTCCATATAGCTGACAAGCAAAAGAAGGCCGACGACGACGCAAGCCCAGATGGTCCAGAACAGCGGCATGTTTTCTTCCTCGAATGGTTGGGCCGGGCGCGCAAGTGGTGCGCCTTGTCATCCATGCATGATATTGCGATATATCAACGGGGACAAGCCCCTGCCCGCTTCCTGTTCCAGCAGACCGCCATCTTGTTACTCGTCTATAATCATTTTCCAGCCCAACCGCTTCCACTCCTGCGTCCACCCCATGCTTTTTCGCCTGCCGCGCCGCCTGCTTGCCGTTTCCCTGGCGGCGCTCCATCTGTCCTGCGTGGCGGCCGCGCCGGCGCCGGCACCGCTGTTGTCCGACTACAGCCATAGCGCCTGGGGCGCGGTACAGGGGGCGCCGGTCGATGTGCTGAAGTTTGCCCAAGGTAAAGATGGCTGGCTGTGGATCGCCACCGCCACCGGCTTGTACCGCTATGACGGCGTGCATTTCGAGCGTACCGACAGCGTGTATGGGCATAGGCTGCCTTCGTCGAATGTGCTGGGGCTGGCGATCGAACCGGACGGCGCCATCTGGCTCGGCTACCGGCTGGGCGGGGTGACGGTGTTTCGCCCGGACGGTGCGCGCAATTATGGCCAGGCGGAAGGGCTGCCGACGGGGGCCGTGCTGCATATCGAACGCGCGCCCGATGGCGCCATCTGGGTCGGCACGCGCGACGGCGCGGCGCGGCTGGCGCCGGGGGCGCAGCGCTTCGAAGCACAAGGCGAGAACGTGGGGCTGCCGACGCGGCGCGTCTACCAGGTGCTGTTCGGGCGCGACGGCACGCAGTGGATGGGCACCATGTATGGCGTGTTTTTCCGCAAGCCCGGCCAGGCGCGTTTTTCGCACGCCTGGCCGCGCACCATGCTCACCAGCATGGCCGAGGCGCCCGACGGCGCCATCTGGGCGGTCGACAACCAGGACAAATACTATCGCGTGCGTACCAGCGAGCCGCCAGGCAAGGGGCCGTTGCAGCCCGACGCGCTTGGCAACGGCATGCGTTTTGACCGCGACGGCACCATGTGGCTGTTCAAGCCGGACGGCATCGAGCGCAAGTTCGTGCCGGGCGGCCCCAGCCTGCCGGCGCAGCGCTTGACGCGGCAGAACGGCATCAGCGGCCCGCTGCCGCAATCGAGCCTCCAGGACCGCGAAGGCAATCTGTGGTTCGGCACCTCGGCCGGGCTGGACCGCTTGCGGCCGAACCGCCTGAAGACCTTGCCGGTAGACGTACCGTTCGATCATCCGGGCATGTTGCCGGGGCCGAACGGCGATGTCTGGATCGGCGACTATGTGGGCGACATCCGCAGTTTTACGGCCGATGGCGTGAAAAAGGTCGAGTTGAAGGAACATCTGGCGGCCAGCCACTGGGCGCCCGATGGCACTTTATGGCTGGGCAATGAACTGGGCCTGCATCACCGCGCCGTGAATGGCGGTGTTACCCGCGTTGCCCTGCCGCCTGGTGTCACCGGCCTTGATCCGCAGGCGCTGCAGCAGGACCGCGCGGGCGACTTGTGGGCCTCGTTTTCGGGTGGCGGACTGTTTCGCCGCACGAAAGGAATATGGATCAGGAATGGCGGCTTGTCCGGCCTGCCCACGGCGCAGGCCACGACCATGGCGATGGATGGACAAGGTACCGTGTGGCTCGGCCACGCCGACAACAGCATCAGCCTGATTGGCGACGGCCAGCACGACGGCGCCGTCAAGCGCCTCGGTGCGCGCGACGGCCTGCAAGTCGGCGCCGTGCTGCAGCTGTACCGCGATGGCGACGCCATGTGGGCCGGCGGCGAGCACGGTGTGGCGTTGTACCGCGGCGGCCGCTTTCACAGCCTGCGCGGTGCGCGCGGCGAGTCCTTTCGCGGCGTCTCGGGCATGGTGCGCCTGCCGGACGGCGACCTGTGGCTGCATGGCGCCGACGCCATCTATCACCTCACGGCAAGCAGCCTGGCCGCCTGGCTGGCCGACACCGCCACGGCCGTGGAATTCGAGCGCTTCGACGCGCTCGACGGCTTGCAGGGCCATGCCGCACAGCTGCGCCCCCTGCCCACGCTGATCCGCGCGCCCGACGGCAAGCTGTGGTTTTCCACCGCCGCCACCATCGCCATCCTCGACCCGGCGCAGATCCGCCGCAATCGCCTGCCGCCGCCGGTGCAGATCGTCACCGTGCTGGCAGATGGCGCAGCGTACCGGCCCGACGCGGGCAAGCCGCTGCACCTGCCGCAGGGCAGCAAGAATCTGCAGATCGGCTTTACGGCCTTGAGCCTGTCCATGCCCGAGCGCGTGCGGCTGCGCTACAGGCTGACCGGCGTGGACGCCGGCTGGCAGGAGCCGGTGGGCCGGCGCGAGGCGTATTACACCAATCTCTCGCCGGGCAACTACCGCTTCGAGGTGACGGCGGCCAATGAAGACGGCGTCTGGAACACGCAAGCGGCCACGCTCGATATCGTCATCGCGCCCACCTTCGTGCAAACGCCATGGTTCAAGCTGCTGCTGGCGCTGGGCGGCGCGCTACTGCTGTATGGCCTCTATGTGCTGCGCATCCGCCGCCTGAAGCGCGGCATGCACGAACGGCTGCAGGAGCGCTTGCAGGAACGCCTGGCCGAACGCTCGCGCATCGCCCGCTCGCTGCACGATACCCTGCTGCAAAGCGTGCAGGGCCTGATCCTGTCGTTCCATGCGCACGCGCACATGCTGCCGCAGGGCACGCGCGAACGGGCGCGCCTGGACGGCACCCTGAATCTGGCCGACCAGCTGCTGATCGAAGGGCGCGACCAGATCATGGACCTGCGCGCCGTGGCCCCGCCCGACGAACTGCCGCTGGCACTGCAGGAATTCGGCAAGGGCCTGTCGCAGCACCGCGCGCACGCATTTACGGTGCGCGTGAGCGGTGTTTGCCGCCGCCTGCTGCCCTGCGTACACGATGAGATCTACGCGATCGCGCGCGAAGCGCTGTTCAACGCCTCGCGCTATGCCGAAGCGGCGCATATCGTGCTGGAACTTGACTATGCCGAACAGGCGTTTGTCTTGCGCGTGCGCGACGACGGCTGCGGCCTCGATGACACCGTGGCGCAAGCGGGACGGCCCGGCCACTGGGGCCTGGTCGGCATGCGCGAGCGCGCCGCCAGCATCGGCGCGACCTTGAACATCAGCAGCCGGCCCGGCGCCGGCACCGAGATCGAAGTGAGCGTGCCGGGCCGGCTGGCCTATTGAAGCCTGCGCGCAAGCGTGCACGGCGGAAACGAAGCATGTTGTAGGATACGCAAGAGGCAGCGCTGCTCGCCGCCATCGTCCCTCCCCTCACGAAAGAACGCCATGAAAAAATTCATGCTCGCCCTGCTGCTGTGTGCTTCCGGCTCCGCCTTCGCCAATTCCGCCTGCGATACGCCACGCAACGATTTCGACGGCCTGTATTGCCTGAACAAGGTGTACCAGGAAGCGGACAAGGAACTGAACGCCAACTACAAGAAGCTGGCCGCCAAGCTCGACGCCAACGGCAAGCAGACCCTCAAATCTGGCCAGCTGTCGTGGATCAACGAACGCAACCAGAGTTGCTCGAAAAAAGACAGCTCCGGCTTCTATGTGAATCTCGATTGCGCCACCCACACCACCATCGAGCGCGCGCAATTCCTGCAGGACCGCTTCCGCGAGTGTTCGAGCTCGGGCTGCCAGAACAGCAAGCTGCAGTAATCCTGCTTCATTTCAACCTGGCAGGCGCGCCGCCTTGAAACGCCGCCAGGCGCGTTGCATGCCGCGTGCGTCGCCCAGGCGCTCGTGGGCGCGCGCCGCCAGGTAGCCGCGCACGAACGACGCCGGCGCCTGCAGCGGCGACTGCGCTTCGGCCAGCTGCCGCAGCAGGCCGTCGGCCACCTGCAAGTCATTCAAGCCGCCCAGCACATCCTGTAAACCCGACAATGGCTTGACATACGCACGTACCTTGCCGTCGCTGAACAGCGAGGCAAAGAACTCGGCCGCGTAGCGCGCCTTCTTGGCCGCGATCCTGATCCGATGGCGCTGGTCCGGCGTGCCCGTCAACAACAGCTTGCCGCGCTTGCGCAGGCGGCGCTGGCGCTGGCGCAAGGCCTGTTTTGCGAAGCGCGGCAGGGGTTGCTCCAGTGCCCGGCGCTGGCGCGGCGTGACGCCCTCGCGCCAGCCACACGTGAGCAGCCAGCGCTGCAGTCCCAGCATCAGCCGCGTGTAGCACACATCGGCCAGCGCTTCGGCCGCCCGCGCGTGGGCAAGGCGGGCTTCCTCGCGCGCCGCCTCGGTCAAGGGCGACAGGATGCCGGCATCGAGTTCGCCCTGGCACGGCGCCAGCGTGTCCAAGGCCAGCACATCCCAGTCGCGCGCGGCGCCCAGCTTGCCCGCCAGCCAGTCCAGGTCGGCCTGCAGGTCTGCGGGCAAGGCCAGCAGCGGCTTGAACAGCGACAAGGCCGAGCGCAGCCGGCGCAAGCCGACGCGCATCTGGTGCAGGCTTTCCACGTCCTCGCTGCCTGCCACGCCGTCCTGGTTAGCGCTGACCTGTTCCAGGCAATTGGCGGCGATGGCCTGGAAACCCTGCTGCACCGACAGCTTGTCTTTCAATAGCAAAGGCTGCGCCTTGACGGCTTTCAGCGGCAAGCCGGCGGCCAGGCGATAACCGCGCTCGGCCTTGCTGGCCTGGCCTATCCACAGCGGCACATCCTGCAGCAGCGCCAGCGCGATATCGAACAGGCTGGCCGGGTTGCCCGACTTGAGTTCCAGTTCGATCTCGCTGATGGGAATGCTGCGCATGCTGTCTGCGCTACCGTGCTCGATCACTCCCTGGTCCAGCACGCATTCGACCAGGTCGCCCTGCGGCGTGACCAGTTGCCACACCAGGCGTTCGATGCGCGTGCCAAACACCGTCTGCAGATAGCCTCGGATGGCGTCCTTGCGCAGCAGGGAGCGCACCGGCTGCTTGCCTTTGATCAGCGCGTCGAGCGCATCGAGTTCGGGCTGCGGCCCCGCCACCGCGCTCTCCCATTCGTGACGGCTGTGCAGTCCCCCGCGCACGCTGCCGCCCGCCTTCAGGGTCTGCGTCCAGCCACCATCGATATGCCGCACGCGCAGGCCGGCCTGGTGCCGGCACAATTGCAGGTCGGGCGTGTCGACATACACGTCGTGCATGGCCAGCAGCAGCGGTTCTCCGGTCGCATATTGCGCCAGCAGCGGATGCTCACGCACCTGCGCGGCATGCTGGGGATCGAGCAGGAGTTTGAGTTCGACTTCCATGGCGGTCTCCGGGTACAGAAAAAGAATCATTGTAAGGCTGGGGACGCCTGCGCACGCTTGCGCGTTTTGCGCGAGAATAAGCGCTTCACCACCAGAGGAGACACCATGACCTATCACGCCGCCGAGAACCGCTATGAACAGATGCAATATCGCACCTGCGGGCGCAGCGGACTGAAACTGCCGCTGCTGTCGCTGGGCCTGTGGCACAACTTCGGCGACAGCACCAGCCTGGCCGTCCAGCGCGACATGCTGCGCACCGCGTTTGACCTGGGCATCACCCATTTCGACCTGGCCAATAATTACGGCCCGCCCTACGGCAGCGCGGAAAGCAATTTCGGCAAGCTGCTGCGCGACGACTTTCTGCCGTACCGCGATGAGCTGATCATTTCCACCAAGGCCGGCTGGGACATGTGGCCCGGCCCCTACGGCCAGGGCGGCGGCTCGCGCAAATACGTGCTGGCCAGCCTGGACCAGAGCCTCAAGCGCATGGGCCTGGACTATGTCGACATCTTCTATTCGCACCGTTTCGATCCAGACACGCCGCTGGAAGAAACCATGGGCGCGCTGGCCACCGCGGTGCAGCAGGGCAAGGCGCTGTATGTGGGCCTGTCCTCGTATTCGCCGCAAAAGACGGCCGAAGCGGCGGCCCTGCTGCGCGACTGGAAAGTGCCGTGTCTGATCCACCAGCCGTCATACAACATGCTCAACCGCTGGATCGAAGACGACGGCCTGCTCGACACGCTGGAGCAGGAAGGCATGGGCTGCATCACCTTCACGGCACTGGCGCAGGGCCTGCTGAGCGACAAATACCTGGACGGCGTGCCGCAGGATGCGCGCATCAACCGCCCCGGCGGCGGCTCGATGACCAAGGAACACCTGAGCGCGGAAAACCTGGCCAGGGTGAGCGGCCTGAACCAGATCGCGGCAGCGCGTGGCCAGAGCCTGGCGCAGATGGCGCTGGCCTGGGTGCTGCGCGACCCGCGCGTCACGACGACCCTGATCGGCGCGAGCAGCAGCGCGCAGATCAGCGAAAACGTGGCGGCGCTGCAGCAACTGGGCTTTACGCAAGAAGAGCTGCGCGCCATCGATGTGCAGGCACGCGAAGGGCATATCAATCTGTGGGAAGGGCCGTCGAAGGCCAAATAAAGAAGTAAAGCAGTGAAAAAATGGGCGCCGAATCGGCGCCCATTTTTTTATGATCCCAGATGCACCAGCGCATGTCCCACATGCTGCCACCAGTGCTCGCGCGACTTGATCTGCTTCAGGCAGGCCGTGTCGATTTCAGCGGGAAATACATGGTCCTGGCAGGCTTTCGTCTGCAGGGCGTAGCGCTGGTTCTCGGCCGCCACCAATGCCAGCACCAGCCAGAAGGCCAGCGCCGTCAACACGATGAGCAAGCTCCACGCCAGGTGGTTGGTGGTGCTTTTCTCGCCGACGAACTCGCGCGGCCGCGTCTCGCGGTACATCGACATCAAGGTTTTCTGTTTCTCTTGCTTGTCCTGCGTCATCGCTGCGACTTTCTGGTAAACGGATGCCGGCTGACACCTGCCGCCATTTTACGCTCAGTCAGGACGGTCGGGGTCTTCTTCGCCTTCGACGTCGTCGGTGGCGCGGTCGGGCACCATGCGCTCGATGTGATCGACATCGATATCGCCGCCGTCCGGCGCCGCATTTTCAGGTTCCACGCCGGCCCGTTCGCCGGTGCCGGCGGCATCGCTGTCGCTGTCGAGGCTTTCCTGGTCCTGGCCGGGAATGCCCTGCACGTCGCTGCCGCTGTCGGAATTATCGCTGGGGCCCAGTGCGCCCTTGCCATGGCCCGTGCCAAGCACGCGGTCCGGCAGGCCGGGCAGGTTGTCTGGATCGAGGCTGCTTGCGCTCATGCTGTTCTCCTGTTAATAAAATATTACTGTACTCCACCCCGCACGAGAATGTCGCACGACTGACTATGGCGACCTTGCACAACAATTTGAAAATAATATTTCACAAATGTACTATTCATTGCTATAGTTCATTCAAGTAAGCACGCTTCTAATCCAGAAACATGTTTCATCGGCAGCAAGGCGCCACCCGCGCCATGCCGCCGAGCCGACCGGTACGTGGCGATCCGGCCCATCCACCCAGCCATGCCCAAACAGGAGTTCATCATGCAAGCCAAATCACTCGCAGCAGTATTGCTGGCCGTCGCCGCCTCGTCGGCTTTTGCCCAAAGCGCAGCGCCAGCCACCAGCCAGCAACTGACGCGCGAACAAGTCACGGCCGAATATATCCGTGCCCGCAACGCCGGCGAAATCGCCACCAGCGAAGTGGACTATCCGAAAACCCCTGCCACCGCCGCCAGCACCGTGACGCGCGAACAGGTCATGAACGAGTTCTACGCCGCCCGCAAGGCTGGCCAGATCCCGCAGACGGAAGCTGATTTCGATATCGCGCAGACCCGTCACCATGTCGTCAAATAAAAACCAGTCAGCCGGTTTTTAGCACTACCCCGTTGCGGCGCAGCATCCCGGGCCACTCCCGGCGCTCACCGCGGCGAGTTTTACATTTTTTACCGAATATTTCCCTGGAGTTCCGCACATGTTCCTGCCCCGCCGTCTGCTGGCCGCCAGCCTGGCCCTTGCCCTTGGCGCTTGCGCCGACATGGGCCATATCGCGCCACAGGCGGCGCTGGCGGACGCGCGCGCGCTCGATGGCGGCCAGACGAATCAGGCGGCCAGCGCCGCCATAGACTGGCCGCGCGCCCAATGGTGGCAAGCGCTGCGGGACCCGCAGCTGGACCGCCTGATGGAACAGGCGCTGGCCGACAGCCCCACCCTGCGCGGCGCCCGGGCGCGCGTGCGCCAGGCCGAAGCACTGGCCGGCGCGGCCGAAGACAAGACCCGTCCGCAGGCGGACGCCAGCGTGTCGATCAACCGCGAACTGTATTCGCAGCATGGCAGTACGCCGGCCCCGCTGGCCGGCAACTATGCCTGGCGCAACCAGGCCACGGTTACCGCGTCCTATGACCTCGACCTGTGGGGCCGCAACCGCGCCGCGCTGGCCGCTGCCTTGGGCGACGTGCAACTGGCCTCGGCCGAATCGCAGATGGCCCGCCTGGCCCTGGAAACCGCCCTGGTGCGCACCTACATCCAGCTGTCGTACGAATTCACCTTGCAGGACGTGATCCAAAACAGCCTGGCGCAGCGCGCGCGCATCCTCGACATCACCCAGCGCCGCCGCCAGGCCGGCATCGGTACCGACGTCGACGTGGCGCAGATCGAAACCACCCTGCCGGCCGGCCGGCGCCAGCTGGAGCAGGCCAATGAATCGCTGGCCCTGCTGCGCAACCAGCTGGCCGCGCTGTCGGGCAAGGGCCCGTCGGCAGGCAGCGCCCTCACGCGCCCGGTGCTGCGGCTCGACCATCCGCTGGCGATTCCCGCGGCCCTGCCGGCCGACCTGATCGGCCGCCGTCCCGATATCGCCGCCCAGCGCTGGCGGGTGGAAGCGGCCGCCAGGCGCATCGATGCGGCCAAGGCCGAGTTTTATCCGAACGTCAACCTGGTGGCGTTTGCCGGTTTCCAGGCCTTCGGTTTCAGCCATTTCCTGGATGCCAATTCGCAGGTGCGCGGCGCCTCGCCGGCGCTGAGCCTGCCGATCTTTGCCGGCGCCCGCTTGCGCGCCCAGCTGGGCAGCCAGACGGCCGTGTATGACGGCGCCGTCGAGCAGTACAACGCCACCGTCATCAACGCCATGGCGGATGTCGCCAATGCGGTGACGAAAGCGCAGTCGCTGCAAAAGCAACATGCACTGACGCAGCAGGCGCTGGCCACGGCGCAGCGCGCGCGCGACCTGGCCGAGCAGGCCTACAAGGCCGGCATGAGCGACGCCATCAACATGCTCAACACGCAAGTGGCGCTGCTGGCGGAACAACAGCAGCAGGCACAGAACGGCGCCAGCGAACTCGATCTCTATGTTTCCCTGATGAATGCACTCGGAGGCGGAATTTAGAGTCAAAGATTAGCGTTGCCATAACACGGCAAGATACAATCAGCGCTTTATTCATACGCAAAGGAACACGACATGACAGCATTTGATGCCACTTCGAAGCGGCTGCAGCATATCCGCACGCGCATGCCGGCGTTCCCCCTGGAACTGATGCGCTTGCTGCGCATGACGTATCACATCCAGAAAGGCATGAAGGACCTGACCAATGCGGCGTTGAAAAAGCACGACCTGGTCGACGCCAGCTATATGGTGCTGGCGGTGCTGTACGGCACCGAAGACGAAACCTCGAGCGCCGCCGTGCTGGGCATGGCCTGCCATGAAAAGCCGGCCAACCTGACGCGCGTCTGCAACGACCTGGAAACGCGTGGCCTGATCCACCGTGGCACGCGCCCCGGCGACCGCCGCTCGGTGATGATTTCGCTGACCGACCAGGGCCGCGCCCTGATCGAGACGGCGCTGCCGGACGTGTATGCCGAAACCTCGTCGCTGTACGAAGGTTTTACCGTGGAAGAACTGCAGCTGCTCGACAAACTGTATGTGCGCCAGCTGCGCAACCTGAACAATCTCAACAACCCGGACTAACAAGCTATCGATGACGCCAGCCACAGCACCCACACACACAGGCCCCCTGCCACGGGCCGCACGTTGGCTGGCGCAAGCGCTGCAGGACTGGCGCGTGACCGAAGGCGAACGCTGGATCCATGTCGCCAAGACCCTCACGGCCGCCTTCTGCGCGCTGTGGCTGGCCTACCGCCTGGGCCTCGATTCGCCCAGCACGGCCATGACCACCACCATTATCCTGGCCCTGCCCAGCAGCGGCATGGTGCTGGAAAAAAGCTTTTATCGCCTGTGCGGCACCCTGCTCGGCTGCACCGCCGCGCTGTGCCTGATCAGCGTTTTCCCGCAGCAGCCGGTGCTGCTGTTCGCCGGCCTGGCGCTGTGGGTGGGCCTGTGCACCAGCGGCGCCGCGCTGCACCGCAACGCCCAGTCGTACGTGTATGTGCTGTCCGGTTATACCGCCTGCATGATCGTGCTGCCCGCCATCGAGCAGCCGATGCAGGTGTTCGCGCTGGCCGTCACGCGCGTGGCGGAAGTGAGCCTGGGCATCATCTGTTCGGCGGTGGTCTCCAGCGTGCTGCTGCCGCGCCACCAGGGCACGCAGGTGATGCGTTCGGTCGAGGCGCGCTACGCCAGATTCCTCGGCTTTTGCCAGGACGTGCTGCAGCAAAAACTCTCGGCCTCCGAGGTCGAAGTGACGCACTTGCGCTTCGCGGCCGACGTCGCCGCGCTGGAACTGGGCCGCTCGGCCGCCCTGTTCGAAGTAAGCGACGCCGTCAGCCATGTGCGCGCGCAAAACCGCAAGCTGCACGCCTTTAACAGCACCTTCATGACGGCGCTGACCACTTTTTATACCTTTCACCGCCTGTTCGAGCGCCTGCAGCGCAACGGCCAGACCCAGGTGGTCGAGGCCTGCGCGCCGCTGTTCGACATCATCGCCGAAGCGCTGCGCTCGCGCCCGTCGCAGGACTCGCTCGACACCATGCAGCTGCACCTGCAGGCGGCGCTGGCGCAGGCCCGCGCACAGATCGACGCCGCCAGCGTCGAGCACGCGCAGCGCATCGATTTCGACACCGTCTGCGAGCTGCTGGAACGCTTCGCGCGCGACATGAGCCGCTTCCATGAAGTTTATTTCAGCCTGGCGCACGACACCGCGCTCGAGGTCAGCGCGCCGCAGGCCTACGCGCCGAAAACCCCGCCGGCGCTGGTGATCGCCAGCGGCGCGCGCGCGGCCATCAGCCTGGCCCTGCTGGCGCTGGGCGCGTATTTCCTGGCCTGGCCGTATGCCAGCACGGCGATGCTGATGGCGGCCGTGTTCTGCGCGCTGGCCTCGTCGGCGCCGCGCCCGATCGCGATGATACGCCAGGTGCTGACGGGCTTTTTGATCGCCATGCCGCTGGCGCTGGTGTGCGTGTATTTCGTGCTGGTGCACGGCGACGGCTTTCCGATGCTGGTGCTGAGCTTTGCGCCCTTCCTGGCGGTCGGCCTGTACCTGATGAGCAATCCGGCCAAGCTGGGCATCGGCCTGGGCGTGGGCACCTTCATGACGCAAATGGCGCCGACCAACCTGATGCACGTCGACGGCGCCGCCTTTCTCAATACCGGCATGGCGCTGATCGTCGGCCTGATGCTGGCCGGGGTGGTGTTTGCCGTGATCCTGCCCGAGCACACCATGGGCCACAAGGACCATGTGGGGCCGGCCCTGTGGCGCGAGACGCTGCGCGCCTGCACCGCGCGCCTGGCGAAAGGGTCGGCCAACAAGCACCGCTTCGACAACCGCATGCGCGACCTGCTGAGTCAACTCAATGCGGCGGCCGGCCCGGCGCCGGGGGAAGAGGCGCGCGCCGTGGTGCGCCAGGCCTTGACCCTGCTGGAAATCGGCCACTCGGTGATCGAAGTGCGCGAACTGGTCGCCACCTCCAAAGCGCCGGGCGCCGCCACCCAGGCGCTGGGCCGCTGCGTCGCCGGCATCGCCGCCTGGCTGCGCACGCGCCACGATGTCGAGCTGCAGGCGGCCATCGCCGCGACCCTGCGGGCCGGCGTCTGCGTGCGTGAAGCGCAGGCCGGCGCCGGCGCCGAACGCGCGCTGCGCCTGCAGACGGCGCTGGCCGATCTGCATTCCCTGTACACCTCCTTGTTGGACCATATGGCGCCTGCCGCCGGAGAATCCCATGCCGCGTGAATTCGCCCTGTTCGGGGTATTGCTGCCCACCCTGCTGCCCCTGTTCATCCTCAGCATCGCGCTGCAGACCGTGCTTGACCGCGTGTTCGGCTGGCTCGGCGTGTACCGGATGGTGTGGCATCCGTCGCTGGCGCGGCTGTGCATTTTCATCGCCATCTTCGGCGCGCTGTCCCTGTCGCTCTACAAATAAAAAAACCGTTCAACCTGATCTGAAAAAGGGGTACCTCGATGGTCACCAAACTGACCCGCTACGCAATCACGCTGCTGCTGCTCGCCGCCGCACTCTGGATCGGCAAGACCGTCTGGGACCGCTACATGGAGTCGCCATGGACGCGCGACGGGCGCATCAAGGCCGACGTGATCAATATCAGCGCCGACGTGGCCGGCACCGTCACGCAGGTGCTGGTGCGCGACAACCAGGTCGTGCACAAGGGCGACGTGCTGTTCGTCGTCGACAAGGAACGCTATGCCAGCGCGCTGGCGCAGGCCGACGCGACGCTGGCCGCGCAGCGTACGGAACTGGGCCGCCGCGGCAAGGAAGCCCAGCGCCGCGCCAGCCTGGACGCCAGCATCATCTCGACCGAAAGCCGCGAAACGGCAGCGTTTGCCGCCAGCTCGGCCACCTCGCAGGTGCAGGGCGCGCTGGCCGCGCGCAGCCTGGCGCAACTGAATCTCGAGCGCACCACCGTGCGCGCGCCGGTCGACGGCTACGTCACCAATCTGAACGTGCACACCGGTGACTTTGCCGCCATCGGCGCGCCGAAGCTGGCGGTGATCGACAGCGCCTCGTATTACGTGGTGGGTTACTTCGAAGAGACCAAGCTGGCCATGCTGGCGCAGGACGACAAGGCGGAAATGAATCTGATGAGCGGCGGCACCCTGCACGGCCATATCGAAAGCATCGCGCGCGGCATCACCGACCGCGACGCCGCCACCGGCCGCGAACTGCTGGCCGACGTGAACCCCACCTTCAACTGGGTGCGCCTGGCCCAGCGCGTGCCGGTGCGCATCCATATCGACCAGCTGCCGACGAATCAGGTACTGGTGGCCGGCACCACCTGCACGGTGGTGATCACGCCGCACTCAAAGGCAAGCAAGGTTTAACGCCCGCCCGACACGTCCAGCAAGACGCCCGTCACATAGCTGGCGGCAGGACTGAGCAGATATAAAATGGCGTCCGCCACTTCCCCGGGCTGGCCGCCACGCTGCACCGGCACGCCGGCAGCCAGCCGGTCCACCCGGCCCGCTTCGCCGCCCGAGGCGTGGATCTCGGTGTAGATCAGGCCGGGCCGCACGCCGTTGACGCGGATGCCGTCCAGGGCCACCTCTTTCGCCAGGCCGACCGTCAACGTGTCGATCGCGCCCTTCGACGCCGCGTAGTCGACATATTCGGCGCTGCCACCGAGGCGCGCGGCTACCGACGACACATTGACGATGCGCCCGCCCTGCCCGCCCGTGGCGGTCGACATGCGCCGCACGGCCTGCTGGCTGCACAGGAAGTAACTGATCACATTGGTACGCAGCACGCGCTCCATGCGCTGCACCGACATGTCGACCAGCTTGCATTTTTGTTCGAGCACGCCGACATTGTTGACCAGCGCCGTGATCGTGCCCAGGCGCGCATCGACTTCCCGGAACAGCCGTTCCACATCGGCTTCCTCGCCCACGTCGGCCTGCACCGCGATCGCTTCAAAACCTTCTTCACGGATGCGCGCACACAGTGCGTCGGCCGATTCCTTGTCGCGTACATAATTGATGCATACCGCATACCCCTGGCGCGCAGCCAGCAAGGCGGTGGCGGCGCCGATGCCGCGGCTGCTGCCGGTAATCAGGATGACTTCTTTCATCGTTGCTCCCATTCGTTAAAAAGCCCGCTCGAAGCGGGCTCCTGACTGATTATGACCGCACATGCGTCATCGCATACGCCAGGTGCTGCCACCAGTGCGCGCGCGTCTGTGCGGCCGCCAGGCACTGCGCGTCGGCTTCGGCGCAGGCCTTGCTGGCCAGCGCGTTGCGCTGGTTTTCCACATTGACGACGGCCAGCGCCAGCCAGGCGACCAGCGCCAGGGCGGCTGCGCACAAGGTCCAGGGCAGCTGTTTCATGGCTTATTTCTTCGCCGGCGCAGGCACGGCGCCGCGCTCTTTCAGGGTGCGCGCCACCAGTTCATCCATCACGCGCAAGGTCGCTTCCTGGGTCTGGCGCTCGGACTGGCCTGGACGCGACAGCTGCGCCGGCGAGGTCACGAAACGGCCATCGATGATGATGGTCGGCGCGCTGTCGATCTTGCTGGCGGTGATCAGCTGCTCGTTGCGTTTGAGCTTGGTCTGGACGCCGAAGGAGTTGAACATTTCCAGGTATTTCGCCTTGTCGATGCCATTCTTGACCAGCAGGTCGAGAATCGCGCCGTCGGTCATCAGGCGGTTGCGCTCGACGTGGATGGCGCGGAAGATCTTGTCGTGGTACAGCTCCAGCACGCCCATGGTTTCCAGGGTGGCGTAGGCATGCGCCTGCGGATCTTTCGGCCCCGAGAAGGCCAGGTGGACGCGGCGGAAGGCGATCTTGTCGCCCTGTTTCTTGACCCAGTCGTGCATCAGCGGATCGAGCACATTGCAGTGCGGGCACGAGTACATGAAGAACTCGACCACTTCCACCTTCTTGCCGGTGTCGCTGCGCTGCGGCGTGGCCAGCGTGGTAAAGCCGGTATCGGCGGCCATGGCGCCACCGCTGGCGGCGAGGAGAAAAGTAGCGGCAAGCACAGGGCGCAGCAGGGAACGCAGGAAGCGCGGGAAACGCATGGTCATATCCTTCATCATAGTGGTCGTGAACAGTGCGAGGTTACCATTTTTTGCGTGCCTGCATCGAGCGCCGGTGTCAAAAAAGGCCGGCAGCGGCCCGTGCGCCGTGCCGCTTAAGCCCGCTTTAAGCGATACTCAAGCAGCCGGGCGAGCCAGACTCAGAACTGGTAGCGCGCCGACAGGCGCAACTGGCGCGTATCGTTCTGGTAAATGCTCGAGCGGCAAGCCCGCGCATCGCCATAATGGCGGCGGTCGGTCAGGTTGCTGGCCGCCAGTTCCAGCTGCCAGGCGCCCACCTTGTAGCCATAGTGGCCGTCAAGCGCGGCAAACGCCGGCACCTGCGCCAGGCAGCTGTTGTCGAAGTCATTGCCATAGCGCAGGGCGCGCAGCCACTGCACGCCCAGGTCGGCAGTGCTGCGGCCGGGCGGCGTCCAGTACAGGCGGGCCGTAGCCAGGGTCTTCGGCACCAGAGCGATGTCGGCGCCGTCGTACGGATAATCTTCATAGCGGGCATGCGCCTGCTGCAGCTGGCCCTCGATGCGCCAGGCCGGCGACAGGACCATGCTCGCCTCGATCGCCACGCCGTCGCGCCGGGCCGGTTCCAGATTGCCCGCAAAGCCCTGCTGGTTCAGCTCCACCAGGCTCTGGTCGAACACGATCCTGGTCAGCAGGCGTTCGCTGAACAGGCGCAGCGAGGCGCTGCGGTCCTTGCCGCTCCAGTTCAGCCCCACTTCGCGCTGGTAGCGCAGCTGGCCCGCCAGCGGCCGGTAGCCGGCGCTGGTATAGCCATCGTCATCGATCCGGTAGCTGCGCGCGGTCTTGGCATACACGCTGGTGTCGGGACGCAGCAGAAAGCTGCCCTGCAGGTCCCAGGCGCGCTGGTTTTCCCAGTCGCTGCCGCCGGCCGGCAAGTCCGACGGGTCGAGGTGAAACTGTTCACGGCGCAGGCCGAGCAGCAGGCGCGGCGCATGCACGCCGCCAAACGCCAGTTCTTCGCGCAGCAGCAGCGCGCGCGCATGCTGGCGGCGCTTCAGGTCGCTGGCGCTGTCGTCGGTCGAGCGCGCCGTGCGGCGCTCCCATTGCATCAGGTCGACGCCGAGTTCGGTATCGGTGCCGACCGTGCCCAGCTTGCCATGGTGGCGCAGGCGCGGCGCCAGTTGCAGCTGGCGGCTGCGGTACGACGACACATCGCTGCCGGTGTCGCCGGCGTAGGTGGCTTGCGCGCGTTTTTCGCGCAGGGTCGCTTCCACGCCCAGCTCCATGTTGCCGACATAGCGCTGCACAAAAGCGCTGGCGCGCGACACGTCGTAGCGGTAGCGGTCGTCCGGCCAGGAGGCCTGCGTCCAGGCCAGTGCCTTGAACGCGCTGAACGCGCTGAACGGCGCCGGGTAGCGGGTGTCCTGTTCGACCTTGTCGGCACTGAAGCCGAAGCGGCCCTGGCGCGATTTCCATTCCGCGCCGAGGCTGCCGCTACGTTCAAGAAACACGCTGCCATCGCGATAATTGCCATTGCGCACCAGGTCCAGCGCGGCATCGAGCGACCAGCCCTGCTGGTCGCGCGCCACGCTGGCATGCCCGCTGCGCTGGCCATGCTCGCCCACCTCGGCCGACAATTCGCCCGAGGTGACGGGCGCGGCAGGCGCGGCAGGCGTGCCATCCTGCGGCGCCTGCTGTGCCAGCGCCGGCATGGCCAGGCCGCACAACAGCACGGTGCGGGCGGCGATCATCAGGGTGGGCAGGGCAGGCATCATGGCGGCGGGCTGGATAGTATGCGGCGCCGAACGATACGGCAAAGGCGCCTTATTATACTCAGAGCTTGCAACATGGCAACCTATGCAACTCCCTCAGCCACCCAGCCGCCCTTCTTCGGCCAGGAAATCGATAAAGGTGCGCACCTTGGACGACAGGTAGCGGCGGCTGGTGTAGACCGCATGCACCTTGCCGCCGACCAGGGTGTAATCGCCGAACAGGCGCACCAGGCGGCCGGCCGCCAGGTCGGCATCGGCCTGCCACGATGGCAGCAGCGCGATGCCCATGGCGTCGAGCGCGGCCGCATGCAGCAGGCTTTCATTATTCGATTGCAAGACCGGCTGGAATTTGACCTTGAGGGTGCCCTGCGGCCCGTCGAAGGGCAGTTCATTGCCTGTCGCCATCAAGGAATAACTGATCATGGCGTGCGCGGCCAGTTCCTGCGGCAGCCGTGGCGTGCCAAAACGCTGCAAATAGGCCGGCGCGGCCACCAGGTAAAACTGCACCTTGCCGACCGGCCGCGCGATCAGGGCCGGCGACGGCGCCTGGCTGACGCGCAGGGCCAGGTCGAAACCCTCTTCCACCAGGTTCACCACCCGGCCGCTAAGGTCGATATCGAAGGTGACTTCCGGAAAGCGCTCGCGGTAGGCGGCCAGCGTGCGCGTAAAGATCGGGTTGGCGAACCAGACCGGCGCGCTCAGGCGCAGCATGCCGCGCGGCACCACCGTCGTGCGGCCGACGGTCGCTTCGACTTCATCGAGATTGTCCAGCATCTCGCGGCACTGCTCGAAATACACCTTGCCGATTTCCGTCAAGCTCAGGTGGCGGCTGCTGCGGTTCAGCAAACGCGCATCGAGGTGGCGCTCCAAATGCATCACGTGCTTGCTGACCATCGCCGGCGACAGCCCCAGGCGCTCGCTGGCGCGCACGAAACTGTCCAGTTCCACCACGGCGCGAAACACGCGCATGCTGCGCAAGGTATCCATGGCATTCGATCATCAACAAAACGGCAATGATATATCAATATTTGCTGTCTTGATCAACTTCTGGCGCATGACTATAGTGAGAGCCTGTCCCAACCATCCCTATCGGAGCCGCCATGTCCAGCCCTGCTTTCCCCACCTATTTCCTGTCGCACGGCGGCGGCCCGTGGCCGTTCATGAAAGACCAGTTCGGCGGGCGCTACGACGTGCTCGAAGCCTCATTGCAGGATATCCCGCGCCAGATCGGCACACGCCCCAAGGCCGTGCTGGTGGTGACGGCGCACTGGGAAGGACCGCAATTTCTGGTCTCGGCCAGCCCGCGGCCGGGCATGATCTACGATTACTCGGGCTTTCCGCCGCACACCTATCAGATTCAATATCCGGCGCCGGGCGCGCCCGAACTGGCGGCGCACGTGAAAACCCTGCTCGACGCGGCCGGCCACCCTGCCCGCCTCGACCATGAACGGGGGTTTGACCACGGCACCTTCAGCGCCCTGTTCCCGATCTATCCGCAGGCCGACATGCCGCTGGTGCAGTTATCGCTGAAACACGGCTACGACGCGCTGACGCATGTCGAGGTGGGGCGCGCCCTGGCCAGCCTGCGCCAGCAGGGCGTGCTGATACTGGGCAGCGGCCTGTCCTACCATAATCTGCGCCAGTTCGGCCAGCCGGGCGCGGTTGCCTCGCACCAGTTCGACGCCTGGCTGCGCCACGCCATGGCCCTGCCGCCGGCCGAGCGGCTGGCGCAGCTGCTGGCCTGGGACCAGGCGCCGGGCGCGCGCCAGGCCCACCCGCGCGAGGACCATCTGCTGCCGCTGATGGTGGCGCTGGGCGCGGCCGAGCAGGAGGCGGCGCAGGTGGTCTACCACGAGGATGATTTTTTTGGTGCGCTGGCGGTGAGCAGTTTCAGGTTTGGCCAGGCAGCGTAACGGCAGGGGTCAGACCCTCAACACCGCTAACGCAAAGGTCATTGCTAACGGGCGAGGGGGTCTGACCCCAGATTTCCGCTGCAATCAGGTACCGCGCTTGCCGCGTGCCGCGTTTTTCGCTTTTTCAGCCGCAATCGCTGCCGCGACCGCCGCTTTCTCCGCCATCTCGGCCGCATGCTGGGCCAGCAGCGCCGCGCGCGTGTCCGGCGTTTCCAGCGAGATGCGGCCCAGGATGCCGCTGCGGTAGTCCAGCAGCAGGGTGTGCGAGGCTTTTTCGAAATCGTAGTCGCCGCCCTTGATGCGGAAGCCGCGCTTGGCGGCGATGCCTTCGACCACGCCGATGGCGTCCACTTCGCCGGTCCTGGTGCCGTAGCGGGCGGCCAGCAGGTCAGGATAGCGCTTTAACAATTCCTCGGCCAGGAACACGGCCACTTCTTCCTCGATCAGCGCGTTCGAGCCGATCGCGTGGCTGGCCGCCAGCATCAGGCCGTCGCTGGGGATGGCGATCTTCGGCCACAGCATGCCGGGCGTGTCGACCAGGATGGTGTTCTTGTCGAGGTACAGCTTTTGCTGCATTTTCGTCACGGCCGGCTCGTCGCCGACTTTCGCCACGCGCTTTTTCAGCAGCGCATTCATCAGGGTCGACTTGCCCACGTTGGGGATGCCCATGATCATGATGCGCAGCGGTTTGGTCGGCACGCCACGGTGCGGCGCCAGCGACTTGGCCAGTTCCGGTATGCGCGCCACGTCGCCCGGCTTCTTGGTCGTCATCGCATACGCGGTCACGCCTTCCTGGGCGTTGAAATACGCCACCCAGGCGGCGGTCGCGGCCGGGTCGGCCAGGTCGGTCTTGTTGAGGATCTTCAGGCAGGGGCGCTGGCGGAACAGGCGCAGCTCGTCCACCATGGGATTGCAGCTGGCTGCCGGCAGGCGCGCGTCGACCACTTCAATCACCAGGTCGGTGTTTTCCATGGTCTCGGCCGCTTTCTTGCGGGCCGCGTTCATATGTCCTGGGTACCATTGTATCGCCATGCTCTTGCCTTCAAAATCGTTCAGTCAATCCGCTATTTTACGTGGTTGACGGCGCAACGTCCGGTTTACCGGCAGCAAAGCATGCTGTTCGGCGCGAAACGAAACAATTGGTGATAATTCCATGCTAACCATGATGCTACCATCCGCGCTCTTGCGCCTGCGCCCACCGTCCCCGCCCCTGACCGACCATGCCATTTGCCCGCCTGCCCCTGCTTGCCCTGTTCGTCTCCTGCATGTCGTTCTCCTGCATCTCGTGCGCCCAGGCGCAGGACGCCGGCACGCCGGAAGACAGCCCCGGCGAACAGATCGTCGACGTGCACGGCACCCGCGACCCGGATTTGCAGCCGTACCGCACCATGCTCAAGGGACTCGATGCGTTTGCCGACCATCAACGCCTGGCGCCCGCCGCGCCGCTGCGCTTCAGGCTGCTGGCCGCCACGCCGGCCATCTCGATGACGGGCGCCACCTTGCGCCTGGAAGCGGACAATCTGTCGATCGCGATTCCGCTGGCCAACGACGGCACGTTTGCCCTGGCGCGTGACAAGACCGCGTTTGACGCCAACGCCGATCTGGTCAGCAACAAGAAGCGCAGCACGGTGCGCTGGCGTCCCAGCATCGTCACGCCGGGTTTGCCAGCCAATGTGCGCCGCCTGGGCGACCTGCGCCTGGAATGCGAGGTGCGCTGGGCGGTGGAACAGGACGCGCTGCCGTTCATGCGCCGCAACCTGTTCAAGCTCGCTGGCGGCCCCTGCCATTCGGCCATGATCAGCGTGCCGTATCCGGCCGGCCGCACCTTGAGCGGGGTGCTGCTGCGCTCGGGCGAACGCAGCGCGCGCCTGCCCTTGAGCGAGGACCGCAACCGCTACACGCCGCCCCTGCACGACAGCAGCTGGAATGACGATACCTTGCTGACCTTCAGCTACGCCGACGAGGAACACGCCGCCGCGGCGTCACATAAAACCATGTAAATATTGCTAAAAAGATTTTAATATTTACTTTAGACAATAAAAATGTGTTTTAATATCGTCTCTTGAACGAAAGGTAATTGTTTCAATTTAACAATATTATATTGAAGCAAGCGAAGGGTATGAGCATCATGATGGGGGAAGACACGGGCCGGCAATCGCAACTGCATGTGGCCGCACTGGAAGAGCGTTTGAAACGGCAAAGTGCCGATACGGCCGGCCTGCAGGCGCTGTACGACCAGCTGGTCAATGAAATCAGGCACCACCGCGACATGCTGCACCTGGACAGCTTCGACGCCGACAAGTCGGCCGCCGTCTACTCGCAGGCCTGGCGCGACTTCATGGCCGGCGACGCCTGCGATTTCCAGACCCACCGCCATCTCAATTCACGCAGCCACCTGGAAATTTTCTAAAGTTCGGCCAGGGCTTTCACGTGCGCGGCCACGCTGCGCCCCAGGGACGACAGGTTGTAGCCGCCCTCCAGGCAACTGACGATGCGCCCTTCGCCATACTGCTTGGCCACCGCCATCATCTGCTGCGTCAGCCAGCTGTAGTCCGCCTCGACCAGGCCCATGCCGCCCACGTCGTCTTCGCGGTGGGCGTCGAAACCGGCGGAAATGAACAGCATCTGCGGCCGCTGGCGGTGCAAGGCCGGCAGCCAGTGATCGAGCACCAGCTGGCGCACCACGTCGCCCTTCGAGCGGGCCGGCACCGGCACGTTGACCCGCGTGTCGGTATACGACTCGACATCGCTGTAGGGATAGAACGGGTGCTGGAAAAAACTGACCATCAGGATGCGCGGATCGTGCGCCACCGATTCGGCCGTGCCATTGCCATGGTGCACGTCGAAGTCGACGATGGCGACCCGCTCCAGGCCGCGCACATCGAGCGCATGCTTGGCGGCGATGGCGATATTGTTGAACAGGCAGAAACCCATCGGCTCGCTGGGCCGCGCATGGTGGCCGGGCGGGCGGATGGCGCAGAAGGCGTTGGCGATCTCGCCATCGATCACGGCGTCGGTGGCGGAAATGGCCGAGCCGGCCGCCGCCAGCGCCGCCTGGTAGCTGTGCGCGTTGAGCAAGGTGTCGCCGTCGAGCGGATAGTAGTCGCCCGGTGGCGGCACATTGTCGCGTACCAGGCCGATGGCCGTGGCGCTGTGGTTGCGCTCGATATCGGACAGCTGCGCGCAGGCGCCCGTGCGGTGTTCGACCAGGTCGCTGATATGGGCCAGGATCAGCTGGTCGCTGATGGCCTGCAAACGGGCCGGTGATTCTGGATGCCAGTCGCCCATTTCATGGCGCTGGCAATCGGGATGGGTATAAATAGCTGTGCTCATTCTTTGTACTTGTTCGCTTTGTCTCTGTCCACGCAGGTAAAATCACAGGCTGGCCCGCGCCGCCATGGTCTCCATCGCATAATCTACCACGGACACGCGGCGCGCGGGCGCGGTGGCAGGCGCAGGATTTGACCGGCGCTAGCGATTGCACATTAAATAATGGCCAGTACCACGACAAGGGTTCCATGTTTTCAACATTACACCAGGCCGCGCGCCAAATCGGCGAGGTGATCGTCGGCAAGGATGTGCAGATACGCCAGGCGCTGGCCTGCCTGCTGGCCGGCGGCCATTTGCTGATCGAAGATCTGCCCGGCGTTGGCAAGACCACCCTGGCCCACGCGCTGGCCATGTCGCTGGGGCTGCAATGGAAGCGCCAGCAATTTACCAGCGACCTGCTGCCGGCCGACGTGGCCGGCATGTCGGTCTACGACCGCGCCAGCGCCAGCTTCGTGTTCCATCCCGGCCCGCTGTTTACGCAAGTGCTGCTGGCCGACGAGATCAACCGCGCCACGCCGAAAACCCAGTCCGGCCTGCTCGAAGCGATGGAAGAGCGGCAGGTCAGCCTGGACGGCGTCACCCACGCGCTGCCGCAGCCGTTCTTCGTGATCGCCACGCAGAACTGCCAGCACCAGGCCGGCACCTTTCCGCTGCCCGAATCGCAGCTGGACCGTTTCCTGATGTGCATCACCCTCGGCTACCCGGATGCCACCGCCGAGCGGGCCCTGCTGCTGGGGCTGGACCGGCGCGCCTTGCTGCAGACGATGGCGCCGGTGATGCAGGCCGGGCAATTGCTGGCGATGCAGGCGGCGCTGCGGCAACTGCACGTCGCCGGCGTGCTGGCCGACTACGTGCTGGCGCTGGTGCACGCCACCCGCAGCGGCGAACTGTTTGCCGAAGGCCTGAGCCCGCGCGCCGCGCTGGCCCTGCTGCAGGCGGCGCGCGCCTGGGCCGCGCTGGCCGGGCGCGACCACGTCACGCCCGACGACGTGCAAGCCGTGCTGCTGCCCGTCTGCGCGCACCGTCTGCGGCCGCGGCAAGGCGGCCAGAGCAGCGCCGCGCTGCTGCGGCAATTGCTGCTGGCCACGCCTGCCTGAGACGATGCGGCGCGCCTCCCTGCTGCCCACGCGCCCCTGGCTGGGCGCGCACCGCGTGCATATCCGGCCCTCGCGCGCCGGCCTGGCGTTCGCCCTGCTGCTGCTGGCGCTGTGGATCGCCGCCGTCAATTACCAGCTGGCCCTGGGCCATGCGCTGACCTGGTTCGCCGTCGCCTGCGCCATCACCGACATGCTGTTTGCGAGCCGCAACCTGGCCGGCCTGGCGCTGTCGGCCACGCCAGGCCCGCTGGTGGCCGCTGGCGGCAACGCCCGCTTCGAACTGCGCCTGATCAACCGCAGCGCCCGCCCGCGCCATGCGATCGCTGTGGTGGCGGCCCTGCCGCAAGCGGCGGCTGAACTGGTCGACGTCGACGCCGGCGGCGGCGCCACCAGCGTTACCGTGCTGCTGCCCGCCGGCGCACGGGGCTGGCGACAAGCGCCCGCCGTGCGGCTGTCTAGCAACTTTCCGCTGGGCCTGTTTCACGCCTGGTGCCACTGGCAGCCGGAAGCGCGGGTGCTGGTGTATCCGCGCCCGGAACAGCCGGCACCCGCGCTGCCCGCAAACATCAGCGCACAGCACCCGCCGCAAGCGGAACTGGCGGGCGTGGCCGCCTACCGGAGCGGTGACCCGCTGCGGCGCCTGGCCTGGCGCCATATCGCCCGCCACGACGATGAGCATTTATACAGCAAGCAATTCCAGGATAGCGGTAGCGATCAATACCACGATGACTTGCTGCTCGACTACGCCACCCTGCCGCCGCAACTGGATAGGGAAGCGCGGCTGTCGCGCCTGTGCGCCTGGGTGCTGGCGGCCGAGCACGCCAATCTAACGTACGGCTTGCGCCTGGACGGCGAGCTGATCGCGCCTGGCCAGGGCCGGCTGCATCAGGACGCCTGCCTGCGCGCGCTGGCGCTGCATGGCTTGCCGCAGGCCGCATCATGAGGCGCTGGCTGCGTGATGTGCCGCGCGAGCGGGCCGATGAGCGGGCCAATACGTTGCTGTTGCTGCTGGCGGTGGCGATGGTGCTGGCGCCGCACGCCGCGCATTTTCCGTTGTGGCTGTCGGTGGCCGCCGCCGTGCCGCTGCTGTGGCGCGCGGCGCTGGCGGTGCTCGGTGGCAAACAACCACCGCTGGGCTGGCTGATGCTGCTGGCCATGCTGGGCATTTCCGGCGCGCACATCAGCTACGGTACCTTGCTGGGACGCGATCCCGGCGTGGCCATGCTGGCCCTGCTGCTGTCGCTGAAGTCCTTGGAAATGCATGGCCGGCGCGATGTGTTCGTGCTGGTGTTTATCTGCTTTTTTTTGCTGCTGGCCAATTTCTTCCACGCCCAGGGCCTGCTCAGCGCGGCCTGGATGCTGGCCAGCATGATGGTGCTGCTGGCGGCCCTGCTGTCGTTTCACTATGGTCCAGCGCAGCCGCGCTGGCCGGCGCGCTTGCGCCTGCTGGGCCGCATGCTGGCGCTGGCCCTGCCGCTGTCGGCGCTGCTGTTTTTCATGATGCCGCGCCTGGCCGGCCCGCTGTGGGGTGGGAGCGGGGCCGGCATGGGCCAGCACGGCATGACCGGTTTGTCCGACAGCATGCAGCCGGGCGCGATCGCGCAACTGGCCCGGTCCGACGATCCCGTCTTCACGGCGCATTTCACTACCACGCTGCCGGCGCAAAGCGCGCTGTACTGGCGCGGCGTGGTGCTGGGCAACTACGACGGCGCCAGCTGGACCCGCAGCGCCGCAGCGGATGCGCAAGGCAAGATCGATATCGCGCTGGCCGGCGAACGGCTTGACTACCAGGTCGATCTGCTGCCCAGCGGCCAGCGCCGCATCTTTGCGCTGGACTTGCCGCGCAGCATAGAGCGCCTGCCCGGCAACCCGTATGTGGTGTCGCCGGCGCTGGAAGTGCTGACGGTCCAGCCGATTGCCACCGCCGTGCGCTACCGCGCCAGTTCGCAGATTCGCTACCGGCTGCAGGCGCAACTGACGCCGCAGCAAAAACAGCCATGGCTGGCGCTGCCGCCCGGCGCCAATCCGCGCAGCCTGGCCTGGGCGCGGCAGTTGCGCGCCGGCCAGCCCACGCAGCAGGCGGCGATCGCCGCCGTGCTCGCTCATTTTCGCCAGGCGCCGTTCCGCTACACCCTGCAGCCACCGCTGCTGGGCAAGGACGGCGTGGACGACTTCCTGTTCCGCACCCGGGCCGGCTTTTGCGAACACTATGCGGGCAGCTTTGTCGTGCTGATGCGCGCCATGGCCATCCCCGCGCGCGTGGTGACCGGCTACCAGGGCGGCTTGCGCGACGACGCGGCAGGAACCATCACGGTGCGCCAGTCCGACGCCCATGCCTGGAGCGAAGTCTGGCTGCCGGATCAAGGCTGGGTACGCATCGACCCGACCAGCCAGGTGGCGCCGATGCGCACCGAGCGCAACCTGGACGCGGCGTTGCCGCCGCTGCCGGCGCAGGCCGGTGGCTGGCAGGTGCTGGCAACCATGAACAATGCCTGGCAGCGAGCCGAACAGGGGTGGCAACGCTGGGTGCTCGATTACACGCCCGAGCGCCAGCGCGCCCTGTTCGATGCCGTGCTGGCCTTGCCGGCACGCGGCATTGCCGCTGCCTGTGCCCTGTTGGCCCTGATGGCGGCCCTGGCCGGCGCCCTGCTGTGGTGGCGCAATCGTCCGGCCACCCATCCCGACACGGCGCTCGACCAGCTGTATGCGCGTTTTTGCCGCCAGCAGGCCCGTCGCGGACACAGCCGTGCGCCGCACGAAGGGCCGCACGGTTATGCTGCACGGCTGGCGGCCAGCCCGGCGTCGCCGCGCGCGCACGATGCGATGGCGCGCTTTCTGGCTATCTATGCCGCGATGAAGTATGGTAATGCCAGCCCAGACGAACACACCCGTGCGCGGCGCACCTTGCGCCGCCTGTTAACATTATGCCGATGAGACGCTTCTTGCCTACCACTACCTCGACCACCTCCACCGCCCTGTCGTCCTTGTTGCTGTCCCTGCTGCTGGCCGGCTCTTCCATCACGCACGCCGCGGAAAACAGCCAGATTTCCGCCGCCGAGCGTGCCCGGGCGATCAAGGCCGCAAAACAGGGTACCAACAAGCCCGTCGCCAAAAAGGCGCCCGCCAAGTTCGACTTCGAAGGCGAATTCGTCAACTACGCCAGCTGGACCGATGTACGCGCCTTTCTCGATGACATGGCCGCCAAGCACGGTTTTGACCGCGCCGAACTCGATGTGCTGATCGGCAAGGTGCGCTATGTGGACACCACGGTGCAGCTGATGAAACCCGCGCCACCGGGCAAGCCGAAGAACTGGCAAGCCTACAGCGCGCGCTTCATCGAACCGGTGCGCATCAATGCCGGTGTCAAATTTTGGCAGGAAAACGCCGAAGCGCTGGCGCGCGCCGAACGCGAGTATGGTGTGCCGGCCAATATCATCGTCGGCATTATCGGCGTGGAAACCGTGTATGGACGCAATACGGGGCGCTTCCGCGTGCTCGACGCGCTGACCACCCTGGCGTTCTCCTACCCGGAAAGCCCGAACCGCACGGCGCGCATGGCCTTCTTCAAGGGTGAACTGGAAAACGCGCTGCTGTTCGCGCGCAAGGACGGCATCGATCCGCTGACCTTGCTGGGCTCGTATGCGGGCGCCATCGGCCTGCCCCAGTTCATGCCCAGCAGCATCATGAAATATGCGGTGGACTTCGATGGTGATAGTCACATCGACCTGCGCAACTCGACTGCCGACGCGATCGGCAGCGTGGCCCATTTCCTGGTCGAGCATGGCTGGAAACGCGACGATCCGGCCACCAGCGTGTATCCCGTGACCGTCTCGCCGAACCGTGTTTGGGAAAAATTCCTCGGCCAGGGACTGGAGGCAAAATTCCCGCTGGCAGAGCTGCAGCAGGCTGGCGTGAGCAGCGTGGCGGCACCGCCACAGAATATGTTGTACGGTTTGATCGACTTGCAAAATGGCTCAGAAGCAACAGAGTACAGCTTGGCAAGCAATAACTTCTTTGCTATAACTCAGTACAACAGAAGTTACTTCTATGCTATGTCTGTCATCGATCTGGGCAAGGCTGTCAGCGAAGCGCGCGCTCGCTAACCGGAAGTCGGTGTAAAGTTATAATGTTACTTGTAAGAAAGCGTAAGCGCGATTGTAGCGGCTCCGGAACACGTTTATGGTGCACCGATCAGCATCGCGCTCGCTGAGCTCGCGAGCGATCCAAGGCATCAAAATTGGAAATGGTTTTTCACTTAACTTTTGTCAAATTACAATTTTTGGTCTATCATGTAAATAGTAAAGAATACATGGCTGTTGCAGCAAGACAACGAAAATCAGGGGTGTCACACGAATGTCACACTTTCTAACCTGAAACTAAATCCTGCTGTACAATTGTGTATATATTATGAAAAACTGTATCCCGGATCGTACCATGTGTGAATTCGTTCCTTTTAGTAAAGAATGAACATGAACGCAGCAAGAGCGAGCTCCGAGTGTTTTTACTTTGCAGTGCAACTACAGAAGGAACAAACAACATCATGACAAATCAAGTCGGCATTGATATGAACAGCGATTCGGACTCCGACGATCTGTTGCAATACAACCCCAACAGATTGCTCGACACCCTGATCGAAAACCTGCGCCTGAAAAACGACGCAGCCCTGTCGCGCGCACTCGAAGTGGCGCCGCCAGTCATCAGCAAAATCCGCCACCACCGCCTGCCGGTTGGCGCTTCGCTGTTGATCCGCATGCACGAAGTCAGCGATCTGAGCATTCGTGACCTGCGTTACCTGATGGGCGACCGTCGCAACAAATTCCGCATCAGCGACAAGCAATTCAAACCGAAAGAAGGCGAAACGCCACAAGGCTGATCCTGCCAGTTCGCAGGTTTTCCCTCCCCGCCATGGGGAGGGGGTATTTCTTCTGACTTTCCAGGCCGTTCTGGCCGACCTGAATCACTACTTACGCTGGAAACACACCCGTGGAGAGATAGCGATCTCCACGATCGCAGACCACGAACACGATGGTCGCATTCTCCACGGTTTGCGAAATACGCAGCGCGATTTCGCAGGCGCCGGCCGCTGAAATACCGCAGAACAAGCCCTCTTCCGCCGCCAGGCTGCGCGCCATGCGTTCGGCCACGCCCTGGCTCACGTATTCGATCTGGTCGACGCGCGTCTTGTCGTAGATTTTCGGCAAATACGCTTCCGGCCATTTGCGGATGCCGGGAATCTGCGAGCCCTCTTCCGGCTGCGCGCCGATGACCTGGATCGCCGGGTTCTGCTCCTTCAAATACCGCGACACGCCCATGATGGTGCCGGTGGTGCCCATTGCGCTGACAAAATGCGTGACCCGCCCTTCCGTGTCGCGCCAGATTTCCGGCCCCGTGCTTTCATAGTGGGCGCGCGAATTGTCTTCATTGCCGAACTGGTCGAGGATGATGCCGCGGCCGTCCTTCTGCATCTGCTCGGCCAGGTCGCGCGCATATTCCATGCCGCCGGTCTTCGGCGTGAGCAGGATATCGGCGCCATACGCGGCCATGCTCTGGCGGCGCTCGACGCTCAGGTTGTCCGGCATCAGCAGCAGCATCTTGTAGCCGCGCAGGGCGGCGGCCATGGCCAGCGCGATGCCGGTATTGCCGCTGGTCGCTTCGATCAGGGTGTCGCCCGGTTTGATCTGGCCGCGCTCTTCGGCACGCTTGAGCATGGACATGGCGGCGCGGTCCTTGACGGAGCCGGCCGGATTATTGCCTTCCAGCTTGCCGAGGATAATGTTGTTGCGCGCAAGCGCATCCGCGCCCGGCAAACGCGTCAGCCGTACCAGCGGAGTATTGCCTATCGTATCTTCAAGTGTCTTGTAAGCCATCGTGTCGCTTCGCGTAAATTCAACAAAGACCCATTCTAATATGAGAAGCAGGGCCGCGTGTCGCTGATGGCGGCGGGCGGCCAGTGGCGCGGCGCCATCCACGCTCACCGCGCCAGGCCGCATGGTTGCTTGCTTGCGGCAATTTTTCGCTGCCGCACAGCAGGCTTTTGGCACGCGTCGCGGGCTTGCGCTAGACTTGCCGGCATCAGTTATTTTTCTTATTTGCTTATTCACTTCCTTCACTATCGCCACCACGGATCCGCCATGACCAGCAGCGCACCTGAATTCATCCCTGAAACCACGCCGGATGATGCACTCCAGGCCAGTTCCTTCGACCTGCCCGGCCGCAGCCACCAGATTTCGCCCGTCTTCAATGACGCTGAACTCGACCGCATGCAGCGCTATGGCAAGTGCAAGCATTTTGCCGATGGCGAAACGCTGTTCAAGGCCGGCAACAGCAGCTTCGGCATGCTGGTCATCCTGTCGGGCCGGGTCGCCGTCACGCGCCATGAGGTCATGGGGCAAGATACTTTGCTGCGCGAGGTCGGTCGGGGCCACTTCATCGCCGAGGTGGCGCAATTGTCGGGCCGCCCCACCCTCGTCAACGGCTGCGCCGTCGGCGCCGTGGAGCTGCTCGACATCAGCTCGGAGTCGCTGCGCGCGCTGATCGTGGCCGAAGCCGAAATGGGCGAACGCATCGTGCGCGCCTTGATACTGCGCCGCGTCGGCCTGATTGAATCGAACTCGGGAGGGCCGGTGCTGGTCGGGCCGCGCGGCAATGCGAATATGTTCCAGCTGCAAAGCTTTTTGACCAGCAATGGCCATCCGCACACGGTGCTCGATCCGGACAGCGATACGGCAGCCGCCGCCCTGCGCGAGCGCTACCAGCCAGCACCGCAAGAGTGGCCGCTGGTAGTCTGCCCGGACGGCAAGATCATGAAAAACCCCGGCAACGCCGACATCGGCCGCTGCCTGGGCATGCTGCCTGACTTGTCCGGCGACAAGATTTTCGACGTGCTGGTGGTCGGCGCGGGCCCGGCCGGCCTGGCCACGGCCGTGTATGCGGCCTCGGAAGGCCTGTCGGTGCTGGCGCTGGAGCAACGCGCCTATGGCGGCCAGGCCGGCGCCAGCGCCCGCATTGAAAACTACCTGGGTTTTCCAACCGGCATTTCCGGGCGCGCGCTGGCCGGGCGCGCCTATGTGCAGGCGCAAAAATTCGGCGTCGAAGTGGCGACGCCGGCGAATGCCGCCAAGCTCGAATGCGACGGCTGGCCGCTGCGCCTGACCTTGTCCGATGGCATTACCGTGCGCGCCCGCACCGTGGTGCTGTCGTGCGGCGCGCGCTACCGCCGGCCATCGCTGGCCAACCTGAAAACCTATGAAGGGCGCGGCATCTATTACTGGGCCTCGCCGATCGAAGCCAAGCTGTGCCGCCAGGAAGAAATCATTCTGGTGGGCGGCGGCAATTCGGCCGGCCAGGCGGCCGTGTTCCTTTCCGGCCATGCGTCCAGGGTGCATATGGTGATCCGTGGCGCCGGGCTGGCCGCCAGCATGTCGAGCTACCTGATCGAGCGCATCGCCGCCACGCCAAATATCACCTTGCACACGCACACGGAAATCGTCGCGCTCGAAGGCGACGACGATGGCTTGAGCGAGGTGCGCTGGCGCAACAATCAAACGGGCGAAGAATCCGATTGCGCGGTGCGCCGCGTGTTCCTGTTTGTCGGCGCCGACCCGAATACCGACTGGCTGCATGACTGCGCGGTGGCGGTCGACCCCCAGGGTTTTATCCGCACCGGTTTTGACGTCACGCGCGCCGAGTGCAGCAAGCTCGGCGACAAACCGATCTCGCCAGCCGAGCTGCCGGACCGCGCCGCGCTGGAAACCAGCGTGCCGGGCGTGTTCGCCATTGGCGACGTGCGCGCCGGCTCGACCAAGCGGGTGGCGGCCGCCGTCGGCGAAGGCGCAGCCGTGGTGTCGCAGATCCACAGCTTCCTGGCACGCCTGCCGGCCGACGCCGTCAATTGATCAGCGTAGCGGCGTCGGGTAGGTTGCCACGCTGACGTTGCCGTCGCGGTCGATCGCCTGCACGCCAAAGAAGTAGTTATCTTTCGACAGCGCCAGCCTCGCTTCCGTCACATTGCCGACGTCCTGCGCGCCCTGCCACTGGTCGGCGGTGGTGGCGCGCCAGACCACGCGGTAGCCGGCCAGGTCCGGTTCGGTGTTCGGCTGCCACACCAAGGTGGTGGCGTTTTCCAGCTTGGCGGTGCGCACCTGCACCTGGGCCGGCGCGGCCGGCGCCAATGCCAGCGAGGCCAGCGCCGCGGCGTTGACGCGCGTCACCTTGGCCACGTAATCGTAATCGACGAATTGCAGCAGGTCGCCATACTGCACCCCGTTTTCCACCCGCACATCCTGGTGCTGGTGCGCAAAATCCTCGTTCGGCTCGGTAAACCGCAGCGCCGCATAGCCTTGCGCCAGGAACGGCATATGGTCGCCGCCGCGCAGGTAGCGGTCGGCGCGCTGGATCACGTTGACCTTGAAACCGGGCACATAGCGCTCGCCCACCTGTTTCACATGGCGCGCCAGCTGGCGCGAGATGGAATCGTTTTCGCCGCCGGTGGCCACCAGGCCACGCACGCCGTCGCTCATTTCCTTGACGGCCGGGATGCCCTCGGCAAACAGGCGCACCTGGCCGCCATCGACCGTACCGTCATCGGCGCGCGAACTGCCGATGATGTCGTTGTTGAGCATGCCGGCGATATTGAGCTGCTTCAATTTTGCCTGCTGCGCCCAGTGACCGGAGCCGAGCAGGCCCTGCTCTTCGGCCGCCACCGCCATGAATACCAGCGTCGCATCGAACTGCTGGCGCGCCATCACGCAGGCCATTTCGATCACGGCCGCCGTGCCGGAGGCATCGTCGTTGGCGCCCGGCGCGTTGCCGCTGGCGTCCATCACATCGGTGGCGCGCGAGTCATAGTGGCCGCTGACCACATAGATGCGCTGCGCCGACTGCGGTTGGCTGCCGGGCAGGGTCGCCACCACGTTGACGATCTCGGTCGGGCGCGAGATGCGTTTCGACACGGGCGTCACATGGCTGTCGAACGCCACCTGCAAGCGCCCGCCCGCCTGCGCGCCGCAGCGCTCCAGCTCGGCCTTGATCCAGCGCCGCGCCGCGCCGATGCCCTGCGTGTCGGATACCGTATCGGACATGGTATGGCGCGTCTGGAAGCTGACCAGCTTGCGTACATGCGCTTCGATGCGCTGCGGCGAAATGCCGGCCACCAGTTGCGCGATGGCTGGCTGCAACTTGTCCTCGGCCCGCTCCTGGCCCGGCTGTTGCGCTACCGCTGCGCCGGCGGCCAATACGCCGCTCGACAGCAGCGCCGCCGTCACGCCCGTCAACATTCTGATCATCTTGCCCGTCTCCCGAAAATAGTCGTGGCTGGCATTCTCGCACTCTTCACGGCAGCCGTGGCTCACGTCAATAAAACTTAACATGCTCATTATTACCATTAAAATAAATTTGTTGTTTTCGAGACATGCCCGGCGCGTTTCTTGTTAAGGCTGCTATAATCTGGCCAACGAGACATAATAGTTGTCTTGGATATACAGAATTCTGAGCGCTGGCCGCAAGGCCGCGACACCAGCGTTGGCCAAAAAGCTTGCCGACAGCTTGCAGTCCCACCTGTCTCTACTGGAGCTTTTTGATGCGTAATATCAATGGTAACATCGCTGGCAACCTCACTGTCATGCTGGCGCTGGCCGCCGCAACCCTGATCAGCACCGCCGCACAGGCACAAACCAACCTCGTCAAGAACGGCGATTTCGAACTGACCAGCAATGGCACCTCGAAGCAGATCAACGAAGGCACGACCGCCCGCGCCGACCGCACCTACCTGACCGACTGGACCAGCAAGGGCTATAACTTCGTCCTGAACGGCAGCAATATCGACAGCACCACGGCGCAGACGGCGCTGGCCCTGTGGGGTCCGAATTCCTACGGTGGCCGCGACGCCACCTCGCAGAACGGCCTGGGCGTGAGCCCGACCGGCGGCAACGTGCTGGCCGCCGATTGGGACTACTTTGCCGGTCCCGTCTCGCAGCAGATCAGCGGCCTGGTGGCCGGCCAGGCTTACACCCTGAGCTTTTCCTACGGCGCGGCGCAGCAGGTCGGCTACAGCGGCGCCAACGCGATCAACTACTGGGACGTGTCGCTCGGCGGCACCACGCAGCAGACCGCTTCCCTGTCGAACGCCAGCCATGGTTTCACCGGCTGGCAGCAGGCCAGCATGACGTTTACCGCCACCAGCAGCAGCGAATTGCTGTCGTTTATGGCCAAGGGTGGCCCATCGGGCGCGCCGCCATTCATGCTGCTCGACGGCGTAGCGCTGGTCTCGGCCGTGCCGGAACCGTCGACCTGGGGCATGCTGCTGGGCGGCCTGGGCCTGCTGGGCTTCATGGCACGCCGCCGCAAGACCGCCGCCGTGTAAACATCAGCGGCGCAGAACTGATCCGGACCGGCCTTGCCCGTCCGGATTTTTTGCTTTGATTCCACTTTCCACATCTCGTCATGAGCTTGCCGCAAGCCATCGTCTCCCATTTGCCCGGCCTGGCCGTCGACGTGCTGCGCCTGGGCATCTGGCTGCTCGCCTTGACCATGCTGTTCGTGCCGCTCGAACGTTTCTTCGGCCAGCGCCACGCCGGCCGCGGCAAGCTGGAACTGGCTGGCGACCTGGGCTTTTATTTTCTCAGCAGCCTGCTGCCGGCCATGCTGCTGGCGGCCCCGCTGGCGCTGGTCGCGGTGGCCGGGCAGCGCCTGCTGCCCGATGCCGTGCCCGCCACCCTGGGCGCGCTGCCGCTGTGGGCCAAGGTGGCGCTGGGCTTGCTGATCGGCGAAGTCGGTACTTACTGGGGCCACCGGCTCAGCCATGAAATACCGTGGTTGTGGCGCTTTCATGCCGTGCACCACAGCACCAGCCACATGTATTTCCTGGCCAATACCCGCACCCACCCGGTCGATATGGTGGTCACGCGGCTGTTCGGCCTGACGCCCTTGTATCTGCTGGGTCTGGCCGGCCCTGGCGCCGCCGGCAGCGCCGCGCCGGTGGCGCTGCTGCTGGTGGGCACCGTGTGGGGCTTTTTTATCCACGCCAACCTGCGCTGGCGTTTCGGCCCGCTGGAATGGCTGGTCGCCACGCCGGCGTTTCACCACTGGCATCACAGCAAGTTCGACCATATCAACCGCAACTACGCCTCGACCCTGCCGGTGCTCGACCGTGTGTTCGGCACCCATTACCTGCCACGCGAGTGGCCCGAGGCGGTCGGCATCGAAGCCGCCATGCCGGTCAGCCTGGGCGGGCAGTTGATGGCGCCGCTGCGCCGTGCCGCCGCCAGCCCGCCAGCAACAGCGCCAACGTCAGCAGACTGAGCCCGCACAGCAGCCACAGCGCGGCGCGAAAACCGGCCTGGAAATGCGTCACGCCGCCGGCCGCCTGGAAGACCACGGTAGCGATCGTCAAGCCCAGCGCCGCGCCCATATTATGCAAGGTCCACGAAGCACCCATCGCCACACCCGCCAGCGCAGGCGGCACGCAAGCGAGCGCGGCCACGGTGGCCGGTCCCAGTATGCAGCCCCAGCCGATACCCATGGCGGCCAGCGCCGCGATCACCCAGGTCCAGCCGGCGTCGTTGGTAAAACCGGCCTGCATCGCGGCCGACAGCGCCAGGAAAGCAAAGCCCAACACCAGCGGCGGTGCCGTGCCAACACGGTCGGCGGCGCGCCCGGCCAGCGGCGACACGCACGCCATCACGGCCGTTACCGGCAACAACAGCCAGCCGATGGCGGCGCTGCCCTGGCCGCGTACCTGGCTCAGGTACAAGGGCAGCAGGAAGAACGCGGCGCAATAGAAAAACGCCAGCGAAAAGTTTGCCAGGCCCGCCAGCAGGAAGCGCCCGTTGACGAACAGCCCCGGCTGCAGCAGCGGCGAGGCCACGCGGCGCTCGACCCACACAAACAGCAGCAGCAAGGCCAGGCCGGCGCCCGCCGTGCCCAAGGTGGTGTTCGACCACCAGCCCCAGGCGCCGCCTTGGGCGATCGCCAGCAGCACGCAGGGCAAGGCCGCCGCCAGCAGCACGAAGCCCGCCACGTCGAAGCGTGCGCGCACGCCGCGCGATGCGTCGACCCGGCCCAGGCACAGCAGGAAGGCGGCGGCGATCAGAGGCACGTTGAGCAGGAACACGGCGCGCCAGCCGAGGCTGGCCACCAGCAGGCCGCCGGCGACGGGCCCGATTGCCAGCCCCAGCCCATTGGCCGCGAACAGCAGCCCCAGCGCCCTGCCCCGCTCGCTGTCGGGAAAGGCATGCGCGACGATGGCGGCCGAAGTCGTGTACAGCGCCGCGCAGGCGACGCCTTGGAGCAGCCGCCAGGCTATCAGCGCCGCCATCGATTGCGCCAGCCCCGCGCCCAAGGATGCCGCGCCGAACACCAGCATGCCCGCGTACAGCAGACGGCGCCGGCCCAGCAGGTCGGCCAGGCGGCCGGCGGCCACCATGCAAGCCGACAGCGCCATCACGAAGATGGTGACGATCCATTGCGCCTGTTCCACATCGGCACGCAAGCTGTGCTGTATCGCGGGTATGGCGGTATTGACGATGGTGAAATCGATACAGCCGAGAAAGCTGGCGATGGCGATCCCCGCCAGGGCCAGCCAGCGGCGGCGATTGCTTGACATACTGTGCATGGGAACTCCGGGCATGGTGTAGCCCATGATTCTATTCGCGACAGAACGGCGCCAGTCCGGCCAGTCATTCGCAGGATTTGATACCATCACTATCAAATCAAACACGAGGGTCCCGCATGATTTCCAATGAACGCTTTGCCGGCATCCGCGCCTTTGTGCAAGCCGTCGAGGCCGGCAGCTTCAGCCGCGCCGCGCAGCAGCTGGGAATGTCGCCATCGAGCGTGGGCAAGGCCGTGGCGCGGCTGGAACAACGGCTGGATGTGCGCCTGTTTCACCGCACCACGCGCAGCCTGTCGCTGACCGACGAAGGCCTGGCCTTCCACGACAGCTGCGTGCGCGCGCTGGCGGAACTGGAACAGGCGGAAAGTACTTTGGCCGAGCGCCGCATCCAGCCCGCAGGCCGCCTGCGTATCGCCGTGCCGGTGCTGCTGGGGCGCGACTGGGTGATGCCGCTGCTGCTCCAGCTGGCCGCGGATTACCCGGCGCTGGACATCGAGGCGCGCTTTTCCAACCAGCCGGTCGACTTTGCCGAGCAAGGCTGCGACCTGGCCGTGCGCATCGGCCTGCTCGACGACAGCGCCAGCCTGGCGGCGCGCCAGCTGGGCCTACAAAAGCTGGTGGTGTGTGCGGCGCCGGCCTACCTGGCACGGCATGGCGCGCCGGTAACACCGCAGGCATTGAACGGCCATGCCTGCATCGGCATGCTGCGTGATGAGCAGCTGGAAGCCTGGCAACTGCGCGATGCCAGCGGAAATATCAGCGTGAACATCAGCGCGCGCCTGCGCCTGGGCCACCTGGAAGCGGTCAGGCAGGCGGCGCTGGCCGGCCATGGCCTGGCGCAGCTGCCGCGCTGGCTGGTGGAAAAAGAACTGGCCAGCGGACAATTGCAGGCGGTGCTGGAGGCGTTTGCGGGACCGGGCCTGCCCTTGTATGCGGCCTGGCCCGCCTCGCGCGCCATGACGGCGCGGCTGCGGCTGGTGATCGATACCTTGCGCGGCAATGTACCGGCCGGCTTGCAAGGGACTGCCGACTGAACGCTTATTTTTTCTCGGCCACTTTCACCGCCGGCTTGACCGCCCCGGCCTTGCCCTGGCCGTTGACCTGCAAGCCCGCCTCGGACAGCTTGACGGCGCTTTTCGGACCGATACCCTTGACCCGGGTTTCAAAGTCTCCCCAGTCCTTGTAAGGTCCCTTGGCGCGCTCATCGATGATGGCTTTCGAGGTGGCCGGGCCGATGCCCTTGACACTGTCGAGCGCCGCCTGGTCGGCCTTGTTGACGTCTACCTGGGCCATGGCCAGGCCCATCGTCGCGGCAAGGGTTGCCACGGCCAATACAAGTTGTTTAAACATGGGAAAGTCTCCGTAGTGTGATTGGATGACACTGAAACGGCAGACAAGAAAGCGCCTTGCCGTCATCACAGTGTAGCGAACACGGCACGGCCCGGCGGAGGATGCGGAGGGGAAGAACTGCGCCAGATCAAGCGAACTGGCGCAGATGGCGATGAAGATTTATTGCGGGAACAGTTCCGCGCGCGTGACGGTGGCCGTGCCCAGCTTGCCGACCACGATGCCGCCGGCGCGGTTGGCCGTGCGCACCGCGTCGCCCAGGCTCATGCCGGCGCCCAGCATGGCGGCCATGGTGGCGATCACCGTGTCGCCGGCGCCGGACACGTCGAACACTTCGCGCGCGTCGGTCGGCATGTGCAGCACCTCGTCGGCCGTGTACAAGCTCATGCCCTCTTCCGAACGGGTCAGCAGCAAGGCGTCCAGGCCCAGCTGCGAGCGCATCTGCTGGGCACGCTCGGTCAGTTGCTCTTCCGTGCTCCAGTTGCCGATAATGCGGCGCAGTTCCGATTTGTTCGGCGTCAGCACCGACGCCCCCGCGTAGCGTGAAAAATCGTCGCCTTTCGGGTCGACCATCACGATCTTGCCGGCCGCGCGCGCCGCCTTGATCATCTCGGCCACATTTACCAGGCTGCCCTTGGCGTAGTCGGACAAAATCACCACGTCGCAGTCGGGCAGCAGGGTATTGAACTGCTTGAGCTTGTCGCGCAGCACCGTGTCGCTGGGCGCATCCTCGAAATCGATGCGCAGCATCTGCTGCTGGCGGCCGATCACGCGCAGCTTGATGATGGTGGAAATGGCCGCATCGCGCTGCAGGTGGCTGCGGATGCCGTCCTCGCCCAGCAGGCGCTCGACCTGGCTGCCGGCCTCGTCGTCGCCGACCACGCCCAGCAAACTGGTCTTTGCGCCCAGCGCGGCCGCATTGCGCGCCACGTTGGCCGCGCCGCCCAGGCGCTCTTCGCGCTTTTCGATGCGCACGATGGGTACCGGCGCTTCCGGCGAAATGCGGCTGACGTCGCCAAACCAGTAACGGTCCAGCATCACGTCGCCCACCACCAGCAGCCGCACCCTGGCCAGGCTGTCGGGCGTCGTCAGGCTTGCCACCTCGTGCGCGCTCATGCCGGCACCTGGATCGAGCGGCCGATGCCGTGGTATTCGATGCCGGCAGCCTGCATGGTGTCCGGTTCGTACAGGTTGCGCCCGTCAAAGATCACCGGCTGCTTCAAACGTTTCTTGATCAGCTCGAAGTCGGGGCTGCGGAACGCTTTCCACTCGGTCACGATCACCAGCGCATCGGCATCGACCAGCGCGTCGGACGGGCTGTCGGCATAGCGGATATTGGCCAGTTGCTCCGATGTCAGGTCCAGCTGCAGCACCCGCTGCGCCTCCGCCATCGCCACCGGGTCGTACACCGCCACCGTGGCGCCGCGCGCCAGCAAATCGGCCAGCAGCACCCGCGCCGACGCTTCGCGCATGTCGTCCGTGTTCGGCTTGAAGGCCAGGCCCCAGATGGCGAAATGGCGCCCGGCCAGGTCATTGCCGAAGCGGGTGATGACCTTGCCGCCGAGGATATGCTTTTGCCGGTCGTTGACGGCTTCGACGGCGCGCAGTATCAGCAACTCCTGGCCGTGGCCACGCGCCGTGCGTTCCAGCGCCTGCACGTCTTTCGGGAAACAGGAACCGCCATAGCCGCAACCGGCGTACAGAAAGCTGTAGCCGATGCGCGGATCGGAACCGACGCCACGGCGCACCGCTTCGATATCGACGCCGACCTTGTCGGCCAGGTTGGCCAGTTCATTCATGAACGAGATGCGCGTGGCCAGCATGGCGTTGGCCGCGTACTTGGTGAACTCGGCCGAGCGCACGTCCATCCAGTAGGTGCGCTCGCGGTTGCGGTTGAACGGCGCGTACAGGCTGCGCAGCAGGTCGCGCGCGCGCTCGCCTTCCGGCGTGGTGTCGACGCCGATGACGATGCGGTCGGGCCGCATGAAGTCTTCGACGGCCGCGCCTTCTTTCAGGAATTCCGGGTTCGAGGCGACCGAGAAGGTGGCGTAGGTGGCGCGCAGGTCCAGTTCGGCCTGGATCGCGGCGCGCACTTTTTCGGCGGTGCCGACCGGCACCGTCGACTTGTCGACGATGACCTTGTATTCCTTCATGTACTTGCCGATGCCGCGCGCGGCGGCCAGCACGTATTGCAGGTCGGCCGAACCGTCTTCGTCGGGCGGCGTGCCGACGGCGATGAATTGCAGCACGCCGTGATGGGCCGCCGCTTCGACGTCGGTGGAAAAGGTCAGGCGGCCGGCGGCGCGGTTGCGCGCGACGACTTCTTCCAGGCCAGGTTCATGGATGGGGATGCCGCCGTTGTTGAGCAGCTCGACTTTTTTCGCGTCGAGATCGAGGCAAAAGACGTCATTGCCCAGCTCGGCGAGGCAGGCGCCCGTGACGAGGCCGACATAGCCGGTGCCGATAATGGTGATTTTCATGGTTGTACCGTATGGATAAAAAGCAGGTCTTACATAGAAGTACACGCCACATTGCTCAGGGCAAGGTGACGTGTACGAATCAGTTCATGACGTTCAATTCTTCGGTGCGGCGCGGCGGGTAGGTTTCCCACTTGTTGCAGCCGGGGCAGTGCCAGTAGAACTGGCGCGCCTTGAAGCCGCAGTGGCTGCACTGGTAGCGGGCCAGCTTTTGCGTGTAGCCGTGCACCAGGTTTTTCACCATCGACAATTCGGACCAGATCGCGGCCGGCGCATCCATCATGCGCGCTTCCAGCAGCTTGTCCAGGCCCAGCAAAGTCGGCGTGCGGCGCAGTTCAGCGCTCACCAGCTGCTTGGCGGCGTCGACGCCGTCCAGGTCCAGCACCGCCTTGAACACCACTTCGATCAGGTCGATCGACGAGGCCTCTTCCAGGTAGGAACGCAGCAGGTTGATGCCCTCTTGCGGCCGGCCCACCCTGGTGTAGCCGTCCATCAGGCGCTGCGCCACCAGGGCCACGTGCGGCACGCTTTGCTGCTCGACGCGGCGCCAGGTCATGATCGCCTCTTCCACGTCGCCGCGCGCCAGCAGCACGTCGCCCGTCAATATCGTGGCGCGCACGCTCTTGCGGTCGGTCTGCAGCGCTTTTTCCAGCAGCGGCATCGCTTCGTCGGGTTTCAGATGCACCAGCGCGTCATGCGCCAGTTCGCAATAGAACTGCGCGATTTCCTTCTGGCGCGCGCCGGCGCCCGATTCCTGCAAGCCCAGCGCCGCTTCGATGGCGCGGGGCCATTCCTTTTCACGCTGGAAGATTTCCAGCAGCGCGCGGCGCGCCTGCACCGCATATTGGGTTTCCACCAGGCCATTGAAAGTTTCTTCGGCGCGGTCCAGCAGGCCAGCTTTCAGGTAGTCCATGCCCAGTTCATAGGCGGCGTGCACCTGCTGTTCCTGCGGCAGGTCCGGCCGCGCCAGCAGGTTCTGGTGCACGCGGATGGCGCGTTCCGTCTCGCCGCGGCGGCGGAACAGATTACCCAGCGCGAAATGCATGTCGGCCGATTCGGGATCGAGCTTGACGATTTCGATAAACGAGTCGATCGCCTTGTCATGCTGTTCGGTCAGCAGGAAATTGAGGCCCTTGAAGTAATTGCGCGGCAGGCTGCGCGATTCCGACACCAGTTGATGGATGTCGACGCGCGCGGCGATCCAGCCCAGCGCAAAAAACAGGGGGATGCCCAGGAACCACCAGAATTCAAATTCCATGCGATAGTTTTTATTCGTATAAGAGGAAAAAAGTGGAACGCAGCGTTACAGCTGCGTGCTGACGCCATCCGGTTGCGGCTGCACATTCGACGATACGCCGACGGTCTGCAGCGCGGCGATGGTGGTTTTTTGCCGGGTCGCTTCACGGCGGTGGCGGAACACGGTCGGCGTCAGGGCCAGTACGCCCAGGCTGGCGCCGGCGACAAAAAAGCCCAGCAGCATCAGGACCAGCGGGCCGCGGATTTCATAATTGAGGAAGACATGCAGGTCGACCACCTGCGCATTCTTCAGCGCAAAGCCGAAGAACAGGACGAAAAGAACACAGCCAACGATGGTGGAGATGATTTTCATCGAGAGGTCCAGACTAAGAAAAACGGCAATACAAACGGTGTCCATGCCACATGGCATAAAGCTTCGACATCATACCAAAAAAAAAGCGGCATCCAAGGACGCCGCTCTTTGTTTTCCGCCTTCCAGCAGACGATTAATCCTCGATGATCGGCTGGCCGACCATCGCGTCCACGCGCTCGCGCAACTGTTTGCCCGGCTTGAAGTGGGGTACCCGTTTTTCAGGCACCATCACCTTGTCGCCCGACTTCGGGTTGCGGCCGATGCGCGGTGGCCGGCTGTTCAGGGCAAAACTGCCAAAACCGCGGATCTCGATACGCTGACCGGTTGCCAGGGCGTTGGTCATCGCATCGAGAATGGTCTTGACGGCATACTCCGCATCTTTCGCCACCAGCTGAGAATAACGCTCAGCGAGGCGGTTGATCAGCTCGGATTTTGTCATCTGCCAGTATCCGGAGTCTTAGTTCTTGTTATCGAACTTAGCTTTCAACAAGGCGCCCAGGCTGGTGGTGCCCGAAGCTGCGTTGTTGTCGGTAGCTGCCATCTTCTGCATTGCTTCCTGGGTTTCAACGTTGTCTTTCGCTTTGATCGACAGTTGGATACCACGGGCTTTGCGGTCAATGTTCAGCACCATTGCTTCAACGGTGTCGCCGACTTTCAGGTGCGTACCAGCATCTTCAACGCGGTCGCGCGAGATTTCGGAAGCGCGCAGGTAGCCTTCAACTTCTTCGGACAGTTGGATCACGGCGCCTTTAGGCTCAACCGATTTAACGGTACCGGTGACCAGCGAGCCTTTGTCGTTCATGGCTGCGAAGTTGTTGAATGGGTCACCTTCCAGTTGCTTGACGCCCAGGGAAACGCGCTCGCGCTCAACGTCGATGGCCAGAACGATGGCTTCCAGTTCGTCACCTTTCTTGAAGCGACGCACGGCTTCTTCGCCGGTTTCGGTCCAGGACAGGTCGGACAGGTGCACCAGACCGTCGATGTTGCCGGCCAGGCCGATGAACACGCCGAAGTCGGTGATCGATTTGATCGCGCCGCGGACTTTGTCACCTTTCTTATGGGTAACACCGAAGTCGTCCCATGGATTGGCTTTGCACTGTTTCATGCCCAGCGAAATACGACGACGCTCTTCGTCGATTTCCAGAACCATGACTTCTACTTCGTCGCCCAGTTGGACAACTTTGTTAGGAGCAACGTTTTTGTTCGTCCAGTCCATTTCGGAAACGTGTACCAGACCTTCGATACCTTGTTCCACTTCAACGAACGCGCCGTAGTCGGTCAGGTTCGTTACTTTACCGAACAGACGGGTGCTTTGTGGGTAACGACGGGACAGACCGGTCCAAGGATCGTCGCCCAGTTGTTTCACGCCCAGCGAAACACGGTTTTTCTCTTGATCGTATTTCAGGACTTTGGCGGTGATTTCCTGGCCAACCGTCAGTACTTCCGACGGGTGACGTACACGGCGCCATGCCAGGTCGGTGATGTGCAGCAGGCCATCGATACCGCCCAGATCCACGAACGCGCCGTAGTCGGTGATATTTTTGACGACGCCGGTCACGACCGTGCCTTCTTTCAGCGTTTCCATCAGTTTCTGACGCTCTTCGCCCATCGAAGCTTCGATGACGGCGCGACGCGACAGAACCACGTTGTTACGCTTGCGGTCCAGTTTGATGACCTTGAATTCGAGGGTCTTGCCTTCGAATGGGGTGGTATCTTTTACTGGGCGGGTGTCAACCAGCGAACCCGGCAGGAATGCGCGGATGCCGTTGGTCAGGACGGTCAGGCCGCCTTTGACTTTGCCATTGACGGTACCGACGACGATCTCGCCCGATTCCATCGCTTTTTCCAGGGCCAGCCACGAAGCCAGACGCTTGGCTTTATCGCGCGACAGGATGGTATCGCCGAAACCGTTTTCCAGCGATTCGATCGCCACGGAAACGAAGTCACCAACTTTGACTTCCAGTTCGCCGTGGTCGTTCTTGAATTCTTCGACAGGGATGAATGCTTCGGATTTGAGGCCGGCGTTAACGATCACGAAATTGTGGTCGAGGCGCACGACTTCAGCGGAAATAACTTCGCCGGAGCGCATATCTTGACGCGACAACGATTCCTCGAAGAGCGCAGCAAAACTTTCCATACCGGTAGATTCGTTAGTTGTAACAGTAGACATAGGGTTCACACAGGTTATCCAGCAGAGATCGCACCATGCGACTTAAACTGGGTTAGGTTTTTGACACACCCGGACAGGCCAGGAGCCGTCAACGGGCACCACATAGCGAAAAAATCACGCTATTTTGCTGCTTATTTTGCAACTGCCGCATGCCATTTCAGGACGGTTTCGACGGCTTCGTCAGCCGTCATGGCCGAGGTATCGAGGACATGCGCCCCTTCCGCGGGGACCAGCGGCGCAATCGCACGGTGAGTATCACGTTCGTCCCGCGCCTGCAAATCCATCAGAAGGTCTTCCATATTAGCAGAAAAACCCTTGTCTATCAATTGCTTGTATCGCCGTTGCGCGCGCGCCTCGACGCTGGCCGTCAAAAACACTTTCAATTGGGCATGCGGAAAGATCACCGTGCCCATGTCGCGCCCGTCGGCCACCAGGCCCGGCGTCTTGCGAAAACCGAGCTGCAAACTGACCAGCGCATGGCGCACGGTTGGCAGCACGGCAATCTTCGACGCCGTATTGCCGACCTCTTCCGCGCGGATCTGCTCGGTGACGTTTTCATGCGCCAGCAGGATCTCGCCATTGGCAAAGTGGCAAGGCAGGTGCTCGGCCAGCTTGGCCAGCGCGTGCTCGTCGCGCAGGTCGGTGCCACGGCGCAGCGCGGTCAGCGCCGTCAGGCGGTACAAGGCGCCCGAATCGAGATAATGAAAGCCGAGCTTGTCGGCCACGCGGTGCGCCACCGTGCCCTTGCCGGAAGCGGTGGGGCCGTCGATGGCGATGACTGGGATATGGGTAGTGGACATAATTTTACTCATTGCAATGAACAGCTGGGGTCAGACCCGGCGGGTCTGACCCCGGAATTTGCCTGCGGTTAGATAAGATTATCCTTGGCTATCCCCGCAAACGCGGCGAAATACTCGGGGAAGGTCTTGGCCACGCATTTCGGGTCGTTGATGCGCATCTCGTTGCCACGGCGGGCGGCGCCGTCCAGCGAGGCCAGCGAAAAGCACATCGCCATGCGGTGGTCGTCATAGGTGTCGATGGTGGCGGCGGAAATTTCCACTGGCGGCGTCACGCGCAGGTAGTCCGCGCCCTCTTCCACGTCGGCACCCAATTTGCGCAGCTCGGTCGCCATCGCCGACAGGCGGTCGGTCTCTTTCACCCTCCAGCTGGCGATATTGCGCAGGGTCGAGGTGCCGTCCGCATACAGGGCGGCTACCGCGATCGTCATGGCCGCGTCGGGAATATGGTTGAAGTCCATGTCGACCGCCTTCAAGGGGCCGTTGGCACGCGCCTCGATCCAGTTCTCGCCCATGGTAATGGTGGCCCCCATCTGCTGCAAGGCTTCGACGAAGCGCACGTCGCCCTGGATGCTGTCGCGCCCCACGCCTTCGACCCGCACCGGGCCGCCGCCAATCGCGCCGGCCGCCAGGAAATACGACGCCGACGACGCATCGCCTTCGACGTGGATGGTGCCCGGGCTCTGGTACTGCTGGCCCGGCTGTACCGTAAACGACTGCCAGCCGTCATGCTCGACCGTCACGCCGAAGCGCTGCATCAGGTTCAGGGTAATTTCGATATACGGCTTCGAAATCAGCTCGCCCGTCACGTCGATGGTGACCGCGTGGTCGCGCGCCATCAGCGGCGCCACCATCAGGAGGGCCGTCAGGAACTGGCTCGACACATTGCCGCGCACGGCGATGCGCTGGGCGTGGATATGGCCACGGCGGATGCGCAGCGGCGGAAAGCCGTGCTCGCCCGTGTATTCGATCTGCGTGCCGACCGCGTTCAGCGCATCAACCAGGTCGCCGATCGGGCGCTCATGCATGCGCGACACGCCGTGCAAGGTGTAATCGCCGCCGATCACGGCCAGCGCCGCCGTCAGCGGCCGGATCGCGGTGCCGGCGTTACCCATGAACAAGTCCGCCTCGTGATTCGGCAGCACGCCGCCGCAGCCTTCCACATGGTGCACCTGGTGCAAGCTGGCCGCGTCCAGGCTCAGGTCGATTTCATCCTGGGTCCATTTCACGCCCAGCGAGGTCAATGCGGTCAGCATGACAAAGGTGTCGTCCGAGGCCAGCAGGTCGACAATCTTGGTCGTGCCCTTGGCCAGCGCGGCCAGCAGCAGCACCCGGTTGGAGATGCTTTTCGAGCCGGGCAGGCGCACCGTGCCTTCGACATGCATCACCGGTTTCAAATCGATATGATGGGGGTAGTGTTTGGTCTGGGTCATGCTGAATCCTTTGTTTATTGTGTGGGCGCGGCGGGCGAGGCAGGTGTCTCGGCCGTCTCGATCGCCTCTATCCATTGCTGCCGCGCGTGCTGGGCGTTGGCGTACACGTTCTCGATCGCCGCGCCATCATGGGCCGCCAGGTGCGCGCGCAAGGCGGCCAGCTGCGCCATATAGGAATCGAGTTCCTGCAGCAGCGCCGGCTGGTTCGCCAGGCTGATATCGCGCCACATTTCGGGCGAAGAACCGGCAATCCGCGTGAAGTCGCGAAAACCGCTGGCCGCGTACTGGAACAGCAAGGCCGCATGCGGCTTGTTGGCGATATCGTCGACCAGCGCAAACGCCAGCAGGTGCGGCAGGTGGCTGACGGCGGCAAACACCTTGTCGTGTTCTTCGCAGCTCAAGGCATGCAGGATGGCGCCGCAGGCACGCCAGGCGGCAGCCACCTTGTCCACGTCGGCAGCAGCGTTTTCCGCCAAGGGCGTCAGCACCACTTTTTTGCCCTGGTACAGATCGATAATGGCAGCATCGGGGCCATTCGTTTCGCGGCCGGCGATCGGGTGGCCCGGCACGAACTGCGCCACCTTGTCTTTCAATGCCGCGCGCGCCGCCGCCACCACATCGGACTTGGTGCTGCCCGCGTCGGTGACGATGGAACCGGGCCGCAGATGCGGTGCAATCGACGCCAGGATGGCGCCGGTCTGCGCCACCGGCGCGGCCAGCAGCACCAGGTCGGCGCCTTCCATGGCCTCGGCCATGTCGCCGCCAATCTCATCGATGATGCCCAGCTCCAAAGCACGCGCCATCGAGGCCTGCGAACGGCCCATACCGACCACAGTATGGACCGCGCCCGCATGCTTCAGGGCGCGCGCAAACGAGCCGCCGATCAGGCCTACGCCAAAGATGACAACCTTGTTCATCATGGGATCAGGCCAGCGCTTTCGTCAGCGCGGCGATAAAGATGGCGTTTTCCTGCGGCAGGCCGATGGAAATGCGCAGCCATTGCGGCAAGCCATAGCTGCCGACCGGGCGCACGATCACGCCCTGCTTCAGCAGCGCCAGGTTGACACGCGCGCCGGCTTCATCGTCGTCACCGACTTTCACCAGCACGAAATTGCCGTGCGACGGCACGTATTCCAGCCCCAGCTGTGTAAATGCTTCGGTGAACTGCTGGTAGCCGGCGGCGTTGTTGCGCGCGCTTTTCTCCAGGAATTCCTTGTCGTTCAGGGCGGCGATCGCGGCCGCCTGCGCCATCGAGTTGACATTGAACGGCTGGCGGATGCGGTTCATCAGATCCGTCAGGGCCGGCTGGGCGATGGCAAAACCCACGCGCAGGCCGGCCAGGCCATAGGCTTTCGACAGGGTGCGCGATACCACCAGGTTCGGATACTGGCGCACCCAGGCGGTCGACTCGTACTGGTCGTCGGCCGACAGGAATTCGTTATACGCTTCGTCCAGCACCACCACCACGTGCTGCGGCACTTTCTGCAAAAACGCTTCGATCTGTGCGGCGGACAGGAAGGTGCCGGTCGGGTTGTTCGGGTTGGCGATAAACAGCAAGCGCGTGTCGTCGGTAATCGCCGCGGCCATCGCGTCGAGGTCATGGCCATACGCCTGCGCCGGCACCACCAGGTGGCGCGCGCCCAGGCCCTGCGTGGCCAGCGCGTACACGGCAAACGAGTACTGCGAGTAGACCACTGCCTGGCCATGCTGCACGAACGCGTGCGCGGCGATTTCGAGGATATCGTTGCTGCCATTGCCCAGCGTGATCCAGTCGGCCGGCACGTCATAGCGCTGCGACAGCACGGCTTTCAAGTCGAAACCGTTGGCGTCCGGGTAACGGCCCAGGTCATCGATGGCGGCGATCATCGCCTGCTTGGCCGAGTCCGGCATGCCGTACGGGTTTTCATTCGAGGCCAGCTTGACGATGGATGCCTCGTCGAGGCCGAATTCACGCGCAACTTCCGCGATCGGTTTGCCGCTCTGGTAAGGAGCGATGGCGCGGACGTATTCAGGACCGATATTTTTAGACATGATAAATTCTTTAAAAGTTGAGATCGGGATCAGACCCGGTGGGGGAATGTCTTCCAATGGAAGGCATTCCGATCCGCCAGGACTGACCCCAGCATTTCTGTATGCTTACTGTAACGCTGAACGCAGAGGTAACAGGGACTCAGCGGAAGGCTGGGGTCAGTCCCTTCGGGATCGGAATTCGTCCCATTGGGACGAATTCCCCCGGCGGGTCTGACCCCGGGTTCATTCCCCTATAAACTGACGGGGTATGAACCCAGCACCTTGAAGAACGCCGCATTGCCCTGCAGTTCGGCCAGCGCCTGCGCCACGGCGGGGTTGTGCACGTGGCCTTCCACGTCGACATAGAAATAATACTCCCAGCTGCCCATGCGGGCCGGGCGCGATTCGAAGCGCGTCATCGACACGCCGTGCTTGGCCAGCGGCGCCAGCAGCTGGTACACGGCGCCGGCCTTGTTCGGCACGGCCAGCACCAATGACGTCTGGTCCTTGCCCGACGGCGCGGTCTGCAAGGTGCCCACCACGGCAAAGCGGGTGCGGTTGTGCGGGTCGTCCTGGATATGGCCCTTGACCACGCCCAGCTTGTATTGGGCGCCGGCCAGCTCGCTGGCAATCGCCGCCACCGTGCCGTCTTCGCCGGCCAGGCGCGCCGCTTCCGCGTTCGAGGCCACGGCGCGCCGTTCGATATGCGGGTAATGCTGGTTCAGCCACACCTGGCACTGCGCCAGCGCCTGCGAGTGGGCGCAGATGGAGGTCACGCCATCCATATTGCCGCTTTTCGTCATCAGACTGTGGTGCACGGCGATCGCCACTTCACCGCTGATGATCAGGCTCGTCTGCAGCATCATGTCCAGCGTGCGGTTGACGGCGCCTTCCGAGGAATTTTCGATCGGCACCACGCCAAAGTCGGCTGTGCCGGCTTCGGCCGAGCGGAATACCTCATCGATCGAGGCGCACGGCAGGCCTTCGACGGCGCTGCCGAACTGCTGGTACACGGCCTGTTCGCTGAAGGTGCCGGCCGGTCCCAGATAAGCGACGGTGACGCGTTTTTCCAGCGAGCGGCAGGACGACATGATTTCGCGGAAGATGGTCTGCACTTCGCGGTCGCCCATCGGGCCGGGGTTGCGTTCTGCCACGCCGCGCAGCACCTGCGCTTCGCGCTCGGGGCGGAACACGGGCGCCTGCGTTTCGGCTTTCACGTGGCCCACTTCCTGGGCGATCAGGGCGCGGCGGTTCAGCAGGTCGAGGATCTGCGCGTCGATCGCATCGATCTGTTCGCGCAAGGGTTTCAATTTATCGGTCATGGTGTTGTTTCGTCAGCTGTACTTCAATCATGGCCGCGCGGCCTGCGCCGGCGGCGGGCCGGCGCTCATATTCATAAGAATACCGGACAAAATGATCAGGGCTAGGCGCATTGCCGCAGGCAGTACGAATGTACGACAAGGCAATGCAACAACGCCCTGGGCTTTTTGGCAGGTGTTCTAGCGTCCGGCAAACTCGTTCAGATAGTTCACTAATGCCTGCACGCCCTCGATCGGCATCGCGTTATAGATCGATGCGCGCATGCCGCCGACGGACTTGTGGCCCTTCAGCTGCAGCAGGCCGCGCTGTTTCGCGCCGGCCAGGAAGGCGTCGTTCAGGTTTTCGTCGCGCAAATAAAACGGGATCGTCATGCGCGAACGGTATGGTGGGGCGACACGGTTCTGGTAGAAGTCGTCCGCGTCCAGCGCCGCGTATAGCAGCGCCGCTTTCTCAATATTACGCTGTTCCATGGCCGCCACGCCACCCTGGCGCTTGAGCCACTGGAAAACCAGGCCGGCGATATAGATGCCGTAGGTGGGTGGCGTGTTGTACATCGATTCGTGCTCGGCCACGTTGGTCCAGTCGAAAGCCGACGGGCAAATGTCGAGCGCATGGCCCAGCAAGTCTTCGCGCACGATCACCACCGTCAGGCCGGCCGGGCCGATATTCTTCTGCGCACCGCCGAAGATCACGCCGTACTGCGACACGTCGACCACCCGCGACAGGATATGCGAGGACATGTCGGCGACGATGGTGGTACCGGCGGGTACTTGCGGGGCGCTCTGGAACTCGACGCCGTCGATGGTCTCGTTGGTGCAGATATGCAGGTAGGCCGCGCCTGGCGTCAGCTGCCACTCATCGACCGGCGGCACACGAGTGAAACCGGCCGCCTGCGACGAGGCCGCCACATTCACATTGGCGTATTTCGCCGCTTCCTTGATGGATTTGCTCGACCACGACCCCGTCTGCACGAAGTCGATGGTGGCCGGCTGGCTTGCCGCCAGGCCCACCAGGTTCATCGGAATGATGGCGTTCTCGCCCAGGCCACCGCCCTGCAAGAACAAAATTTTGTAATTGTCGGGCACGGCCAGCAGTTCGCGCAGGTCGGCCACTGCCTGTTTGTAGATGGAGATGAATTCGGGGCCGCGGTGGCTCATTTCCATCACCGACATGCCGCTGCCATGCCAGTCCAGCATTTCGGCAGCGGCCTGGGCCAGCACTTCCTTGGGCAGCACGGCCGGGCCGGCGGAAAAATTATAAATCGGGTTGACGACAGCTTGGGTCACGATGCATTCCTCAGATTGTTAATGCGGCGGCTGCGTGGCCGCCCGCAGGACTTGTTCCAGCACGGCGTTGACGCGGGGAATCAGGACGCGCTGGCTGATCGCCATCGACTCGGCCGACAGTTGCGGCATGGTGGCCAGCATCTTGCGGCCCAGCGGCGTCTGGTAGAACGCCGTCAGTTGCTCGATTTCCTGCACCGTGTAATAGCGTGCGTACAAAGGCACCATTTCGGCGCCCAATTCGTCGATCAGGCTCTGGTCGGCCAGCACCTGGGTCAGGGTGGCCACGGCCAGCGGAATCTCTTCTTCCGCATTCGCCAGCGCGAGCGCCTTGCGCTCCTCGGTCAGCCCGGCGTTGCCGCTGATATTCTGCACGGCCGCCTGGCGCATCATGGCCGGCACCGATTGCAGCATCTGGTCAAAAATCTGCCGCGTCAGCGCGGGGAACTGCATCGCATCGAGCATGCGGCGCACGGCCACCTTCATCGCCGGGCTGGGCGCAACCTGGCGCGCGGGCGCGGCCTGCGCGTTCTGGGCCAGGGCCGGCAAGGTGGCAAGAAACGCCAGCGAAAAGGCGGCAAAAAAAGTGGCGACGATTTTTCTCATGGTGTGCGAGATTTTGCTCTGAAAAAGGGGACTGCGGTGGTGCTTGTCGGCTTACGCCCTGCGGGCTAAGCCGACCTACGATAATGTGCTGGGGCCGCAAAAAGCGCGCGCAATAGCAATTGGGGCTCCCGAAAGAGCCCCAATCATCTTACTCCGGCTGCGCCGGGTCCGTCTCGGTGGCCGGATCGGCCGGGTCGGCCGGATCGACGCTCGCCGCAGGAGCCGTGGCCGCCTCGGTGCTCAGCTCGACTTCGTCGATATCGGTTTCGACCACGCGTTGCAGGCCAGACAGCTTGGTGCCGTCTTCCACCGCGATCAAGGTCACGCCTTGCGTGGCGCGGCCCATTTCGCGGATCTCCGACACGCGGGTGCGAATCAGCACGCCACCGGTGGTGATCAGCATGATTTCGTCGGTCGTGTTGACCAGGGTGGCGGCAACCACTTTACCGTTGCGCTCGCTGGTCTGGATCGCGATCATGCCTTTCGTGCCACGGCCATGGCGCGTGTACTCGAGAATCGGCGTACGCTTGCCGTAACCGTTTTCGGTGGCCGTCAGCACCGACTGCTGCTCGTTCTCGGCCACCAGCAGCGCGATCACGTGCTGGCCTTCTTCCAGGTTCATGCCGCGCACGCCGCGCGCCGTGCGGCCCATCGGACGCACATCGTTTTCGTCGAAGCGCACTGCCTTGCCCGAATCCGAGAACAGCATCACGTCGTGCTTGCCATCGGTCAGCGCCGCGCCGATCAGGAAGTCGCCGTCGTCCAGGTCGACCGCGATGATGCCGGCCTTGCGTGGATTGCTGAAGTCCTTCAGCGGGGTTTTCTTGACCGTACCCAGGCTGGTCGACATGAACACATAATGGTCTTCCGGGAAGGTGCGGTTCTCGCCGGACAATGGCAGGATCACGGTGATCTTCTCGTTGTCCTGCAGCGGGAACATGTTGACGATCGGCTTGCCGCGCGAATTGCGCGAGCCTTGCGGCACTTCCCATACCTTCAGCCAGTACATGCGGCCACGGTCCGAGAAGCACAGGATGTAGTCGTGCGTGTTGGCGATGAACAGCTGGTCGATCCAGTCTTCCTCTTTGGTCGCCATCGCCTGCTTGCCGCGTCCGCCGCGCTTCTGCGCGCGGTATTCGGAAATCGGCTGGGCCTTCATGTAGCCGGTGTGCGACAGGGTCACGACCATGTCCTGCGGGGTGATCAGGTCTTCGGTTTCCAGGTCGGTCGCGTTCAGTTCGATCTGCGAGCGGCGCACGTCCTTCTTGCCGGCGCCGTATTCGTTCATCGCCAGCGTCATTTCGTCGGTGATGATGACGGTCACGCGTTCCGGTTTGGCCAGGATGTCGAGCAAGTCGGCGATATGTTCCATCACTTCCTTGTACTCGTTGACGATCTTGTCCTGCTCCAGGCCGGTCAGGCGCTGCAGGCGCATCTGCAGAATCTCTTGCGCCTGGTCGTCCGACAGCTTGTACAGCCCATCGGCCTGCATGCCGTAGTGCTTCGGCAGGTTTTCCGGACGATACGCGTCCACGCCGCCCGGCGTATTGCCGTCGCCGGTGCGCGCCAGCATCTCGCGCACCACGGACGAATCCCATGGACGCGCCATCAGCTCGACCTTGGCGATCGGCGGCGTCGGCGCGGCCTTGATGATGGCGATGAAGTCATCGATATTGGCCAGCGCAACGGCCAGGCCTTCGAGCACGTGGCCGCGTTCGCGCGCCTTGCGCAGTTCGAACACGGTGCGGCGCGTGACCACTTCGCGGCGGTGCGACAGGAAGCACTGCAGCATCTGCTTCAGGTTCAGCAGCTTCGGCTGGCCATCGACCAGCGCCACCATGTTCATGCCGAAGGTGTCCTGCAGCTGGGTCTGCTTGTACAGATTGTTCAGCACCACTTCCGGCACTTCGCCGCGTTTCAGCTCGATCACCACGCGCATGCCCGATTTGTCGGACTCGTCGCGGATGTCGGAAATGCCTTCGAGCTTCTTGTCGCGCACGTTTTCGGCGATGCGTTCGAGCAGGGATTTTTTATTGACCTGGAATGGCAGCTCGTCGACGATGATCGCGATGCGCCCGCCGTCCTTGCCGTATTCCTCGAAGTGGGTCTTGGCGCGCATCACCACGCGGCCGCGGCCGGTGCGGTAGCCGTCGCGCACGCCAGAGACGCCATAGATGATGCCGGCGGTCGGGAAGTCCGGCGCCGGGATCAGTTCGATCAATTCATCGATCGTGCAGTCCGGATTGCGCAGCACGTGCAGCGCGCCGTTGATCACTTCGGTGATGTTGTGTGGCGGAATGTTGGTCGCCATACCGACGGCGATACCGGACGAACCGTTGATCAGCAGGTTGGGGATACGCGTCGGCAATACCGACGGTTCCTTTTCCTTGCCATCGTAGTTGGGCACGAAGTCGACGGTGTCCTTGTCGATATCGGCCAGCAGTTCGCCGGCGATCTTGTCCAGGCGGCACTCGGTGTAACGCATGGCGGCGGCGGCGTCGCCGTCGACGGAACCGAAGTTACCCTGGCCATCGACGAGCATGTAGCGCAGCGAAAAATCTTGCGCCATGCGCACCAAGGTGTCGTAGATCGACGCGTCGCCGTGGGGATGGTACTTACCCATGGTTTCGCCGACCACGCGGGCGCACTTGACGTAAGGGCGATTCCACACGTTGTTCATTTCATGCATCGCGAACAGGACGCGGCGGTGCACCGGCTTCAAGCCGTCACGCGCGTCAGGCAAGGCCCGGCCGACGATCACGCTCATGGCGTAATCGAGGTAGCTCTTGCGCATCTCTTCTTCGAGGGAAATAGGGATTGTTTCTTTTGCGAATTGATCCATTGGCGGTTCGACTGATCTCAGGCTGTGGTTAACTTATCTGCTACGCAATGTATGACGCAATACTGCATATCCTGGGCGGCTGTTGTCGTGGAATGGCTGGCAAAAGGGGCAGGACGGCGGCGGGATGACCGCGCCGTCATGGGCTTTTTGTCAGGCACGCCCAACAGTCAAGCGCACGATTTTAGCATGCGCGCCCTGCGGCAAGTACAAATTGCCAGGCGTGCCGCAAATTCCAAAGCCGTCACGGGCACGCACCGGCAGTGTGCATGACTGCCTGACAATAGTGCATATCAGCAATACCAGTTCAAGACCCCTGCCCACAAAACAGGCACAAAATGTAACTGGATGTCACGGGCGCGTCATAATCGGGCATTTTCGTTGCGTAACTACAACATGCAGTCTAAAATCGCGGAAGCTTTGATTTGCCCACGGTCGTGCGCTACGGATGCGTGTGGCAAAATGAAGCAGAAGTTAATTGCTAGTTTCGCAATCTGAACGAGCGTTGTGGTCGACATGATAAAATCCCGGCATGTAAGACCAGTAGCGCCGTGTTGTTCTGCGGATATCACCCCCCGAAAGGAAAAAAGAATGAATAAATTTGTAACGCTGTTTTTCGCTGCATCCGCAGTGATTGCTGGCTCGGCTTCGGCTCAAACCCCAACCTCGCCACCATTCGCTCCAGTGACCACCGACATCAAAGCACCGACGCCAAAGAGCGCCTATGTGCAAGATGCCCGCGGCGTAATCGTGCGTGACCCATTCGGCCTGTGCTGGCGTACCGGCTACTGGACACCTGCTGACGCGGTGCCAGGTTGCGACGTGCCACTGTGCGTAGAACCAGAAACCCTGCAAAACGGCAAATGCGTGGCACCTCCTCCGCCACCAGCGCCTGCTCCAGCACCAGCGCCAGTGGTTGTGCCAGTACCAGCAGCGCCTACCTCGGAAAAAGTCAGCTTCGCCGCTGATGCCTTCTTCGACTTCGACAAAGCTACCCTGAAACCAGAAGGCAAGTCGAAACTGGATCAGCTGACCACCCAACTGGGCGGCATCAACCTGGAAGTCATCATCGCTGTGGGTCATACCGACTCGGTCGGCACCGATGCTTACAACCAAAAACTGTCGGTACGTCGTGCTGATGCTGTCAAAGCCTACCTGGTTTCCAAAGGCGTTGAAAGCAACCGCGTGTACACCGAAGGCAAAGGCGAGAAACAGCCAGTTGCTGACAACAAAACTGCCGAAGGCCGTGCGAAAAACCGTCGCGTGGAAATCGAAGTTGTCGGTACCCGCAAGTAATTGCCCTGCCGGCTGCGCCTGATCTGTCCATCAGATCAAGCGCAATCGATAAAAACCCCGCCCCGGCGGGGTTTTTTTTCGTCCGTGGCTGCCCGTTTTGAAAAATGCCGCTATCATTCCACCCATGAACGCCGACCCTCTAGAAATCCAAAAATTCAGTGAGCTGGCCCACCGCTGGTGGGACCCCACTTCCGAGTTTCGTCCCCTGCACGAAATTAACCCCCTGCGCCTGGAATGGATCAACGCGAAAGTGCCGCTGGCCGGCAAGCGCGTGATCGACATCGGCTGTGGCGGCGGCATCCTGGCCGAATCGATGGCCCGCAAAGGCGCCGACGTGACGGGCATCGACCTGTCCGAAAAAGCCCTGAAAGTGGCCGACCTGCACAGCCTGGAATCCGGCGTGAACGTGCGCTACAAGCTGATCGCCGCCGAAGCCATGGCCGCCGAAGAAGCGGGCCAGTACGACGTGGTGACCTGCATGGAAATGCTCGAGCACGTGCCCGACCCGGCCGCCATCGTGCAAGCCTGCGCCGCGCTGGTCAAACCGGGTGGCCATGTCTTCATGTCGACCCTGAACCGCAACCCGAAGGCGTATCTGTTCGCCGTGCTGGGCGCCGAATACATCCTGCGCCTGCTGCCGAAAGGCACGCACGACTACGACAAATTCATCACCCCGGCCGAACTGTCGCAATTTGCACGCAGCGCCGGCCTGGACCTGAACAGCATACGCGGCATGGGCTACAATCCCCTGACCAAGATCTACTCGCTGAACAACGATACCAGCGTCAACTACCTGGTGGCCTGCACCCGGCCCCTGTAAGCCAAAAGCAACAATCAAGGCGGCTGCGGCCGCCATTTTTCATTTTTTACTCACTTTTACCGACCAGCCGCCCGCCATGACCACCGACCACCTGCCCGCCCCGCGCGCCATCCTGTTCGACCTCGACGGCACCCTGGCCGACACCGCACCCGACCTGGCGGCCGCCATCAACCTGATGCGCACCCGCGCCGGCCTGGCGCCCACCCCTTATGAGGTGCTACGCCCCACGGCATCGGCCGGCGCGCGCGGCATGATAGCCGCGTCGTACGGCGTCGCCCCCGGCGAGAGCGGCTACGAGCCCCTGAAAACCGGCTTCCTCGACAACTACGAAGCCGCCCTGGCCGTGGAAAGCCGCTTGTTCGATGGCATCCCTTTGCTCCTGGAGGGATTGACCGCGCTGGGCTTGCAATGGGGCGTGGTCACCAACAAGGCCGCCCGCTTCACCGACCCGCTGGTCGGCAAGATCGGCCTGGGCAGCGCCGGCTGCGTAATCTCCGGCGACACCATGGCCCACCCGAAGCCCCACCCTGCCCCCCTGCTGGAAGCGGCCCGCCGCCTGAACCTGGCCCCCGAACAATGCTGGTACGTCGGCGACGACCTGCGCGACATCCAGGCCGGCCGCGCCGCCGGCATGCGCACGATAGCCTGCGCCTGGGGCTACTGCGGCCCGGTCGAACCGCTGTCGTGGAATGCGGATTATCTGCTGGAGACGCCGGAAGCGTTGCTGGAACTGGTGAGTGAAGTAGTGCTGGCGGAGCGCGCGCTAGCGGCTTGAGTTTTCCCAAATTTCGCGAGCCACAAACGGCTTTGCGGCCCGCAGCAGAAATCTGGGGTCAGACCCGTCGGGTCTGACCCCGGCACTTGCTTTTGGGCTAAAAGTTACGCATCTACATGCCGAGGCCATTCAATACGACGAATGCAACATGCATGATCCCAAAGTTTGCGCTACAATGAAGGTTCTGTGGGGACGACCTGGTTTCGACGTGGGTTGCAAAGCAGCGCAGGGCATACCGAGGGCGGGCTACCTCGTAAATACAACCTGAAAAAACTTAACTGCAAACGATAACTCGTACGCACTGGCAGCTTAATCGCTGTTAGCTCTAGAACACCTCGTCCCTGGGGTGGGCCATCAAAAGCTCTAGAGTCATTTACAGGGACTCGTCGTATGCTGGGTTACTTAGCGTCCGACTAAATAATAGGTAACTCGCTTGCCCATAACGTGCACATCCGTGCTGGCTGAGTTAAATTAAATGATAGTGCTAAGTATGTAGAACTGTCTGTAGAGTGCTTGCGGACGCGGGTTCGATTCCCGCCGTCTCCACCACTGGATAAAAAAGTAAGGGCCCCCGAGCGCAAGCGACGGGGCCCTTACTTTTTTATCCAACGACGAAACAGCAGAGAACCGAATCCGCGTCCGGCACGGACGCGGGGGTTTTGCGGGACTTCGGCGAGCACTGCTCGCCGCCGCAAAACCGGGTTGCGCTTGCAAGCGCAACCCCCTCCGATTCTTCTGACTAGGTTTCAGGCCGCAGGCTAAGCTCCCAATCCAATAACACTCAGGCCGTGTCTCAATGGCGGACCTGACCCCGACTTCGGTTAAATTAACTGGCAATGCTAAGTATGTAGAACTGTCTATAGAGTGCATACGGACGCGGGGTTTTGCAGAGAACAAGCAGTGCTCGTTCCCAAGCATTGCTGGTTCAATACCCGCAAACTGGATTGCGCTTGCAAGCGCAATCCTCTCCGACTCTTCTGACTAAGGAGGCTACACCTACGCTTTTTCCCTTGTCTCAACCCCCCAGGTATCAAAATAGTTACAACCCCGATCACAAGGGAATAGCTATAGAAGTATAATTGTTTTTGATGCCGTGACATTCGGAGAACCCTCAATTAAATCAACCGGTATTGCCAAGTAACTTTCACAAAACAACATCACCTCGTTACCAGACACTGCTGCATCTCTAAGGGACGTGTTTCGATAATCGCTAGCATCTAAGTAATCGTTGATAGAAACACTAGGATTTTCAGAACAGTAAAAAATTAGATCCTTTCTTTTTGGTGACCAGCAATAACTATATTCTCCTAAAGGAATTACACGAACCACATTACAGGGATTGGAGGCATAATTATTTGCTATTAATTTCGAACCCGTTAGAAAAACTGCTTGTGACCTGTAAGCCACACCAAAGCGATTTAAAAACCATAAATCCGCATCTCGATGAACCTCGGCTGGTAAATCCTTTGGTCGCCGATCTCGCCGAACTTTTTTTATAAATGGATTTTCAATATCGCCAACGTTGCGCAAACCACGATAAAACTTTATAGTTTCAAAAGACTCTATCATTTTTTCCGCACTCGCTTTGATACTTTGTTCTCGGAAGAATAATTTCCATTTTTAATAGACTTAGATATTTCTTGTAGCGATCCAATAACTGAAATAATTTTCTCATAATCAGATAAAGCTGGAACTATCTCTCTTTCCGGAATGGGTTGCACAGGTTCTTTTTCTGGGAACAACACGCTCTGTCTATTAATCGCTCCATGAAATCTGAAGCTGCAAGTCACTAGCGGAGCTATTTCTATCTCGATTTCGTTGGAATGCCCCAGCCTTTTGGCTAGCCCATCGAGGCCAGCCTTAGCGATCACGCGCAGTTCCGATAGCGAGATATCACCCACAGGAGGAGCATCGAAGAATTCCTTACGGCGCAAATCGCGATATAAACGACTCCCTAGCCCTCCCGAGAACCCCAATAGCCCACGTGGACGTTGTAATGCCGCCAAGAACGCGTACCATAATGGAAGAGAATTGTTTGCTTGTCCGCTTAACAACTGCAAATGATCAAATGATCTTGGCGAGATTTGTGTAGCCAAAAATGCACGTATTGCGTTGGCATCTTCTCCAAGACCAGCTACTGATGCGTTCATCATTGATTGAAAGTAAGTACCTCTTTCTTCGCGAGTTGACTCTGCCACTTGCTGTAAAGTAAGCGGATTCGGAAAATTTCGAATAAGAATTCCCCACGCTTCGCTCAGTAGAACTCCATCTTGATCAATTAATGCTTTGCAAAGCATTTCAATAGGAGAAAGACTAGTATTATTTCGACATATTCGTGCTGCAATATCAAAAATTGGTGTCAGAGAAAATATCGTTGATTGCATAAAATCAATTCTGTCGCCATTACCTGACAAGCTAAGCGCCTCCAGCCAAAGATCAGACAACCGCTCAAGATAATCTGCGGAAACATAATTCGATAACGCTTTTGCCCAAGCATACGCGATTGTACGTTTACATATAGCAGGAGTCAGTTCCGCAACCTGTATCTTACCTCCGGCATGTGCCATTGATTCACTAAAAGATAGGCCCACCAAAGCCTGAATTACTACATTTCTTTTTTCGTCATCCTGATTCCCAGATAGTTCTCGCGCATCATCAGTAGACAAAACACGGCAAAATGCAGTGAACGGTGTTGACCCTGATGGTATTGAATTAACAGCAGCTAAGAATTCATTAATTTCAGAGCGGTCCATTGCCGCCAATATTGGCTGACTACTATTTTGTAAATTTGGATTTTTATCCCACAGAATTAATGTAGTCCTTGGCTCGCTTGAATATTTTTCAAGCGCGCCATTTAAGTCAGAAAAAAAGGATGGCGGACGTTTTCCTTTTTGGCCAAGCTCTAATAATTCACGACGTTTAACAATCGAATACCACATTATTTATCCTTGCCAAAAATATTCGATCTGGTAATGGGAGCTTTCTTAGGGGTAAACACCCTTAATGACGAGTCCAGATATCCAGGAACCGATTTTTCATAATAAAGTGTGAGCGCAGTTTTCGCTCGGGTGACTCCAGTAAATGCTAAACGCCTTTGCACACCGCGCATTTTGCTTAAATGATCTAGACCCGCGAGATGTACTGCCCTGAATTCCAACCCCTTAGCAGAGGAGATAGTGCTCACCCAAATACGGCGATCGGAAACAAAATTGGGGCCAGTGCACAGTGTAACTTGGTCTGCCAGCGGAGTCGAATTTAAATGTTCAAAAATCGCAGCAACTTCTTCTTTTCTCGGGCAAAGAACTCCAATCAACTCGTCTGGATAAGCCAACCGTTGATCATTTATTTGCTCTGCAATAGCCTCAGCCTGTTGCTCAATGGAAAGTCCTGGTCTGGGGGTTACACGGGATGGGTAGCTAGTTTCGTCATATCTTGAATGCCTAACCATTGGAATATGATTCGGCTTTCCACTCATTATTCCATCCGCCAACATACAGATCTCTGTTCCATTTCTAAAATGGTGCTTAAGTTCGTAAAGATTACCGATCGCTGGTAAAACTTTTGACAAATCGTCCACGTCATAAACTTGTTGCCTAACGTCAGCAGCAGCAACTAAAACCTGAGATATTGACTGAAAAATTATAATTTCATCAGAAAGATAATCTTGAGCTTCGTCTAGTAAAAGCGCGTTATATATTCTCCCAAGTTTCCCATCCTTGATAAGTTCCAAGAGTGCAGTTGCTTTTACGCGCCGCGCCTCCATAAATTCCATTTTTTCAGTGTCGAGTTTTACACCATGCTCAGATAGCATCAGGTTAAATAGTGCGGCATGAGTTATAACTTTTTCTGCTGGGAATTTATATTGCCCTCCACCTAACTTTATAAAATTACGCAATACTGTTCCGAACACAACAATGTACAGATTCGGATAATCGCCCAAAAATAGATGATTAGCACGCAATAAAAGTAGGTTTGTTTTTCCGCTTCCTGGCGGCCCTTGGATTAAAAGATTTTCATCTAATGGTAAATCGAGGATATCGTTCTGCTCTTCTAAAAGTTCCTCTGGATCTTTCCACCAAGTATTAGACATTTACTCACCTATAGTTTTAATTTCGAAACACTCTTTTGGAGGAATTCCATTTTTTTCAAAGTACTCATAGGCGGCTTCGAGCGAATTAAGGAAAAAATTCTCCAGCGAAGAAGTCACCGATAAATCTTTTACTACGCCAGCAAATAGCGACTGTGAAACTCGAATTTCGTGACTTTCTAGCTCAGAGCTAGAAAGCGCAGCACCTCCTTCTATCGCGTACACTGTGCTACCGTTGTTATCGTCTCGATGCTGGATTCTGAGATTCACGCAAATATGCGTATCCACTCCTAAAGGTTGACTTTTTTCAAAAATAATGAGAAGCGTGGCACTTAGATTTTCGCCATTGACCTCTTGGATAGTCTTTCTAAAAGGGAAATATTCTGAATTATTAAGAATACGTCCTATTTGCGAATTTACATCATTGCAAAAATCAATCAAAAGCCGCTTTTGAATCCGATGCAGCTCTCCACCAAGGATTTTTTCTTGGGAAGATGTGTTAAAGAATTTTTGACGCGCATGAATTTTTGCTCTTAGATTGTCAACTTGGTTTGAAGAATCGGTCTTTTCAACGAAGTTTGACCATCCAACAAGCTCTAATCTTGTCTGTGGATTTTTAACTAAACAATGCTTAGCGAGACGAACCAACTCCACATCTGCCCCATATATCTCGGGCTCTCTTTCGATTACAGCTTGAACTAAAATTGCAAATGGCGTTGAGAAATTGTTAAATATCTCACATTTCATCAAAAGATCATGCAGCACCGCCCCGATTTGATAGATAGATACCGCCCGCCATCCAGTTGCTGAATCCTCCTCTTTCCTTTGAAGAAATTCGGGGGAGCTGTATCGTAATGTTCCGATAAATGCCCTCTGATCAACATCAGTGAGGTTCGCATCCGCAAAAGGTCGAAGAACGCCCAAGTCAAATAGAACGATAGTTTTAAAATTTTCACTAATTCCAATATTTTCAGGTTTTATATCGCGATGAGCTAGCCCCCTATCCTCTAAAAAGCGTGCAGCACTTGCTAACTGTTCGATTATCCCTTTGATATTTTCGTTTGGAACTTCAAGCAGGGCTTGGCGTAAATTTCTGAAAGCCAAATATTCCATTACGACGAAAAGATGATTTGTTTCTTCGCATTTTCCGCCATCCAGAATTTCCACAATGTTTTCGTGTTTTACTCCAATAAGACTTCGTTCCCTGTCAATTCGTGCTAACTGAGTATCCTGACCATAACGTTCCACAAGCTCTGGATGAAATACTTTTAATGCCCCCGTTTTTCCATTTTTAATGGCTCGAAGCACAACTGCAGATTTCCCTGCACCAATTTTTTCTCCAACGGACCATCCTCCAACAACTTTTCCAGTTAAGCTTGCCGCGAAAATTTCAGCTTGCGCAGTGTCCACAATTTCCTCTCTGTCTCCGCTATCATCCGCGAAAAATCCGTTGCATTTTTGAATTTTTGAATTTACACCATAATCTTTAATTTTGGAACTATTTATTTCAAAAATTACTTTTATTTTTTAAGTGACACCTCGATATCGCAATTTATAGACCCTAACTACCTGAACAAAAATTGTTAAATACCGCCGCCAATGTTTAAATAAATACTTAACACTGTTGATTACTTTATTACCAGATTCCATGACATCACGCCGCTGCTGTTCGACTGAAGTTGGCAAAATGATCTTGATGAAATCACCGATTTCATCATCGCCCATTAGAACGAACTTGTCGCAGACCTTACATTAGAAGGCGTCTCCCCCTCCCATCCTTGTCGCCCCACAACACCCCCAATACGCTCCGGCTTCACCATCACCCAGCGCACACCACGCACGTTCTGGGGGAGCAAAATGGACCACGTCTACTTTCACGCCGCTGCCTTGCAGCGCAAGCAAACAATAGGCGATGGCGACTGTGTCACGCTGATCAAGGAATTCACTTCAGCTGGCCCAACCATGCGCTGGCGCGCTGGTGCGGAGGTTCTGAACAATCCGGCGATCAGGCCAGGAACGGCGATTGCCACGTTCGTCAAAGGGCGTTATCCCAACCACCCAACCGGCAATCACGCAGCATTTTTTCTGCGGCATGGTGTTGACGGATTCTGGGTCATCGACCAATACAAGGGCCGACCGTTGATACAGTCGCGTTTCATCAGTATCAAGAACCTGACAACAAATGGTGCTTTCATCGATCCCAGCAATAACGCCAGAGCATTTCGGTAATCGAGGCCCCATGATGTCACCATTCCCTTGCCGCTCGACATCAAGTTGCCTGGCAATTTGCACTGCGGCCTGCGTGCTATCGTGCAATACCGTTGCACATGCCTCCAGCATCACCATCCTGTGCCCTGCTGAATTTGCTGCGCAAACAATCAACTTCGGCCCACCACCTCAAGGCTGGACGCCTTTCGCGCCCTCCTCGCTGCGTGTCGGCAGTGGTGAGCTGATGTACGGGCCACCTTCGAGCTACCAGTCAGCAAAGCCCTCAAGCTACCGGGAAGTACGCAGCCGTAATATCGCAACTTGGAAGCTTCGCGAATTGACAAAGGAAGAGAAATGGCTCAGCTGCGGTTATGGCATGGCGGCCGAATTGACGCTGTCGCGGCAATTGCCGGGAAATGTGGCCGAATGTACGATTATCACGGACAAGGACAGCTATCGGAACGTGACTGCCGTGCATGCCACTTGCACGCTATCGGATGTAAAAACGACCGCTAAAAAGAGGAAGTAAGGCTTGCTCGCTTAAAGCCAAGTCCATCTGGCAGGCCCATAATACTCAAGTAACAGCAGCTTTCTTCAATACTCCCCAACATCAGTCACGGGGTCAGCTCCGCCATTACGACACGCTCTCAGCACTCACTTCCACGTCGATATAAGGGCAACACCAAAATGAAGCCGCTGCTCCTGATTATCTTCCTCTCCACCCTGCTCGACACAGTTCACGCCGCCGACCAGCCCATGCAACCCGCCAGAATCAAATCACTGAAGGCCGAGTACACGATCTATTCCGGAGAACTGGGCAACGAGCAAGCGCCAAGCAAGAGCGACCGGAAGCTGGCGATCGAAATCAACGGTCCCACGGCGAAAGATATCTTCGACTCCCTCTATCCAGACGCCAAAGTCACGTGCAGCGGTGAACAAGGCGATCGCTTGCGCAGCAAGGGAAACCTGTGGTGCTCGTTTATTCCCACTACAGGGTACCGCTGCTTCCTCGGTTATGACCTGAGAGCAGGCAAGGACATTCCTGGCGCAAGCTGTTAAACCAGCTATTTTCGCTGAACATCAGATGCCTGCGCAGCAAGCGCGATGTCCGGTGCATCTACAATGGCCATGAACGCGGCAGTGAACCGACTATCTAACCATTGTCCATTCGCAAGAACAATTCCCTCAAGCTGCGGCACCATCGCGAAGATCATCTCCAAGGATTACCGATGGTCCTCGAACTCCATCCCAAAGACACGCGCAACTACTTCATGCTGCCCCAAGCCCCCGAAGACGCCGGCTACTACGTCTACGGCATCCCCGGCCGGGGAGCGTTCCAGTACGCACATCCAGCGATGATGTCGGCAATTCTATTGCTGTCGCGCCAGTGGCAAGCAATGGACAAACGAAAATTCGGAATTGGAAACATCAGCCTCGCCGGTGGCGTCAGCAGCGCCGATCATGGCACGCATCGTAGTGGGCTGGAAGTCGACGTGCGGGCAATACGTAAAGATGGCTTGCATCTGCCGGTCAGCTGTTACCAGCCACAATACGACCATGATGCAACAGCAGCGTTAATCGCATTGTTTTTCAGCTATCCAGGCATCAGTAGCATTCTGTTCAATGGCCCCAAGATCGCCAACGTCAAAAAATGGCCCGACCACAACGACCACTTCCATGTCGTTATCAGGAGATAACATGAAAATCGCATTGCTGGTCATAGTAGCCATGTTCCTGTCAGCGCAGGCAAGTGATCAGACCGAGAGAGAAATCGCGTACAAGAAACTCCATGCCACCTACGCCATCTATTCCGGCGAATTAAACGAGAAACAAGCACCAACCCGTACCGACCGCAAACTAGCCATAGAAATCACCGGCCCCGCCGCAAAAGAGATTTTTGACTCCCTCTACCCCGACGCAAAAGTGCGCTGCAGCGACACCAAAGGCGAACGCCTGCGCAGCAAGCGCGATGTCTGGTGCATCTTTCATCCACCCAATCATTACCGCTGCTTCTTGGGCTTTGATCTGCGCACCGGCAACAGCATCGCTGGCGCCAGTTGCTGACTGCCCCCAGCCACAGCCGAGCCAGCCCATTTCCCATCCACCCTGCCAAAATCGCAGCCCATCGCACCCCGGTGGCATCACCACCCACTATTCCCTATCGTCCCTACCACACCGGCCCAGGCAATCACGCCGCCGGTCCACCTCGAACAGGGACGCCTCATGCTGAACCTTTCCACGCTCCGCCTCGCCACCGCACCGCTGCTGACACTGCTGCTAGTCCTGCACTCCTCGGCCAGCCGGGCCCAGGATCACGCCCTGTCCACCCGCATCGACAACGCCATAGCGCCCCTGTTCAAAGCTGGCGAGCCCGGCGCCACCATCATCGTCACCAAGGCCGGCCAGCCGGTGTTCCGCAAAGCCTATGGCATGGCCGACGTCGCCAAAGGCCAGGCCATGACGCCGGACACCGTGATGCGCATCGCCTCGGTCACCAAGCAGTTCACCGCCACCGCCATCCTGATGCTGGCCGATGAAGGCAAGCTGGCCCTGGACGACGACATCACCAAATTCCTGCCCGACTACCCGACCGGCGGCAAGCGCATCACCATCGAGCAGTTGCTGACGCATACCTCGGGCATCGCCAACTTTACCAGCAAGCCCAGCTTTGAAGCAGACGTGGCGAAAGACCTGACGCCGGGTCAGATGATCGATACCTTCAAGAACGATCCGCTGCAATTCGAACCGGGCAGCCGCTACGCATACAGCAACTCGGGTTATTTCCTGCTGGGGACGATCATCGAAAAAGTCTCGGGCCGGTCGTATGCCCAATTTGTCGAACAGCGCATCTTCGTGCCGTTAGGCATGAACAACAGCGCCTACAATGGCCATGAACGCGGCAGTGCGCCGCACGTGCAGGGTTATACCCGCAGCGGCACCGGCGCCGGCTTCGAACACGGCAAGGTGGTCAGCATGACGCAGCCGTATGCGGCCGGCGGGTTGGTGTCGACGGTGGACGACCTGGCGCGATGGGACGCGGCCGTCAATGCCGGCGCCCTGCTCAAGCCGGCCAGCCAGCAAAAAGCATTCACCGCCCACATCCTGCCCGATGGCACGAGCGTGCCGTATGGCTACGGCTGGAGCATCGGCAAGCTGCGCGGCATGACGATGCAGTCGCATGGCGGCGGCATCTACGGCTATTCCTCTTACGCCTTGCGGCTGCCCGGGCAACAGCTGTATGTAGCCGTGCTGACCAATGCCGACAGCGGCATCGCGGCGGCCGACATGGTCACGATGAAGGTGGCGGCGATCGCGGCCGGCAATCCCTTTCCGGAGCACACGGCGATCAAGCTGGACGCCAGGCTGCTCGATGCCTACCAAGGCAGTTATAAAATCGATGACAGCAACACCCGCAATTTCCGCAGCGAAGGCGGGCAACTGGTCATGGACCGCAATGGCCGCAACAAGGTGGCGCTGACGGCGTTTTCCGACAAGGGCTTCTTTATTCCCAATTCAGTGTCTTATGTGGAATTCGAACGTGATGCCGAAGGCGCAGTGACGCAAGTCACGCTCCATGGCGCAGGCGAACCGGTCACGCATGCACGGATTGGTGCGCTGGCACAGTAGCGCGAGTAGCACGAATAGCACGAGTAGTACCATGGCCGGGATCGACGACACGATCCCGGCCTGCAGGACTGATGGCTACGGTCTTGCCATCAAATACTGGATCGCCCTTCCATACTTCGCCACCCGCTCCAGATCCTTTTGCGACGGCTCGGCAATCCTCGACAAATCACTATTTTCCATCAGATCCGCCAGCTTGACTGCCTTGCCCACCGGGTCGAGCGCCACGCGCGCCACGAAATCCTCATACGACTCCCCTTCCACCTTCGTCACCGCGCGCAAGCCACTGATCACCTCGGCAGAAAATCCTTCCCGCTCCAGGTCTTCAAACGTGACCTCGCTATCCTCCACCACATCGTGCAGCACGGCCACAATCTGCTGCGCGCCCGGCGCCACGCGCAGCATCACGCGCAAGGGGTGCAAAATATACGGTGCGCCGCCCTTGTCGACTTGCCCCGCATGCACGCGCGCAGCAATTTCAATCGCACGCTCCAGCGTTCCCTGTTTGATCTCCAGACTCATCTTCACTCCTTGACGAGCACAGCCTTGCGCCAGCCACGGCGCTGCAGATGGCAAACGCTGGTGCACAGCACGGCAGGCAATAATAAATTGAGAACCGGCACCAGCATCATCAGGCACAGCATCAGCCCCAGGGCAAAGATGGCCGGGCCTTGCAGGCGGCTCAGCGCCTGCCGCTGTTCGCCGTCGAGTACGCCATCGGCCGCCGCGCCATACACCAGCCGCACGTTCCAGGCCAGCAGCCAGGCGATCAGCACGAACATGGCCCATACCGGTATCAGCAGGGACAGCAGCAGCAGGATGCGCTTGCCCCACGACGGACGAGAAACAATCGAGGATAAATCCGCTGGCGGCTGCCACGCCGGATAGCGGCGCGCCACCACCTCGCGGGCGCGTCCGAGCAGGAGCGAGCGCAGCGGCAAACGCGCCGTGCTGATGGCGCCGACGATAAACACGAGCACATAGAAAAAGGTGGCCAGCGCCAGCAGGGCCAGCGCGATCTGGCCGATCGACAGCAGCGATTTGACCAGGCTGCCCAGGCCGCCGGTGATATTGCCCATCTGCGAGATGGTGGCCGGCCCGCTAGCCAAGGTTCCCACGCCATCGAGCACGCCCACGCCCAGGAGGCCGGTGACGGACACCAGCGCCAGCATGCCGCTCAGCTCAAGGAAGAACTGGCCGAAATAGATATACAGCCCCAGCCAAATCAGCACCGCCGCCATGCATAGCAAGCCGGAGCGCCACCACAGCCCCGCATGGCGTGTATCACGCAGCCCGAGGCCGATGCAGGCAGACGCTTCCCGGAAAGCCTGTGACCAGGTGTGCAGTGTGTTTTTCAAGGCAGGCAAGCTCCGCAATCAGGGGACGGATACGGCGATCCGCATGTTGCTGATTGTACATGGACGAGTCCGGCGCACGGCTAGGCAAACTCTGTTAAGGCATCGCAATAGCTCCTTGGACCATGCGACAGATACTGGGCGATGGCTGGACACCAGGATACCCAATGAATCTTCGACTACTCACCGTGACAATGCTCTCGTTCCATATCGCCTGCGCACTGGCGGCCGACATTACACCGTCCAATGCACCCAGGCCCTTGCGCGGCAACTATCAACTCTACGGTGGCACTTTGTCGGAAATGCTGCCGCCCATGTCCGGCGACAAGAACGTGGCGTTCATGCTGACGGGGCCGGCGGCGAAAGACCTGTTCCTGCAGATCGGGCCGGACATCGCCAAGGAAAATGCCTGCAGCGAGGCAAGGGACTACCGCGAGCGCCGCCGCGGGGATTTATCGTGCGTGCGCATGAAAAACGAAGGCTACCGCTGTTATTTCGGAATCGACCTGAAGACCGGGAAAGGCATGCACGGCGCGATCTGCTAGCTCAGGCGCCTTCGCCACCCCGCAGGGGAAGGCGCCTGACCCATCAACATTACATCATCAAAAATCCACGTTCGCCGACAGCCACAATCTGCGCCCATCCATATTGTTCACATAGCGGCTGGCATACGTCAGCGTCGGCGCCGCGCTGGCGCGGTACGGCTGGTAGTCGATAAAGTCCTTGTTGAGCAGATTGTACACGGCGGCGTTCAGGGTCACTTTTGGCGTCACCTGATAGCTGGCGCCCAGGTGCAGCATGGTGTAGCCCTTGTAGTCGCCCAGCGCGGCCTTGGCGGCGCGGGTCGAGGCCGAGGTGCCGGGGTCGCGGAAGCGGTCGCTGCGGTATTCGGCGCGCAGCCAGCTCTTCCATTCACGCGTGATATCCCACGTCAGGCGCGCGTTGACGGCGTGTTTCGGCGTGTCGCCCAGCGGCTGGCCGGCGTTGCTGCCGCTCTTCTGCTCGCTTTCCGTGTAGGTGTAGTTGGCCATGGCGGCCACCGTCTTGCCGAGCGGGAAGCGGGTGTTCATTTCCACCCCGCGCGTGATGGCCTCGTCGACGTTGATCGACTGGCCGAAGGCGTCGACATTTGGCCAGCTGCCGAAGCTGACGCATCCTGGACGGTTCGGCGACGGGCGGTAGCTGCAATTGACGAGGCCGGTGCCGGTGGTGATCTTGTCCTTGAACTCGTTGTTGAACACGGAAAAACTGGCGGTCCAGCCGGCCAGGTTATCAAAATAGGCGCCCAGCTCGGTGGTGGTGCTGGTTTCCGGTTTCAGGCCGGGGCTGCCGACCAGCGGGATCGTGCCCTGGCCGCCGAAGCCGTTGATGCCGGGCGACAGCTGCTCGACGCGTGGCGTCTTGTAACCCTTGCTGAGGCCGCCCTTGACGGTCCAGTTTGGCGTCGCATTCCAGACCGCGTAGCCACGCGGGCTGGTCTGGCCGCCGAAGATGCTGTGGTCGTCATAGCGCGCGCCCAGGGTCAGCGCAAAACTTTCCAGCAAGCGCCATTCGTCTTCCGCGAACAGGGCTTTTTGCGTGAATTCGAAGGTCTTTGGTGCCACGCCGTCCGTCATCTCGGCCTTCCACCACTGCGCGCCGATGGTCGACATGTGATTGCCCCATGGCAGTACCAGCTTGGTGTCGAAGACCTTGCTTTCCACTTCCAGCGTGCGGGCGCTGCCGGCCACGGCGCCTGGCGTGCCCGGCGGTATGGTGCGGCCCAGGGTTTCCGTCTTGTTGACCATATAGCTGCTGTCCAGGGTGCCGAAGCCCAGGCGGCCCGTGTGCGACAGGGTCCACTGGTCGCGGTTGTACTTCTGCTCGGGGCCGTAGCCGCCCTGCACTGTCTGCGTGCCGACCTGGCCGTTCGAGTTGTCATAGGTCTGGCGGCCCGCTTCGGCGTCCAGGGTAATGGTATGAAAACGGTTCGGCGTGAACGCCAGGCGGCCGCCGAAGTTTTCCACGTCGGAACGCACCGGGTTGGCGCCCATTCTTGCAGGCTCGTCCGTGCCGGCCTGCGTTGGTTGGCGGATGCTGGCCGCGTCACGGCGCTGCTTGCTGCCGCGCAGCGACAGGCCCAGGGTATCGGCGACGATCGGGCCGCTCAGGTAAAACTTGCCGGCCTTGACGTCGCCGAACGACGATTCCTGCTGCACGGTGTAATCGGCGCCAACCGAGCCGAGCCACTTCTTGCCCACCTTGCGCGTGATGATATTGATCACGCCGCCCATGGCGTCGGAGCCGTACAGGGTCGACATCGGGCCACGGATAATCTCGATGCGTTCGATGGCCGCCAAGGGTGGCATAAAGCTCGTCTGCGTGCCGCCGAAACCGTTCGGCGTGACATTGCCGGCCGCATTCTGGCGCCGGCCGTCGATCAGGATCAGGGTGTAGTCGCTGGGCATGCCGCGGATGCTGATGTTCATGCCACCCGTCTTGTCGCCGGCCGCGCCGACGTCGATGCCTTCCACGCTTTCCAGCGCCTGCGTCAGGTTGCCGAAGCGCTCGCGCGACAGTTCATCGCGGGTCAGCACGGTGATCGAGGCGGGTGCCTGCTTGATGTCCTGCTCGAAACCGGCGGCCGAGACCACCACTTCGGGCATGCTCTCGGCGGACGTATCCTGGGCAAAAGCGGGTGTGCTGGACAGGGCTGCCAGGCTCAGGGCGAGCGTGGTCAGGCGTGGCATGGTGCGGGTGCGATGAAACATTCAATCTCCGGGATGGTTGTGGGTATTAACTTTTAAGAATAGGAATCATTTACAATCGATGGTGCAAAGAAGTTCTTAAGAGGTTCTTAACAAGTTGTATTGAAGACACATGCGCATATTGCTGACAGAAGACGACCCGCAACTGGGCCGCGCCACCCAGATCGGCCTGGAACAAGGCGGCCACGCGGTCGACTGGGTCACCTCGGCCGAGCAGGCCCACATGGCGGTGCGGCTGCATGAGTACGGCTGCATCCTGCTGGACCTGGGCTTGCCCGGCCAGGACGGCATGGACGCGCTGGCCATGCTGCGCACGCGCGGCTACCAGGGCGCGATTTTGATCGTCACGGCGCGCGACAATGTGGCCGGGCGCATCGCCGGCCTGGACGCGGGCGCCGACGACTTTATCGCCAAGCCATTCGACCTCGACGAGCTGGCCGCGCGTATCCGCAGCGCCTGCCGGCGCGCGGCCGGCCGTGTGCGCGAACACCTGGTCCATGGCGACCTGGTACTCGATATCGCCGAGCGGCAAGTGACGCAAGCGGGCAAGCCGGTAGCGCTGACCCTGAAGGAATTTCGCATCCTGCAGATGCTGGTGGAACAAAGCGGGCGCATCCTGAGCCGCGAACAGCTGGAAAAGAATCTGTACAGCTGGGGCGAGGAAGTGGAAAGCAATGCGATCCAGGTGCATATCCACCACCTGCGCAAGAAACTCGGGCGCGGCCTGATCCGCACCGTGCATGCGGTCGGCTATTGCAGCGACAAGCCTGCGTCAATCATGGCCGCATGAGGGCCGGCAAAAGCTGGTCGCTGCGGCGCACCCTGCTGGCGGTGCTGCTGGGGCTCACCATCCTGCTGTGGGGCAGCAGCGCGGCCATCGTCTACGTGGAAGCGCAGCAGGAAAGCGCCGAACTGTTCGACCAGTCGCTGGTGGAAACCGGGCATCTGCTGCTGTCGCTGGTGGAGAACGATTTGCGCAATCGCGGCAAGCAGGCGACCATCGACCTGCCGATGCGCGGCTATCCGAATCCGCATCATTACCTGCGCTTCAAGGTACGCGACGCGCAGCAGAACGTGCTGTACCGCAACGACGGCGCCCTGAACACCTCGCTGTCGCGCAGCGCGCCCGATGGACTGTCATGGACCACCATCGACGGCCAGCAATGGCGCTTGTTCGTGTTGTGGGATGCGCCGCGCCAGCTGCAATTGCTGGTTCTTGAGCCCACCAGCCACCGCGACGATATCAGCAGCCGCTTTTTCTACAAGATCGCCGTGTTCGGCGCGCTGCTGGTGGCCTTGGCGACGTTTGTCATCTGGTGGAGCATCAACCGCGTGTTTCGCGTGCTGCGCGATTCGGCCCTGGAAGTGGCCGCGCGCACGCCGAACGACCTGGGCGACGTCAGCCTGCAGGGCGTGCCGAGCGAAGTGCATCCGCTGCTGCTGGCGATCAACCGCCTGTTCGGCCGCGTTCGCCACACGATGGAATACGAGCAGCGCTTTACGGCCGACGCGGCGCACGAACTGCGCACGCCGCTGGCCGCCATCAAGACCAATCTGCAAGTGCTGCAGCGTGCCCGCAGCCCGGAAGAGCGCGATGAATTCATCGCCGGCCTGGGCATCAGCGTGGAGCGCGCCAGCCGGCTGGTCGATCAGCTATTGACCCTGGCGCGGCTCGACCCGCAAGCCGGGCCATCAATGCAACCGCGCGCGATGGATCTGGCCTCGCTGCTGGCCGACGAAAAGAAGCACTGGCAGGCTCTGTGCGCGCAAAAGGGCCTGGCCTTGCAGCTCGATCTGCAAGCGGCGCCCTGCCTGCTGGAACCGGACAGCATGCGCATGCTGCTGCGTAACCTGGTAGACAACGCGATGCGCTATACGCCAGCGCCGGGCAATATCACGATTGCCTGTGGCCGGCAGGACAGCGCGAGTTTCCTGCGCGTGAAGGATACGGGACCTGGCATTCCGGCCGAGCTGCGTGAACGCGTGTTCGAGCGCTTCGTGCGCCTGGCCGGCGCGCACCTGCCCGGCAGCGGGCTCGGACTGTCGATCGTGCGGCGCATCGCCGACAGCCATCAGGCGATCATCACGCTCGACGCGGGCGAAAATAATCAGGGGCTGGCGGTGACGGTACGGTTTCCGCCAGCCTGAAAGTCTTCAGGAGATATTCTGCCGGCGCGCCAGCGGCACATATTCGCCGGGCAGGCCGGCTGTTTCCAGCGCATCGGCAAACGCCAGCAGGAACTTGGCCGGACCATGTTCCGACACCAGCAGCGAGGCGCCCTTGTGCCGCAGCAGTTTCAATACTTCCTGCTGGTGCGCCTGGTATTCGGGCGAATGGCCGTAAAAGGTCTGGTACATTTCCAGCGTTTCCATGGCCTTGGCGGCCAGGATGAATTCGGGTTTGTCCATGATATCTCCTGGTGGTGATGTCGAAAGGAATACGTAGTCATCATACGCCCGAACCCGGCCGGCCATCAACACGGCGCGGCACCTGTGCCGTGATGATGTCGGACAGGGCTTCGATATTGATGGGCTTGACCAGATAATGATCAAAGCCGGCCGCGCCTGCCAGGTCGAACTGGCCCAGCTGGCTGTAGCCGGAAGCGGCGATAAAACACGGGAACGGCGCCGTCAGGGCCGCGCGCGCCGAACCGATGACCTGGTAGCCATCCATGCCGGGCAGGCCGATATCGCAGATCACCACGTCATACGGCGCATCGAGCACGGCCCGCAGCCCGCTGGGGCCGTCCAGGCGCACATCGACCTGGTGGCCATCCTGCTCCAATAACAGCGCCAGCAATTCCGCCGCATCGGCGTTGTCTTCGATCAGCAATATGCGCCGTGGCAAGGCCGTCGCCGGCGGCGCGGGGGCGCCGATGGCGCCCGGCATGGGCAGCGGCGACAGTGGCAACTTCAGGATGAACTGGCTGCCCAGGCCCACGCCCGCGCTGACCACATCGACCGTGCCGCCATGCAATTGCGTCAGGGTGCGCACCAGCGACAGGCCGATGCCCAGCCCGCCCTGGGCCCGTTCCAGCGAGCGATAACCCTGGGTGAACAGGTCGAAGATGAACGGCTGGGTGTCGGGCGCAATGCCGGCGCCGTCGTCGCTGACGGTGATGTCCACCAGCGCGCCATTGCGTTTGGCAACGATATCGATATGGCCGAATTCCTGCGTGAATTTGCTGGCATTGTTCAGGAGATTGGCAAACACCTGGGTCAGGCGCACCAGGTCGGCCTCGATCAGCAGCGGCTCGTCCCGCAGGCTCAGGCTCAGCACCTGCTGGCGCTTGTCGATGTTCGCCTGTCCCGCTTCCACGGCGCTGGCCAGGATATCGCTGAGCAGCAGCGGCAGCAGTTGCAAGGTGATCTTGCCGCTGCTGACGCGCGAGGCGTCGAGCAGGTCGTCGATCAGGCGCGCCATATGGCTCACCTGCCTGCCGATCACGCCGTGCACATGGGCCAACACCGGGTCGAGCGCGACTTTCTTGCCCAGCAAGTCATTGGCCATCGCCAGCGGTTGCAAGGGATTGCGCAATTCGTGGGCCAGCATCGCCAGGAATTCGGTCTGGCGCAGGGACGCGGCCTCGGCGCTGGCCCGCATGGCTTGCGAGCTCGCGTCATGGGAAGGTGATTCAGCAGGCGATGCGGCAGGCGCATGCCCCGCATCGGGTGGAAGCGCAGTGTGGTGCATGATGGCGGATGATCGGTTTGTGTGGGCAAACCTGGAAAACTACTCTTCGCCCATCGGCGCTCACTGGGCATCGCCGTGCACGTCAGCTCGATTGCTGCAAACGGTGTATGTTGCACTTACGCCCACACCATACTCTCTTTCAACGCAAGCCAGAGTTATTTATGGTGTTTGCCGCGCAATGGCACGCGGTGGCGGGGGCCAGGAATCGGCGCTCGGGTAAGATGGACGCCTTTGCCTCTTCGCTTCCAGGATTTGCCCATGCCACATTTACGAACCGCCCTGCCCTGGCTGCGTGCCATGGCCCTGGCCTTGCCGCTCGCGTCCTTGAGCGCGTGCGCCAGCCCGCCCGCGCCCGAAACGCTGTTCGTGGCGACCTCGCTGACGGCGCCGCACTCGTTCACCAAGGGCATCGAAGGGCCGGCGGTCGATGCGGACGGCAATATCTACGCCGTCAATTTCGCGCGCCAGCAAACCATCGGCAAGGTCACCCCGGATGGCAAAGCAGAGGTGTTCGTCACCCTGCCCGGCGCCAGCATCGCCAACGGCATCCGCTTCGGTAGCCGTGGCCAGATGTACTTGGCCGACTATATCGAGCACACGATTTACGTGGTCGACCCGCTCACGCGCGTGATTACCATCCACGCGCGCGATGGCCGCATGACGCAGCCCAACGATATCGCCATCACGCAGGACGACGTGCTGTATGCGAGCGATCCGAACTGGAAGGAAAACACCGGCCGCGTGTGGCGCATCGCGCGCGACGGCACCGTCACCCTTGCGCTGGATACCATGGGCACGGCGAATGGCATCGAGGTCAGCCCCGATGGCAAGACCTTGTATGTAAATGAAAGCGTGCAGCGCAATATCTGGGCCTACGATATCGGCGCCGATGGGGCTTTGAGCGGCAAGCGATTGTTCCAGCGCTTCGACGATTTCGGCATGGATGGCATGCGGGTCGACGTGGACGGCAACCTGTACGTGACGCGCTACAGCAAGGGCACGGTGGTCAAGCTGTCACCGCAGGGCAAGCTGCTGCGCGAGATCACGGTGCCGGGCGCCAAGCCCAGCAACATCAGCTTCGGCGGCCCGGACGGACGCACCGCGTATGTGACGGAAGTGGTGCAAGGACGGTTGCTGCAGTTCCGGGTGGACCGGCCGGGGCTGGAGTGGCAACGGGGGCAGGAACGCAAGGCGCATGGGTTGGCAGTGCCTGCTCAATAAGCCAACGGCAGATGCTGGGGTCAGACCCTCAGTGCCGCTAACGCAAAGGTCATTGCCAACAGTGACGGGGGTCTGACCCCGGATTTCGGTTGGGTTTAACGAGGAATCACCCGCTCTTGCTTCAACCGGTCAAACAAGTTGAAAAACGCTTCCGGCGTATCCTGGTAATCGAGGAAACCGGCCTTGCGGCTCTTGCCCATGTCGGTCATCACCTCCATCGGCCGGCCAAGGTCGGCGTCGGTATGCCACCATGAGGCGAGGCGGCTGACATCGACTTCCACCAGGCCATGCTGCTGCGCGATGGCGCGCCACTGTTCGGCCGCGCCGTCCATGCGGCCGGCCAGCGGCGACATCGTTGCTGGCAAATCCGCCGCTTCGATACCGAAATAAGCGGCCAGGCGCGGCCACAGCCACTTCCAGCGGAACACGTCGCCGTTGACGATATTGAAGTCCTGGTTCGCCGCGGCCGGGCTTTCGGCGGCCCATGCCAGCTGGCGCGCGATCTGGCCGGCGTCGGTCATGTCGGAGATGCCGTTCCACTGCGCCGACGAACCGGGAAACACGAAAGGCTGGCCGCTGGCCTTGCACAGGTTCGCATACACGGCCAGGGTCAGGCCCATGTTCATGGCGTTGCCCAGCGCGTAGCCGATAATCGTGTGCGGACGGTGCACGCTCCACGTAAAACCGAATTTTTCAGCCGCTTCGAACAGGCGGTCTTCCTGCTCGTAATAAAAATTCTCGACATCCTGGCGGCCCTGCTCTTCGCGGAACGGCGTGACCGGCACCGAGCCCTTGCCGTAGGCGTCGAACGGCCCCAGGTAGTGCTTCAGGCCAGTCACCAGCGCGGCGTGGCGCAAGTGGCCATTCGGTCCCAGGGCGGCCAAGACATTGGCGACCATGGCGCCGTTGACGCGGATATTTTCTTTTTCGTTTTCCTGGCGCGCCCAGGCCGTGAAGAAGACATGGCTGGCGTCGACATTGGCCAGGCCGGCGGCAACGGCCGCGGCATCGGTGGCGTCCAGCTGCAAGGCTGCGCAGCCTGCCGGCACGGGGGTACGGCCGCGCGACACGCCGGTCACCTGCCAGCCCTGTGCCAGCAGGTGGGTCGCCAGGTTGCTGCCGATAACGCCGCTGGCGCCGATAATCAATGCGTGCTTGTTCATAAGCTCTCCAGTATAAAAAACCATCATATACCGGACAGGAATTCTTATCCGCGATACTATTTCAGACCATTCATGAAAAATATTCTGCAATCATGTCCGATCATTTGAAAGGCATCGCGCCGTTCCTGGCCACCGCCGACGCCGGCAGTTTTACGAAAGCGGCCGAACGCCTGCACCTCACCAGTTCCGCCGTCAGCAAGAGCGTGGCGCGGCTGGAAGAGCGCCTCGGCGTGATCCTGTTCGAACGCAGCACGCGGCGCTTGAAACTGAGCAGCGCGGGCCACGCCTATTACGCCACCTGCAAACGCGTGCTGCAGGAATTGAGCGATGCGGAAGGCGTGCTGGCCGAGCAGGAAGGCGAACTGGCGGGCACGGTGCGCATCGGCGTGCCGGCGTCTTACGGGCGCATGCGGGTGATGCCGGCGCTGATCGCTCTGTGCGAAAAATACCAGCGGCTGCAGCCGTCGATCGCCTTCAGCGACCGCTTTGTCGACCTGTTCGAAGAGCGCATCGATATCGCCGTGCGCATCGGCGCGCCGGGCCATTGGCCGGCCGCATTGGGACAACTGCATCTCGGTGAAGAACGCCTGATCTTTTGCGCGGCGCCCGCCTACCTGGCGCGGCGCGGCACGCCTGTCGACATCGAGGAACTGGAGCGGCACGACTGCATCGCCTATGGCCGTGGCGACGGCACGGCGGCGCCGTGGCTGTTTGTGGAAGAAAATAGCGTGGAGCGGCGCGTGGTGACGCCGCGTTTGATCGTGGGCGACGCCGAAGCGCAGACGGCCGCCGTGCTGGCCGGCCTGGGCATCGCGCAGCAGGCGACCTGGCTGCTGCGCGAGCAATTGGCCAGCGGCGCCATCGTCGAAGTATTGCCGGCTTTTGCCACGCCAGGCTTGCCGCTCTACCTGGCGTGGCCGCTGGCGCGCCAGCTGACCAGCAAGACCGGCACGCTGCTGCAGGAACTGAAGCAGCGCCTGTCAATTGACAATTAATCAATCAACGATTAATACAGCACGTTCTTCGCTTCCGGCAGGTCGACATTGGCCTTGGTAACGATCACCACGCCGGTGTTGACGAACGGGTCGACTTTCTTGCCTTCGATCAGGCTGACGATGGTTTTCACGCCCAGCGCGCCCATCGAGTAGGAGCCTTGCACGGCGGTTGCGTACAGGGTGCCGTCCTTGACGAAGTTTTTCAGGTCTTCATTGCCGTCGAAGCCGACACCGATCACCTTGCCGGCCTTGCCCGCCTGCGCAAGCGCGCGGCCCATGCCGACGGCCGTCGGTTCGTTGGCGCCGAAAATGCCTTTCAGGTCAGGGTTCGAGGCCAGCACGTCGGTGGTCTGGTTCAGCGCGGTGGCCATCTGCGACTGCGAATAATAGGTGCCGACGATCTGCAGCTGCGAGTTCTTTTCGATATAGCGCTTGAAGCCGCCCACGCGGCCCGTCTCCGAACCGGCGCCGGCCACATACGACATCACGGCGATCTTGCCGGTCTTGCCGACCTGCGAAATCAGCGCCTTGGCGCTGGCCTCGCCGGCCGCTTCATTGTCGGTCGACAGGAACGACTGGTAATAACGCTTGCCGCTGTCGGCCACCAGCGAATCGATCAGCACCACCGGAATCTTCGCTTCCCACGCTTTTTTCAGGGCCGGCACCAGCGCGTCCGGGTCCGAGGCGGCCAGCACGATGCCGGCCACTTTGCGGGTGACGGCGTTTTCCACCATGCTGACCTGGTCGGCAATGGCGGACTCCGAGGCGGGGCCCTGGAAGGTCAGGTTGTAGCCTTTGGCGTCGGCCGCGCTGGCGGTCGCGCCCTTTTTGACGTTCTGCCAGTAGTTCGAGTTCGTCGTCTTGACGATCACGGCGATCTCTTTCGGCGCCGCGAATGCGGCGCTGGTGCTCAGGGCAAATGCTGCGGTCATGAGACCGAGCGAGATGGTTTTGATGGTTTTCATTGTCGTCCTCGTTTAATTATAGATTTAATGGATATGACTTCAGGTCTCACTAACTCACTAACAGTGCTGCTTCAGGCGCGGTTGCGCTTCTGATCGATCCAGACGGTCAGCAAGATGACCAGTCCGATAATGATTTGCTGGATAAAACTCGATACGCCGTTCATGTTCAGGCCATTGCGCAAAATGCCGATCACGAAGGAGCCGATGACGGTGCCGGAAATGGTGCCGATGCCGCCGATCAGCGAGGCGCCGCCGATCACCGCGCTGGCAATCGCATCGAGTTCATACATCACGCCTTCGTTCGGCTGCGCCGTCACCAGGCGCGACATCAGCACGCAGCCGGTCAGGCCCGACAAGGCGCCGGACAGGGTGTACACCAGCAAGGTCACGCGGCCCACCTTGACGCCCGACAGGCGCGCCGCTTCGGCGTTCGAGCCCACGGCATAGATATGGCGGCCAAAGGTGGTGCGGCTGAGCATGATGGACACGGCCACGGCGATCACCACCATCAGCACCACCGGATACGGAATGCCGGGGAAAACCACTTCGGGAAAGGTGCCGCCCGTGTCGCGCTCGATGCGCCACAGCACGCCGTTACCGAGTTCGCCGAACGATTCGCCCAGGCCCGAAATGGCGCGCGCACCGGTCACCTGCAAGGCCAGGCCACGGGCGATCAGCATCATGCCCAGGGTGGCGATAAACGGCGGCAGTTTGAGTTGCGTGATGCAGAAACCGTTGACGGCGCCGCACATGGCGCCCACCACGATGCCGCCCAACATGGCGACCGGCACCGGGATGCCGCTCTTGACCAGCATGGCGGCGGCCACGCCCGCCAGCGCCAGCACCGAGCCGGAACTCAAGTCGATGCCGCCGGTGATGATGACGCAGGTGGCGGCGATACCGAGATACGCAATCGAGGTCACCTGCAGCGCCACGCTCATGCCATTGCTGACCGAGAAAAACGCGTCGCTGGTCAGCGAAAACACCAGCAGCAGCAAGGACAGGCTGCCCAGCGCGGCAAATTTTTGGATCAGTTCTTTATTCATTTTTTTATGGCTTTCTGATGTTAATGCATTGCTGCCTGGCGGCCCGATGCGAGATGCATGATTTCTTCCTGCGACGACTCGCGCGTGTTGACGATGCCGCTGATGCGCCCTTCGTGGAACACGGCGACCCTGTCCGTCATGCCCATGATCTCGGGCAGCTCGGAGGTGATCAGGACCACGCCGATACCCTCGGACGCCAGCTTGTCGAGCAACTGGTAAATCGCGAACTTGGCGCCCACGTCGATGCCGCGCGTCGGTTCGTCGAAGAAGATGATTTTCGATTCGCGGTACAGCCATTTGCTGATGACGATCTTCTGCTGGTTGCCGCCCGACAGATTGCGCGCGATCTGCTTCGAGGTCGGCGTCTTGATGCCCAGCGCGGCGATATATTTCTTCGCCACCGCCTCTTCCTTGGCAAAGTCGATAAAGCCGAAACGGTTCGACAGCGCCGAGACATTGGTGAGGGTCAAATTGGCCGCCACCGACATGCGGATCGCCAGGCCATGGCTCTTGCGGTCTTCGGACAGGTAGGCGATGCCATGGTCGATGGCGTCGATCGGCGAGTCGATCACCACTTCCGTGTCGCCCAGGTGGATGGCGCCGCTGGTGAGCGGATCGGCGCCGAAAATGGCGCGCGCCACTTCCGTGCGCCCTGCTCCCATCAGCCCGGAAAAGCCGAGGATTTCGCCGCGCCGCAAGTCAAAGCTGAGCGGGCCGAACACGTCCTTGCGGTGTAAATCCGTCACGCGCAGCAGCACGTCACCGGTCGGTGTCGAGTACCGCTCGGGGAATTTTTCGTCCAGCGTGCGGCCGACCATCTTCGCCACGATGGCGTCGAGCGAGATCGCATGAAAGTCGTCGGTGCTGACAAATTTTCCGTCGCGCAGCACCGTCACCCGGTCGATAATATGCTGCATCTCTTCCAGCCGGTGCGAGATATACACCACGCTCACGCCATTGCGCTTCAGTTCATTGATGATCTCGAACAGCTGGCCCGTTTCGCTTTCCGTCAGCGACGAAGTCGGCTCGTCCATGATCAGCACTTCCGTGTTCAGCGACAGGGCCTTGGCGATCTCCACCATCTGCTGCTGCGCACACGACAGGTTCTTCACCAGCTGGCGCGGATCGATGCGCAGCTTGAGGCGGTCCAGCAGGGCCTGCGCATCGGCACGCATCTTCTTGCGGTCGATGAAAAAGCCGCGCACCGGTTCGCGCGCCAGGAAAATATTCTCGGCCACGCTCAGATGCGGAATCAGATTGAGTTCCTGGTGGATGATGGCGATGCCGGCCGCTTCCGCGTCGACGCTGCTGCCAAAGCTGCACACCTTGCCCTTGTAGACCAGTTCCCCCTCGTCGGCCTGGTACACGCCGCTCATCACTTTCATGAGGGTGGACTTGCCGGCGCCATTTTCGCCGCACAGCGCATGCGCTTCGCCGCGGCGCAGGCTGAAGCTGACATTGTCGAGCGCCAGCACGCCGGGAAAGCGTTTGCTGACGCTATTGAGCGCCAGTATCTCTTCGGATTGATTCATGGTGTGTCTCCTCCACTCCACTGCGATTTAACGGCGCGCCGATGTCTGTGCATCGTGTACACGCGCCGGTCCTGCTTCTTTAACCGTCGATCAGTTCCGGATTCCAGGCATGCACGGTCTGCTGCTGTTCACCGAGGCCGCTGATCCCCAGGCGCATGGTGTCGCCCGGTTTCAGATACACGGCAGCCGGTTTCTGGCCCATGCCCACGCCAGGCGGCGTGCCGGTGCTGATGATGTCGCCCGGGTACAGGGTCATGAAGCGGCTGATATAGCTGACCAGGTTGGCCACGCCGAACACCATGGTTTTGGTATTGCCGTCCTGGACGCGCTTGCCGTTTACTTCCAGCCACAGGCCCAGGTTTTGCGGATCCGCCACTTCGTCGGCGGTCACCAGCCAGGGACCGATCGGGCCGAAGGTATCGCAGCCCTTGCCCTTGTCCCACTGGCCACCGCGCTCCAGTTGATACTCGCGTTCGGACAGGTCGTTCACCACGCAGTAGCCGGCCACGTGCGACAGCGCATCGGCTTGCGACACATAGCGCGCGGTGGTGCCGATCACCACGCCCAGCTCCACTTCCCAGTCGCTCTTTTTCGAATCCTGCGGCATCACCACCGCATCGTTGGCGCCGATCACGGCGCTGGTGGCCTTCATGAACAGCACCGGTTCGGCCGGCACCGCCATGCCCGATTCGGCCGCATGGTCGGCGTAGTTCAGGCCCACGCACAGGAACTTGCCCACGCCGCTCCATGGCGGCGCGATGCGGCCAGGGTTGGTCACCACCGGCAGGCTGTCGATATCGACGGCGGCCAGGGTGGCGAGATTATCTTTGCTCAAAGTCGCAGCGGTAATATCGGGCAGCACGCCGGACAGGTCGCGCACGGCGCCGTTGGAGTCGATCAGTGCCGGTTTTTCAGCGCCCTTGGCGCCATAACGCATCAGTTTCATGTATGTCTCTCGTTGTTGTAGTGATTAATTTGACCAACCGCCATCGATGACGTGCACCATGCCGGTGGTAAAGGCCGATTCGTCGGAAGCCAGGTAGACCGCCAGTGCGGCGATTTCATCGGCCTTGCCGACCCGGCCCATCGGCTGGCGCGCGACAAACGCGGCTTGCACGGTTTCCACGCTGACGCCTGTCGCTTCGGCCTGGGCGGCGATGCGATCCTTCAGCGATGGCGACTCGATGGTGCCGGGGCAGATCGCATTGCAGCGGATGCCGCGCGTGACAAAGTCCGCCGCCACCGATTTGGTCATGCCCACCACGGCCGCTTTCGAGGTGCCGTAGATAAAGCGGTTTGGCGCACCCTTCACGCTGGACGCCACCGACGACATATTGACGATGGAGCCGGCGCCTTTTTCCAGCATGCCCGGCAGGACGGCACGCATCAGGCGGTACATCGAGCGGGCGTTGATCTCGAACGAGCGGTCCCAGGCCGCGTCGTCGCATTCGAGGATGGTGCCGCCATCGACGAAACCGGCGCAGTTGAACAGGATATCGACCGGGCCGATTTCGCCCACCAGCGCGGTAATGGCCGCGCCATCGGTCACGTCGAGCAGGCGCACGCTGCAGCCGGTCGCTTCTTTCAGCGCGTCGAGCTGGGCCTGGTTGATATCGGTGGCGATCACGGTCGCGCCTTCGCGCACAAAGGCTTCGGCGGTGGCGCGGCCGATGCCCTGGCCGGCGGCGGTCAGTAGTGCGGTTTTGCCTTGTAGTCTGGCGGTCATTTCTGTCTCCTTTTATTTTTCTGTGCCGGGAAGCTTTTTCACCCAACACCTTAAATGCTGGGGTCAGACCCGGCGGGTCTGACCCCGGATTTTTGCTAACTGACGTGGAATACCTGTTCCATCATCGCCCAGTGTTCCCCCTCGGCGCGCGAAGCCAGCGGTTCCTGGCATGGTGCGCAGAAGGTCCACCAGCGCTGCGTTTCGGGGTCGTCGGCAATCGCGGCCATATCCGCCGCAAAATTCTCGCCGTGGTATTCCCAGTAACCGAACAGCAGGTTTTCCGGCTCGCGCAGGAAGATCGAATAGTTCCTGACGTGCGCTTGCGCCAGCCGGTCCAGTACCTGCGGCCAGACGGCCGCGTGCAGCGTTTTATATTCAGCGATGCGGTCCGGCGCGATGCCGATGACCATGCCCATTCTTTGCATGACGGTTCCTAAGCGAGACTGTAAAAACGGCGTGCATTGAGGCCGAAAATATCGTTCCGGTCCTGCTGGCCCAGGTGCGCCAGCAAGCTTTCGCTGGCGGCCAGCCAGGCGCCGTAGCCGCCGGCCAGGTCCACCACCGGCCAGTCGCTGCCCCAGATCACGCGCTGGGCGCCGAATACTTCCAGCACATGCGACACATAGGGGCGCAGGTCGTCGACGCTCCAATCGGGTTTTGCTTCCGTCACCAGCCCGGACAGCTTGCAGTGCACATTCGGCAGCGCGGCCAGTTGCGCCATATCCTCGCGCCAGTGGCCAAATTGAGCGTCGGCAATCGGCGGTTTGGCCGCATGGTCGATCAAGATGGCAAGCAGCGGATAATCACGCGCGCATTGCAGCAACGCCGGCAGATGGCGCGGCAACACCAGTGCGTCCAGCCGCAAGCCGTGTTCCACCATGGCGTTCAAGGCGGGCGCCAGCACGGGATTGGCGATCCACTGCTCGTCGTCCAGGTCCTGCAGCATCGGGCGCAGGCCTTTCAGCTTTTTGTTCGATGCCAGGCGGGCAATCGCGGCCGGTGCATCGGGCGCCAGCAGATCGGTCCAGCCCACCACGGCGCGGATAAAGTCGGCGCGCTCGGCCAGCGCCAGCAGCCAGTCGGTGTCCACTTCGGATGGCAAGGATTGCACCAATACAGTTCCGGCAACGCCATGTTCGGCCAGCAGCGGCGCCAGGTCTTCCGGCGCAAAATCGCGGTAGATCGCGGCCAGCGATGGCGGCGGCCAGCTACCGGCGCGCGCGGCCAGTTGCCAGCAATGCTGATGGGCGTCGATGCGCATCATGCGGCTCCCTTGGGCAGCGGAGCGCGAGCGTCGAGCAAGCCGGCGCCCTGCAATGCCGTCCACAGGGCGTCTGGTATCGGCGTGGCGAACCAGTCCAGGTTCTGGCGCAGCTGGGCCAGGTCCTGGCCGCCGGGAATACAGGACGCCACGGCCGGATGCGCGAGCGGGAACTGCAGCGCGGCAGCCTGCAGCGGCACGTGGAATTCGCGGCAGATGGCGTCCAGCCGCGCCACGCGCTCAAGGATCTCGGCTGGCGCATCGGCGTAATTGAATTTGCCGTTCCCGGCCAGCACGCCCGAATTGAATGGCCCGCCGATCACGATGGCGTTGCCGCGTACCGCGCACAGATCGAGCAGCGGCGACAGCGAGGCCTGTTCCAGCAAAGTGTAGCGGCCGGCCAGCAGGGTGCAGTCGAGGTCGAATTCGGCCATCGCGCGCAGCACGATCTCGCATTCGTTGACACCGAGGCCCACGGCCTTGACCTGGCCGCTGGCGCGCAATTCGTCCAGCGCGCGAAAGCCGCCACCATCGGTCAACTGGCGCCAGTATTGTTGATCGTGTTCGCCATGCGTGACCCGGCCGATATCGTGCACGAACAGGATATCGATGCGCTCCAACCCCAGGCGCTGCAGGCTGTCATCGTGCGAGCGCAGCACGCCGTCGTAGCTGTAGTCGTACTGGGGGCGGAACGGCAGCGGTGAACAGAAGCCGTCGTCACCGGGGCGCACGGAAGCGTCGGAACGCATCAGCCGGCCGACCTTGGTGCTGATCACGAAGTCATTGCGGGGCCGTTCGCGCAGGGCCGCACCGAGGCGGTGTTCGGACTGGGTGTAGCCATAGTAGGGGGCCGTATCGAAAAAGCGCACGCCGGCATCCCAGGCGCCATCAAGCGTAGCGCGTGCCTGCGCCTCGCTGACCGGCTGGTACAGGCCGCCGAGCGGGGCGCAACCCATGCCGATGCAGGGCAAAGACAGGCCGCCACGTGGCAGCGTCAAGCGTTGAGTGACATCCATGGACTCAGGCCTCAGGCAGCGCGCAGCGGGAAACAGCCTGGCCCCACCGCGTCGAATTGTTTATAGGTCAGTACGAACTCCTGGTGGCCCAGGTCTTCCGAGCGGCTCAGTGCACCGTTGGCCACGTCCAGCACGGCGGCGACGATTTCGGCGCCGACTTCTTCCAGAGTCGCTTCGCCGGTGAGGATCTTGCCGGCATTGACGTCCATGTCGTCGGACAGGCGTTCAAAAGTTTGCGGATTGGCGCAGACCTTGATCACCGGCGAAATGGCCGAGCCGACCACCGAGCCGCGGCCGGTGGTAAACAAGGTGATATGGGCGCCGCAGGAAATCAGTTCGACGATTTCCGCGTTGTCCGATACGTTCGGAAAGCCGAAGCGCGGCTCGCCGTCCGGCACCACGTCGAGCAGGTACAGGCCGCCGCCGGCCGGCTGGTCGCCCGGTTTCAATATGCCGACGATCGGCGAGGAACCGCTCTTGGCGTAGGCGCCCAAGGACTTTTCCTCTTGCGTGGTCAGGCCGCCATCGGCGTTCCCCGGCGAGAAGCTGCCGTGGCCCATGATGGTGTAGTAGCGCGCGGCCTTGGCCACGGTTTCGACGATGGCGTTGCCCAGGGCCGGGCTGACGGCGCGCCGCTGCATATGGTATTCGCAGCCCACCAGTTCGCCCGTCTCTTCAAAAATGCAGGGACTGCCGGCCGCGATCAGGGTGTCGAAGGCGACGCCGACGGCCGGGTTGGCGCTGATGCCGCTGGTGCTGTCGGAGCCGCCGCAGATGGTGGCCACCACCAGTTCGTCGATCCCCATCGGCACGCGTACCTGCTGCGCCAGATGTTCCAATGCCCAGCCGATCCACTCGACGCCGCTGCTGACGCTGGGGCGGGTGCCGCTGTTTTCCTGGATGGTAATCGTATGCACGGGGCGGTCGCTGTCGGCCACCGCACTGCTCAAACCATATTTGTTGAAGCCTTCGCAGCCGAGCGACACCAGCAGCACCGCGCCCACGTTCGGATGCGTCAGCAGGCGGCGCATCACCTGGTCCGCGTATTCGTTCGGGAAGCAGCCCGTAAAGCCGATCAGGTGCACCGGCTGGCCGGGAAAGGCGTTGACCATCAGGCGCGCCACGTGGTGGGCGCATTCGACCATATAGGCCACCACCACGATATTGCGGATGCCCTTGCGGCCGTCGGCGCGCAGGTAACCCGACAAAGCGGGAGTTGTCGTTGGAGCGTTCATTGTTTGGCGTCCTTGTCCAGGAAATGGTGGCCGTCCTGGCCCAGGGTAAACGTGGGGATGTAATCGCTTTCCAGGTTGTGCGTATGGATATGCTCGCCGATGGCGACCGGCACCGTGATGCTGCCGATCAGGGCGCCGTAGCGCAGCACTTTGTCGCCGACGGCCAGCGCGCGGCGCGCCACCTTGTGGCCGATCAGGATATTTTGCGTCAGGGTGACGTTCACGCCATCGATGGTGACGATGTCGCCGCTGGCCAGCGCGGTGCGCGCGATCATGCAATTGTCTTCGGGCGACATCAGCAGCAGGCTGGAGACTGGGGTAGCGTGGCTCATTGCGCGCCCTCCCCGGCAACGCCGGCGCTTACGACTGCGCCAGTTTTTCGCGCGTGCCGATCGACGACAGCATGGTGCTGCGCGAGGAATTGAGGTGCGACTTCATGCACTCGAGCGCCTTCGGTATGTCGTGTTCGGCCAGCGCCCGCAAAATCGCCAGGTGTTCCTGCACCGCGTACTGGTTGCGGCCCTTTTCCTCGCCCTTGTCCCACTGGTAGTGATAGTGAAACACGAACGAGACGATATCGTAGAAGCCCTGCGCGAAGCGGTTGTTCAGCAGGCCGATCAAGAAGGTGTGGAACTCGCGGTCCAGCGCCGGAAACGCATTGTGGCGCGTGTCGATCTTGGCCGCCAGTTTCTCGTGCTGCTTGATCAGCCGCGCCAGTTCCGCATACGCCGGATCGCCGTGCGGCAGATGCGCAAAGTGCTCCACGGCCGCCATCTCGAACATGCGCCGCATGTCCGCCAGCTCGGTGGCGAACGAACGGTCGAACGCGCACAGCCGCCAGCCGCCGCGCGGCTTCTTTTCGATCAGGCCGAAGCGCGAAAAACCGATCAGAAATTCGCGCACGCTGACGGTACTGGCGCCCGCCTCGCGCGCCAGCTCGGCTTCCGAAAACTCGGCGCCCGGCGGCATGTCGCGCTGGTAGACGCGCTCCATCAGCACCTGCTGGATGCGCTCCGCGCCCGATTGCAGCTCGGCGATATCGAAGTAGTCGCCCGGTATCGGTTTCCTCAGCAAACGCCGTTCGGCCGGGCTGCTGATCAACCGCCGCGTCGACAGGTACGCAATCGCGCTGCGGATCGCCGTGCGGCTGCCCTGGCAGATGGTGGTCAGGAACTGCTCCGTCGGCAGCATCTCGCCCACTGCGACATTCTCGGCGAGAAATTGCAACAGCAGATTGGTACTGCGCTTGAAGACGGTGGCCGGTTTTGACATGGATGGGGGTGCTCGCTATGTCGGCGACAGGGAAAGTGGGAGAGTGGGCCATTTTAGTCGATATCGGGTTGGGTCGGCATGCGGACGGGGTCATCATTTTTGAACTCCCGTCGCCAGCAAGGCGCGCAGATGGGGTTGGGCCAGCGTCGGGCACAGCTGCTGCGCCAGCGCCACCACCGGCGCCATGCGGCGGCGGATTTTCTCGCCATGGTTTTGCGCGATATCGGCCAGGCGGTGCGCCAGGAAGGGATTGTTGAAGCGCTCCTTCACCTGTTCCAGGTAAGCGGCGGCGGCTTCGCCTTCGCGCGCGCCCATGGCGGCAAACACGGGCAGCACCTCGGTTTGCCACAGTGCGTCAAGCGCCGCCAGCATGGCGCTGTCCTGCATCGCTTCCCTGACCGTCATCGAGGCGGGGCTGCCCTTTTCCAGCCACAGCTGCGCCAGGTACGTATGACCCAGGTTCAGCAAAAACAGCTTGCGCTGTTCATATTCGCGCAGGCTGGCGGTGACCACCAGTTGCGGGTGGCTGCACGGCAGCACCATGCCCGCTTGCGCTTCGATGGCCCACAGCGCGTATGGTTCGGCCACCGCGCCGATTGGTTCGATGGGCTCCGAGACGATGCGGTCGACCAGGGAATTGATCCACACGCAGCCCGTTTCCAGGTAAGCGATAAAGGCCGCATCGAGTTGCCACTGGCGCGCCAGATTGACGATCAGTTCGCGCAGCACGGTGCCGTTGTCGACCACCAGTTCGCACGGGTAAATCGTCACCGGCGCCGCGCCTTCCGCATAACGACGATGCAGCAGCACCAGCAGCTTGGCGGGAAAACTGTGCGGCGCCACGTCGCCGTCGACGAGGCCCGCATGGTCGGCGTCGGATAATTGGTAGCCTGTGTCGCCGGTATTCGACAGGATCACGCGCGCGGCCACGGCCGCCACACGTACCTGCGGCCAGTCGCTGCCGGTCTGCCACGCTTGCGTGACGGCGTGCACGCGGCGCTCGTCGTCGACTTGCGCGCCGTCCTGCCAGCCGCGGATGCGCACCGGATAGCCGCCGGCCTCACGAAACGCCGCCACCCGCGCCGCGCCCTGGGCGCTATTCGTCGTTTGCACGATGGTGATATTGCCCAGCGCCTGGCCCGTACTTGCAGCCTCGCTGACAAACAGGTCGGCATGCGCCTGCAGGAAGCGGCTGGTGCCGAATTGAAGAATGGGGTTCAGATCACTCATCTCAAACCTCGACGATGGCCTTGATGACGCCGGTCGACGGCTGCATCCAGTGATCGAGCACATTGGTGAACTCGTCGAGCGTGGTGCGGTGCGTGTTGAGCAGCGCGGTCGGCACTTTGCCCGCCTTCATGGCCGCCACCACTTCCTCGAAATCGTCGACGGTGGCGTTGCGGCTGCCCAGCAAGGTGGTTTCGCGCTTGTGGAATTCGGGGTCGGAGAACGACAGGCGGTCGCGCACGATGGACACCAGCACATAAGATCCGCCGTGGGCGACGAAATCGAGGCCGCGTTCCATGGCGGCGATATTGCCGGTGGCGTCGAACACCACGTCGAAGAATTCGCCATCGGTGGCGTTCGACAACTGCTCCTTGTCGCCCTCGCCCAGCTGCACCGTGCGTGTGATGCCCAGCGCGTCGCGGCAGAACTGCAGGCGGTCGGCGCGGCCATCGAGCACCGTCACGTCGGCGCCTTTCAAGGACGAGAACAGCATCACCGCCATGCCGATCGGGCCGGCGCCCACCACCAGCACGCGCTTGCTGGCATCAACCGCGCCGCGTTTCACCGCATGCGCGCCGATGGCCAAAAATTCGATCATGGCCGCGTCGTCGAGCGAAATGCCTTCGGTCTTGAAGACAAAGCGTTCCGGCAGCGCCAGGTATTCGGTCATGCCGCCATCGCGGTGCACGCCCAGCACTTCGATGCGGGTGCAGCAGTTGGTCTTGCCCTGGCGGCAGGCTACGCAGGTGCCGCAGGACAGGTAGGGCATCACATACACCTGGTCACCGGCGGCCAGGCGCGAACCGGCTGGCGCGCTCTCGATATGGCCGGACAATTCATGGCCCATCACGCGCGGATAACTGAGGAAGGGCTGGGTGCCGCGGAAGATATGCATGTCGGTGCCGCAGATGCCGATGCGGCGTATGCGGACCAGCACTTCGCCGGCGGCGGGGACAGGCACGGGCCGCTGCTCCATGCGCAGGCTGCCCGGCGTATCGCAAACGATACTTTTCATCATGGTCGTCTCTCTCGCCATCCGGTCGTTGCCGGCGGCATATTATATTTAACGTACAAACCAACTGTGAAAAAAATCCGTCTGCGCGGATTGTCTTTCCAGTCCTGCCGATGGCGCTTCTTGCTGCGCCGCACAACGATTATTCCGTGCTGCCATGTGGCCCGAACGCATTCCATCTGTTGCAGTCGCTGTTCGGTTTTATAAATATACCGTACAAAAAAATGAAGGTCAACGGATTCTTTTTGCGGTTGTTTTTCGTCCATCTGCTACATTCCCGCTTGACCCTGACGCTACGTCAGGCGCCATCGTGAATGTACGCAACGAAGACCAGGAGAAGACGATGCTGTTGAAAATAGGCGAGCTGGCCAGGCTGACCGGCCTGACCGTGCGCACCCTGCACCACTACGACAGCATCGGCCTGCTCTCGCCTTCGGCGCGCACGCAGGCCGGCTACCGCCTGTACCAGCACGGCGACATGGCCCGGCTGCACCGGATCATGGCGCTGCGCAAGTTCGGGCTGTCGCTGGCCGAGATCGCAACTTCACTGGCCAGGTCCGACCTGCCCCTCTCCAGCATCGTGGCCAGACAGATCGCCATGCTGGACCAGCAGCTGGCGCAGGCAAGCCGCCTGCGCACGCGCCTGCTGGTGCTGCAAACGCAGCTGGAACAGGGACAGGAACCGGAACTGGCCGAATGGCTGACCACGATGGAGCAAATGAACATGATCGACAAATATTTTACGCAGGACGAAGTGCGGCAGATGCCGATGTTGAATGACGCGGCGGTGGAACAGGAATGGCAAACCCTGGTGGCCCGCGTGCGGGCGCTGATGGACGCGGGTGCCGCCGCCACCTCGCTTGACGCGCAGGCGCTGGGCACCGAATGGATGGTCAAGCTGGTGCGCGACACCAGCGCCCACCCCGGCCTGTTTGCGCGCCTGAATACCATGCACGTGCAGGAGCCGGGCATGCAGGCCAGGACCGGCATCGACGCGGAGCTGATGGGTTTTGTCACCAGCGCGTTCGGCGCCTCGCGCATCGCGCTGTACCGCCCTTTTCTCGACGACACCGAATACGCGTATTTGCAGGCCAACTACGGCCAGCGATCCGGCGAGTGGCCGGCCCTGATCGCGGCCGTGCGCGCGGCTTTTGACAGCCAGACGCCAGTCGATGATCCGGCGGTGCTGGCACTGGCGCGGCAATGGCGCGAGTTGTTCCAGTCGTATGCGGGCACGAATCCCGCCACGCAGCTGAAATTTCGCCAGGCGCACCAGCAGGAGCCGCGTCTGATGCGGGGCAGCTTTGTCACTTTGGAGATGATCCAGTATCTGGCGCCGGCGATGGCCAGGGTCGCGCTGGAGTAAGCGGCAAGTCGGCGCGGCCATTGTAGAATCGGCCATCTTCTTCGATGGAATCAGCCATGCGCCGACTTTCTTTTTTACTCGCCTGCCTGCCCGCACTGGCGCAGGCAGCCACACCTTCAGACAACGGCCAGCTGGCCGGCGTCTGGCAGGGGAAATTGGGCAACACCGAGATCACCGCCTGTTTCAATTTGCCCAGCAAATTCGACAACCGCGGCAATTACTACTACGCGCGCCACAAGACACCGATCGGCTTGCTGCAAACCCGGGGCCAGGCGCCGTGGGTGGAGGTGACGGACGGCGACGACAAGACCGGCAGCTGGCAACTGGCGCCGGCCAGGGACGGCCAATTGAGCGGCACCTGGCAGCATCCAAAAAACGGCAAGACGCTGCCGATCCGGCTGCAACTGGTACGCCCGCCGGACGGCGACGAAGAGCCCTGCGCCAGCAGCGCCTACAACGCCGCGCTGGAGGATTTTCCAAAGCTGGTCACCAGCCGCGCCATGCTGTTCAAGGACAGCAAACAATACACTTTCCGCAGCCTGCGCCTGGCCGACCAGGTCACGGTCGAACTGCTGACGCCAGGCGCGCCGGCGCTGGCCGAGGTCAATCGCCAGCTGCGCGCGCTGCTGCCGAAGAACAAGGCCGACCTGGCCGAGTATTTTGACCAGCGCCGCAATTTCCTGCGCATGGATGGCCGCGTGATGGAAGACGAGGTGCATGCGGAACCGACCTTCTGGTCCACGCGCCACGTGACGGTCAGCTTTTACCGCTGGGCCGCCGGCATGGGCCGCAATGGCATCAGCAACCAGTTCCGCACCTGGGATCTGCGGACCGGCAAGGAGGTCGATGTCTGGCAATGGTTCGGCACGAAATCGCAGGCAGGCAGCTACGACGTGAGCGCCCTGCCTCCCAAGCTGCGAGCGACATTATTCAAAGATGTGGAGATCGGCGACGAGTGCAAGGCCGATTACCAGGGCCGCGGCTACTACCACCTGAGCCTGACGGAGACCGGCATGCGCTTCTGGGAAGAGGCGTATGGCAGCGGCTGCGAGCAGGATTTCAAGTTGAGCTATGCCGAGCTGGCGCCGTTCCTGACGGCGCAGGGCAAGCAGGCACTTGATGGCGCATCCGCCAGACGCTGAACGGTGATTGTCCTGATTCATGCAACAGAGCATCCATCATTGACGCTCTAGTTGCAACAGACCTTGTGGACTATGCTGTTCCAGTGCGGCGTCGATGGGACGCCGCCACTACAAGGACACCGCCATGCCAGCCCTGATTACCACCCCCTTTGGTTTTTCTTCTACCGCAGATGAAGTAATGCAAGGCGTCAGCCTGCACAGCCAGCGCGCCATCATCACGGGCAGCGCGTCGGGCATCGGCATCGACACGGCCCGCGTGCTGGCCGCCGCCGGCGCCGAGGTCACGCTCGCCGTGCGCAATCTCGCCGCCGGCCACAAGGTCGCTGGCGACCTGAACCTGGCAGGCGGCCACCAGCGCGTGCGCGCGGCGCTGCTGGACCTGGCCGACCAGCGCTCGGTCAGGGACTTTGCCGCGTCGTGGCAAGGGCCGCTGCACATGCTGATCAACAATGGCGGCGTGATGGCGATCCCTGAACTGAGCTTGACGGCGGAAGGCTGGGAGATGCAGCTGGCCACCAACTACATCGGCCATTTTACGCTCGCAAACGGCCTGCACGGCGCGCTGGCCGAAGCGGGACGCCAGGGCGGCGCGCGCATTGTTTGCGTCAGTTCCAGCGGCAACCTGATCGCGCCGGTGCTGTTCGGCGACATGCATTTCAACTTTCTTGCCTACGATCCCCTGATTGCCTATGGCCAGTCGAAAAGCGCCTGCGCGCTGATGGCGGTGGAGGCGACGCGCCGCTGGGCGGCCGACGGCATCGTCGCCAATGCACTCAATCCCGGCGCCATCGCCACCAATCTGCAAAAGCATACGGGCGGCCTGAAAACACCGCCGGAGCGGCAAAAGAATACGGCGCAGGGCGCGGCCACCTCGGTGCTGCTGGCTGCCTCGCCGCTGCTGGCCGGCGTCGGTGGCCGCTATTTTGAAGACTGCAACGAGGCGCCCGTCGTGCGCCAGCGCCCTGCCGACTACCGCGGCGTGGCCGCATATGCGCTCGACCCGGTACTGGCCGAACGGCTGTGGAATGACACCCTCAAGCTGACCGCCTGAGTTAGTATCGGATACCTCCTGCCAAACCGACCACGCCATGCCCTCTCAAGCCACTACGCCGCCTTCCATGAGCGAACTGATTGCCGTGCTCAAGGTGGCGCAGCACCGCAGCTTTCGCAAGGCTGCCGTGGAGCTGGGCATGTCGACATCGGCACTGAGCCATGCCGTGTCCAGGCTTGAAAAAAGCCTGGGCGTGCGCCTGTTTCACCGCACCACCCGCAGCGTGTCACCGACCGAGGCAGGCGCGCAGTTCCTGGAAAAGATAGCCCCGGCGGTGGCGGCCATCGGCGACGCCATCGACAGCGTCGACAGCCAGCGTGCAATACCGGCCGGCACCGTGCGCCTGAACATGGCCGCCGCCACTGCCCATATGCTGCTGCGCCCCATCATGCTGCCTTTCCTGGCACGCTATCCGGGCGTCAGCTTCGACCTGGTCACCGAGGGCAAACTGGTCGACATCGTTGCGCAGGGATTCGATGCGGGTGTGCGGTCCGCTGACAACGTGCCGCGCGACATGGTCGCCATCGACTGCGCGCCACCGCTACGCTGGGTGGCCGTGGCCAGCGCCGGCTACCTGGCCCGGCACGCGGCGCCGGCCACGCCGGAAAACCTGAAGCAGCACAGCTGCATCTGCACACGCTATCCCGGTGGCATGCTGTATCCATGGATGTTCAGGCGCGGCGACGAGCGGGTCGAGATCATCCCGGCCGGCCCGCTGCTGTTCGATAACTACACCCTCATGATCGCCGCCGCGCGCGCCGGCGCCGGCATTGCCTGGATCAACAGTGCAGCGGTGGCCGACGACCTTGCCGACGGCAGCCTGGTCGAAGTACTGGGCGACTGGTCGCTCACGGAGCCACCGCTGCAACTGTACTACCCCAGCCGCCGCCAGCTGCCCGCGGCCATGCAGGCGCTGGTGGCCATGCTGCGCCAGACGTATCCGACGCCGGCCAGGGCCTAGGCAGCGCATGCTCGATGGCGACGAATCCAGCTCGGCCAGCGCGCCTGCGTAAGCAAACCTGGCGCTATACGACGGCAAGAACCGCAGGGTCGCCTGAGCGCCAGACGTTGTCGATCGTGTTGTGCTTGATGACCCAGCCTTCATCCTGCCTTGCCAGTTCGATCTCGTAGCGGTTCTTCATCAGATAATGGCGAGCGGGATCGTTGCGCGGCACGTGCTGGGCTTCCACCAGTGCCTGCAGGTGCGCCGTGTCACCGTCGATGGTCACGCGCGGATTCGTCACGGAGTGGGTCGTATCGAGCGTCGCAAGGGAACCCGTGAGGGCGGCAACGATCACCTCCCGGCCCTCGATGACCGGATACTCGAACCCGGCTTTGGCAGCAGCCAGGCGAAAGTCCAGAACGGCATGTTCCGCGAGAGAGGATGACAGCAGGCTGTTGTCGCGCAGGTCGATGCCGGCGGCAAAACGATAGAGTGCGTCGACGACGGCAAGCTTGTCTGCGGCGTCGCTGGCGGGTGTGGGTGAGATGGTCATGAGGTTTTCCCTGGTATTGCGGAGGCTTGCGAAGTGCAGCCATTCCCGGTGTTGGCGCCCTGGCGGGCGCAATTGAGTGTGTTCGGTGGCGGTCGGTCGAGATCCGCATCGATGCGTTCGATCAGGCCGGCGGCGCTGGTCCTGATCCTGAGAGTGCCGGTCTCGTGGCCAAAGTCGCCGGTGAAATCGACGTGGGCGATGGCAGTAAAGTCATCGAGCGGCGCCAGCGACAGCAAGCGGGTAGTGGTTTTATAGCCCACGAAAAACCGCTCCAGATAAACGCGTATCCTATCGGTGCCGGTGAAGGCGTCGCCCACCGAAACGTCGTCGATGACGGCATCGGCTTCAAGCAGGGCAAGCACGCCATCGACGTCGAAGGCGTTGGCGCCCTGTATGAAGCTATCAAGCAGCTTGTCCATGCGCCGCTCTTCAGAGATCGAAAATGGTGGTGTCGGCGATGGTGCCGGCAAAGCCGATGCCGAACAGCATTGCAGGCGCCTGGAAGCCCGCGCGAACTTCGCCGGCCAGCACGCGCCGGCCGGCCTCTGCGGCGGCGCTCGCCGTGAACGTGTAGCCGTTGACCGTATCGAGTACCGACCGCAGCACGGCACCGCCGGAATCGGTGACCTCGGCCACCGCCTGGTACCGGTTGGCCAGCCGTTCCTGCTCGCTGGGGCCGTCTGGCAGTGCCGCGAGGTCGCCTTGCGGAAATCCTTCGCCTGTCACATGGACAAAGGCCTCGATGTCGGGCACGCCGGTCGCGCGCCAGATCGTCACGAGATCGGGTAGCGTCACCTGGAAGCAATCGACGGGACCCTGGCCGAAGTCGAGCTTGCGGATCGCGCCGGGGGTGCTGGCCACGAGTTTTCCGCCGGCGCGCGCCAGGGTTTCGGCGGTAACGCTGGCCATTGCGCTGACGGCCGAGCCGCGCGACAGGCCGCCCGAGACATGCATGGCGACCCGGATGCTGGCTGGATTGCTGGTTCTCGAGACGGTGTGTCCGGCGAGGCAACCGAGCATCGCGACGCTGCCACCGCTACCCGGCAGCAGCATCACGCCGGCGGCCCGGGCCTCGGCGTCAAGCGCTTCGGCCAGGAGATAGCCGTCAAGTTCCGCAGCGACGTCGAGATAGTGCACGCCGTTGCGCATGCCAGCTCGCATCAGGACAGCGGCGGTGCTGGCGAACGGTCCCGCACAGTTGAGGAGAACCCCGATGCCGTGCAGCGACTGGTCGATCACGGGCGCGTCGTCGAGCGGGAAGACCCGATATTCCACGCCGAGGCTGGCGGCGAGCGAAACCACCGCCGCCTGGTTGCGTCCTGCGAGGACCAGCGGCGTGCCCGCTGCTGCGGCGCATTGCGCCGCCATGCGGCCGGTGTAGCCCGTCGCACCATAGATCATCAATTTTTTCATGTCGGTGCTGCCTTCCAAATAAGCAAATTCGAGGCGCTCGCCATCCTGATCGCGAGCTTGGGCCGATATCGCTGGCCCGATGTGTTGAGTGATGATGATAGGACTGCCACCAGCCACGCACTCACCTGATCCTCCTCGAAACTTGCCTGTTTCTACTTTCCCATTGCATGGCGCGATAGCCCCTGCTAATGTCGAAACATGGAACAGCAAATGCAGGAACTGAGAGCACTGGCAGCAGGGGCCGGCAACCGGCGTACCGAAACCGGCATCCCGCGCGTGGCCATGGTGCAGGGCGAAATCCCGGAGCACCTGCTTGCCGCCGTCTATGACCCGATGGTCAACCTGATACTGACGGGATCGAAGACGATGACGGTCGGCGAGCGCAGCTTGCACTACGATCCGGCCACCTATTTCGTGATGTCGGTCGATCTGCCGGCTGTCGGATCGGTGCATCCTGCCGCCACCGGCGAACCGTATCTTGCGGTCAGCCTGACGCTCGATCCCGCCATCGTCGCCGCGCTGATTCGAGACTTGCCGGTGAAGATATGCAGCACGCTGTCCGGTTCAGGCTTTTCGGTGGCGCCGGTCAGTGGCGAGCTGCTCGACGCGTGGATCCGCATGCTGCGGCTGATGGAACGGCCTGATGAAATCGCCGTGCTTGCACCCGCTTACGAGCGGGAGATACTGTTCCGCGTGTTGCAGGGGCCGCTGGGCTGGATGCTGCGGGACATCGCATCACCGGATACGGCGCTTTCGCGTATCGGTGTCGCCATCAGATGGATACGTCACAATTTCAGCCAGCAGATCAGGGTCGAGGCCCTGGCCGAGATGGCAGCATTAAGCGTTTCCGCATTCCATCGTCATTTCAAGGCGGTGACAGCATTGAGTCCCTTGCAGTATCAAAAACGCATCCGTTTGCTGCATGCGCGCTCGCTGCTGATCTCCGGCCAAGGCAGCGCGACATCGATCGCCTTCGGCGTCGGCTACGAAAGCCCGAATCAGTTCAGCCGCGAATATGCGCGCCTGTTCGGCCTGCCGCCTTCCAGGGACCTGGCGAAAGCGACACAGGAGCTGCGGGGCAGCGCCGCACTCAGTCAGGCGCCATCTGAAAATCAAGCATAACAAGAGTCATCGAGCAGCATGTCTTCAAAGCAGGCGTCATACGGCAAGGCCGGATGGCAACGCTCGGCATTTACGGCCGCACCTGCGCCAGCACCGCATCGCCGACCATTTCGGCCGTCGCCGCCGCCAGGGTCCAGCCCAGGTGGCCGTGGCCGGTGTTGTAGAACACGCCGGCGGCCTTGCCCGGCCCCACTTTCGGCAGCATGCCAGGCAGCATCGGGCGCAGGCCGGCCCAGGGCACTACCCGCCGCGTGTTCACCTGCGGGAAATGCTGTTCGACCCAGCGCAGCAATGGCGCCACGCGGTCGGCGCGGATGTCGCGGTTGTCGCCATTGAATTCGGCCGTGCCGGCCACGCGCAGGCGGTCCTCGCCCAAGCGGCTGCTGACCAGCTTGGTGGCGTCGTCGAGCAGGCTGACGGTGGGCGCCGCCGCGCGGCTGGCCGCGTCGTCCAGGTGCACGGTGATGGAATAGCCTTTGACGGGGTAGACATTCACATGGTCGCCCAGCATGGCCGCCATGGCGCGGCTGGCGGTGCCGGCGCAGATCACGGCCGTATCGAACACAGTGCTGTCGGCATCGGTGGTGACGCGCACGCGGCCATCTTCACGCTTTAACGATGTGATGGACTGGCCGTACCGGCAGGCCACGCCACGGCGCGCGCAAGCCTCGGCCAGGCCCGAGGTGAACTTGTGGATGTCGCCGGTGGAATCGCTGTCGGTGTAGTAGCCGCCAAAGAATTCGCCGGCCAGCGCCGGTTCGATGGCGCGCATTTCATCCGGCGTAACGGCGCGCCGCAGCAGGCCGCCCTTGGCCAGCAGCCGCGACACACCGGCTGCGCGCTCAAAGCCGGCGCGTTCGCGGTAGACGTGCAGGATGCCGGCGCGGCGGTGGTCGAAGTCGATCGCTTCGTCGGCCGCCCACGCAAAAAGGTGTTCGCGCGCGGCAATCGCCATGCGCGCGGTGGCGATGGTATTGCGTTCGTAGTGCGGCATGGCAGCCAGAAATTGCGCAAACCACGACAGCTTGTGCCAGCTGGGGCGCGGATGCAGCAGCAGCGGCGCGTCGCGCCTGGCCATCCATTTCAGGGCGTTCAGGATCGTGTATTTGTGGTTCCACACTTCCGCGTGCGAGGCCGACAATTGGCCGCCATTGGCGAACGAGGTTTCCATGGCCGCATAGCGGTGCCGCTCGATCAGAGTCACATCCACGCCCCGTTTCGCCAGCGCGTAGGCGGTGGTCACGCCCGTGATGCCGCCGCCGATCACGGCGACTTTGGTCATGGCCGCACCTTGCGCACCTGCGTGTCGCTCACCTGCAGCACCCTGCCATCGCCGGCCACCACCTGCATGGGGCGCACGGGCAAGCCGCTCTCCTTGTCCAGCAGGGTCGAATGGGCTTCGCCGGCATCGAACAGCTGCGCCTCGCCCCACTGGCGCAGCCCTACCACCACCGGGAACAGGGACAGCCCCTTCGGAGTGAGCACATATTCCTGGTAGGCGGTGCCGTCCGACGCGGGTGCGCTGGTAAAGATGCCCTCCTCCACCAGCCCCTGCAGGCGGTCGGCCAGGATATTGCGCGCCACCCCCAGGCTCTTTTGAAATTCGCCGAAGCGGCGCATGCCGTCAAAGGCGTCGCGCACGATCAGCAGCGCCCAGCGTTCGCCGACCACGTCGAGCGCGCGCGCCACCGGGCAGGGATCGGACCGCAAACTCTTGCGCTTGGCCATCAGGGGTCTCCAGGAATCAGTGGTTGCATTTTAAAACTTGTCGGCATAAACTCCAACTGGTTTTAATTTAAAACCACTTTACAGGATACTTATGCGCGACACCGGCTCCCCTATTTCCACCGTTTCCAGGCCGCTGGTCTGGCTGTTTGCCTGTGCCGCCGCTCTGTCGGTGGCCAATGTGTACTACGCCCAGCCGCTGCTCGACACGCTGGCGCTGGAATTCGGCATGCGCCCCTCCGGCAGCGGCATGGTGATCACGGCCACCCAGGCCGGCTGCGCGCTGGCGCTGCTGCTGGTGGTGCCGCTGGGCGACATGCTGAACCGGCGCAAGCTGACCTTGCTGCAACTGGGGCTGCTGGGCGCGAGCCTGGCGGGGCTGGCCTGCGCCACCTCGAGCGCCGCCCTGCTGGCCGGCATGCTGCTGGTGGGGCTGCTGGGCACGGCCATGACGCAGGGGCTGATCGCCTATGCGGCCAGCGTGGCGCCCAGCCATGAACGGGGCCGCGTGGTCGGCACGGCACAAGGCGGCGTGGTGATCGGCCTGCTGCTGGCGCGCACCTTGTCGGGCGTGGTAACGGACCTGGCCGGCTGGCGCGCCGTGTATCTGCTGTCGGCCGTGCTGTCGCTGGTCCTGCTGTTGTTGCTGTGGCGCATGCTGCCGCCACCGGTGGCGCCGGCGCGAAAACTGCCGTACGGCGCCCTGCTGGCGTCGATGTTTGATCTGCTGAAAACCAATCGCGTGCTGCAAGTGCGCGGCGTGCTGGCGCTGCTACTGTTTGCCGCCTTCAGCATTTTCTGGAGCGCGCTGGTGTTTCCCTTGAGCGCGCAAGGCTACAGCCATGCGGCCATCGGCGCCTTCGGGCTGGTGGGCGTGGCGGGGGCGCTGGGCGCGGCGCGCGCAGGCGCGCTGGCCGACCGTGGCCGCGCGCAATCGACTACAGGCGCGGCGCTGTTGCTGCTGCTCGCATCCTGGCTGCCGTTGTCTTTTGCCGGCAGCGCGCTATGGCCCTTGATCGTCGGCATTATCGCGCTGGACCTGGCCGGCCAGGCGATCCACGTGACCAACCAGAGCCTGATCTTCAGGCACGACAGCGACGCGCACAGCCGGCTGGTGGCCTGCTATATGCTGTTTTATGCGGTGGGCAGCGGACTGGGAGCGATCGCCGCCACCAGCACGTATGCGCTGGCGGGCTGGCATGGGGTGTGCGCGCTGGGCGCGGCGGTCAGCTTGCTCGCCTTGCTGTTCTGGCGGCTGACCTTGCCGAGCAACTAACTGCTGGGGTCAGACCCCCGTCACCGTTGGCGATGACCTCTGCGTTAGCGGTGTTGAGGGTCTGACCCCTGCTTCAACTCAGTTCAGCAGCGCCGTGGTGGAACCATGACGGTAGGTTTTCAGCGCGTCAGGCTGGATCTGGATCAGCGAGCCGCTGACCTTGATCAGGTGCAGGTCCGTCAGCTGGTGCAGCACGCGCGACAGGGTGGCCGGGGCCAGGTTCAGGAACGACGCCAGCAGGCTCTTTTTCAGGTCCAGCTTGACTTCGTTGGAGCGCTGCTGGTCCGACGCCTGCAGCAGGTATTCGACCACGCGCTGGGTGGCGTTCTGCACCGAGCAGCGTTCCACATTGCGGATAAAACCCATCAGGTGGTGCGACAGGCTGTTCATCATCTGGCGCGCGATGCGCGGCGACTGGTCCAGCAGGCGCAGCAGCGCGTGTGGCGGAATCCGCAGCAGCAAACAATGTTCCAGCGCTTCGGCGCAGAAAGGATAGGGTTCGTCGAGGAAGATCATGGCTTCGCCGAAGCTCTGGCCGGGGCGGATCAGTTCGAGGACCTTGTCGGTGCCTTCCATCGAAAACACGCTCAGCTTGACCAGGCCAAAGACGACCACGTAAGCGCCTTCCGCCACTTCGCCCTTGCGGAACAGGACCTTGCCTTTTTCTACTTCGACACGCACCACATCCTGGCGCAATTGTTCCAGCTGCGAAGGGGAAATATGGCGAAACAGAGCTTGGCTCGACAACAAGCCGTCGACGTTGACCTTATGCATGACACTCTCTTCATTTGATTAGCGAATAACTAAGTGTAATGGGAGGGCAGCGTCAAGACCATACGTCAAAGGGAGTAGGGGTTAACTAGCCAAAAGCGGCATGCAGATCAATTTTTCCAGGGTTGCCTGGCGGCTTTACTTGCCCAGGTTGCGTTCCACCGCATACACGGCGATCTGCACGCGGCTGCTCAGCTTGAGCTTTTTCAGGATATTTTGCACATGTATCTTGACGGTGCTTTCGGCCACGTCCAGCTGGCGCGCGATTTCCTTGTTGCTCATGCCCTGCGCCAGGCAGGCCATCGCTTCGCGTTCGCGCGGCGTGAGCTTGTCGTAATCGGCTTCGGGCGCGCTTTGCCCGCTGCGGAACTGCGACACCAGCTTGGCCGTCATGGCGTCGGCGATCACCGATTCGCCGGCGGCGGCGCGCAGGATCGCCTGGCCCAGCTGCTCGGCCTCGATGTTTTTCAGCAGGTAGCCGCGCGCGCCGGCGCGCAGGGCCGCGCCCAGGTCGGCCGCGTTTTCGGACACCGTCAGCATCAGCACCACCATCTCGGGCCACTCCAGCAGGATCTGCTGCAGCGCTTCCACGCCGGACAGGCCGGGCATGTTCAGGTCCATCAGCACCACGTCGGGCTGCAGCTGGCCCGCCAGCGCCACGCCATCGAGTCCGTTGGCGGCCTCGCCCACCACCTGGAATTGCGGATTGCGCTGCAACAGCAGCTTGACGCCGCTGCGCAGCAAGGTATGGTCGTCGACCAGCAGGATGGTGATGGGTGGGTTGATTGATTCGTTCACTGTGCTAAGTTACCTGGTTATCTGTTAGGCGGTCTGGCGCCGTGCTTCCGGCAAGGCCAGCGAGATCGTCGTGCCGTCGCCTGGCGTGCTGTCGATGGCAAACCGGGCGCCGAGCCGTTCGGCCCTTTCCTGCATGATGCGCAGGCCGATCTGCACTTCGGTTTTCTGGTCGCGCAGGTTGGCCGCAAAGCCGTCGCCATCGTCGCGCACCTGCAGCGAAAAATCGCGGCCGTTGTCGACGATCACCTGCACCGAACCCGCTTGCGCATGCTTGCGGATATTCGACAGCGCTTCCTGCACGATGAACAGCACCTGCAGCTGCTGTTCCGGCGCCAGCGGCGCGCCATTGCCCGTCATGCTCAGGGCGCCGGCAATCCCGGTCTGCAGTTCGAACTTGCCCAGCACTTCGGCCAGCTTGCCCTCCAGGTCGCTGCCATGCCAGCGCGTGCGGAAATTGACCAGCAATTCTCGCACATCCTGGTAGCTCTGCTCGACCCCCATGCGCATCAGCGGCAGCACTTCGGCCGCTTCGCCGAGCTCGCCGCGGCGCACCGAATCGTCGAGCATCTGCACTTGCAGGCTGATGAAATTGAGGCTTTGCGCGATGCTGTCGTGCAGGCCCTCGGCCAGCAGGCTGCGTTCGCGCGCGATGGCAAATTCCTTTTCGCGCGCGATCAGGCGCTGGTTGTCGATCGCGATGCCCAGGCTGTGGCCCAGGGTTGCCAGCCAGCCGTGCTGCTGCTCTCCGAGCACGGTGGTTTTCACAAAGTGCAGGGAAAAACTGCCGATCGGTTTGTCGCGCACCACGATGGGAAACACGGCGATCGCACTGAAGCCTTCCTGGTGGCAGCGGAAGCGCTCCAGCGCGTCCAGATTGAGCAAATTCACCTTGCGAAAGTCGCGGATCTGGATCACGCCCTGCGCCACCGCCGCGCCGCACAGGCAGTCGTTGTTGCGCATGCAGTGCTCTTCCTCGATCATCGCGTCCGAGATGCCTTCATGGACGACGATATGCACCGTGTCGTTGAGCGGATCGAGGATGCGCACGGTGCCGCCCACGGCATTCGAAAAATCCATCACATGGCGCAGGAAGCCGCGGCACAACTCGTCGATGGCGTGCTGCCCGGCCAGCAAGGTGGAGATATCCTGCAGCGTCGCCAGTTGCCGCTCCTGCGCGGCGCTCAGGGCGGCCGGCAGCTGCGCCTGGCGGCGCTGGCGCCAGCGCGAGGCGGGCAATTGTTTGCGGGTGGGATGGCTACGCGGCACAGGCATGACAGAATCGACTCTTCCAAAAAGTCCCGGCGTGGCGGCACGGCGGGACGCACAACATTACAGGCGGATCTCGGTACCGAGCAGCTTGACGAACTGCGCCAGCCAGGCCGGATGCGCGGGCCAGGCCGGCGCCGTGACGAACTGGCCGTCCGTCACCGCCTCGGTCACGGCGATGTCGGCATACTCGCCGCCGGCCAGCTTGACCTCGGGCGCGCAGGCCGGATAGGCGGAAATGCGCTTGCCGCGGATAACATCGGCGGCGGCCAGCAACTGCGCGCCGTGGCAGACGGCGGCCACCGGCTTGCCGGCGTCGACAAAGTGGCGCACGGCAGCGATCACCTTGTCGTTCAGGCGCAGGTATTCGGGCGCGCGGCCGCCGGCGATCATCAGCGCGTCATAGTCCGCTGGCGAGACCTCGTCGAAGCTGGCGTTGAGCGCAAACAGGTGGCCCGGCTTTTCGGTGTAGGTCTGGTCGCCCTCGAAATCGTGGATGGCGGTCTTGATCGTCTCGCCGCTTTTCTTGCCGGGACAGACGGCGTGCACGGTATGGCCCAGCATCAGCAAGGCCTGGAACGGCACCATCGTTTCATAATCTTCCGCAAAATCGCCGGTCAAAAACAGAATTTTTTTCGCTGCCATTTGGTTCTCCCATGAAAAAACGTTGCATTAACATGCACCACCAACGTGCGCCTGCCCCAAATACCCCCTCTATCTTACTGCGATCAAGGCCACTTGCCTGCCTTTTCCCTACATTATCAAACAATTACATTGCACTGCACAACAGGCAGCCGCCGCCCTGCCCGCACAAATCGCGGCAAGTTATGGCAACATCAAGCTCCCTCAATCTTTCAGTGGAAATGCCATGATTTTTGAAATTGCCCATATTCAGGTCAAGACCGGTAACCACGCCGCCTTCGAAGCGGCCGTCACCAAAGCCGTGCCGCTGTTCCAGGGCGCGCAGGGCTGCGAGTCGATGCGCCTGGAGCGCTCGATCGAGAATACGGACGCGTATCGCCTGGTGGTCGGCTGGAGCACCCTGGAAGACCATACCGTGCATTTTCGCGGCAGCGAGGCGTTCCAGTCCTGGCGCGCGCTGGTGGGAGAGTTTTTTGCCGCGCCACCACAGGTCGAACATATGAACACGGTGGTGACGGGCTTCTAGAAAAACTCAGACGGCGGGATGGTGAAACACCTGCCGCAAGTAAGCGAGGAAGGTCTCGTCCTTGCACAGCGTCTTGCCCGGCGAGTCCGATAATTTCGCCACCGACTGGCCATTGCAGCGCACCAGCTTCATGACGATATTGAGCGGCGTCAAACCGACATCGTTGGTGAGGTTGGTGCCGATGCCGAAGCCCGTCATGATGCGGTCGGCAAAGTGCTGGTACAGCGCGATGGCTTTTTCCAGGTCCAGGCCGTCGGAAAACACCAAGCGCTTGGTGTTGGCGTCGATGCGCAGCGCCGCGTAGTGGGCCAGCGCCTTTTCGCCCCACTCGACCGGGTCGCCCGAATCGTGGCGCAGGCCGTCGAACAGTTTGGCGAAATACAGGTCGAAGTCGGCCAGGAAGGCATCCATGCCGACCACGTCGGTCAGGGCGATACCCAGGTCGCCACGGTATTCCTGGACCCAGTCCTCCAGCGCGGCTTTCTGAAAGTCGCGCAGGCGCACGCCGAAGGACTGGAACGATTGCATGTATTCATGCGCCATGGTACCGATCGGCACGATGCCGAGCTGCTTGGCCAGGTAGACGTTCGAGGTGCCCTTGAAATACTCGGGCACGTCGCGCGCCAGGCGCTGCACCACCTCGTCATGCCAGGCGCCGGAAAAGCGGCGGCGCACGCCGAAGTCGGAAAACTCGAACGGATGCTTGCGGCGCGGCACCTTGCCGAACTCCTTCAGCGCCGCCACCTTGGCGCTCAGGCGCGCACGGCCTTCGGTCAATGCTTCATCGAGATTGAAGCGGCGAAAATACAGTTCGTTGACGATATACAGCACGAAGATTTCAAAGCCCATCACATGCACTTGCGGGCCGGCCGCATGCACCACCAGCTGGTCGCCATCGGTGCTCACTTCAATGAATTTGCGCTGGAAGCGGAACACCGTCAGGAAGTCGACAAAGTCGCTTTTCATGAAGCGCAGCGTGCGCAAATAGGCCAGCTCGTCGTCGGCAAACGACATCGAGCACAGGTGGTCCAGCTGCTCTTCGACTTCCTGTTTCAGTTCGGCCAGCGGAAAGACAGGGGTATTCCTGCAGACGAATTCGTATTCGGTATGGGTATTCGGATGACCATGCAGCAAGGCTTGCCACATCGTGAATTTGTACAGATCGGTTTCCAGCAGACTGCGTACTATCGGGGTCATGTATTGTTTCTCCACTTTACAGTAGCCAGAATAGTACGCCTTTGCCGCGATTTCGGTTGTGCGCGCTTGCGCGGCGCTTGTGTCATCACTCAGGCAGCCTGGTTGGCCAACAGCTCGGGCAGGATTTCGGTTGAGGTCGCCAGCCGCGCGCCGCGCGCCAGCATGGCGGCAACAAACGCTTCCTGCTGCGCTTCAAAGCCGGGAACCGGGCTCATGCAGTCGGTCAGCAGCACCAGCCTGGCCAGCGCTTCCCGGCCCTGCTGCGCCTGCAGATAGTCGGCAATATGCTCGGTGCTGGCTTTCACGCAATGGCTGCCGGCCTCGCCGCAGATGTAAATCCGGTCGGCCGACACCAGGCTGTCGAGAAAGGGAATATTGAGCTGGGTGGCCGGGTCCTGCGGGTCGGGCACTTCGGCCATCACGGCCGAATAATGCTCGGTCCACGGGTTGGAACCCTTGGACAGCTTGGCCACCACTTGCAGCTGCGCCACTTCCCACGCGTTGTAGGCGGCGCGCACGGCGCCATGGATATTCTGGCCCCAGGAACCGATCTCGCAGTGCACCGGCCACACCATCAGCTGGTAGCGCCCGGCGCTTTCGAGTGCATCGAGGTAGTGCTGGGCGCGCGGCAAGGCACCATCGGCGGCGGGCACAAAAGCCCTCTCGCGCAGCTGCTGCGCGCTGATCTGGGTAAATGGCGCAACCGCGCCGCCATCGCCGGTGCGCCAGAAGGTCGGGTGGGCGATATCGTAGCGGTGATGGGCGTCGAGCGTGACGCTGATCTGCGTGAGGCCGGCGCCGCCGTCGCGGATCAGGCTGGCCACCCGCAGCATGTCCTGGTGCGCGCCGGTGACGGGCAGGCTGGGGGCGTAGCCGTCCGGTATCAGGTCTGCGGGCAGGTCGCAAAAATCGTTTTGCGGGTCGATGATGAGCAGGTGCGACTGGCGTTTCATGGCGATCCTCGTGCGTGGCGGGAAGCTGCATCATAATGGCAACTTCGCCAGCACGCCAACTCAGGCCCCACTCATGAACCTGCCCGCCCGCAATCCCCTGAACGCCAACAAGCTGCTGCACAGCAAATGGACGGCCACCGTGCCCGTCGACAAGGAAAAGCATTTCATGGTCATCAAGGTGGTCGAGCCGGAGTCGCCGGGCGCAGCGGTGACGCAGGTGGAACTGCAGGCGGTGCACTCGCAGCGCGTGCAAACGCTGCCGTGGCGCGCGCTGCGGGATGCATCCGTATGGCGCCAGGGCTGGGTGTGATCAGGCGCCGGTGACAAACTTGCGCTGGCGCGATTCGACCAGCGACTGCGCCGCGTCCGCCGCTTGCTCCTGCGCTTCCGCTTCGGTGGCAAACAGGTGGTCGGCCCTGACCCGCTGCTTGCTGGTCACATTGTAGCGGTGCATGGGATTGGGCGACTGCGTGAAGATGGCGACATACGCGCCCCAGGTACCGCAGCCACGCAGGCGTTCGGCGGTGTAATCAATTTCATAACAACCAACATATTTGATCGGCACGAGGTTTGCTCCATGAAAGAAAGATGGATTAATTCCGGTCGCGCTCGCGCAGGAAATTTACGGAAAATCAAGGGTAATTAAAATATATCACTTTTGCGGCGCAGCAAAGGGGTTGCACGGCACGAATGTGGATTTACTTGATCTGGTGACGTGAAATAAAAAACAGCCGCCAGAACCGGCGGCACAATGAAAAACGGCGCCGTGAGCACGGCGCCGCAAGAGCAATACAAGGGAAATGCGAAATCAGGCAACCAGCGCTTCGATGGTGGCGCGGCCTTTGGCCAGCGTCGCGGCAATCGCTTCTTCGCCCAGCGCCACGCCTTCGGCTTGCACGAAGGTGATGTCGGTAATGCCGATAAAGCCCAGCGCCGCGCGCAGATAGGTGCTCAGGAAGTCATAGCCGGCGCCAGGGCCTTCGCTGTACACGCCGCCGCTGGCCGTAACGATATACGCTTTCTTGCCGGTGGCCAGGCCGACCGGGCCGGTGGCCGTGTACTGGAAGGTGCGGCCGGCGCGGGCCACGTGGTCGATCCACGCTTTCACGGTCGATGGCACGGAAAAATTGTACATCGGCGCGGCCAGCACCAGGATATCGGCGGCCAGCAGCTCGTCGACCAGGGCGTCGGAAATCTTGATGTCGGCGGTGGCTTGCGCGCCGCGCTGGTCGGCCGGCGTGAAAAAGGCGCCCATCATCGCTTCGGTCAGGTGCGGCACCGGCTGCGCGGCCAGGTCGCGCGTGACGACGGTATTGCCTTGCGCGGCCAGCTTGGCGACCAGTTCGCCAGACAATTGACGCGACAAAGAACCGGTGTTGCGCACGCTGCTATTGATGTGGAGTACGTTTGCCATGATGAATTCCTTTAAAACGGTGACGGGATGCGCTGCTGCGCTTGCACTTATCTTAGTCCGCATCTACTATCGATGAAACCGTGTAAATTTCAATTGTTAGCATCGATTTTATGGATATGGATGAATCGTGAGAGAGCCAGGCCAACCATCGCTGGACCAGTTGCGGGTATTTGTCGCCGTCATCGACGCGGGCGGCTTCGCCCATGCGGCGCGCCAGCTGCACCGCACGCAATCGGTGATCAGTTACACCATCGCCAACCTGGAGGAGCAACTGAACGTGGTGCTGCTCGACCGCAGCAAACGCAAACCGACCCTGACCGACGCCGGCAAGGCCCTGCTGGCCGACGCCCGCACGGTGGCGCTGAAAGTCGACGCCATGCGCGCGCGCGCCAAGGCGCTGGCCGGCGGACTGGAAGCGGAAGTGTCGGTGGTGGTCGACGTGATGTTTCCCACCTGCGTGCTGGTGCGCATGCTCGAAGCGTTCCAGGCGCAGTTTCCCACCGTCGCGCTGCGCCTGCGCATCGAGGGCATGGGCATGGTGACGCAGCTGGTGATGGACGGCAGCTGCCACCTGGGCGTGGGCGGCTGGATGTCGTCCAGCGCCGATGCCTTCGAGCGCCTGGCGGTGGGCTATGTGCGCCTGATCCCGGTGGCCGCGCCGGCGCATGCGCTGGCGCAGATGGCGGGCCCCATCCTGCCGGCGGTGGCGCGCGAACACGTACAGCTGGTGCTCAGCGACCATAGCAGCCTGACCGCGGGCCAGGATTTCGGCGTGCTGGGCCTGCGCAACTGGCGCCTGGGCGACCTCGGCTCCAAGCACGCCCTGCTGCGCGCCGGCCTGGGCTGGGGCAATATGCCCGAAGCTATGGTGCGCGAAGACCTGGCCACCGGCCGCCTGGTACCGCTGCACCTGTCGGTCGACAGCGGCGAGGATTATCCGATCTACCTGATACAGCGCGCCGACACGCCGCCGGGGCAGGCGGGCAAGTGGCTGATGGAAAGGTTTGCGGAGCAGCTGCCGCTGTTGCTGGAAAGAGGTTTCTAGATGATTGAGCGCAGCTGTATGATAGTGGCCCGCAGCGGAAATCTGGGGTCAGACGGGGACGCCGAGTCCCGGCGGGTCTGACCCCGGCCTTAACGGGTTTAACTATTAGCAAGGGAAAAAATGGCTAGCATCGACGACTTCGTCAACAAGCAAAAACCAGGCGCGCGCTTTGTCATCACGGCGCCGATGCTGCGCATGACGCCGCAGCAGTTCGACAGCGTGGCGCAGGAATGGATGGAAGACGGCGGGCCCGGCTTCGATATCGCCGGCATCCCGCACCGGGTGGTGATCGACGGCCAGTTTTATATCGCCCGCGTCACCGTGCAGCGGCACGCCGAAGACGCGTAGCTACTCCACGCCCAGCACATGCAGGCGTCGCCGCAGGCGCGCCACTTCTTCCGACAAATCGACCACCAGCGCCGCCAGTTCGGCGTTGGCGTCGAATACCGATTCGATTTCGCGCAGATGGCGCGCACGCGCCAGGTCGATGCTGGTAAAACGCCAGCCGGTGGCCTGCACCGGTGGCGGGCCGCCATGCAGCAACACCCCCGTCTGCACGCGCTGCACCACCCAGTCGGGTTCGACGGCGCAGGCGCGCGCCAGTTCTTCCAGGCTCAGGGCCGAGTCTTCCAGCAGTACGCCGATCACATTATTTGTCATGCTGATGCTCCCAGCTTCTGGCGCGGATTGAAGGCCATCTCGCGCGCCATGGTTTCATACAATGCGCGCGCCTTGTCGTCGTGCGCGGGCGGCAGCACCACTTCCAGCAGCAGATACAAATCGCCGGCCTGGGTGGCGGGAATGCCGCGTCCTTTCAGGCGCAGCTTGCGCCCCGTCTGCGAATCGGGCGGCACCGTCACCGATACCGTGCCCGAGGGCGTCGGCACGTCGATCGAACCGCCGAGCGCCGCTTCCCATGGCGCCACCGGCACGGTTTCGAATACGTCGCGCCCTTCCACGCGGTAGCGCGCGTCCTGCTCGAAACGGATTTCCAGATACAGGTCGCCGGCCGGCGCGCCGCCGCTGCCGGGATTGCCCTGGCCTTTCATGCGCAGCTGCTGGCCCTCCGTCACGCCTTTCGGGATCGTCACTTCCAGGGTGCGCTCGCGCGTGACGACACGGCCCTGCGCATCGGCTTCGGGCACGCGCATGACGATGGTGCGCGTGGCGCCATGGTAGCTGTCGCGCAGCGCGATGGTGATCGCCGCATGGCTGTCGTCACCCTGCATCTGGAAGTTGCTGTTGGCGCGGCGCCGTCCGCCCACGTGGGCGAACAGGTCGGCAAAGAAATCGTTGTCGTCGGTGCTCGATGATTCGAAGCCCGCGCCCCAGTCGGGCGGTGGGCGGAAGCCGCCGCCAGGCCCGCCCTGGGCGCTTTGCTGGCGGCCCAGGTCGTCATAGGCGGCGCGTTTTTCCGCGTCACCGAGCACGCCATAGGCTTCGTTCAGGGCCTTGGTGCGCTGGTCGGCATCGGCTTCCTTGCTGACGTCGGGATGGTATTTGCGCACCAGCTTGCGGTACGCCTTCTTGATATCGGCCTCGCTGGCCGATTTCTCGACCCCGAGTTCCTTGTAGTAGTCCTTGTAATCCACCGTGCATGCTCCCCATGGTTGAACCGCCAGGGAAAGATTACACGAATTGAAGCGGGCATGCAGTACGTCTGCATGCCCGCTTCAGCGGCAAGTCAAGGATTGTTAACGTGCGCGGCGAATCGAGGAAATCTTGCGGTCCAGGCCACCGTCGATGCGGTTGTAGCTGCCCGGCCCCATCACCACGCAGCGGCCGCGGAAGTTGGCGTCGGCGCAGAATTCCCAGCGGCCGTAGTTGATGACGATGGACTGGGCGCGGTCGTTGAAGCGGTAGCGGTTCAGGTCATTGACTTCGTTGTCGAGGCGTACCGGCTGGCCGCGCATGCCGGCGTCCGGGAACAGCAGCACGGCGCCGTTGTTGTCGGGACGCCCGCCGCCACCGTGGCCAGGACGGTCCGGCTCGGGACGGCCCGGACCATTGTCGCCACGGCGCACTTCGCGCACCGACGAGATGGAATCGTTCATGCCCGGCATGCTGGCGTAGCGGCCCGGCTGCAGCACGCGGCAGCTGTTGCGGAATTCCGCGTCCTTGCAGACTTCCCAGCTGCCCGAACGCACCACGATGCTCGAGGTCTTGTCGTTGAAGTCCAGGCGCGACAAATCCCTGACATCCGAGCGTACATTGACCGAGCGGCCGCGGAAATTATCATCCTGGAACAGGGTCAGCTCGCCGGCACTGGCGGCGGCGTGGGCAAATACGGTGCTGGCGCACAGCAGCGCGTAGATTGTTTTTGATTTGATCGATGTTGACATGGTTGACTCCCTTGATTGCATGAGCACCAGTGTAGTCTGGCGCAGCGGCGGCGAGTGTAACAAATGGCAAGCAAATGTCAGCGCACGGCTGGCGCAACAAAAAGCCGCCTGGCAGGCGGCTTCGGGTGCAGGCGTCGCGCGAACGATCAGCGCACGCGGCGCAGCGACGAAATCTTGTTATCGAGCGCGTTCAGGCGTGCGTATTGTCCCGGCCCGATCACCTCGCAGCGGCCGCGGAAATTCGCATCGCTGCACACTTCCCACTGCCCTTCGTTGACGACGATGGAGCCGGCCCGGTCGTTGAAGTTCTGGCGCACCAGGTCGTCCATATTGCGGTCCAGCGCCAAAGGCTCGCCGCGCATGTCGGCATCGGGGAACAGCAGGATGGCGCCGCGCTGCTGGTACTGCTGCTGCGGATATTGCTGGTACTGGTTCTGCGGGTTCTGCTGATACTGCTGCTGTTCATATTGCTGCTGGCGCCGCGCTTCGCGTTCGTCGATCATGCGCGCCGACGATACGCGTCCGTCCAGGCCGCGCCCCAGGTCATCGTGGCGGCCCGGCCCGAACACGCGGCAGGTGCCCTGGTAATTGGCGTCGCTGCACAGCTGCCAGTAGCCGCCGTCGATCACGATGCTGGTGGCGCGGTCGTTGAAGCCGATGGTGGCGAAGTTGCCGTTGTCGCGGTCCAGGCGCGCCGAGCCGCCGTTCTGGCCGGCGCCGGAATACACTTCCAGCGACGCGCGCCGGCCGTCATTGCCATGGCCCCAGTCGCGGTCCGGGCGATGGCCGTCGTTGCGCCCATCACCGCGGCCATCGCCACGGCCGTCGCGGCCCACCTCGCGCACCGACGAAATGGCGTCGTTCATGCCCGGCATCGAACGGTATTCGCCCGGCGTCAAGGTCTTGCAATTGCCGCGAAAACCGGAGTCCGTGCAAACGTCCCACGTGCCCGAACGCACCATGATGCTCGATGCCTTGTCGTTGAAACCCACGCGCGACAGGTCGTCGGTGGTGTCGCGCACGGTCACGGCGCGGCCGCGGAAGTTGTCATCCTCGAACAGCGTCAGTTCGCCGGCCTGGGCGGCGGCATGGGTCAGGAAGGCGGCTGCGCACAGCAGGGCGTGGGTAAGCGGGCGGTTCATGGGGGGGCTCCAGTGGTTGTCAATGCGACTATCCGGAAGTGTAGCCGCCCGGCGAAAAAACGGTGTAACAAAATATGCGAAAAACACCATCAATTGTTACCAAAGGAAATAGACAGCAAGACAAGGCGACCGGACAAGCACCGGGATTATCAGTAGAATCACGGGTTCGACTCAGCCAGCACCTGCTTTTACCCCATGCCCCACACTACTGCGTTTACCGTTCCCGCCATCCGCCAGGAAGTTTCCTCCCTCTGGAAGCTTGCCTGGCCGATCCTGATCGGCCAGCTGGCCACGGTCGGCATGGGCGCAGCCGACGTGGCGATGACGGGCCATACCACGCCCGACGAGCTGGCGGCGGTGTCGCTGGGCGCGGCCATCTGGTCGATCGTGCTGGTCACCGTCAGCGGCATCATGATGGCGATCAATACGCTGGTGGCGCATGAAATCGGCGCCGCGCGGCACGACAAGGTGCCGCATATCGTGCGCCAGTCGCTGTGGAAGGCGCTGGCGGTCGGCCTGGTGGCCTGCCTGCTGACGAACATGGCGGCGCTGGTGTTCGACCACCTGATGCTCGAACCATACGTGGCGGGCAAGGCCAAGCTGTTCGTGCACATCATCAGCTGCGCGCTGCCGGCGTTTGCCGCCTACCGCGCGCTGTACGGCTACAGCACCAGCATCAACCAGACCAAGCCGGTGATGGTGATCGCGCTGGCCGCGCTGGCGCTCAATATCTTCGTCAACTACCTGCTGATCTACGGCCACTGGGGCATGCCGAAACTGGGCGGCATCGGCTGCGCGGTGGCCACCACCTGCTGCGTGTGGATGATGCTGCTGGCGATGCTGGCCTGGATCAAGTACGCGCCGGCCTATCGCGCAACGTATCCGTTCACGCACTGGGAGTGGCCGCAAGCGTCGGCCATCGGCCCCATGCTGCGCCTGGGCCTGCCGATCGGCGTGACCTATTTCGCCGAGGTCAGCGCGTTTGGCGTGATCAGCCTGCTGGTGGCGCGCTTTGGCGTGGTGCAGGTGTCGGCGCACCAGATAGCCCTCAATTTTTCGTCGGTCGTGTTCATGGTGCCGCTCACCTTCGGCATCGCGCTGGTGACCCGCGTCGGCCATGCGGTTGGCGAGGCGAACCTGCGCCGCGCGCGTTTCATCTCGTGGGTCGGCGTGGCGATGTCGCTGACGGCGGCCATCGTCTCGGCCGTCTGCATCACGCTGTTTCGCCACCAGATCGCGCAGGCCTATACATCGGACCCGCAAGTGCAGGCGCTGTGCGCGCAGCTGCTGCTGTTCGCCGCCCTGTTCCAGCTGTCCGACGCGACCCAGGTCGCCACCTCGTGCGCGATCCGCGGCTACAAGGTGACGCGCCAGCCGATGCTGATCCAGCTGCTGGCGTTCTGGGGCTTTTCGCTGCCGATCGGCTATGTGCTGGGGCTGGCGCCGCAAGGCTTTATCTGGTCACCAAGCGCGCCGATGGCCGCCGCCGGTTTCTGGATCGGCCTGGTGACTGGCCTGACGGTGGCCGCCGTGCTGCTGACCTGGTATCTGAACCGGCTGTCGCTGGAAAAGCTGCGCGCAGCCATATAAAACACGGAATCTTCCCCGGATATGCCGAAGGAAAGCCGGCAATCCGTGGCGTATTCCGTGGCCGGCCCTATCGCATTGCTCGTCACGCTCTGGTATTGTTTGCCGTCAAGAATTAGCTTGACCTCTTTCCCACTACCGAGACATCCATGCGTTTTATTCTTTGTTTTCTGGCCGCCATGGCCAGCGTTCCCGCTTCGGCCGAAAAGCTGACGCTCGAGCGCATCCACGCCGATCCGGCGCTGGCCGGCCCCGGCGTGCGCAACCTGAAGGTATCGCCCGACGGCGAGCGCGTCACGTTCCTGCGCGGACGCGCCGACAACCAGTTCCAGCTCGACCTGTGGGAATTCAAGCTGAAAGACAAGAGCACGCACCGCCTGGTCGACTCCAAGGCGCTGGTGCCGAATGAAACCATCTCGCCGGCCGAACAGGCGCGCCGCGAACGCGAACGCACGGCCAGCCTGAACGGCATCCTCAATTACAGCTGGTCGCCGGACGGCAAGCAGCTGCTGGTGCCGCTGGCCGGCAATCTGTACCTGGTCGACGCGGCCCATCCCGACAAGGCGCGCCTGGTCGCCAAGGGCAATGTGCTCGACCCGAAAATTTCGCCGAAAGGCCGCTATCTCTCCTTTGTGCGCGAGCAGAACCTGTACGTGATCGACCTGAAAACCGGCCAGGAACGCCAGCTGACCAGCGACGGCAAGGACACCATCCACAACGGCGAAGCCGAATTCGTGGCGCAGGAAGAAATGGGCCAGCGCACCGGCTACTACTGGGCGCCCGACGACAGCGCGATTGCGTACAAACGCTACGACGAAGCGCCGGTGCCTGTGGTGCGCCGCTTCGAGATCTTCGCCGACCGCACCGACGTGGTCGAGCAGCGCTACCCGGCCGCCGGCGACGCCAACGTGCTGGTGCAGCTGAAGATCGTCTCGCCGGAAACCGGCGTGCAGCGCCAGGTCGACCTGGGCGCCAACGCGGACATCTACCTGGTGCGCGCCGACTGGAGCACGGACAGCAAATCGCTGCTGTACCAGCGCCAGTCGCGCGACCAGAAAACCCTGGAACTGATCGCCGTCGACGCCGCCACCCTGGCGCAGCGCACGGTGCTGACGGAAACGTCCAAGACCTGGGTCAGCATCCATGACGACCTGCGCTTCCTGGCCGACGGCAAATCGTTTTTATGGTCGTCCGAGCGCACCGGCCGCAACCACCTGTATTTATATGACATGAGCGGCAAGCTGCTGCACCCGGTCACGTCCGGCGAGTGGGGCATCGACAGCCTGCTGGCCGTCAATGAAAAAACCGGCAAGGTGTATGTGGCGTCGAACCGCGACGCGGTGATCGACAAGCAGACCTACGCGCTGGCGCTCGATGGCAGCACGGCAGACAAGCCGCAGCGCGTGACGAAAGCGGACGGCTGGCACGACACCACCTTCGCCCGCAATGGCGCGGTGTTTGTCGACACGTATTCCGATCCGGCCACGCCGCCGCAAGTGAGCATCCGCCGTCCTGACGGCGCGATGGTGGGCTGGCTGGAAGAAAACGCGCTGAACGCCAGCCACCCGTACGGCAAGTACCAGGCGGACCACCTGCCGACCGAATACGGCAGCATCAAGTCCGACGATGGCCAGACCCTGTACTACTCGCTGGTGAAGCCGTCGAACTTCGACGCCTCGAAACGCTATCCGGTGTTTTTGTCGACCTATGGCGGCCCGCATTCGCAGCACGTGGCTCGCCGCTGGGGCAACAACTTCGACCAGTACATGGCGCAGCAGGGTTTCGTGGTATTCCGCCTGGATAACCGTGGCTCGTCGCGCCGCGAGCGCGCGTTCACCGACGCCATCTACCATAACCTGGGCAAGGCCGAAGTTGCCGACCAGCTGGCCGGCATCGCCTGGCTGGGCCAGCAGAGCTTTGTCGACGCCAAGCGCATCGGCGTGTTCGGCTGGAGCTATGGCGGCTTCATGAGCTTGCGTTTGCTGTCGGCCGCGTCCGATAAAATCGCCGCCGGCGTGTCGGTGGCGCCCGTGACAGACTGGTCGCTGTACGACACCCACTACACGGAACAATTCCTCGGCATGCCGAAGGAAAACGTCGAAGGCTACAAGGACAGCACCGTGTTTGCCCACCTGGACGGCTTGAGCTCGCCGCTGCTGCTGGTGCACGGCATGGCCGACGATAACGTGCTGTTCTCGAACAGCACCCGTCTGATCGACGCGCTGGTCAACCGCGGGGTGCAGTTCGACCTGATGACGTATCCGGGCGCCAAGCACGGCATTTCGTCGCGCGCCGGCCAGCGCCACGTGTACGCGAAGATCGCCGCCTTCTTCAAGAAGAACCTGAAAGTGGACGACGCGAAATAAAAGCGTACACCCAATGAAAAACCGCCGCCCTGTCTTGCGACAGGCGGCGGTTTTTTTATTGGTGCAAGCTATTACGGTTTGCGCGTGACGGTTTCAACCGCATCTTTCACATCGCCGACCTTCTTCTGCACTTGGCCTTCGACCTGGTTTGCCAGGCCCTTGGCTTGCTGTTCTTCGCTGCCGACGACCTTGCCAGCCGTTTCCTGGATTTTACCGCCGACTTCTTTCAGTTTGCCTTCGACTTGATCTTTGTTCATGATAAATCCTCACTGTAGTTGGTCCATCTGTTGTCCGGCCTGCGGCCGGTACTGCGGCTCACACGCTGCGTTTTGCTTGCTGCGTGTCGATGAGTTCATACTACGCTTGAGGCGGGAAAAACTATGTACGGTTCCTAACACATGGGAAAATATTGCTATCTCTCACTTATCCTTGCGCCAGACGGTGGCCAGCCATGGCTGCTGCTCGCGCGGCAGGCCCGGTGGCCGGTAATAATGGTCGAGCAAGGTAAAACCGGCCGCCCGCACGTGCGCGGTCCAGGTGTCGAGGTCGTAATAGCTGCCATAGCGGGCGCCGCTCCAGCCTTCCTGGTTGTTGCCGCGCGGATTTGAACTGAACAGCACCCCGCCCGGTTTCAAGCAGCCATGCAGGGCGCGCAGCACGCCAGCCAAGGCGCTGCTGGGGACATGGAACAGCACGGCATTGGCAAATACGCCGTCAAAGCGGCCGGCCGGCAAGTCCAGGTCGAGAAAATCCTGCTGCCAGACGGTGCAGCCGCTATACGCGCGCGCCATCTCGACAAAGCGGGCCGAGCCATCGACACCGGTGGCATGGTGGCCCAGCTTCGTGAATGCCTTCAGGTCGCGCCCGGGACCGCAGCCCAGGTCGAGAACCTCCAGCGGCGCCGCGCCGCCGATGGCGTCCAGCAGCGCGGCCATGTTCTGGCGCACGTCGTGCTCGCGCGTGCCTTCGAAGAACTGCTCGGCGCTGGCGTCGTAATGGTCGAGGGTGCGGCGGGTAATCGTGTGCAGCGGGTCTTGCGGGATGTCGGTCATGATGGCGCTTCCGTAAAAGATGCCGCCATTTTAGACGCAAGCGAGCATGCATGCGGGTTTGCGGGCGGTTTGAGGCAGCTTGAAAATTATTTTGAATTATTTTCAAAAAAACCCTCAAGTTCTGGCTAAGGCCGCCGTTAATCTAGACAAGCGTAAAACCATTGATAAAAATACAGGTGTGCTCATGAACTCCAACGACGTGCTTTCGATGTATGAAAATATTGCCGGTTTGACCAATCAGATGGTCGCGGCCGCACGTTCGGAGGACTGGGAAAGTTTGAACGCGCTGGAAAATCAATGCGCCAGCGCAGCGAGCGCCACCCTGGTCGGCGCCGTGCCGGCCCTGTCCGGCTCCCCTCGGGCGCGCAAGTTCGACCTGATCAAGCAGATCCTGGCCAATGACCGCGCCGTCCGCAATATCACCGAACCATGGATGGCGCAGCTGTCCAAGACCATGCCGGCGCCGCGCGCCCACAGATAAACAGTTTTATCGCAAAAAAAGACGACGGCGCCTGCGGGCGCTTTTTTTACGTCCGGCGCAGGCGCTTTATGCTTTCTTAGCGTGAAAAAGGTTCGGGCTCCGGCGCCAAAGCCGGCTCATCACGCTCGGGCACGGTATCGCCAGGCGGCACCGCCGGTGCCGGCTTGCGGCGAAACGGCTTGCGCAGCAGGACCCAGTATTTCGATGGCGGCCTCGGCCCTGCTTCCGCGCGCCCCCTGCGCTTGCGCACGATATACACGACGGCGGCCGTCACCAGCAGGAACAGCAAAGTGCCCAGGCCCAGCCACAGCAGGCCATTGCCGCCGGCTTTCTTTTCCACCGCCGCAGCCTTGGCCTTGACATGCGGCGCCACGGCGGCGGCTGGCGCAGCTGGAGTGGAGGGAGCGAGGGCGGCGGGCGCAGCCAGCGCCTGCTGCAGCGCCGAAACCTTGCCTTCCAGCACACCAATCTTCTCATTCAAGGCCGTGTTTTGCCGGTCCAGCGCCACGCACGCTGCGGCCGGCACACCGGCCGCTTGCGGCGCGCAGGCGGCTACCGGTGACGGCGCTGGCGCACGGCGCAGCGGCGGCGGCGAGACCGGCACGAATGCCGGCTTCGGCGCCACCGGTGGCGCAACAAATACGACCGGCGGGCGCAGCATGCCCTCGGCGCGGGCCCGCGCCGCCAGGGCGGCGGCGTCCGGAACCGCCACGGGCCTGGACACAATCACCGGCGCGACAGGCGGCGTCACGACCTTGGGCGCCGGCGTTGGAATGACGACCGGCGCTGGCGGCGCCGGCGTCAGCCAGACGGTGGCCAGACGCACGATGCCACGGCTGCCATTGCCCAGCATCAGATACACATGCACATGGCCGGCATTGATCGCCTGCCGCGTACCGAGGTGCACAAAGCGCCGGCCGTCGCGCTCCACCTGGTTAATCGCCAGGGTTTGCAGGGCGGCGTCCATGCCGATGCCGCCGCCTTCGTAGACATTGGCGGAGGCCAGGCGCACCGGCAGGCCCTGCAGCTCATCGGGCGCCAGCGCCGTCAATTCGATATCGGCCGACAGGGGCTGGCCCACGTGCGACTGCACGCTGATCTCGCCCAGCTCGGCCGCAAAGGCGGCCGGCATGGCCAGGCAGGCGGTGGCGCACAGGGTCGCGGTCCAGCGGGAAAAGACTATGCTCGGCATGAAATGATCGCTTTGACAACAGGAACAAGGGATAACGTATCTTGTTAACGGCAGGAAATTGAAAAAATATAGGCGCAAGCGGGTGCGCTGTGCGTTTTTGGCGGCTGGAGTACACTCGATCCACCAACACAGATGAAAGGGATGCCATGAGCAGCAGAATCGAACGCGACAGTTTCGGCCCGATCGACGTACCCGCCGGTCAATTGTGGGGAGCGCAGACCCAGCGCTCGCTCGAGCACTTCCATATTTCCACGGAAAAGATGCCGCCCGAACTGATCGCCGCGCTGGCCACCGTCAAGCGCGCGGCCGCCCACGTCAACCTGGGCCTCGGCTTGCTGAGCGGCGACAAGGCCGTCGCCATCACCCGGGCCGCCGACGAAGTACTGGCCGGCCAGCATGCGACCGAGTTTCCGCTGGCGGTCTGGCAGACGGGCTCTGGCACGCAAAGCAATATGAACATGAACGAAGTGCTGGCCAACCGGGGTTCCGAGCTGATGGGTGGGTTGCGTGGCGCCGAGCGCCTGCTGCACCCGAACGACGACGTCAACCTGGGCCAGTCCTCGAACGATATCTTCCCCACCGCCATCCACGTGGCCGCCGCGCTGGCCGTCGCCGACACGGTCTTGCCGCCGCTGCGCCAGTTGCGCGCCACCCTGGAAGCCAAATCCGCCGCCTTTGCCGACATCGTCAAGATCGGCCGCACCCACTTGCAGGACGCCACGCCACTGACCCTGGGCCAGGAATTCTCGGGCTATGCAGCCCAGCTGGAATTTGCCGAGCACATCATCGAAGCGTCGCTGCCGCCGCTGCTGCAGCTGGCGGCCGGCGGCACGGCGGTGGGCACCGGCCTGAACGCCCACGTTGAATTTGCCGACCGCATCGCCGCCGAGCTGGCGCGCCTGACGGGCCAGCCGTTTGCCAGCGCCAGCAACAAGTTCGCCGCCCTGGCCGCCCACGATGCGCTGGTGGCCGCCCATGGCGCGCTGAAAACCCTGGCCACCGCGCTGATGAAGATCGCCAACGACGTGCGCTGGATGGCCTCCGGCCCCCGCTCGGGCCTCGGTGAAATCACGATACCCGAAAACGAGCCAGGCAGCTCCATCATGCCGGGCAAGGTCAATCCGACCCAGTGCGAAGCGCTGACCATGCTGTGCTGCCAGGTGTTCGGCAACGACGTCGCCATCACGGTCGGCGGCGCCTCGGGCAATTTCGAGCTGAACGTGTTCAAGCCGCTGATCGCGCACAACTTCCTGCAAAGCGCGCGCCTGCTCGGTGACGGCATGCGCAGCTTTGACGAGCATTGCGCGCACGGCATCGAACCGAACCGCGAGCGCATCGCCGAACTGATGGAACGCTCCTTGATGCTGGTCACGGCGCTGGCGCCGCATATCGGCTACGACCGCGCGGCGCAGATCGCCAAGCAGGCGCAGCACGAAGGCACTACCTTGAAAGAAGCCGCACTGGGCCTGGGCTTCGTGACGGAAGAGCAATTTGCCGAGTGGATCGTGCCGCTCGACATGACGCGTCCGAACAAAAGTTAAGGCGACTTCCGCATGCCTGGTTGCACTCATGTAAACTAGCTGTTTGGCCCGGCTAACCGGGCTGCACAGTGTTGAAAACACATTATTGCGATTGAGGATAGAATGCAAAAAGTAAGCTTTGATTTGACATCCGAGTTCGTCGAGCTGAACCAGCTGCTCAAGCTGGTCGGCTTGTGCGACAGCGGCGGCGCGGGCAAGGTCATGGTCGACAGCGGCGTGGTCAAGGTCGACGGCAAGAAGGAATTGCGCAAGACGGCCAAGATCCGCGCCGGCCAGGTGGTCAGCGTGGCCGATATCCGCATTACCGTGGTGGCGCCCACCTGAGGCCGCTTTAACGCGCTCCTGTGTCAGATCAAAACCTGCCCGGCTGGTTTGCCTATGTTTATATTATTGCCATATATTCATCAACAAGCGGAAAGGACAGACATGGACAATGCCGAACACGGCACGCGCAGCCAGGAGCGATTGATCGCCGACTTGCGCCAGGTCATAGAAAATGCCGAAGACCTGCTGCGCAGCACCGATAAATACACCAGTACCCTGTACCAGGGCGCGCGCGCCAAGCTGGAAGTGGCGCTGGTGGCGGCCACCGCCGAACTGGCGCATTTCGAGGACGAACAACTGGCGCGCATGATGGAAGCGACCCTGGCGGCCAACGCCGTGTGCCGCGACCAGACCGGCGAAGCGCGCATCCTGCGCGCCTTTCAATAGCGTCAGTCGATCAGCATAACCGTCAGCACGGCATGCTCCAGCCACAAACGCAACTGCCCGCCGAGATCGAAATCCGCATCGATCTCGAAGGCGGCGTCCAGCGCCGCGCCAAAACTTTTCCCTTGCATCAACAGCTGCAGCGCCGCATGCGCGGCCGCATCTTGCCCCACCACTTGCGCCTGCCACTGCGGCCGGCACACCAGCGCATGACTGGCACCGGCCATCTGCTGCGGAAATACCGCATTTTCTTGCTGATGCGCCTGCCATAGCGCCACCACCTGCCAGTCGGAACGGATCAATGCGCACGCCGGATGCAGGCTGAAGCGGCAGGCTTCCAGCTGTTCCGGCGCCAGGCTGGCCAGCGCCTGCGCCGCCAGGCCCGCCGCATCGGGCGCGTAATGGGCCAGGTGCAACGCCCATTCCAGGCGCGCCATGTCGGGCAGATACGGCAACTGGGCCGCCGGCGGAAAACTTGTCAGGAAGTCTCCAAAGCCGTCGCCGAACCGATTCAGGTCGGCATCTTGCGAGGGGTAACGACGGCCATATTCGCGCGCCAGGCCGGCAAAGAACTCCTCGCCCACCAGCGCCAGCAACACCGGATACGCCTGACCCAGCACGCGGCGCCAGGTGGCGTTCAGATTGCCACGATACAAGCCCAGCCGTTCCTCGACCAGCGCGCCGCGAAACAGAGTCACAGCGCCGGCTGTTTGCTTCATGTCGACCAGCGCGTCGGCAAATACTTGCTGGGTGCGTGCCAGTTGCTGGTCTGGCGGCGACGCCATTACCGTGTTGATCGAACCGCGCCATGGCGCCACCTCCTGATGACGCTGCTGCATGCTGCGTGCCCTGTCGGCCTCTGCCAGCAACACAGCCAGTGCAGGCACGTCGGTATCCCATTCGACCAGCGTCGGCACCTGGCCAAAGCGTTGCAAGGCCGCTTGATACAAGGCCCAGACGGGCTCGGCCACGGTGGCGCCGTGGTGATCGATCACCGCGCGCGGCGTCACCAGATGGCCGCCCAGGTGCAGTTCGCCAACGATACCGACGGGAATGTCCAGCAAGGCGCCCAGCGCGTCTTCGCCGTGGTTGCACTGGTTCACATACAGATTATTGACGTCAAGCAGCAGGCCGCAGCCGCTGCGGCGCGCCAGCTCGGCCAGGAACTGGGCTTCGCTCATGGCGTCCGCGTGAAAACGCAGGCTGGTCGACACATTTTCCAGCAGGATGGGCCGGCGCAAAACATCCTGCACCCGCCCTACCCTGGCGCACAGCAAGTCCAGCGCGGCCTTGTCGAGCACCAGCGGCAACAGATCGTTGAGTTGCCGCCCCGCCACCGCGCCCCAGCACAGGTGTTCGGACACCAGCGCCGGTTCGATCAGTTCGGTCAACAGCCGCACCCGTTCCAGATGCGATTCGGAAAAACCGCGCGCCGAGCCCAGGCCCAGGCCCACGCCATGCAGGCTGAGGGGGTAATCCTGGCGCACTGCCCGCAGCACCTGCCAGTCGCGGCCCGCGCACGCCAGGTAATTTTCGGTATGCACTTCCAGCCAGTCGACGCGCGGCCGGCCGTCGAGAAACTCGCGGTAATGCGCGGCGCGCAGGCCGACGCCCACGCCGGCCAGCGCATGGGCGGGCTGCGCCATCACTTGCCAGCTTATGCCTGCTTGGCTGGCGCGGCTTGCTTGCCCGCCTTGACAGGCTTCAAGGTGCCGCCCGCCTGCTCGCACGTGCCCTTGGCAACATACGCCCACTCGGTCGGCAGCTTGTCGCTGGCGGCCTGGCCGGCGCAGGAATGCGCGCCGTCGGACGAGGCGCAGTCATTCTGGCCTGCCTTGGCGACACCATAGCATTTTTCCTTGTCGCCGGCGGCGGCTGCATCATGGTCCGCGGCGCTGGCGACCGAAGTGGCGCACAGGCCGGCCAGGGCGGCGGCAACCAGAGCGTGACGTTTGTTCATGGGATTCTTTCGTAAAATAGGCGATAGCCGATTTTACGCTGTCGCAGAAAAAGAAGGGAGCACCTTTCAATGCGCACGCACGCCGCGGCCAGGACGGCGGCGGCGGCGTGAGCAAGCCCGGCCTGGAAGAATCAGGCGGTCGTATTGATGCGGTTGCCCAGGTGCGAAGGCAGGTTGGGCGCGGCCGGCACGGGCGGCAAGGCCTCGATCAGGGCGGTAGCGGTCGAGCTCTGGATGTCCTGGGCTTTCTTCAGGACGGCCATGCCCACGGCTTGACGATTACCGGTTTCGGCCATCGTGGTTGACAGTTGTGCGATGCTTCCGACGTCCATGAGTTTCTCCATCCATTAAAGGTCTACCAGGATTAACGGCCGGCCGGCGCAATACTTTAGGGCTATTTTTCAAGCCGTTTTGCCAGCCGCTGCAGCAACCAGCTTAGCACGCCTGCGCGATCATTCAAGTCCAGCCAGGCAACACCGTCGCGCAGGCCGGGCGGCGCCGGCGCGTCCGAGGCCACCGCGATCACGGTCAGGTCATGCGGGTACAACGGCGCCTGCCCTACTTCCGGCCGAAACACTTCCAGCTTGGCGATGGGGTCGGTCTTGAAGCCTTCCACCAGGGTCAGGTCGGCCGGGCCCATGCGGGCCAGTTGCTGCGACAAGCTCGGTTCGGGTGCGCCGCGCAACTCATGGACGATAGCAAAACGATATGGTGACGCCACCAGCACTTCGGCCGCGCCGGCCATGCGCAGGCGGGCGCTGTCTTTTTGTGGCGGCTCCAGCGCCAGATCATGGTGGCTGTGCTTGATGAGGTTCACGCGCAGGCCGCGCGCCGCCATCTGTTGCACCACATATTCCAGCAAGGTGGTCTTGCCGCTGCCGGAACGGCCGACCACGCCCAGTACCGGGTGGGCAGGCGCGAACGCGGATGTCGCATGGTCCATCGTGTTGTTCCTTCCGTGAGATAGCCGCATTATACCGGCCATGCCACGTGGAAAGAGAGGCAACGAGGATGGAATGCTTGATGCCGGCAAAGCCCCTAACTGTCGCGCAGGCCGTCGCCGGCGTCCATCAGCCATGCATGACCATCGGGGTGGTCCTTGCGGCGGCGGCGCGAGATCGATTGCGGCACCTTGTTGCCATGGGTCGCCAGGGCATTGCGGGCGCTGCGGGCCAGGTGGCGGTGCGCGGCTACCGCGCCGGCCTCTTCGTCGGGCATGGGCATGGCCGGCCCTGCCGCAGCCGCGCTGTCGAGGGCGCGCAGCTCGTCTTCCCAGCGCCTGCGCTGCTCGTGCACGCTGGCGGGCAACGCCGGCGCAGGCGCAGGCCTTGGCTGGGCCAGGTCCAGCGCCACGCCCAGCCCCCTGGCGGCGGCCACTCGCGCGCCCATGGCGGGCAAGCTGCCGTCGGCGCCGCGGCAAAAGCGCTGCAGGATGGTTTTCAGGATCGAAGCATGGTCGAACAGCTGGTGGCAGACACTGCCGGGACTGACCAGCGGCGACACCAGCAGCATCGGCACGCGCACCCCATACTGGCGGAAAGCGGCGTCGTCATCGACGGCGGCCGGTGGCGGCACATGGTCGAAAAAGCCGCCGTGCTCGTCATAACTGATGACCAGCAAGGTACGCTCCCAGGCCGGCCCGCGCGACAGCGCCTGGTAGACCTGGGCCACCAGCGCCTGGCCGGCGCGCACGTCGGCCGGCGGATGATCGTCGTTGGCAAAGAAGTGCGGGTCGATCCAGCTGACCGACGGCAAGGCGCCGGCCAGCGCATCGCCGACAAAGCCATAGCGCCGCCCCTGGGCGCCGAACGGTTCGTAGAACTCGGACGAACGGTAATGCTCGTCCGTCAGGGCCAGGGTCCAAGGTTTCCAGAAGGAATAAAATTTCCAGCTGACCATGTTGCGTTCAAGATGGCGCACGAACGATTTGTTGGCATACAGGGGCACGCGCTTGCTGTCCCTGCTGCCGGCCGCGCGCCCGCTGACGGCGTACAGCCGGTTCGGCCAGGTGGCGCCCGGCACCGAACTGTGACAGCGGTCGCAGACGCAGAACTGGCGCGCCAGGAAATCATACATGGGCAGGTCGGCGCCGTTGTAATAACCCATCACCAGGCCGGGATCGGGATGATCAGGATGGGCCAGCGCATAATCGCCGACAAAGCCGCCGTTATTGTCTTGCAACTGCCGCGCCACCGACGCGCCCGTATGGCCGGGATTTTGCCCGGGATGCAAGGCCGTGCGCTGCAGATGGTGGGGAAAATAAGCCTTGCCCGCATGCAGGTTGACATGCTCGCCGCGCAAGCCATCGATATCGCCGCGCCCGCCTTCCAGGCTCAGATAGCCGAGCATATGGTCGAAGGAACGGTTTTCCATCATCAGCACGACGATATGGTCGATGCGGCCCAGGTTGTTGATTGTCATGCATCCTCCGGGTGACGGCCAGGTTGGCGCCTCCCAGGTTCGACCGGCACCGCGGCAGCGGGTTCATGCGCTCACGGCATTGCTTGACATGCAACAATCAGCGGGCGGCTCAGTACGGCACGCGGTAGCGATAGCCCTTGAAGCTGAAGATGGCCGCCTTGGGCTGCAGTTTTTCCAGCACCAGCCCCGGCGCCACTTCCTCGCCTTCGTGGCGCAGCACCTTGTCGATCAGCAGCAGGCGGTCGGCCGGATCCTTTGAATACATATAGCCGCCCAAGGCAACCGGCGGAATCTGCCGCTGTATCGGTTCGGGCAGGTCGCGCAGGCCGGGCGTGATTTCTTCGGATGGCGCAGGGGGCTGGACCGGCACCGGCACCGGCACCGGCACCGGAACCGGAGCCGGAGCAGGCGCGACGGCCTTGATCACCGGCGCAGGTGCAGGTGCAGGAGGCGCCGTCTTGACGACCACCGGCGCCGGCAGTGGCGCTGGCACGATAACCGGAGCCGGGACCGGGACCGGAACTGGAACAGGCACCGGAGCCGCAACCGGCGCGGCGGCAACCGGCGCCGGCGCTGGCGCCACCACCGGCGCCGGCCACCACCAGGCGGCCGCCATGGCGCAGGCGGTGCCCGTCGCGATCCACAGCGGCAAGCGCCGCTGGCCGCTTGTATCCGGCGCCGGCTGCAGCTGCACTTGCGGCGCATGGATGGACGGTAATTCACCGAGCTGGCGTTCGGCTTGCGATTTTTTCAACGCTTCGAGAATGTACGACATTTATTTCCCCGCCACGGTGGCCGCCACAACAGGCAGGGCCACGGCTGGAGCGGCGCGCGACAGGCGCGGCTCCGTGTTGTCGCCCAGTTGCATCAGGCGCATGAATGTTTTCGGTCCCGCCAGGCCATCGGCCTTCAGGTTCTGGCTGAGCTGGAACTCGCGCAGCAGCCGCTGCAGGTCCGTGTCCAGCGGCATGTTGGCGGAAGGCGCAGGCATGCCATGCAGCTGCGCCAGGCGCGCCGCCAGCCAGTCCACGTCGGGGCCACGCGCCCCCAGCGGCACTTCATCGCGCCAGTTGCGCGGCGCACGCCAGAAGGTGACGAAATCGCCATCGCCGCGCTGCGCCAGTTCCGCCACCGTCATGCTGACAGGCTTGCCGTCGACCTGCACGCTGGCGCTCTCGCCCTGCACGCCGGACAGCAGCGCCAGCTGTTCACCGGCGCCGTCCTTGCCGCGCAAGATGAGCATGGCGGGACGGTCCAGCACGCGCAATTCGGCCACGCCGCCCCGGCTTTGCAGGCAGCGCAGGCCGGCGCGGGAAGCGGCCTGGCAAGCGTCGCCGGCCGGCAAATGTTCGCCCCACAGGGCGGCCAGCTGGCGCAGCACGCCATCGCGGTCCAATACGACGGTAGCCGGGACCGGCACCGGGGCAGTTGCAGCGGCCACCGGGTTGCTGACGGCCGCCACCGGCGTGACAGCTTGATTGCGCGGCATGAAATGCCAGGCCAGCGCCGCCGTTACCAGCGCGCCGGCCAGCACGCCGCCGGCCAGCTGCGGCCAGCGCAATCCGCTGCCAGCGGCTGGCGCGGCGCTGCCCGCTTCGGCAAACACTTCGGCGGCCGCGCGGCGCAGGATCTGGCGCGTCACTTGCGGCTGGTTTTCCACATAGGCGCCCAGCAGCGCGCGGTCGCACAGCAGGTTGATGCGGCGCGGCACGCCATGGCTGAGCTTGTGGATCTGCGCCATCAGGCGTGGCCCGAACGGCGCGCGCGCGGTGCTGCCGGCCACCGCCAGGCGATGGTGGATATAACTGGCCGTCTCCGGCTCCGACAGCGAGCCCAGGTGATAGCGCGCGATCACGCGCTGCGCCAGCTGCTCCAGTTCGGGCCTGGCCAGCATGGCGCGCAGTTCCGGCTGGCCGATCAGGATGATCTGCAGCAGCTTGCGCTCGCTCGTTTCCAGGTTGGTCAGCAGGCGCAACTGCTCCAGCACGGCGGCCGACAGGTTTTGCGCCTCGTCGATGATCAGGACATTGTTCTTGCCCTGCGCGTGGCTGGCCAGCAGGTGCACATTGATGGCGTCGACATAGCTTTTCACGCTGGCCGCACCGGTTGGCGGCGCGATGCGGAATTCTTCGCAGATCGACAGCAGCAATTCCTCGACCGACAGCTTGGGATTGAAGATATAGGCCAACTGGCAATTCTCGGGAATCTGCTCCATGAAGCAGCGACAGACGGTGGTCTTGCCGGCGCCGATCTCGCCCGTCAGCAAGACAAACCCGCCGCCGCTGCCCACCCCATACAGCAGGTGGGCCAGCGCTTCGCGGTGGCGCTCGCTCATGAACAGGTAGCGGGGATCGGGGGCGATCGAAAACGGCGATTGCTTGAGCTGGAAATATTGCGTGTACATGGAGACCCTGCGGTGGGACGATCAAAATGCGCCAAAACGATTGCACACGGTCATGCCTAGCGGGTTTGTGCCGGCGGCAATGGCTTGTACTTGGCGCAATAGACTTTGGCCTTGGTGCGAAAGTAGACGATTTTACTGCCTGGCACCGAGCCACGGACAGGATAGGCGGAATAATCGAGTTTGTCGAAGCGCAGGCCGGATGCGGCGCGAATGGCCGGCTCGAGCTTTTCCGGCGTGGAGTCGGCTACCACGCCCATGAAGACCAGCGGGCTGGTGTCGTCGCTGACGATCACGTCCGTCACCGGCGCGCCCCACAGCACGGCGTCGGTGCGGAACCAGTAGGCGCCGCCCTCGTGCTTGTAGGCCGGGCCGAAGGCCGTCAGCAGATACGCATAAAACGACTTGTTGTCGATCTGGTCCAGGCACAGCACGGCGTTGCCCACCACCTGCCCGAAGGTCGATGGCGGCGGCTTGGGCTGCGCCTGCGCCGCCACGGCCGGCAACAGCAGCGCCAGCACGGCCAGCGGCCGCCAGGCGCAGAACAGGCGGTGCGCGCGCATGCTTATCGCTTGCGCTCTTCTTTCTTGACCTTCTTCGCTTCCTTTTTTTCCTTCATGGATTTAGCCGGTTCCTTCTTGGCTTCCTTCTTGCTGTCCTGTGCCTTGCTCATGGTGTGCTCCGTACGTGGGCGGGGATGCCTCGGGCATTATGACACCGCGCGGTGGAAATCGCCGTGTAAAAATAAACGGCCGCGCAAGGCGGCCGGTTCGATCAGTGCAGGCAGAGGCGGCGCTTGGTCTTTTCGATCAGTGCCGTATCGTAGGGATACAGGTTTTCGATAAAGAACAGTTCCGTTTCCGCCTCGTCTTCCAGGCACATCGCGATCATCACTTCGCCATCGCTTTCGCGGCCCAGGAAATCCTTGGGCCAGCGGTTCTTGCGATGCGTGCGCATCAGTTCCATGCCCAGCGCCGCCAGGGGTTTTGACACGCCGGCGGCCAGCGCCGCTTGCTGCCAGTCATCCCAATAGTCGCTTGTTGCTTCCTTGTCGTTCATGTGCTCTTCCAGCTTCAGGTGTAAAAGGCGGACTGTACTCCGGACAGCCCGCGCTGGCTAGCGGGTATTTGCGTGGCGCGGGCGGCACCGGGCTTGCCGTGTTGAAAATTGGACTTGAACAAGTCCACATCAATACCATTTTCAGAAACAGAACATTCCCATATAAAACAAAGGCTTACAGTAAATAAACAGAAAGCCGCAGTCATCAAATACAATACCACTTAAATACCTGTTGACAGCGCCGCGCGCCAACCCTATAGTGCTTTCAGCTTTTTCGCCGCCCGTAAAACAACAAGGGCCGGCGCCATCCACCATGGCTGGACCACACATGATCGAATACATAATCGGCGTCGACGGCGGCGGCAGCGGCACCCGGGTACGCCTGGCGCGGCCCGACGGGCAAGAACTGGCGCAGGGACACAGCGGGCCGTCCGGCCTGGCGCACGGCATCGCCCACGCATGGACGGCGGTGGCGCAGGCCGTCGACCTGGCCTTTGGCGCGGCGGGCCTGGCACAACCGCCCCTGCAGCGCATGGCCATCGGCCTGGGCCTGGCCGGCGTGCACAACAAACAATGGGCCGCCAGCTTTATCGAACACAATCCCGGCTATGCCCACGTGGCGCTGGAATCGGACGCCCTGACCACCCTGCTGGGCGCCCATGGCGGCCAGGCCGGCGCCATCGTGGCGATCGGCACCGGCAGCGTGGGCGAAGTGCTGCATGCCGACGGCAGCCGCCGGGAAGTGGGCGGCTGGGGCTTTCCTTCCGGCGACGAAGCGGGCGGCGCCTGGATCGGCATGCGCGCCGTCAGCCATGCGCAGCAGGCCGTCGACGGCCGCGTTCCCGCCAGCGATTTTTCCAGCGCCATCGTCGACGCCTGCGGCGGCCACCGCGACGCCATGCAGACGTGGCTGGCGGCGGCCACGCAAACCACCTATGCGCAACTGGCGCGCTTGGTGCTGGAACACGCCGCCAGCGACGCCGTGGCGCATGGCCTGCTGATGGAGGCGGGCCGGCAGGTGGCGCTGATCGCCGGCGCGCTCGATCCGCACGGCAGCTTGCCGGTGGCGCTGTGCGGCGGCCTGGCCGCGCCCTTGCGCGCGTACCTGCCGGAAGCTTTGCTGCAAAAAGTGGTGCCGGCCCAGGGCGATTCGGCGGCCGGCGCCTTGCGCCTGGTGCGCCAGCGCCTCGACGGATTACCATCGTGATGAGCTCCCTGGCGGCCTTCAGGCCGCAACCGGACAGCGATACGCCGCTGTATCTGCAACTGGCGAACATGCTGTCGGACGGCATCGCCGGCGGCGAGTGGCGCGCCAACCAGGCGCTGCCTTCCGAACGGGTGCTGTCGGACATGGTGGCCGTGTCGCGCGTCACGGCGCGCAAGGCGATCGACATGCTGTGCGAGCGCGGCATGCTGACCAGGAAGCGCGGCTCGGGCACCTATATCACGCCCAAGCTGGAGCAGCCGCTGTCGCGCCTGACCAGTTTTTCGGAAGAGCTGCGCCAGCGCGGCTTCACGGCCGGTTCGCGCTGGCTGCAACGCGACATCGGCACCGCCGCGCCGCTGGAACTGCTGTCGCTGGGCCTGTCGCCGCATATGCCGGTGGCGCGCCTGCGCCGTTTGCGCACCGCCGACGAGGTGGTGATGGCGATCGAAACGACCACCATCCCGCTGCAGTACATGCCCGATCCGCAGCAGGTGAACGACAGCCTGTACGGCTACCTGGAAGCGCGCGGCGCGATCCCGATGCGCGCGCTGCAGCATATCCGCGCCGTCAACGCCAGCGCGGAACAGGCCAGGCTGGCGCAAATCAAGGAGGGTGAGGCCATGCTGCATATCACCCGTGTCAGTTATCTCGACAATGGCGCGGCGGTGGAACTGACCCACTCTTATTGCCGCAGTGATTATTATGAATTCGTAGCGGAGTCACGCAGATGAGCAGTACTACTATCCAAGGCAATATCCTGACCCCCGCCGGCTGGGTCCACGGCGCCATCGCCTTCGGCGAGCGCGTGAGCGACGTCCAAGGCGCCTCAAGCCACCCGTCGCAAAACGGCGACGACTATATCCTGCCCGGCTTTATCGACCTGCACGTGCATGGCGGCGGTGGCCACGACATCATGGAGGGCGGCGAGGCGGTGCATGCGATCGCCGCCATCCATGCGCGCCATGGCACCACCAGCCTCTTGGCCACCACCATGACGGCGCCACCGGAAGACATCGACATGGCATTGAGCGCCATCGGCGCGGCGGCGAAACAGCGCCGTCCCAACGCGGCGCGCGTGCTGGGCGCCCACCTGGAAGGCCCCTACATCAATTCGGGCAAGCTGGGCGCGCAGCCGAACTACGCGCGCGCCGCCACCCTGGCCGAAATCGAACGGCTGGAAACCCTGGCGCAGCTGCGCGTGATCACGGTGGCGCCGGAAATCGCCGGCCACCTGGACCTGGTGCGCCAGTTGGCGGATCGTGGCGTACGGGTGCAGATCGGCCACACGCTCGGTTCGTACGAGGACGGCGTGGCCGCGCTCGAACACGGCGCCTCGGGTTTTACCCACCTGTTCAACGCCATGAGCGGCCTGCACCACCGCGAGCCGGGCATGGTCGGCGCCGCCCTGGCCCATGCGCAGTATGCGGAGCTGATTCCCGACCTGCTGCACGTGCATCCGGGCGCCATCAAGACGGCGCTGCGCGCGATTCCGCATTTGTACTGCGTCACCGATTCGACCTCCGCCACCGGCATGCCGGACGGTGAATACATGCTGGGCCGCCACGTCGTGCAAAAGTGCATGGGCGGCGTGCGCCTGCCCGACGGCACCCTGGCGGGCAGCACCTTGACCCTCGACCAGGCGCTGCGCAACCTGGTGGGGCTGGGACTGGACCTGGCCGACGCCTCGCGCCGCGTCTCGACCAATGCCGCCGATTACCTGGGCCTGCAAGAACGCGGCCGGCTGGCCCCCGGCACTTACGCCGATCTGGTCGTGCTCGACCGCGATCTCAACCTCAAAGCTGTATATATAGAAGGAGAACTCTGTGACCTCAATGATGCTTGAAGAAGCCGTTTCCGCCGCCGAATGCGTCGCCCTGCAACTGGCCAGCGACGGCGAGCGCTACGCGGAACTGGGCCGCAAATTGAGGAGCACGCAGTTCTCCACCGCGCTGACGATTGCGCGCGGCAGTTCGGACCACGCCTGCAACTACGTGGCCTACCTGATCATGGCGCGCCTGGGCCGGGTGGTGGCCTCGCTGCCGATGTCGCTGGTGACCCTCAACAAGTCGCCCCTGAAAACGCGCGACACGCTGGCCATCTCGATCTCGCAATCGGGCCAGAGCCCGGACGTGGTCGAACCGATCAAATACTTCCGCGACGGCGGCGCCACCACCGTGGCACTGGTCAACGATATCGACTCGCCGCTGGCGCACGCCGCCGAATGGGCGATGCCGCTGCGCGCCGGCAAGGAAAAAAGCGTGGCCGCCACCAAGAGTTTCATCACCAGCCTGGTGGCTGGCGCGCGCATGGTGGCGCAGTGGCAGAACGACCCCGAGCTGCTGGCCGCCCTGGAGGCGCTGCCCGAAGCGCTGCTCGGCGCCACCCGCATCGACTGGTCGCCTGCCGTCGAAGTGCTGGCGCCGGCCCGCAACATCATGGTGGTCGGACGCGGCATCAGTTTTCCCGTGGCGCTGGAATCGGCGCTGAAATTCAAGGAAACCTCGGCCCTGCAGGCCGAAGCGTTCAGCGGCGCCGAGATCAAGCACGGCCCGATGGCGCTGATCGAAGACGGCTATCCGCTGTTGATTTTTGCCACGCGCGGCCCGACCCAGGCCGGGTTGCTGCAGCTGGCGACCGAGATGCGTGGGCGCGGCGCGAAAGTGCTGCTGGCGGCGCCCGACGATGTGGCGCAGCGCGACCTGACCCTGCCGGTATCGGCCACGCCGGACCTCGATCCGATCGTCGCCATCCAGTCCTTCTACGTGATGGCGGCCCAGCTGGCGGCCGCGCGCGGCATGGATCCGGACGCGCCACGGCACCTGAGCAAAGTCACCAAGACCAACTAAGCCATACCTTTCATGGACCCGGACGCAGAGCCGGGCCATGGGCAGCGCACAGCGCGGGATAATAAAAATGATCAAGAGACTGTTGGCGGCACTCACATGCGCGGCCCTGCTGACGCCGCACGTCCACGCCGTGGAAAATATCGAATTCTGGACCTTCAGCATGAAGCCCAAGTTCACGCCGTATTTTACCGATGCCGTGGCGCGCTACGAGGCGCAAAACCCTGGCGTGAAAATCGAGTGGATCGATTTTCCATGGGACGTGATCCAGACCAAGCTGGTCACGCGCATCGTGGCCGGCACGCCGCCGGCGCTGGTCAGCCTGAACGTGCCCTGGGCCGATGAATATGCGCGCGATGGCCTGCTGATCCCGGTCGACGCCCTGATGGCGGAAGCGCGCGCCAGCTACTTGCCGTCGGCCCTGGCCGACCTGCGTTTCAATGGCCGCACCTATGGTTTTCCGCTGTACAGCAATGTGGCGGTAATCGCCTTCAATACCGCCATCTTCAAGCAGGCAGGGCTGACGCGCGGCCCCGCCAGCCTGGACGAACAGCTGGCCTTTGCGCGCCAGATCGCGCAAAGGACGGGCAAGGCGGGCCTGGCGCCGGCGCTGTCGAAAATCGACGGCCTGTTCATGCAGCAGGGCCTGGCCGTGATCGACCATCACCGCGCCGTGTTCAACTCGCCGCGGCATGTGGCGCTGGTCCAGAAACTGGCCGACACTTATAAAGTGGGCGGCCTGCTGAAAGAAAGCCTGTTCGCCGAGGATAACTTCCCGGCCGTGATCGACGCGTATAAAGGTGGCCGGCTGGGCATGCTGCTGGCGCCGCCGACGGCCATGCAGCGCATCCGCAGCGACGCCAGGGAACTCTACGCCATCACCGACGTGGCGCCCGCTCCTCTGGGCCCGACCGGCATCGCCGACGGCGGCTGGCTGGTGCACTTCGCGATCCCGAAAGGCGTGCCGGCGCGCCTGCTGCCGGCGGTCGGCAAGTTCGCCCGCTTCCTCACCAATGACGACAACCAGCTGGCCTTCGCGCGCCAGGCCAGCGTGTTTCCCACCACCGTGAAAGCGGCGTCCGATCCGTTTTTCCTGTCCACGCCATTGAACGCCGGCGCGGCCGAAAAAGCGGTGGCCGCCGGCGCGCTGTCGATGCGCCACTCGCGCACCCTGTACGTGGCCGGCATCGACGACTACGACGAATTGCGCCGCTCGCTGGTAAAAGCCGTGGAAGCGGGCGTCACCGGCAAGCAGGAGGTACAGCAGGCGCTGGACCAGGCGGTCGCCATCTGGAACCGCAAACTGGCCACCCTGCCCCGCCAAGGAGCACTGCGATGACGCCGGGCCGCCGCACCTTGCAAGCCTGGCTGTTTCTCGCGCCTGCCCTGTTGCTGCTGGCCGCGTTTTCCTTCTGGCCGGTCGGCTACGGTTCGGTGCTGGCATTTACCGACTACAGCCTGATACGCGAGACGCGCTTTGTGGGCCTGGCCAACTTCCGCTACATCTTCAACAACGAGATGTTCGTCACCGGCCTGCAAAACTCGGTGGTGTTTTTGCTGATGGTGCCCTTCGTGCAGGTGGGCGCGATGGTACTGGCCGTGCTGGTGAACAACCGCCTGCCCGGCATCCGCCTGTTCCGCGCCGCCTTCTATGTGCCGGTGGTGACCACGGTGTCGGTGGTCGGCATCATGTGGGGCTTTATGTTCCACGAACAGGGCGCGCTCAACTACGTGATGATGACGTTAAAACTGGTCAACGCGCCGGTGGGCTGGCTCAGCAACGACAGCCTGGCGCTGTTTGCCGTCATGTTCGTCACGCTGTGGCGCGGCCTGGGCTGGTATATGGTGATGTACCTGGCGGCCCTGCAATCCATTCCGTCGGAGATGCAGGAAGCGGCGATCCTCGATGGCGCCAGCCGCTGGCAGCGCTTCTGGAAGATCACCGTGCCGATGCTGCGCCCGACCATCATGCTGTGCACGATATTGTCGGTGCTGGCGGCCCTGAAGGCCTACCAGGAAGTCGACGTGCTGACCCAGGGCGGGCCGATGAATTCGACGTTTACGGCGCTGTACTACGCCTACGACCAGGGCTTGAAACACCTGAAGCTGCCGCGCGCGCTGGCGGCCAGCTTTGTCGTCTCGCTGCTGTGCATCGGCATCGCGCTGCTGTGCCTGCGCTACCTGAAACCGAAGCACCGCTGAGATGGGAGCGATCTTGAAAAAACGACTGCATCTGTTGGCACACTACGGCGTGCTGTGCGCGATCGCCGTGGTCTGCGTGTTTCCGTTCTGGTGGACGCTGGTCACGGCCGTTTCCACGCAAGGCAATATCTTCGCGTTTCCGCCCACCTTCTGGCCGCAGGCGCCGTCGCTGGACAATTTTGTCGAGGTGTTCCGCGCGATTCCGGTCTGGTCCTTCTTCAGGAATTCGGTGCTGATCGCGGTGTTCACCGTGTTCTGGAAGCTGATGCTGTGTTCGATGGCCGCCTACCCGCTGGCGCGCCTGAAATTTCGCGGCCGCAAGCTGGTGTTCGGCCTGATCCTGGCGACCATGGTGCTGCCGTCCGAGGTCAATTTCCTGGTCAACTTCATCACCATCACGCAATGGAGCCTGGTCGACACCTACACCGGCGTAATCCTGCCCAATGTGGTCACCGCGGTGGCCATCCTGCTGCTCAAGCAGGCCTTCGAGGAAGTGCCGCAAGACCTGATCGACGCGGCCCGGGTCGACGGCGCGTCCGAATGGGTCATCTTCAGCCGCATCATGCTGCCCTTGACCACGCCTTGGCTGGCGACGGTCGGCATCCTGACGGCGGTCGAATCGTGGAACGACTATATCTGGCCGTCGATCGTGATGAGCAAGCCCGATGCATTCCCGCTGTCGGTGGGCGTGCTGTACTTGCGCGGCACCTTCGGCAGCAGCACGCGCGTGATCGCGGCCGGCACATTGATCACCATCGTGCCGACCCTGCTGGCATTCCTGTTCACCCAGCGCTTCTTCATGCGCGGCATGGACGGCGCCGTCAAATGAACCCCTTGCATACCACCTCCCTCGAAAGGCACGACTCCATGAACGACAACGCCGCACGCAGTCCGATCAGCTGGGTACCCACGCTGTACTTTGCCCAGGGACTGCCGTTCTATGCGGTGGCGCTGGTGGCCGGCCTGATGTTCAAGAGCCTGGGCGTGCCGAACGACCAGATCGCGCGCTGGACCGGGGCGATCGGCCTGGCCTGGGTCTTCAAGCCGCTGTGGAGCCCTTTCCTGGAACTGGCCGCCAGCAAGAAGACCATGGTGGTGCTGTTCCAGTGCCTCGGGGGCCTGAGCCTGGGCATGATTGCGCTGGCCTTGCAGACGCCGGTCTGGTTTGCCGCCTGCGTGGCGGTGCTGGCGGTGGCCGCGCTGGCCTCGTCGACCCACGATATCGTCTGCGACGGCCTGTATATCGCCAGCCTGACGCCGAAACAGCAGGCCGCCTATGCCGGCTGGCAGGGCGCATTTTTCAATGCCGGCAAATTCATCTCGCTGGGCGGCCTGGTGATCCTGGCCGGCTACCTGGAAAAAAATATCGGCGTCAAGCCGGCATGGTCGGTGATCTTCCTGATCATCGGCGCGATGATGCTGGCGCTGGCCGCCTATCACAGCTGGTCGCTGCCGCAGGTGCGCAACGTGGTCGTGGCCGACAAGAGCATGGCCGGCATAGGCGGCACGCTGTGGGACGTGTTCATCGATTTTCTGAACAAGCCCGGCATCTGGGGCATGATCGCCTTTATCATTTTGTTTCGCGCCGGCGAAGCGCAGGTGCAGACCATCGGCCCGCTGTTCCTGCGCGAAGCGCGCGAGCTGGGCGGCCTGGGCCTGTCGACCACCGAAGTGGGCGCCGTCTACGGCACCGCCGGCACGGTGGCGTTTTTGCTGGGCAGCATAGGCGGCGGCTACTTCACGTCGGCGCTGGGCCTCAAGCGCGCGATGCCCTTCCTGATCCTGGCGATGAATTTGCCCAACCTGGTGTTTTACTATCTGAGCCACAGCATGCCGACCGACCTGGCCCTGATCACGGCCGCGCTCAGCGCCGAGATGTTCGGCTACGGCTTCGGCTTTGTCGGCCTGATCCTGTTCATGATGCAGGTGGTCTCGGTCGGCAAATACCAGACCGCCCACTACGCGTTCGCCACCGGCGTGATGCAGCTGGGCTTCGTGCTGTTCAAGATGATCAGCGGCGACATCCAGACGGCGCTCGGCTACAAGACGTTTTTCCTGTGGGTGCTGGTGTCGGCGATTCCGGTGCTGGTGATGTCGCGCTTCATGCGCATCGCGCCAAAAGATGATGGAGCAAAGGCATAGCATGGCAGCGGTTACCCTCAACAATATCGTCAAGCGCTACGGCGATCAAAATACCATTATCCACGGCATCGACCTGGAGATACGCGACGGCGAATTCATCGTCTTCGTCGGCCCGTCCGGCTGCGGCAAATCGACCCTGCTGCGGATGATCGCCGGCCTGGAAGACATCACCGGCGGCGAGCTGCATATCGGCGGCAAGCTGGCCAACGATATCGCGCCCGCCGAGCGCGGCCTGGCGATGGTGTTCCAGAGCTACGCCCTGTATCCGCACATGACGGTGTACGAGAACATGGCGTTTGCCTTGGACCTGGCCGGCCATAAAAAGGCCGAGGTGTGTGCCGCCGTCGAGCGCGCGGCCGAGATACTGCAGATCACGCCGCTGTTGCAGCGCAAACCGAAAGACCTGTCGGGCGGCCAGCGCCAGCGCGTGGCGATCGGCCGCGCCATCGTGCGCAAACCGCAGCTGTTTTTGTTCGACGAGCCGCTGTCGAACCTGGACGCCTCGCTGCGGGTGCAGATGCGCATCGAGCTGTCGCGCCTGCACCAGCAACTGCAAACGACCATGATCTACGTCACCCACGACCAGGTCGAAGCGATGACCCTGGGTCAGCGCATCGTCGTCTTCAATGGCGGGCGCATCGAGCAGGTCGGCACGCCGCATGCGCTGTACAACCACCCGGCCACCTTGTTCGTGGCCGGCTTTCTCGGCGCGCCGAAGATGAATCTGCTGGCCTGCGTGGCGGTTGCCGCCGAGGCCGCCACGGTGACGGTGCGCCTGCCAGGCGGCGCCCTGCTGGCGGTGGCGGCCGATGGTAGCGCCGTGGCGGCGGGCGACAGCTTGACCCTGGGCGTGCGCGCCGAGCATATCGCCACGGTCGCCGCCGGCAGCACCGGCGCCAGCCTGGTCGAGGCCACCGTCAGCCATGTGGAATACCTGGGTGACATGGCCATCGTGCACGCCAGCGTGCCGGGAATGACGCAAACGCTGGCCGTGCGGCAAACCGTGGAAGGCGGCTTGCCGCAGGCCGGGCAGGCCCTGCGGCTGCATTTTCCGGCCCCCCATTGCCTGCTGTTCGATGCGCAGGGCCAGGCGCTGCCGCGCACGCCAGGCGCCCCGCCCGGCCAGTTTATGTGACAATAGCTTATGTTGACCATGCTGCCGCTCTTGGCCTTGCGCCTGCGGAGTGGCAGAATGCCTGTTTTCCAAGAATCCCTGCCCCATGCATACTCGCCGCGCGATCCGCGGCAACCAGTGCCGGAGCGTCTTTTTGTTATTGATTGAAGGATAACCCATGTCCCAATTCCGTCTTGCCCGTATCAGCCTGCTCCTGGCCGCCATCGGTCTCAATGTCCTGCCTGCCCTGTCGCACGCCCAGGACGCCAAGCCAGCCGCCGCAGGTACGCCTGCCGCCGCACCGGCCGACACGGTACGCCCTGAAATCTTCAAGCTGCTCGACCCGGCCGCCGTCAAGACGTCGATGGATGCCAAGAACTACGCCGATGTGCAAAGCCGCATCGACCAGGCCGCCGCCACGCCGGCCCTGACGCCATATGAAACCTTCGTCATCAACCGCCTGCGCGTGGCGCTCGGTTCGACCACCAACAATGCGGCGATGGCCATGCCGGCGCTGGAAGCGGTGATCGAATCGGGCAAGCTCGACAAAAAATCGCAAGGCGATTTCATCCAGGCACTGGCCAACTACCACTACAACGCCAAGGATTATCCGAACGCGATCAAATGGTTCACCCGCTACCAGACGGAAACCGGCGACGTCGCCAGCGTGCGCCCGTACATTATCCGCGCCTATTATTTCGGCAACGACTTCGCGCGCGCCAAGCAGGAACTGATGGCCGATCTCACCGCCAAGCAGCAGGCCGGCCAGACGCCGACCCTGGAAGAACTGCAATTGCTGGCCAACACGGGTTCGAAAAGCAAGGAACCGGCGACCTACCTGATCGCCATGGAAAACCTGGTGCGCTACTACCCTTCGGATGACTACTGGATCGACCTGCTGGGCCGCGTACAAGGCAAGGCCGGCTATTCCGACCGCTTTGCGCTGGACGTGCTGCGCCTGCAATTCAAGGCCGTCAGCACCATGCCGGAACGCGACTACAGCGACATGGCGGAAATCGCCCTGGCCAACGCCTTCCCGACCGAAGCGAAAAAAGTCCTCGACGCAGGCTACGCCAAAGGCCTGCTGGGCACCGGCGCCAACGCCGCCAAGCACAAGCGCCTGCGCGACCAGGCCAACAAGGCCGCCGCCGACGACGCGAAAAGCATTGCCAACGGCGAAGCGGCCGCCAACAAGAGCAAGGACGGCACCGGCCTGATCAACCTGGGCTACGCCTATGTGACGATGGACCAGTTCGACAAAGGTATCGACCTGATCCAGAAAGGCATCGCCAAAGGCGGCCTGAAGCGCCCCGAAGACGCCAAGCTGCGCCTCGGCTCGTCGCTGGCCATGGCTGGCAAGAAAGACGAAGCGATCAAGGTACTGGAAACAGTACAGGGCGGCGAAGGCCTGAGCGACCTGGCCCGCTACTGGATCTTCTGGCTGAACCGCCCTGCCACGGCAGCAGCGGCGCCGGCTGCAGCACCTGCAGCCAAGTAAGTTTCAGGCATCAGCTTCAACAAAGCGGCCCCGATCAACACCGGCGCCGCTTTTTTTATGCCTTCGTTATTCATGCCGCACGCATACAGAATCGACAACCACCCGTATCATCCAGCGGCCAGCAGCCAGATAGGGCGACCTCGTCTCATTCCATTCCTTGCATGTGGCCGATCGTTATAATAAAGAATGAGACGCAGCCGAAGCTGGCAGCTCTTATTCCCGCAACATGCTGCTGGCGTGTCTGATTACAAATGCAAATGGACTCGATATGCTCGACCACGTTTCACTGACCGTTGTTGACCTGGAGCGGGCGGAACGCTTCTATGACGCCATCTTCGCCGCGCTCGATGTGCCCAAGGTGGGCAGCGACCATGCCGATGCCTGGATAGGCTATGGCGAACGCAGCGATGCGGAGCATCCCGAACGCAGCTATTTTTCAGTGCGCCTCGGTCCCGCTCCGGACGATGCGCCGCGCCGCCACTACTGCTTCAAGGCGCCGTCGCGCGCCGCCGTGCAGGCATTTTGGCGAGCCGGCCTGGCCCACGGCGGCCTCGACCTGGGCGCACCTGGCCTGCGCGACTATCACGCCAACTATTATGCTGCCTTCTTGTTCGATCCCGACGGCAACCGCATTGAAGCCGTCTGCCACCGTGCTGATGCCGACTGACAGGATGTGAAAGGTTTTGTCGATTGTCGGCAAGAAGGAGCCGGCTGGCAGCGACCGGAAGCGGAGGCAGGGTGTCATTTTGCTGGTTCAGTCTACGGAAATTTTATGCCATCAATAATTTCGCACACTGTTGTCCCACTCGCAGTCGGCCTTGCCTTGGGCAGCAAAGCGATTCCGTGGCGCCTGCTGGTAATCGGCATGATTGCCGCGATGCTTCCTGACGCAGACGTCCTCGCATTTCACTTCGGCATTCCCTATGCCCACCAGTTGGGACACCGGGGAATCACGCATTCCCTGGCATTTGCGCTTCTGCTCGCCATGCTTGCCTGGATTTTTGCCAAGCAGCTGGCTTCATCGCGGAAGCACGCATTTTCGTTCATGTTTTTTGCCACCGCTTCGCACCCGTTACTCGATATGCTGACAAACGGTGGACTCGGTGTCGCCTTGATTTGGCCGATTTCAAATGAACGATTGTTTTTCCCGCTACGCGTCATCGAAGTAAGTCCGATTGGTATTCGGCGGTTTTTCAGTGCCACCGGCGTGCGGGTTCTTCTGTCCGAGCTTCAGTGGATCTGGATACCGTCGACCATCGCCGCCGTCAGCATTGTTGCCTGGAGGCGGATTTTTTATGCGTCAGAATTCAGAAAGCCACAGAGTCCCGCCTCATGAGTTATTCGCAATGTCGCCGCACGGCCAGGAGCAGAAATTCGGTACTGACGGAGAGAATTGATGAAGTTTCTTGATAAAGCCTTTGATCGCGCGTGCAGTCGCTACAGTGGCAGCAACTTCGATCAGCTCGATGAAGCTGACAAGATTTTGGTCACGATCTGGGGCCTGGAAGGCGAGGTGAATAACGGCGGCTTCGACCAATACTATTTTAATAGTTCAGGCGACCTTGCCTTCCATGCGCCGGTGGCGCTACGCAACATCGGCGCTCATCAAATGGCACAAATTGCCGATGAAGCAAACAAGCTGTTCGGCCCAAACGGCCCCGCACGCAACCCTGATGAGCGCGAAGCTCAGTTGCTCGCGATAGGGCCGAACGGCAGCGAACCACACCGTTGGGACGAGCTTACGCGGGCGTTCCAATCCTACCCGGACGACATTTCTGCGCTGCTGGCGGCCTTTATCGAAGCACTTAGGCATGCTCCAGAATGACTGCCGGCCACGCTGTTGGCTGAGGGTGCCGTCAGTGGCTGCTTTGCGGGCCGGGCCAAAAGCGGACTTTTACGGCGAATATCCATTATGAGGTCAAATGCATGTATCGATACGTGTTCATTACGAGTTGTCTGTTGTGGCTGGGGGGATGCTATACCGTGAGCAATGAGCGGTTTTCCGCTGACATCCATAAGCTTCTCGAACCTGGATCCGATATGGCAAGTGCAACAAAAAACCTTGAAGCTATTGGATTTTCCTGTGACTCGGTCAGTGCTGCACCTTCGACTACTTGTACAAAGACACGTCAAAGTATTCTCCCTTACACATGTATCGAACGGGTCAACCTTATACCTGCAAGCAAACAGACTGACGTGGAACGAGTCGATATACCTCATATCATGTGTGCAGGGCTTTAGAAACTGGAGCTCACCAAATTCCGCTTCGGGGCGAATCCAGCCTGTCGTGTGGCTCGCTGGAATTTCGTACTGACGACCTGCTATGCTGAACTGAACGGCCGGGTTCGACCGAAGCGGACAGAGTCACGCAAGGCATTGTTCATTTTTCTCTAACTCATTACGTTCATGTCTAACCAATCGCTAATCGCTCGGATTGAATCCTGTTTGAAACGTGTCCAGGCACAGCAAGATACCGCACTGGCTCTAGCCGACTCAATTAGAGGGAACGGCAAAGCATTAGAAGCGATGCCATACGCCTTGATAAAAGATATAGAAGGCATGGCCATGGACCTGGATATCGCTCAGTGGCACGATGAAGATGGATTCGTTCCCGAGCTAGGTCCCATTCTTTTGCGAGTCGAAGATTGGCTGGCGAAACTGCCTCGTGAAGTGTGATCTCACTGCAGCTACCGACCAGAAGCCAACATTCAGAAAAAACCGGCAATCCACAAGCTACTAGCATGAGACCAAACTTCAACGATATAGCAGGATTATGGGAACGAGATGGATCGCTTCGAGGCGTCTACGTGCACAATACTCAAGCTATCCACTGGGATCGCTTTGACCGCCTGCTCAACCAATACGAATGCACGTACAGCTTTGATGGGGCTGCGCTCCCATTTCCGGGATCGCGCAGCGTTCTGGCGAATCGTGAAGGTTCGCATTTGTTGTCGATTCTGTTGGACGGCCCGGTTGTAATTTGCTGTCATTTCTTCATCTCCGAGCAGTTAGAACTCGATATCTCACCGAAGGAAGTTACTGGGCTCTTGCAGCATGCGCAGGTCCTGTCATTCGTTGAAAACCTGGCTGAGACTCTAGAACTTCCTGCGGACATCACCCCTGAAAATTGCGAGCAAAACCCGTTTCTAACGTATGTATCTCAGGCCAAATCGTGGCATATACCTGACGATCCGCAATAGTGGCCAACGTCAGCAATAGCGCGGATTCAGCCGCTAGATTTCCCCCCTGACAATCTGCTATGCTGGCCCTAACGTCCGGATTCGGCCAAATGCGGACATTGGGCCACCGAACTTGAAAGGATGTTAGTGAAAAAACGATTGGTTTTTTGCGGTTTGTTTGTCTTTGCTTTGCACGCAGCAGCTCGTCAACCTGGCTGTGAGAATGTCGGCGCGCATCTAAACGAGCTGGCCAGTGCAGACCAGCAAATCCGACAAGAGTCCGAGGTGCTTGAGCAAGACCCCAATGCCGCTACCACCCAGAGGGATGCTCTACAACAGCGCTGGCAAATTATCGATAGTGAAAATCTAAAGCAATTCAAGCAAATCATTGCAGCATGCGGCTGGCCGAAAACGAGCAAAGACAGTCACAGCGCTTGGTTGTTAGCTCAGCACGCAGATAGCGACTTGGTGTTCCAACGCCTTGCGAGGGGACTTTTAGACGCATCTGTCAAAGCTGGTATTGCAGCACCACGTGATCTTGCCTATCTGGCTGACCGCATCGCGGCCAACGAACACCGTCCACAAGAATATGGAACACAATTCTCACGGACTGATCGCTGCCATTTAGTGCTTGACCAGGTAGATGACCGAGCGTTGGTCAATCATCGCCGCCTGGCGATTGGACTACAGAGCCTTGAGGAATATGAGGCAGAAGCACGTAGGCATTTTATGCCGCCCGACTGTCCGCCGGGTGAGCGCAAAATCGAATGACTGCTTTGGGGCTATTGTGTTGAAAAACTGCTAGGCAAGAGTCGCCCTGATGAATTAACTGTACAGTAAAAATTTGGGATCCAGTCATTGCTGACTTCTTAACCCATCCCTGCTTTCATATTTTGTAGTTGATGAAACCAGTTTTTTGCCATCCGTCGAAGATTTTGGGCTATTGCCGCTAAAAGAAACTCGTCATGCGCCCCGCTGGGGCCACGCAGACGTAATTGTCTGAGTTTTAAAATTCGTTTGAGGTGAGCAAACAGCATTTCCACTTTCTTTCGTTCTCGCCGGGACTGGCGATATGCGTCGGTCTTGCCGATAGCACGAGCAACATCGCGTGCAGGTTCTTGAGGGCTCCGGTCGATCTTTCGGATAACCATGTTGGGACAGCACTTCGGTTTCAGCTCACAGACTTGACAGTCGTACTGGCTGGCCCGATAGCGAAATGGATTTTTCTGCTGACTGCGTTGAGCCGGCTTCAGGTGTTTGCCGGCAGGGCAAACGTAGCGGTTGTTTTCAGCATCGAAGATGAAGTCAGCATGACTGAAAGTGCCGTCGTGATGCTCGGATTTATCCCATACCGGGACGTGAGGAGCGATCCTTTTTTGGTTGACCAGCCATCCCAGCATTGCAGCAACACCGTAGTTCGTGTCACCCACCAGACGACGCGGTTTGATGGCGAACTTTTCCTCAACACGATCAATCATGGTTTTCGTCGCTTCGACCTCTGCTGTTTTGTTCACCGCTGAAGCCTCGACATCGACAATCATTCCAGCCTTTAAATCGATGAGGTAATTGGTAGAGTAGGCAAATATTGCCGGTCCTGCAGCCGCAGTCCAGGTTGCGGCCGGGTCGGTGAGAGAAATTCTTTTCGGTGGTGGCGGCACCGGATTGGCCTGCTCCAACGCTACCAAATACTCGCGCACTGGCCGACTTGCCTGTGCTGGCCCCCCCAATCAATACTGGCATCGCCTGGACGAGATCGTTGACGCTGGGCATCAGCCTTGATAATGCTGGCGTCGGTCGCAAATCCCTCACCCTGCACTAAACCTTCAGCCATACAACGCCGAAGAACGGAATCGAACAACTGGCGAAAAGCGTCGTGATCACGGAAACGGCCATGTCTATTCTTGGAAAAACTCGAGTGATCCGGAAGCTTGTCTTTCAGTCCGAGCCGACAGAACCAGCGGTACGCCAAGTTCATGCTGACTTCTTCGCATAGCCGTCTTTCTGAACGGATCCCGTAGGAGTAGCCGATAATCAGCATACGTGCTATGAGCTCAGGATCAATCGATGGCCGTCCGGTATGGCTGTACGAATCAGCTAGGCACAGCCGGAATTCGCTCAGATCGAGATACCGGTCCACTGCTCTCAACAGATGGTCTTCGGGAACATATTCATCTAAACTGATCGATACGAACAGTTCCCTCTTCGATGCCTGACGTCCCATCATCGCAGCCTCCCACTTTTGCACCGCCTGCATAGACAAAGGTAGGCTGCAACATGGCTGCAATCAAGTGGCGTTTTTTCAACACAATAGGCCGTAAGCTGCCATTCAGCGATGGGCCATGGAGCTTTCCAGCTTCCTGAGCAAACCAGAAAAATATGTCATAACCTTAGTCGCCTGCCCGGGCTTTCCGGGCCAAGCGGGCCTGAAAAATGTCGAGGGCAAGGCGCGGCGACGAAGACAGTACGCATGTACGGCGAGGAAGTCGCAACGCCGCCATCGGCATTTTCTCAGGCCCGCGTCTCCGGCCCGCCGTTTTTAGTCTTTCAAGCCATAAAAAAAGACAGGCCCCATTACAGGAACCTGCCTTGAAAGATAACCAGCAGCACGAACGCGGTGCCGCGCGCCCATGTCCGCCTCAAGAACTACAACTTACAGCTTGCCCCGCACACCCAGATAGAAAGTCCGGCCATTGCTATAGAAAGCCCGTGGCTGATCCTTGTTCTCCGCATACATCTTGATGGTCGTGTTGGTCAAATTGAGCGCATCGAAAGTAATGGTGAAATGCTCATTGATCTTGTAATTGATGGAACCTGCCAGGCCGCCGCTGCCTTCAACATGCTGGCTGGCACCACGGTCCACGCCGGCTTTGTAGGCGGAACGGTAGTTATAGGCCAGGCGCGCGCTAAGGGCATTGGCTTCGTAGAAGGCCGTCAGGTTGTAGGTATTGCGCGACGCGTTGACCAGTTCGTCACCGTTGTCGAGCTTGCCGTCGGCATAGGTGTAGTTGGCCAGGATGCCGAAGTCGCCGAACAGCGGCTGCTGGTAGCTGAACTCCGCGCCCTTGTTCTTGCCGCTGGTATTGAATGGCGACGTGATCAGGTAGACGGCGTTGGCGTTGCGCTTGCTGTTGAAATACGTGGCGCTGACGGTACCGTTCGAGACCACCGATTTCAGGTCCATGTAGAACAGGCCCACCGAGAAGGCTGATTTGGGCGCGAAATACCATTCGGCGCTCACTTCGGCGTTATCGGACTTGACCGGGTCCAGGTTGACGTTGCCGCCGCTACCGCTCAGCGCATCGTCGTTCAGCGACACCGAGCCGCCCAGCGCGCTGTAGTCGGGACGGGCGATGGTGCGGGCCACCGCTGCGCGCACCACCAGGTCGTTGCGCACGTCGAACTTGATGTTGGCGCTAGGCAGGTAGTCGTTATAGGTACGCTCGTACAGTTTTTGCGAGTACGGCCCCCAGTCGGAACCGGTGATCGTGCCGCCGGCCTGGTTGACCAGGGTCGACTGCTTGGTGTGCACGGCGCGCAGGCCGAAGTTGCCGCTCCAGTTGTCGCCGGTCAGGTTGGCCATGGCGTAGACGGCCGAGGTTTTTTCCTGCAGGCGGAATTCGTCGGTCCAGTTATGGCGGCGCACATAGTCGAACAGCCGGTTGCCGTTGGCCGCGCCCCAGGCGCCCAGGGCCGCGCCATCATACTTGAAGTAATTCGACGACAGGTTGCCGCCCAGGTTGTTGGCGAAGTCGCTCGGGTACATGCTGCCGGTCCAGACCGGGCCAGGATTGGTGAAGCCCAGCGCGCCCGGACGGGTTTCGAACGGATGCTCGGCATCGCGCTTGTGGTCGGTCATGCGGCCACCGAACTTGATGCTGTCCCACACGCCGCTGGAAATGCGCAGTTCGGCGTCGAGCTGGGCGTATTTTTCCTGGTCGACCGAACGCGATTCGCCACCGCCGGCCCAGGCCGTCGAACCTGGCTTGGTGGTGGTGCCGCCCGGATACGAGACGCTGGCCGGGCTCATGCCGTTCAGCTGGTACACCATGCCGCCGTCGACATTGTTCTGGTAGTACACATCGTCGCGGTCGTAGCCGACGCCATGGGTCTTGCCCACTTTGCCGCTCAAGGTCAGGTCCTTGGTGGCGCGGTACTTGAAGTTGAAATCGAGGTAGTACGATTCGCCGCCCGCGTCAGGACGGTAGATATTGTCGACCTCGCCCGAGTTGGTGCCGAAGGTGGCGCCGGTCAAGGTGCCGTTTTTCACCGTGTAATTGGTCGGCACCTGGTTGGCGCTGTTGATCGAGTTGGCCGGCGCGGCCAGCCAGTTGGTGTTCTGGTGCGGGGCTTTAAGTTCCGAATAGAAACCGTTCAGGTCCAGCGTCAAATCCTTGCTTGGCTTGAATTCGATGTCGAAGGCGCCACCGGCGCGGGTTTTCTTTTGCTCGAACAGGCTGGCGCCGATAAAGGTCGGCACTTTCACGCCGGCCAGTTCAGGGTGGGCCTTGGCGGCCGCGCTGTCGGCGGCGATCGGCGTGTAGCCGAGGATTTCCTGGCCATCGCGGCGCACCGACGATTTTTGCGAGAAGCCCTGCACCATGATGCCCAGGGTGTTGCTGTCGTTCTTCCAGTTCACCAGGCCCGAGAACTGCGGTTCGGTCTTGCCGGCCAGGTCATTGTAGAAGCCCTGGATCGAGCCTTCGGCCGTTACCTGGTTCTTGAATTCCAGCGGACGGCGGGTGATCACGTCGATCACGCCCGACACGCCGCCTTCCGGCAGGTCGGCGGTGGCGCTCTTGTGCACCACCACCGAACTGACCAATTCGGACGGCAGCAGGGAAAAACTGCTGCTGCGGCCGACGTTGCCGCCGAACTGGTTCAGCACGAACCAGTCGCCGGTGCTGATGGCATGGCCGTTGAACAGGGTCTGCTGGAAGCTGGGGCTGGTACCGCGCAGGCTGACACGGTCGTTCTCGCCAAAGCCGCCTTCGCCACCGGCCGACGATTGCGTATTGACACCTGGCAGGCGCTGGATCGCGTCGGCCACGTTACGGTCAGGCATCTTGCCGATATCTTCGGCGGTCACCACTTCGACCACGGAATCGGCATTGCGTTTTTGCTTGAGCGACTTTTCCAGCGAGGCGCGCACGCCCGTGACGGTCACCACGGTGACGTCTTCGGCCGGCGCTTCCTGCGCTTGGGCCGAGAACGCCAGGCCGGCGGCCAGCACGGCCACCGCCGTGGCGATCGGCGTGCGGCGGCGCGATCCGGATGTCACAGCTGCAGGTGTCAAATTGCGTTTCATGTACTCCCCCTTGATGGCGGTTCCAGGATGGAACCTGTTCATTTTTTAATATGGATCCTGTTGATGTTGCGGACCCTTCTGTCTACCACTTACAAAACCAATTTAACGCCAATATACTACTATCCAATACCAGAGCACTACCAGTTAAACCATTTTTTTTATAACGTTGTGACAATCACACAGACCACTTGGGGCTGTTTCAAGGCGCTACCGTATGGGGAGACAGCCATACCAGAAGGAAAAAAGAGGCATTGCGGGAAATAAACCGGGGTGGCATCGGGTGCGGCGAATTGGTTTTGCCGCGGTCTTCTTTGGTATTATCCAGTCGCGCAGCAGCGCCAAACCAAGCAGTCACAGAGCGCGTCGATAACGCGCCGCACCGGAGACCGACAGCACATGACCACCCTGGCTGACATCATGCAAGACCTGGGGCAGAGCAGCAGCCTGCCCCTGTACCAGCAATTGCAGCGCGCGCTGCGCCTGGCGATCGACAAGCGCATCCTGGGCCCCGACGAAGCGCTGCCGGCCGAGCGCCAGCTGGCCAGCGATCTGTCGGTCTCGCGCATTACCGTGCGCAAGGCCATCGATGGCCTGGTGGGCGAAGGCCTGCTGGTGAAGCGTCCCGGCTCGGGCAACTTCATCAATACCCGCATCGAGAAGAATTTCGCCAAGCTGACCTCGTTTTCGGAAGACATGCGCGCGCGCGGACGCACGCCGCGCAGCGTGTGGCTCAAGCGCTCGGAAGGCACCGTCACGCCGGAGGAAGCGCTGCGGCTGCGGCTGTCGCCAGGCGCGCCGGTGTACCGCTTCCACCGCATTCGCTATGCGGACGAGCTGCCGATGTGCCTGGAATACGCCACCATCGCGGCCAGCTGCCTGCCGTCGCTGGCGGCGGTCGATATTTCCATGTATGACGCGCTCGAGCAGGCGGGCAACCGCCCGGTGCGGGCCTTGCAGCGCCTGAGCGCGCTGCTGCTGACGGGCGAACAGGCGGCGCTGCTGCAGGCGCGCGAAGGCGATGCGGGCCTGTCGGTCGAGCGCCTGGGATTTTTGCGCGATGGCCGCGCGGTGGAGTTTTGCCGCTCGTATTTTCGCGGCGACATGTATGATTTCGTGGCCGAACTGAGCACCAGCTGAGGCCTGCCCGGCGATTCAAGGAGAAGCGCATGAAGGAACCGCTGCCGCCGCCCTGCCGGCATGCGCTGGTCGAGATCCGCAGCCTGCTGCCAGCCGACATTCCCGACTGGTATGCCTACCTGCGCGAACCCAAGGTGATCCAGCACACCAGCTGGAACCTGCGCGACATCAACGACCTGTACGCGCTGTATCACGATTACCAGTGCGAGGGGCCCGAAACGCCGCTGCGCTTTGCCATCGCCGAGCGCGCCACCGGACGCCTGGTCGGCACCCTGGGCTTCAACCACCGCTCGCTGCAGCATCGCCATGCCGAAATCGCCTATGACCTTGCGCCGGCGTGGTGGGGCCGCGGCATCGCCACCGCGCTGTGCCTGGACGCCAGCGACTGGGCGCTGCAGGCGCAGCACTGGCTGCGGGTACAGGCGGTGGTGCTCGACACGAATGCCGCGTCGATACGGGTACTGGAAAAAGCGGGGTTTGAACGCGAGGGATGGCTGCGCGCCTATCGCGTGGTGCGCGGCACGGCGGGCAATTTTTTCATGTATGCGCGCGTGGCGCAGGCCGCCGACCTGTAACAGGGTCAGCAGGCAAAACAGCCTACTTCTCTTCCTTGGGCGGCAGGAAGCAGGCTTCGACGATCTGCAAATCGTTGTCCTTGGCAAACTCACGCACGAAGTGAAAGGCCATCGGCTCGATCTCGCGCAGCTTGCTGTTGACCACCACCGACTTGACGCCGTTGACGATGGTCGGACGCACGTAGGGAGAGTATTGCAGGTGCGCATTGCGCCCGCCACCCTCGGGATTGAAACAGGACATCACTCCGCACAGGCGTTCGGCCCAATCACTGGGGCGAAATTGCTTGCCATTGCTGGTGAGACCAAGGATGAAGAACTCGTCTGAGAGTTTTCCGTTGTTTTGAGATAACTCGGCCATGTGGCTTGTCGGGACTGGATTGCGTGAATGGCCCCGGCGGGTAAACCGGGCTGGTAGTTCGGTGCGTCTTGCGGACAGTCAGTATTATATCTTATAGAAGACCTGGGTTCTAGCGCGATCTGCGGCACGGTGACGACCGCATGCAAAAAGGGCCGGCGCATCCGCTGCGCCAGCCCCTTATTCTAATCGAATTGCGCCCGCTCCATGACGCGTATCAACCGAGGAAGATCGCGCCCGACAGCAGCAACAACAGCAGCATCCACAGCAGCAGGGCACGCCAGACCAGGCCCACCGTGCTTTGCAGGGAGCGCACGCCGGGTTCGTCGCCGGGCAGGATATCGCTTTCGCTGTCGCTGTCGTCAACCGCGATGTCGGGCGTGATCACCACGCGCGCCGCAGTCTCAAGGGGCGTGCCCAGCCGTACACCCATGGCGCCGCCACCGGCCGTCAGGATGATGCCGATCGCTTCGTCATACCAGCGATGGGCGAAATTGCGCCAGGCGTAGATGGCATCTTCGAAGTTGCCGACCACGGCAAAGGCGACCGCCGTCAGGCGCACGGGAATCCAGTCGATCCAGTAAAAGGCGCGCGCGGCAAACAGGCCAAACGCTTCATTGCGCATATGCTCGGGTTCGTTCCAGGCGCGCGCCAGGTATTCGGCCACGCGGTACATTACGGCGCCGGCCGGCCCGAACGGCATCATGAACCAGAAGAACACGCCGAATACATTACGATGCGTGGTGATCAAAGCTTTTTCGACGGCGATGCGGGAAATTTCATTGGTGTCCATGCCCACTGTGTCGAGCTTGGTCCACTCGGCCAGCAAGGTGCGCGCGGCGGGCTCGTCGCCGGCGCTCAGGGCCAGCTGGATCGACGTGAAGTAATGGCTGTAGTGGCGAAAACCCAGGGTCAGGTAGACGATCAGCACATTCCAGGCAAACATCACCAGGGTCAGCTCGTAATACTTCAACGCCCAGTAGATCCCGGCGGTGGGGATCATCAGCATGCCGATCATCAAAAACCAGCCCATGCGGCCGTGGCTGGCGTGGCCAGCGTTGAACCAGGTCTCCATGCGCATCGCCATGCTCTTGATCTCGGCGTAGATCATATTATCCGCACGCAAGGGCTTGAGCTGCTCGATCAGTAGTGCGCAAAGTATGGAGAAAAATGTCATCGATGGTCCTTTTTGTCTTTTACAGCAATACCGCAATGCCCGCTACGATAACGCAGTGCAGTGCCGGAATCAAACTTATTACAATTGAAGCTGATATTTGGACAGTTGTCTACGCGCGTAGCAAGTGAAACAAGTTGCGCAGCATGCCGGCGGTGGCGCCCCAAATGTAAAATCGTTCATACGGCATGGCGTAGAAAGAGCGGCGCCCACCGGGCAATTCCACCGACAGGCGCTGGTGATTCAGGCCATCCATCAGAAAGGCGAGCGGCACTTCGAAAATCTCCGCCACTTCGGACGGGTCGGCGCGCAGCTCGAACGGCGGCGTGACCAGGCCCACCACGGGCGTGACCCGGTAGCCGGTGCCGGTCAGGTAATCGGGCAGCTGGCCCAGCACCTCCACGTGACTGCGCGCCAGGCCCACTTCTTCTTCGGTTTCGCGCAGCGCCGTGGCAATCGCCGAGGCATCATACGCCTCGCTGCGGCCACCCGGAAAGCTGACCTGGCCGGCATGGCTGCTCAGGTGATCGGTGCGCATGGTCAGCAGGATCGTCAAGCCTTCGGGACGCCGTACCAGCGGGATCAGCACGGCGGCCGGCACCGGTTCGGCGCGGGCGGACAAAAAATCCTGGGTAATCTCGGGCTGCCATTCGGGCGGCGATGACAGGCGCTGGCGCAAGGCCTCGGGCGTCATGCGCGCGGCGTCCAGTGCGGCTTCGCCGGCAATCGAATCGACAGCCAGTTTTTTCGGGTCAAACGCGATAGTTGCCATGCTAACAGCCTCCAGCTCCAGAAATAAAAAGGGGGCACCCATAGGCACCCCCTCTTCCAAACGCAGACGCTGGTATTACGCGCTTGCTTTCGCCACAACGCGGCGGTTTGGCAATTTTTCTTTGATACGCGCCGATTTACCCGAACGCTCACGCAGATAGTACAGCTTGGCGCGGCGAACATCACCACGGCGTTTCACTTCGATCGAAGCGATCAGCGGCGAGTACAGTTGGAACGTACGCTCGACGCCTTCGCCGGACGAGATCTTGCGAACGATGAAGTTCGAGTTCAGGCCACGGTTACGACGGGAGATAACGACGCCTTCGTAAGCCTGGGCGCGCTTGCGCGTACCTTCGACCACGTTGACGCTGACGATGACGGTATCGCCTGGTGCGAAGTCAGGAATCGATTTACCCAGACGGGCGATCTCTTCTTGCTCTAATTGTTGAATCAGATCCATTTTTAACACTCCAAAAGCCATCATGCCGGCGCACTGTGGATAGCTGACTATCCGCCCGGTAGAGGATGGGTACTGCACTAATTGGGCAACATGCCCGGTACTGCAAGGCCACCCTGCTTGCCGTTTTGAAACGACTTACAGGCTGGCCAGGAATTGTTCGTCGGCACGGCTGAGCAAGCCGGCGGCGCGCGCGCTGATCAACAGATCAGGGCGCTTCTTCGCGGTCGCTTCCAGCATGCGCTGGCGGCGCCACTTGACGATCTCGGCATGGTTGCCACCCATCAAAACGGGCGGCACGCTCGTGCCTTCATACGTTTCCGGCCGCGTATAGTGCGGCGAATCGAGCAAGCCATTGACAAAGCTGTCTTCGACCGCCGACGCCTCGGTGTTCAACACACCGGGCAACAGCCGGATCACCGCGTCCATCAGCGCCATGGCGGGCAACTCACCGCCCGACAACACGAAGTCGCCGACGCTGATTTCCTCGTCGACACAACGGTCCAGCAGGCGCTGGTCCACGGCTTCATAGCGGCCACACAAAATCACCAGGCCGGGTTCGGCCTTCAGTTGCGTGACACGCTCATGCGTCAGGGCGCGGCCTTGCGGCGACATGAACACCACGCGCGGCGCGGCCAGACCCAGATCTTGCTGGCGCTGCTTTGCGGCATTGATGGTCGCTTCCAGCGGCCGGGCCATCATCACCATGCCGGGGCCGCCGCCATACGGGCGGTCATCCACGGTGCGGTGATTGTCGCTCGTGAAATCACGGGGATTCCACAGGGACAAGCCACATTTTTGCTGCTCGAAGGCACGCCGGGTGACACCCGACTGCGTCAGCGCGGCAAACATTTCAGGAAACAGAGTCACGACATCAAATTGCATCGCATCCCCACCCAGCCATGTTGCCTATCGCGATCAGCGCAGGCGGCTTAATAATCGAGGCCCCAGTCGACCGTGATCTTGCCGGCGACTTTGTCCACATTGATGACAAACTGGCCGACAAACGGGATCAGGCGCTCGGGCGCCTTTTCAGCTGACTCATCGGCAGTGGCGACAGGGGTGACGCGCAAGATCGACTGCGGACCATTGCTCATCATGTCATGCACTGTGCCGAGGCACTCGCCTTGCAAATTCTCAACTGTCAGCCCGATCAGATCGGACCAATAAAACTCATCGGCATCCAGCGTCGGGAAATGGCTACGCGGAATATTCACGGCTACGCCTTTCAGCGCTTCCGCGGCATCCCGCCCGACCACACCCACCAGCTGGGCCACGACGTCACCGCCGTGCAACTTCGCCTGCCTGACTTGAACGTCATGCAAACTCGGTTTATCAAGCCACCAGGTTTTAACGCTTAACAATGCATCCGCGTCGTCGGAGAAAGGAGTGATCCTGACCCCGCCAGCGATGCCATAGGCACCGGAGACATAGCCTACCTGTACCAGGTCATCGGGGACTTTCACCCCGGATGCAGTCTTGACCGTCAAACCAGTGATCTGAATTAAGCTGCTGCTTTGTTGTTGCTGGCAACCAGGCGAGCAACGGTTGGCGACAATTGTGCGCCAACGCCTTGCCAGTAGGCCAGACGGTCTGCGGTGATACGCAGTGGAACTTCGCCACCTTGCGCCATCGGGTTGTAAAAACCGATACGCTCAATGAAGCGACCATCGCGGCGATTGCGCGAATCAGTAGCGACGATGTTGAAGAACGGGCGCTTCTTGGCGCCTCCACGAGCTAAACGAATAACGACCATAATATTTCCAAATAAGTGTGCTGAGGCGGAAAAAGCCGCAAATTATAGCGCGCTTTACCGCCAGGCAGCAAGCGTTATGATGACGGGCGTGTAATTTGGGCTAATCAAACATTATGACCAGTCAGCGTCAAAGACGCAATAGGCGCGTGCGTTTATGGCCTGTTGCTGACCCGTCGCCGACCCGTCGCGCCACACCGCAAGACTGTTTTAATCACCACAAACGGCCCGCTTTGACCGATACTGGGCCTTCTTATCGCTGCGCCACCGGAACGCCATGACCACCACGACGATCTTGCAACATCCGCACAAGAACAAGGCATTCACCTCGCTGCTGGCCTTCCTGCTGGGCATGCTGGGCGCCCACCGCTTCTACCTGCATGGCGCCACCGACCGCTGGGGCTGGCTGCACGCCGCCGCCCTGCCCGCCAGCCTGGCGCTGCGCCAGCTGCTGCCAGGCGCCGACTGGTTCTACCAGCTGCTGCCGTTGACCATCTCGGCGCTGATCGGCTTCCTGGAGGCGCTGGTGCTGGGCTTGATGCCTGACGACAAATGGGATGGCCGCTATAACGCCGGCTCGGGCCGGCTGTCGGATACCGGCTGGCCGCTGGCGGTGGTGCTGGTGGCCACCCTGATGCTGGGCGCCGGCACCCTGATCGCTACCATGGCGCGCTTGTTCGACCTGTTATATACCGGTGGCGCCTACGGCTAGCAGGCGGCAAAACCCGCGCACGGCTGTGTTGGCAAGCAATTATGCTTTTCCTCTATACTGCACTGATTACCAGCTTCGCTGGTCGCTTATTGGAGAAGATCATGATTCGTCGCCCTACTGCTATTATTGTTGCCATGACATTGGCCGGCCTGTTCAGCACGCCCGCCTTTGCGCAAAACCTGTCGCCCAAGGCGCAATACGCCTACGACAGCAAGCAAGCCAATACCCGCTATGCGGATGACAAGAAACTGTGTGCCGAGGAAACCTCGTCGAAAGCGCGCATGCAGTGCCTGCGCGACGCCAAGACCGAATACGATCAAGCCATCATCAACGCCAAGGCCGCGCAGAAAGCCGGCAATTCCTACGCCAGCCAGCCCAACAAGCCACAGCAGCAGGTGTGCGCCGATTGCGGCAAGGTGCTGTCCGTGAATGTCACCGAGAAAGCCGGTGAAGGCGGCGCGCTGGGCATGATCGGCGGCGGCGTGGCCGGCGCCCTGCTGGGACGCCAGGTCGGCAGCGGCCGCGGCAAGGACCTGGCCACCCTGGCCGGCGCCGCCGGTGGCGCTTATGCGGGCAAGCAGGTCGAAGGCCACGTGAAAAATTCCAAGGTGTGGACCGTGACGGTGCAATATGAAACCGGCGCCCGCGCCGATTTCGCGTTCGACCAGGACCCAGGGCTGCACTCGGGTGACCTGGTGCGCAATTCCGGTAACGGTATTACCCGTCGTTAATTGCTGTCTCTCAGCGCGTCACGCCAGCATGATTGGACACGCAACGGAAATCTGGGGTCAGACCCGTCGGGTCTGACCCCGGCTCTCTGCTGCCAACTACTGGCTTTAGAGAACCCGGCTTAGAATTGCTCTTCGGACAGTGCCATCACGCCGGCACTGCCGTCAATGATAGTGGCCCGCAACCCCGGCGCCTGCGACAGAATATGGTCGGCAAAGAAACGCGCCGTGGAAATCTTGGCCTTGTAGAAGGCCGCGTCGCCGCTGCCCTCGCCCAACTTCTGCTGCGCCGCCACCGCCGCGCGCGCCATCTGCCAGCCGCCCAGCACGATGCCGGCCAGTTTCAGATACGGCACGCTGCCGGCGAACACAGCCTTGATGTCCGTCTTCATGTTGGCCACCACATATTCCACCACGGCTTCGAGCGCCGCGCTGCCTTCGGCCAGATGCCGCTGCATCGCCTGGAAGTCGGCACCGGTGAATTCACCCAGCTGGGCTTCCGTGGCGCGCACCTGGGCGATGATGGCCTTGGCTACCGCGCCGCCGTCGCGCACCGTCTTGCGGCCCACCAGGTCGTTCGCCTGGATTGCCGTCGTGCCTTCGTAGATGGTGAGGATTTTCGCATCGCGGTAATGCTGGGCGGCGCCCGTCTCTTCGATAAAACCCATGCCGCCATGCACCTGCACGCCGTCGCGCGCCACGTCCTGCGACATTTCCGTCGACCAGCCCTTGATGATCGGCACCAGGTATTCATAGGTGGCCAGGCTTTCCGTGCGCACCTGCGCGTCCGGGTGGTGATGGGCGACGTCGCTGATGGCCGCGCCCACGTAGGCCAGCGCGCGCGCCGCCTCGGTCTGCGAGCGCATGGACATCAGCATGCGGCGCACGTCCGGATGGTGGATGATCGACACCGGGCCGGCGGAACCGGCCAGGTCGCGCGACTGCACGCGGTCCTTCGCGAACGCCACCGCCTGCTGGTAGGCGCGCTCGGCCAGGCCGATGCCCTGCAGGCCGACGCCGAAACGGGCCGCGTTCATCATGATGAACATGTATTCCAGGCCGCGATTCTCTTCACCTACCAGGGTGCCGATGGCGCCGCCGTGGTCGCCGAACTGCAGCACCGCCGTCGGGCTGGCCTTGATGCCCAGCTTGTGCTCGATCGAGACGCAGTGCGCGTCGTTGCGCTCACCGAGGCTGCCATCGGCATTGACGAGGAATTTCGGCACGATGAACAGCGAGATGCCTTTCACGCCCGCTGGCGCGTCGGGCGTGCGGGCCAGCACCAGGTGGACGATGTTGTCGGCCAGGTCGTGCTCGCCATAGGTGATGAAAATCTTGGTGCCGAACACTTTATAGGTGCCGTCGCCCTGCGGCACGGCGCGCGTGCGCACGGCGGCCAGGTCGGAACCGGCTTGCGGTTCGGTCAGATTCATGGTGCCGGTCCACTGGCCCGAGACCAGTTTCTCCAGGTAGGTCGCTTTCTGCTCGTCGCTGCCGGCCGTCAGCAACGCTTCGATGGCGCCGTCGGACAACAAGGCCACCAGCGCGAACGAGATGCTGGCCGAATTGAGCATTTCGATGCACGGCGTGGCCAGCAATTTGGGCAAGCCCTGGCCGCCGAATTCGGTCGGATGCTGCACGCCCTGCCAGCCCGCTTCGCCATACGCCTTGAACGCTTCCTTGAAGCCTTTCGAGGTGGTCACCTGGCCGTCGTGAAAGAAGCTCGGCTCCTTGTCGCTGGGGCCGTTCAGCGGGGCCACCACGCCGCCGCAGAACTTGGCGTTTTCTTCCAGTACGGCCTCGGCCGTATCGGGCGTGGCGTCTTCGCAGCCGGGCAAGGTGTGGATTTCGGCCAGGCCGGCCAGTTCGTTCATGACAAACAACATGTCTTTCAGCGGGGCTTGATAGCTCATCTTCTTATCTCCAAGAAAAAAGCCACGCGGCTCACCGTGTCAGGCGGGCCGGCGTGGCTTCGTAATTCACAAAACCTGAATGGGGTTGAATCAGCCCAATTCTTTGACCAGTTGCGGCACGATTTCGAACAGATCGCCGACGATGCCGTAGTCGGCCACGGCAAAGATCGGCGCTTCCGGATCCTTGTTGATGGCGACGATGGTTTTCGAGTCCTTCATGCCGGCCAGATGCTGGATCGCGCCGGAAATACCGACCGCGATATACAGCGATGGCGCGACGATCTTGCCGGTCTGGCCCACTTGCCAGTCGTTCGGCACGAAGCCGGCGTCCACCGCGGCGCGCGAAGCACCCATGGCGGCGCCCAGCTTGTCGGCCAGCGGCTCGAGGATCTGGAAGTTCTCGGCCGAACCCAGGCCACGGCCACCGGAGACGATGATTTTCGCGGCGGTCAGTTCAGGGCGGTCGGACTTGGCCAGCTCGCGGCCAACGAAAGCCGATTTGCCGATGTCGGCCACGGCCGTGATGGTCTCGGTGGCGGCCGAACCGCCGGTGGCGGCGGCCGAATCGAAACCGGTGGTGCGCACGGTGATGACCTTGACCTTGTCGCTCGACTGCACGGTGGCGATCGCGTTACCGGCGTAGATCGGACGCTCGAAGGTGTCAGGTGTATCGACCTTGGTGATTTCCGAGATCTGCGCCACGTCCAGCTTGGCGGCCACGCGCGGCAGGATGTTCTTGCCGTAGGCGGTGGCTGGCGCCAGGATGTGGCTGTAGTCGCCGGCGATCGCCAGCACCTGCTCGGCCACGTTTTCGGCCAGGCCGTCGGCAAAATAGGCCGCGTCGGCGACGATGACTTTGGCCACGCCGGCGATTTGCGCGGCGGCAGCGGCGGCGGCCGACGCGTTCGAACCGGCGATCAGCACGTGCACGTCGCCGCCGCACTGGGCAGCCGCGGTCACGGTGTGGTGGGTGCTACCCTTTAAGGTAGCGTTGTCGTGTTCAGCAATAACTAATGCGACCATGATATGTCCTGTAATTGTTCTGGAAAGGCGGCGGGCCGCTTAGATGACTTTGGCTTCGGTGCGCAGCTTGGCGACCAGGGTCGCCACGTCCGGCACCTTGATGCCGGCCGAGCGCTTGGCCGGTTCCGCGACCTTCAGCGTTTTCAGGCGCGGGGTGACATCGACGCCCAGGTCTTCCGGCTTGACGGTTTCCAGCGGCTTTTTCTTGGCCTTCATGATGTTCGGCAAGGTCACGTAGCGCGGCTCGTTCAGGCGCAGGTCGGTGGTGACGATGGCCGGCAGGGTCAGGGCCAGGGTTTCCAGGCCGCCGTCGACTTCGCGCGTGACGGTGACTTTGCCGTCTTCCAGCACGACTTTCGAGGCGAAGGTGGCTTGTGGCCAACCGAGCAGGGCCGCCAGCATCTGGCCGGTCTGGTTGCTGTCGTCGTCGATCGCCTGCTTGCCCAGGATGATCAGCTGTGGCTGTTCCTTGTCGGCCAGGGCCTTGACCAGCTTGGCGACGGCCAGCGGTTCGAGTTCGGTGGTGGTTTCGACCAGGATGCCGCGGTCGGCGCCGATCGCCATGGCCGTGCGCAAGGTTTCCTGGCACTGGGTCACGCCGCAGGAAATGGCAACCACTTCGGTGACCTTGCCGGCTTCTTTCAGGCGCATGGCTTCTTCGAGAGCGATCTCATCGAAAGGGTTCATCGACATTTTGACGTTGGCGGTATCGACGCCAGTGCCGTCACTCTTGACGCGGACTTTGACGTTGTAGTCGACCACGCGTTTGACGGGTACCAAGACTTTCATAGCTATGCCTTTGGGAAATTATAAAAATGACGGATCAAGTGCTGATTGTGAGGTCGATTATAAGAGAAATTTGAATCTCGAACCGAATTTAAGCACGATCGTGCGATTTTTAGTTAGAGCAAACCATCTAAATTGTTTGCGGTGAGGGCGAACCAGGGAATCCGGCGCTACGCTGCAGGGCAGCAAAACTGCCGCACCCAGGCGCCGTGCGGCCCGCCTGTCGCGGCGGACCCGGTGAGTTACTTGCGCTGCATCAGGAAGACAAACTCGGTGCCCGTCTGCACGTGCGACAGCAGGGCATTGCCGGTCTGTTTGGCGAAAGCCTGGAAGTCGCGCACGGAACCGGGATCGGTTGCCATGATGCGCAGCACTTCACCGCTTTGCAGCTCCGACAATGCCTTTTTTGCTTTCAGAATCGGCAAGGGGCAGTTCAAGCCCCGCGCGTCGAGTTCTTTATGAAATTCCATAATCTCGGTATCAAGTAGTGTGTCGCTCATCAATATCCCACCATTGTTTTGTTGTACTGATTTTCGACATACTACTCTAATTCAGGGCCAATGACGCGCTGCACCAAAATAGTTCACCGGCTGTTGTGGGGTCACAACGAGATGCTCCAAAGCAAAACGGCCCGCAAACCAGGTTTGCGGGCCGTTTTCAGGCAACTACGGGGCAGATACCCCGCATGGACTGTGGCTTGCGCCTTATTTCACCTTGTCGCCAACCCACGCCGGCACGCCGGCCAGGGCGTTCGGCAAACCGCTGGCGTCGGTGCCGCCGGCCTGCGCCATATCGGGGCGTCCGCCGCCTTTGCCGCCCACTTGCTGTGCAACGAAGTTGACCAGCTCGCCCGCTTTCACGCGCGAAGTGGCGTCGGCCGTCACGCCGGCGATCAGGCTGACCTTGCCGTCCGTGACGCTGGCCAGCACGATGGCGGCCGTCTTCAGCTTGTCCTTCAGCTTGTCCATCGTCTCGCGCAGGCGCGCCACGTCGGCGCCTTCCAGCACCGCCGCCAGCACCTTGATGCCGTTCACGTCGACCGCCTGGGTCACCAGTTCATCGCCCTGGCCCGACGCCAGTTTCGATTTCAGGGCCGCCAGTTCTTTCTCCAGCGCCTTGACATGATCCTGTACCTGGCCGATGCGGGCCGTCAGCTCTTCCGGGTTCGACTTGAGCGCGGCCGAGGCGTCGAGCAGGCGGCGGTTCATGCTTTGCACCAGCGCCAGCGCGCCCTCGCCCGTCACCGCTTCGACGCGGCGGATACCGGCCGCCACGCCGCTTTCGGCGATGATCTTGAACAGGCCAATGTCACCGGTGCGCTGCACGTGCACGCCACCGCACAGCTCTTTCGAGGTGCCGATATCGAGCACGCGCACTTCGTCGCCGTATTTCTCGCCGAACAGCGCCATCGCGCCATGTTTCACGGCATCGTCGAACGACATGTGGTGCGACTGCACCGCGTGGTTTTCCAGGATCTCCTTGTTGACGATGGTTTCCACCGCCGCGATCTGGTCCGCCGTCATCGGCGCATTGTGGCTGAAGTCGAAACGGGTTTTGTCAGGGTCGACCAGCGAACCTTTTTGCGCCACGTGGCTGCCCAGCACTTCGCGCAAGGCCTTGTGCATCAAATGGGTGGCCGAGTGGTTGCGGATGGTGCGGCCGCGCTTGGCCGTGTCGACGTCGGCCGAAACCGTATCGCCTACTTTCAAAGTACCGGTTTCCAGCACGCCATGGTGGCCGAATACATCGGCCTGGATCTTCAGGGTGTCGTCGACCTTGAAGGCGGCGTCGCCCATCGTGATCACGCCCTGGTCGCCGACCTGGCCGCCCGATTCGGCGTAGAACGGCGTGGTGTCGAGCACCACGATGCCGGCCTGGCCAGCCGTCAGCTGCTGTACCGGCGTGCCGGCAGCGTACAGGGCGATGACCTTGCTGCCGAAGGTGAGCTGCTCGTAGCCGACGAATTTGTTTTTCTCGCCCGCGTACTCGACCTTGCTGTCCTTGTGCGACTTGCCGCCCTTGCGCGACAGCTCCTGGCTTTCCTTCAGGGCCGCGTCGTAGCCGTCCTGGTCAAAACTGATATTGCGTTCGCGGCAGATATCGGCCGTCAGGTCCGGCGGGAAGCCATAGGTTTCGTACAGCGTAAATGCGGTGGCGCCGTCGATGCCGGTGGCGTCCTTGGCCAGCTGGGCTTCCAGCACTTTCATGCCGGTTTCCAGGGTTTCGCCGAAACGCTCTTCCTCGGCTTTGAGCATGTTGGCGACGTTGACCTTGGCTTCTTCCAGCTCCGGATAGGCGGCGCCCATCTCGATAGCCAGGTCCTCGACCAGCTTGTAGAAGAACGGCTTCGTCTGGCCCAATTTATGGCCGTGGCGCAGCGCGCGGCGAATGATACGGCGCAGCACATAGGCGCGGCCTTCGCTGCCCGGAATCACGCCGTCGACGATCATGAAGGCGGCGGCGCGGATATGGTCGGCGATCACGCGCAGCGACTTGTTTTCCAGGTCTGTCGCGCCGGTTTCGCGCGCGGCGGCCTTGATCAAATGCTGGAACAGGTCGATCTCGTAGTTCGAATGCACGTGCTGCAGCACGGCGGCCAGGCGCTCCATGCCCATGCCGGTATCGACGCACGGCTTCGGCAGCTTGTGCATCACGCCCGCTTCGTCGCGGTTGAACTGCATGAACACCAGGTTCCAGATTTCGATGAAGCGGTCGCCGTCTTCGTCCGGCGAGCCCGGTGGGCCGCCAGGAATGTCGGCGCCGTGGTCGTAGAAGATCTCGGTGCACGGGCCGCATGGGCCGGTGTCGGCCATCTGCCAGAAATTGTCGGAGGCGTAGCGCGCGCCCTTGTTGTCGCCGATGCGGATGATGCGTTCGGTTGGGACGCCGATTTCCTTGGCCCAGATATCGTAGGCTTCGTCATCTTCGATATAGACCGTGACGGTCAGCTTGTCGACCGGCAGGCCGTACACACGGGTCAGCAGTTCCCAGGCGAAGTGGATCGCATCGCGCTTGAAATAGTCGCCGAAGCTGAAGTTGCCCAGCATTTCAAAGAAGGTGTGGTGGCGCGCCGTGTAGCCGACGTTTTCCAGGTCGTTGTGCTTGCCGCCGGCGCGCACGCAGCGCTGCACCGAGGTGGCGCGGGTGTAGGGACGGCTGTCCGTGCCCGTAAACACGTCCTTGAATTGCACCATGCCGCTGTTGGTCAGCAGCAAAGTTGGATCATTGCCTGGCACCAGCGAGCTGGAACGGACGATGGAATGGCCCTTGGACTCGAAAAACTTGAGGAACTTGTCGCGGATTTCAGATGATTTCATGTTTTTTTGGCAAAAAGTGGCGGCAGCTTTAAAGGGAAGATTATACGTGATATGGCTGCCCGCAATTAAGGCACAATCGAGACAAACCAGGGCTGGTGCGCCGAGTGTTGCGCGCACGCCCAGCCCGGATACGGCTCAGGCGTGGTCGGCGCAGCTGTGCGGCGCGGGACTGGCGGAAACCGCCGCCGCGCCGGCCGCATTGCAGTCGGCGCAGCGGCCGTAGAGGGTCAGCTCGTGGCGCTCGACCACGAAACCCTGCGGCGCCATGCGCTTCAAGTCGCCCGGGCAATCATGCACGTCGAACACGCGCTGGCAGCTGGTGCACTGGAAGTGATGGTGATGGTGATTGGCCACCGTGTTCGATTCATAGCGCGGGTTTTCACCGGGCAAGGTGACCACGTGCACCTTCTCTTCCAGCACCAGCGACTTGAGGTTGCGGTACACCGTGGCAATGCCCAGCTGCGTCACCTGCAGGCTGGCTTCTTCAAGGATTTCCTGCGCCGACAGCGGGCGCCGGGCCGACTCGATGGCGGCTTGTATAGCGGTTTTTTGACGTGTTGTGCGTTCCATGACAACAGAATACACCATCCACCCACGATCAATATAGCGCCGGGAGGTTCACACGCTAATGATAATGGGATATCATTATCAAATTAACGCTTGCCCAGCCCCTGCAAACACCGCCACAAGACAAGGAATTGACCCATGACCGCACCGCACTACCTTCACCGCCCTACCCCGTTGACCCTGGCCCTGATGCTGGCGTTTGCCGCCCCCGCCAGCGCGCTGGCCCAGCAAGCACCCACCCTGCCGGCCGTCACCGTTTCGGCCAGCGCCCTGTCACTGGGCAGCGACGACATGAGCACGCCCGTGACCGTGCTCGAAGGCGATGAACTGGTACGTGCCCGCGAAGCGACGCTCGGTGAAACCCTGGCCGGCCAGCCCGGCATCACCTCCAGCCATTTCGGCGCCGGCGCCAGCCGCCCCATTATCCGCGGCATGGACGGCCCGCGCGTGAAAGTGCTGTCCGATGGCGCCGAAGTGCAGGATGCGTCGACCATCAGCCCCGACCACGCGGTGGCATCCGAACCGATGCTGGCCGAGCAGGTCGAAGTGCTGCGCGGACCGTCGGCGCTGGCCTATGGCGGCGGCGCCGTCGGCGGCGTGGTCAATGTGATCGACAAGAAAATCCCGACCCGCGTGCCGGCCAAGAGCTTCGAAGGCAGCGCGGAAGTGCGGGCCAACTCAGCCGCCCGCGAAAAGGCCGGCGCCTTCGAGGTGACTGGCGGCTCGGGCAACTTTGCCTTCCACGCGGAAGGCGTGAAACGCGACGCGAAAGAATACAAGGTCGGCAGCGGCTGGGAAGGCGGTTCCAAAGTCGCTGGCAGCTACAACGAAACCGACACCGGCAGCGTCGGCGCCGCGTGGGTGGGATCGCGCGGCTTCCTGGGCCTGGCGTTTACCAGCCAGCGCGCCGAATACGGCCTGCCCGGCCACAACCACGAATTCGAAAGCTGCCACCCGCACGGCAGCCACCTGCATTGCGGCGAACATGAGGAAGAGGAAGGCAGTGACCACGATCACGACCACGACGAAGGCGGCGCCGTACCGTACGTGAAACTGAAAAGCGAGCGCTGGGACGTGCGCGGCGAACTGCGCGACCCGATCCCCGGCTTTACCCGTTTGCGCCTGCGCGCCGCGTTTACCGATTACAAGCACGATGAAATCGAAGGCACGGAAATCGCTACCACCTTCAAGAACAAGGGCCATGACGCGCGGCTGGAAATGGAACATGTGCCGCTGGGTGGCTGGCGCGGCGTGGTGGGCCTGCAAACGACGAAACGCGATTTCTCGGCGCTGGGCGAAGAAGCCTACGTGGCGCCGACCCTCACCAAAAAGTACGCGGCTTTCCTGATCGAGGAATACAACCTGGCGCAATGGCGCTTCGAAGCGGGCCTGCGCCACGAATGGCAGGATATCGATGTCGACAGCGCCACCTTGAAGGACCATAGCGCCAGCGGCACCTCGGTCTCGCTGGGTGCCGTGTGGAAATTCGCGCCGCAGTATTCGCTCGGCTCGACCCTCTCGCGCACGCATCGTCTGCCGAGCGCCGAAGAGCTGTACGCCAACGGCGTGCACATGGCCACCGCCACCTATGAGCTGGGCAATGAAAACCTGGGCAAGGAAACCTCGAATAATATCGACCTGACCCTGCGCAAATACGCCGGCGCCACCACTTTTTCGCTGAGCGCCTACCGCAACAAGATCGACAACTATATTTTTGGCTCCACCCTGGACAGCCATGAAGGCTTCCAGCTGATCGAATACGCCCAGCGCGACGCCACCTTCACCGGCATCGAAGGCCAGATCCGCCAGCAACTGAACCCGATCTTCGGCGCCAGCGTGTTCGGTGATTATGTGCGCGCCAAGCTGGCCGATGGCGGCGGCAACCTGCCACGCATCCCGGCCCGGCGCCTGGGCGTGAAATTCGACGCCAACTGGCAGGCATGGAATGGCGTGGCCGAGTTCTACCGTGTCGGCAAGCAGGACAAGGTGGCCGCCTTCGAGACGGACACGCCTGGCTACAATATGCTGAACCTGTCCGCCAGCTACAACACCCGCATCGGCGGCACGCCGACCCAGTTCTACCTGAAGGCGAATAACCTGACGAACGAACTGGCCTACAGCCACACCTCGTTTATCAAGAATGCGGCGCCGTTGATGGGGCGTAATTTGACGGCGGGGGTACGGGTGACGTTTTAATTGTTCCCGGATGGCAAACGAAGGCTGGGGTCAGACCCGACGGGGGAATACGTCCCAGTGGGACGTATTCCGATCGCGAAGCGACTGACCCCGGATTTCTGTTGCGTATTCTATATATATTCAATGACATCAATCCTGTCCGTACAAAACCCATCCACGCCCCATCCCAGCAACTCGTCAGCCCTTGCCTGCGTATTGACGGTATAGCAGAACACCCCATACCCCTGCGCCTTGATCGCCGCTACCTGCTCGCGGGTCAGCGTCGCGTGATCGCAATGGATCGCCACCACGCCCAGCGTGCTTGCCTGCGCCAGCCAGTCCGGCGGCAACTCTTCGACCAGCCAGCCGCGCGCCAGCTCCGGCGCCACCTCGCGCGCCGCTTCGAGTGCGGCCGTGCTGAACGATGACAGCAAAGGCAACCGCCCGCCGTCCACAAAATGCTGGCGCGTGCGCTGCGCCACCACCGTCCCGGTCTCGACATCGAAGCCCGGCGCCGGCTTGATCTCGATATTCATCCAGATGCCGTGCTCCTGGCAATACGCCACCACCGCCTCGAACGACGGCACGCCCTCGCCCGCAAACTCGGCGCCGAACCAGCCGCCCGCATCCATTGCCGCCAGTTGAAAGGCCGTGTAATCGGGAATCGCGCCGCTGCCGGCCACGGTGCGGCCCAGTTCCACATCGTGCACCACGACCGGTACGCCGTCTTTGGCCAGCATGACGTCGAATTCGACCGCGCGATAGCCGTGGGCCAGGCCGCAGCGCAGGGCGGCAAGCGTGTTTTCAGGGGCCAGCGTGCCGCCGCCGCGGTGCGCCACAGTACGTGGATAGGGCCACATGATATGTCCTTGTGATGATGATCCAGCCATCATCGCGTGCAACAGCGGGCTTGTAAAGGATGGCACGCCGCGTTTGGCACCATGTACGGCCCGTTTCGTCGCAGCCCCCTTGCGCGGCTCAACGTGTGCACCGACAATTGCCGTATCGCCAACCAGAAAGCCGCGCATGCCCACCATCGACACCGCCCCCCGCAAGCCGGGCTTTCCCTACCGGCGCCTGCTGGCCGATGCGCGCTACGCACTGCTGCTCAACGTGCTGTGCGCGCTCTTCGTCACCTACGTGCTGAGTGGTGGACAAAGCTTCTTGCTCAACTTGCTTGCGTCGATGTGCATCGGCGGCATCGCCTTTCTGCTGATCGACGGCATCCGTCTGGCGTGGTGGGGTGAACAGCGGCGTGCCCCATTGCTGCCCTTCATTGCCGTGATCATCGTCAGCGGCACCGTGGCACAAGTGACAGGCACCATGCTGTTCGGCTGGCTGGCAAATATCGACGTCCCCGCGCCCATCGCCATGTCGCCGCGCAATGTCGGCATGACGGTTTTCACGCTGGCGGCGGCGAGTGCGGCCTTCCTGTTCTTTAGCAGCCGGGAAAGGATTACGCGCCTTCAAACGGAAGCGGCGCAAGAAAAAGCACGTGCCGAATCGGTGGCGCGCCAGGCCATGCAAACACAGCTGCAACTGCTGCAGGCGCAGATCGAACCGCACATGCTGTTCAACACCCTGGCCAATCTGCAGGGACTGATCAGCTTTGACCCGGACCGCGCCCAGCTGCTGCTGGACCAGCTGATCCAGTACCTGCGCGCCACCCTCAGTTCCTCGCGCGCCGAAGCGACCACCCTGGAACAGGAATTCAAGCTGATGCAAGCCTACCTGGGCCTGATGGCCGTGCGCATGGGTGCACGCCTGAACTACACGCTGGACCTGCCCGACGACTTGCGCAGCGCCCGGCTGCCGCCCATGCTGCTGCAGCCGCTGGTGGAAAACGCCATCCAGCACGGCCTGGAGCCGAAGATCGAAGGCGGCCATATCAGCGTGCAGGCCAGCGTTGATGGCGGCCAGCTGACCCTGACGGTGATGGATGACGGCCTGGGCCTTGATCATCCGGGCCAGGCCAAGGGCACGCACAAGGGTACCCAGCTGGGCGTGACGAATATCCGCGAACGGCTGCAGGTCATGCATGGCGACAGCGCCAGCCTGTCGCTGGCCGCCAACGACGCCGGCGGCGTGACCGCCCGCCTGGTCCTTCCTTTCAACCTTCCCTTGAATAGCACGCCATGACAGATTCCACCAGCACCGCCGCCCCCATCCGCGCCCTGATCGCCGAAGACGAACCGATCCTGGCCGCCGCCCTCGCCCATGCCTTGCGCCGCCTGTGGCCGGCGCTCGAGATCGTTGCCACCTGCGCCAATGGCGTGGAAGCGCTGCAACAAGGCCTGGCCTTGCGGCCCGACATCCTGTTCCTGGACATCAAGATGCCCGGCAAGACGGGGCTGGAAGCGGCCGAAGAACTGGCCGAGCAGTGGCACGACGGGCCGGACGGCACGCCGTTTCCACAGATCGTGTTCGTCACCGCCTACGATGACTATGCGCTGGCCGCCTTCGAGCACGCGGCCGCCGATTATGTGCTGAAACCCGTCAACGATGCACGCCTGGGCAAGACGGTGGAGCGCTTGCAGCAGCGGCTGCAGGCGGCAAAGCCGGCAGCCACGGCCACGGCGCCCGCGCCTGCCGACGACAACCTGGCCCGTTTGCTGACCCAGCTGCAAGCGATGACGCCGCCTGCGCCGCGCCTGCAGATGATACGGGCGGCCGTCGGCAACAGCGTGCGCATGATCCCGATGGCCGATGTGATCTACTTCGAAGCGCTGGACAAATACATCAACGTGGTCTGCCGCGACGGCGAAGCGCTGATACGCACCAGCCTGAAGGAATTGCTGCCGCAGCTGGACCCGCAACAATTCTGGCAAATCCACCGCGGCACCATCGTCAACGCCGGCGCCATCGCCAGCGCCGTGCGCGACGAGGCCGGCAAGCTGTCACTGACCCTGCGCCAGCATCCGGAGCAACTGCGCGTCAGCCCGCTGTATGCCCACTTGTTCCGGCAGATGTGATCAATGCAGCTGGTGTTTCAGGTCCGACAATTCATCGTGGACCTTCAGCACCGCGCTCTTCATTTCCTGCGTCAGGTTGGCGGCCGTGCCGCAAGCCCGTTTGGCGCGGTCGCCCAAGGACTCCATATTGTCGACCGCCTGGCGGATGCGCGCATCGTCGTGCGATTCGATCGCCTGGCGCACCGATGCCTTTTGCTGGTCCAGCTGGTTGATGCAATCTTTCAGGTCCATCGGCATTTCCTGCGCGCTGCCGCACAGCTGCGCCGCCTGGCCGATCGCCTGCTCGATGGCGCCAAAGCGCCGTGCCACTTCGTTTGCCTGCAACATGGTGTGTCCTCCTGTGTCGATCACAGTTGGATCACAAATCAGCCGGCAAGTTCCTGGCAGTGATTCAGCCGGCCGCCTCGCGCGCCCCCAGCGGCTGCAAATGGCGCAGCTTCAGGGCGATCAGCACGCCGCCACCGAGGCAGACACCGAGCATGGCCACCACGCCGGTCCAGCCGTCGAAGCCCCACATCATGCCCGAGGCGGAACCGATCAGGCTGGAACCGAGGTAATAGAACAGCAGGTAAAAGGCCGAGGCCAGCGCCTGCGGCGCCCGAGCGCGGCGGCTGACCCAGCTGCTGGCGATCGAGTGCGAGGCAAAAAAACCGAAGGTGGCCAGCGCCATGCCCGCCACGATCAGCGGCAGCGAATCGAACAGGGTCAGCAAGATACCGCTCAGCATGATGGACAGCATGATCCACAGCACGCCACGGCGGCCCAGGCGGTCCACCAGGCGGCCGGCCCAGACCGAACTGAAAATGCCGATCAGGTATAAAAACGCCAGCAAGCCGACCGTGCTCTGGCGCAAGCCAAACGGCGCGGCCAGCAGGCGGTAGCCGATATAGTTATACAGGCTGACAAAACAGCCCATCAGCACGAACGCCAGGCAGAACAGCCACGGCAGGCCCTGGTCGGAAAAATGCTGCTTGATGGCATGCGGCAGCGCCTGCCAGCCTTTTGTGCTGGGCACGAAGTTTTTCGACGCCGGCAGGCTGCGCCAGAACTCCGCCGCCGCCAGCACGCCGGCCACGCCGAGCACGCCCAGGGCCCAGCGCCAGGACAGAAAGTCGCTCAGCATCGAGGCAATCAAACGCCCCGACATGCCGCCAAACGCGCTGCCGGCGATATACAGGCCCATCGACAAGCCCAGCGACGGGCCTTCGATCTCTTCGCCCAGATAGGCCATGGCGACGGCCGGCATGCCGCCCAAGGCAATCCCCAGCGCGGCGCGGATCGCCAGCAGTTGCGCGTAATCCTGCGCAAACGCGGACAAAATCGTCAATATGGCGGCCGAAAACATCGACGCCACCATCAAGGGCTTGCGCCCCACGCGGTCCGAGACGGCACTGAGCAGCACCAGAGAAATGGCCAGCAGGCCGCTCGATACCGACAGCGACCAGCTGCTTTGCGCCGGCGTCAGGTGAAACTGGTGAGACAGCAGCGGGAACAGCGGCTGGATACAGTACAGCAGACTGAAGGTGGAAAAGCCGCCGAAGAACAGCGCGCGGTTGCTGCGCTTGAATTCGGCCGTGCCCTTGGCAATCGCCGTGCGCGGTGCAGGAGCCGCAGGCGCGGTGGGCGCAATCACAGTGGAAGAGGCGGAAAAAGCAAGCGATGAATCAGACATGACGGTGTGCGGAGAAAGGCGAGATTTCATCATAGGATTGCCAACTCATATCGTCCAATATATATTTTAGGGTCAACTCATACTTTAAAACGATTACTGGAACCCATATGGAACTGCGCCACCTGCGCTATTTTGTCGCCGTCGCCGAAGAACTGCATTTCACGCGCGCGGCCGAGCGCCTGCATATCGGCCAGCCGCCGCTGAGCCAGCAGATCCAGGCGCTGGAGGCGGACGTGGGCGCGCAGTTGTTTGAGCGCAACAAGCGCTCGGTGCGGCTGACGGAAGCGGGCCGATTGTTCCTCGACGACGCGCGCCGCATCCTGGCGCTGTCGGAACAGGCGGGCGCGACGGCGCGACGGGCCCAGCGCGGCGAAGCGGGCGAGCTGCGCATCGGCTTTACCTTTTCGACGCCATTCACGCCCTATTTCGCCACCGTCATCAACCGCTACCGGCAGCTGTTTCCGCACGTGACCTTGACCCTGCACGAGATGGCCACCCTGCATCAGCTGGAAGCGATTTCCGCGCGCAGCATGGACCTGGGCTTCGTGCGCCCGCCCGAACTGGCCTATCCCGATGACATCAAGCTCACGCAGCTGCGCCAGGACCCGCTGTTCCTGGTGCTGCCGGTGGCGCACCGGCTGGCGGCCAAATCCTCGATTGCGATTGCCGACATGGCCGGCGAAGGCTTCGTGATGTACCCCAAGGACGCGGGCACCGGCATCTACCCGCAGATTTTTCGACTCTGCAAGGCGGCCGGTTTCGTGCCGACCGTGACGCAGGAAGCGGGCGAGGCGTCGACCATTATCGGCCTGGTGGCGGCCGGCTGCGGCATCTCGGTACTGCCTTCTTCCTTTGACCGCATCCGCATGGACGGCGTGTGCTACCGCCCGATCGCCGACCCACAAGCGACCACCAGCCTGCTGCTGGCGCAGCGCGAGGAAGAGACTTCGCCGATGGTGGCGGCGTTTGTCAGATTGGCCGAAGCGGCGGCGCTGGAAGGCGGCGCTTAAGCACCACCACCCAGGCGCAGCTCGATCAGTTCCAGCATGCCCTGCGCCGCCACCGACAGGGTGCGCGGCATGGCCAGCAGGATCGGCCGCTCGGGCTGGCCGGCCGCCAGCGGCACCGCCACCAGGTCGAGTTTCTTGAACTGGAACAGGGTCAAGGCCGGCACCAGCGCCACGCCCAGGCCATGCTCGATCAGGCCGGCGACGGTGGCCAGGTGTTCCACTTCCAGGCCGCTGTCGCGCACGGCCACGCCTTGCATCAAACGCTCCACATGCTGGCGCACGCTGGTCGATTTCGCCAGGTGGATCAGCTCGCAGCCGGCCAGGTCGGCCAGCTGCACGCGGCGCTTGCGGGCCAGCGCATGGTCGCGCCGGCACACCAGGTAAAACGGGTCGCTGCACAGCACTCGCGTGTCGAATTCGGCCAGCCGGGCGCTGGGCGCCGTGATCGCCAGGTCCACCTTGCCCTGCCTGAGCAGGTGCAGGCACTGGTCGGACAAGGCATCGTGCAGCTGTACACTGACGCCGGGATAGCTGGCGCGGTATTCGGCGATCACGGCCGGCAAGCCGTTGGCCGCCAGCGACGGCAAGGCCGCAATTGCGACGCGCCCCTTGCGCCGCGCCACATAGTCGCTCATGTTGCCGAAGGCCGCCTCCATGTCGGCCAAGAGGCCGCGCGCCACCTCGACGAACATCTCGCCTTCCACCGTCAGCATCACATTGCGCGTGTCGCGCTCGACCAGTTTGGCGTTCAGGGCGGCCTCCAGCTTCTGGATCACGGCGCTGAAGGCCGATTGCGACAGGTGGCAGCGCTCGGCCGCGCGCGTGAAATGGCGGCAGTCGGCCAGCGCGACAAACGCTTGCAGCAGCTTGCTGGAGATATTCGGCAGCATCTTGATTCACTCAAAAAACAGGATAATCATCCTGAAAAATCGATTTTACAATATAAACCGGCCGCCGCAGAATGCTTCAAACCCCGCATAGACGGGCACCAAACACTACAGGAGACAAACCCATGCTGGCCCTGCTCGGACTATGCACAATCGTCATTTTATTGGCGGCCATCCTTACCAAGAAAATGTCGCCGCTGGTGGCGCTCATTACCATCCCGATCGTCGCCGCCGTGATCGGCGGCTTCGGCATGGAGACCTCGAAATTCATCGTCGCCGGCATTACCAATATCGCGCCGGTGGCCGGCATGTTCGTGTTCGCCATCCTGTTCTTCGGCATCGTCACCGACGCCGGCATGCTCGACCCGGTCATCAGCGGCATCCTGCGCGTGGTCGGCAGCCGGCCCAGCCGCATCGTGCCCGGCACGGCGCTCCTGGCGCTGCTGATCCACCTCGATGGTTCGGGCGCCGTCACCTTCCTGGTCACCATCCCCGCCATGCTGCCGCTGTACACGCGTCTGGGCATCGACCGCCGCATCCTGGCCTGCGTGGCGTCCCTGGCGGCCGGCGTGAACTTTTTGCCGTGGACCGGCCCCATGATCCGCGCCTCGGCCGCGCTGCATATCCCCGTCAGCGAGATTTTCATGCCCTTGATTCCGGTGCAGCTGATCGGCCTGGCGTTTGTGTTCGGCGTGGCGTACTACCTGGGCCGCAAGGAAGAAATCCGCCTCGGTCTTACCGCCGGCGCGCCGGCCGGCTTCGTGCAGATGCACGAGCTGACCGAGGCCGAACGATCGATCCGCCGGCCGAAGAACTTCTGGATCAATATCGTGCTGACGGTGATCGTGCTGGGCGTGATGATCAGCGGCAAAGTCGATCCGGTGGTGATGTTCATGATCGGCGTGGTGCTGGCCCTGATGATCAACTACCCGAACGCCGACATGCAGCGCGCCCGCATCGACGCGCACGCCAAGGCGGCGCTGCTGATGGCCAGCATCCTGTTTGCCGCGGGCGTCTTCACCGGCATCATGAACAAGTCCGGCATGCTGTCGGCCATGGCCAAGACGGCGGTCGGCTTCGTGCCGCCCGAGATGGCCTCGCATATTCCGGCCGTGCTGGGCGTGCTGTCGATGCCGCTGTCGATGCTGTTCGACCCCGACTCGTTCTACTTCGGCGTGCTGCCGGTGGTGGCGGAAGTGAGCAAGATGCTGGGCGTGGAACCGATACAGGTGGCGCAAGCGGCCCTCTTGGGCCAGATGACGACGGGCTTTCCCGTCAGCCCGCTGACACCGGCCACTTTCCTGGTCGCCGGCCTGGCCGGCATCGACCTGGCCGACCACCAGAAATACACCTTCAAATACCTGTTTGCCGCGTCGATCGTGATGACCATCAGCTGCATCGTGCTGGGCATCTTTCCGCTGTAAGCAACTCGATAACAGGAGCACACCATGAAAACCATCCGCATCGGCGCCGGCGCCGGCTATTCCGGCGACCGCATCGAGCCGGCCGTGGAACTGGCCGAGCGCGGCGCGCTCGATTACCTGATCTTCGAATGCCTGGCCGAGCGCACCATCGCGCTGGCCCAGCAGGCGAAACTGAAAGACCCGACACAAGGCTACGATCCGCTGCTGGTCGATCGCATGCGCGCCGTGCTGCGCCCCTGCAGCGAACACGGCGTGCGCATCCTGACCAATATGGGCGCGGCCAATCCGCTGGCGGCCGCCGCACAGATCCGCGCCATCGCGCGCGAACTGGACCTGCCGCACCTGAAAGTGGCGGCGATTACCGGCGACGACGTGCTCGATCTGGTGACCGGCGGCGACTACCTGGACGACACCGGCGCGCCCGTCACGCGGTTGCAGGACCGGCTGCTGTCGGCCAACGCCTACCTCGGTGCGCAGCCGCTGGTGGACGCGCTGGCGCAAGGCGCGCACGTGATCGTCACGGGCCGGGTGGCCGATCCGGCGCTGGTGCTGGCGCCGTTGATCCACGAATTCGGCTGGGCCATGGACGACTGGCACAAGCTGGGGCAAGGCACCCTGGTCGGCCACCTGCTCGAATGCGCGGGCCAGGTCAGCGGCGGCTATTTTGCCGACCCGGGCTACAAGGATGTGAGCAACCTCGCGCGCCTCGGTTTCCCGATCGGCGAAGTTGCCGAAGACGGCAGCGTGGTCATTACCAAGGTGGCGGGCTCCGGCGGCTGCGTGACGGTGGCCACCTGCACCGAACAGCTGCTGTATGAAATCCACGACCCGGCCGCCTACCTGACGCCGGACGTGGTGGCCGATTTTTCCCAGGTATCGATGACGCAGGCCGGGGCGGACCGGGTAGCCATCACCGGCGCCACCGGCCACCCGAAAAGCGGGCTGCTGAAGGTGACCCTGGGCTACCTGGACAGCCATATCGGCGAAGGGCAGATTTCCTATGCCGGCCCCGGCGCGCTGGCACGGGCGCGGCTGGCGCAAGCCATCGTCGCCGAACGGCTGGACCTGTGCGGCTTGCGGACGCAGGAACTGCGTTGCGACCTGATCGGCGTGAACGCCATCCATGGCGCGCAACTGTCCGCCGAGCATGCGGAACCGTACGAAGTGCGGCTGCGCGTCACCGGCCGCACCGCCACCATGCAGGAAGCGGCGCGCATCGGCAATGAAGTCGAAACGTTATATACCTGCGGGCCGTCGGGTGGCGGCGGCGCGACCAAATCGGCGCGCGCCGTGGTGGCGGTGCGCGCCACCCTGCTGGCCGAAACGCTGGTCACCGCCACCATCCATTTCGGGGAGAATTGAATGACGATTGCCAACACCATCGCGCTGCGCGAACTGGCGCATGCGCGCGCCGGCGACAAGGGCGACATCTCGAACCTGTCCCTGATCGCCTACGACCGCAAGGATTATGAGCTGCTGCTGCGCGAGGTGACGCCGGAGCGCGTGCGCGCGCATTTTGCGGGCGTGGTTCACGGTAGCGTCACCCGCTACGAACTGCCGCAACTGGGCGCGCTGAACTTCGTGATGCGGCAGGCGCTGGGCGGCGGCGTGACGCGCTCGCTGGCGCTGGACGCGCATGGGAAATGCCTGGGGGCGGCGCTGCTGGGGATGGCGATCACGGTGCCTTGAGTGGATGCCGTACGTTAGCTTCATCTTCACAACAGAAGCAAATTCAGGGGTCAGACCCGCCGGGTCTGACCCCAGCTTTCCGCCGTTGGGTTAAACAAGCACTCATGACCATTCACCTGCTTTTCAACTCAATCCGTCTCTGCCCCACCGCTCGCGCAATCTCGGCGTCGTGCGTCACCAGCAGCACCGCGCAGCCGCTGTCGCCGGCCACTTCCAGCAGCAGGTTCAAGGTCTCCTGCTGGGTGATGGGATCGAGCCGCGAGGTCGGTTCGTCGGCAAAGATCAGGGCGGGTTTGAGCAGCAGCACGCGCGCCAGCGCAAAGCGCTGCAGTTCGCCGCCCGAGACCTGCGACGGCAGGCGCTCCAGCAGTTGTTCGGCTAGCCGCAAGCGCCCCAGCAGCGGCGCCAGCGCATCCCATCGCAAGCCATGCAGCGCCAGCACATCGGCCAGCGCGGCGCGCAAGGTCAGCGTGGGCGCAAACGCGGCGGCCGGGTCCTGGTACAGCTTTTGAAACGCCGTGCGCGGCAAGCCGGCCGCGCGCGTGACGGTGCCCGCATCGGGCCGCAACAAGCCCAGCAGCAGATTGCCGAAGGTGGTTTTCCCGGCGCCGCTGTCGCCCGTAATCGCCACCACTTCGCCACGGCGTAGCTCGGCACTGATGCCGGAAAACAGGCAACGATTGCCAAACGCTTTTGCGACACCTTGCACGCGCGCGACTATCTTGCCCGGCACATGCGCGGCGGGCCGTACCGGCCAGGCCGCCGGATCGGCCGCCAGCAGCGCGCGCACATACGCATGCGCGGGCTGCGCCAACAGTTGTTCGGCAGGCCCTTGCTCGATGACAAAGCCGTCGAGCATCACGGCGACCTCGCCACCGAGCGCGCGCGCCAGCCACACGTCGTGGGTAATGCACAGCACCGCCATGCCGTCGGCTTGCGCGGCGCGCAGCATGGCCAGCATCTCGCCGCGCTTGCCGCTGTCGAGGCCCTTGGTCGGTTCGTCGACGATCAACAGGCGTGCGCCGGCCGCATGGGTGGCCAGAAAGGCGACGCGCTGCGCCATGCCACCCGAGATCTGGTGCGGATACAAGTGCGCCGCATCCACCATGCCCAGCTGCCGCAGTTCGCCCAGCGCCGCCTCGCGCGATGCGCCGGAGCTCTTGCCCGCCACCAGTTCATGGGTTTCCGCGATCTGATGCAGCACGCGCATGGTGGGGTCCAGCGCCAGCCACGGTTCCTGCGGCAGCAGCGCCACCGCACGGCCCCACAAATGCTGGCGTGACTGCTGGTCCGCCGCATCGTGGCGCTGGCCGTCTATCGTGATGGCGCCTTCGGCCCGTAATCCAGGCGCCAGCGTGCCCATGATGGCTTGCGCCAGCAGCGATTTTCCCGAGCCGCTTTCGCCCAGCAACGTCAGCACGCCGCCGGACGCCACGCGCAGGCTCGCGCCATCGACAATGATCTTGCCACTGGCGGCGTCCAACACGCGCAGGCCCGCCACGTCGAGGAAAAATTCACTCATGGCTGTCCCCGATCAGCATCAATCCCAGCATCGTGAAAAACAGCAGCGCCACCGGCGCGCCCACCAGCCATGGCGCTTCGCTGTAATACGGCAGCAGTTCAATCATCATCACGCCCAGTTCCGGCGTCGGTGGTTGCAGGCCGACGCCGATAAAACCCAGCGCCGCCATCGCCAGCACGGCGCCGCCAATACCAAAGCGCATCAGGGTGGCAAGACGCGGCAGCAGCACCGGCACCAGGTGGCGGCGCACGATGTACAGCGGGCCAAAGCCCAGCAAGCGCGACGCTTCCACCTGCGGACCGGCGAGCAGCAGCGCGCTGGCACTGCGCGTGACGCGAAAATATTCGACCCACAGCGCCAGCGAAATGCCCACATACAAAGGCCAGAACTGGCCCGGCGCAAACGCGGCCAGCAGCAGCACCAGCAACAGCCCGGGCAAGGCCAGCACGGCGTCGGCCAGCGCGCTCAGGCCACGCTCGAACCAGCCGCCACGCCAGGCCGCCAGCACGCCGAGCACCGTACCCGGCACGGCCGCGCTGGCAACGCTCAGCACCGCCATCGACAGCGACAATTGCGCGCCATGGGCCAGGCGCGCCAGCATGCTGCGGCCCAGGTGATCGAGTCCCAATGGGTGCGCCAGGCTGGGCGCTTCCAGGAAGCGCGACAGCGTCTGGCTGGCCGGATCGATGCCGACCAGCGCCGGGCCAAACAAGGCAAAGCCGGCGATCGCCAGCAGCAGCACAATACCGACACGCTTCATGCGCGCCTCGCGCGCGGGTCGAGCGCCGCGCAGGCCAGGTCGACCACGCAGTTGAACAGCACGAACAGCAATCCCAGCACCAGCGCCGTGCCCTGGATCATGGTGACGTCGCGCGCGAAGATGGCGTGCACCAGCGCGTGGCCGATGCCGGGCCAGGCAAAGATGGTTTCCACCAGTACCACGCCTTCGACCAGGTACACCAGCTGCACGGCGGTATAGGCCACCACCGGCGTGGCGACATTGCGCGCGCCATGGCGCAGCAGGGCGTCGCTGGCGCGCAAGCCTTTGCCGAGTGCGAACGCATAATAGCTTGACGCGCGAACATCGCGCATGGCGTCGCGCGCCACCCGCGACGACACCGCCGCCAGGCCCAGCGCCAGGGTCAATGCGGGCAGCATCAGGCTGCCATGGTCGGCGTGGCCGGCGGCCGGCAGCGCCTGCAGTTGCACCGCAAACAGCAGCACCAGCAGCAGCGCCAGCACGAACGGCGGCATGGCGCGCAGCAGCACCGACAAGGCCAGGTTGACCTTGTCGAACCAGCCGCCGGGACGCAAGCCGGCCAGCACGCCGGGCAAGGGCCCCAGCGGCAGCGACAGCAGCACCGCCATCAGCGACAGCCGCAGGGTCTGGCCCAGCTGCATGCGGATTTCATCGAGCACCGGCTGCGCGGTGACCAGCGATACGCCCAGGTCGAAGCGCAGCAGCCTGCCCCACCAGTCGGCCAGCGCGGCCAGCGGCGCGCGGTCCAGTCCCAGTTCGATACGCACGGCCTGCGCGGCGGCCGCGTCGACCATCTCGTAGCCATAGCGGCCGGCGGCGATGCGGTAGGCCGTGTCACCGGGCAGCATGCGCGTCATGAAGAAGCACAGGGTGCCCACCAGCAGCGCCACCAATAGTGCTTGTATCAGCGCTTTGAATATCGTCTTCATGCGGCCTTCCAGGTCAATGCTGAAATACGGTAGCTGCGCTCGAACGGGTCGATGCTGGCGCCCGCCACGCGGCGCGAGACGGCCATGGTCTGGCGGTACCAGACGATGGGAATCACGGGCAGGCCCTGCTGCAGTTCGGCGGCGATGCTGGCGCGCAGCCTGGCCGCTTGCGCGCCGCCGGCCGGCACGCCGCCGTTCGACAGCCGCGCCAGCGCATCGGTCAAAGGCGCACTGTGCCAGCCCATGGCGCCCCAGTCGCCGCCTTCGGTACCATAATCGTCGGCCAGGGTCGCGACCGGGTCGGGCAGGCTGCCGAAATTGCGCGCGACCAGCCCGATCTGCAGCGCGCCGCTGCGGTGGCCGGCCGGAATATCGCTGGAATTGCCCACCACGACTTTCACGGCGATGCCGACCTGGCGCAGTTCTTCCTGCACCGCGGTGGCGATCAAAGGCAACTCGGGGCGGTCGACAAAGGTCATCAAGGTAATCTCGAAGCGCCGGCCATCGCGCCACACGACGCCGTCGGCGCCAGGTACAAAACCGGCCTGGCGCAGCAGCGCGCGGGCCGCCGCCGGATCGCCGCGCAGCGGCGCCAGCGCGGGCTGGTGCCACAGCGCCATCGCCAGGGGAAACAGCTGGCTGGCGCCCAGATCATCGTCGCGCAGCAGCGCGCGCGCGATGCCGTTGCGGTCCAGCGCCAGGCTGATGGCGCGGCGCACGCGCACGTCATTCAGCAAGGGATGGCCGACATTCAGTTTCAAAAAGGTGGTGCGCGGCAGCGGCGCGGCCACCAGCTGCACGTTCCTGTTATTGAGCAGGCGGCGGATGCTGGGCGGGTCGAGCGTAAAGGCCAGGTCGGCCTGGCCGCTCTGGACCATCAGGGTGCGCGTCTCCGCACGCGAGACACTGATATAGCGCGCGCGGCGCACCGCAGGCGGCTCGCCGCGCCACTGCTCGAAAAACGCCACGTCGAATTGCTGCGGCAGCGAGATGGACGTGATTTGATAGGGGCCGCTGCCGACGATGCGCAGCACGCGGCCATCCGCGCCGTATGACGACGGCGCGAGGATCTGCGTGCCCGAATGGGTGAACAGATACGGCAGCGGCGCATACGGCTGCGCCAGGGTCACCAGAATAGCGCCGCGCGACACCGTCATGCTGCGGATGCGCGCCAGCCGCAAGACGCCCGGCACGGCCAGCGCGCGTTTCAGCGACGCCAGCACGGTGCCGGCGGTCAAAGGCGAGCCGTCGTGGAACAACCTGCCCTGTTCAATAAAGAAGCGCCACTCCAGGCCATCGTTCGACACTTCCCACTCGCTGGCCAGCGCCGGCAGCAATCGGCCCTGATCGTCCGCGTCGAGCAGGGTCTGCGTCACTTCCATGCGGGTAAACATATAGCCGCCACGCGACGGCTCCAGCCCTGTCAATTCCCACGGCCCGACCACGGTCAAGGTATCGCGGCTGGCCGGGACGATGGCCGCATGTTCACTGAGCGGGCCATCATGCGCGCGTGCCTGCGGCAGCACCAGCGCGGCGCCGGCCGCCAGCAGTGCGGACAAGCGCAGCAGCGCCTTTCGCCTGTCGCGTTCTGTCATAGAATGAAGTCCCTGATAGTTGATACAGACTGGAGCGAACGCATGATCTTTGTTTTTCACCTGACCGACAAGCCCTATAGCGGCCATATTCGCACCAAGGTGCGGCCCGAACACAAGGCCTATCTGGGCCAGCAGGCCGAGCGCATGGCCTTTGCAGGCCCCCTGACCAGCGACGACGGCACCACCATGATCGGCAGCCTGCTGGCCATCGATTTCGCCGACCGCGCCGCCGCCGAAAGCTGGCTGGCCAACGAGCCGTTCACCAAGGCCGGACTATATGGCGCGGTAAGCATCCACGCTTTTAATAATCTGTGGCCGCAGAAGGTGGGGTTTCCGGCCTGACACTACGACGCATGAAAACTGCCGGGGTCAGACCCTCAATGCCGCAAACTCGGAGTTCATTGCTGACGGGCGAGGGGGTCTGACCCCAGATTTCACGGGTTGAAAAATCACGAATAATCCGCATCCAGCTCCGACCCGGCATAATTCTCCAGGTCCTCGAACAGGCTTTTCATGCTGGCGCGCGTGAGGATTTTATGCACCACGGTGCAGCTGCGGCGGTACGATTCGATGCGCTCCAGCAACACCGGATGATGTTGCACCGGCACCTTGGCCACCAGCGCCGCCCAGCCCTCTTCGAAGTCCGGCTTGTTCTTGCGCACCGAGCGCACGAAACGTTCGAACTCCTTCTGGCCCGTGCGCGCCATGATGCGCCCGCCGCCTTCGATGGCGAAGATGATGGCCAGCGCGATCACGCCTTCGGCATTCAGGTCGCTGTCGCTGACGGGGCCATGGTCATGGTGGCGGCGCAGCCAGCCGGCCAGGCGCACCACGGCCTGCACTTCCTTGCGCTGCTGCAGCTGCAGCGCGTATTTTTCGGCACCGGACCAGTTCTGGTTCGGGTCGGCCTGGCAGATGTCGATGAACAGTTCGCGCAGGCGGCGCTGCAGGTAGACCGGATCCTGGTCGTATTCGCCCACCAGCGCGTCTTCGGGCAGCTGCGACAATTCCTTGATCAGGCGAAAACCCACCTGGAAGGCGTGTTCGGCGCCATGCTCGACCAGGAAATCGAGCGCGGCCTGGTCGCTTTCCAGGTGCAGCGCGTTTTCCAGGCCCAGCGAGACGCAGCCCACCGTCAGGTACAGGGCCTTCTGGATGCCGTCGGCCGTACGCTCGTTGGTGAACTTCTCGGCCACCATGGCGGTGATGCCCGTCAGTTCATCGGCCAGACTCAGGGCCGCGTCTTCGCGCGGGTCGCCCGGCAGCAGCTTGATGGCGCGCACCAGGCGCGGCAGGTTCTCTACAACTATTGCTGGCAGCATCAATAAATCCTTGTATTCATCAAGAGAAGATACCGGTACCCAGGCTGCGGCGCGCACCGGCGCGTGGCGCGCTGCGCGTGCTCGGCACTTGCTTGCGCAGGCGGTACAGCAGTTCCTTGGTACTGCGCTGCAAGATCGTCGGCTCTTCGTCCGGGTCGTCCGTGTATTCCGCGTCGGCCAGGTCGGCGCTGTGGCGGAAGTCGGGGAACAGTTCGAACAGGGAGCGGTCCCAGCCGTCTTCGTTGGCCTGCGCCAGTTCGATCGCCAGCGGCACGACGTCGTTGTCGGACGAGGTCACGCCCGTCACGTACGGTCCCTTGATGACGATCTCGCCCGCCACTTCCAGGATTTCCTTCGGCGCCATCGAGAACAGGATGGCGAACGCGGTGGCGCCCCAGTCGGTGGCGGACGCTTCCAGCAGCAGTTCGCGGCGGCGCTCAAGATCATCGGTGGAAAACACCACGCCGTGGATATGCGCGAACAGCGACTCGGCGATGCGTTCCGGATCGTCCTCGATCTGGTCGTCGCTCCAGGTGGCGGCGATAAAGGCCAGGCTGTCGGCCCAGGCCTTGGGCGGCACCAGCAGGGTCGCCAGCGACATCTTGCCGCCATCGAAACCGGCCAGGTGCAGCGCGGTCACTTGCGGCGGGATCGCGCTCAGCACTTCCACCACGGCCAGGTCGCCGTACTGGTCGGCCGCATCGGCGAATGCCTGCTCGGCATGGCCCAGCGAACCGGACAATACCAGCTCGGTCACCTGTTTCGTCAGCGCGGGAAGATTGCTCTTTTGTTCGTCGTTTTTATCAATTTTATCGGCCATGGTCGTCTCCATCCTGGTCAAACATCTGGGCGAAATCGTCGGTGGCCTGGTCGTCGTCATGATCGTCGTCGCCGTCGTCATTGGCGGCCAGCTGGTCGAGCGACTGGTCGTCGTCGTCCCACAGGCGCGGATTCTTGTGCAGGAAAGCCGTGATGATGGCCTGGCGCGCCAGGTCCGGGAAGCTGTCTTCGATGGCGGCGTACATTTTCGCCGCTTCGGGCGCGGCGCACGAGGCCATCGCAAACACGCTGGCGTTGTCGCCGAATTCGTAGTCTTCGCTTTCGGCCAGCAGGCCTTTCGGGTCGCTGAAGGTGATGTGGTCGACCAGCGCGAAGGCCAGCATGTTCACGTCTTCGATGCCGCCGCCGCTGGCGTACTCGCCGACCAGCGCGTCGACCATGCTTTTGTAGTTCTTGCGATTCGGCGGATCGCCCAGGATGCCTTCGATCTGGCCTTCCAGTTCACGCGACTGATAGGCGAATTCGGGGTGTACTCTTCTCATTGTCTGCTTTCCAATATGCTGCGCGGCGCCGCAGTGCAGGCGCCGTTGTTGTTGTTTCCAGGTAACGCGGCCGCGGCCGCCAGATCTCAGTCCGCCGGCAGCACCGTGCCGTGCAGGCGGAACACGCCGCTCCACAAGGCATAGGCTTCCGCTTCCGGGTCGATGATGATGCGGTGGTTGACGCTCTGGTCGTACTCGGCGCGCTTGGCCGGGTCGGCCAGGATTTCGTACGCCTTGGTCACGCTCTTGAAGCGCGCTTCGGCGCCGGGGGCCTGGTTGCGGTCGGGGTGGAAGCGCATCGCCAGCGAACGGTAGACCTTCTTGATCTCGTCATCGCTGGCATTGGGGGCGACACCGAGGACGTTGTATAAATTTTCCATGGCAGGCTCCGGAGGCACGTTTTTTGCAAATTAAAGTGAGATTATCCTATAGAACGGCTTGCGCGTCGCTGCCACGCTGCTTTCCGGCTGAAATTGCACCGGAAAAAGAAGCGGCGGTACGGTAAAATGCTCTTTACTGTCACTCTTCCAGCATTGATCAATGAGCAACGATAAACCGAATACCGCCGCACCGGCGCTGGCGCCCAATTTTTTGCGTAACATCATCGAAGCCGACCTGTCCGCAGGCGCCCACGTGCGTCCTGGCCTGCCGCAGGTGATCACGCGTTTCCCGCCGGAGCCGAACGGCTACCTGCACGTGGGCCACGCCAAGTCGATCTGCGTCAACTTCGGCCTGGCGCGCGACTACGCCGGCCAGTGCAACCTGCGCTTCGACGACACCAACCCGGCCAAGGAAGAGCAGGAATACGTCGACACCATCATGGACAGCGTGAAATGGCTGGGCTTTGACTGGGAACCGAAACAGGCCGATGGCCAGAGCCACCTGCACTACGCCAGCGACTATTTCGACCAGCTGTACACGATGGCCGAGTACCTGATCACGGCCGGCTTTGCCTATGTCGACAGCCAGAGCGCCGAAGACATGGCCGCCAACCGCGGCAATTTCGGCCAGGCCGGCAAGAATTCGCCGTTCCGCAACCGCCCTGCCGAGGAATCGCTGGCGCTGTTCCGCGCCATGAAGGCGGGCCAGTTCAAGGATGGTGAACATATCCTGCGCGCGAAGATCAGCGAAGACGCGATGAGCTCGCCGAACATGAACTTGCGCGACCCGGCCATCTACCGCATCCGCCATGCGCACCACCACCGCACGGGCGACGCCTGGTGCATCTATCCGATGTACGACTACACGCATCCGATCTCGGACGCGCTGGAAAACATCACCCATTCGATCTGCACCCTGGAATTCCAGGATCACCGCCCGTTCTACGACTGGCTGCTGGCGACCCTGTCGGACGGCGGCTTCTTCGCCAGGCCGGTGCCGCACCAGTATGAATTCTCGCGCCTGAACCTGACCTACATCGTCACCAGCAAGCGCAAGCTGCGCCAGCTGGTGGAAGAGAAAATCGTCGACGGCTGGGACGACCCGCGCATGCCAACCCTGGTGGGCATGCGCCGCCGCGGCTACACGCCGGAAGCGATCCAGCTGATGTGCGAACGCACGGGCGTGACCAAGTCCGACGGCTGGATCGACTACAGCGTGCTCGAAGGCTGTTTGCGCGAAGACCTCGATCCGAAAGCGCCGCGCACGGTGGCCGTGCTGCGTCCGCTGAAGCTGATCATCGACAATTTCCCGGTCGGCGAGAGCGTGGAATGCACGGCGCCCGTGCATCCGCACTTCCCCGAACGCGGCCTGCGCACCTTCCCGATATCGCGCGAGCTGTGGATCGAGGAAGACGACTTCATGGAAGTGCCGAACAAGGGTTACTTCCGTTTGTATCCGCCGATCGACGGCAAGCCGGGCAGCCGCGTGCGCCTGCGCTACGGCTATGTGGTCGAGTGCACCGGCTACGACAAGGACGAAAACGGCAAGGTGATCGCGGTGCATTGCAATTACTTTGAAGACAGCAAGTCGGGCACCGAGGGCAGCTCCACCTACAAGGTCAAGGGCAATATGCACTGGGTCAGCGCACCGACGGCGATTGCCGCCGAGGTGCGCTTGTACGACCGCCTGTTCACCGATCCGCAGCCGGACGCGGGCGGCAAGGACTTCAAGCTGGCCTTGAATCCGCTGGCCAAGGAAGTGGTGCAGGCGTGGCTGGAACCGGGCGCGGAACTGGCGCAGCCGGAGGAACGCTTCCAGTTCGAGCGCCACGGCTATTTCGCGGCCGACCGGGTCGACAGCCAGCCAGGCAAGCCGGTGTTCAACCGCATCGTCACGCTGAAAGACAGCTGGCAAGCGACCAAGTAAGCTGTTTGCTGCTGGTACAACAAAAAAAACCGCTACGGCGGTTTTTTTTCGTTCCATTCGTGGTTTACTTGCGCAAAAATATGGCGTATTGACCATCACACGAAGCTTTTTGTGTATTATGGAGCAGTTAAATAATTTACAATTATCTTGACCCTGGCGCACAGCAGGCGGCGCCGCCACCCGATTCCACCACCGATGCGGATTGCGATGCCTGCTGATGCCAAGGGCGAGAGCCTGCGAACACCTGAAAAAAAGCCGCTCTGGCTGCTCAGTTGCGTGCTGTCGCTATGCGTGGGCCTGCTGTTCCATATGGCGGCATCGATGTCGATCGACAACGATGCGCGCATGCTGTTCGACAGCCTGGCACATTCCACCAAGCAAAATATCAATATGCGCGTCAAGTCGTACACCGATTTGCTGCGCGGCGCGGCCAGCCTGTTCCGCGCCAGCGACCAGGTCAGCCGTGAACACTTCCACGATTATGTGAATAACCTGGACCTGCGGAAAAACTTTCCCGGCGTGATGAATCTGAATTACTGCAAGGCGCTCGACGAGGCCCAGCGCCCCGCTTTCGAGGCGGCCATGCAACGCGACTATCCTGCCGGGCGCGACGGCTACCCCGCCTTCGCCATCGACCCGCCGGAGCCGCGCGACTGGTATTCCGTGCTGGTGTATATCGAACCGATCAGCAGCGCGCCGGAAAAATATGGCCATGACATCGCCGTGCGCCCGGCCGTCGCCGAGGTGCTGGCGCAGTCGCGCGATTCGGGAGAAATCAGCAATTCCGGCCTGCAGGTGCCGATGCCGGGCCGTGCGCAAGTAGCGGGCATGGCCATGCGCCTGCCCGTCTACCGCAACGGCATGCCGCTCGGCACGGTGCAGCAGCGCCGCGCCGCCTACCAGGGTTCGGTCGGTCTCGGCTACGACCTGGCGCTGATGGCGCGCGGCGTGCTGGCCTCCATGCCGGTACGCAATGTTCGCCTGACCCTGTTCGATATCGGCACGCAGGCCAGCGCACCGCAGCCGCTGGCGCATGACACCCGTCCCATCTTCGACAGCGCACCGGCCGGCCGGCAAGCACCCTGGTGGCAGCAGGGCGGTTCGCGCCATTACCTGAGCAGCACCATGCTGATCGACTATAACGGCCGTGTCTGGCAAGCGCTGTTCAGCGTGCGCAAGAGCGACCTGTACACGCCATTCGAAACGTATCTGCCCTGGCTGGCGCTGCTGGTAGGCTTTACCGGCAGCATGCTGCTGTACACCGTGCTGCACACGCTGGCATCGTCACGCCTGCGTGCCATCCGCATGGCCACCGTGATGACCGACGAATTGCGCGCCAGCCAGTTGCGCCTGCAACAATCGCACCAGAAGCTGCGCCGCCTGGCGGCCCACGCCGACCATATCAAGGAAGAAGAACGCAAGCGCATCGCGCGTGAAATCCACGATGACCTGGGACAAAACCTGCTGGTATTGCGGATCGACGCCGACATGCTGGCCTCGCGCACGCAGCAGCACCACCCGCGCCTGCATGCCCGTGCCCGCGCCACCCTGGGCCAGATCGACGCCACCATCAAGAGCGTGCGCCAGATCATCAACGACTTGCGCCCCAATGTGCTGGACCTGGGCGTCAACGCCGCCGTGGAATGGCAGGCGGCGCAGTTCCGCGCGCGCACCGGCATCGCCTGCGAGGTCAGTGAAAGCCATGGCGAGATCAGCGTCAGCGACCAGTGCGCCACCGCCCTGTTCCGCATCCTGCAAGAATCCTTGAGCAATATTTCGCAGCATGCCAGCGCCAGCCGGGTGCAGATCAAGCTGGAAAAATACCACGGCAACGTCACGCTGACCGTCAGCGACAACGGCGTGGGCGCCGGCGCCGACGGACGCAACAAGCATGGCTCGTTCGGCCTGGTCGGCATTGAGGAGCGCATCAAACTGCTGGGCGGCACTTTCCTGATCGACAGCAGTCCCGGCGCCGGCATGAGCGTGCAAGTGAGCGTGCCGCTGGACGCCGGCACGCAAGACTTCTCCCATCAGTAAGACGGCAACCGTCACTATCAAGATGCAAGCCGCCGGGCCGCGCACGGCGGCGGCACATGCTTGCGCTCAGCTCGATTCGATGCAATATTAACGGTTTCTCAACTGACTTTTCCCAGGAGTCCCGCGACCAGCCAGCACCTACGCCACTCCCTTGCGCAGTCTTTCCGGTGACACTCTTAAAGGATATTCATGGATACGAATCTAGATTTCAAGGCAATTGCCGATCTGAACCTGGACGCAATCAAAGTCAAACTGATGCACCGGGAATCCGGCGAAGGCTGGAGCCTGGAAAAGGCCAATGCGGTGGAATTCGAATACCGCCGCTTCCTGATCCTGATGAAACAATTCCCGGAGGAAGAAACGGCGCCGTTGATGGATGTCGATACCTTCTGGCACTACCATATCCTCGATACCCTGAAATATGCGGCCGACTGCGAACAGGTGTTCGGCTACTTCCTGCACCATTTTCCGTATATCGGCCTGCGCGGCGAAGACGACGAAGCGGCGCACCAGCGCGTGGGCGAGCGCATGAAGCAATTGTATGAGCAGACGTTCGGCGAGGACTATCTGCGCGCCGAAACGGCCTATTCAGGACGGGCGGTACAGGCGGCGTATTCGGGACGGACGGTGCAGGCCGCCTATTCGGGACGTGCGGTGCAGGCGGCCGCTTACTCGGGCCGCGCGGTGCAGGCAGCGTATTCGGGACGGGCAACGGGGGCGGTAACGGCGTTTTCCAGCGCGCCAGCCTCGCTCAGCGCGGCGCTGGTGGCCACCGCCACCGCATCGTTTGCCGATGGGGACGTCAAGCGTTTCTATATCGACCGGCCGGTCTTGCGCCAGGACAATGCATAAAGGTTGATGGCGGATTCACCATCTGGCTGCCGCACGCGGCAAACCTTTTACAACCCAGACGGCAGCTCTCAGTTTGCCGTCTGCCTGGCCACAATCAGGCAGCCATCAGTTCGCGCAGTTCGCGAATGCTGAAATCGCTGATTTCGTGCATGCGGATCAGGATGGTGGCGCCGATCGGCAGGGTGTTATGGCGAATCTTGCTGATCACGGGTGGCGCCACTTCCAGCGCACGCGACAGGGCCGCGTCGTTTTTCAGTTGCAGCTTGTCGATGATGGCATCGAGCACGCGGTTAGGGTTGTAGGTAGGCAAAGAGGTAATTTGTTTGAGAGACATGGTGAGAAATCCGTACTTGTTGTATTAATGCAAAAAAAAAGACTGGTCGTCGCTTTTGCGCTAATTCAGGGTCAACACACTAAAAAGCGCCATTGCTTGTGCGGCTTTTAGCCGACACGCAATATAATACACTTATTTGTTGATTTTTGCTTAACTTGAAGCAAAAATGTGACAATTGAAGAGAATTTGCGCGTTTGGAATGTGCTAGAGGATAACTCAAAACCAATTACTTTGCTGCAAGTCGTCCATTTTCAGCAAAATGGATCGACAACTGCCTGCCGCCAGGAGAGCAGCGCGACCGCTGCCCTTGCCCACCGTACGCCTGTTACTTGTTTTTCTGGCGCACGCGCTGCTGTTGTTTTTCCTGCGTCTGCTGGCGGTTCTGCTTGCGCTCGTACAAGGTGACGGCGTCCTTCTTGGCCTGTTCCGCCGTACGCATGGCTTCATGGTCGTCGTGCGGCACGAAAAATTCGGCGTCCTGGGCCGCCATGACCAGCTTGATGGCGGCCTCGTCATCGAGGTCATACAATTCCGTCAGGACGGTGGTCACTTCGTCCAGGAATGCTTCGTAAGTCAGGGTAGTCATGGGTGTAATCCTTGGTTGATCAGGCGCGCGGCAGACAGGCTGGGCAAGTTCACCGGCCTGTGAAAAGTGCGGAAACAACCGCGCATTTTAACTGATGCCGGCCTTGCCGTCTGTCAGTAACTGCAAAGCATCGGCCACGCGCGCATAGCGCAGGCGCACGCCCAGCTCGCGCTTCATGCGGCCATTCGCCAGGCGCCGCGATTCGGACATGAACGACAGCAGCATCGGCGTGACCACCTGTTTCAGTGCTTCACGGGGCAGCCGCGGCGGATGCGGCAAGCCGAAAGCGTCGGCCACCGCATCGAAATACGCCGCCATCTTCATCTCGCTGTCATCGCTGGCGTGGTAAACCCGCCCGCCCGCCCGCATGCGCCACAGCGCGTGTTCGACGATACGCGCCAGGTCGTCGGCATGGACATGATTGGTATACACGTCGTCCACCTCGGCCAGCGCCGGCGTGCCTTCGCGCAAGCGTTTCAGCGGCAGGCGGTCGGCCGCATAAATGCCGGGCACGCGCAAAATCGCCAGCCGGGCGCCGCGCCGCGCACCCCAGGCGCGCAGCACGGCTTCGGCGTCCAGGCGGCGCCGCGCGCGCGCGTTCGACGGCGCCGGGGTGCGCGTTTCGTCGATGCGGGCGCCGCCGCAATCGCCATACACGCCGCTGGTGCTGACATATACCAGGCGCGCGCGCTCAGGTAAAATGGCGGCCAGATTGCGCGTGCGCCGGTCCAGCAGGCCGCTCGATTGCGGCGGCGCCAGGTGCACGATCCACGGTGCCAGCCCGGCCAGCCGGCGCAGGCTGTTACGGTCGTCGAGGTCAGCCACGATGGGCACGGCGCCGGCGGCCCGCAGTTCGGCACAGCGCTCAGGCTGGCTGGTGACGGCAAACACGCGAAAGCGCGCCGCCAGCTGCGGCAGCAGCCGCATGCCGATATCGCCACAGCCCAGTATCAGCAGGCGCGGCAGGCCCAACGGTTTGCGCAAAGAATGCTTTAACATATTTTTCATCTCAAGGATTGTATGACTTTTCAAGTTACTGTTCAGCCCAGCGGCCACCAATTCAGCTGCGAAGCGGACGAAACGGTGCTGGCGGCGGCGATCCGCGCCGGCGTGGGCTTGCCTTATGGCTGCAAGAATGGCGCCTGCGGTTCCTGCAAGGGCAAGGTCGTGTCCGGCAGCGTACAGCACAAGGCGCACCAGCAGCGCGCCCTGACGCCGGAAGAAGAAGCGGCCGGCATGTCGCTGTTCTGCTGCGCCACCACCAGCGCCGACCTGGTCATCGAAGCGCGCGAAGTGGCCGGCAGCAGCGATTACCCGATCAAGAAAATGCCGTCGCGCGTGACCACCCTGGAAAAAGTCGCGCCCGACGTGATGGTATTGACCTTGCAATTGCCGGCCGCCGAGCGCCTGCAGTACCGCGCCGGACAGTATATCGAATTCATGCTGCGTGACGGCAAGCGCCGCTCCTACAGCATGGCCAGCGCGCCGCAGGACGGCGGCCCGGTGACCCTGCATATCCGCCACCTGCCCGGTGGCCTGTTTACCGACCAGGTATTCACCACCATGAAGGAGCGCGACATTTTGCGCTTCGAGGGCCCGCTGGGCACCTTCTTCCTGCGCGACGATTCCGACAAGCCGGTGGTGCTGCTGGCCTCGGGCACCGGCTTTGCCCCCCTGAAAGCCATCGTCGAACACATGATCCACGAGCAGTCGACGCGCCCGATCACCCTGTACTGGGGCGCGCGCCGTCCGCACGACCTGTATATGGATGCCCTGTGCCGCCAGTGGGCAGCCGACTTGCCGCAGTTCACTTATGTGCCGGTGGTGTCGAATGCGCTGCCGGAAGATGCCTGGCAGGGCCGCGACGGTTTCGTGCACCAGGCCGTTATTGCCGACCTGCCCGACCTGTCAGGCTACCAGGTGTATGCCTGCGGCGCGCCGGTGATGGTCGATTCGGCCAAGCGCGACTTCGTCCGGCAATGTGGCTTGCCCGACGAAGAGTTTTACGCCGATGCCTTTACCACCGAGGCCGACCTGGCCAAATAACGCCGTCCGGAGCGCAGGGCGGCGCGGCCGCCCGGCCTCTCCCCCCGCCCTTGCACCACTCTGGAAAGTCTTCATGTCTTCAGCAATATCCGGCAACGGCTTCAGTGTCCTGCGCCACCGCAATTTCGCGTTTTACCTGTCCGCCCGCGTGCTGGGCACCCTGGCCGTGCAGATGCAAAGCGTGGCCATCGGCTGGCAGGTGTACCAGATGACGGGCAGCCTGTTCGACCTGGGCCTGATCGGCCTGGCGCAGTTCGCCCCCTTCCTGCTGCTGATCTTGCCGGCCGGCCATATCGCCGACCGCTACAACCGCCGCAACATCATCGCCTGGTGTCTGACCGCCCAGCTGGCCTGCGCGCTGGCGCTGCTGGCGTTCACCCTGACCGGCCTGTCCATCGTCTGGCCCGTGTTCGCCGTGCTGGTGCTGTTCGGCAGCGCGCGCGCCTTCATGATGCCGGCCACCCAGGCCGTGCTGGTCAACATGGTGCCGAAGGAAAGCTTCAGCCGCGCGCTGGCGCTCAGCTCGTCGAGCTCGCATATCGCCATCATCCTGGGGCCTACTTTGGGCGGCCTGCTGTATATCTTCGGCCCCAAGGTGGTCTACCTGACCTCATCGGCGCTGCTGGTATTGTCGGTGCTGCTGATGCGCGCCACCACGCCGGCGCCGCAGATCGTCAAGCGCGAGCCGGTCAGCTGGTCGACCCTGCTCGAAGGCCTGCATTTCGTCTGGTCGCGGCCCATCATGCTGGGCGCCATTTCGCTCGACCTGTTCGCGGTGCTGTTCGGCGGCGCCACCGCCCTCTTGCCGGCGCTGGCGCACGACGTGCTGCATATCGGCCCGACCGGCCTGGGCCTGCTGCGCACGGCGCCCGGCATGGGCGCGGCCGTCTGCTCGATCGCGCTGGCCTTTTACCCGATCACGCGCCGGGTCGGCGCCTGGATGTTCGGCGGCGTGGCCGTGTTCGGCCTGGGTACCATCGTGCTCGGTTCGACCGGCACCTTCCTGGTGGCGCTGGTGGCGCTGTTCCTGATGGGCATCGGCGACATGGTCAGCGTGTATATCCGCCACCTGCTGGTGCAGTACGAAACGCCGGACGAAATCCGTGGCCGGGTCAGCGCCGTCAATTCCGTGTTTATCGGCGCCTCGAACGAACTCGGCGAATTCGAGTCGGGCGTCACGGCCGGCTGGTTCGGCCTGGTGCGCGCGGTGCTGTTCGGCGGCGCCGCCACCCTGGCCGTGACCGGCATCTGGGCAGTATTGTTCCCGGTACTGTCGCGCATGGACCGCTTCCCCCACCACGAAAAGGAAGAGGCCGCCAAAACGGCCGCCGGCGAGCCCGCATAAGGGCTACCATGCGCTATCGTTCACTACGCCAGCTTGCATCATGAAAATACCGCTGCCCTTCCACGGCTTTGTCCGCAGCCGCCCCCACCTGAGCCTGGCCATCGTGATCGGCGTGGCGGCCGGCGTGCTGCTGCCGTCAGGCTGGGAGGCGATGACGCGCGTGCTGACGGCGTGGAATATCGCCGTCTGGCTGTATCTGTTCACCATGGGCGCGATGATGATGCGCGCCAATCATCACAAGGTGAAACAGATGGCCAGGCGCCAGGACGAGCGGGCGGCAATGGTGCTGTGCGCGCTGTCGGTGGCGTCCGTGATGAGTTTGATTGCCATCATTTCCCAGCTGTCGTCGATCAAGGGCATGGACGGAGAACAGCGCAGCCTGCACTACGCACTGACGATTCTGACCCTGGTCGGCTCCTGGTTCCTGGTCGGCACCCTGTTCTGCTTTCACTACGCCCATTTGTATTACCGCGCCGACGCCAGCGTGCGGCCCTTGAAATTTCCCGACGACGAGCAGGACCCCGACTACTGGGACTTCCTGTATTTCGCCTTCACCCTGGCGGTGGCGGTGCAGACCTCGGACGTGACGGTGCAGACGCGCCTGATGCGCCAGATCGTGCTGGGCCAGTCGGTGCTGAGCTTTTTCTTCAACCTGGTGGTGCTGGGGCTGTCGATCAATATCGCGGCCGGCCTGATCAATGGCTAGCAAGGAATTGACCTGGCTGAAGCGTTAAGCCCCACTTAATTGTGCGGCGCCCTTGAAATCAGGCAAACAGGAGTAAGATAAGTCTCATGCAACGGTCATGCGCAGGCAACAGCCGCGCCAATGACCGGGCACAGCATGACGCCCGTGTTGGGTTTTTTTCGAATTGACAGGAGATAGCATATGCAAATCAATATTCAAACCGACAGCACCATCGCCAACAACGCTGGACTGAACGAACATGTGCAATCCGTACTCGAATCGGCACTGAGCCGTTTCCGCGACAATATTACCCGCATCGAAGTCCACCTGAGCGACTCCAATGGCCCGAAAGGCGGCGCGGACGACATCCGCTGCGTGATGGAAGCGCGCATCGCTGGCTACCAGCCGATCGCCGTCACCGAACAGAACGCTTCGGTACACCAGTCCGTCAGCGGCGCCACCGACAAACTGAAACGCGCCATCGACAGCGCCCTGGGCCGCCTGCAAGACAGCAAACGCCACGCCAGCGGCAAGAACGCCGTGAACGATACGGCTGAAGCCGAAGAAGCCGCCGAATAATTCCCCCGTTTTACCAATCAGACCTGGGCAGCCGATCAAGGCTGCCTTTGCTTTTGTGCGCCGCATTCACGCTGAAGCATTGTCGTATTTCTCATGAAGTTGCTTTCAAGTCAGCCATAGTTGTTACTCCCAAGAACGCTTTACGCTATCATGATGCGCATCTCGCGCCACCTGCGCGGCGCTGCCTCTTGGAAAGCATATCGTGGAAAAAATCGGCAATTTTGACGCTTCAGGCTGCAACATCGGCGATTTGCAGCTGTTTTCCGATGCGGCCGACGAGCGGACGGTAGCCATGCTGGGGCCCTGCCCGGTGCTGCGGCTGGAAGCGGGCGAAGCGCTGAGCGACAACAGCGGCGCCTGCCTGTATATCGTGCTGCGCGGCTCGCTGGCGGTGGCGGCCGATACCTATACCGGCATGGACGACGGTACGGTCAGCAAGGTCTTGCCTGGCGAAAGCGTGGGCGAGCAATCGGTGCTCGATGAAGCGAGCAACCTGACCGCCATTTCCGCGCTGGAAGAAACCGACGTGCTGGTGATCGACGCCGTGCTGGTATGGGAATTGATCGAACAGTCGAACGGCCTGGCGCGCAACCTGTTGCGGCTGATGTCGTTTCGCATCCGCGCCGCCAACGCCTTGCTGCGCCGGCGCCAGAAACTGGGCGAATTCTACCGCCAGCTGTCGATGGTCGACAGCCTGACCGGGCTGTACAACCGCGCCTGGCTCAACGATTTATTGCCGAACATGATCACCACCGCGCACGACAGCGGCGCGCCGCTGTCGCTGCTGATGATCGATCTCGACCATTTCAAGCGCTTCAACGACCAGCACGGCCACCAGGCCGGCGACCAGGCGCTGCGCATCGCCGCCCAGGTGGTGGGCGCGGCCCTGCGCCCCACCGATTTTGCGGTGCGCTACGGCGGCGAGGAATTGATGGTCATCTTGCCCGATACCAATGAACACCTGGCGCTGCTGGTGGCCGAACGCCTGTGCGAACGGATGCGGCAAGCTGTCATCTTCGAAGACTTGCGCTGCCCCTTGCCGCATATCACCGGCTCGTTCGGCGTGGCCAGCCTGGCGCTGCGCCAGGACGAGCACGGCCTGATCGCCACCGCCGATGCGGCGCTATACCGCGCCAAGGACGCCGGCCGCAACCGGGTGGCGCTGTAAACCTGGTGGGTCAGGCTGTCGTGTCGGCCTTCTTGCTGCTGTGCGCGGCCACGAAATCGGCATAGCCCTTCTGCACCAGCTCATAGGTCTTGTCGATATTGCCGGCGATATCGCCCTGCAGCACGTTCAAGCCTTTCAGGATGTCGCGCGCCTCCGAAAAGCCTTTCTCCATGCCACCGCTGATGGTGCCCATGAATTTTTCCAGCGCGGCATCATTGTCCATGCCGGGGTTCTGCTTCTTGAACGCCTCGAAAAAGCCGGTCGACAGCGATACAATGCGGTTCGCCGTGGCTTCGGCGCTATTGTCCTGCGATGCCGCGTTTTGCACGGCGTTGTCGCCAAAATCGGCCTGCAGCGCTTCATTGATGCTGGTGATGGCCGATTTGTAGACCAGCGCCAGCGGATCGTTCTGCGAACTGATCGACACATTCATCGATGCCTGCAAAATGGCGGCGTTCAGCTGCAGTTTCGAGCGGTCGTTGACGCTCATCTGGGCCGTGGCGCCCTCGGTTTTGACTTTGTCGTCCTTGCCGGCAACACCACTGGTGGTCGTGCCGGTATTGCTGACGGAACTGGCGGAATTGCCGCTTGCGGCGATGGGAAGTGACACGATAAGCCTCCTTGGACGGACAATGGTTAACTCCATGCGAGAATGCGCAGTACAGCTGATCCTCTCTTTGGTAATATCGGCAAGAATTCCGAAAACTGAAGCCGTGAATTTTCGCGGCACACCATGCAAGCACCATCAATGACAAACCAGACTTTTCTTTGGCACGACTACGAAACCTTCGGCGTGCAGCCGCGCCGCGACCGGCCAGCCCAGTTCGCTGCCATCCGCACCGATGCCGACCTGAACGAAATCGGCGAGCCCATCATGCTGTATTGCCAGCCTGCCAATGATTTCTTGCCCGATCCGCAATCGTGCCTGATCACCGGCATCACACCCCAGCAATGCCTGGCGCTGGGCGTGCCGGAACACCAGTTCGCCGCCACCATCGAAGCGGCCTTTTCGGAGCCCGGCACCATCGGCGTGGGCTACAACACCATCCGTTTCGACGATGAAGTGACGCGCTTCCTGTTCTGGCGCAACCTGATCGACCCGTATGCGCGCGAATGGAAAAATCATTGCGGCCGCTGGGACCTGCTCGACGTGGTGCGCATGACGCATGCGCTGCGCCCGGAAGGCATCGAATGGCCGAAGCGCGACGATGGCCAGACCAGTTTCAAGCTGGAACATCTGAGCAAGGCCAACGGTTTGATCCATGAAACGGCGCACGATGCGCTGTCCGATGTGCGCGCCACCATCGCGCTGGCCCGCCTGATCAAGGAGAAACAGCCAAAACTGTTCGATTTCTGCCTGGCGCTGCACAAGAAAGACAAGGTCGCCAGCGAAATGGGCATGCACCTGGCCGCCGCCCAGCGCCAGCCTTTCCTGCATGTGTCCGGCATGTTCCCGGCAGAACGGGGCTGCATCGGCGTGGTCTGGCCGCTGGCCACGCACCCGAGCAACAAAAATGAGATCCTGGTGTGGGATTGCCAGTACGATCCGCGCGAACTGTTCACGCTGGACGCCGACACCATCCGCACCCGTTTATTCACGCGCAACGACGCCATGCCCGAAGGCATGACGCGCCTGCCCGTGAAAAGCGTGCATCTGAACAAGTCTCCCATGCTGGTCGGCAACTTGAAAACCCTGTCGCCGGCCATGGCCGCGCAATGGGGCATCGATATCGCGGCGGCGCTGGACAACGGCCGCCTGGCCGCCGGCGCGCCGAACATGGACGCCATCTGGGCCGAAGTGTTCAAGCGCCCCGCCGCCGAAGGCCGCGCCGATGTCGATGAAGACCTGTACAACGGCTTTGTCAGCAATGACGACCGGCGCGTGCTCGATGGCCTGCGCCGCCACACGCCCGAGAAACTGGCCGCCGCCCGCCCTTCCTTCAGTGACGAGCGCTTGCAGGAACTGCTGTTCCGCTATCGCGCGCGCAACTTCCCGCAGACCCTGAGCGAAGCGGAAAGCGTCCGCTGGGAAGAACACCGCGCCGCCCGCCTGTTTGACGGCGAAGCCGGCGCCCGCACCATCGAGATGCTGTTTACGGAAATCGACACCTTGTCGGAATCGGTGGATGAACGGGGGGAAGAGATTCTTGGAGAGCTTTACGATTACGCCGAGATTGTCGCGCCGCAACGTGATTGAAGGCAGGGGTCAGACCCTCAATGCCGCTAACTCAGAGGCTTGCGCTAGCGGGTGAGGGGGTCTGACCCCAGGTTTATTTTCAGATTGAGCGATGCGCATTGATCGCATCGCGCGTTTCAATCGCCACGCGCCTGGCCGCGTCGGCCCAGTCTTCTCCGTCTTGCGGCTTGGCATAGATGATCGCCCGCGAGGAGCTGATCATCATGCCCATGCCGTTCGCCGTCTGGCCGGCGCCGACTGTGGCGGCGATGTCGCCACCCTGGGCGCCGATGCCGGGCACCAGCAGCGGCATGTCGCCGACGATGGCGCGCACCTGCGCCAGTTCCTCAGGGAAAGTGGCGCCCACCACCAGTGCGCACTGGCCGTTCTTGTTCCATTTCTCGGCCACCAGGCGCGCCACGCGCTGGTACAGCGGCACGCCGTCGGTGTCGAGGAACTGCAGGTCGGAGCCGCCCGGGTTCGAAGTGCGGCACAAAATGATCACGCCGCGGTCCGGCCACGCCAGATACGGATCGAGCGAGTCCTCGCCCATGTAGGGGTTGACGGTGACGGCGTCGGCGCCATAGCGTTCGAACGCTTCGCGCGCATATTGGGTGGCGGTGGCGCCGATGTCGCCGCGCTTGGCGTCGAGGATCAGCGGGATATGTGGGTAGTTTTCACGCAGGTAGCGGCAGATGTCTTCCAGCTGCTTTTCCGCGCCCAGCGCGCCGAAATAGGCGATCTGCGGCTTGAAGGCGCAGGCCAGGTCGGCCGTGGCGTCGATGATGCGCGTGCAAAAGGTGGTGATGCCATCAGGCGCGTCGCGCAATTCGGCCGGCAATTTCGCCAGGTCCGGGTCCAGTCCCACGCACAGCAGGGAATGATTGGCCGTCCACGCGGCGGTTAACTTATCGATGAAATTCACGGCACACCTTTTCTGTATTCAGTTGCAAACCCCGTATTGTAACGCGGCCGGCGGCCTGCCCGGCTGCGCCGGGCCCGCCTGCCAAGCTGATTAAACCAACATTTTGTGGTGTTTCAGGTATATTTGCCCCACCTGACTCTCCTCTGACCATAACGCACGGAAACCATCATGCAAATCACCCAACAATTTACCAAATGGCTGCGCCTGGCCCTGTCCGTTACCGTACTGGCCGGCGTGCTGACCGGCTGCGGCTACAACGATTTCCAGAGCAAGGACGAAGCGACCAAGGCCGCCTGGGGCGAAGTGGTCAACCAGTACCAGCGCCGCGCCGACCTGATTCCCAACCTGGTCAATACCGTCAAGGGCTATGCCAGCCACGAACGCGAAACGCTGGAAGCGGTAACCAAGGCGCGCTCGGCCGCCACCAGCTTCCAGATCACGCCCGAGGTGCTGAATGACCCGGCGGCGTTCGAAAAATTCCAGCAGGTGCAGGGCCAGCTGTCGTCGGCCCTGTCGCGCCTGATGGTGGTGTCCGAGAAATACCCTGACCTGAAAGCCAATACCAACTTCCGCGACCTGCAGTCGCAGCTGGAAGGCACGGAAAACCGCATCACCGTGGCGCGCCAGCGCTATATCGTGGCGGTGCAGGACTACAACGTGCACGCGCGCAGCTTCCCGAACAACCTGACGGCGATGATGTTCGGCTACAAGGTCAAGCCATCGTTCACGGTGGAAAATGAAAAAGCCATCTCGACCGCGCCAACCGTCGACTTCGGCAAATAAGCATGGGCATCAAGGCCTATTTTGCGGCACTCGTCACGGCGCTGCTGTGTGCGATGGCATTGCCGGCCAGCGCCCAGCTGACGGCGGTGCCGCCGCTGGCGGCGCGCGTGACCGACCAGGCCGCCATGCTGGACGACAAACAGAAGGCGTCGCTGGAAGCCGTGCTGGCCGATTACGAAGCGCGCACCGGCAGCCAGATCGCCGTGCTGCTGCTCAAGTCGACCGAGCCGGAAGCGATCGAGCAATACAGCATCCGCGTGACGGACGCCTGGAAGCTGGGCCGCAAGGGCGTCGATGACGGCGTGCTGCTGCTGGTCGCGAAAGACAATCCCTCGTCGCTGCGCCGCTTGCGCATCGAAGCGGGCCGTGGCGTGCAGGGAGTGCTGACCGATGCGCAATCGAAACGCATCTTGCAGGACGTGATCGCGCCCCATTTCAAACAGCAGGATTATTATGGCGGCCTGGTGGCCGGCGTGGGCGCCATCGCCACCTTGCTGAACCAGGAACAATTCCCGGCACCGGCCAAGCAGGCAGCGCCTGCCACCGTGGAAGCGGGCGGCCTGGGCTTCTGGCTGCCGCTGCTGTTCTTCGGCTTCCTGGTGGTGCTGACCATGTTCCGTTCGCGCGGCGGCCCGAATCGCTTGCAGCGCGGCAGCAACTGGAGCAGCGGCGCCACCGGCGTGGTGCTGGGCAGCATCCTCAGCCAGGCCATGAACAGCCGCGGCGGTGGCGGCGGTTTTGGCGGCGGTGGCGGTTTCGGCGGCGGCGGCGGCGGTGGCTTTGGCGGCGGTGGCGGCGGCTTTGACGGCGGCGGCGCCTCGGGAGACTGGTAATGACTCAAGAACTGACATTTGGCCAGCGCTGCGGACGCGCGCTGAAACACTGGCGCGGCACGCCGGCCACGGCCAGGACGGCATTCCCTGGCACCACCCTGAAAGCGATCGAAACGGCGATTGCCGAAGGCGAGCAGCGCCATCGCGCCGAAGTGCGCCTGATTGTCGAAGCGGCGCTCACCCCAGGCATGGCCTACCAGGGCGTGACGAACCGCGAACGGGCACGCGAACTGTTCGCCCACTATGGCGTGTGGGATACCGAAGACAACTGCGGCGTGCTGATCTACATCAACCTGGCCGAGCACCAGGTCGATATCGTGGCCGACCGCCATGTGGGGCGCCGCATCACGCCCGAGCAGTGGCAAGCCATATGCCGTACCATGACGGCCGGTTTTGCCAGTGGCAACTACCACGACAGCACCTTGCAGGCGCTGGGCGAACTGAACAGCTTGCTGCAGCATCACTTCCCGGCCACGGGCGAGCGCAGCAATCAATTACCGAACGAAGCCATCCTTCTCTGACACAATATTATGAAACTAAGCAATAAAACCGCCATCGTCACGGGCGCCACGCAAGGCATCGGCCTGGCCTGCGCCGGCCGTCTGATCGCCGAAGGGGCGCAGGTGATGCTGGTCGACATCAAGGAAGCCGGCGCCGAAGCGGCCGCCACGCTGGGGCCACAGGCGCACTTTTTCTGCGCCGACGTCAGCCAGAAGGCCGATGTCGACGCCATGATGACGGCAACCCTGGCCCGTTTCGGCCAGGTCGACATCCTGATCAACAATGCCGGCGTGACCCACGCCGCCGATTTCCTCGACGTGACCGAGGACGATTTCGACCGCGTCATGCGCATTAACCTGAAATCGATGTTCCTGTGCGGCCAGGCGGTGGCGCGCGAGATGGTCAAGCGCAACAGCGGCGTGATCATCAACATGTCGAGCGTGAATGCCGAACTGGCGATCCCCAACCAGGTGCCGTATGTGGTGTCGAAAGGGGCGATCAACCAGTTGACCAAGGTCATGGCGCTGAACCTGGCGCCGCATGGCGTGCGCGTCAACGGCATCGGCCCCGGCACCATCCTGACCGAACTGGCGAAACAGGCGGTATTGTCCAGCCCGCAAGCGCGCCACACCATCCTGTCGCGCACGCCGCTGGGGCGCTGCGGCGAACCGGAAGAAGTGGCCGGCATCGCCGCTTTCCTGGCCAGCGACGACGCCAGCTACATGACGGGCCAGACGATTTATGCCGACGGCGGCCGCATGGCGCTCAACTACACGGTGGCGGTGACAGAATAAGCAGCCTGGTCAGTTATATAAAAAACCGATAATCGATATCTGAAAAGACCATTAGACATATATCGTGCGGCGCAGCATAATGCACCTGTCTCCACTATTCTCCTCCAAGAAAATAGTTTTAAGCCCGCTTTTACCAGCGGGCTTTTTTTTATCCCGCCTGCGCCCACGCTTTCTTTCAGAAAACTTGAATTGTCATCAGGCGGTCATCTTCGCTGGCTATACTTGCTTCATCTGCAGTACACGCAACCGATATGCGCGACGGCGGACAGGTGTGCCTTCACTGGCGCACCACTCCCCATTTTTACCATGGCGCGCCGCAGCAGCGCGACTTGGCCAGCACTGCTCACTCTTGACCCTTTTGGGTTTTCAGCCCGCTTCTCAGCGGGCTTTTTTTTTGCCCATGCTGCGCATCCACATGGCGCCCGCGCCGGCCGCCATGCTATTGTTGCCACCTTTCCACCATCTTACTGATCATGCTCGCCACACTGACCCAGCTTTGTTTCGCCGAGCGCCATCAGCGCCTGCGCTTTCGCACCGCGCTGTTCCTGTACGCCCTGGTGATCATCATCGGCGACATTCCGGGCACGCGCGCCGATGTGGGCCAGTATGCCTCGGGCGTGGTGCTGCATTCGTTCGGCTACGGCGTGCTGGCCCTGCTGCTGTTCAGCGGCATTGCCGGCGGCATGGGCCGCCGGGCCGTGCTGTCGGTGCTGATGGTGGCGGCGATGGGCGCACTCGACGAATTCATCCAGAGCTTCCTGCCCTACCGCCGCGGCGCCGTCTCCGACTGGCTGGTCGACATCACCACCGCCACCCTGGTGGCCGCTTCCCTGTATTTCCTCTGGCCCAGGATGGTCGCGGCAGGCCTGAAGAAATCGCCGTTGTAAACGGTACCGCCATCACGGCGCCGCATCACGCCGCATCGCCATCAATTGTTCTGGCCGGGCAAGCCTGGCCAAGCCATACAGAGCCTGCTTGAGCAGCTACCGGGCGAGCCGGTCATCGATCGGCTCGCCCTCGCCGTACAAATTGATGTATCTCAACGCCAAACAAGACGGACCGAACGTCTCGCCATGCTGACTCTCTTACATGCAGTAGTTACGGCCATGTCCGGCATACGCCACTCATGCGGACCTCCACCCTACCTCCACCACAATGTCACTCCTGAGGAGAACACAGATGAGAGCAAAAAACACCCTGGCGCTGGCTGGCCTGTCATGCGTGCTGCTGGCAGCTTGCAGTTCCACCGATAGCGGCAGCACGGCCATGAGCCGCAGCGGCGAGAACTACAGCAGCACCGCCGGCTCCGGCTCAAGCGTCACCAGCACCGGCAGCGCCACCCAGGCCGGCACCACGCCAACCCCCGCCAGCAGCGACACCGGCAGCATGAGCGCCACCACCACCGGCAGCAGCGACATGAGCATGGACGGCAGCCAGTCGGGTGTCAGCATCGCCTCGGCCACCGTGCAGTCCATCGAGCCGATGGCGCGCGGCATGGACCAGGCCAGCGGCGAAGCGCAGATGGGCAGTTCGGGCACTGCGGGCACCACCGCCGGCAGCGCCGGCATGTACCGGGTCACGCTGCGGCTGGACGATGGCAGCACGCGCGCCATCATGCAAAATTCCGCGCCCACTTACCAGACCGGCGACCGGGTCAAGATGGTCAATGGCCTGGTGCAAAGATACTGAAGCGCACCACGATAATCACGGCAGGCAGCTGATGGCTGCCCGCCGTTTTTACCTCACCCTTCCTTCTTCTGATCAGACCACCGTCCCCAACTTGCGCTGGCTAACCGACAATTGCGCGATCGCATCGGTCGCCTTTTTGCCAGCCAGGAAAGCATGGTCGGAATTGTAGTATTCCCACTCGCTGTAGCGCCCCGCCAGCACGATGTCCTGCGTCGCCAGCCATGCTTTCACCAGCGCCACATTGGCCGCGCGCGCGTGGTCATAGACCACATACGCATATGGCATGTCGACCTGGTTGGCGGCCAGCAGGTGGTCGTCTTCGCGCAGCAGGCCGACGGCGATGCAGTCGGCCACGCAGCGGTCGATCAGCGCCTGGCCGTCGAGCGGCAGTGGCTTCCAGGGCGAATAGCTGATTTCACAGGTCAGGCCAAAGCCACCGGGTGGATTGCAATGGGGGCTGGCATTGCCTTGCAAAAAGATGCGGTGGAAAATCGTCTGTTCGGGATAATAGATCCAGTGCTTCTCGCTGATGTGTTCGCGGGCCACGCCCAGGTTGACGCAGCGCACCGAGATATGCCGCAGCGCCCGCGCCGCCGCCTGCACCTGCGGCGGCGCCTGTTCGCCGATCAGGCGCACCAGTTCCGGCAGCGGCATGGTGCTGAGCAAATGTTCGTAGCGGTAGCGGCGGCCGTCCCCCAGCGCGATGATGTGCTGCCGCGGCAAGACCTGCACCACATCGGCGCCCAGTTCCAGCTGGCCTTTCAGGTGCGGCAAAAAGCCCGACATCAGCGCCTGGAAACCGCCGCGCAAAGGATAGCCGAAACGGGCATTCGGCCCCATCGGCCTGGCCACCGGTTCCAGCGCCCCTTCGATGATTTCTTCCAGGTTTGGCAGCGGCACCCGCCCGCCCAGCCACGAGGTTTCCATCTCGCTCAAGGGTACGGTCCAGAGTTTCTGGTTGTACGGTATCGCAAAATGGCGCGCGATGCCGCTGCCCCACACCTGATAGATGAACTGCTCGAAATTGGGCGGCGCGGGCGGTGCGCTGGCGGCGGCACCACCACCATCGGCATGCGCCAGGTCGACTCCGCCATCGGCGCAGCAATCTTCCACCACCGGGGCCTCGGCAGCATTGGCGGCGACAGGCTTGCCATGTCGCGCCTCGATGGCGCCGACGATGCATTCCTTGATGACGGCCGGCGGCAAGCCATACAGCGCCCCCTGGAAGGGGTAGCGCGTATGGACCTGCTTGCTGTAGACCCAGGCTTCGCGGTTCTGCCAGTGCAAATTGGCGCCCAGCAAGGTGCGGTACATCTCGAGCACATACGGGTCATTGGAAAACATGATGTGGCCGGCATGGTCAAACGTGAAACCGTGATCCTCGATGGAGCGGCACCAGCCGCCCACGGTGGTGTTTTTATCGAGCAGCAAGGTATCGGCGCCCAGGTGATAGGCGGCGGAAAGGCCGGTCGGGCCGGCGCCGATAATGGCGCAGGATACGGCCTGCGGCGAGCCGGGCCCACGCAGCGGATTGATGCTGGCGCCGGGCGTGTCGTCCGGCGACGCCTGGCGCACGCCCAGCCCCGGCGGCGTGCTTTCCAGCAGCTGATGCATCTGTTCGACGGTGCGGTCCCAGGAGGTGGCGGCGACCACCGCGCGCATCCTGACGGCGAGCTCGGCGCGCTGCCGCGGCGTGATCGCCAGGGCCTCGGCGCAGGCGGCCACGAAGGCCTCGGGCGTGTCGGCGATGGCCACCATCTCGCCGTAGGGCACGACCACGTCGGTGATCGAGGTGCTGACGATGGGCAGTTCGGCCGCCATGTATTCGAGCACCTTGGTCGGGCTGATATAGCGGGTCGCCTCGTTGCGGGCAAACGGCAGCAGGCAGACATCCCAGCCGGCCAGGAAATGCGGCAGCGCCTGGTAAGGCTGCTGGCCCAGGTAATGAATGTTCTGCCGCTGCGGCAAGCTGGCCGGATCGATCTTGACGATCGGGCCCACCAGCACGATCTGCCAGTGCGCATCGGCATCGGCCAGCGCCGCCACCAGCGAGGCGTCGAAGCGCTCGTCGATCACGCCGTAGTAGCCCAGCCTCGGCCGGCCGATCTCGCTTTGCGCCGGGTGGCCGTTGTGGCGGTCCAGCGCCTGCTCAAAGTGCACGGTGTCGACGCTGCTGGCGAAACAATGCGCATTCGGATGGCGCTGGCGCTTGGCCTCGAACAGGCTGGGGCCGCCTGCAAAGACCAGGTCGGCGCGCGCCAGCAAGGCCGTTTCACGCTGCAGCAACTGCTTGGGCGCATGCTTGAACGCGGCCAGCTCGTCCATGCAATCGTAGACCACCAGGCCGGCGTGCAGGGCCGGCAGCAGCGGCAGCGCCATCGGCGTATAAAACCAGACGATGGGGTCGTCGGCCGGCGTGATCTGGCTCATCAGCGGCTGCAGCGCGGCCAGCTGGTCGTCATGAAAACCGGGCGCCTGCACCGCCGTACGCGGCTGGCAGACGGTCACGTTGGGCGCCGGGGTGGACAGCTCGAGCCGGCTGGCGCCCTCTTCCCACACGGGCTCTTCGATGAATACCACATGGTAGAACTGCGCCAGGCGCGACAACAGCTGCTGCGGCCGCTGATAGACAAAATTCCAGCGCAAATGTGAAAAGACGATAATGGTGCGCATGCCAGTTCCTTTCCGCCCTCCTGGGGCAAACATTGAACAAAGGTGGTCCGTCAGGTGTTGCGCCTGGTGTAGCGCGCTCGCGTACGGCAGCGACAGCACGCGTGGCAGCGGTGGCCCGCCAGGCGCTTCTTTCGCTTGGGTATCGACCTCCCACAGGCCGCTGCGATGCCAGTGCGCGGCATCTTCCCAATCGGGGCGGTCGATGACGGGATAAATACAGATGCCATGCAGATCGGCGCCATGCTGCATGGCCAGCAGAGCCTCGGCGGCGGTTTCACGTATCCAGGCGCCGCGGCCGCTGCCGACATGGCTGGTTTCAGCGACCAGCATCGGCCGCTGGTAGCGCCGCCCCACTTCCAGCAGCAGCTGGTGCAGCGGCATGCGGCGCGGTTCGCCCAGGTGCCACCACAGGCGCAGGTTGCTGCCGCATTCCCACTGGTTGCTGTGGTAGTAGTTCAGGCCGATCAGATCCAGGTAGCGCGGCGCGCCGCCCAGCGCCGGTTCGCAACTGCCGCACAGCATGTCCCAGGCCTCGAACTGCGATTCGCGCCAGGCGGCCGCCTGCGCGATCCAGTCGGCACGGCCGGGCGGCGCGGTGACATGGATCAGCGGGTCGCATTGCAGCATGCGCGCGCGCGGATCGACGCTCCAGATCGCCTCGCAGCCGGCGATGGTGGCGCGCACCAGTTGGCGCTTGCCTTCCCGGCCGGCATCGGGATGGTGCATGTTCAGGCAGCGAAACATATGCACCGACAAGCCCCAGCTGGTAAACGAGATTTCATTGATCGGCGAAAACACCGGCGTGCCCACCGCATACGGCGCCAGGAAGCGCGCCGCCGCCGCGCAAAAGCGCGCGAAACGGGGCACGAAGTCAGGCGAGAACAGATCGAGGTCCTCGGGCCAGCCATAGTGGCAGAACGTCCAGTTGATCTGCAGCCCCAGCTCCTGCGCCACCGCCGCCCTTTCCCGTATCAGCGAAAAATCGACTTGCCCACCGCGCTCGGCCAGGCGCCAGCCGATGCTTTCGCGCACGCTGCGTATGCCGAACTGGCGCAGCAACAGATAATCTTCGCGCACCCGGTCCAGGTGGCCGGTGGCGCGGTTCATGTCCAGTGGCTGGCCACCATGCGTGACATGGTCGGCGCCTTCATAACCCGCCTGCCAAAACGTGTGGAATGGCACGGGCGTGCCATCGCTGCTTGCCATGCTTGCCCCTTGATCTGGAGTGGAGATACAGAATGTCCCGGCCCTGGCGCCGGGCCAGGGCAGTGCTCAGTTGAGACGGATATTGCGGGTGGCCGCGCTGAGCAGTTCCAGCGCGGCCTTCGGCGTTCGGTCCGCTGTCAGCAAGCCGTTCGCCTCCTGGAAGGTGTCGGCGAACTGGGTGTAGCAAAAACCGCTGAACATCTGCGCCGTGTTGACTACCGTCATCAGACGCTGGTACAGGTCGAGAAAAGCCGCCTCGTTGCCGACCCGCGCATAGCCCCAGGTCGCGGACTCGTCGGGTTGCTCTTTGTCAAAGGCAATGCCGCCAAATTCGGTCAGCACGATCGGCTGGCCACGGTGCGGGAAGCCGTCCAGCGTCAGGATGCGCCCGCCCGGGCGGCGCTGGTCGAACAGGGCCGTGCGCCCCGCTTCGGAAATCGCATAGCGCGCCTGCAGCCGCTCCGGATCGCAATCGTAGTCGTGGATGCCGAGGATGTCGGTGGCCGAGGCCTCCCAGCCGTCGTTGCCAATCACGGGCCGCGTCGGGTCCAGGGTGCGCGTCAGGTGATACAACGCTTCGACGGCATTGCGGTGGGCCTGGATCGCCGTCAGGTTCGGTACGCCCCACGATTCATTGAACGGCACCCACACCAGGATGCACGGGTGGCTGTAGTCGCGCTCGATGACGTCTGTCCATTCGGCAACCATGCGCGTGATGGCCTTGGTGGAAAAACGGTAAGTGGATGGCATTTCTTCCCATACCAGCAAGCCGAGCCGGTCGGCCCAGTACAGGTAGCGCGGGTCTTCGATCTTCTGGTGCTTGCGCACGCCGTTGAAGCCGAGCGCCTTGGCCAGTTCCACGTCGCGCCGCAAGGCGTCGTCGGACGGCGCCGTCAGCAAGGTGTCGGGCCAATAGCCCTGGTCGAGTACCAGGCGCAGCGGATACGGGCGGCCATTGAGCATGAAGCGGTCGCGGTTGATCGCCACCGAGCGCAGCGCCGTGTATGACTGGATTTTGTCAAGCACCGTGTCGCCATGGCGCAGGGTCACCTCGGCGTCGAGCAGGATGGGGCGCTCGGGACTCCACAGCAACTCATTGCGCGAATCGTCGATGCCGGGGTCGGACAGGGCGATCTTGCGGTTGGCCTCGTGTTCGATCAGTTTGTAATGGTCATCGGCCAGCAGGTTGCTGCCATGCCAGATGCGCACGCCCACCGTCAGGTCGGTGCAGATTGTGCCGGCGGCAAAGATCTCGCAGCCGATCTCGTAGCCTTCGAATACCGGCGTCCAGCGCAGCTTGCGGATATAGGTCGAGGCCACGCGCTCGATCCACACGCTTTGCCAGATGCCGGTGGTGCGCGGATACCAGATCGAGTGCGGTTCCAGCTGCCAGTCCTGCTTGCCGCGCGGCTTGGCCAGGTCGTGCGGATCGTCCTCGACCAGCAAGGTCAGCACCTGCGGCCCGTCTTCCAGCAGCACGTCGCTGATATTGGCGACGAACGGCGTATGGCCGCCTTCATGCCTGGCCACCACATGCCCGTTCAGCCACACCGTGGCCTGGTAGTCGACGGCGCCGAAATGCAGCAGCACGCACGGCCCGCCCGGCTGCAGCAGGAATTCGCGCTGGTACCAGCAGGCGCGGTGAAAGCCGCGGTCGCCCACGCCGCTGGCCTGCGATTCGGGCGGAAACGGCACGATGATGTCGTGCGTCCAGGCGATCTCGTCGCTGGGCAGGCGGTAGCGCCGCTCATTGTCGAAGGCGAAGCGCCAGGGGCCGTTCAGCGATTGCCACTGTGCGCGCACCAGTTGCGGCCGCGGATAGGCAAAGTCCCAGGGAGCGGCGCCATTGCCAGGAGCTGGGGTGTCGGTGTCGGTGTCATGGAGATTGTGCATGACGGTTTGAGGCGGCGAACACGGCCTTGGTTCCCAAGCAACGGGGCCGGTACGTCAAGGTTTGAGCCATATCAAACCGTACCAACTTTCAAGGAACCAGCAGGGCGGCGTTTACTCCAACTCAAGACTCAGCGGACGGCGCCGTCCACGCACCGAGATCGACGGCCAGGCGGGGTCGAAGGTCAGGTTGCGCAGGCGCTGGCCGTTGAGCAGAAAGGTGTCTTCGACCATGCCACCAGGCAAGCTGGGATGGAACGCCAGCGCCATGCCATCCTTGAGCAGCAGTTCGGTGCAACTGCCGGCCGCCACTTCGGGCGCCTGGTAGCCGGCGATGCCGCCCTGTCGGTGACTGAGCACGGCGTCGGGCTGGCCGGCGTAGGCATAGGCGCTGTCGAGCGCGTGATACACCATGCTCAGCGCATGGCCGGCCTCGCAGGCATCGAGCGCCACCGCTTCGAGCGCCAGGATGGCGGCATCGGCCTCGTCCACGCCGGCCTGTGGCGGGCGGAAGCGGCGCTGGCGGCTCAGCGAAGCGCACAGGCCGAAACGCCGCGCGCACAGCGCCAGCGCCACGCTGCTGCCCAGCGGCGCGCTCGACGGCGGCGCGCGCCGGTAGCGCTGCTGGCGCTGCGCGCCCACCGCCATCACATGCATGGTGTGCAGGCCGCGCGCCCACAAGGCGCGCGCGCAGGCGCCGGCCAGTTCCTGCTCGGTCCATTCCGGGCGGGCCGCGCGCAGCGCCTCGCTGGCGGCGCTGGCGGCCAGGCGCCCCACCGCGCGATAGCGCAACTGTTCCGGCGGCAGCAGGGCCAGCCGCTCGTCGCGCAACAGCATCGGCAGGCTGCGCTCGAACACGCCGGGCCGGTCGCACAGCACCGGCAGACCGCCGGCCGCGTGCTGCACGAAATGCTCGCGCAGCTCGGCCAGGCGCGGCTGCATCCACGGCGTCACCTGCCAGGTCCAGGGGCCGCGCACCTCTTCCTGGCGCAAGCGCTGCGCTTCGGCTTCGTCGGTCAGGATATAAGCGGCGTCACGGGTGACCAGCACCTCGGCATGGCCGCACTCGCTGGAAGGGCAATGCCCGTCCGAGGCGCCGGCCGTAGCCCAGGCAAACCAGTCCGTCCCGCGCAAGCGCAAGGCGCCGGCCCCTTCCTGCTCCAGCCAGCGGCGCATCTGCGCCAGCTTGTGGGCAATTTCCTGCTCAACGGTCCAGTTCATGCGTACTCCCATTACGGCGGCGACATGGTGCTACAGAAAATCTTATGAGTGCTTGCCTCAAAAAAAGTTCACCAAGAATGCCGTTCAGTTAGTGTCCCTACGCTGCCAGTAAACCTGCAAAAGGGATTAAAAACCCAGTCGCCCGCACAGCCCCCCGGGCCAAGCGCGCTTGAAAAATGTCGAGGGCAAGGCGCAGCGACGAAGACAGTACGCCAGTACGGCGAGGAGCTGCAACGCCGCCATCGGCATTTTCTCAGGCGCGCGTCTCCGGCCCGCCATTTTTACGTTTGCAAGCCTTACACATTGACCTGCGTCGGACAGCTTAACTAAACGGCATTAACCAAGAGCGGCATGTTTTTTCAGCCAAGGCAAGTCATCACTTTTCAGGGGCTCGTACGCCAACAACGGAATCGTCTTATGATGGTCGCTGCTGATGCTTGCCACAACCCTGCTGTCATCAGGGGATAGACAAATCATCCATTGTGATTTCCCAACCCGACCCGATATCTCTTACATGATCCCATTTTCCATACTCGACCTGGCGCCGATCGCCGAAGGCAGCAGCGCCTCCATTTCCTTCCAGAACACCCTGGATCTCGCCCAGCATGGCGAGCGCTGGGGCTACAACCGTTACTGGCTGGCGGAACACCACGGCATGCCCGGCATCGCCAGCGCTGCCACGGCGGTGGTGATCGCCCATGTGGCGGCCGGCACGACAACCATCCGCGTCGGCGCCGGCGGCGTGATGCTGCCGAACCACTCGCCGCTGGTGATCGCCGAGCAGTTCGGCACCCTGGAAGCGCTGCATCCGGGCCGCATCGACCTGGGCCTGGGCCGCGCGCCCGGCTCCGACCAGACCACGGCGCGCGCGCTGCGGCGCGACCTGCAGTCCGACGCCGACCAGTTCCCGCAGGATGTGCTGGAACTGATCGATTACATGTGCGACGAGCCGCGCCAGCGCGTGCTGGCCGTGCCCGGCAAGGGCGCCAATGTGCCGGTCTGGATTCTCGGTTCCAGCCTGTTCGGCGCGCAACTGGCGGCCCACCTGGGCTTGCCGTATGCCTTTGCCTCGCATTTTGCGCCGCAAATGATGATGCAGGCCGTGGCCTATTACCGTGAACACTTCAAGCCGTCGAAGCAGCTGGCCAAGCCGTATGTGATGCTCGGCTATAACGTGTTTGCCGCCGATACCGATGCCGAAGCGCAGGTGCGCGCCACCTCGATGCAGCAGGCGTTTGTCAACCTGCGCAGCGGCCGGCCGTCGCGCCTGCAGCCGCCCGTGCCCGGCTACCTGGAACAGCTGGGGCCGCAGGAACGCGCCATGCTCGACTCGGTCTTGTCGTGCACCGCGATCGGCTCGCCGGAAACCGTGAAAGCCAGGATGGCGGCGTTTATTGCCGAGACCGGCGCCGACGAACTGATGATCACTTCGCAGATTTTCGAGCACCAGCATCGCCTGCGCTCGTATGAAATCACGGCGCAGGTACACGCGGAGCTGGCCGCCCGGCAGTAACCTTCTCTCCTGGTATATCTCCCAACGTATACCCTTTTCCCGGCCGTCCGCATGGACCGCCGGGATTTTTTTGCTGCCGGCAGCAAGAAAAGTGCATCGCCAGTATCATGCATGGCCTTGAGCAAGATTCGAAAGCCGCAGCGCATGTCCTCCTCCCCTTCCCCCATCAACGCCAGCGCCCTGCTGACTTCCACCCGCATTTTGCTGTTTGCCCTGTCGGCCGGCGTGCTGGTGGCCAGCCTGTATTACGTGCAACCATTGACCTCGATGCTGGCCGCCTCGTTTGGCGTCGGCGTCACGCAAGCGGGCTACCTGGTCACCGCCACCCAGATCGGCTATGTGCTGGGCATCGTCTTCCTGGTGCCATTGAGTGATGTATTGAACCGGCGCAAATTGCTCACCTGGATGCTGGTCGCCAAGATCGCGGCCCTGCTGCTGGCCGCCACCAGCCAGAACATCGTCGTGTTTGCGATTGCCAGCGTGCTGATGGGCATTACCGCCAGCGCCCTGATGGTCGTCACGGCGATGGTGGCCTCGTATGCTCCCGACCATAGCCGGGGCCGCATGGTGGGCACCGTGATGACGGGCTTGTTGCTGGGGATCTTGCTGGCGCGCACGGTGTCCGGCACGGTGGCGCAGATCAGCGGCGGCTGGCGCACTGTGTATGTGCTGGCGGCCGTCGTGGTGGCGGCCCTGCTGGTGATGCTGCGCCACATCCTGCCCGACGAAGCGCCGCGCGGAAAACTCCAATACGGCAAGCTGATGGCGTCCTTGCTGGAGATCATCCGCCAGGAACCGTTGCTGCGCCAGCGCGCCCTGTTCTCCGGCCTGGGCCTGGGCACCTTCAGCGTGTTCTGGACCGGCCTGACTTTTTTACTGAGCGGCGCGCCGTACCACTACACCGAAATGCAGATCGGCCTGTTCGGCCTGGCCGGCGCCACCGGCGCGCTGGCCGCCAATACGGCCGGCCGCATGGCCGACCGCGGCTATGCGCGGCAAGCGACCTGGCTGCTGGCGGTGGCCTCGATCGCCGGCTGGGCCCTGATCGGCTTTGGCGCGCAGTCCTTGACCTTGCTCCTGATCGGCATCGTGCTGCTGGACATGGGCGTGATGGGCCTGCAAGTGACGCACCAGTCGATCATCTACAAACTGGCGCCGCAGGCGCGCGCCAGGGTCACCACCGTCTTTATCGCGGCCGGCTTTATCGGCGCCTCGGCCGGCTCGGCGCTGGCCAGCGCCAGCTTTGCCGCCGGCGGCTGGCTGGCGCTGTGCGCGGTAGGCGGCGCCATGCCGCTATTGATGCTGCTGGTGTGGAGCAAATACCGGTTTGAACAGCGAAGACTGGGATCAGACCCCCGCGCCCGCTAGCGCAAGCCTCCGAGTTAGCGTCCTTGAGGGTCTGACCCGGGCAGTTTCGACGTTGGGGAAATAATTTATTTTACAGCCGCCTCGCGCGCCTTGCCAAACGCGTCACCGGCCTTCCACGCCGGCATTTTCGGTGCGTTCGCCACCGCCTGCCCCAGGTTCAGGGTGAACTGCGCCTGCTGCGTCATGCCCGACAAATCCCAGCTGGCGTCGTACTCATCGGTCACCTGATGGTAGCGCGGGCCATAGGCGGCGGCCTTGGCTTTCGACGCTTCAGGATCCTTCACGTAATCGCGCCCGCCATTGATGGAAAACGCCGGCACGCCGGCCTTGGCAAAGCTGAAGTGGTCGCTGCGGAAATAACCGCCGGCAAGATCCGGCCGGGCCGCGGCGATCTGCAAGCCCATGGCTTTCGCCACCGTGGCGGCCATCGCGCCCAGTTCCGTGCGTTCGCTGCCCTGGGCGCCCATGTCGCGCGTGGCGCCGACGAAATTGAGGCTGTCCAGGTTCAGCGCGGCGGCCGTCTTGCTCAAGGGCCACAGCGGGTCGGCCGCATACGCGGCGCTGCCCAGCAAACCCTGCTCTTCGGCCGCCACCCACAGGAAAATCTGCGTGCGCTTCGCTGGTTTCTTGACCGCTTCCTGCGCCATCGCCAGGAGGCCCGCCGTGCCCGAGGCATTGTCGACGGCGCCGTTGTAGATGATGTCGACGCCAGCCTTCTCCTCACCCTGCTTGCCCAGGTGATCCCAGTGGCCGCTGTAGATCACGGCCTCGTCCTTCAATTTTGCATCGGTACCCGGCACCATGCCGGCGATATTGAATTGCTCGACCTTGCGCACGCTGGACTTCATTTCGCCCGTCAATTTGACATGCAAGTCGACGGCCTGGAAATCCTTGCTTTCGGCTTTCGCGCGCAAGGCATCGAGGTCCTGGCCGCCGGCCGCAAACAGCCGGCGCGCCGCGTCTTCCGTGAGCCAGCCTTGCAGCGGCGTGCCGGCAGTGCGGTCAGCCAGTTGAAAACGCTCGCTGCCGCTCCAGCTGCTCTGCACCACGTTCCAGGCGTACGATGCCGACGGTTTGGTGTGGATCAGCAAGACGCCGGCGGCGCCCTGGCGTTTGGCTTCCTCGAACTTGTAGGTCCAGCGGCCATAATAGGTCAGCGCCTTGCCGCCGAAGCGGTTCGGTTCGGCTTCGGTCGGTTGCGGATCGTTGACCATCACCACGATGATCTTGCCTTTCACATCGACACCCTTGAAATCGTTCCAGCCTTCTTCCGGCGCCGTTACGCCATAGCCGGCGAACACCAGCGGCGCATCAAACGTGTGCGCGGCCACCGAATCACCGGTAGCCCAGACCCAGTCCGGGCCAAACGCCAGCGGCACGGCCTTGCCGTCGCTGGCCATGGCCCGCAGCGAGCTGTCTTGCGGCAGCGATTTCACGCCGGCGATCTGCACGCTCTGGCGAAAACTGTTGCCGCGCAGGGGCTGCAGGCCGATCAGCCTTGCCTGGCTTTCCAGGTAAGCCACCGTCAGGTCGGCGCCGCGCTGGCCGGTACCGCGGCCTTCGAGCAGGTCATCGGACAGGAAAGCCAGGTGGGCGCGCAGCGGCGCTTCCTGCACCACGGGCAAGTTGCTGGCGGCGTACACCGGAAACGCCAGCGCCAGGCTGGCGGCGAGGCTGGTGGCGGCCAGCGATGAAAACAGTTTCTGCATGAGATCCTTCGGATAAGAGGACGAAAAAAAACCGGGCGGCGGATAGCCGCGCCGGCGATTGCATGTGATACAGGGAAAATATTACACCAGCAAAGCGGCCGCCAGCGATTCGATCTCTTCGGCCGATTCTTCGAGGATGGTATGCAGGGTCGAGCCACCGGTGCCGAAGTCGATCATGGCCGCGGCGCGGCGCCGCTCGGCCACTTCCGGCGGATGCAAGGGCGAAGCGACGGGCGCCAGGTCGTTGGCCAGCACCAGGGTCGCGCCCAGGGTGCGCGGCGGAAACGGGCCGCCGCCGTGCCACAGGCCTTCCACCGCCTGCAGCACCTGGTCCGGCACTTCAAGCTGGCGCAGCACGCCGCGGCCGATCAGCTTTTCGCCGTATTCGAGCCAGTCTTCGGTATTGTCGTCCAGCAGGCCCGGATATTCCTCGGCACGCGACAGCAGATAAAAGCCGCCCACTTCATGCACGATGGCGGCGAACATGGCCGTTTCCGGGTCGACATGGGTGACCTTTTTGGCCAGCACCTGGCTTAGCGCGGCCACATGGGCCGTGTGCTCCCACAATTTCGCCGTCTTGGCGCGCAATTGCGGGTCGGTAATCTGACTACCCAGCTGGCGCACGATGACGGACGCCACCATCGACTTCAGGGTGGCAAAACCGAGCCGCGAGACGGCCGCGCGCACATTGGCGATTTCATTGCCGGAACGGTTGTAGGCGGCCGAATTGGCCAGCGCCACCACGCGCGCCGACAGCAGCGGCTCGGCCATCACCATATGGGCCGCCGTTTCTATATGGCAATCGGGGTCGTCCAGCGCTTCCTGCAGTTTCAAGGTCGCCTTGACGTTGGCGGGAAAGGTCAGTTCGCCCTTGGCGGCCTGCTGCGCGATGATCTTGAATACGTCGAGTCTGTCCATGTCTGTCTCCGGTACGGCCCTGCGGGCTCTGCTGCGTGGATCGTACCGGTAAGTCTACATCAAGTTGATATTACTTGCCGGAAACTTTCCCAGCCACGCCCTCGACGAAATAATCCATCTTCGACAGCGCCGCATCGTCCAGCACGCCCTTCTCCAGGCGCACCTTGCCGTCGTTATCCTTGATCGGCCCGGTGAACGGATTGAGGCTGCCGGCCACCAGTTCTTTCTCGCGCGCGGCAACGAATTGCTTCACTTCCGCCGGCACGCTGGTGTTGATGCCTTCCAGTTTCACCATGCCGTCCTTGATGCCGCCCCAGGTGCTGCTGGTTTTCCAGGTGCCATCGATCACCGCCTGCGCCTGTTTCGTGTAGTACGCGCCCCAGTGGTGGGTGACGGCGGCCAGCTGCGCTTTCGGGCCATATTTTTTCATGTCCGAATGGTAGGCGATCGCATACTTGCCCTTCTCTTCGGCGGCCTGCACCACGGCGGTCGAGTCCGTGTGATGCGTGATCACGTCGGCGCCCTGGCCGATCAGGGTGATGGCGGCGTCGCGTTCCTTGCCCGGATCGAACCAGCTGTTGACCCACACCACCTTGACTTCCGCTTTCGGATCGACGCTGCGCATGCCGCGCGTAAAGGCGTTTACGCCCTGCAATACTTCCGGAATCGGGAACGCCGCCACATAGCCGGCCACATGCGACTTGCTCATCTTGGCCGCCAGCACGCCGGCCAGGTAGCGGCCTTCATAGAAGCGCGCATTGGTATTGGCCACGTTGACGGCCGTCTTGTAGCCGGTCAGGTGGATGAATTTTACGTTCGGAAACTGCTTGGCCACTTTCAGGGTCGGATTCATGTAACCGAACGAGGTGGTGATGACCAGCTTGCTGCCGGTTTGCGCCAGGTCGCGGATGACGCGTTCCGCATCGGCGCTTTCCGGCACGTTTTCCACATACTTGGTGGTGATCTTGCTGCCCAGCGCCTTTTCCATTTCCTTGCGCGCCTGGTCGTGCTGGGTGGTCCAGCCGGCGTCGCCGATGGGGCTGATATACACGAAGCCGATATTCAATGGCGTGGTAGCGGCGGGCGCGGCAGCGGCCATGGCGACGGCCGGCATCAGTACGACACCGCACAGTGCGGCACGCAGCATTTTATGGGTCATGATGAACATGGTTTTCCTTCTGGTGAGTGATTAATTTCCGGGATTAAAATTTTTGCCCAGCGAGGCCGGCATATTCAGCTTGATATAGTTGGCGTTGCTCGATATCAGCACCAGCACCACGATCGCCGCCAGGTAGGGCAGCATCGACAGCAGCTGTGAGGCGATCGGCACGCCGATGGCCTGCGCATGGAAGGTCAGAATCGTGATGCCGCCAAACAGATAGGCGCCGCCGACCACGCGCGCCGGGCGCCAGGTGGCAAAGGTGGTCAGCGCCAGCGCGATCCAGCCGCGCCCGGCCACCATGCCTTCGACCCACAGCGGCGTATACACCAGCGACAGAAAGGCGCCGGCCAGGCCGCAGCAGGCGCCGCCGAACAGCACCGCCGCCAGGCGGATGCGGCGCACCGGATAACCGAGCGCATGGGCCGAGGCAGGCGACTCGCCCACCGCGCGCAGCACCAGGCCGGCCCGCGTGCGGTACAAGAACCAGGCGATGGCCGCGCACAGCAGCAGCGACAGATACACCATCGGATGCTGGCGGAACAGGGCCGGCCCGACAAACGGTATATCTTCCAGGAACGGAATGCCGAAGCGGCCATTCTGCAGGCTGTGGGCCACGTAGTTGAGGCCAATATAGGTCGAGGCGCCGGCGCCGAACAGCGACAGTGCCAGCCCCGTCGCATACTGGTTGGTGCCGAGCCAGACGGCCAGCCAGGCGAAAAAGCCCGACAGCACCATGCTGGCGCCCGCACCGGCCAGGAAACCGAGGGTGGTGCTGCCGGTATTGACGGCCACCGCAAAGCCGGTAATCGCCGAGACCAGCATCATGCCTTCGGCGCCCAGGTTCACCACGCCCGCTTTTTCATTGACCAGCAAACCCAGTGCGGCCAGCATCAGCGGCGTACCGGCATTGATGCTGGCGGCAATCAAAGGCGCCAGCGTGAGAGCCAAGTTGTCCATTATTTTCTCCAGCGCAGTTTGTATTGAATCAGCACGTCACAGGCCAGCAAGGCAAACAGCAAGATGCCCTGGAACACGCCGGTGATCGCGCTGGGCAGGCCCAGGCGCGATTGCGCCAGTTCGCCGCCGATATAGAACAGGGCCATGACGAAGCTGGAAAAGAGTACGCCCACCGGATGCAGGCGGCCGACAAAGGCGACGATAATGGCGGCAAAGCCATAGCCGGGCGAGACGGTCGGCGTCAGCTGGCCCATCGGCCCCAGCACTTCGCACACGCCGGCCAGGCCCGATAACGCGCCGCAGATCAACATCGACGACCACAGCGCTTTGCGCGAGGAAAAGCCCGCATAGCGCGCCGCCGCCGGCGCCATGCCGCCCACCCGCAGGCGAAAGCCGGAGATGCTTTTCGACAAAAACAGCCAGCCGCCCAGCGAGGCCAGCAAGGCGAACACGATACCGATATGCAAGCGCGTATCAGCCATGATGGTCGGCAGCAGCAAGCCGTCGGACAATAACTTCGATTGTGGAAAGTTAAAACCTTCCGGGTCGCGCAGCACGCCATACACCAGGTAGCTGAGCAGCAATTGCGCGATATACACCAGCATCAGCGACACCAGGATTTCGCTGGCGTTGTAGCGGTCGCGCAGCCAGGCCGTCAGCCCGGCCCACGCCATGCCGCCAGCCATGCCGGCCAATAGCGACACGGTAATAATCCATGCGCCGTTGGCGCCATCGCCCGTATCGAAATACAGCGCGGCCGCGCCGCCGCAGATGGCGCCCAGGGTCAGCTGTCCTTCGGCGCCGATATTGTAGACATTGGCGCGAAAGCACATCGCCAGGCCGACCGCGATCAGCAGCAGCGGCGCTACCTTGATACCCAGCTCGGACCAGCCATGCAGGTCGCGCATCGGCTCGACAAAAAACACCGCCAGGCCCGCCAGCGGATCCTTGCCTAGCGCCATGAACAGCAGCGCGCCGCTGATAACTGTCAGCAGCACCGCCAGCACCGGCGACAGCCACGACATCAGCCGCGAGGGGCTGGGCCGCGCTTCCAGGTAAAAGGCCAGCTTAACCATGCGCCGCCTCCTGCGCCTGCGGCCACAGGCCACTCATCCATTCCCCCACCAGGGTCACGCTGGCATCTTTTACGTCCAGCGAAGGCGACAACTTTCCTTTCGCCATCACCAACAAACGGTCACTGATTTCAAACAATTCGTCCAACTCCTCGGAGACCACCAGCAAAGCACAGCCGGCGTCGCGCAGCGCCAGCAATTCGGCGCGGATCTGGGCGGCGGCGCCCACGTCCACGCCCCAGGTCGGCTGCGCCACCACCAGCACCGTGGGCTGGCGCAGCACTTCCCGGCCGACGATATATTTCTGCAAATTGCCACCCGACAGGCTGCGCGCCAGCGCCTGCGGCCCGCCCGCCTTCACCTGGAAGCGGGCGATGATGTCGCTTGCCCGCTGCACGATGGCGTTGCGCCGCAGGAAGCCGTGGCGGATGGTGTCCGGCGTTTGCAAGCTCAGCAAAATATTGTCGGCCAGCGACATGTCGGGCACGGCGCCCCGGCCCAGCCGCTCTTCCGGCACGAAGCCGAAACCGAGCGCACGGCGCTTGCCGGGCGACAGGCTTCCGGCCGCGACCTCACCGAGCCGGATCGCGGCCGGCAGCGCGCGCATGTCCTCGCCCGACAGCGCGGCCAATAATTCCTGCTGGCCATTGCCGGACACGCCGGCGATGCCGACGATCTCGCCGGCGCGCACCTCGAAACCGATATCGCGCAGCTCGGTGGCGAACGGATGGCTTTTGGGCAAATTCAAATTGCTCACGCTCAGCATGGCCGCGCCCGGCGCACTGGCACGGCGCGTGACGGCCGGCGGCTCGGCGCCGATCATCATGCGTGACAGGCTGGCCGAGGTCTCCTGCGACGGATCACAGACGCCGACGTTCTTGCCGGCGCGCACCACCGTGCAGGTATGGCACAGCGCGCGGATTTCATCGAGCTTGTGGCTGATGTACAAAATGCTGCAGCCCTGCGCGGCCAGCAGGCGCAAGGTGTCGAACAGTTTGTCGACCGCCGCCGGCGTCAGCACGGAAGTGGGCTCGTCGAGGATCAGCAATTGGGGTTTCGCCAGCAGCGCGCGCACGATTTCCACGCGCTGGCATTCGCCGACCGACAAGGTATGCACATGGCGCTGCGGTTCCAGCTCCAGGCCGTATTCGCGCGCGGTTTCCTTGATGCGCTGCGCCAGTTCCGCCAGGTCGGTGTCCGCAGGCAAGCCGAGCGCGATGTTTTCCGTGACGGTGAGCGTGTCGAACAGCGAAAAATGCTGGAACACCATGGCGATGCCCAGCGCGCGGGCGGCCGACGGGTTGGCGATCTCGACCTCGCGGCCATTCCATGCCATCTGGCCGCCATCGGGTTTCACGGCGCCGTAAATGATTTTCATCAGGGTCGATTTTCCGGCGCCGTTTTCGCCGAGTACTGCGTGGATCTGGCCCGGTTCGACGGTCAGATGGATGCCGTCGTTGGCCACCACGGACGGGTAGCGCTTGCTGATATTGATGAGTTCCAAACGTGCCGTCATCTGTTTTTTCTGCCTGGTGCAGGCGCTTGCCTGACGTTGATCGGATAGCAGGCGCACCACATCGCGGTGCCGCCATTGCCATCTATCGTATCGGCATCCGCGCGCTTGATGTGGACGGGTTTGCGGGGGGAACTTGACGTTTCTACAAAAAAACAACACCCATGCGCGTTTTTGAAAAAATATTGTCCCCGGTACCACAGCCCCGCGCCCCGTGGCGCCACGTCGGTGCGATGATTATATGCAACAACCAATAATCATTATCTCAATAATCCATATCGCCGGAGGTGGCGGTTCTCGCATCATGGATTGAACGGAGCGCATGTTGCCCACATTGCGCCGCATCGTATGCCTTATGCCTCACCTCATCACGCTTTGCCAGATCACTACCATTTTTTAACATCGCTACCGGGAGTTCAAATTGCCTAAATTTACATCGTGTCTGTTGCCATGCCTGTGCCTCGCCGCCACCTTCGCACTGGGCACCACCGCCCACGCCGCCGACTGGAGCGACACCGCACTGAGCTGGCGCGCCGGCAATGATTACCGCGAGCCGTTCAACCCCGATGACATCAAGAAAAACATCTTTGCCATCACCCATGCCAGCGGCTACAAATACGGCAGCAATTTCGTCAACCTCGACTTCCTGATGTCCGACAGCAAGGACCCTGGCGCCCTGGGCAAGACTTCCGGCGCCCAAGAAGCGTACCTGGTCTACCGCAACACCATCGATATCGGCAAGGTGCGCGGCAGCGACATCAAGTTCGGCCCCGTGCGCGGCGTCGGCGTGACCCTGGGCTTCGACGTCAACACCAAGAACGACGTCGGCTACAACTCGCGCAAGCGCATGCTGGTGGCCGGTCCGACCCTGATGTGGGACGTGCCCGGCTTCTTCAACACCAGCCTGCTGCTGCTGCGCGAAAGCAATGCCCCCAGCGGCGCCTTCCCGCCCGTCTCGCTGGTCACCGGCCGCTACACCTATAAAAACCATGCCATGCTGACGGGCGCCTGGGGCATTCCGCTGTCGCCGCTGTTCTCGTTCGAAGGTTTTTTCAACCTGATCGATTCCAAGGGCAAGGATGAAGTCGGCCGCGATACGGCGGTGGAAACGAATATCGACATGCAGGTGATGTTCGACGTGGGCGCGGCCATGGGCAACGCCAAGAACACCTTCCGCGTCGGCCTCGAGTACCAGTACTGGAAGAACAAGTTCGGCAACTCGCGCGCCACCACCGGCAACCAGGGCCAGACGGCCAAGACGCCGATGGTGCGCGCCGAGTACCATTTCTAAGCAGTATTGCCTTAAGTCAATATCGACGATCGCCTCTGATGCCAGCATGGAGCTTTCCTGCTGGCAAAGAAGGCGATCGTGGAACAGCTCCTGCCCTATTACGAACGCGAACTGGGCTTGTTTCGCCAGTACACGCGTGAATTTTCCAGCCGTTTTCCGCGTGCCGCCGGCCGCCTGCTGATCGCTGGCGACAGCTGCGAAGACCCGCATGTCGAACGCCTGGTGCAGTCCTTCGCCCTGCTGACGGCGCGCATCGCCAAGCGTCTCGACGACGACTATCCGCAGTTCACCGAGTCCTTGCTGGAAACGCTGTATCCGCATTACTTGCGGCCGTTTCCCTCGTGCGCTATCGTCCGCATCGCCCAGGACGAAGCGCAAGCGGCAGGCCAGCTCGCCACCATCGCGCGCGGCACCGTGCTGCGCTCGCCGCCGGTGCAGGGCGTGGCCTGCAAATTCAGCACCAGCTTCGAGGTGACCATCGCGCCGCTGGCCATCACGCAGCTGCGCTTTTCGCCGATCATCGACGCGCCGCCAGGCTTGCGCCTGCAGGATGGCGCCAGCGCCCTGCTCAGCATCGTGTTTGCCAGCACCAGCGAACATTTTGATCTGCGGCAAACCGGCTTGCAGCAACTGCGCGTGTTTGCCGATGGCGAAGCGTCCTTGCGCGCGGCCCTGCTCGACGCGCTGTTCCTGCGCGGCGCGGGCGCGTATGTGGCGCTTGATGCGCACGGCCCCTGGCTGGCGGTTGACGGTGACGTCTTGCGGCCGGCCGGCTATACCGATCAGGAAGCGCTGATCCCGTGCTCGCCCCGCGCGCATCCGGCGCAGCGCCTGCTGACCGAATATTTTGCCTTTCCCGACAAATTCCATTTTGTCGATATCGCCTGGCCGCTGCTGGCGGCACTGTTGCCCAACAACACGCGCCAGTTCACACTGCACTTGCCGCTCAAAAACCTGCGCAGCGACAGCCATGCGGCACGCCTGCTGGCCGGCGTGCATGCCGGCAACCTGCTGCCCGGCTGTACGCCGGTGGTCAATCTGTTCGCCAAGCCGGGCGTGCCGATCCGCCTCACGCATACCGAAGCCGATGCGGCCCTGCTGGCTGACGCCACCCACGCCGGCAGCTACGATATCTACAGCATCGCCAGCGTCACCATGCTGCGCAAGGATGCGGCCGGCGAGCGGCTGAGCTCCTTCCTTCCGCTGTATGACGCCCGCAGCGGCGACCTGGGCCACTACTGGCTGGCGCGGCGCGACGAGACCGTGGCAGCCGTCAGCCCCGGCCATGAAGTACGGCTGACCCTGATCGATCCGCAGTTCGCCGCCGAGTCAGCCGCGTTTGCCACCGTTTCGACGGAGCTGCTGTGCAGCAACCGCGACCTGCCCAGCCGCTTGCCCTACGGCTTGCCGGGCGGCGACCTGAAAGCCGAAGAAGTTCCTGACGGCATGCCGATCCGATTCCTGCGCAAACCGACCGCCAGCCACCGCTTCGATACCGGCAACAGCGCGCACTGGCGCCTGATCGCGCATCTGTCGCTGAATTACTCGGCCCTGACCCAGGCCGGCCTGGCGCCGTTCCAGAAAATGCTCAGCCTGTACGACCTGCCGCGCTCACCCGCGACGCAGCGGCTGATCGACGGCATCACCAGCCTGGAGCATGGCAGCACGCGCGACTGGATCGACACCGTGCCCTTCCCCACCCTGATGCCGGGCGTGGCGATACGCCTGGGGCTCGACGAGCAGGCCTTTGTCGGCAGCAGCCTGCATGTGTTCGCCCAGGTACTCCAGCGCTATTTCGCCATGAACAGCCAGCTCAACTGCTTCAGCCGCCTGTCGCTGGTGTCGCAGCGCAGTGGCGAGGAACTCGTCCGATGCCCAGCCCGCTACGCCGACAGCACGCCAGCGTGATCCAGCAATTGCTGGACGCGCCGCAGCGTTTCGACTGCTGCCAGGCGCTGCGCCTGCTGCTGGGCTGGCTGCACGCACACGGCGTGCCACCCGGTGACGCGCTGGCCAACCTGGTGCGCTTCGACAACAGCGTGTCGATGACGTTTCCGGCCGGCCAGATCGAATCGCTGTCGGCGGCCGGCCTGCATGACGCGCAACAGTTTCTGCAAACGCTGCTCTCTGGCGAGGCGCCGAAGATCCACCTCACGCCCACCTTCATGGGTTTCCTGGGCATGCACGGCAGTCTGCCCAGCCATTATTCGGAACGGATCGCCGGCGAAGCCGATTCCGGTACGCGTGCCTTTCTCGATATTTTCTCCAGCCGCGCCGTGGCCCTGTTTTACCAGGCCTGGGAAAAATACCGCATCGAGCACGCGCCCGTGCACACCACCTTGCTGCCGTGCCTGCTGGCGCTGGCGGGCGCGCCGCACGATGCCATCGGCGTGCCGGCCGACATCATCGGCCTGTACAGCGGCCTGCTGCAGCAAAGCAATGTGTCGTCGCTGGTGATGGCGCGCATCCTCGGCGACCACTTCGGCGTGCCCTTCGACATCACGGAAAACACCGGCACGATGGAGCCGCTGGCGCCGCGCGAACAGACGGCGCTCGGAGGCGCCAACGCGGTGCTGGGACAGCGCGCCATGCTGGGCGAGCGCTGCCATCGGCCAGACCTGGCGCTGCGCCTGCGCATCGGTCCCCTGAGCACAGCTCAGCACGCCAGCTTTTTGCCGGGCGCCGCCGCCAGCGTGCGGCTGCAAGCCATGCTCAGGCTGTTCGGCCAGCCGCTATTGCACTACGACATAGTCCTGCTGCTGCACGCCGACGCGGTGCATGGCGTGACCTTGGGTGGCGCGCAGGCGGGCCTGGGCTGCGACAGCTTTCTCGGCCATTGCCAGCCCGCCACGCACCGCGACGACATGCACTACCGCATGCACCTGATGGCCCCGCTGGAGCTCGATGCATGAGACTTGCGTCCGCTCAAAACGGCTGTGCTTGCCATTGCTACAGTCGCCGCTCCGGCCCCCACACCCGTACATCAAGAGGCAAGCATGAACCTGTTCCAGGACGCGGCTGAACGCCTGACAGCACTGCTCGGCGACATGCAGGGCGATCGCCTGCTGCGGCTGCACTTTCCGCAAGGCGACGCGCCCGCCGGCGCCCTGCTGCTGGCCAATGCGCTGGACGCCAGCGAAAGCCTGTCGCGCGACTTTTCCTATGTGGTGGAAGTGCTGTCCGATAACGCCTCCATCCCGCTGACGGCGCTGATGGGCAAGATGGTCAGCATCGAGCTGGTGCGCGAAGACGGCAGCTTGCGCTATTTCAATGGCCATGTGTTCGAGTTCCGCTTCCTGCGCACCGACGGCGGCTTCGCCTTTTACGAGATGGTGCTGGAACCCTGGCTCAGCCATTTGCGCCTGCGCCACAACAACGTGGCCTTCCACGGCAAGACGGTGGCTGACCTGACGGAACTGGTCTTCAACGATTACCTGATGCGCGACTACAAGCTGGCCGCCGGCGGCCCCGATCCGCTGATCACGTACATCTGCCAGTACCGCGAAAGCGACCATAACCTGCTGCACCGCCACTGGGAGCAGCTAGGCTGGCACTACCGCTATGAACACCGGCGCGACGGCCATACCCTGTGGCTGTCCGACGATACCACCAGCGGCCAGCCCATCGATGGCGAGATCAAGAGCATGCCCTTTCAGCACCAGGCCGGCAGCCTGGAAGACGATGGCGTGCACAACTGGAGCCCGGTGCGGCGCATGGCGCCCGGCAAGATGACGGTGGCCAGTTTCAACTTCAAGAATCCGCGCAGCGCCCGCGCCAGCGGCGATTCGCTGAACCGGCAAGGCGCCGTGCCGCAACTGGAAGTGTATGAAAACACCGGCAGCTACGGTTTTAAAACTATCGACGATGGCGAGTTGCTGGCCCGGCGCCGCATGGAAGAGATCGACGCCCAAGGGCAGTTGTACCAGGCGCAAGGCAACGACCGCACGGCCCAGCCCGGCCGCTGGTTCACCCTCAGCGGCCATTTCGATGGCGGCGCCGGCAAGGCGGCCACCGAATACCTGATCGTTTCGGTGCACCATCACGCCAGCAATAACTACCAGCAAGGCCGCAACGCCACCTCGCACTACAGCAACAGTTTTACCTGCCTGCCACGCGAGACGCCATGGCGCCCGGGCCGCCATTTCCACAGCCATCAGGTGCGCATCGACGGCGTGCAAACGGCCACCGTGGTCGGCCCGCCCGGCGAAGAAATCCATACCGACGGCTATGGCCGGGTCAAGGTGCAATTTCACTGGGACCGCCTGGGCACCTTCGACGACAAGAGCTCGCCGTGGATACGGGTCGTCTCGAGCTGGGCCGGCGCCAACTTCGGCCATATCAGCCTGCCCCGGGTCGGCATGGAAGTGGTGGTGCAGTTTTTGGACGGCAATGTGTCCATGCCGATCATCATCGGCTGCGTCTACAACGCCCGCAATATGCCGCCCTGGGACCTGCCCGCCAACAAAACCCAGAGCGGCATGCTGAGCCGCTCATCCAAAGGCGGCACGTCCTCGCACGCCAACGCGCTGCGCTTCGAGGACCGCAAAGGCGCGGAAGAACTCTGGCTGCACGCCGAAAAAGACCAGCGCATCGAGGTCGAACACGATGAATCGCTCTGGGTCGGCAACGACCGTCGCAAGACCATTGACCGCGATGAAACCGTGCAGGTCAAGCGCGACCGGACCGAGACGGTGGGGCGGGATGAGACGATTACGGTGCATAACAACCGCAAGGAAAAGGTTGACCGCGACGAGCATATCGACATCGGCCGCAACCGCCGCGAACATGTGCACGGCAATGAGCAGGTGCAGATCGACGGCTACCGCTCGGAGCGGGTCAAGCTGGCCAAGGAGGAAACCATCGGCCTGGCCAAGACGTTGAACATCGGCGCGGCCTACCAGACGACGGTACTGGGCGCCATGAATACCACGGTGGCGCTGGCGCAGACGGAACAGGTGGGGCTGGCGAAAAGCGTGGACGTGGGGTCCGCCAGCACGCTGACCGCCGGCGAATCGCACACCGTCACCGTCGGTACTTCGACCATCACGATTACGCCCGGGCGCATCGAACTGGCCGCCGACGAAATCATCATCCGGGGCCGCAGCAAGGTGCAACTGCACGGCGACGATATCGACAACAACCCGGGCTGACCATGAGCGCACCGGGCACGCCGCATTTCAATCTTCCCAACCTGGTATTCGACAATCGCACGGCGCATGCGGCCAGCCAGTTCGACATGCTCGACCAGTTTGGCGAGGCTTTCCATGTGGTGGTGGCGCGCATGGCCTACACGCTTGGCCCTTGCGGCGCCGATGGCCTGGCCACCCTGCACCCCTTCTCCCGGCCCGCGCCGCTGCTGACCGAAGATCGTCATCTGAATGGCGACACCGAGGCCGGCACCGTGCAGGAAAGCGATTTTGCGCCGTACAAGCCGCACTGCGACGTGATCGTCAATGGCGCGGCCCATGCGCCGCTGGGCCTGGCGATGGAAAAATTCGCTGTCAACCTCCGGCTGGCGGCGGCCGGAAAAGCGGTGATTGACAAGACCTTGAGCGTGTGCGGCGAACGCGTTTTTCGCAAGAAGGCGGTGCTCAAGCGCATGGCGCAAGGCTGCGCCCGCGCCGCCACCCTGGGCTTGCTGCGCCCGAATCCCTGGCGCTTGAGCGCACCGGAAAAATTCGTGCAGCTGCCGCTGCACTATGCGTTTGCCGCTGGCGGCCAATGCCGGCTCGATACCAGGGACGGCAAGCAGCACGAGTCTTGTGACACCAATCCGCTGGGACGCGGCTTTGCGCGGTACTGGTACCTGGATGCGCAACAGCTCGCCACGGTGCCGGCGCCACGGATTTACTATCCGAAACAACCGTGCACCGCCGAACAATTCTGGCAAGGCGCGGCCGGCAAGGACCTGCCGCCGCCGGCCGGACTGGCGCCGATTGGCCGTGGCTGGCTGCCGCGCCGCACCCTGGCCGGCAGCATCAGGGAAAAAGAGCAATGGGACCAGGACGAGGTGCCCATGCTGCCGGAAGACTTCGATTTTGCGTACTGGAACTGCGCGCCGGCCGACCAGCAATGCGCGCACCTGGCCGGGCTGGAGCAATTTACCCTCACCAATCTGTGCCGCCATGACCATCCATCCGCCCGCGCCGACCGCATCGGCAATACCGTGCTGCGCTTTACCTTGCCGCAACAAGTGCTGTTCCTGCTGCTGGCCGACGCCCACGATCAATTATTGGTGCTGCGCCTGAAGATCGATACGGTGCTGATCGATACCGATGCGGGCACCGTGGAACTGGTGTGGCGCGCCCTTGTGCCGGCCGATGCGGGTCAGGTGGCGGCGCGCCTGATGCATGTGAGCGAACCCGAACAGATCGCCAGGGTCGCGCTGCTGGAGCAAGCCCAGGAAGCGCTGGCCGAGGCAGCCCCATGACGAATGAAACCGTCACCAAGTCCGCGCGCTTCTATTGCGTCAGCCTGACACCCGATATTTGCAAGACCCCGGTCGGCTCCAGCACGCCGCCGCTGCCCTACACCATCATCGGCGAATTTTCTGCCGCACAAAATGCCTCGCCCAACGTCAAGTCGCACAGCGAACCGGTGATCCTGCACCAGCGCAGCACCATCCCCAGCGTCACAGGCGACGCACCGGGCAAGGCCGGCGGCATCAAGAGCGGCACGGTCGGCAAGCAGGTCGACACCAAGGTGGCCAGCCCCATCCACCACGCCAACGGCGCCGACCTGGTGCAGGTGGGCCGCGAAGTATGGATGAATGCGCGCAATACCGTGGGCAAGATTTATGAGCGCGGTGGGGAGGTGGCGAGGCCGGCACTGGTGGCCTTGGGCCAGAAGGTACTGGAGCTGGCGCAGGACTACAAGGAGCATGGTTCAGAAATCACGCACCTTACAGCAGAGCAAATGCTTGCTAGCGGCGAAACCGTTTTACTTGGTAGTACCGTTGTTGGACTAGCTGGGGCAGGACTTATTGCCACTGGTGTCGGAGCCCCCGTAGGCATACCCATGGTGGGGACGGCTGCGGTCGCTGGTACCACAGGCGCAGTGACAGTTGCCGTGGGAACCGCAACCGAGGCGGGTGCGACGATACTTGACCACGCTGCGGATTTTGTTCTGACAGGAGTGACACCGGATTTCGGCCGCGCCGCATTTGATCTTGGTATCGGGATTGTCGAAAATATCGCTGAGTCGGCAATTTTACGGGGAATTCCAGGTCTGGGTAAATTCCTGGGCAAAAAACTGGCGCCGTCGATCAAGAAAATCAAAGACAAGATGGCAGGTAAAAAACCGGTCAAGGAGCCGCCCAAGCTCGACAAGCCCCCACCGAAAAACGGCGGCGACGACGGCAAAAGCCGTGGCAAGAAAGAACCCAAATCCGAGGCGCCATCCGATTGCTGTCCGAAAAATAGCGGCCCGGGCAACAAACCGGCCAAGAGCCGCAAGCCGGTGCATTTCGGCACCGGTCAGGAAATCCTGTACCAGACCGATTTTGCGCTGGAAGGCGCCATTCCCATCGTCTGGACCCGCTGCTACCGCTCCGGCGCCGACGCCGAAGACCACGGCTTGCTGGGCGCGCGCTGGGCCACGCCCTACACCACCGCCTTGTCCGTATGCGACGCCGGCATCGTCTATCACGACGACAGCGGCCGCGCACTGCGCCTGCCCTCCCTGGGCATCGGCCAGCAATACGATCACCGCAAGGAAGGTTTTATCGTGTCGCGCGACGGCGCCGATACATTTACCGTGCTGTGGCGCGATGGCAGCGTCGACCACTACGCGCGCGGCGCCGGCGGATTGCTGCCGCATGGCTACGATGGCGTCAACGCCATGCTGGCGCCAGCGGCACCGGTCGCAACAGAACGCTACGAGCTGGTGCGCAGCGAAGGGCGCGACGGCCGTGGCGTCAGCATCGAACGCTTTCTTGACGCCAAAGCAGGCGCCGTGTTGTTGCGCCTGTGCAGCGATGATGAAGTCATTGTCGAGGCCATGCGTGTGGACGACAGCATGCCGGCCCGCATCGGCGGCATCGAGGAAGTGCTGCGTGACGGCAGCCGCGTCTGTCATGCGCGCTATCGCTATGCCGCCGATGCCGGCACAGGCGAAGCGGCAAGGCGCTTCGATCTGGCCAGCCAGGAAAATGCCCTTGGCGACGCACGCCACTACACTTATCGCCACCACCTGCTGACCACCTGCACCAGCTATGCGGGCTTTGCCTACGCGCTGGAATGGATCAGCCTGGACGCCCTGCGCGCACGCTGGGGCGGCAGCCGCTTGAACGACCGTGAGTTGCTGGAAGCGTATCCCATCACGGCCGGCAACAGCTACCAGGCCCGTGCCACCACCACGCGGGCCGCCGATGGCAGCGAGCTTACGCAAATTGAGTACCTCGATAACGACACCAGCCGCGTCACGGAAAACGGCAGCACACGTGACTACGTATTTGACGCCAACTGGCTGATCACCGAAGTGCGCCGCGTCGAGCCTGACCAGGCGGTGCCGCTGGGCCGGCGCGAGTGGGATCGCGACGGCATGCTGCTGTCCGACATCGACGCCAACGGCGCCGCCACGCGTTATGCCTACGATGCCGCTGGCAACCTGCTCAGCAGCACCGACGCACTGGGCAATCGCAGCACGATCGCCTACGACGAGAGCAATCAGCCGGTGCGCTTTACCGATGCCTTGGGCAATATCACCCGGCGCGAATACGACGATGCCGGCCGCCCCGTCAGCATTAGCGACGCACTGGGCCACGTCACGCAATACCGCTACAACCAGCGCGGCCAGATCAGCGAACTGATCGATGCAAAAGGCGGCAGCAAGCAGTTCCGCTACAACCGGCAAGGCTTGCTGACAAGCTATACCGACTGCTCGGGCCATACCAGCGACTACGCCTACGACAAGCAAGGGCGCTTGATCTCCACGCATGACGCGATGGGCCACGCCACCACCTATGACTATGACGCCCTGGGCCGATTGATACGGCTGGCGTCGCCCGGCGGCGCATCCGAGCAATACCGCTACGACGCCGACGGCAACCTGGTGCTGCACACGGACGCCGCTGGCCACAAGACGCGCTACCGCTACAACGGCCAGGGCCTGCCCATCGAACGCACGGACGCCATCGGCCAGGCCCTGCGCTACCGTTATGACGACGCGCTGCAACTGACCGAATTGATCAACGCCAAGGGAGAAAGCTACCACTTGAGCTACCACGCCGAAGGCTGGCTGGAAGCGGAGACCGGTTTCGATGGCAAGCGCACCGACTACAGTTATGACCGCGCCGGCAACCTGACGGCCTTTCAAAGCGGAGCGCAGCGCACGGAACTGTTGCGCGATACGCTGGGCCTGCTGCAGGCAAAAACCACGGCGGATGGCGTGGTGCGCTACGCCTACGATGCGCTCGGCCGCCTGGTTGCAGTGTCCTCGCCACAAGCAGAGCAGCGCTTCTTCCACGATGCGCTGGGCCAGCTGATCGAGGAACGCAGCGCGTATTACCTGCAATCGCTGCCCGACACCGGCAGGCTACCCAACGCCCCGCGCACGCCGGACGCCAGCTTTGTCATGACGCACGCGTATGACGAGCTGGGCAACCGCATCCAGACTGTGCTGCCGAACGGCCGCCGCGTCGACACGTTGCGCTACGGTTCCGGCCACTGGCATGGCGTGCTGTGGCAGGGCCAGACCGTGGTCGATGTCGAGCGCGACAGATTGCACCGCGAAAAGCAGCGCACCCTGGGCAACAGCGGCCTGGTCGCCACGCGCCAGTACGACGCGCAGTCACGGCTAACCCAAATGACCCTGGCGCGCGGCATGGACAACCATTCCCCCTTGCGCGAGCGCCGCTTTCACTACGACGCATCGGGCAACCTGACCACCATCGGCCAGACCGGACAGGCAGCCAACGGCCCACTGGGCAACCTGCAGTACACCTACGACCCGCTAGGACAATTACTGTCCGCCGTACAGCCTGGCCTGGTGGAACGCTTCGCCTTCGACCCAGCCGGCAATATGGTCGACGCTACCCCGGCTACCAACGCCCGGCTCCCCGCCATCACCGGCAACCTGCTGCGCACATTCGGCGACTTCAGCTACGACTACGACGAACAGGGCAACACCACGCGCAAGCGCTTCCACCCTCCCGGCCGCGAATCGGCCTGGAGCGACCTGCAGCTGGAATACGACGCCGCAAACCGCATCAGCCACGCCACGCGCACGGAACGCCAGACGCGACACCGCGCGCAATACTTCTACGACGCCTTCAGCCGCCGCATCGCCAAACGCGTCGAGATGGAGCAATGGGGCAATCAGCAGGATATTGCAACCGATCAGCCCGTACAAACCAGCAGTACCGCTACGCTATTTGTCTGGGATGGCGACACGCTGGCGCAGGAACTTGGACAGGAGGAGACGGTCACATATCTGTATGAGCCGGAGAGTTTTGTGCCGCTGGCGAGGATTAGTTCCAAAGGTGCGTACGAAACTACGGCGCAGCCAATACACCTATCACAAGTCAACGCTTGGGAGCTACCAGCTATAAGGTCGAACGCTGAGCTGCCGACAACGATGGCCCAAAAGCAAACCGACGCCGCAGCTTTACAGCTATCGGCGTGGCAAAACATCCAGTTGGCGGCGAACGACTCAACTAAGCAAGATCAGATTGGACACTACACTTGTGATCACTTGGGGACTCCACGAGAACTGACGGATGATCTGGGAGGTGTGGAATGGAGTGCGCACTATAAGGCTTGGGGGCAGGTAATTCGGGTTGAGGGAACAGAAAATCAACAGCAGATACGATTTCAAGGCCAATATTCGGATATTGAGACAGGCCTCCAGTACAACCGTTACAGATACTATGACGCGGATTCGGCGAGATATCTGACATACGATCCAGTATCTCTACTCGGTGGATTAAATGGATATCGATATGCATCAAATTCAATCTTATGGATTGATCCGCTTGGGTTGGAAAAAAGAACTACGAACTGCCGCAAAAATCCGATTTGCAACGCATGTACAGGTCGAGATCCGGCTAGTGAAGCAAAAAATTGGCAAGGACCTCTTAACTATCCATATTTAGGTCAAGATTCTTATAGTAATGTTGTCGTAAAAAAGGGAACTGTACTATTTACGTTATATCCTCATGGACCTGCCCCTGGAAATTACTTTTCGAAGACTGATACTGTTTTGGCAAATGGTGAAGCAAGAAAATTCAATGACATTGTACAAGTAGCACATACTGACAATTCCAAGCATAAGGGGGTTCGACCCATGCGCACAAAACTTCATGCCTATATATTAAAAGAAGATACTTGCATGGCAGAAGGAATATCCAAAAACAATCCAAACTTTGGACAAGGAGGTGGACAACAATTCTTCTTGGAAAATAGAGACAAAAGAAACCTAATTGACACCGGAAAAATAATTTCCTTAAAAAAATGAAAAAAATATCCTTTGACATAAAAAATGGCTATTTTCTATTGGACAATATCCTGATGGCACCACTTAACGAATCTGAATTTATTAAGAATGCAAAAGAAAATAAAATTGAAATCGAAATTAATCAAACAAACACTTGTGTGCACACCTTATCAACATGTGGAGAATTGAATGATTTTGAATTTGGCATAAATTTTACTTTTGAAAATTCTTCAATGAAAAATGTTTGGCTATCGTGGGATGGGGGAAATACAAAAAAATATGGATACAGCACCACAGAGAATCAATTGATAGCTGACAAAAATAGTCTGGCAAAATTACTTGCTAAAATATTCGACAGAGCTCCTGATGAGATAACAAAGACGTTTTCTGCATTTCACTTCCCATGGGGTGACATTTCAGCGTCAGCATCTCTTCAGTCAACCATCACAGCAATTGGAATATCTTGGAATTGTGAAAACCATGCTACCAAAGAGAAATTAATTTAAAATAGAAATTATTTCATTTAACAACTTGCATCAATTTCCAACTGAAAAATTAAGGTGACGAAATGCAAATTCTTGCTTATCCACATAAAAAATTTTTATCAAATGCAAACTTGCAAATTGCGAAAGGAAATAACATCTAAATTTATCTATCTGGCACATGGAACGCAAACTTAATAAGCCCAAAGATAATTCACTTACTGAACAATACGGATTCGTCGGAAACGAGCTGGAAGTTTATTTTTTGCTTTTTTCTAAATCCAAATTTTTTCTGTGCTTTTTTTTACGCCACTTCAGAAAACTACACAATAAACCATATTAACGCAAATAAAAAATAATAAAATTTCAAAAAAAGTAAAAAAATAAAATAATATAAAATAAATTATATTTTTATATCGACTCGAAAAATATAGAAAAATATCTTCAATAAATTTTAATTGGACCGAAAGTGGCAGGATCTAGCAGCATTTAAAAAATTATGGATATAAGTCGTGATTTTACATTTAAAGATGGACATTTTTCTGTGAAGAATCAATCCTCTTATTTAGAGGAATGAAAAGAAAAAATCTATACTCGACATCTCAGAATTGGGATGTATGGATTAGGCATGAGAATGATGAAATCGCCTACAGAGCCAGTTTTAAAATCAAAAAATCCACAATGATAATTATTTGTTTTTTGAAGAAAATGACGGACCCATAAAATTTTGGGATTTTGGCCCTGCAAAAGGCATGAATGGCTTCCAGTCTGGACCTGAAGGAAAATATACAAGGAAAGTGAGACGGTGGTTTCTAGATGAGTTAGGCATCATGCTGCCGCAAGCAGGGATTTGGGGAGAAATAGATGCTTTTCACGACCCGCACAATCATACTACATCTGTTTTTTGCACCTATCAATAAAAACAATATTAATTCGAATTTATGGATATTTCAGATATTGCAAAACAAATTTCTATGTTAAACATACCGCCAGATGCGTTCTCTATTGGCGATCCAATTCAGGATGAGAGTCTATGCATCAGAGAAAAAAATGAATCTTGGGAGGTTTTCTACCATGAACGAGGAATAAAAACAGAACTTCGTGTTTTCAAAGAAGAAGATGATGCTTGTGAAAATTTTCTACTCAGAATAAAAGATTGGAATTTTATGTGAATTAAAAATAACTATTTACATTCATACTTATTAACCAGAAATAAATTAAATCCATGAAAAAATCTCATATTTCAGATTCCATCAATATGGGAATACTTTGCCTAGATTTTGACGAGGCGAAAAAATTCTACATTGATCATCTTGGATTTTTTGTCACGATGGATAGCATTATTCAGTTTGATTCAGGGACCAGTCGCCGACTAACAATGGCGCACGAGTACAACAAAAATTTCTCGATAGAGTTCATGCATCCTTCAAGCATTGAGCAGGCAAATCGCATAGGTGCGAAAGGTGGGACCATCAATCTATTCAACTTGCCAACAAGAAACATTGACGCACTTAAGGAACGGCTGGAAAAAACTGCTTTTTTCATCGATTATGTAGAGGCACCATACGCAAGTTTTTTAAACTTGGAAGATCCTATGGGGAACAATATTTGCCTCTACGAACCGTGCTGAAGCAATGCAATAGTTACATGAAAATGCATCAATAAAAATTACGCATAATAAAAATGAAAAAATTTAAAATTCCAAGTTATGCTTTTGATTTTATCAATGGATTGTTGCGCATCAATGGAGATGTTGCATTATCGAACAAAACCCCAGCAAACGATGTCGCAAACAGAATTATCAACACATTCCTTATCAAACCCAGAACACCTGAGCCTGGAGTTTTTATTTTTGATATCAACGGATGGGTAGACGAGCATGTCGTTGAGATGATTACTTTAAAAGAAACCTTCTCAGAAATAGATTATTTTACGATATACTATTTTGAAAATAATTCTGTCGGCAACGGCATCAGTGAATCATCGCTCGTAAAAAAAATTCAAAAGAAGAGTAGCATTCCCGGCAAAACAAAAGGACTATCAGAAATAGTATTCCAATTCCCATGGGGAAGCATAATCGTACAGCATGATATAAAATTATCTTCCTCATGCATAATCTTGCAGTACAAAAAAAATACCCCGAGGATCAACTCATCATGTCGAGAAAAAATGATACTACAAAACCATTAATCAATATAGATAAATCCATCGATGTACAGAAAAGAATAAAAGAATTCATAAAAAATAGTGATTGTTTCTTTCCAAAATCGAGTGATATAGGATGGCTAATTTTATTGAAGAAACTACCCGAAAAATTAAAAATATGCCTTCTGCATGAAATTTCTTTGGGAAATTCATTGATAACATTGAATTGCTCAGACTGGCCAGAAAAGGGGAGTGTTGTAGCACTGCTGAGTAACAAGTTTAGAACAACCGAATTCGACAAGGAGTTACATTTCAGAGAATTAAATGATCCGCATTATTGCAAGGAGGAAATTTCATATATTGAAGATAATGTTACGCATTTAATTATCAATTAGATCACATTAAAACGGGTCAGTATTTGACTTGCCCTTCGCCCTGCCCGATACTTGCCGCTGTCTCCAAGCTCTCACCCTCAGCAACACAGCACCAGCACCTCTCACCACCATGTCCTACTTCACCGCTCCCGCCCCCTACATCGGCCGCTTCGCCCCCTCCCCCTCCGGTCCCCTGCACATGGGCTCACTGGTGGCCGCCATGGCCAGCTATCTTGATGCCAAGGTGCATCAAGGCCTGTGGCTGCTGCGCATCGAGGACCTGGACTATGACCGCAATGTCGACGGTGCCGATGCGGCCATCTTGGCCAGCTTGCAGCGCTGCGGCATGGCGTGGGATGGCGAGGCGACGTGGCAGAGCCGGCGGCTGCCGCTGTATCAGGCGGCTTTGACGCGGCTGCAGGGTGACGGCCTGGTGTATGCGTGCGGCTGTTCGCGCAAGGAGATACATGATTCGCAGCTGCAAGCGGGCGCGGCCAGGAATGGCGCGGCGGTGTATCCCGGTACTTGCCGCCATGGCCTGGCGCCGGGCAAGGAGGCGCGCGGGCTGCGGCTGCGGGTGCCTGAGGGCGCTGCGGCCGTGTACGGATTTGTCGACCGCTGGCATGGCGCGCTGCGGCAGGACCTGGCCAGCGAGGTGGGCGACTTTATCGTGCTGCGCGGCGATGGCTATTGGGCGTATCAACTGGCGGTGGTGGTCGATGATGGCGACCAGGGAATTACGCAGGTGGTGCGCGGGGCGGATCTGCTCGATTCGACGCCGCGCCAGTTGTATCTGCAGGATGTGCTGGGCTTGCCGCATCCCGGCTATTTGCATGTGCCGGTGGTCAATAACGCGCTCGGTGAAAAACTGTCGAAGCAGACCGGGGCGCTGGCCTTCGATACCGGCACGTCGGCTGCCGACCTGCTGGCGTCGGCCCTGCTGCCGGCGGCGCGCTTTCTGGGCCTTGAGCTGCAGGCAAATAACATCGATGACTTCTGGCGTCGGGCAATACCGGCCTGGGCGCTGCGGCTTTCCAAACAGCCATAAAAAAACCCGCTGCGGCGCAAACCGTAGTGGGTTCAAAGCAGGCACCAGCCGCAAGGGCTGGCGCCTGAGATAGGCAATTAGAAGTTGCCTTTGAACTGAACACCAAACTGGCGCGGCTCGTTGATGAAGCCGGTCAGGTTGTTGAAGTCGATGGCGCCCGTCACGCGCTTGGTGTCGGTGATGTTGCGGCCGAATGCAGCCACTTCATACTTGCCGTCTTGCCAGATGTAACCTGCGCGCAAGCCACCTTCGACCAGGGCCTTGCCGGTGAACTCGGTGGACTCATACAGGAAGAAGTTGATCTTGCTGCGGTAGGACCAGTCGGTGTAGACATAGAACTCGCCGTTTTCCATCGGGATCGAATAGCGGCCGGTGGCGGTAACGGTCCACTTCGGTGCTTGCGGCAGTGCATTGCCGTTGATGATGGCATTGCCGGCGGCGTTTTTCGGATCGGTGACGATGCAGCTACGGCAGGTGGCCACCGACAGGCTCGGATCGTCGATTTCCGTAAAGTTGTAGCTGCCGCCCAGGGACATTTTCAGGCTAGGCGTGACAAAACCTTCCAGTTCCAGCTCGGCACCGCGGCCATTCGTCTTGGCGGCGTTGATCAGGCGCGTGACGTTCGAGTTACCGCCCACCACCGTCAGTTGCTGGTTCTTGACCTGGTAGTCATACACGCTGAAGGCCACGCGGGCGCGGCGCTCGAACAGGTCGGCCTTGACGCCGGCTTCGTACGAGGTGATGGTTTCGGCGTCGGCCACGGTGACCGGCACGCTGGTGCTGGCTGGGGCAATACTTGGCGCACGGAAACCGGTCGCGACACGGCCGTAGAAGCTCACATCCTTGGTGTACTTGTAGGTGCCGCTCAGGTCCCAGTTGAACTTGGATTTGCTGACGTCGGCGCTGGTCGGGTTGACCTGCACCACGCGGTCTGCCACCACGGTATCGAAGTCTTTCTTGTCTTTGGTGTAGCGCAGGCCGGCGCGCAGCATGAAGGCGTCGTTGACGGCGTAGTTGACCGAACCGAAGGTCGCCCAGGCGGTGTTTTTCTGGCGGCTGGCCAGGTGCGAAGCGAGCACGTGGGTGTTGGTATCGAAGGTGTCCGAGAAACCGTTGGCGTCTTCATTGAAGTAGTACACGCCTGCCTGCCAGTTCAGCGGGCCGGCGTTCTTCGATTCGGCGCGAAATTCTTGCGAGTATTGTTTCACGCTGCTGATGCCGCCGGCGGTTTCCACGTTGAATGGAATCGCTGGGGTCATGCCTGGCGCACCACCGTCGATATCGCCATGCGACAGATAGCTGCCGACATGCTCGAAACCGGTGATCGAGTACAGTTTCACGCCGTCCAGGTCCCAGCTCAGGCGGGCGCTGGCGCCATTGGTGCGCAGGTTCTGGAAGTTCGGTGCGTTGGTGAACGATTTGTTCGGATCGAAGCCGTCGACCAGGTCATTGCTGCCAGGACGGATGGCGTTGGCGTAGAACACGCGCGCGCTGCCGGTGGTGTTGCGCTGGTGCACGTTGAACAGGGCATTGAAGGTGGCGTTCGGCGCATACAGCAGTTGCACGCGTTCGGCGTGTTCGTTGTAGCCGTCCAGCGAATCTTTCTGGCCGGTAAAGGTGTTGTCGACGTAGTCGTCGCGGTGCTGGCGCAGGGTCGAGAAGCGCATCGCCCATTCTTTGCTCAATGGCACGTTGACGGCGCCTTCGGCATTGATGGTGTTGTGGGTGGCGACCGAGCCGCTGTAATAGCCTTCAACCTTGTCCAGGCTAGGCTTGGCCGATTCGAACTTGACCACGCCGGCGGGGGTGTTGCGGCCGAACAGGGTGCCTTGCGGGCCGCGCAACACTTCCACGTTGGCCACATCGAAGATCGGGTAACCCTTCAGGATCGGGTTTTCTTGCACCACATCGTCGTAGATCAGGGAAACAGGCTGCGATGCAAAGATGTTGAAGTCGGTATTGCCGTAGCCGCGGATGTAGAAGCGCGGGAAGGTACGGCCGTTCGACGATTCAACGTTCAGGCTCGGCACTTTGCCGGCCAGCATGCGGATATCCTGGCCGCCGGAAACGATGACGTCCAGCTTTTGGGCCGTCAGCATCGATACGGAGACGGGTACGTCGCGGATGTTTTCCTTGCGGCGCTGGGCCGTGACGGTCACGGTTTCGAGCTGGCTGGCGGCAGGCGTTGCATCTGCAGCAACCTCGTCAGCGTAAGCCGTGCTGATCGGCAGGGCTGCGGAAAGGGCAAGCATGGCGGCGCTTTTGGCGCACAAACGCTTGTGCATCTTGGACATTTTGATCATGAAGAGTTCCCCAGAAGTTAAAAGTAATGCGAAGAATGTTTGTCTCCGGTATTTCTTCTTGCGGCGCTGTGCATACGCCTGCACCTTTCTGGTGCGGCAGCGCGAGCGGATGTCCCTCCGCTCCTGGCGTCGCTGGCTCCGTCCCTGCTGCCCCATTGCCGGCAGCGGTCATGGCCGCATCGTCTAGATGTCTCGCAGACGCCAACTTTAAAAACAAGGCGCCAATTTAATTCAAGCGCGTCTTGGGCCGCAAGAATATTGTTGCTACGCACAATCATTCATCCAAAGAAGCGCCTCGATAGTGGTTATTCAGCCACAAAGCCCTCCGTATTGTGGTTTTCATGATGGTTTTCATACTTCTCAAAAGAGCCACAAAAAAGCGCGACACGGCTGCAAGCGGAAACGCCCGAGCCCGCAAATGCCTGTAATATCGCAATAATTGCATTCCCTGCCCTGCCCCATACCGGTGCAGCCGCAGCCGCGTACCATAGCCGACCGTGTCCATGCCCGAACCCCGCCCGACCCCGCCTGCCAGCGCCGCCCGCCATGTGGCACCGTCCCTGTTCGATCTGACGCCGGACCTGGTTTTCAGCATCAACGCCGATGGCACTCTGAGCGGCCTGAACCCCAGTGCGCAGCGCCTGCTGCATGGCAACAGCTGGGATCGGCTTTGGATACCCAGCGACAATATCGCCGCGCATACGGCGCTGCAGGCGGCGCGCCGCGATGGCCAGGCGCAGTGCGAGGCCACCCTGATCGGCGGCGCCACCGGCAACGGCTGGCAGGTGCTGCTGCACCGTTTGCCGCCTGATGAAATATCCGGGCAGCAAGTGCTGGCGATCTGCCGCGACATCAGCGCACGCCTGGAAGCCGCGCGCCAGCTGGCCGACAACGCCCTGCGCGCGCGTACCCTGCTGGGCGCCCATTGCGACATTGCCTGGAGTACCAGCACCGCCGGCCATTTTGACGCCGACCAGCCCGCATGGCGCGTCTACACGGGCCAGAGCACGGCTGAACTGATGGGCAAGGGCTGGCTGAATGCCGTGCATCCCGACGACCGCGCCATCGCCGACGCCGCCTATCCGCACCCGTCGGACGTACGCACCACCGAATACCGCTTGCGCCATGCCGACGGCGGCTACCGCCATGTCGTCGCGCGCATGCTGCCCGTGTATGGCCCTGACGGCGCGGTCAGCGTATGGGTCGGCTCGCATACCGACGTGACCGCCACGCGGCAGGCGGAACAGCACCTGCGGCTGGCCATGCAGGGCGGACGCATGGGCACCTGGGATATCGACCTGGGCAGCGGCAGCATGGAATGCTCAGCCACCTGCAAGGCCAATTTCGGTTTTGCCCAAGGCGAAGACGTCGACTATCAGCGGCTGAGTGCGGCCATGCTCGAGTCCGACCGCCTGCGCTGGCGCGCGGTGCTGCACCAGGCGATTGCCGGCGCCAGCGATTTCGAGGTCGAAGTGCGCGTGCGCTGGCCCGACGGCTCGCTGCATTGGGCGCACATGCGCGGCGCCTGCACCCGCGACGCGGCCGGTAATGTGATCGGCCTGTCCGGCATCTCGCTGGATATCACGGCCAGCAAGCACAACGAAGAAACCTTGCGCATGACCCTGGCCGCTGGCGACGTGGCCACCTGGAACTGGGACATCGTGGCCGACAAGGTGACGGTCGACAGCAATATGGCGCGCCTGTTTCCGGTCGACACCAGCAACTCGGGTCCGGCGCCGCTGGCACGCTATGTGGAAGTAATCCATCCCGACGACCGCGAACGGGTCGGCAGGCAGATCGAGCAGGCGCTGCAATCGCATCAGCCGTTCGAATCGCGCTACCGCGTGCGCGCCATCGACGGCCAGTACCACGCGGTGCTGGCGCGCGGCCGCGCTGAATATGGCGCCGATGGCACGCCCTTGCAGTTACCCGGCGTAATCCTCGACATCACCCGCCAGAGCCTGGTGGAAGACGCGCTGTCCAGCAGCGAAGAGCGCTATACCACCTTGATCGAGCTGATGGACCAGGCCTTTTGCGTGATTGAAATGCTGTACGACGACGAGGGCAAGCCGGTGGACTTCCGCTACCTGGAAGCGAACCCGGCTTTCGTCAAGCAGTCGGGCCTGGAAAACGCCATCGGCAGGACCATCCGCAGCTTCGTGCCCGAGCACGACCAGCACTGGTTCGACATCTACGACCAGGTGCTGAAAAGTGGCCACCCGATGCGCTATGAAAACGAAGCGCATGCGATGGAGCGCTGGTTCGAGATCTTCGCGGCGCGCCTGGGCGGGCCGGACAGCACCAAACTGACGGTGTTGTTTACCGATATCAGCGAGCGCAAGCGTGCCGAGAAACAACTGCGCCAGCTAGCCGACGACCTGTCGGAAATGGACCGGCGCAAGACCGAATTCCTGGCCACCCTGGCGCACGAATTGCGCAACCCGCTGGCCCCCATCCGTAACGGCCTGCAGATCATGCGCCTGGCGGCCGACAAGCCGGCCACGGTGGCGCGCGTGCGCGACGTGATGGAGCGGCAGGTGAACCAGATGGTGCATCTGGTCAATGACCTGCTGGACGTGGCGCGCATCACACGTGGACAGATCGAACTCAAGCTCGAACGCACGGACTTGAAAACCATTATCGCCAGCGCGGTGGAAACGAGCATGCCGCTGATCGAAACCAACCAGCATCAATTGCAGGTGAACATCGATGAGCAGGCCTTGCCGCTCGATGCCGACCCGACGCGCCTGGCGCAGGTGGTGGGCAACCTGCTCAACAACGCCGCCAAATACACGCCGGCCGGCGGCCAGATCGTGCTGACGGCGCGGCGTGTCAAAGACGAAGCGCATATCGACGTACGCGACAGCGGCGTGGGCATTCCGGCCGCCTCCTTGCCGACCGTATTCGAGATGTTCACCCAGGTGGGCCAGAACATGGGCCGCGCGCAAGGCGGGCTGGGCATCGGTTTGTCGCTGGTGCGGCGCCTGGCGGAGTTGCATGGCGGCAGCGCCAGCGCGGCCAGTGCCGGCACCGGCCTGGGCAGCACTTTTACCGTCCGCCTGCCGCTGGCGGCGCCGGCACCGCCGGCCAGGCACGACGGCACGCCGCAGTCATTGCCAACCGCGGCCGTGCCGTTTCGGGTGCTGGTGGTTGACGACAATGTCGACGCCGCCGACACCCTCGCCGCCGTGCTCGATATCATGGGCCACACTACGCAAGTGGTACACGATGGCGCCCAGGCGCTGGCCGTGACGCCGCAATTTTTGCCCGAGGTGGTGTTTCTCGATATCGGCCTGCCGGGCATGAACGGCTACGACGTGGCGCGCGCCCTGCGCCAGACACCAGCCGGCGCGCACACCGTGCTGATCGCCCTGACAGGCTGGGGCGCCGAGGACGACCGCAGCCAGTCCAGCGCGGCCGGCTTCGACCATCACCTGACCAAGCCGGCCAATCTGCACGCCATCGGCGAGTTGCTGGCCACCATCTCCACCGATCAAAATAAGAGCCACCATGACTGAAGCGTTCAACCACTCCCGCCGCCACGTGCTGATCCTCGCAGGCGCCGCCCTGCTGTGCCCGACAGCATTGCTGCACGCCGCGCCCAAAGCCACCAGCGCCCTCGATGCACAAGCGCAACTGGCGGCGCTGGAACAGGCCGCTGGCGGCCGCCTGGGCGTGTCTGCCCTGCACACCGGCAGTGGCGCGCGCATCGCCCACCGTGCCGACGAACGCTTTCCCATGTGCAGCACGTTCAAATCCATGCTGGCGGCGGCGGTGCTGGCGCGCAGCACCAGCGACCCGCAGTTGATGAACAAGCTGGTGCGCTATGAAGCGAATGAACTGGTCACCTATTCGCCGATCACGGAAAAACACGTGGCCACCGGCATGCGCGTGGCCGAGCTGTGCGCCGCCACCTTGCAAACCAGCGACAACAGCGCGGCAAACTTCCTGATGAAAATGTTGGGTGGCCCGCAGGCCGTGACGGCCTATGCGCGCAGCATCGGCAACGATGTATTCCAGCTGGAACGCTGGGAAACCGAACTCAATAGCGCCATCCCGGGCGAAGTGCGCGACACCACCAGCCCGGCGGCCACCGTGCACAGCTTGGACGGCCTGCTGCTGGGCACCAGCTTGCCCGCAGCGCAGCGTCAGCAGCTCGACACCTGGATGCGCGGCAACACCACCGGCGACAAGCGCATCCGCGCCGGCGTGCCGGCCGGCTGGAGCGTGGCCGACAAGACCGGCTCGGGCGCTTATGGCAGCGTCAACGATATCGGCGTGGCCTACCCGTCCGGCGACGCGACCGCGCCGCTGGTGATCGCCATCTACTACACACGCGAACAAAAGAATGCGCCGACCAACCAGGACATCATTACGGCCGCCACCCGTATTGTGGTAGCGGCGCTGGCCTGATCAGCCCTGAGGTAATGCCGCCATGAACCCTGCATAGGTGGACCAGGCAGGGTCGGCCGCGCTGCGGATTTCAATCGGGAACTTCGGCCGCGGCGCCAGCGCCGTATTGAGGCGGTTGAAAAACTCCTCGCCCGACTGCGTGTAATAGATCCATTCGCGCAGGTTCTCGCCGGTCGACACCAGCGCCAGGGTGGCAAAGCCCTCTTCCTCGACCACCGGCGCCAGCGCCGCTTCCAGCTCTTCCATATGCTCGCGCTCGTTGGGCGACGGCATGCCGGTCTCGTCTTCATAACGCCAGGCGATGATGATGCGGTCCGGCTGCGACGACAGGTCCCAGTCGTCATGGAAGGTATCGACATAGCGGTAGATGATGGCCATCTCGTCGCTATGGGTGACGATGGTGCCCCAAGTACGGGCGGAAGTGGAGTTCTGATTCATGGGAGGCACTCAAAGAAAGAAAACAAGGTCCGCAGTTTACAATACCGGCGGACAAGTCACCGTCCAGGCGTCATATTGCTGGCCGCTCCTGCGCAGCCAGATGCGGGCATAGCTGTTGCGGTCGCTCCTGAACACCAGCGCGTACTGCTCTTGCGCCTGCGGCCGCGAGGCGCCCACATCGACCGCCGCCAGGCTGAAGTTCAGCGCCCGCAGCGGCGCGCATTCGGTATTACCTGCCATCAGCAGGCGCGCCCGCGCCAGCAACGGTTTCTGGTACAGCAACACCCCTTCCAGTTCCGCATCGGGCACACGCTGCAGCAAGCGCACCGGCTCGGCCACCGGCCGGCAGGCGCCACGGTCCAGCCAGGCGTAATAGGCCTGCCCGCTTTCTTCCCACTCGGCCTGCTTGCCTGCGCCCTTCAATACAAAGCTGGTGCGATGCGTGCGGCACAACGCGCCCTGGCCCCGGTGCGGCGGCGCCTCCGTGGTGGCGCTGACGGTCCAGCCACGTCCGGAGGCATCACGCGTGACCTCGAACAGGGTCCGCGCCACGGCCGGGCGGCCAGCGGAAAACCGCGCGAACGACTGGCGTTCCTCGACGGTTGCCGCGCGCACTTGTGGCGCCGCGCGCTCGGCGGCGCTGGCGGAAACGCCACAGGCCAGCAAGGCCAGCAGCGCCAGTGGGCGCAGGGGAGTAACTTGCATGCAATTCCTTGAAAGGTCGGTCGAGGAATTATAGATGAGCGGCAGGTGGATCAGGTGGAACTCAGGCGCAACCATAAGTGGCGCCACCGGCAATCAGGGTCGCGCCGCAACTGGTGCGGTCGCCTTCGAACGCCACCGCGATGCCATTGATGGTATGGCGTTCGCTACCGCTGGAAATGGTGCAGCCGTTGTGGCCCTTGACCGGGCAACTGCACAGGTCGCCGACACAGGCCACCGCGATGCCGCCCACCGTGAAATGGCTGGCGGCGCAGGACAGCACCTTGCCGCCATGCGTGGTGGCGTCGCCAAGACGGATGACTTTGCGCATGGCCGCCTCCTATTTCGTTGCCGGGTTTTCCAGCAGGGACTCCACCGATGGCGCCGCATAATTGGCGGGGTCGACCGCCGGCGTGACCCGGCTGCGGAAGATCTCGCGCGGTTCCTGTTCCTTGCGCACGGCGTCCGTCGGCGGCGTAATAAAGATGATGCTCGCCTCATCGCGGTCGCGCAGGTTGATGGCCGCGCTGGCGCCGCCGTCGCGGTAGCTGCCCATCACGCCGATGGCCATCTGCACAAAAAAGGTGGCCGCGCCCGTATTGCCCAGGCGATGGTCGGTATTGATGAACTGCGCCGACTTGCTGCTATCGATCTCCGGCCCGCCTTGCGCCGCGTACTCGTGCAGCATGCTTTCCAACATCAATTGCTGCACCGGCTGCTTGCCGGTGGCGGCAATAATGCGTGCCGCACCCTTGGCTCGTTCGGATTGCGGCAAGGTCTGCAGCGCTTCCTGCCAACCCGCATTGAAGATCTTCTGGCGCTCGTCACGGCGCGTCACCGGCTTGCCGTTCTCGTCCTTGAATTTGACAAACACGGGACGGTGCACGAAGCCGAACGACGGCAGGCGGTCGAAGGTTTCCATCTGCTCGCGGTTCCACGGAATCGGAAACCACGGCGTCGGTTTCCAGGTTTGCGGCGGATGGTTGATCCACGGGTTGATAGCATTGAACTGGTACAGACCGGCGCCACGGACATCGGGACGCTGGGCGAATTTGGCGGTGGCGGCGAGCCATTCGGGGACGGTGGGTTGGCGCGGCACAGGGATATTGGACCATCTGATGTCTGGCGGTGAGGCCAAGGAATTCATTAATTCAAAATACATGGCCCTCAACTGCTGATTGACGAATTTATTCTCAGGATCGTCCCATACATAGGGCAGCATGGATGCGACTCGCTCCCTGCGCGCCAGGATAAACACGGCGGTGGAGTCTGGCATATCAGGAACGTAATAGCCGTCCGTCAACCTCATCGGGTCGCTTGGCTTGCGATTCCCATCCCGGGTACCGACGCTGTCTTCGGAGTGCATCACGACATAAGGCACATCGGGATGCGCATCAAAAAACGCGAACACTTCGTTCAACAGATCATCGGGATGCTCGTCGAGCTTCCAGGATGCGGTCGAGAAGAGATGCATGGGCAATCCACCGGTCACAGCCCCGGCTACCAGTCCTGCCATCGGGTCAGCCGGACTCGGCTGTTTAGAAGGATCAAGTATGGGCGTACCGGCATAAAACGATGGCATTCCCCAGCAGATGGGCGTGAAATTGATGCCATTTTCCAGCGCGTCATAGGCTCGGGTACCTCCCATGCCGTCCTTGTCCGTCCCCGTCCACGGATATTTCTTAGGGTCCTGCTCGCGGATGGTGGTAAAAGGACTTCCTTGTTGCAGGGCATCCCACAACTTGCCTTGCCGGTACTTGTCGAGCGTGACACCGAGCCCGATCACCTCCAGCACATACTCGCGTTGCGCATGCTTACCGGCCGTAGTATTCGCTTCTGCCGACAGCTTCTGCGATATTTGGCGACGGGTATCGTTTTTTGCTGCAGCACCTATCCATAACACTCCTACAATCAACACCAGCACTAACGATAGAAACCAGAATAAACGCAGCATCATGATCATCACCTTTGAGTAAGATTGCATCGATCGATATCCCTGCTTATTTTTTCGCCGGCTTTTCAGTCACCACCTTCATATTCTTTGTCTGAGAAATGACGATCTTCCACAAGCCTCCTGACAGTAATGGCAGTCCCGCAGGCAGGACACCGCTGTTGTAATAGTCGATATTGCCGTTGATGATTGCTGTCCGCCATGCTGGTTCGACAGCCAGATACACGGCATGCAAAGTACGAAATTTATCGGCCAACAGTATTCCATCCCTCGGCTTGTCACTTGACTTAGGAGTTTTCACCCGCCAATCCGCCACCGCACACAAATACGCATAAAACTTCGGATCCGAACTGGCCTTGCCGCTGCCGATGGCCACGTCATACGCCGTCACCTGGCTATGATTTTTGGCGCTGCCGATAATCGAGCTGTGAAACGATTTGGCGCTCACTTCATGCTGCCAGCGCAGGCGCGCTTCATTCGGGCTTTCAGCAATCTTGGCCAAGACCTTGCTATCTATCTGGCGTTTTGCAGACACGACGGTCCGGCGGTCCAATTCGGGTTTCTTGTCCAGCCCTTGCTCGTTGTTATAGCTTGCCGTCATCAAGGCCAGCTCATGTACGCTGAGATCCTCTTCCTCATCGGGGAATTTCTGAGAGCCGCGCGGATCAGGCCGATACTCGCTGCGCACTTGCATGCCGCCTCCGCTGGTCGGAGCGATCGTCGCTTCGCAGGGGTCGACTTCGCCGGCGGGTCCCTGGTCGGCCGGCTTGCGATTTTTCATCATTGAGGTGGCCGGGATATCGACAGGATCGATTTGCGACATGCCGCGCAGGTCGGCTGGCACCGGCTTGTTCAAGGCCTCACCCGTGATGGTACGGATGCCATTTCGCTGTTCCGTCTTGCTGAGTTTGTTGTTGATCGGCCAGGCGACCTGCTTGTGCTGCGCACGATCTCTACGCAGCGTGGCATCCACGTGCAACTGCTCTGTTTCAGTCTGCAGCCGCAACGGAAAATCGAACGGTGGCGGCATTCCCACCAGTGACACGCCAACTTTTCCCGTCGCAGGGTCCAGCCTTTTCTTGTTGCTGAATACGCGCTGGTAAAAATGCTGACCCAACTCTTCCAGCGGTTTGCGCACATGGTCACGCATAAATGGAGCGCCGCGAACGCCCATCTGACCGTTCTCCAGATAGGTTTTTTCTTCTATCGCTATCTCTTTACCGGTGGCAATATCGGCCACGCCATCCCAGCCCATGCCCTGGATATTATCGAGCGCCACTGTCATATCCTCCGGGCAAAAATACAGAACCACCTTGCCCCGATTGTCGCGATCCACTTGCGCTTTCCAACCGCTGCCGACCATGCCCCGATGCTTGTCGTCTTTCAACTCGGCAAACGCCGGCGCGGCGGCCTTGCCCGTACCCTTCGCCACTCCGGCCACGATATTGACCAGTGTTTTCAACCGCGCCGACAGTGTTTGCATGCCGTCAAGCAAGTGGTAATGCGGCAGCATGGCCGCATCCTCGCCGCCATCGAGCGAACTGAGTATTTTCATCAAAGAGGGAATGTCATCGACCAGGCTGTACGGCGGATGCATCAGGATCAAGGTATCGGCCGGCGCAAGGCCCTTTTCCATCAGCATGGCCTGCGCCAGCAGCGACAGCAGGCAGCCCTGGCTATGCGCGACGAGGCTGACCGTGTCGCCGGGATCGTAATCGCGAATCATGGAAATCAGCGCGGCCAGGCGCTGCGCCGCCAGCACCATGTACATGCGGCCGGGAGCGGTGCACAATGGCCGCAGGGCATCGCCGACCGGATCGACTGGTGCATAAATGCCCCGGCGCCACATGTCGGGCAGGCTGCTGGTGGCGTTGCCGAAAGGACCGCCTTCCTTCGACAGATCCTTGTCCAGCCGGTTGCCGTAACGGTCGACATACTGGCCATTTTTTGTGCCGGTCTTGTCAGACACCTCACGGTAGCCCCAGTAAAACGGAATCACCGGGCTGTTCGTCTCTTCATTGAAACTGCGCTTGAAAAATACGGCGTCCGGGTCTTCTTCCAGTTTGTCCTTGTCGGCCGCCACCGGCATGCGGTAGGACGCCGGCGTGAAGCCGCGCCCCAGGCGCTCTTTCAAGCCCTCGCACAGGCCGTGTTCCACCGCCTTGTAACTGACGCCCAGATCGTTGACGCCATGGATGACGATAATATTGCCCGGCAAATTGCGGCGTATTTTCACCTTCTTGCAGACGGTGCGCTCGCACTGCAGCAAGGTCACGTCCTTGCCCACCACATACGGCACTTTTGGATAGCTGCTCATCCCACCCCCGCTGTTATCAATCCTTGTTATTGAACACTTCGATGCCAGCCAGGTGCATGACATCACGCTCCAGCAGCTCGCTCTTGGCAGCCTCGTCGCTGCGTCCATCCGCCGTCGAGCCATCGCCAAGTTGCACTTCAAACGGTGATTGCGGCGCCAGTTGCGGTTCCTGCTGGCCGTCGTCGTCTTCATACTCGAAGATGAATTGCTGGTCGGCCCTGGCATCGGCAAAACCCGGCAATTGCGCTTCCATGGTTTGCGCGTCGCCAAAGGCAAAGCTGGGCGCGTTGAACTTCAGTGGCGACTCGCTGCCCACGGTAATGCCGTCGGCGATACGGATAAAGGCGCCATGCCTGGAAATGAGCACGATCTCGTCGGCCATGGCCGTGATCTTGCCCTCGCTGGCCGTCAGCTTGAGATTCTTGCCGGCATTGATATCGGTGTCGTCGTGCTGGCTTTGCAGCAGCAGCTTGCCGTGATGGGCGATGGCGCGCAGGCCATCGGCATGGGCAAACAGGGAGATGCCCTTGCCGGCATTCACGCTGCAGCCCAGGCCCGCCACCCATTGCAGATGCTGCTGCGCCACCGTATCGATATTGCTGGCGGCATAACTGATGATGGCCTTGGAACTGGCAAAGCTGATGCCGGCCGGCGCCGTGACGGCGATCACGGGCGCACCGCCCGGCTCGGCGCGCGGTTCGGTATTGCTGGCGCCCTCCCAGCTTTTCAGGTGCCGCTGCAACTCCTGCTGCGCCTGCTCTTCAGGCTTGCCGCCTTCATGAGCAGCCGCATAGTTGCCCAGCGAGCGGAACAGGTCCAGACAATTTTCCATCAGCGCCAGCATCTCGCCGCGCGCCATCTGGCCGCCCTCACCATCGAGCTTCTGCCAGGCCGACAGCAGCATGCCCTTGCCCGCCCGCAGCGACAGCTGCTCGTCGGTGCGCAGTTCCGCGCCTTCGCCGCGCGCGCCGCCCTGGCCACTGTGCCGCTCGCGAGACAGCCAGCCCAGGTTCAGCTGCGAGGCGCCATGGTCGCTGGCCAGCTGGGCATTGATCTTCCCCTGCCTGTCATCGAAGCGCAGCTGGTTGGCGCGGCCGCCCTTGATTTCACGGCTTTTCATGCCCGACAAATAGCGGTTGCCAGGCAGCTCGCCCGCGTCCGACAAGGCGATCGGCTGCGCACTGTGGTTATACAGTTGGCCGACGATCACCGGCAGGTCCGGGTCGCTGCCAGGAAACGCCAGTAATACTTCGCTGCCCACCCGCGGCAAGCCGAGGAAACCGCACTGGCGGCCGCCACCCGCACCCAAGCCGAATCGGCATCGGTGTCGCCCGCGCCGGTGCCGCGCGCATGTTGATGGTCGGCCATGCGGGTGGCGGGGAAGCGCACCTTGACACGGCCATGCGCATCGCAATGGACCTCTTCATTCGCCGGCCCCACCACCACCGCGCATTGCATGGCCAGCGGCGGCAGGTCGGTGCGGGGATCATAGACCGGCACGATGGGCACGCCACGCCGCACCGCCGTCAAGGCCACATGCATGCGCATGGGGCCATGCGCCACCATGGCGTCGAGCTCGCGTTGCAGCAATGCATCGCCCTCTTGCAGCCAGCGGTTGCGCTCGAACAAGCGCCGCACGCGCGCGGCCAGCGCCTGCGGCAGATTGTTGTGCGCCACCACTTGCAGCGAGGTGACGACAAAGTCGCGCTCCACCGCGGGCAGGCGGTCGATATCGGGATGATGCGTCAAGGTAAAATATTCGCCCGCGCACAGGTCGCGCACGCTGCCTTCGGCATGGAAACAATGGCTGGCGTAATCGTGACGCTGCATCGCCAGCATGCCGAGATGACACAGCGCTTCATGGTCCGAGGCACCCGTTTGTGCCGTACGTGGCGGCAACACCAGGTAATCGTCGAGGGTGGCGGCCAGCGCATTGCCGTGCATGCCGGACGTCATCTCGGCCGACATGAAGGCACGTGCGCGCGGATGCTCCTCGTTCCAGCGATGACGCGTAACCTTTCCCGCTTGCAAGGTGCGCACTTCGCTCCAGGCACTCAGGGTATCGCGCTCTTCGGTGGCGCGTTCCGCATGGTAGCGCACGCTGCCCGCCGCACTCTGCCGCAAGCCATCGGCATGGTTGAACAGCACCAGGGTATGCGACGGCACCGCCGGCGCATGGGCCGGGCCAGGGTCGCCGGCACGAAAAAACCAGCCCACCCCGCTGCGCGCCAGCAAGCGGCGCACGAAGGCCGCATCGGACTCGTTATGCTGCATCACGAATTCGCGCTGCGGATAGCTTTCCGCTTCAAAAAAAGCCGCATAGGCATATTGGAAGGCATGGGCCAGGACGCTGTTGCTGCGTATCCATTCATGGAGCAGCAGCTGGACGATCTCGATATCGCTCTGGCGGCGAAACACGCGCGTATTGATGCGCTTTTCCATGATGGAAAATACATCGGTGAAGTCCAGCTGATAGCTGGCCAGGCCGCCATCGCTGTCGCCGGCGCTGGCCTCGGTGACGATGCCGCACACGCTGCACAACTGGCCCTGGTCGGTGACCATATCGAGCGCGGCCGGCAGCGCCACCAGGCTGGCCAATGGCAAGCCGGCATGGCGCGACACGCACAGCACGCGATACGCGATGCCGCCGCAAATGGCTTGCCGGCCAAACACGGTCTGCGGTATCAGGGCGCCCGCCGGCAGCCTGGGCGTGGGCGCCAGGCGCAAGCGCAGCGGGCGGTTCGCGCCCAGCGCATGATCGTGCTCGAAAAACGCTGAAAAATCGTCGTCGCCACCGTCCATCGCCGCCTCCGTAACTTGCCTTGAAAAAACGACAATGCCACGGGAAGGCCGTGCAATACTTGATTTTCAGCAACTGATCGGTGCGGGAAGGATTACGACGGCAGCGCCATGCGGAAGCTGAACACGGTAGCGGCATCCGTCGAACTGACGCTCAGCTCGCCCTTGTGCGAGCGGGCGATTTGCGAGGCGATATAGAGGCCCAGGCCCAGGCCGGCGGCGCCGGGGTTGGACTGGTTGCCGCGCCAGAAGGGGTGGAACAAGCGCTCCAGGGTGGCCGGTGCGATCGGCTGGCCCTGGTTGGCGACGGCGATCAGCAGTTGGCCGTCGCGGCAATGCGCCGTCACCTGGACCGGCTGGTTTGCATCGCCATGGATCAAGGCATTGACCAGCAGGTTCGACAGCAATTGCGTGAGGCGCCTGGGGTCGCAGACGAGTTCGCATTGCAGGTCGATCTCGCTGTGGATGCGGCGGCCCGGATGGCCGCTTTCCAGTTCGGCCACCGCATGCGCCAGTTGCGCGCCCAGGGCGGCGGTGCTGACCATCGCCAGCGGAATGCCGCCACCAAGGCGGCCGCGCGTAAAATCCATCAGGTCGTCGACCAGGCCGCCAATACGGTGGCCGCTGCGGGCGACGCGCTCGGCCACCTTGCTGGCCTTGTTGCCAGGCGACATCAGCTTGATCAGTTCCGCACCGTTGACGATGGACGCCAGCGGCGTGCGCAAGTCGTGCCCCAGCACGGCGATGAACTGTTCGCGCAGCTCGGCCGTTTCGCGTTCTGCCAGCAAGGCGCCTTCGGTGGCGATCATGCGCTTGCCCGTTTCCAGCTGCAGCGAAATCAGTTCCGCATACAGCTGCAGCGAATCGCGCACCTTTTGCGACGCCAGGGTGTTCGGTTCCGGATCGAGGCCGCACAGCGTGCCAAAAAATTGCCCGTCCTGCCAGTACAGCGGAATAGAAAAATAACTGTCGAAGCCGTATTGCTTGGGCGTCGGATGGTCGCGGTACAGATCGCTGGCGGCCACGCTGTCGATAATGATGGCGGTTTGCCGCGTGCGCACGGCGTCGCACAAGGTACTCGACAGCACCAGCTCATCGCCGGGCTCCAGCTTGTAGCCCAGGCCATCGAGCACGGCGCAGGTGGTCCACGACGTTTCCGTCACGCGCGCCACGCAGACGAAGCGCAAGCCGGTGCTTTCCGCAATCACGCGCATGATGGTGGGCACGGATGCAATTGACTGCACCAGCGCCACATCGTTGGCTTTCAGTTCATCTGTTTCCACGCAACCATCCCTGTCTTGTCTGTACCAGCTTTGACGTAATTATGGGCCAGTCGCAAAACAAACGCGAGCAATCAAACACTTGCCGTACAGCACGCTGCTAAAATCGCCGCTATTCTCCTCTCTCCAGGTTCGCCATGTCTCTCTATTCCTTGCTGTTGCGCCGCGCGTCCCTGCTGCCGATTTTCCTTGCCAGCATGCTGCTGCCCGGCGCTGCCAGCGCCGCGCCCATTGCTCCCCATAAAGTGATTGTCGACATGGATATCGGCGACGATATCGACGACGCGTTTGCCCTGGCCCTGCTGCTGCAAAGTCCCGATATCGAGATTATCGGCATCACCACGGCCTGGGGCGACACGGCCTTGCGTACGCGCTTGCTGGAACGTTTTCTGCGCGAGACAGGCCATGCCGGCATTCCCGTGGCGCAAGGAGCGGCCACCGCCAACCCCACGCCATTTACCCAGGCCCGCTATGCGCTGCGCGGGCAGACGCCGGCGAAGGCGCCGGAAGACGCCGCCAGTTTTATCGTGCGTGAAGTGGCGCGCCAGCCGGGCCAGGTCACGGTGCTGGCGCTGGGGCCGTTGACGAATATCGGCGCGGCGATTGCCCGCGACAAGGCCGCGTTCGGGAAATTGAAACAGGTGGTGATGATGGGCGGCTCGGTGCGGGCTGGCTACCGCAAGTCGCAGTATGTGCCAACCCGCCCGGCCGACAAGGAATACAACATCGTGTCAGATATTGCCGGTGCGCAAGCGCTGTTCAACGCCGGCGTGCCGATTGTGATGCTGCCGCTCGATTCGACCCAGATCCGCCTCGACGAAGTCGAGCGCAACGCCATCTTCGGCCACGGCTCGCCCATGACCGACGCCGTCACCCTGCTCTACCATCAATGGATCGACAGCTACCAGCCGTGGTCGAGCAATATGCCGTCGCTGTTCGACGTGGTGCCCGTCACCTGGCTGATCGATCCCGCCAGCTGCCCCACCACGCCGCTGCGCATCGCCGTCACCGATGACGGTTTTACGCGCGAGACCCAAGGCCAGCCCAACGCCCGGGTCTGCCTGGCGTCAAGCCAGCCGCGCTTTTTCGAGCTTCTGATGCAGCGGCTGCTGAAATAAAGCTGGCCTTCAGCGCTGGTAATTCTTGAAGAAATTCCAGCTGATGGTGGTCGCGTCCGGGCCCAGCTCGTCGCTGAAAGGCCAGCCCGGCGGGCCGCCGCTCCAGGCGTGGTTCATGCCTTCGACTGTGTATTTCTGCGCGATCACGGCGCCGTGGGCCACATACGTGTCGATGGTGTAACTGCGGCCATACGGCACCGTCTGGCGCACGATGCTGTCGGCACGGTAGCGCACGCTGTCATTGTCCAGGCCATCGTCGCCGTAGTCATTCGTCTGCAGGAACTGTTCGATGGTCTGCTCGCCATTGACGGGGTTGACCACGATATCGGCCGTGCCGTGGAACACCATGGCCGGCATCAAGCGGCGCGGCGAACCCGAACACTGCCAGGCGTCTTTGCCGCGCACTTTCGGATCGAAACCGCTGCCGTTGAACAGCGAGTCGGCCGCCGTGACTAAGCCCGTCGCGCCCTTGTACATGCCGCCCGAATGCACCATCACGGCGGCAAACACATCGGAATAGCAGGCCGCCATGATGGAAGCCATGGCGCCGCCGGCCGAGATGCCCGTCACATACACGCGACGGCTGTCGACCGCGTATTTGTTCTTCACCTTGTTCAAAATTCCCATCAGCACGGCCGGCTCGCCCGTACCCCGTTCCTGGTTCAGCGGCAACATGAAATTCCAGCAGCGCATGGGATTGGCGCTGGCGTTCTGGCGCGGATAGACGACGATGAAATGCTCGCTGTCGGCCAGCGCGTTATAGCGGCTGACGGCTGCCATGCTGTTCGGTTCCGAGCCGCAGCCATGCAGCATCAGCACCACCGGCAACGGTGTGTTGGGGTTGTAATTGCTGGGCAGCCAGACCTGGTATTCGCGCGAACCCCACAGGCTGGCATGCAGGCCGAAGTCCCATTGCCCGGCCGAGGCCGGCAGCGCCGCCAGCAGGCCACCGCAAACGATCAGTGCCGAAAAAAAATGACGCAGTTGTTGGTAAAGCATGTCAGTCTCCTTGAGATTACTGCCGCTTAAAATTTGTAGCCCGCCTTGGCAATCACCTGGCGCGGTGGGCCATAAAAGCCGTCCAGGATATACACGGCCGGAATGTTGTAGCCATCGGTGCGATAACGCTTGTTGCCCAGGTTGCTGCCGTGCAGGCTGAAGGTCCAGTGTTTCGCGCCCTCCCACACCACGCCGGCCGTCCACAAGCCGTAGCCGCCCTGGGCCAGGGTCTCGCTCAGGTCGGTGGTCGGGTAGACCTTGCTGCGGTAGCCATAGCCGAGCATGCTGCGCAAGGTTCCGCCCAGCACATCGCGGTCGGTGCGGCCCAGGTTCAGGCCCAACTGCTTGCGCGGCGTATTGCTGAATTTTTGGGTGGCGGCGATATCCTGGCCGCCGCTGATGAATTCCTTGTACTTGGCGTCAAGAAAAGCCAGGAAGCCGTTGACCTCCCATTGCCGGTTGGGCCGCCATGAAAACTCGAATTCGGCGCCCTGCACCGTGGCCTTGCCCGCATTCGTGAAGTCGCCATAGAAACCCGGCAAGCCGCCCGGCTGCGTGTAGCTGGTAAACACCGATAACTGGATATCCTTGTAGCGGTTGTGGAACAGCGCCACGTTCACGTCAAACGTATCGTCGGGGGCGGCATACTTCATGCCCACTTCCAGCGCGTCGAGTGTTTCATCGCGGTAAGGCCGCGCCGAATCGGCCACCACCAGGTTGTTGGCGCGCACGTTATAGCCGCCCGACTTGAAGCCGCGCGAGACGTTGCCATACAGATTCGTCGTGCTCGACGCCTGGTAGCGCAAGGAGAGCTTGGGCGAGGTATTGCTCACTGACAGCGACTTGTCGAAGTCGGCCGCGTTCTGCACCGGCCGCGTAAAGCCGGCGTCGGCAAACACCTGGTTCAGCACGATGGCGCGCTTGTCTTCCCGCGTGTGGCGCAGGCCCGCATTCAGGCTCCACAAAGCACCCAGCGGCCAGGTCCAGTCGGTGTACAGCGCCGTGCTGTCGGTCTCGACCGTGCTGACGGCCGAGGTGAACTGGCGCCCGAGAAAATTGTTGTAGATGCCGCCGCCGGCCGTGCCTTCGAAGCGGTACAGGCCGATCACGCCGGAGCCATGCTCGCCGCTGTACGACGCCTGCAGCTCCAGGCTTTTCTGCTCGTCGCGCGAGTCGCCGAACACATCGGCGATCGGCTGCGGCAGGCCGTCGAAGTCGATGGTCTGTTCGGAATTGCTGCTCCGTTTCGCGCCGATGAGTTTCAGCGACCAGTCGTTCGACAGCGCATAGCTGGCCACCAGCGAGCCGCCGCGGTTGTGCGTAAAGTTGTTGCCCGGCATGCCGCTTTCGATATCGTAGGCATCAGTCGATGGCGGGCGGCGCAGCGGATCGAAGGCGCTGGTGCCCATGCGCTGGAAGCCGCGCACGCCCGATTTGTCATCGGTGGCGTCCAGGCTCAGCACGATGCTCAGCGGGATATCTTGCGGAAAATAGCCGACCGAGACACGCGCCGCCGTGCTGTCCTGGTCGCTCACCTGTTCGCCGTTATAGGTGTTCCGGCCGAAGCCGTCGCGGTCCAGCTTGGCGGCCGCCAGGCGCGCGCGCCACACGCCGTTCTCGCTGGCCAGGTTGAAGGCCGCCTTGACATTGCGCTGCTGGTAGTTGCCGATGCCCACTTCCGCCGAGGCGCCGTTTTCCCTGGCCAGCGGGCGCGAAATATACTTGATGGCGCCGCCGATGGTGTTCTTGCCGTACAAGGTGCCTTGCGGCCCGCGCAGCACTTCGATGCGCTGCACGTCGAACACATCGAGCAGGGCGCCTTGCGGGCGCGCCATATACACATCGTCAAAATAGATGCCGACGCCGGGATCGACGCCCCATACCGGATCGGCCTGGCCCACGCCGCGGATGAATGCCGTCAGGGTGGTATTGGTGCCGCGCGAGGCGTACACGGTCAGGTTCGGCACCCGTTCCTGCAGGTCGGCCAGGCTCTGGATATTCGCCCGTGCCAAAGCCTTGGCGGAAAACGCGGTGACGGCCAGCGGCACATCCTGCAGGCGCTCTTCGCGCCGGCGCGCCGAGACGGTAACGGTTTCCATGCGTTCCCGAGCCTCCTGGTCGTCAACCGTGGCGGCGCCCTCCTGGGACTGGGATTGAGCCCGGGCAGGCAGAGCGATGGTGCAAGCGCCGGCAAGGGCCAGCGCGGCGGGCAGCAATTTCAAAGCAGGTTTCATGAGGTCTCCTTGTTATCGAGCTCGCTGCGGCATGCACAAGGGCACGCTTCCAGGATGACCAGGCGTCACGCTGCCCGCCGTACGCGAGGGCACGGTATGTCAGCACTGCAAGCGCGCCCCTGCCGGTGCGGCAGGCGGCCCGTTTATTTTGAATGTGGCGGTAAGGACAGGAAGGACTGCAACAACGCGTTGACTCGCGGCGCCTGGTCCAGGGGCGTCGCATGGCGCGAATTGGCGATGATCCGGAATTCGCAATGCTGGAACTGTGCGGCAAAAGCTTGCTTGCTGGCGACCGGCGTATAGTCCAGGTCGGCCGCCACGATCAGCAGCCGCGTGGCCAGGGCCTGCGCCTGCAGCGTGATGTGCCAGTGAAAAATGGCGTCCAGCGCGGCCAGGTAGGCGCGCCTGGACATGCCGGCCATCTGCGCGGCAAAGCGCTCGACCAGCGCCTGTTGCGCCGGCTCGGGAAACAGTTTCTTGCCGATGATCTTGCCCATCGCTTTCAAGCCGAAGGTGGCGATCACCGTACGGCGCAGCCAGTAGGCAAACAGCAGGGACGCGGGCTTGCCGCCCTGGAACGGTTGCGAGTTGATCAGGCACAACGAAGCGACCCGGTGCGGCGCGCGGTTGGCCACTTCCAGCGCCACCATGCCGCCCAGCGAAAAGCCGACCAAATGCACTCGCGGCAAATCGAGCTGGTCCATCAGATTGAAAATATCGTTGGCGAAGTCGCCGATCCGCCAGGCGCCGTCGGGCGCGGGGCTGATGCCGTGGCCGCGCAGGTCCGGCACGATCAGGCGGTGCTTGCCGGCCAGGGCCTCGATCTGCGGGCGCCAGTCTTCGGCGCAGGAGCCGAGGCCATGCAGCAGGAACACGGGATCGCCCTGCCCCGGCCCGGCGTGGAAATCGAGATAATGCAAACTGACATCGGATGTCGCGTGGCGCCGCATTGCTGTCTCCTGTGAACATGCTGTGTGTTCATGGACAAATCGAAGGTTGCAATCAACGCTCGCTTGTCCTTGGAGTCATAATACGGAATCAGAATTCCGATTTCAAGTTAAATTTATCGTTAGCGCAAATAATTGAGGGCGATGCGCACCAGCTCATCTTCCAGCGCCGCGGCCGACAAAAACGACAGCGAACCGGTCAAGGTATGCTGGTTGAGGATGCCCAGCAGCACCGGCGGCACCACCATCATGGCCTGGGTAGGATTCGGGTGGGTAATGCTGGCCGACTTGCTGGCCAGCACGGCCACCGTGCGCTGCGAAATCAAATGGTTGATCTGGTGCACGCGGTCGCGGAACTGCGCGTCCTGCGACGAACGCGTGATCAATGCGCGCAGCACGCCGCGCCGGCCATGATTGACCGCCACAAACATCGCCACCATGGCGCGGATGAAGTCTTCCAGGCTGCGCTCCTGCCACTGGTGCAGCTCGGTCAGCGCTTCCACCTGCGTCACCATGTCGGAAAAAAAGCGCTGCAGCAGCAGGCGGCTCAGGGTGTCCTTGTCATTGAGCAAGCGGTAAAAGGTGCCGACCGAAGTCTCGGCCAATTTGGCCAGGTCGGCCACGCCGATTTCATCGAAACGGTTCTCCGCCAGCAACTGCTCGCCCACTTGCAGCAGCCGCTCGAAGGCCTGCTTGCTGCGCGCCTGGGTGGGCTCGGGAGGATTGACCATATGCGGGAAAGCGATGGCGACGGGTTCAGGCATGGATAAGTCCAGGAAGTGGAATAGTTATTCCGTTATTGTAACTGGCGCGGCTTCAGCTGTCGTCCTGCATCAACACCTGCCACTGCGCGGCAACCACCTGATCGACCAGCGCATGCAAGGTGGGCCACTGCTGCGCCATCCAGCACCGGCCTTCGGGCGTGAAGGCAACATACGGCTGGGCGCTGGCGGCGCAGGCCGTGCCGTAGTCGATGATCGCCGCGGCACTGTCCAGCCCGCCCGCCATCGTGGCGGCAATCGGTAGCGCGATCAGCTCGCGCGTCAGTTGCGGGCGCAACACGCAGCCGTGCGCGACCATGGCCAGGGATGCCTGGGCATGGCTCCAGCAATTGGTGGGCCAGTGGGCGCGGCTGACGGTATCGAGAAATACGGCGTCCGACATGCCGCCCGGCCGGGCCTGCGCATCGCGATAAAAGGCCGCCAGCGCCAGCAACTGGGGAGGCGAGGTCCAGTCCGGCATCAGGTGGCGCTGGCGCGCTTGAACACCACCGTGGCGCGCGGCTGCTGGTCGCGCTCGAGGTGATAGGTCAGGGTCGAACCATCGGCGCTGACGCTGATGGTCCAGACATTGGTGGCCGCGCCCTTCACCAGCCGGGCCGTGTAATCGTCGGCCAGGAACGATTGCGAGCGGGCCGATCCCTCGCTGCTGGCCATGCCGCCATACATGGTGATGGCGTCCGGCGTGCCGTCCGCGTGCCGATGGTCATGCTGCAAGGCCAGGCCGGCCGGCGTGCGGCTGATGATCCAGGTACGCGACTTGTCATCGCCCACCTGGAACGGCACCTTGACTTGCGTCTCGCTGCAGTTGGCGAAATCGGCGACCAGGCGCTTGCCCGAGAAATCATGCTGCCCGTGCCGCGGGTACACCAGCACCCCCTCGAATTGCTGGCCACACAGGCTTTGCATGGTCGCAAAGAACTGATCGCGGGCATCCTGCGCTTGCGCGAAGGCCGGCGCCAGCGCGAACAACTGGCTGGCAAGAAAGAAAGGGATAAAGCGTGGCTGCATGGCTATCCTGACGCGTGGATGGAATGCGCGAGGGTAGCACAGCAGGCGTTCAGCAAGTGCCCGCATCCCACGTCCATTGATTGGTGAACGGATCGAGCTTCCGGGGCGCCTGGAAGCGCACCTTCTTGCCGCTGTCATACGTGCGGTAGCAATCGCCATTGTTGCAGTTCGTATTGCAGTTGGTGACACCTGGGCGCGCCTGCGGACGGGCCGGATAGGGGGAGGAGTCGGCGCTGGCCTGGCGTGGCTTGGCCGGTGGCGGCGCAGGTTTTGCCGGTTTCAAGGTGGACCTGCCCAAGTCGCCGCCCGCTTTCCACTCGCGCGACAAGCGTTGTGCCTCCGCAATCTGTGCCTTGCTCATTTCCTGCGCCAGTTTATCGCGCGCCACGCCCGCCTTCGGCCCGGCCTCTTCATCGGCGGAAGCCAGGTTGAACCAGGCATAGGCCTTGATCAAGTCAGGCTCCACGCCGCTGCCGGTCTGATAAGAGTACGCCAGGTTACGTTGCCCCATGCCATTACCCTGTATCGCCGCCGCGCGGTACAGGCTGGCGGCCATGACCTCATCCTTGAGCACGCCAGTACCATGGAAGTAAGCAGCGCCAAGGTTGTTCTGCGCACTGGAATGGCCCTGGTCGGCTGCCTTGCGATACCACGCCGCCGCCAGCTTTTCATCCTTGGGCACACCCTGGCCGTTGTCATACCTCAAGCCCAAGAAATATTGTGAGGAAACATGGCCCTGCTCGGCCGCCTTGCCGTACCAGACGGCTGACTGCTTGTCATCCTTGGCCACACCCGTGCCACTACCATATCTGGAACCCAGTTGATACTGGGCATCCCGATCGCCTTGCTCCGCAGCCCTCCGATACCACGCCAAAGCCTGCTTCTCATCCTTCGTCACGCCGCGCCCGTTGGCATACATATAACCCAGGTTGGACAGGGCCAACGTATTTCCCTGATCGGCGGCCTTGCGTATCCACGCCAAGGCTTGCACATCATCGCGCAGGGCAGGACTACCGTCGAGCAGCAAGACCCCGAGGCTGCTCTGCCCGTCCACATTCCCCTGCTCCGCTGCCTTGCGATACCAACCCATCGCCTGCATTTCGTCCTTGGCCACGCCCCGCCCCGCCTCGTAAAGCCAGCCAAGCTCGACTTGTGAGTGTGCGTCACCCTGCCCCGCCAATGTTTGCCATTCGCGTTGCGCCAGCGCGTAATTGCCAGCTTTATAGGCAGCCTGGGCTTCTGCCTGGCCCGCATGGCCAGGGATGGCGATCGAACAAAAAAACACGGCCGCGTAACAGGTCTTCACAAAATACATCTTCATCAATGGTCCGTTTTACAAAGATCAAAACGGAAATCATAAAATAAAAATTTCATTTTGGAAATATCCCTTCGCCCTGCATTCACTCAGGCAGCGCAAAGTAACGCACTAGAAAATCAGTGAAGGTGGGCCACTGCGGCGTCAAGCGCCCTTCCTTGAAATCAAGCAACTCACCGCCCAGCGACAAAGCCAACACCTGGCCCGTGGTGCGATTGTAAAAGTAGCCGCTGCCGCCTTCGAAACTGTCGAGCGGCAAATACTCCAGCGGCAGTCCCAGGGTCTCGTGGCAATGCTTCATGGCCAGCGCATAATTGGTATTTTTGGCAAACCAGCAGACCTGGTACAGCTCCTTGCCGCGTTGTATGAACGTGGGGCCGTCTTCCACATGCAGGCAGAACTGCCCGAATGCCGAGGCCGCATCCACGCCCAGGCGTTCCAGCTCCAGCGCGTAATCGGCACTGGCATCGTCATACCACCAGCCTTGCTCCTTGCAGTAATCAATCAGTTTCTTGGTCAGCATATTTCACTTGTACAGTATGAGATTGGGGCGTTGCAGCGCGATTGTATCGTTGGCGCCGGCTGAGACGAGCACTGCAGGGAGGAAAGCCATACCGCCAAGCGACACCGCTGGTCGCCATCAAGACGTAACGTTTACTCAATGGTTGGAAATGCGTATGCTACGGATGGCAGTTCCTCCCATAAAACACATAAAAGAGACACATGGCTTCCTCTGATATTGCGTCCGCACGCCCCCTGACCCAACAAGACTACAAAACGCTGTCGCTGGCCGCCCTGGGCGGTGCGCTGGAATTCTACGATTTCATCATCTTTGTCTTCTTCGCCAACGCCATCGGCCAGCTGTTCTTCCCGCCGGAAATGCCGGACTGGCTGCGCCTGCTGCAAACCTTCGGCATCTTTGCCGCCGGTTACGTGGTGCGTCCGCTGGGCGGCATCGTCATGGCCCACTTCGGCGACTTGCTGGGCCGCAAGCGCATGTTCACCCTGTCGATCTTGTTGATGGCCGTGCCGACCCTGCTGATCGGCCTGCTGCCGACCTACGCCGTGATCGGCCTGGCCGCGCCGCTGCTGCTGCTGTTGATGCGCATCCTGCAAGGCGCGGCGGTCGGCGGCGAAGTGCCGGGCGCCTGGGTGTTTGTATCGGAACACGTGCCCAGCCGCTACACGGGCCTGGCCTGCGGCATCCTGACGGCGGGCCTGACGGTCGGTATTTTGCTCGGTTCGCTGGTGGCCACCGGCCTGAACACGGTCTATACCCCGGCCGAAGTACTGGACGGCGCCTGGCGCTACCCATTCCTGCTGGGCGGCATCTTCGGCTTCGGCGCCATGTATCTGCGCCGCTGGCTGCATGAAACCCCGGTGTTTGCGGAAATGCAGCAGCGCAAGGCGCTGGCTACCGAAATGCCCTTGAAATCGGTGCTGCGCAGCCATCGCGGCGCGGTGGCGGTCTCCATCCTGCTGACCTGGATGCTGTCGGCTGGCATCGTGGTGGTGATCCTGATGACACCGGCCCTGCTGCAAAAAATCCACCATATCGATGCGCGCACCACCCTGATCGCCAATACCTGCGCCACGCTGTGCCTTGCGTTCGGCTGCGTGATCGCCGGCTGGCTGGCCGACCGCCTGGGCGCCAAAACGGTGATCCTGGTCGGCTCGCTGCTGCTGGCGATTGCCACCTATATCTTCTACACCACCGTCGGCAGCCGCCCCGACCTGCTGCTGCCGCTGTACGCGATCACCGGCCTCTTCGTGGGCGTGGTCGGCGCCGTGCCCTGCGTGCTGGTGCAGGCGTTTCCGGCGCAGGTGCGTTTCTCGGGCTTGTCGTTTTCATACAACATCTCGTATGCGATTTTCGGCGGCCTGACACCGATCGTCGTGACGTTGATGCTGAAAAACAATGTGCTGGGCCCGGCCTATTATGTGATCGGCGTGTGCGTGGTCGGCATGCTGACGGCCCTGTTCGTGAAAAACGGCAGCAAGACGGCGCATTGACATCCAGCTGGCTGGGCAGCAACTTCGCAGCCCGGCCAGCTTTCTTGCAGAGGCGGCTTCATGCAGGAAACAAAACAGGCTCCAGCCACGGCACGCCATCAGCAACGGCCATTGGTCGCACTGATGAGCGTGGCGCTGTTCCTTATTTGTACGGCACTGCTGGCGGCCACCGCCTGGACCATCTGCTCGTCGCGCGAGATCCGCCTGCGCGAAGCCAGGGTGGCGACCGAAAACATGGCGCACACGCTTGCCTCGCAAGCCGACACGGCCATCAAGATCGCCGACGTGATCCTCGACGATATCGTCGAACGCTCCGAGCGCGACGGCAGCAGCGGCCAGGCCGGCAAGCGCCTCGACGCCTATCTGGTGCAGCTGACCAGGAAAGTGACGGAAATCCACGGCCTGTTTATCTACGACGAAACGGGCGCCTGGAAGGCCACCTCGCTGGGCGTGCCATTCAAGGGCGACAATTCGGACCGCGATTACTTTGTCTTTCACAAAACCAACCCACAAACCGGCACCCATATCAGCGCCCCCGTGCGCAGCCGCTCGACCGGCCACTGGATCATTCCCGTTTCCCGCAGGATAGACCATGCCGATGGCAGCTTTGCCGGCGTGGCGCTGGCCACCTTGCGGCTGGACTCGTTCGAGCGCGTGTTCGACAGCCTCGACCTGGGCAAATCGGGCACCGTGTTCTTCGCTTTGGAAAACGGCACCCTGATCTACCGCCGCCCGTTCCAGGAAAAACTGATCGGCACCGATTTGTCATCGGGCGCGATCATGCGCAGCTACCGTGAAAATGGCCGCCCCGGCACCATCATGCGGGTGGCGCAAATCGATGGCATCGAGCGGCTGTACAGCTACCGCCGCCTCGACAGCTACCCCATCATCGTTTCGGCGGCGCTGTCAAAACAGGACATCTTTTCGCAATGGACAGTCGCCAGCCTGCAGATTCTCGGCGCCGCCCTGTGCGCCATTGCCGCGCTGGTCTGGTTCTTCCGCAAGCTGATGCGCCAGATGGCCATGCGCGACCAGGTGGAAAGCGAATTGCGCGTGGCCAGCCTGGAACTGGCGCAAGCCAATGCCGACCTGCAGACCATGGCCTGGAAAGATGGCCTGACCGGCCTGGCCAACCGGCGCGCTTTCGATGACACGCTGGAACGCGAACGCAAGCGCGCCAGGCGCGAAGGCGAGCCTTTGTCGCTGATTATGCTGGACGTCGATTACTTCAAGAAATTCAACGATGCCTACGGCCATGTGGCCGGCGACGATTGCCTGCGCGCCGTGGCCAAGGCCGTGGCCGGCAGCGCCGCCCGCTGCGTCGACCTGGCGGCCCGCTATGGCGGCGAGGAATTTGCCGTCATCCTGCCCGGCACCGACAGCGCCGGCGCCACTCTGGTGGCCGAAGCCATGCGCCAGACGGTGTTGGCGCTGGGCATCGTGCACGCCGGCAGCCCGATCGGCCTGGTGACGGTCAGCCTCGGCGTGGCCACCACCAGCAGCGGTGACTATCACGATGCCAGCCCGACGCAATTGCTGCAGCGCGCTGACGCCCTGCTGTACCAGTCGAAGACCGCCGGGCGCAACCGGGTCAGCGCCTGATCAAGCCATCGCGCGTTTGCTTGCGGCATAATCGCTGCACTGCACCAAAATCTGAAACCCCATTTCACATTGCGAAATACCGGCGGCGCGGCGCCTGCCTCATGCGTCTCGCTTTTTGAAAATTCGTTTCGTATCATGAAATTTTATAATCAAGTCATTGAAATAAAAGGAGAAAATTTAAGTTATATGTCTTATATAAGACTTGATGAACTTCATAAAAATGGCCTACTATTTAGTCATGCAGTTTGCTTCAACAAGACGCGGCGGCACACTCGACGATTTTCTTACTTCGCTTTTTTTCAGGAGATTCACATGTCCCAATATCAAGACGACATCAAGGCAGTTGCAGGTTTGAAAGAGCAACAAGGCAGCGCCTGGAACGCCATCAATCCCGAGTCCGCCGCCCGCATGCGCGCCCAGAACAAGTTCAAGACGGGCCTCGACATCGCCAAATACACGGCGAAAATCATGCGCGACGACATGGCCGCCTACGACGCCGACTCGTCGAAATACACCCAGTCGCTGGGCTGCTGGCACGGTTTCATCGGCCAGCAGAAGATGATCTCGATCAAGAAGCACTTCAACAGCACCGACCGCCGCTACCTGTACCTGTCCGGCTGGATGGTGGCCGCGCTGCGCTCGGAATTCGGCCCGCTGCCGGACCAGTCGATGCATGAAAAAACCGCCGTCACCAGCTTGATCCGCGAGCTCTATACCTTCCTGCGCCAGGCCGATGCGCGTGAGCTGGGCGGCCTGTTCCGCCAGCTCGACGCCGCCGAAGGTGACGCCAAGGCCGCCATCCAGGCCAAGATCGACGGCCACATCACCCACGTGGTGCCCATCATCGCCGACATCGACGCCGGTTTCGGCAATGCCGAAGCGACCTATTTGCTGGCCAAACAATTTATCGAAGCGGGCGCCTGCTGCATCCAGATCGAAAACCAGGTGTCGGACGAAAAACAATGCGGCCACCAGGACGGTAAAGTCACGGTGCCGCACGAAGACTTCCTGGCCAAGATCCGCGCCATCCGCTACGCCTTCCTGGAACTGGGCGTGGACGACGGCATCATCGTCGCCCGCACCGACTCGCTGGGCGCCGGCCTGACCAAGCAGATCGCCGTCACCACCACCCCGGGCGACCTGGGCGACCAGTACAACGCCTTCCTCGACTGCGAAGAAGTGTCGGCCGACGCGCTGGGCAATGGCGACGTGATCATCAAGCGCGAAGGCAAGCTGCTGCGCCCGAAACGCCTGCCGAGCAACCTGTTCCAGTTCCGCGCCGGCACCGGCGAAGAGCGCTGCGTTTTGGATTGCATCACCTCGCTGCAAAACGGCGCCGACCTGCTGTGGATCGAAACCGAAAAACCACATATCTCGCAAATCGGCGGCATGGTCAGCGAAATCCGCAAGGTCATCCCGAACGCCAAGCTGGTGTACAACAACAGCCCGTCGTTCAACTGGACCCTGAACTTCCGCCAGCAGGTGTACGACGCGATGAAAGCCGAGGGCAAGGACGTGTCCGCCTATGAGCGTGGCCAGCTGATGAGCGTGGAATACGACAACACCGAACTGGCCGCCACGGCAGATGAAAAAATCCGCACCTTCCAGGCCGACGCGGCCCGCGAAGCCGGCATCTTCCACCACCTGATCACCTTGCCGACCTACCATACGGCCGCGTTGTCGACCGACAATCTTGCCAAGGACTACTTCGGCGACCAGGGCATGCTCGGCTACGTGGCCGGCGTGCAGCGCAAGGAGATCCGCCAGGGCATCGCCTGCGTCAAGCACCAGAACATGTCGGGTTCCGACATCGGCGATGATCACAAGGATTATTTCAGCGGCGAAGCGGCGCTGAAGGCGGCCGGCAAAGACAACACCATGAATCAGTTCTGATTGTTTAACCTGCTTTCAGCTTGAAAAGCTCGCTTCGGCGGGCTTTTTTTATGCCTCAAAGGAACTCAACCACCACCTTGGCCAACCCTACAAACCGTCTCAATTCATTACATCACGTATCAAGTCTATCTCTTCCAGAGCGATTTATCGATGCAGACAGCATAGGTATAGTTGTTTGCATCGGAGCCGGCATCCCGCCCTCACCGCTGCGCCGCCAGCAGTTCCTGCGGCTGCGGTGACATCAATCGACATACTCACCGAAGAGGTATCACATGAACATCACCAGCAAAACCGTCATCGTCACCGGCGCCTCGAGCGGCATCGGCTACGCCCTGGCCGAGGCCTATTTGCAGCGCGGCTATAACGTGGTCGGCAACGCCCGCAGCATGGAACGCCTGCAGGCCGCCAGCGACAAACTCGGCAACCCGCCCAACTTCCTGCTGGTGGCCGGCGATATCGCCCTGCCCGCCACGGCGACAGCGCTGTTCACGCAGGCGATTGCCGCCTTCGGCAAAGTCGACGTGCTGCTGAACAACGCCGGCATCTTTATCGCCAAAGCGATTGCCGATTACACCGAAGACGACCTGGAGGCGATCATCGCCACCAACCTGAAAGGTTTCTTTTATCCCACCCAGGCTGCGGCCACCCATATGACGGCCAACGGCGCGGGCCACATCGTCACGATCACGGCCAGCATCGCCATGCAACCGAACGTCAAGGTGCCGGCCTTGTTGCCGATCCTGATCAAGGGCGGCCTGAACCACGCCACGCGCGGGCTGGCGATCGAACTGGCCGCGTCCAACGTCAAGGTCTCGGCGGTGGCCCCCGGCATCATCGATACCCCCATGCACGGCAGCGATGAGGGCACGCAAAGTTTTCTCAGGACGCTGGCGCCGAATGGCGGCACCGGCGCGCCCCAGGATGTGGTCGATGCCGTGCTCTACCTGACCGAAGCGAAATTCACCAGCGGCATCGTGCTGGCCGTCGACGGCGGCGCCAGCGCCGGCACCTGGTAAGCGCAGCCATACGCTTGAGGCAAGCCATGCACACCCATGCAGATCCGCAACTCCTGGCGTTGATCGAGCGCTATTTTGACGGCGTGTACACCGGCAACGCCGCGCTGCTCGCGACCTTGTTCGATGATGGCGCCCAGGTGTATGGCGACATCGACGGCCGGGCTTATCACCAGCCCGTCGCCGCCTATCTGCTCGCGGTGGCCGGGCGTGACAGCCCGGCCCGGCGCGGCGAGCCATTTTTGATGCGCCCGCTCGGCATCGACGTGGCGGGCAGCATCGCCAATGTGAAGCTGTATTCACCGATGCTGGGCTTCCGGTATCAGTTGTACCTGACGCTGATCCTGCGCGCCGGAAACTGGCTCATCGTCAACAAGACATTCACCCATATTCCCGCATTGCCAACCGAGGAAACATCATGCCCTACGTAAATATCCGCGTCACCCGCGAAGGGGTCACCGCCGCCCAGAAACTGGCGCTGATCGAAGGCACCACCGACTTGCTGCAGCGCGTGCTGGGCAAAAGCCCGCAATCGACCTTCGTCGTCATCGACGAGGTCGACACCGACAACTGGGGCTGGGGCGGCGAAAGCGTCACCACCCTGCGCCAGCGTGAAGCCGCCGGCAAGGAAGGCGCTTAAGCAACGGAGCGGCCATGCTTGATGCACAATGGCATCAGTCACTCACCATGGATTTCGCATGCAACGGCACTTCGACGACGTTTTACTGGGCAGCATAGAGCTGTTTTGCCTGGCGGCCGAACTGGGCAGCTTTACGGCCGCCGCCAACACGGCGGGCGTGACGCCGGCAGCGGTCAGCCGTTCGGTGTCACGGCTGGAAGAGCGCCTGGGCGTGCGCCTGTTTGTGCGCACCACGCGGCAGATCCGCCTGACCGACAGCGGCCGCGTGTATTTTGAGCAGTGCCGCCAGGCCCTTTCCCAGCTGGTGGACGCCGAGCGCGAAGTGACCGGCGACCAGGCCGCGCCGGCCGGCTTGCTACGCATCAGCATGCCTACCTCCTACGGCAATCACCGCATCTTGCCCCTGCTGCCGGCGTTTCGCGCGCGCTACCCCGAGGTGCGGTTCGAGCTGCACATCAGCAACCGCAATATCGATTTCGCCGACGAAGGCTACGACCTGGCCATCCGCGGCCGCGTGCCGGCCGACTCCAACCTGATCGCCCGCAAGCTCGAAGATGCCGAACTGGTGCTGGTGGCCGCGCCGGCCTACCTGCGCCGCGCCGGCAAGCCTTTGAACATCGGGGATTTGCAGCAACACGACTGCATCCAGTTCGCGCTGCCCAGCACGGGGCGGCGCATCGCCTGGCCTTTCAAGGTCGATGGCGTGCCGGCCGAAGTGATCACGCAAGGCGGCTACCATTGCTCGGAAGGCTATCTGGGTATGGCCGTCCTGGCGCGCGCCGGCGCCGGCATCATGCAAACTTACCGCTTTATCGTCGAACGCGATCTGGCCCAGGGTGACTTGGTCGAGTTGCTGCCGCAACACGGCGGCTGTTCGCGCCCGTTCATCGTGCTGTATCCCCACGCACGGCATTTGTCGCTGAGGGTGAGGACGTTTGTGGAGTTTTTGGTGCGAGAGCTGGGACAGCGGTGAGCGGGATGGATTGGTACCAGTATCGCCTTGAATACACACTCATACACATTTCCTGTTTATGTGTATGATGACCTGCAACTGCAGTCGGGAGGCACATGAACTCAAGTCAATTGATTCACATGCTGGAAGTTGATGGATGGCGAGTAGTACGTATCAAGGGCAGTCATCATCACTTCAAACATCCTGAGAAGCCAGGACTCGTCACTGTGCCACATCCGAAGAAAGACCTGCCGATCGGCACGTGGAACAGCATACTGAAGACCGCTGGACTGAAGTAATACTTAATGCGGCTTGGCAGCCAGTCCAGATCAAGTCAATAGCAAGGGAACAGCGATGGATATCCCAGTCGTCATTTTCAAAGATGAAGGTAGTGTCTACGGTGTGAACGTACCTGACATCAAAGGCGTTTACTCATGGGGAAACAGCGTCGAGGAAGCGTTGAAAAACGTCCGGGTGGCCATCGTCAGCCATATAGAAACGCTGCTGGAACTGGGCGAACCTGTGGAAATCACACAAAGCAAAATTGAGGATCTGCAGGCAAATCCCGATCATGCGGGAGGGATCTGGGCCTTGGTCGAACTTGATCTCGACAAACTCGATAGCAAGCCGGAACGGATCAACATCAGCCTGCCACGGTTTGTGCTGAGCAAGGTTGACCGATATGCGGCGGCGCGACATGAGACGCGCAGCGGGTTGATGGCGCGGGCGGTGTTGCAATTGATTGACGAAGAGTCGAAAGGTCTTGCTGCTCGGTGAGGCAAGGGACGGCCAGCCATGGCCCGCCCCTGTGCCGGGCGATCAACAGATCGTCGTCATGCGTTTCCCGCAACGCCGCATGCACCAGGTCATTGATCCAGTACGCGGAACGTCAGGGTGTAATTGTTGCCGTACATCGGCGCGGCCGCACCGGCCGGTGCTGGTGCTTGAAAACGCACCAGGGCCAGATACAGTCCGGATTTCGTCAAGGGCAAGTCGACTTTCCCGTCGGCATCGGTGGACAGATGTTGCACCGTGCTCTGGCTGGCCAGATCCATCGGCGAACGATACACGCTGACCTTCTGGTTCGGCAGGGGCTTGCCGTCATAGTGCACCACGAAGTCGAATTTCTCGTTGACGTACAGATCGCTCGGATGCGTGGTGGCGACGATTTCCAGTCCCTTGCCGAGCGGCGCCAGCGCCTTGGTCGATGGTTTGCCGGCAGTGACATACGCCTCGGCAATCGACAGCGACTGGTAGTGGCTCAGCAACTTGGCGCCTGCCGGCATGGCTTGCTTCGGATCGCGTGCGGACTCGGTCTTGCCGTTGTGTTCCCAGGTGCGAAACACGGCGCCCAGCCGGGGGCCGGTGCTGAGGCGATATGTGCCCTTCTCGTCGGGCAGTGCTTGTTCCGCAACCGTACGTTGCTTGAACTGATGGATGTCGCCGAACGCGATGCGCGCGCCTTCCGGCGTGACGATCGAAAACGCCGTCTCGCCAAACGCCACGGCGGGGACAAAGAATTTCTCGGTGAACCCCGCATCGACACCGATCGTCTCCTTCGGCTGCACATCGAAGCTGCTCGGCAACAAATAGGGTGTGTGGGCGTGTGCCGTCAGCATCACAAAAGACGAGGTGGAAACCAGCGCGCGCAGCAACAATGGGCGCATCATTTCTTCTCTCCATCGGCTTGATCGATCTTGCCGTCGCCATTGGTATCGGTGCGCTGGAAGGTTTTCCCGGCAATCGCGTTTTCTTCCGTCAGCGTCAACTTGCCGTCATGGTCGGTATCGAGAATCTTGAAGCGCACATGGGCCTGCTTGATCGAGCCGGCGTACTTGTCGTCCTGGGCACGGCCGGCGTACTGCTGCTGCAGGCGCCCTGCGAATTCCGCCACGTATTCATCTTCGCCGAGCACGCCGTCGTGATTGGTATCGGCTGCCGTGAAGCGCTGCGTGCGTACCGCATCGTACTCTTGCCGTGTCACCACGCCGTCGCGGTTGGCGTCGAAACCGCCGATAAATGCCGACAGGCCATGGCCGCCGGCGGGCGCCGCCGGTCCTGCGGCTGCGGTTGGCTGCTGCGTTGCTGACTGCTGCGTTGCTGACTGCTGTGCCGCTGGCGGTGGCGCCGAGGTACAGGCGGCCATCATGGCCGCCACCATGGCACCGATGGCGAGACGGCTGGCGCGTGCGCCGTGTGTGGTTTTCTGCTGTTGCATGGATACCTCTTGTAAATGAAACGTAAATAACGTCAATCTGCACCCCGCCGGCCCGAACTTGCGTCAGGCCGGCAGGACACCTTAGAACGCCAGGTTCAACGACACCGCGGCGGTGCGGCCCGGTTCAGTCAGCAGTTCGATGTCGCGCCGGTCACGCGCGACCGATGGCTGCAGACTGCGTGCGCTGGAGTAATCCCAGTAACGTTTGTCGCCGAGGTTGTAAATGCCGGCATCGAGGCGCACGTTCCTGTTGATCTGCCAGTAGCCGATCAGATCGAACACGGCATGGCCTGGCACACGGAACAGTGCCGTGGTGGAATCGGCCAGCGCCGGCCCCGAGTTGTTATAGGCATCGCGGCTGGTCGCCACGGCCTGCTTGCTGCCGACAAAAGTTCCGGTCAGATTTACCCCCCACGCTTTCATCGGCGCATCGTAGCCGGCACCGATGATGGCCTTGCGCGGCAACACGGACTCGAGTGGAACGTCCTTGTCGCCGGCGTAACTGGATTTGGCGGTGCCGCGGCTCAGGCCCATGGCCCAGGTCGTGTAGATACCCTTGGCCTGCGGACTCCATTGCCCGTGGTCCAGCCGCGCGCTCAGTTCGAAGCCGTAAATCTTGGCATCGTCGCGGTTCTCGGCCTGATAGATGGTGCCGATATGCGCCGGCACCTTGGTGAACATGGCCGGGAACATCGCGCGGCCGTAGCGGGTGTAGGCAATGAAATCCTTGTACTGCGTGTAGAACAGCGACGTGTTCAAGGTCACGCCCGGCGTAGGCTTGCCCTTCAGGCCGATCTCAAAAGCATCGCTGGTTTCCTCTTTCAGGTTTTGATTGCCGATCAGCGCGTACTGATTGTTGGCGACATAGTTGCTGGCCAGATTCCATGAGCCGAAAATCTCGCCCGCCGATGGCGCACGTCCGCTGCGCTTGTACTGCGCATACGCCGCCATGGTCGGCGTCAGGTCGTAACTCAGGCCCAGGCTGGGGCTCCAGATGGTGGTGCTCGGGGTGCCGTACATCTTTTCCACGTCGGCTGGCGTCAATACGCCCGAGACAAAGTTGTCCAGGTCACGCGTCTTGATCCTGGCGTAGTCGCCGCGCAGTGCCGGGATCAGCGCCAGACGATGGCCGCCAAGGTCGAAGCCGATGTGATCCTGCACAAACAATCCCGCGCGAACGGTCGTCGTATCCGGTTGCGGCTTCATGTAGCCGGCCACGTTCCATGGCCGCTCCACATCCTGCGTCGAGGCGTTCAAGCCATAGCTGAGATAGTGCCTGCCCAGCCGCTTGTTGACCACGCTCGACAGCCCCCAGGTGCGCGTCTTGTTTTCGGACACATTGCGCACACTGGCGTTGGTGGCCACCGTCTTCGTGTCGGTCGTGTCTTCCGTATCGGTGCTCTGGAAATACAGGCGCGTATCGGCCTGGTCGACCAAGACGTTGTTCGGCGTCCACTGGTGCATCAGCTGCAGCGTGTTGCGGCTGGTGTCGCTATGTTGCTGCGAGTTTTCGGTGATGAAGGTGCTGGTCGTGTCCCAGCCAAAGAAAGACGTGTCGTTCTTGCGCCGGTACAAATCGGCAGAAAGTTCGAGCCGGTTGGCCGCATCGATGCGCAGTGCGCCCTTGAGCAGCAAGGCATCGGAATGCCAGTCGTTGGCCATGCTGTCGACGATATCGCTATTGTTGCGCGTGGCATGCCCATCGCGCCGTGAATAACTGATCAACCCGTCCAGGTTGCCACTTTTGCCGGCGGCGGTCACGCTCTCGTTCCACGAGCGGTCGGCCGAGTCGTAACCTACTTTGCCGCCGAAATACGACACCTTGTCGCCGCGCAGATAGTCGTCCGCCGACTTGGTCTTGAAGCTCACGGCACCGCCGATACCCCCCGCCGAGCGCGTGGCCGAGGTGGTGCCGGAGAGGATATTGACCGAGGTGAACATCTCCGGATCGATGAAGTCGCGACCGACACCAAACGAATTGACGCCGGCCCGGCTCACATAAGGACGGGTGGTGGCATCCGGCATTTCAATGCCGTCGACATCCATGCCAACCCGGTTGCCTTCGATGCCGCGAATGTTATAGCCGGTCGTGCCGGAACGGTCAAAGCTGCTGCGGTTGCGCGTGGTGCCCGCCGCCGTGCCCGGCGCCGACACCAGCGGCTGGTTGCGCACCACATCCTTCATGTTGTTGGCGCGATCGAGCTCGTCGCCACTGACCGTGGTCGATGTGCCGGGCTCGGCCAAAGCCTGCTCGGTCACCTCGACCGGCGCCATCGTCTGCATGTAGGGCGGCTGGCTATTTTCCTGGGCAAATGCCGGCGCCAGGAACAGAGTGGAGATGGCGCAGGCCAGGGACGTGCGAACCAACAGGGGGGTGCGGCGATGGCGTGCAGCCAGGCGCCGCTGCGGGAGCGTATCCCGTAAAGCGTATCCGGTCATAAAGTCTCTTCGAGCTTGTTTTTGGCTGGATACCTCCTCTTTGGCGTTGCGGGGATTTCTGGCTGGCAAGCTAGGATACTTCAAATGGGAATGATTTTCATTAACTTTTTTGGGATGGAGTGGATCAGGTTGAGGGAGGGGGTTGTATTCTTCGGCTGCTCGTACGCTTCGTCAAGGCTGGGCGTCATGGCTCCGTCGCTTGTTGTGGATGAATGACATGGTGCGGTCCGGCATATTGACATGGGCTCATTGATAGGGCGCCGTAAAAGTTGGCTATGTCACCAGCAAATGTGGGAACGTGCCCAGAGTGGCCCTGAGCAAGCTTTCGGGGGACAATATTCTCTTGGCGTCCAAGATCCAGCGCCAGCCCAGGTAATTGGGCAGGTAGCGCGTCGCCACGCCGTGAAAGGCGCGCAGCCAGCCACGCAGCCGGCTGTGATACGCGTGGACGTTCTGTACGTGCACCGTGCCGCGCACGCGGATGCCGGCCCGCAAGTTGACGGCTTCATGCTGGATACCGATCTCCCTGGCAAACACGGGATAGGCCGGATGGCCATCGCTGACCAGCAGGATGTCGCGGTCGATCACCGGTGGCAAGCAGGCGTGCAGCTTGGCCTTGGTCAGCTGGCCTATGCCGGCAACGAAGTCGACAGTTTGCCCGGTGCGGTCACGCGCCACCAGAATGCAAACCTGCTCGTTGGAAATGCCGCGTTGGCTGGCGTGGCCACCGCGCTTGCGCGCCAGCCGCGTCATGTGTTTTGAGCCTTTTTGCGATTCCAGCACATACATCTCGTCGGCCTCGGCGATGCCGTGCAGGCGGCGTGGCCGGTCGGTCTTGGCCAGCGCGAGGAAACGATGGCGCCAGCGAAAACTGGTGTTGCGATGGACATTTACTTGCAGGGCAGCCTTGCGCACAGAAAACGAGTTGAGCAAACAGTCGGCGTAGGCCAGCCATCGCTCCTTGTGCTGCAGATGCGCCAGCGGCGTGCCGGTCAAGGCGTTGAACGTTGTGCGACAGGGTACGCAGCGATAGCGCTGCAGGCCATGCGCCTGGCCGTGCCGGTGGAAGTGTGTCGATAGACATGCCGGACAATGCAGTTGCGCTTGCGCTGTCTGCTCGATCAGGAGGACGGCCGCATTCTGTGGCGCGCTGGTGCGCAATAAATTGCTGCTGGCAAGGCGCTGGCGGTGCGACAGTTGCGGGAATTGCCTGGCGAAGGCCTGCCACTGGGCGGTGTCCATGATCGGCTCCTGAAAGGAAATACCTGATCAGTTAGACATCAGCAACTGCGGCGCGTTCCCACAGCTTTGGGTGACATAGCCAAAAGTTTGATTTAATCTAGCCGCACTAATTACTTGACGGATCGTAGAGCGACGCGTAGCCTCAAAGCATTATTTTTAATTCAACGGCGCCACGTGGCTATATCTAAGCCGCCGTAAGGAATGAAAAAGCCCTGTACTTTGTTACCCCGTGGTTCATTGCACCGAGGAGTATCGATGTCATGTGAAATCGTAAGCGTCGGCAAACGCCGTGATGGGGGCACCCGATACTGGTGCGTGTCACACCATGCGAATGCGACTGCAAAATATGGAAAGCCTTCACCTCAATGCGTTGCTGCTGACGACGAGCCCATCCGGGCGGAAGACACCTTAGATTTGAAACTGAGGGAATTTCCTGGAGGTGTGGCATTGTGGGGCTCGGTCCCTGCAGTTTTCGATACAACCACTAAGCCTGTTGATCGAGGCATCCATGTTCACGCAAGGCTTGAAGTCGACGGTGGCAAGATGATTGACTGGACATATCGAAAACTAAGGATACCTTTCGCGAAGGATCTAATATCCGGGGAATGGATGGAGGTAGAAGAGATCGATGCCATAAATTTTATGGTATCAGGAGTCTTCGGCTTCAAGACAATTCAAGTTGCTTGCAGCCACTGCGGCTCTGCCCACTTAGATCGCGATTGGTTTGCGGTACATAATCACCAGCGTCATCAATGCCACGGTTGCGGAAAATACTTTTCCGATAGTGTTTCTGGTGTAGGCAATCCCTTGGCCGCCTTGAAGCTAATGATAGAGAAATTTCCTTCCACGCAAATTCAGGCTTCGCGTGAGATCGAAATTTACCAGAAAGATTTCTTAGGGGGCATACAGATTTGGGGTTCAAATGCCGCAATCGTGTGGACTTCGGCAAATCCGGAGGAAATAGGTATTCATATCCATTGTTTTGATTCACTCGATGCAACCCATCCTATTGTCGATAACACTTTTTCAAAGGTATCAATTGACGGAATTAAACTTGACGCCGAGCAAGTACGGTTCTTCATGGCGCAAAACGCTATGCCTCATTTGACAGGACGACTAATTGCCATCGAATGCCCCAAGTGTACGTTGGCACATTTCGACACTGGGGTGTACGCCTACACCCCACATGTTGAGCACATATGCCACCGATGTGGCGCGGCGTTTAAGACGAGAGGCAACCTAAAAAAAACAATAGGAAATCCATTTGTCGCACTGCGGGACAAACTTGCCGTAGACTCACCTAATCCCCTGCGAAACGACTCGTTAGGCCTTCGACCCGAGACTATCTGAGGTAACAAATGCCTCGAAGTAATTGCTTTCTAAAGAGGGAAGGTAGCCACCATGTGCAATCATCATTTTGTGAGCGGCGCTTGCATCCTCAGGTAACAGGATCGATGCGCTCACCGCCTGTTGCAGCAGACCAATTGAGCCGGTGACGCGCGAGAAGCCAAGTCGAGCTTTAGCGAACTTTCGTGCGGCCCTGTCGTCGCAAGCGAAGTGGCAGGGTATGAGCTCGGCGGCGAGAATGGATTCTGTTTCGCCGTCTCCCAAGTTCATTTCCTTTTTTGCCTTTGTGAACGTAGACATCGCGATCATATCCCCGTCCACAAGGTCTAACCAGCCCGTCGCGACAGCTTCGTTTACAACCTCTGAAATAGTCTTTGCTTCATCTACTACCATTCCGCTAACTAGGAAGCGCACACTAGGTAATCGGAACGCACGCGATAGAATTTCGCCATTGACGAGATTGATCAACGTCGAAGCGTCGAGAATGATGATCACGCCGAGAGGCCTTTGTTCTCAGCGGAGAAACTATTGTTCGCAGCGAATAAGATCGTAGCGGGCATATTCAGTAGCTCCGCCGCCTTACCCATTGACAGCGATCCAGAGCGAATCTTCTTCACTGCAAGGTCGAGCAAAACTGGAGATGGATCTATTCGAATACGTTCACGTGGAGGCAGATTCAATTGATCAGCTCGCTTTTCGGGGTTGCCAAACTCATCTACAAGCTTTTGATAGAGCGCTCGGGCGCCATTCTTCGGCAACAAACCCAAATTTTCGCATCGTCTCGCAGTGACTTCGAAGCCTAGGTTGTAAAAGCGTGCCAACCAAAGAATTTCGATGTCGCCTAACGGACCTGAACTGTTTAGCTGTCCCCGTAACGTCTTCAAGAAACGCACAACACCCTCCCGCGGAAGAAGTAAGGAAGAAGCGAAAGCGTCAGCGAATTTCTCATCTTCGCGAGTGGATTGACCGTCAATGGTGTCGCCCTCAATCTCGGAGTCGAACAATGCGAAGCTCTCTCCGGGACGGGAATGGTGGGCTACAAGATGCCCCAGTTCATGGCCGAGAGTGAAAAGCATTCGGGGTGCGAAGGTCTGCGGCCCAATAAAAATAAAGGCTCGATTGTCGACGATTGCGGACACGCCTTCTATCGTGGAATCTCGGCAAAAGAGTATGAATATGCCAAGCTCAGCTGCTATTTGCGAGAGATTCTGAAGAGGTTCGCAGTCATCGGTTCGGCAAATAATTTTTCTGAAAATAGCGGCTAATCGCTCGGCTGATGAAGTCTTCGCTTCAAGTCCATGGAAATGATTGAGCCAGCTTAGATCACTCGGCAATTCTGCGGAGAAGGCAAGCACATCTCTGATTTGAGCCGAGAGTAGCTCTATGGAACTCTTCTTGACGACCTCCCGTTGTACGAGAGTCTGTCGGAATAACATTTTGATAGGCTCAGGCGGAGCTTCTTCCGTAAAGGTGGACAGCGGAACACGCAGCATCTTCGCGATGCGCTTCATTTCGCTGAGGGTAGCATCTGCACCCAAATCCACTTGCCGCAGACGTTCGGGTGATAATCCCGACTTCTGGGCTGCTGCATCCCAAGTCAAATGTCGACTCGATAGATGCTCGGCTATTCTCATCACAGTCGCGCCTCTCGTTTTAAATCATCAAGCGCAGACCTGATTCGGTAGGCTTGATCATCGGATAGTTTTCTGAAGCGTCCAATGACTTGCCGAATAGTAGTCGCTTGAGGTTTGTCGAAGACATCAGTAAGTATTGAGACAGATCGTTCGCGGCCAAGTTCAACTTCACGCGGTGTCTCAAGAGAAATCGGATTTTTCCCAACCAAGTAATTTCGAATACGCCGATCGAAGTTGCCATGGCTATCACGCGGGTCGTGCAAGCCTTCGGCTGTTACTATTATGTTTCCGTGCCGTTGCCCGGCTTCGTCGAACGTTAGTCGGTTTTCTGGAAATGCGTCATATGCAGCAATCTGATCGTCGAGCTTGCTGTCGATTTCAAGCCCACCAATCACATATTGATTGACTCGCTTGCCCATGCTGCCACTGATAACGAAAATTTGATCTCCTAACTTCACTAATCGACGCAAATCTGGCCTGCAAGTTCCCATTGTTGGTTTCGATCCGGCACACAAAATCGGATCTGCAAGAGGTTTACCCATCCCGGGATCTGAACCGGGTGAAACAAAAATATAGCTGGCCATATCTATCGTTCCCTTGACAATTAACAAATGTATTCTGAACAGTATTCAAAATATTGCAAGTCCGATCTAAGCATGGTTGTAAATTGACCACATCGCAATTTACGACCAAGTGCTACCGACTGTATCAATTTAGTTGCTTGGATGCATCTATACACGAATACAGTCAGGTGTACTCTTTAATTTCGGCACCATACAAGACTATAAGACTATTATGGATAAGGGTCTGTAGTCTATCCCAGAATTCTAAAGGCCCAACCTACAAGCAAGACCATCTTGGAATCGACCATCTGCTGGCCCGCTGCTTGGGAAATTTCATATGTCGAGGGCATCCGTTGCTGGTTATATGTCAACTTCTCACATGAACTGGTCTCTACTGCCAAATGACTAAGCTCAAACGGCAGAAGTGGCCACACTGACACTCTTATTTTTAAATATTAAAAATAAAGTTAAAACTAATTAATTAATATTTCCCGCATTTATTTAACATAAGAATTTGCATTATACTTAGAAAATGAGCTAGCAAGAAATGACAATAAAGATTTTGTAGCCCTTTTCAAATCCTCTTCTTTTTGATCAACTTGCTTAAAACTCTGATGAATCAAAGAATGTCTAATATCTGTTATTTTTTCCATGGCAGCCTCTTTGAACTTCTTTTGCTCATCTTCGCTCGATCCATCATAAGACTTATCAAGCATAATTTCAGCAAAAGATATGTTTGCATAGTTAAGAGCCATCCGAGATCCCATTTGATGATTAACATGCCAACCTAAATCATTCATACACACATCCAATAAGTTCAATAACTCACCAGAGTATTTTATGCTACCTTTTAATTTTTCAACTTTATGCAAAGGAAAGAAAAATTCAACTATCCTATAAAGCTCAGAGTAAAATCCAGTGTTTCGTCCGGCCAGTACTGAATGTAATAGTTGATACACCAGCCAATCATGCTTTTCATTAGGCATTGATAGCATGACCTCAACCAAATTCTGATGAAATTCCTTTACATTGTCCGCGCCGCTCTCCACAGACATCAAAAACCTCAAAATAAGAGAGTCAGCGGAATCTTTTTCAGAATCCTCTCCCAATTCCAAAGAGATCAAACTTGGGAAATAGTATTTTATATCATCCTCAAATATTGGCGAGTTTTTCCATACTGAGGGCTTAATCACATCACTAGAAGTCATTCCTATTTTTGATATTACTAAAATTTTTTGCAAAAAAGAAATTTCTGTTTTTTTAAGAGACTCTGAAAGATTATTTGATATAGATATTTTTCTTCGCCCATCCAAATATCCACCACAAACCACAACTCGCTCATCTTGCCTCAAGACAGCAACACCAATTCCATCAACCACTCTAATTTTTTCAATTTTTGTCTTGCCAAATACTTCGAGAAGATCTGAAATAATTTCTTTCGACTCAGGCAAATCAGACTCAACAGGAATTATCCAAAAATCTTTTTTATTAGGAAACGATGTCAAAAATTCGGCGTCTATATTTTTGAAGATCCAATCATAAACATCCCCTCGCATAAACTTAGAAATATTTACTGACATAAAATTATCTCGCCTTCCAGCAGGGGGTCATTGAACCTTGTGCAATAATTTCTTTAGGTTTTGTTAGAAGTGTGGTAAAGGCACGCTTATATAACTGTCGTTCATAGTCACCAACCTTACCTGATTTAACAGACAAAACTTGGTTCAATGTTTCCAAATCAGCGAATTCCAACAAATCTTCCGCAGAGAGACTTTTTGTAAATTTAACTAAGGAATTCACTGTCCGCTCAAGCTTATTTAAATCTTTAATTGCGACGGCCATACCATAGTCGAAACCAGGAGCTCCAAACACTATTTCTGCAATTGCGACAATAAAACCAATTGAAGATGGTAAAGATGTAAAAATATCTTTCCCGTTTTTAACACGCGCCGAGGAATCAGGAGTTTGAGATTTAATTCGATCAAATTGGCCATCCATCTTTGCCATTAAACTCAAAGTTTTTACAAATAATGGTAAAAATTCATCTGAAGCAGTTGCTTCAGTTATATCAATTTTAATGAATTCTTCCGCTATTTTTTCCTTGATATCTATCTCCACCGACCGAGAAGTAAATGCTAAGAACAACTCGACAATACGTGTACTTCTGTATTCCCCTGCTTGGGATCGACGATTAGGTTCATCCAATCCAATTACCTTAATTCCAGGTAATTGCTTAGATACCTCTGACAAAATTGGCCTATAAAGAGTATCTAACTGTCTTTTCAAATCCCAAGGAACTTGACCCGTATTAAGTACCAACATTCGATATATTAAACTACTAACTTTTTCTGCAACCCATATTTCAACACGGATATAATGCCCGTTTTTTCTATCCTCAAAAGCTTCTTTAAGTGCAGTAGTTCGCTGCATTCCATCAATAATTGAAATATCTAAATTTTCTTTTTTTAACAGCGCAACTAACTCTGCCGAAGTCTTTAGTGATTTCATTTTACGTTTTTGTGCTGGAGTACAAACTACTCCAACAACAACAGGAGGGATAACTGCTCCGTTCCTTAAATCTTGAACCAATCTGCTACGAATCTTTAACGCGGTTTTAGTTCGAATTGGTGCGCGCTGGCCACTAAGCCCCCCCTGCTCAACATATGCACTTTCCACAAGATCAATATATGAATCCAAAGCAATTGTTGCTAAAAGCGAGGCACATTTTGTATTTGTATCCTCAAGAACAAGTAACGGACGTGCGATTGTTGACGATATTGCCATATTTTCACTCAATTTTTAAGGTTGTTGACAGTAGCAATATTACAGCATGCCCGTAAGAAAATACACATCTTACAACAATTGATCCATTAAATAAAAAATAATAAAAAGACATTTTAAAAAATTATATAGGGCGTTCAAAAGAAATAAGAGTTGGCGTATAACTGGGAACCCCTAATGGGCCAAGGCGTGGCATACCCATAGGAACACAGAATGCGCTCAATGCCGGGGGCAGGTCCGCCATTCGGACACGGACTTATGCACAGGGCACCGTAGAAACATGCTCAGCCGAAAACCTAATCAGAACCACGAACGCGCGCCGCAGGCGCGCGAGGCTGCCGCGTAGCGGCAGCAAGGTGTAGATTCGGAAAGGGCCGGGCCGGTAGGCCCGACCCTTCGAATCCCCCGCGCAGGGCCCGCAGGGGCCCTGCTTCTCTCCGCCGGCAGACGAAAAAAAAGCTACCCGAGGGTAGCTTTCTTTTTTTCGTCTTTGGCGGAGAGAGGGGGATTCGAACCCCCGATAGAGTATTACCCTATACACGCTTTCCAGGCGTGCGCCTTCAGCCGCTCAGCCATCTCTCCTGCATGCAATGCTGGCGTACTACTTGCATTGCTACTGTTTCCGCTTGTCGCGAAGCCGCAGATTATAGCAAGGAATCTACGTTCTGCCAAAGATATTTACCTTGGGGTAAGTCGAACCCCGGCAAAGGCTGGGGTCAGACCCTCAATGCCGCAAACTCGGAGGCTTGCGCTGCCGGCAGAGGGGGTCTGACCCCGGATGTCCGCTGCGACTAGCGGAAACAATCTTACGACGCTTCTTTCAGCTGATCCAGGATAGCCGGATTTTCCAGGGTGGAGACGTCTTGCGTGATCGTCTCGCCCTTGGCCAGCACGCGCAGCAGGCGGCGCATGATTTTGCCGGAGCGGGTTTTTGGCAGGTTGTCGCCGAAGCGGATCTCTTTCGGTTTCGCGATCGGGCCGATTTCCTTGCCGACCCAGTTGCGCAGCTCCAGCGCCAGCTTCTTCGCTTCCTCGCCGGTCGGGCGGGCTTGTTTCAGCACCACGAAGGCGCAGATCGACTCACCCGTTGTATCGTCCGGGCGGCCCACCACCGCTGCTTCGGCGACCAGCGGGTTGGCGACCAGGGCCGATTCGATTTCCATCGTGCCCATGCGGTGGCCGGAAACGTTCAGCACGTCATCGATGCGGCCGGTGATCGTGAAGTAGCCGGTGTCCTTGTTGCGGATCGCGCCATCGCCGGCCAGGTACATCTTGCCGCCCAGCTCTTCCGGGAAGTAGCTCGACTTGAAACGGTCGGGGTTGTTCCAGATGGTGCGGATCATCGATGGCCATGGGCGTTTCACGACCAAAATACCGCCCTGCCCGTTCGGCACGTCCTGGCCCGCTTCGTCGACGATGGCGGCCATGATGCCTGGCAATGGCAAGGTGCAGGAACCGGGCACCATCGGCGTGGCGCCCGGCAATGGCGTGATCATATGGCCGCCAGTTTCGGTTTGCCAGAAGGTGTCGACGATCGGGCATTTTTCGCCGCCGATGTTTTTGTAGTACCACATCCACGCTTCAGGATTGATCGGCTCGCCCACCGTGCCCAGCAGGCGCAGGCTGGACAGGTCGTAGTGTTGCGGATGCACTTTCGGGTCGACGTCGGCCGCCTTGATCAGCGAACGGATCGCCGTTGGCGCCGTGTAGAAGATGCTGACGTTGTGCTTCTTGATGGTTTCCCAGAAGCGGCCCGCGTTCGGGTAGGTCGGGATGCCTTCGAACACCACTTGGGTGGCGCCGACGGCCATCGGGCCATAGGCGATGTAGCTGTGGCCGGTGACCCAGCCGATGTCGGCGGTGCACCAGAACACGTCGTCGGGCTTGATGTCGAAGCTCCACTTCATGGTCAGCGCGGCCCACAGCAAATAGCCGCCGCTCGAGTGCTGCACGCCTTTCGGGGTGCCGGTCGAGCCGGAGGTGTACAGAATAAACAGTGGATGCTCGGCATCGACCCATTCCGGCTCGCACTGCGCGCTCTGGCCTTCGACCAGGTCGTGCAGCCAGGTGTCGCGCCCTGCCACCATCGGCAGGTCGCTGCCGGTACGCTGGTAGACGATGACGTTCTTGACGGATTCGCAGCCGCCCAGCGCCAGTGCTTCGTCGACGATGGATTTCAATGGCAGCTTCTTGCCGCCGCGCAGTTGTTCGTCGCCGGTGATCACCGCCACGGCGCCGGCGTCGATAATGCGTTCCTGCAAGGATTTGGCCGAGAAGCCGCCGAACACCACCGAGTGGGTCGCGCCGATGCGCGCGCAGGCCTGCATGGCGGCCACGCCTTCGACCGACATCGACATGTAGATGATCACGCGGTCACCCTTGGCGATGCCCTTGGCTTTCAGGCCGTTGGCGAACTTGCAGACTTTTTCGTGCAGCTGGCTATACGTGGCTTTGGTGACGGTGCCGTCGTCGGCTTCGAAGATGATGGCGGTCTTGTCGCCCAGGCCATTTTCGATATTGCGGTCGAGGCAGTTGTACGAGACGTTCAGCTGGCCGTCTTCGAACCATTTGTAGAACGGCGCGTCGTCTTCGTTGAGGGTGCGGGTGAAAGGTTTTTTCCAGCTCAGGTTTTCACGCGCCAGCTTGGCCCAGAAGCCTTCGTAGTCGCGCTCGGCCTCGGCCACCATGGCGTTATAGGCGTCCATGCCGGAAATGGTTGCCTGCGCAGCGAATTGCTGGGAAGGTTGAAAGATGCGGGACTCTTCTGGTCCCTGCTGCTGCGTGCCTTGGTTTTCTGTAGCGGCCATGCTGATCTCCAGTGTAGTAATTGTTTGCTAATACCATATTCCCAGCGTCTTACGGACGCCTTACAGCCTGGTTTTTTTCATGCTCCTGTCTTTACCATACTCGCCCGCATTGATGAGCGTCAAGCATGTGACGCCCCATATAGTGGCCCGAAAAGACCTGACTGTCTGTTTATCTTGGGCCTGCTTGTGTTTCATCAAGACCAAGAACTCGACATGGGGGCATGCGCAGTGACTATCAGCAAGTGTAAAATGTCGGGCATGCTCAAAAATGGGCATTAATCCCGGGACCTCTCCTCATGATCGACCACTCAAACAAGCCTTCACACTCCAAGCTGCACCCCTTGTCTGCTTTCATCTTCATGTCGCGCTGGCTGCAATTGCCGCTGTACCTTGGCCTGATCCTTGCCCAATGCGTGTATGTCTTTCATTTCTGGGTGGAATTGTCCGACCTGATCGGCGCCGTGTTCGGCAACGATGCGGCCCTGCAGCACATAATCAGTGCCGTTACCGTGCCGGGCGTGCCGCCTCCCGTCAAGCTGAACGAGGCCACCATCATGCTGGTGGTGCTGGGCCTGATCGACGTGGTGATGATCTCGAACCTGCTGATCATGGTCATTATTGGCGGCTACGAAACCTTCGTGTCGCGCATGCACCTGGACGATCATCCGGACCAGCCTGAATGGCTGTCGCACGTGAATGCCTCGGTACTGAAAACCAAGCTGGCCATGGCCATTATCGGCATCTCGTCGATCCACCTGCTCAAGACTTTCATCAACGCCAATGCGTATGCAAAGGAACCGAACGTGGTGATCGCACAGACGGTCATTCACATGGTCTTCATCCTGTCGGCCATGGCGATTGCGTACACCGACCGCATCATGACCGTAACGCAAAACCAGGCCCGTCAACCGCATTAAGCAATAACCAGTTTCATCCTTCTTATATCTCGCGAGAACACCATGACTGTCATAAAGCAAGAAGACCTGATCGAATCCGTCGCCGCAGCGTTGCAGTACATTAGCTACTACCACCCTGCTGATTACATCGAACACCTGGCACGCGCCTACGAATCAGAGCAGAGCCCGGCCGCAAAAGATGCGATCGCGCAAATCCTGACCAATTCGCGCATGTGCGCGGAAGGCAAGCGTCCTATCTGCCAGGACACGGGTATCGTCAACGTCTTCCTGAAAATCGGCATGGGCGTGCGCTTTGAGGGTTTCAGCGGCACGGTGACCGACGCCGTCAACGAAGGCGTACGCCGCGCGTACAACTTCGACGACAACAAGCTGCGCGCCTCGATCGTGGCCGACCCGCATTTCGACCGCAAGAACACCAAGGACAACACGCCGGCCGTGGTCCATATGGAACTGGTGGAAGGCAATACCGTCGACGTCAAGGTCGCAGCCAAGGGTGGCGGCTCGGAAAACAAGTCGAAGATGATCATGATGAACCCGTCCGATTCGCTGGTCGACTGGGTCATGAAGACGGTGCCAACCATGGGCGCCGGCTGGTGCCCGCCTGGCATGCTGGGCATCGGCATCGGCGGCACGGCCGAAAAAGCCATGCTGATGGCCAAGGAAGTGCTGATGGAAGACATCGACATGTTCGAGCTGAAACAGCGCGGCCCGCAGAACAAGCTGGAAGAACTGCGTATCGAACTGTGCGACAAGATCAACTCGCTGGGCATCGGCGCGCAGGGCCTGGGCGGCCTGACCACCGTGCTGGACGTCAAAATCATGACCTACCCGACGCACGCGGCATCGAAGCCGGTCGCCATGATCCCGAACTGCGCCGCCACCCGCCACGGCCACTTCGTGCTGGACGGCTCGGGCCCTGCCTACATGACGCCGCCACCGATGTCGACCTGGCCCGACGTATCGTGGGCGCCGGACACGGAAAAATCGAAACGCGTCGACCTGAATACCCTGACCAAGGAAGAAGTCGCTTCGTGGACCCCGGGCCAGACGCTGCTGCTGAACGGCAAGATGCTGACCGGCCGCGACGCCGCGCACAAGCGCATCCAGGACATGCTGGCCAAGGGTGAAGAGTTGCCGGTGGACTTCAAGAACCGCGTCATCTACTACGTCGGCCCGGTCGATCCGGTGCGTGACGAAGTGGTTGGCCCGGCCGGCCCGACGACGGCAACCCGCATGGACAAGTTCACCGACATGATGCTGGAAAAAACCGGCCTGATCGCCATGATCGGCAAGGCCGAGCGCGGCCCGGTCGCCATCGAATCGATCCAGAAACACCAGTCGGCCTACCTGATGGCCGTCGGGGGTTCGGCCTACCTGGTGTCGAAAGCCATCAAGGGCGCGAAAGTGCTGGGCTTTGCCGACATGGGCATGGAAGCGATCTACGAGTTCGACGTGGTCGACATGCCGGTGACGGTGGCGGTGGACTCGAAAGGCACCTCGGTGCACAACACCGGGCCGAAGGAATGGCAGGCCAAGATCGAGCAACTCAATAGCGTCAGCAAGATTCCTGTGACGGTTGCTTAAACAGGCACTACCATGAACGCCGCGCGGCACACAGCTTGCGCGGCGTTTTTCATTTCCATCGGCTCCGGCTTACCATGACTTTTACTTTACGCGACGCCGCCATCGGCGTATTCGACTCCGGCGTCGGCGGCCTGTCGGTGCTGCGCCATATCCGCGCGCAACTGCCGCACGAAGACCTGATCTATGTGGCCGATTCCGGCTACGCGCCGTATGGCGACAAGACTGAACAGCAGGTGATCGACCGTTCGCTGGCGGTGGCCGCCTGGCTGGTGCAGCAAGGCATCAAGGCGCTGGTGGTGGCCTGCAACACGGCGACGATTGCCGCCATCAAGGCGCTGCGCGCGCGCTACCCGGAGCTGCCCATCGTCGGCGTGGAACCGGGACTGAAACCGGCGGCGGCCGCCAGCCACAACGGCAAGATCGGCGTGCTGGCCACCGAGCGCACCTTGCGTGGCGAGAAGCTGCTGGCCCTGCGCGAGCAGGTCGGCACCGCCACCGGCGCCACGTTTATCTTGCAGCCTTGCATCGGCCTGGTCGAACGCATCGAGCAGTGCGCGATGGGCAACGAACCGGGCGACGCCACCAGCGCCATGCTGGAACGCTACATCGCCCCGCTGCTGGCGCAAGGCGTCGACACCCTGGTGCTCGGTTGCACCCACTACCCGTTCGTGCAGGACGCCATCAGCCGCACGGTGCGCGCGCATACGCAGCAACCGATTACCCTGATCGATACCGGCGAAGCCGTGGCGCGCCAGCTGGCCCGTTTGCTGGACGCGGCCAGCCTGCGCCGCGACCTGAACCACGCGCCACAACTGCACGGCTACACCACCGCCGGCGTCGAGGCATTGACGACCGCGTTTGCCGGTTTGCTGGACTTGCAGCCGCCCGTGACACACCTGTCCATCTAGGGAAACCAGGCGTTTTCAGGCAATCTTTCGAATAATTAAAAAAGACTGCATTTAGATTTGCCACTTCGCCGAGTTCTTTGTATAATTCGGCACCTGTTCAGCAAAACACTCGTTGAACAAGCAGTAAGACAGTGGTGGCTGTAGCTCAGTTGGTAGAGTCCAGGATTGTGATTCCTGTTGTCGTGGGTTCGAGCCCCATCAGCCACCCCACAGAATTGTAGGAAAATCAAAGGGTTACACGCTTCGGCTTGTAACCCTTTTTTTGCATTTTCCAACGGTTTTTCTTATTTTCCAACGGCTGCGGTCGGCGACCTCAATGGCATCACCGGCGCCGACTGCACGGTAAAGCGTAAGGCGCTCGACATCATCGAGGGCAAGGTCATCGCGGATCATTGGCCGAGCTGATCGAGCGGTTCCGCCCCGAGATTGCGCCCACCCATTAGCTCGATCAGTTCAAGGATGGCTTGGCTGTCCCGGAATCTGGCTACAAGAACCTGACCAAGTTCTTCGGCAAGATGGAACCGAAATCGCTGCGCATGCTGCACGGCTATCAGTACCTAGACGCGCGCGCCAAAGCTGGTGCGCTGGCGAAGGCAAACTAGGAATCGTCGCTGATGTCGACCATCTGCAAATACGCCGTGCGCTGGGGCGCGATTAAGACAATGCCGTTCACGGACATTATGCAAAACGACATCGAGAAGGATGTCCGGACCATCACACGCAGCCAGATTCCGCAACCTGGGCTGCGCGGCCATGTTCACCTATCTGACAGGCTTTCGCGCGGCCGAGGTGCGGCCGCTCCACATCTCGGGCAAAACAAAAGAATGCGTCATCGTCACCAGCGCCACGCGCAAGAAGGGCCAGGCAGAGGTATTGAAGCTGCGCGAGTGGTCGACCAAGTTACGCGTGGTCATCGCGCGCCAAACAGACGCACCCGATGCCGCGCCAATTCCTGTTCACCAACTCAGAAGACCAGGCGTACACACGGTTGGGTATGGGGTCGGCATGGCAGGACGCAATGTTCGAATGGATCGCGTCATTCGCCACCAAGGCGGCGCCTGCACTCGCTCGCAAGCGCGCGGCCGAGCTGGAATATATCCTAGCCTAAAAGAAGGCACTGAAAGTGACGAAGTACGAGTGCGACTACCGACTGGCAGAGCACGCACAATATTTTTCACTGCAGAATATCCAGCTGGCAGCCATCCCTGCCAAGTTTGACCAGCGCAACGTCGACGCGTACGATTTCGCCGCTCACGCCAATCCAAGCACTACGCACAAACACTATGATCGTAGGAAAATAAAAAAGACTGGCGCCACTAAGTAACCTTAGCGGCACAAAATAGCTTATTTCACTTATATTCGATTGGTGGCCACAGCATCTGCCTAAGCACAACTTGCCCAGATCGCTTTCTCGAATGAAAATACCGGTGGAGGCGTGATACCCCACTTAACGGTTTCAAGACCCAATTCCGTTGGGTCAAGAAACACCGCGAGATTCCAACCGCGCTGATGGACAGTACTACCATATGCAATTCCATCTAGTGCGCCGGCAGCAAAAGCAAAGTCTCGCATATATTCAGAAACGACCTGAGACGGGAGATAGTCGATGTGGACCTTGTTGTCACGCGCGACCGGCTTCATGATGTCGTTTGTAAACTCATGCAAGAAACTAAGTGTGAGCTTCAGTCCGCGAACGTCGTCCGAGAATATGGTAGGCACAGGTGGGAGGCTTCGCAGATCCAAAACTCGTAATGGACGCTTTGAGCGCCATAGCCCTACCTTTGCTTGATCCTTGCGGGTTTCCTTGAGAGCTGTCGATTTTGAAGACGCAAGGTATAACATCGAAATGCCTGCTGGATTCATACGATTACTCTGCTGGGCGAACTCAACGGGAGGAGGCCCAAAATCCGCCGCCCCGACACGCTTGCCTTTAGTAAAGTCTGTTCGAGCACGCCACAGTCCTAACCCCGATGGTAGTTCAACAACCAACCCGAGGTTTTCACTTGCACCGGCGATGGTACTTAGTAGTGATGCTGGAGTGAATGAATCGTGGCTATCACTGCCGCTATTGTGGAAAAAAAATCTTCGTCTGTGTTTTACTGTTTGGCAAAAATTTTTCCAACTACTCCATAGTGCGTCATCAAGGTTAAGCGCACCTGCATCGTAATCACACCACGGCTCGTCGGTCATATCGCTAGCGATTGCTGTATTCAAACTACTATCATCGTCCCTAGGCAACTCTAAGCGAATCAAATCCAGCATGTCCCAAGAGTCCCAATGATTCCCTAGATATCCACCTTCCGCCGTGCAATACCCCAACTGATCAACCGCTCGTCCATAATATCGCCTGAGACACTCCTCGATACGGCTCACCAATTTATGGAATTCCACAGTGGAAGAGTCGTATTTACCACAAAAACTGCAGCCTCGAGGGCCATTATGCTCTCGAATCCAATCACGTAAGTCTTGGTTGGAAAAGCAAGAGAAACAAACGCGGTGGCTTTGCATAAATAAGAAAATTATTAAAATAACACAAAAATAGAATCTGCTGAAATAGGCTAGCTTCCCCTCACCTTACAACTTAACACCTCAAATATCACGAACGCGTCCATCGTAACATATTGCAAACCTTCCAATAGAAAAGGTAATGCCGTGGTCAGTTCACTCCACCTCACTTGGTGAGGCAATGTCGCAATAACGACTTAAAAATTTCCAACTGTTAGGCTGCAGGTCGCATAGTCTGGTGAGGAAAAAATTAATCAACGTTGGAAGATTAAATTATTAAGCCCTTGATTTAAAAAAGGAAAGTTATGTTCATATCCAAGATTGTGATTCCTGTTGTCGTGGGTTCGAGCCCCATCAGCCACCCCACAGAATAAAGATGAGCCCGGTTTTCGAACCGGGCTTTTTCTATTGCATATCCAGTTTTATCATGACCCGGGATAACGACACCGCAGCGCTACCTGCACCTGATGGCGATCTTGTTCTCCCCGAGATGCTCGCCTGGTCGATAAGTGAAAGTGCAGCTGTCGATGCTGTCATCAAGCCGCTTCGCCAGGGTCAGCTGGCCCGTACCGCCGTAACGGCAGGCCAGCCATTTTCCCTCCGGGAACTTGCCATCGAGCCGATAGGTATCTATCCAACCGTTTTTCACACGCTGTTGCCGGAAGTCCGACAGTTCGCCCAGTTGTTCCGGCGGCCCGCTCATCGGCGCCGCCGCATGCAGATAGAGCGGCGAGCCGACAAACGTGCTCCAGCCCGGTGGCGTGTCGATGAGTTGCAGGGATCGTTGCGAAATGGATGCGGGGCATTCTATCAAAGGCGTCGCAGCGCTTGCCGTCGATTGCAGGCATGAGATGGCAAGCAATGACATTGCCGGCCAGCGCACCCATGGTACTATCTTCGTTTTCGAACACGTCATGACGAACCTCAGTCAATCACGGAAAAAGCATCGGCATTATCACTGGCGTGGATGTAATTACCTCGTTTGTCCTTGCCTTGCGAGCGTATCAGCCGTACCGAGATTTCGGTCTTGCCGTCAGCCTTCCACTGGTCGGCAATATAGATGCCGTTTATTGCCTGGCCCATGAACAAGGCGGCATGATTGCCGTGTGCGCGGTTCGGGTAACGCCCCCGGATAAATGTGGCGATCGCGGTTCCTGGTTTGATCGTGGCATTCCCGACCACCGTTTCACCCTCGCGCCAGTTTGCCGTGACCGGCGCGCCGGCATAGTGCTGCACCAGCGCGACGCAGTGGCGGCTGCCGACTACCGGCTTGCCTTTCATCTCTGCGACATCGGAATAAATATAGGACATGAATCATCTCCTTGAGATCGAAGTCATGCCACTCTATCGGTGATTTTAGGCGGAGTTTTTAAGCAAGCACAACTGCCTTTCAATGCCATGCGCATCCACGCAAAAAAGCCGGCACGCGGCCGGCTTCTCTTCTTTCACGCCATGCTGTTTATGCCGCCAGCACCGACTGCACCGTCGTCGCCAGGTCTTCCATGCGCACCGGCTTGACGAGAAAATGGCGGAAGCCCACCGTCAGCGCGTCGTCCATGTACATCGGCAGGCTGTGGCCGGTGACGGCGACCAGCACGGCGTTGGCGGTTTCGGGATTGTTGCGCAGGCGACGGCCGATTTCGATGCCGCTGATGCCGGGCATTTCGATGTCCAGGTAGACGGCGTCGGGCACGCATTGCTTGACTTGCTCGACCGCCATTTGCCAGTTGCGCACCACCACCACGTTATGGCCAAAGGTTTCCAGCAGCATGGCCAGCGACTCACCGACTTCCTGGTTGTCGTCAACCACCAGCAAATTGAGCTTGCGGGCCGGTGACGTCGTGTCTTCGCCTTGGCGGCGTTCCGTGGACTGGTTTTCGATTGTTTGGCTCATGTCGGTGTATTTTCTGGCGTCGGCGAAAACGGCAGTATACAAGAAGGTGCGCTTGCCCATCGCACGCGAGTCCCGTAACGCGCCAGCAAGACGCGTACCACGGCCACAACAAGCCATCTTGCGCATTGACGAAGAGAATGAGAATCACTATCATCCAGTCCCCTGCCATCGGAGATACCGCCATGCCCCACCCTCTTCCTTTTACGCTGCGCCCGTGCGCGCTGGCCATTACGCTTGCCTGCCTGGCCCTGCCTATCGGGGCGCAGGCGCAGCAGGGCAGCTCGGCCGATGATGCGGGGCCGGTGCTCGAAGCGATTCAGGTCAGCAGCAATCTGCTCGGCACCAGCATGGCCGCCAGCACGAAAAACTTTGCCGGCGCGCGCAGCGTGGTGCAGAAGGAAGAGATCGAGAACTCGGGCGCGTCCAGTGTCAGCGATGTGATGCGCCGCATTCCGGGCGTACAGATCAGCGACAACTCGGGCAGTTCGGGCAGCGCCGTGTCACTCAATATCGGCGTGCGCGGCTTGCCGGGGCGCTACTCGCCACGCAGCACGGTGCTGCTCGACGGCATTCCGATGTCGGTGGCGCCGTATGGCCAGCCGCAGCTGTCGTTCGCCCCCGTCAGCCTGGCCAATGTGGAAACGGTGGACGTGGTGCGCGGCGGCGGCGCGGTGCGCTTCGGGCCGCAAAACGTGGGCGGCATCATCAACTTCAAGACGCGCCGCATCCCCACCGGTGAGGGCATCACGGGCGACGCCAGCGTGCGCCATAACAGCTATGGCGAGGGCGACGGCCACAACACGCAGTACAGCGTGTTTGCCGGCAGCCAGCTCGACAGCGGCCTGGGCCTGGCCCTGCTGTATTCGGGCATGACGGGCAGCGACTGGCGCGCGGCCAGCGATGAAAAGCTCAATGATTTCGCACTGAAATTCCGTTATGACCTCAGCCCCACGGCCGAGGTCTACGGCAAGCTGTCGTACTACGACGTGACCTCGCGCACGCCGGGCGGCCTGACGCAGGCGCAATACCGTCTTGACCCGTTCCAGAACACCCGCCGTAGCGACTTCTGGAGCGGCGAGCGCAAGGCCGCCGACATCGGTTATCTGAACAGCATTTCCGCCACCCAGGAACTGGAGGTGCGCGCCTACTACAACGAAAGCTCGCGCCAGAGCACCCTGATCAATGCGGCCGGCACCGGCCTGGGCCACCAGCCGCGCAATTACGAAACGGCGGCGTTCGAGCCGCGCTACACGCAGCGCTTCAAGGCCGGCGGCATGACCCATGACGTGACGGTCGGCTACCGCTACCTGCGTGAACGGGCCGACGAGACGATCTATAACGTGGTGGTCGCCAGCGGCGTGCAACAGGCGCCGACGCGCTTTGCCGACAACAGCACCGATGCCCAGGCGATCTATATCGACAACAAGATTGCGGTCAATGCCTGGCGCATCACGCCCGGTGTGCGCTACGAACATATCAAGACGCAGCGCATCAATCACTTGCCGCAGGAAGAGAAGATCGAGCTGCTCAACAACAAGGCGCTGCCCTCGCTGAACGTGGCGTATTTGCTCAGCAATAACGTGACGGTGTTCGCCAACTACAACAGTTCGTTTGGCGCCGTGCAGAACACCCAGCTCAACGCGCAATCGGCAAACAATCCCTTGCAGCCGGAACTGGCGAAAACCATGGAACTGGGTGGGCGCTGGAAGAGCGCCAGCCTGTCGGCCGAAGCGACCTTGTTCAACATCAAGTTCGACAACCAGATCCAGTCGGTGGGCAGCGGACTGAACGCCACCTTCTTCAACCGTGGCGCGACCCACCACCAGGGCCTGGAAACGGCACTCGACTACCGCTTCGACGCAGCCGGCCCGTTCTCCGGCCTGAACGCCTACGCCACGTATACCTACACCAAGGCGACCCTGGAAGAAGGCGCGAACGCGGGCAATGACGTGCCGTATTATTCGCGCAATACCGATACCGTGGGCATCCATTACCAGCGCGGCGGCTGGGGCTTTGACCTGTCGAGCACGCACCAGACGCGGCAGTTCGCCGACGACGCCAACACGGTGCTTGAGAACCGTGCCGGCGACCTGGGCGTGATTCCCGGCTACCGTACCTGGAATACGCAAGTGAAATGGAAAGTGCCGGGCCAGGCGGGCCTGGAGCTGCTGGCGGGCGTCAACAACCTGGCCGACAAGCGCTACTTCACGCGTACCTCGGATGGCAACTTGGGCAAGATGGTGGGCGCGCCACGCATGCTCTACCTGCAGGGACGGCTGGCATTCTGAAGATTTCCGTCGAGAAATAATTTGTTGTAGAAAGTATACCTTCCGTTTCAAAAATGAAAATAAACTTGGCGAACAACTGCTCAGTTTCCCGGTTTCAATGCTATCATTTGCATGTCAATCGGGAAACAAGATTATTTTTAAACCAACAAACGGAACGACCATGAAATTGCCAGCCATCCTCTTGAACATTGCCGCCGTGGCGACCCTGCTGTCGGCCGGCACCGCCAGCGCCGCAACCGAGCTGGTAGTCAACGGCAGCTTTGAAAGCAACTCCATCAGCTCATCATGGTCAGCGGTCAGCAGCGTCACCGGCTGGACCTCGTCGGCCAGCGGCAATTCGGCATTCGAGATCCAGAAAGGCACGACCCAGGGCGGCGTCAGCGGCTTCATGCCGACGGCGGCCAACGGCGTGCAATACCTGGAATTGAACACCGACCGCCTGACCTCGATTTCGCAAACCATCAGCACCAGCGCCGGCAGCAGCTATTTGCTGTCGTTCGCCTACTCGGGCCGTCCCGATACGGCTGGCAATGCCAGCAGCCTGATGAATGTGTACTGGGGCAACACGCTGCTGACCGCCAGCCCGCTGGTCGGCACCACCACGCCGACCTGGCAGACCTTCAGCCAGACCGTCAGCGCCCTGGGTTCCTCGACCGTGCTGCGTTTTGAATCGGTCGGCCCGACCTCGGCATCGAGCTACGGCTCCTACCTGGACAATGTCTCGGTATCGGTGTCGGCCGTGCCGGAACCACAGACCTACGCCATGATGCTGCTGGGCCTGGGCCTGATGGCTTTCATCGCCCGCCGCAAGCGCTCCGCTAACAACGCATAAGCAAACCTACTGCGCGTCGCGCTTTGCGGCCTGCGATGCTCACCGTACCAAAGTACGGTTGCGCTTCTTAGCCACAAATCACTGCCGCTCGCTACGGTTTTCTTAAGCGTTCGAAATGCAAAAGATCCAAGAATCATACGAGCCACCCCGCAGCAATGCCGGGTGGCTTTTTTCATGCGGGCAGAACCATAAAATTCGGTCCTTGTTGCCCAATAGAATTAGATTGAGGCTACAATAGTTTACTTATGTCAAACAATGCCAAGCGCGCATTGTTCCGCCGAGGCCGCCACCGCGCCTTGATTACCAATACGCATTGATAAAACAGGATGGCGAGCGCCATCAGTACCGACCATGGCTGAAGAAAAACCGATTACCGAAACGAGTTCCTATGGCAAGGACACCCCCGTGGGCCGGCCTGATATCGATGGCCGCGCCGGCGTCTTCGTGCCGACGGAAGAGTTTGACATCAACAACACCACCACCTTCCGCAAGGGGGCCGGCATCGTCGGCTTCGGCAATCACGACGGTACCCTGACCGTGTATTTCGAATCGAACCGTTTCGATGAAAGCAATCTGCACAAGTGGGAAAACAAGGCGCGCAAGGCGTATGACCGCATGGTGATGGGTGCGCCGACGGTGTCAAAAGGTAAGTTCGATGCGCGCTTCCTGGAGCAGGTCGGCATTATCGATGGCATGGGTATCAACCTGAAGCACCCGGAACGGCTGACGCATTGGCTGGCCGTATCGAACCTGCCCGACACGGCGCCGGAAGAGCCGGTGGTGCGCTGGAAAAATCGCTGAAACCGGCTGTCAGCAAGCTATAGCTGGGTTAGCAAGCATTTGTCCTACACGGTGGCGGACATTCATCTGATTCCTGTAGGAATTAAAGGTAGTTATGATGAAGTCATACCGTCAGCGCTGAAGCGCTCAACCGCCACCGATCAGGAGCCCATCATGTCCCGCCTTATTCCCTTCAGCTTTGGTGCCTTCCAAATCAGTCTGGCTGGCGCGGCAGTGTACATCCTGTGCTCGGCGGACGTGCTGCATCAGGCGTCAGTGTATTTCCACTAAGACTAAGACGCCCGAGGCTGCAGATCTAATTAGCGGCGGCCGTGATAGCGGCCATGCCCACCCCATCCGCCACGCGGACCACGGTAGCCCGAACGCCCGAAACCGAACATGAAGTCCAGTCCGATCGACACCGGCGGATTGTAATAATAAGGCTGTGGCGCATACACCGGCGCCGGCACATACACCGGTTGCTGCACATACACAGGCTGCTGCTGCATGTACACCGGCTCACTCGTATATTCCACCCGCGGCGCGCTGACCACGCGCGATGACTGCACCGGCTCGGACGAGACGGTATGCCACTCATAGGGATCGTAGGCCGCCTGCGGCGCACGCGTGCCATAGTAGGCCGGGCCGGGCGGCGCCACCACGCAGCCACCCAGGGCGGCCATCGAGATTACTGCCAACAAGGTTTTCATCGCACACTCCTTTTCCAATATAGTAGTGTAAGAAATAAAGCGCCCTTGCGCTGCGGATTTACCGAATGTTACACGCCGATGCAGAGCGCAACATGACCCCCCGCCGGTGGCCTCAGATAAACGGAATCTCGCATTTGTCGATCGCCTTGCCGGACGCATCATGGCGCTGCGCGCACACCTGGTAGCGCACGCCGAAATCGAGTTCGACCTGCTCCACCTTGCCATACTTCAAACCGATCGTGTGTTGCACCTGCTGCTTGCCGGCCAGCGCCGCCACGTCTTTCGGGATCGCCATGGCCGTCTGCACTTCGCCCTGGCGCGCTTCCTGGCGCCGCGCCACGTCGATCGCCAGCGCGAAGGTCATGTTGACGCCACCGTCGGCATAGGCGAACGACGGTGCGCTGCGCTGGGCCCGCATGACGCCCCAGGCGCACTGCTTGTCCTGCGCCTCGCAGCGCTTGAGTTGCGCCAGCGGAAAATACTCGGCGGCCACCTTGCCATGCTTGATGGGCCAGCTGGTCCGCACGCCATCGCGTTTGCCGCTCATCGGGTTGACCCAGCTCAGGCTATTGACGAGCGCCACCGTCTGCCCCGCTTCCAGTCCGGGCGGGGTGCTGAAACCGGCGCAGGCCGACAGGGAAACGACAGTGGCGGCGGCAAGGGATAGTTTCAAGATGGAATGCATGATGGCCTCTGGGCATGAAAGAAACACGGCGGTATAGTGCCGAGCGTAACAGATACGGCGCCCCGTGGCGTGGCGCACATGACAGAACGGGCGATACCGCCATCGCGATACCGCCCGTCAGGGGTGACAAACATCGATCCGGCCAGGGCAAACCCGGCCGATGGCGATCAGTCCAGCTTCCAGGCGTAGTCGACCTTGGTCCAGGTCTGCGCCGCGCTGCCGTCCTTGGTGCCCGGTTTGAACTTGCATGCAGACAAGCCCTTGATGGCGGCCTTGTCCAGGTTCTTGAAACCGCTGCTTTTCTCGACTTTCGAATCAGCAACCGTACCGTCGGCATTGACCAGGAAGGACATCGATACCGTGCCCTGCTCCTCGTTCATCAGCGATGCTTTCGGATAATCGACCTTGCAGGACTTGGCATCGAAGGATGCGGGAACCTCTGCCGCAAAGCTAGCGGACGAGACAGAAAACAGCAATGCTGCTGCAACACCCATATGACGCATACTTTTAGACATTTGCTTCCCCAATAAAATCAAACAGAGTGATTACAGCTTCCAGGAATAATCGACCTTGGTCCAGGTTTGGGCCACGCTGCCATCCTTGGTGCCTGGCTTGAACTTGCAGGCGGTAATGGCCTTGACGGCGGCTTTGTCCAGATTCTTGAAGCCACTGCTTTTGTCGACTTTCGAATCGACCACTTTGCCGTCGGCCGACACCAGGAAGGACATCGTCACGTCGCCCTGCTCTTCATTGACGAGCGAGGCTTTCGGATATTCCGCCTTGCAGGTTTTTGCATCGAAGGTCGCTGGCACTTCGCTGGCCAGGACGGTGGCGCTCACGCCGGAGAGGAGTACAGCTGCGATAACACTACGCTTATTCATAGTTACACTTTTTCAACAACGTTAGACAAATTCGTAAAACCGGCTGCGCGATTGGCCGCGCAGCCCAGGACTCTACTGCCACCATGGCACTGCTGCTACAACTTAAAACTCTTCCCACTCGTCATTGCTGGTGCTGGCCGGGGCGCTGCGCTTGCTCGCCTTGGGTTCCGCCGGGGCGGCCGCCTCGGTCTTGCGCGCCAGCGACTTGACCGGACGCAAAGGCGCGGCAGGCTTGCGCGCCACCACCGCTGCCGGGGCTTTCACCTGCGCAGGCGCCGGCACGTAGGCCGCCGCGCGCTCTTCGCCCTCGACCAGCTTGAAGATGCTGACCACGTGCGACAGTTCGGCTGCCTGGTCCTGCAGGCTTTGCGCCGCAGCGGCCGCTTGCTCGACCAGCGCCGCATTCTGCTGCGTCATGCCGTCCATTTCAATGATCGACAGGTTGACCTGTTCGATGCCGGCGCTCTGCTCGGCGCTGGCGCTGGCGATCTCGCTCATGATGTCGGTCACGCGGCGCACGCTGTCGACCACCTCGCCCATCGTCACGCCGGCCTGGCCGACCAGGCGCGTGCCGCGTTCGGTCTTCTCGGCCGAATCGTCGATCAGGATCTTGATTTCCTTGGCGGCGCCGGCCGAACGCTGGGCCAGGTTGCGCACTTCGGAGGCCACCACCGCAAAGCCGCGGCCCTGCTCACCGGCACGCGCCGCTTCCACGGCCGCATTCAGCGCCAGGATATTGGTCTGGAAGGCGATGCCATCGATCACGCCGATGATGTCGACAATCTTCTTGGCCGACTCGTTGATCGAGCTCATGGTATCGACCACTTGCGACACCACCGAGCCGCCCTTGATGGCGACATCCGAGGCGGTGGCGGCCAGCTTGTTGGCTTCACGGGCATTGTCGGCGTTCTGTTTCACGGTCGAGGTCAGCTCTTCCATGGCGGACGCGGTTTTTTCCAGCGCGCTGGCCTGCATCTCGGTACGCGAGGACAGGTCGAGATTGCCGTCGGCAATTTCACGCGACGCCGTGCCGATGGTTTCCGTACCCACCCGCACCTGGCCGACGATGCCGACCAGGCTGTTGCGCATTTCCTTCATTTCCGCCAGCAGGCTGGAATTGTCGGAGCTTTGCGTGTGGATGCCGATCGACAGGTCGCCCTTGGCGATGCTGCCGGCGATCGAGGCCGTGTAGTCGGGTTCGCCGCCCAACTGCTTGAGCAGGCCGCGGGTAATCACCAGTGCCGCCGCCACGCCCAGCGCCACGGCGAGCGCGCCCAGCACGATCATGAACAGGCGAGCGCTGTCGAAGGCCTTGCGGGCGTCCGTCTGCATCTGCTCGTTGAGCTTGTCTTCCAGCGTGGCCAATTGTTCCAGCGCATCGATCCATTTTTTCTGGACCGGGCGGATTTCCTTGATCATCACACGCGTCGCCGCTTCGGCATCGTTGGCCATCCACAGCGCCGATGCCTTGGCAATCGCCGGCATGGCGGCCGCTTCATATTCCTTGATGGAAGCGAGCAGGGTCTTTTCTTCCGTCGTCGATTCGATGGCGAACTTGGCTTCCAGCTTTTTCTGTGTTTCCTGGTAGGTATTGGTCTGCGCCTTGATGCGCGCCATTTCCGGCTCCATGTCGCCAGAGTCCGTCATCAGGGTCAGGATGCGCAGCGAGGTGATGCGGTCGCTGACATTGCCACGCATGTCGATCACCAGGCGGGTAACGACGTTGTTGACGTTAATGACGTGATCGAGACGTTCCTGGATTTGCGCCATGCGCGCAATGCCGAGTATCGTCACAGCCACCAGCAGAACCAGTACCAGGGCGAATCCCAGGCCCAGGCGTGTACCAACCTTCATTTTTGCTAAATTCATTTCGGCTCTTCGTAAATGAAACTATTGATAAGAATTTTGCCCGGCACGACAAGACGAACGCTGCGCAACGCCGATATCCGCCAAGAGCCTGATCAGCCCGCCAGCGGTACCCGGCTGCACGCAACACGGTGTGGTTCCTGTCCCGGCAGCCCTGCGAATACCGCAGTGACTGCGCATGCAAATTTGCCTCTCATATTGCTTTCTATCTACGATTAATTCCACCGCGACATATAAAATACACATGAGAAATATTTGTCTATAATCAATTATAGGTGTAAATTTTGCCTCAAAGCAAGCATTAACTGCCTGAATAAGTCGCAGATTAACTTTCTTCGGGGAAATGACAACATCGCCGTTTCTTGCACCGTAGAAATGCCCCATGACTGTGCAAGGGTGTGCCAAAACAGCACATTGTCAACATGCGATGCCGTCCGAACCCGTGTTTTTTCACCAGAAAAAGGCAGGGATGGCAGAGGTGCAAAAATGCCTGAAAAGCAGTATTAAGGGCCTGATATGGCGTAAAAACGACGCTTCAGCTATCCCAGCTGCAATGCAATACACAGGCATGGCCGGCGGCACCGAAAACATACACGCTCCAGATCGCGCCCAGCTGCCCGGCTAGGCTGCGCCGGCCATCCGACACCAGCCGATGCCATTGCGGCTCGGCCTCGAACATCTCGAACACTTCGCGCTCGAAACCGTCGAACAGGCGATCGTCCAATGGTCGACGATCCATCTCGCTTATCGGGCGCAGGCGTTCGAGCAGCCATTGGCGCGGGGTACAGGCGGCGCCGCTGCAGCTCACCGTATCGAGCCGCGGCAAGGACAGGCCCTCGGGCGACAAGCCCAGCGCATCGCACAGCGCCGTCAATGCGTCATCGGGCGACACGGCGCCCAGGTAGCCACACAGAAAAGCGCTGCCGTCGTCCTTCAGCGCGCTGACCGCTTGCAGGTAACCGTGCAGCTGGCGCGCTTTATCATGCATCAGCCATGCGCCGGCGCCAGACGCGCCGCCGCTTCGAGCAGCAAGCGCGGGTCGCCCGAGGCGAGTTTTTTTGAATCCGACAGGGTTTGGCGGAAACCGCGCGCGCCGGGCAGGTTCTGCATCAGGCCCAGCATGTGGCGCGTGATGCTGTTGAGCTTCATGCGGTCTTCTTTCGCCAGCTGCGCGCTGATATAGGGAATCATGGCTTCCAGTACCTGCTCGCGCGTTTTGACTTCCGTGTCGTCGCCGTAATAGCGCTGGTCGAACTGCGCCATCACATACGGATTGTGATACGCCTCACGGCCCAGCATCACGCCGTCCAGGTGCTGCAGATGCAGGTCGATTTCGTCGAGCGTCTTGATGCCGCCATTGATGATGAATTCGAATTGCGGAAAGTCGCGCTTGAGCTGGTAGGCGTACTCATACTTCAGCGGCGGCACTTCGCGGTTTTCCTTCGGGCTCAGGCCTTTCAAGATCGCATTGCGCGCATGCACGATAAAGGTCTTGCAGCCGGCTTCGGCCACCGTACCGACAAAATCGTGCACGAAATCGTACGACTCGCTGTCGTCGATGCCGATGCGGTGCTTGACGGTGACGTCGATATCGACCACGTCGCGCATGGCTTTCACGCAATCGGCCACCAGCTGCGGCTCGGCCATCAGGCAGGCGCCGAATGCGCCCTTCTGCACGCGCTCGGACGGGCAGCCGCAGTTCAGGTTGATCTCGTCGTAACCCCACTGCTGGCCCAGCCTGGCGCTGGTGGCCAGGTCCTTCGGATCGCTGCCGCCCAGCTGCAGGGCGACCGGATGCTCTTCCTCGTTGAAGCGCAGATGGCGCTCCACGTCGCCGTACACCAGCGCACCGGTGGTGACCATCTCGGTATACAACCAGGTATGGCGCGTGATCTCGCGGTGAAACTTGCGGCAATGACGGTCGGTCCAGTCCATCATCGGGGCGACGGACAGGCGGCGGGAAGGCAAAGAAGAGGAAGTCATGGTATCTATGAAAAACAGCGGCTGCAAATGACAAACCCGCTGCGCGCATCACCGGTGAGTGTCATGCGGCGCAGCGGGTTTGGAAGCAGCATGGCCAACCGGCCATGCTTGCACTACATATTACGCGTCACGCGACGCTTTTTTACGCTCGTGCTCTTTCAGGAAGCGCTTGCGCAGGCGGATCGATTTTGGCGTGATTTCGACCAGTTCGTCGTCCTCGATGAATTCGACCGCGTATTCCAGCGACATCTGGATCGGTGGTACCAGGCGTACCGCTTCGTCGGTACCCGACGAACGCACGTTGGTCAGCTGCTTGCCCTTGATCGGGTTGACGACCAGGTCGTTGTCGCGCGAGTGGATGCCGATGACCATGCCTTCGTAGACCGGGTCATTGTGCGACACGAACATGCGGCCGCGGTCTTGCAGTTTCCATATCGCGTAGGCAACAGCGGCGCCGTCGTCTTGCGAGATCAGCACGCCGTTGCGACGGCCAGCCATTTCGCCACGGGTGTTGTCGACTGGCGCGTATTCGTGGAACACGTGGCTCATCAGGCCGGTGCCGCGGGTCAGGGTCATGAATTCGCCCTGGAAGCCGATCAGGCCACGCGCAGGGATCAGATACTCGAGACGCACGCGGCCCTTGCCATCCGATTCCATGTTTTGCAGGTCGCCACGACGACGGCCCAGTTCTTCCATGACGCCGCCCTGGTTGGCTTCTTCAACGTCGACCGACAGGTTTTCAAACGGCTCGTGGCGCACGCCATCGACCATCTTGAACACCACGCGTGGACGCGATACGGCCAGCTCGAAGCCTTCGCGGCGCATGTTTTCGATCAGGATGGTCAGGTGCAGCTCGCCGCGGCCCGATACTTCGAAGATCGTGTCGTCGTCGGTTGGCGCTACGCGCAGAGCAACGTTGGCTTTCAGTTCGCGGTCCAGACGGTCGCGCAGCTGACGCGAGGTGACGAACTTGCCTTCGCGGCCAGCCAGTGGCGAGTTGTTGACCATGAAGTTCATGGTCAGGGTCGGCTCGTCGACGGTCAGCATCGGCAGCGCTTCCGGGGTATCCGGTGCGCACAGGGTCGAACCGATACCGATTTCGTCGATACCGTTGATCAGGCAGATGTCGCCGGCAACGGCTTCGTCGACCAGCACGCGCTCCAGGCCCTTGAAATTCAGCACCTGGTTGATGCGGCCTTTGACTGGCGTTGCGCCTGGGCCATTGATGACCAGCACGTCCTGGCCGACCTTGACGGTACCGCGGTTGACGCGGCCAATGCCGATCTTGCCGACGTAGGACGAATAGTCCAGCGAGGTGATCTGCATCTGCAGCGGGCCTTCCGGATTGTCGTCACGCACAGGCACGTGTTCCAGGATGGCGTCGAACATCGGCTTCATGTCGCCGCTGCGGATATCTTCGGTCAGGCCGGCGTAGCCGTTCAGGCCCGAAGCGTAGACGATAGGGAAATCGAGTTGTTCATCGGTCGCACCCAGTTTGTCGAACAGTTCGAAAGTCTGGTTGATGGCCCAGTCCGGACGTGCGCCCGGACGGTCGATCTTGTTGACGATGACGATAGGCTTCAGACCCAGTGCAAGCGCCTTGCGCGTGACGAAACGGGTTTGTGGCATCGGGCCTTCCTGTGCATCGATCAGCAGCAATACCGAGTCAACCATCGACAGAACACGTTCCACTTCGCCGCCGAAGTCGGCGTGGCCTGGGGTGTCGACGATATTGATGTGGGTGCCTTCGTACTCAACAGCGCAGTTCTTCGACAGAATCGTAATGCCGCGCTCCTTTTCCAGGTCGTTCGAGTCCATGACTCGGGTGTCGACCGCTTGGTTTTCACGGAAGGTGCCGGACTGGCGCAGCAGTTGGTCCACGAGGGTGGTTTTACCGTGGTCAACGTGGGCGATGATGGCGATATTACGAATTGCGCGTTTTGTAGTAGACATGGTCGTTATATTTGCTGAAAAACTGCAGGGTGCGTACGGGGTGTACGGTGCGTTTCGATACTGGCTGAAACTGGAACCGCGTAGTATAGCATGTTGCGTTGCGGCGCTATTTAAATATGCTTGCGGGTCGAAGTCTCGTCGGGTGATACCTTGAAAATGCAACAGAATACGGGGGTCAGACCCTCAATGCCGCAAACTCAGAGGCTTGCGCTAGCGGGCGTGGGGGTCTGACCCCAGCAGTTCAGGGGTTATTGGTGCGCAGTAGCAATCAAGCGCTCGGGCGCCAGGATGCTGTATTCCTGCAACTGGCCGGTGCCCAGCAGCTTGGCGTCGTGATACACGCGCACCCTGCCCGGCTGATCCGGCACGGCGACGTCTTCCTTGCCCAGCGCAATGCGCTGGCCATGCAAAAAGCGCCTGGCCAGTTCTTCGGTCAGTCGCACCGCCGGAAAACTCGACAGCAAGGCGTCGACCGGAGCCAGCAAGCTCAAGGGCTCGGCATGCGCCGTCAGTTGGTCCAGCGTGATCACGCCGTCCAGCGTCAGCTCGCCCACCTGTGTGCGGCGCAAGGCGTTCAGGTGCGCGCCGCAACCCAGGGCGTTGCCGATGTCTTCGCCCAGCACGCGGATATACGTGCCCTTGCTGCACATCACCGACAATTTCAAAAACGGCGCCTCATAGCTTAAAAATTCCAGCTTGTGGATGGTCACCGGGCGCGCTTCGCGCTCCAGGGTGATGCCGGCGCGCGCATATTCATACAGCGGCTTGCCGTCGCGCTTCAGGGCCGAATACATCGGCGGCACTTGCATGATGTCACCACGGAACTGCGCCAGCACGGCGTCGATCCGCTCTTGCGTGACGTTCACTTCGCGCGTTTCCAGCACCGCGCCTTCGGTGTCGCCGGTGTCGGTGGAGACCCCCAGGTGCACCAGCGTTTCATAGGTCTTGTCGGCTTCGAGCAGGTCCTGCGAAAACTTGGTGGCCTCGCCAAAGCAGAGAGGTAACAAACCAGTGGCGAACGGGTCCAGCGTGCCGGTATGGCCCGCCTTCTTGGCGTTCAGCACGCGCTTGGACTTGATCAGCGCATCGTTGCTGGACCAGCCGACCGGCTTGTCCATCAGCAGCACGCCGTCGACCAGGTCGCGTACGCGCTTGATGCCGGGTGGTCGTTTCGGTCCCGCCACGTTTATTGCTCGTCCGCTTTATCTTCCGGCTTCTCGTCCGGTTCGGCGTCCGCCGCGCGGGTGGCGTTGGCCTTGTCGATCAGCAACGACATTTCCATGCCGCGCGAGGTCGAGCTGTCGTGCACGAAATGCAGCATCGGCAGGGTATGGATGTGCAGGCGCTTGCCCAGCAGGCCACGGATGAAACCAGCGGCGGCCATCAGGCCTTCGGTGGTGTTCTTGATGGCTTCCTTGCTGTCTTTCAACATCGTGAAAAACACCTTGGCGTGCGCGTAGTCGGGCGTGATCTGCACTTCGGTGATTGTGATCATCGTGCCCACGCGCGGGTCTTTCAGTTCGTAGGCGACGATTTCGGCCAGATCGCGCTGGATCTGGTCTGCCACGCGCAAGCCGCGCGCCGGCATGGTTTTACTATGTTTGGCCATGATTATGCTGTCCTAAGTGCCGCAGGGCGCATGAGTCAAACGGTTGCCCGTTGACCAATGCGCCCCACGTGTTGTGCGCGGACATCGATATGCCCGCGCTATTGTTCTTGCCGAGATTACAGGGTACGAGCGATTTCCTGGACTTCGAACACTTCCAGGGTGTCGCCAACCTGGATATCGTTGTAGTTCTTCAGCGACAGGCCGCACTCCAGACCGGCGCGCACTTCTTTCGCGTCGTCCTTGAAGCGCTTCAGAGACTCGATCTCGCCACTCCAGACCACGATGTTGTTGCGCAACAGGCGGACCGACGAAGCACGCTTGACGACGCCATCGGTGACCAGGCAACCGGCAATCGCGCCGACTTTCGAGACCAGGATAACCTGGCGGATCTCGACCTGGCCGATGACCGTTTCGCGTTTCTCTGGTGCCAACATGCCCGACAACGCCGAACGGATCTCGTCGATCGCATCGTAAATGATGTTGTAGTAGCGAATGTCCACGCCGTTCGACTCGGCCAGCTTGCGCGCCTGGGCATCGGCACGGGCGTTGAAGCCGATGATGACCGCTTTCGAGGCGACCGCCAGGTTGACGTCCGATTCCGTGATGCCACCGACTGCCGCGTGTACCACCTGTACGCGCACTTCGGAGGTCGACAGTTTCTGCAACGAACCAACCAGCGCTTCTTGCGAACCTTGCACGTCGGTCTTGATGATCAATGGCAAGTTTTTCACTTCGCCTTCGGCCATCTGGTCGAACATGTTTTCCAGTTTCGCGGCTTGCTGCTTGGCCAGTTTCACGTCACGGAACTTACCTTGACGGAACAGACCAATCTCACGCGCCTTGCGCTCGTCGGCCATCACGACCACTTCTTCACCGGCGACCGGTACTTCGGTCAGGCCCTGGATCTCGACCGGGATCGATGGACCGGCTTCGGCAATCGCCTTGCCGTTTTCGTCCAGCATGGCGCGCACGCGGCCATACGAGGAACCAGCCAGGATCACGTCGCCACGGCGCAAGGTACCCGATTGCACCAGGATCGTTGCGACCGGGCCACGGCCCTTGTCCAGACGAGCTTCGACCACCAGGCCACGGGCCGGCGCATCGACGGGAGCCGTCAGTTCCAGCACCTCGGCCTGCAGCAATACTTGCTCCAGCAGATCGTCGATACCCTGGCCGGTTTTGGCCGAGACCGGCACGAATGGCGATTCGCCACCGTATTCTTCCGGCACCACCTGTTCGGCGACCAGTTCCTGCGTCACGCGGTCGACGTTGCCACCTGGTTTGTCGACCTTGTTGATCGCCACCACCAGCGGTACGCCGGCAGCTTTCGCGTGGGCAATCGCTTCTTTGGTTTGCGGCATCACGCCATCGTCGGCGGCAACCACCAGGATGACGATGTCGGTTGCCTTGGCGCCACGGGCACGCATGGCGGTAAACGCTTCGTGACCCGGGGTGTCGAGGAAGGTGATCATGCCGCGTGGCGTATCGACGTGGTAAGCGCCGATATGCTGCGTAATGCCACCAGCTTCGCCCGACGCCACTTTGGCGCGGCGGATGTAATCGAGCAACGAGGTTTTACCATGGTCGACGTGACCCATGACGGTGACCACCGGTGCGCGCGGCTTGGTTTCGAAGTGCGCGTGTTCGCCCACGTCGGCCAGCAACGCTTCCGGATCGTCCAGTTCGGCGGCAAACGCCTTGTGGCCCATTTCCTCGACCAGAATCATGGCCGTTTCCTGGTCCAGCACCTGGTTGATGGTGCACATCTGGCCCAGTTTCATCAAATGCTTGATGACTTCGGAAGCCTTGACCGACATCTTGTGCGCCAGTTCGGCCACCGTGATGGTTTCCGGCACGTGGACATCCTTGACGACGGCTTCGGTCGGCGCCTGGAAATTCGTTTCGCGGTCGTCATGGTGCGTCGGGCGACGGCCCTTGGCACCACCACGCCAGCTGTCACGACCCGCCGGGCCGCTGTTGCCGCGTGGCTTCGGACCACCGGTGGTGCCGCGTTTTTTCGCGTCATCGGACCAGGTGGACGACACATTGGCCGACTTGATCGATTTCTTGTCTGCCACGGCAGGCTTCTTGTCGCCGGGCTTGTCGCCAGGTTTCTTGTCGGCCGGCTTGTGCAGCGTGCCTTCCGGCGCTTTCGGCTTGACCGGCACCGGTACTGGCTCAGGGGCTTTGATGGCGCGGCGTGGCGCGTTCATCATGGCCTTGATCTGGGCGACCTCGTCCGCCACGGCCTTGCGGGCGCGTTCGGTGGCTTCGGCTTTTTCAGCGGCTTCCTTGGCAGCGACGGCAGCAGCAGCGGCTTTTTTCTTCGCTTCTTCGGCGGCAGCGGCTTTTTTCGCTTCGGCGGCGGCATCGTCGGCGACTGGCGCGGCGGTGCTGGCGACCGGCGCGGCGGCGGCCTTGGCTGCGGCTTTCTTCGCTTCGGCTTCGGCTTCTTTCTTGGCGGTCAGTTCAGCCTGTTGCGTGGCTTTCGCCTGGGCTTCTTTTTCCGCGTCGAGCTTGGCCAGACGTTCCTGTTTTTCACGCAGATCGGCTTCCTGGCGTGCGATCAGTTCAGCTTGCTTGCGAACTTCTTCTTCACGGCGCGCCACTTCGGCGGGATCGATCACCGGCGCGGCAGGCGCGACCGGTTCAGGCGCAGCGACAGGCGCCGCTTCGTCGCGCTGGACGAAGGTGCGTTTCTTGCGCACTTCCACCTGGATGGTGCGCGATTTGCCGGTTGCATCGGCTTGCTTGATTTCAGTCGTTTCCTTGCGGGTCACGGTGATTTTCTTCTTTTCTGTGTCAGCCGCTGCGCCATGGGTGCGGCGCAGATGATCCAAAAGCTTGTCCTTATCATCTTTCGACAATGGATCTGACGTCGAACTTTTCTCGACGCCGGCAGAACGCAGCTGCGTCAGCAGCAAATCTGCAGGCATCTTCAGTTCGGTGGCAAATTGGGCTACGTTGTTACTCGCCATTCAGTCCTCTTTTCTATGTGTCGCGGAGATGATAAAGATACTCAAATTAAGCCTTTGCGGATTCAGCCTGACTCCATGCCTTGGCTTGCAGCGCCTTGGCACGATCGTCGTATTTCGAGTCAACCAACTTCATCTCATCGTCGGTCACATCTTTAAATTCACTTGTAATCAGTTCACGCGCACGGTCCGCAGACAAGGCCAGGATTGCGCCAAATTCGTCGTATGCCAGTGCTGCAAATGCTTCAACAGTCTTGATACCAGCCAGACCCAGCTTGCCAGCGGTGACGCGGTCCATGCCTTCCAGACCCACCAACGCCTCGTCCATGCCTTCCAGACCCTCTTCCGAAGCGATCGCTTCGGTAACCAGCGCATCACGCGCACGGGTACGGAGTTCATTGACGGTATCTTCGTCAAACGATTCGATTTCCAGCATTTCGGAAATTGGCACGTAGGCGATTTCTTCCAGACTGGCGAAACCTTCTTCCACCAGAATGTCTGCAACTTCTTGATCGACATCGAGCTTTTCCATGAACAGGATGCGCACGGCAGCCGTTTCCTGGGCAGCTTTGTCAGCCGATTCTTCGGCCGTCATGATGTTGATCTTCCAACCGGTCAGGTCGGCGGCCAGGCGCACGTTCTGGCCCGAACGGCCGATCGCGATGGCCAGGTTTTCTTCGTCGACGACCACGTCCATCGCGTGTTTTTCTTCGTCGACCATGATCGACGACACGTTCGCCGGCGCCAGGGCGCCGATCACGAACTGGGCCGGATCTTCCGACCACAACACGATGTCGACGCGCTCGCCGCCCAGCTCACCGGTGACGGCCTGCACGCGCGAACCGCGCATGCCGACGCAAGTACCGATCGGGTCGATGCGCTTGTCGGCCGTGTAGACGGCGATCTTGGCGCGTACGCCGGCATCGCGGGCGGCCGATTTAATTTCCAGCATGCCTTGTTCGATTTCCGGCACTTCCAGTTCGAACAGCTTCATGATGAAGTCCGGCGCGGTGCGCGACAGGATCACCTGCGGGCCGCGCATGTTGCGGTCGATGCGCAGGATGAAAGCACGCACGCGGTCGCCGATACGCAGATTCTCTTTCGGGATCATCTGGTCGCGTGGCAAACGCGCTTCGATCTTGCCGGATTCGACGATTGCATCGCCGCGTTCCATGCGCTTGATGGTGCCGGTGACGAGCGAGTCACCGCGTTCCAGGAAGTCGACCAGGATCTGTTCGCGCTCGGCGTCACGCACGCGCTGCAGGACCACCTGTTTGGTGTCTTGCGCAAAGCGGCGGCCGAATTCGACGGACTCGATCGGTTCTTCGATATGGTCATCGACTTCGATGTCGGCGATCTGTTCTTTCGCCTCGAAGTGCAGGATCTCCTGATCCGGCAATTGCAGGCCGGCTTCGTCAGGCACCACGTGCCAGCGGCGGAACGATTCGAATTCGCCCGAATCGCGGTCGATCGAAACGCGGATGTCCACTTCACCCTCATATCGTTTCTTCGTGGCTTGCGCCAATGCGAATTCAAGGGCGCCGAAGACGACATCCTTATCGACGTTTTTTTCACGCGCCAGCGCGTCTACCAATAATAAAACTTCGCGACTCATGCTTTGCGTCCCTTAAAAACCACCTGCGGCACCAATCGTGCCTTATCCACGTCGGCGAGTGTAAATTCCAACATCGCCGGACCATCCTTACCTTCAAATTCCAACGACAAATTCTCGCCCACGGGTTCTTGCAAGATCCCCTGGAACGATTTCCGGTTGTTCGTACCCGGCATCGCCTCGCGCAGCTTGACGACGATTTCCTGGCCTGCGAAACGGACAAAGTCTTCCAGCTTGCGCACCGGCCGGTCCAGGCCCGGGGAAGAAATCTCGAGGCGTTCGTAAGGAACGTTCTCTACCGTCAACACATGCGATAACTGGTGACTCACCGTGGCACAGTCTTCGACCGTGATCGGACCTTTTTCAGCGGCATCGGCGGCGCTGAAATCAATAAAGACGCGCAGCATTCCGCGCTCGGCACGTTCGACATCAACGAGCTCATAGCCCAGACCTGTGACTGTCTTTTCAATTAATCCCAACTGCTGCAAGAAATTCTCCAGAAATAAGGCCCGTTTTCGCCCGATATCGCGCTGCAAAGCGCCATACCCCTGCAAAAACACGCATTCAATCATATATGGCCCCTCGCGGAGCCATTACAAACGGTTCAACAAAAAAAAAATGGGCATCTGCCCATCTTCTTGTATTTCCCCAACCAGATGAAAGCACTCCCCACCGAACAACCCTGCGGAGAACTTTTATTAGGCTGCAGATTATAACCTCTTATTAACTTCGCCGCAATCCCGCGCATGCGCGCAGGCCCGACTTACAACAGTTACAAGAGCGTGCGCAGCCGGGGCAACACCCCGGCGCGCGCTACAAGAAAGGCTGTTTTTTAACCTTTTGTGCGACGGCGCGGCATCCCATCCATGCCACCGCGCGGCTGGCCACCGGAACGCACCTGGCCGGCGCCACCACCGCCGCCGCCTGTACGGCGCGGCCCGGTATTGGCAAAGCCGAACGTGGTTTGCAGCGGATCGGGCTGCCGCGGACCGCGCTGCGGCGCACGGTCTGCGCCGCCCGGACGTCCCTGGCCACCCTGGCCGGCCACGCGCGGAGCACGCCCCTGCGGCGCACCGTCGAAGGAAGCGGCCGAACGCGGCTGGCCACCCTGGAACGGACCTTGCGGCTGGCCACGACCAGGACCACGCGCTTCGCCGGGACGGCCCATGCCGCCCGGACGGCCCTGGCCTTGCGGACGGGCGAACTGCCCGGCCGGCTGGCCACGGCGCGGCGCGACCGGGAACGGATCGGCGTTGCGGTTGCTGACATCGATGCGGTTGCCGTTCGGCTCGTCATCGCGCTCCTTGCGGTCGACCTTGCGCGCTTCGCGGCCCTTGGCGGCACCAGCGGCGCGCGGGTCACCCGAGGCCGGCATTTTCTTTTCGATACCGTAGGCGGCCAGCAGGTCGCGCACGGTGTTTTCATCCATCTCTTCCCAGCGGCCGCGTTTCAGGCCGCTCGGCAAGGTCATCGCGCCATAGCGGGTACGGATCAGGCGCGAGACGGTCAGGCCGATCGCTTCGAACATGCGGCGCACTTCGCGGTTACGGCCTTCGCCGATCACCACGCGGTACCACTTGTTGATGCCTTCGCCGCCGCCATCGGCGATCTTCGAGAACTGCGCCAGGCCGTCTTCCAGCTCGACGCCGGCCAGCAGCTTCTGGCGCATGCCTTCTTCCAGCTCGCCCAGGGTACGCACGGCGTACTCGCGGTCGATGCCGTAGCGCGGGTGCATCAGGCGGTTGGCCAGGTCACCGGAGGTGGTAAACAGGAGCAAACCCTCAGTGTTAAAATCGAGGCGGCCAACGGCCAGCCATTTGCCGGCCTTCATGGTCGGCAGGCGGTCGAACACGGAAGGACGGCCGTCCGGGTCGTTGTGGCTGACGATCTCGCCGGCCGGCTTGTGGTACACCAGCACGCGCGGCGGCTTCTTGCTGACGCGGCGCTGGATCAATTTGCCATTGATGCGCACGTGATCCGACGGCAGGATGCGCTGGCCGATATGGGCCGGCTCGCCATTCACCGACACGCGGCCGGAAATGATCAGGTCTTCCATGTCGCGGCGCGAACCGAGACCGGCTTCGGCCAGCACCTTGTGCAGCTTCGGCGCATCGTCGTCGGAGGTCAGATCGCGGCGCACGGAGGTTTTCTGCACGCGGCCGGCACCACCCTCTTCGCTGTCGAACGCGTCGGAGGTGACGAACGAGAAGATCGCATCGGCTTCGTTCAGCTTGCCTGGCGCCGCCTGGCGGCCCTTGCCTTTTTTACGGCTCTTGCCGGCGTTCTTGCCGGTGCCCGGCATGTCGTTGCGCGGCTGGCGCGGCTGGCGTCCTTGCGGCGCCGACGACACCAGGTTGCCTTCGGCGTCAAACACATCGGCGACCGGCGCGGCCGCTTCCACTGCCGCTTCCTGCGGCGCGGCGTCAGGCTTGGCGGCTTTCTCGGCCTTCGGACGCGGCGGCTGGCGCAGCGCGCGTTCGGCTTGCACGCCGCGCATCTGGCGCGGACCACGGGTGGTGCGGGCCTCTTCGGTTTTTTCAGCAAGCGCTTCCGGAGCGGCTTCAGCCTCGACAGCGGCGGCCTTGGCGGCGGCGCGGGCGCGCGGCGGACGCGGCGCCGGTGCGGCAACTTCAGCCGCAGGCGCATCAGCGGCAGCGTCAACCGGCGCTTTCGGCGCGGCCTTGGCGCGCGGCTTTTTCACGGCTGGCGCAGCTTCGGCAACGTCGGCGGCGGGCGCGACGGCGCCGGCATCGGCAGCGATCTCGGCCTTGGTGCGGCGTTTTGGCTTGGCGGCGGCTGGCGCAGCGTCGGCGGAAGGTGCGGCGGTAGCGGCAGCGGCTTCGATCTGAGCCTTGGTGCGGCGCTTGGGCTTGGCAACGATGGCTTCGTCGCTGGCGGTAACTGTCTCGGGTGTGTTCGGATTATTCATTGTTCGTTTCTTGGCTGTGCTGACCTGGCGCAGCGTCAGCCGTTAGTTCTGGCGCAGGGTCGTGAGTATAGGCTTCGTCCGTGGGCGAAGCATCGGGGCCGGCATCAGGGCTTGCTGTCACTACTGTCACAGCCGTACTGCTACCTGCACCAAGCGGTACTGCAACGTCATTGGTTGCTTTGTCAAAATTTTCTTGCAGGGCGGCTTCCAGGGCTTCTAGCCCGTTGCCCTGCATGTCGCTGATTTGCTGCAGAGGCGGCAACTGGGACAGCGAACTCAAACCCAGGTCGTCCAAAAATTGTCTGGTGGTGGCCAGCAAGGCCGGCCGCCCCACCACGTCGCGGTAGCCGATCGCATCGACCCAGCCGCGGTCTTCCAGCATCTTGATCGTCTGCGAATTGACGGCCACGCCGCGAATTTCTTCGATATCGCCACGCGTGACGGGCTGGCGGTAGGCGATGATGGCCAGCGTTTCCAAGGTTGCCCGCGAATACTTGGGCGGCCGCTCGGGCGTCAATCGATCGAGATACATCTTCATTTCAGGGCGGCTTTGAAAGCGCCAGCCCGACGCCAGGCTGACCACTTCAATGCCGCGCCCTTCCCACTCCTGCCGCAATTCCTCGAGCAGCTGCTTGATCGTATCGGCGCCGACGCCGACACCGCGCATGCGGCCATTGTCATCGGCATCGACGAACAGCTTTTTCAGGCTGTGGATCGTCAGCGCTTCACGCGCGCACAGCAGCGCAGTTTCGAGGACTTTCTTGGCCTCAATGGTGTTCATGGCAATTCTGTGCGGATATGTATTGCAATTCGTATGCAGAGAAAGAAATCAAAACGTTCATTTCAACGTAACAGACGGCATGCATCTTCGACGATGTCATGCTGGGTTACAAGTTGAGGCTGTTTTTCCGACGCCTTGGCCTAAGCGCGCAAAGCGGGAATCTTGCGGATGCGATGAAAATCCTGCGATCCATGGCGCTGGCCTTAAATAACCAGCAATGAAACGAACTCCGGAGCAGCTGCCTCGCTTGTGGCGGCGTACAAGCCGGGCGCGAGACAGTCGTCGTTTCATCCAACGATGCCAATTGTACCTGATAAAAAGCGGAAAAGCGCAAAACCGGGCAAAACAGCATGGCGCCCGGCGTAAACGCTACAGACCAGCCCGTCTCAGGGCCGGGCCGTTCAGTGCGACGACAGTTTTTCGGCCAGGATGGCCGAGGTGCCGAGGAAGGCCGGGTATTGCGCGGTGATCACGAAAGTGGGCACCTGCGAGACGTAATTGGCGAAGCGGCCCTTGCGCTCGAAACGGGCGCGGAAACCCGAACGGTCGAAGCGTGCGCCCAGGCGTGGCACGATGCCGCCGCCGATATAGATGCCGCCCAGCGCGCCCAGGGTCACGGCGACGTTGGCCGCCACCGTGCCCAGCATGCAGCAGAAGGCTTCGATGACGTCGTCGCACAGCTGCGATTCGCCGGCCAGCGCGCGGCGCGTGATCTCGGCGGCCGGCAGCTTTTCGTCCGCCACGCCGGCACGGTCGGCCAGCGCGCGGTAGATCAGTTCCAGGCCATCGCCGGAAATCAGGCGCTCGGCCGAGACATGTTCGAATTCGCGCCAGGCGAACTGCAGAATCGACACTTCCAGCTCGTTGAAGGGCGCGAAGTTGACATGGCCGCCTTCGCTTTGCAGCGCGATCCAGCCGCCGTGCGAAGGAATCAGGCCCGAGACGCCCAGGCCGGTGCCGGCGCCGATCAGGCCGATCGCCGTATTCGGACGCGCGGTGCCGGCGCCCACCTGGTGCTTTTCGCTGCTGGACAGCATCGGCACGGCGCGCGCCAGAGCGGTGAAATCGTTGACCACGTCGAGGGTGGTGAAGCCGCACTCTTCGCGCATGGCGCGGATCGAGAACGACCAGTGATGGTTGGTCATGCTGAGGAAGTCGCCCGACACCGGATTGGCGATGGCGATCACGGCGTGGCGCACGGCCTGGCCACCGGCGGCGACAATCTGCGGCATGGCCAGGTAGGCTTGCAGCGCGGCCGCCAGGCTCGGGTAGTCGGCGCACGGCAGCACTTCAACCTGGCCGATCTGGCCGGCGGCCACTTCCAGGGCAAAACGGGCATTCGTGCCGCCTACATCGGCCAGCAGGCGCGGACCATCGGCGTAGGCGGAAGTGGGCAATGCGGGAGTAGACGGAGCGCTCATGATTTTAAGTGTAAGTGGGGACGCATGGGACGCCAAGCTTAAAGGATGAATGAGCTTCGAGGCAAGCAAAGTTTGTAGTTTAAGTACAGCAAAAGCCGCATTTATCGGTAGTTCCACTCCAAATGCGACAGGCAATCACCGGGCGCCAAATTGAAGCAATGGATAAGTAAGTGCATACACTCGCCACACACCAGAAAACCATGTTGCGCAGCAGCAAAGGCATCCGCCGCCCGCAGCACGGCAGGCAAGCGGTGCGCTACCGTACGCGATGACGGTTTACCCCTGTTTTCGTAGGATTACTACCAATTTCCGACAACAAATCAGGAAGCCAGGCCTTCGTTGAGCAGGCCGGCAGGCGCCGGTTCGTCGGAGCGGTAGACGGCGTTCCACGCGTCGAGGCCGCCATGCAGGGGCTTGGCGCGGTGGAAACCATGTTCGTTAAGCAACTTGGCCACCTGCGCGGCCGTCACGTCGTTGGGGCAGCTGCAATAGACGATGATATGGCGATCCTTGTCGAGGCCGATCAGGGCCGGCACCGGTTCCTTGCCATTGAAGAACAAGGCGCCCGGCACGGCAGGTTCGAGCGACTGCGCCGTGGCGCTGCGTGCATCGACCAGCAGCGGCTCATGGCCCTGTTCGATCAGCTCCAGCAATTCGGTAATGCTGATGCGTTCGACCTGCAAGGCCTGGCGGAAGCGGCGCCGTTCCAGGTATTTATACAGCAGGAACAGGCCCAGCAAGGTCGCCAGCACCAGCAGCGCGGTGCTGCCCATGGTGCTGAGCAGGTCCAGCACCCGCTCCACGCTGGCATGGAAGATCACGCCGACCAGGATGCCGGTGCCGCACCACAGCAAGCCGCCCAGGCCCGCATACATGAAGAAGCGCGACGCCGGCGTGCCCATGGCGCCCGACATCGGCGCGGCAATGGTATTAAAACCGGGCACGAACTTGGAGACGATCAGGGCTTTCGGGCCCCAGCGCTTGAATTTGTCTTCGGTCTGGCTGACGCAATAGTCGGGCGACAGCGAGATGCGGCACAGCAGGCGCAAGATGCGCTTGCCGAAATGGCGCCCGGCCCTGAACCAGGTCAGGTCGCTGAGCAGGCAGGCCGTCAAGCCCGCCGCCAGCACCAGCGCGCCGTTCATGTCGCCGTCGACCGACAGCGCGCCCGCCACCACCAAAATGGGGAAGGCAGGAATCGGCAGGCCGAGCTGCTCCACCAGCACGATCCCGAAGACGATCAGGATACCGTAATGTTCAAGCAGGAAGATAAGGTTGGGCATAACGCTATCTTACCGCAAAAGCACGGTCAAATTTGCACACCTCTTGGTATGGCACTAAGCAAGGTGCGGGTATACGGATGGACCGGGTTGCGGTACAGCTCGTCCGAATCGGCCAGTTCCACCACTTTGCCCTGGTGCATCACCATCACCTGGTCGGCGATATATTTCACCACCGACAAGTCGTGCGAAATGAAGATGTAGGACAGGCCGAATTCATCCTGCAGATCCTGCAGCAGATTGAGCACCTGGGCCTGCACCGACACGTCCAGCGCCGACACCGATTCGTCGCACACCAGGATTTCCGGCTGCATGGTCAAACAGCGCGCAATCGCGATGCGCTGGCGCTGGCCGCCCGAAAACTCGTGCGGATAGCGGTGGAAAGCCTGCTCCGGCAAGCCGACTTTGTCGAGCAGCCAGTAGGCCTTGGCGATGCGCTCCTGGTCATTCGCGCCGATCTTGTGGATACGCATCGGTTCCAGGAGAATTTGCCCCACCGTAAAGCGCGGGTTCAGCGAGGCATACGGGTTCTGGAAGATGATCTGGATGCGGCGTTTATATGGCAAATATTCCTTGTTCGGCATGGAGATCAGATCCTTGCCGTGGAACATGGCCGTGCCGCCGGTGGCCTGGTGCAGCCGCAGCAAGGTCAAGCCGACCGTGGTCTTGCCGGAGCCCGACTCGCCCACCACGCCCAGGGTTTTGCCGCGCGGCAGCGTGAACGACACATCCTTGACGGCCTGGAACTCGCGCTTGCCGAACAAGCCTTCGCGCATATAAAAACTTTTGCTCAGGTTATTGACCACCAGCACCGGCTCGTCGCCCGGCGTATAGCCGCGCGAGCGTTGTTTGATTTCCACACCGGGGCCGGCCTTGCCTTCCATATAGTCGGCAATCACCGGCAGGCGCCATGGGCGTTCGTCCAGGGACGGGCGGCAATGCAGCAGCGCTTTCGTGTAGGCGTCGTTTGGTGCTTCGAATACCTGGCGCACTTCGCCCGTCTCGCGCACTTCGCCGTGGCGCATGACGATCACATGGTCGGCGATTTCGCCCACCAGGCCCAGGTCGTGGGTAATGAACAGCACCGACATCTGATGTTTCTTTTGCAGCGCGGCGATCAGGTCCATGATCTGCTTCTGGATCGTCACGTCGAGCGCCGTGGTCGGCTCGTCGGCGATCAGGAGTTTCGGCTCGCAGGCGATCGCCATGGCGATCATCACGCGCTGCTGCTGGCCGCCCGACATCTGGCTCGGATAGGCGTCGATCTTGTTGGCGGGATCGGGAATGCCGACTTCGTCGAGCAATTCCAGGGTCCGGGCGCGCGCCTGCTTGCGGTTCATGCCCATGTGCTGGCGCAGCACTTCGGCGATCTGGAAGCCGACCGTAAACACCGGGTTCAAGGACGACATCGGCTCCTGGAAGATCATCGAGATATCCTTGCCGCACATCTCGCGCCGCTCGGCGATCGACAGTTTCAACAGGTCGCGCCCGCCAAAGAAAATACCCGATTGCGGGTCGATGATGGTGTTGTCCGGCGGCAGCAGGCCCATCACGGCCAGGGAGCTGACCGACTTGCCGCTGCCCGATTCGCCCACCAGCGCCACCGTGCTGTTGCGCGGCACGTTGAAGGAGATGCCCTTGACGGCTTCGAACGTGGTCTTCTTGTCGAGACGGAAAGTGACGCGCAGGTCGCGCACTTCCAACAGGTTATTCTGGTCCATGAGCAACTCCTATTTCACTTTGGGGTCGAGCGCATCGCGCAAGGCATCGGTAAACAGCGAGAACGCCGTCACCAGCACGGCCATCGCCGTGGCGGCGGCCGTCAGCTGCCACCATTTGCCCAGGATCAGTTCATTTTGTGCCTCGTTCAGCATACTGCCCCACGAGACGGTGCCGACCGGCACGCCAAAGCCGAGGAAGCTCAGAATCACTTCGGCCTTGATGAAGCCGACCACCAGGATCGACATCTGCACCAGCGCCACGTGGCTGACGTTCGGGAAGATATGCGAGAACATCTTGCGCCAGTGCGAAGCGCCGATGGCGTCGGCCGCCATCACGTATTCGCGCGCCTTGTGCTTGATGTATTCGGCGCGGATCAGGCGGTAGGGCCCGGTCCAGCCGGTCAGGCCCAGGATCAGCACGATGGTCAGCACGCCTTTTTGTTGCAGCACCGCGGCCACCGTGAGTATCATCAGGATCGACGGAATCGAGGTAAAAATGCTGTAGAACCAGTTGAAGAAGTCGTCGACCAGGCCGCCGAAGTAGCCGGACACGGCGCCAAAGATCGTGCCCAGCACGACCGCCAGCAAGGCCGCCACCAGGCCCACCACGATCGACGTCTCACCGCCCTTGATGGTTTTTTGCAGCACGTCGTGGCCCCATTTGTCGGCGCCGAACGGCAAGGTGGTGGCCTTGTGGGCAATCACTTTCTTGGTCTTGCCCATGCTGCCGCGCAAGGCGGTGATATCGTCGGCCAGCGGGTCCGTCACGCCGTACATCTCGACGCCGGCCGATGGGTTGCTGCCCATCTGGGCCCGCAGTTCGGCGATATCGTCGGCCAGCGGGTCGAGCACATTGACCGGCGTCGGCAAATTGCGCTCGTCGGTCACGGGAATCGCGCCGTCGATACCGGCGACGACCGGGTCGGCGCCGGCAAAGATCGGCGGCGCATAGCTGACCGCCACTTCATCTTCCCAGTTGGCGCCCACCAGGCCGCCGGCGGAAGCGATCACCAGCAGGAAAAACGCGCCGACCACGGCCAGCGATACCATTGCGATTTTGTCGCCGCGCAAACGGCGCCACGCCAGGGCCCACAGGCCCGGCGATGTATGAGGTTTCGACATCGTCACTTTCTACTTCAGTTGGACACGTGGATCGACCGCCTGGTACATCAGGTCGGTCAGCAGGTTGAAGAGCATGGTGGCGGCGGCGACATACACGGTGATCGCCTTGATCACCGGAAAATCGCTGCGCTCGACCGCCAGGATCACTTCACGCCCGATGCCGGGAATGCCGAAGAAGCGTTCCAGCAAAAAGGCCCCGATCAGCAGCGCCGGCAGGTTCGACATCACGTAGGTAATGATGGGAATGGCCGCATTGCGCAGCACGTGGACCCACATGATGCGCCCTTCCTTCAGGCCCTTGGCGCGCGCCGTGCGCACATAATCCTGGTTCGCTTCATCGAGCACGAAGGTGCGGAACAGGCGCAGGGTCGGCGCGATCGACACGGCCAGGCCGATCAGGATCGGCAAGGTGGAATAGCGCAGCAGGTTTTCCCAGAAACTGTCGCCCCAGCCCTGCACCGGGAACAGGCCCAGCTTGTAGGCAAAGCCGTACTGGAACACGATGATGTAGACCAGGATCGAAATCGACATGCCGACCGTGCAGGCGATCATCACGGCGCGGTCCGTCAGGGAGCCGCGCACGAAAGCGATGGCCAGCGCCAGCGCGACGCCGAAAAACGTTTCCAGCACGGTCAGCGGAATCAGCACCATCATCGACGGCCCCAGGCGCGAGGTGATGATATGCGAGACGGTCTCGCCGGTGGCCCAGCTCTGGCCGAAATCGAACGTCACGATCTGCTTGATGAAGATCCACAGCTGCACGTAATACGGCTGGTCGACGCCAAGCTGGCGGCGGATATTGGCGATGCTTTCGGCGCTCGACATCTTGCCGGCCAGGATGTACGCCGGGTCGCCGCCAACCCAATTGAACAATATAAACACCAGCAGCACCACGCCCAGCATGGTCGGCAGCATCTGCCACAGGCGGCGCAGGATATAAGCAAACATAATGATTCCTTGTTGTTATAAGCTTTGCTTATTTGGCTGCAGCAGCGGCGGGCGCAGCAGGTGTAATCGGCGCACCGTTGCTGTCGATATCCATATACGCCCATTCCTGGAACAGGATCGGATGCTTCTTGTAGCCCAGCACCGATTTTTGCGCCAGCATGTTGCGGTAGCGCGCGTAGCCGATCAGGGCGCCGGCGTTGACTTCCAGGCGGCGCGCCATTTTATGGTACAGCTCGTCACGTTCGGGGCTGGCCGGCATGGCCTGGCTGGCCGCATACCACTTGTCGTATTCCGGGTCCTGGTAGCAGCCGTTATTGTTCTGATGCGTGTTCGGGCCGTAGAACAGCTGCATGAAGTTGTCGCCGTCCGGATAATCGGCCAGCCACGGCGCGGTGCGCGTCTGCATCTTGCACTGCTTTTCCGTTTTTAAAATGTCGGAAAAGATCATGCGGTCGTTTTCCATGCGGATGCCCAGCGAGTTATACGTCTTGCGCCACATTTCGGCCTGCAGCACGCCATTGGCTTCATTGCGCGAGGCGTAGCGGATCACCAGCGGTTTGCCGTCCGGCAAGGTGCGCCAGCCGTCGGCGCCCTTCTTGTAGCCGAACTTGTCGAGCAGCTTGTTGGCCAGCACGGGGTCGTATTGCAGCAGGCTCTTGTAGTGCGGATCGTAGCCGACCACGCCCGGCGGAATCGGATAGTCGAGGCGCTTGGCCTGGCCGTTCCAGATAATGCGGATCTCTTCATCGATATTGTGCGCCATGGCAATCGCGCGGCGCAGGGCGATCTTTTCCTTGCTGAAACCACCAAGGATCGGGTCTTCCATATTCCAGTAGTAATAGCTGATCTCCGGGTCCAGCAGGCGCGACAGTTGCACGCCCTTCTCTGCCAGCTCGGGGCGCAGCTTGCCGTTCAGCAGCGCTTTCGGCGCCAGCGGGCCGTCCAGCCAGAACACGTCGGTGCCGCCGCTCTGGAACGACAGCCAGCGCGACTGGTCTTCGATCATCACGGTGATTTCGATGCGGTCGATGGCGGGGATAGCCTTGCCCTGCATCTGGCGCACGATGCGCTGGTCATCCGGGTCGTCGCCGGCCAGGAAATTCCAGGTCTCGGGCAGGTGCTGCGGATTTTTATTGAGGACGATGCGGTTGCCGCGCGTCCATTCGCCGAGCGTGTAGTAACCGGTACCGACCGGGTTCGAACCCACCTCGCCTTTGACATCGCCGTATTTTTCCACCACTTCGCGCGCCACGGCGGCGGTCGGCACATAGGCCAGGATCATGGGGAAGTTGAAATCGGTCTTGGTCAGGGTGATGCGCAAGGTGTAGGGGTCGATGATTTCCAGCCCCGCCACCTTCTTGTTGTAGTCGAACTTGTTGGTCTTGGCCGCGTCTTTCGCGACGTCGTCGAGGCCGACGATCTTGCCTTCGAACAGCCAGCTGTGCGGCGAGGCCAGGCGCGGGTCGAACAGCCGCTTCCACGAATACACGTAGTCGGCCATGGTCAGTTCGCGGCGCTTGCCGCCAAACGCGGCGTCGGGCGTGTACAGGATGCCTTTTTTCAGGCGGATGGTATACGTCTTGCCGTCGCTGGACACTTCCGGCATGGCCGCGGCCGCTTGCGGCACCACCTTGACGGGACGCGCCAGGTAATCATAGGTATACAAGGTATCGAACACGGCTTGCGTGATGTGGTTCGAATACAGGTCGCGCGCGGTGGCCGGATCGAAACCGGTCTCGGCGGCCGGCAGGATATAGCGCAGCGTCTTGGCCGGCTTGGCACTGGCGGGGGCGTCGGCGGCGGCCAGCAGCGGCAGCGAACTCAGGCAGGCGAGCAGCGCCAAGCGCCGCATCCATGGTGACTTCATGTAATACCCTTCATCTCGATTATCTGTCGCACCGTATTGGTGCGCTTGTACTGGCTTCGCCCTGGGATACAGGAGTCCACCGCCAAAACCAGTCCATCCACGCAAGATCCATGCCTTGTTTCCAAGCGCCACAGCGGCTGTTTCGACTGTCCGAAAAACGCGTAACGATAACGCATATTGTGCCCGCCAGGCAAAAAGCCGCGCGGCCGCGAACAGGCCGCAGCCACGCGCCCCTGCTCCTTCAGCAAATATTGTGCAGTGCAGCATTGAAAGTTCCACCAAGCAAAAGTGCGTATATGTAGAAACCCTTACATGCAAGAATGAAAAGAATTTCTGGCCTGTCAAAGAAAACTTACATCGCACTGCAACATTCCCCAGATTGTAAAAAATAAATTAAAAATATTTTCACACTTGGCTGTTGTTTCCGTGATGAATAGGCATCGTGCCGCGTTGACAGGGCTTCTCGCCAAGTGGTCTGATGACTTCCGGCGTTTTAAAAAACGCTGTGCGACATTAACGATTGCCGACGCAGCAGTCATGATTCATAACAAAGCAAAAGTTGGCCGTACACCGGCCAATCAGTGACCCTTCAGGAGATTGAGAATGATGATGGAAACAGTGATGTCCCGCTCGGTACGCCTGATCTGCTCAGGCAGCGTGGCAGCGGTCAGCCTGGGCCTGATGGCACCAGCAATGGCACAGGACGCGAACGTCCAGCGTGTCGAAGTGACCGGCTCCAGCATCAAGCGCGCGACGGCGGAAACGGCCTCGCCGGTGCAGGTGATCAGCCGTGACGACTTGATGAAATCAGGCAAGGCCACCGTGGCCGAATACCTGCAAACGCTGACCGCCGACGGCGCCGGCTCCCTGCCTACCGGTTTCGGCAATGGTTTCGCGGCAGGCTCGACGGCGATTTCGCTGCGCGGCCTGGGCGCCACCTCGACCCTGGTGCTGCTGAACGGTCGCCGCATGGCGCCGTTCGCGCGTGCCGATGATGGTCAGAAAAGCTTCACCGACCTGTCCACCGTGCCGATGCAGATCGTCGAACGGATCGAGATCCTGAAAGACGGCGCCTCGTCGACCTATGGCGCCGACGCGATCGCCGGCGTGGTCAACATTATCCTGCGCAAGGATTTCCAGGGCGTCGCCCTGAAGGCGGACACCGGCATTTCCGGCGATAGCGATGCCCAGCAGCACCGCGCCTCGATGACCTTCGGCAAAGGCGACCTGGAAAACGACAAGTACAACTTTGTCTTCAACGCCGAATACAGCAAGTCGGACAAGCTGATGAACAGCGACCGCGCCGACCGCAAATGGATCGGCAAGGGCGACTTGCGCGCCTACGGCTACCCGATCGGCACCCAGTTCGCCTCCGGCTATATCAGCGGCAACAACAACGCCGCCGCCAGCCCGGCCGGCTCGATCCGCGATCCGAACACGCTGAACTACGTCTCCCTGCCCGGCTGCTCGACCCTGTCGGCGTCCACGCCGCAAGACCCGAACGGCGGCTGCCTGTGGCACCAGGACCAGTTCCGTTCGATGCAGCCGAAGATCGAATCGATCAACCTGTACACCCGCGGCACCTGGCAAGTCAACGCCGACACCCAGGTCTATGCGGAAGCGGGCTACTCGAAGCGCGACACGGCATTCACCCTGACACCGGCCTCGATCACGCCAACCATCGCCTTCCCGCCCAGCGCGTCGAATCCGAACGGCGTGATCAACTACGGCTCGGGCGCCGGCACCACCATCGTGCTGGCGGCCAACCATCCGCAGAACCCGTACGGCGTGCCGGTACGCGTGCGCTATGCGGCCTTCGACGTAGGCCCGAGCACGCGCACGGCCAACAACGAGTTCAACCGCATCGTGCTGGGCATCAAGGGCACGGCCGCCGGCTGGGACTATGACGCCGGCTACACGCACTCGGAATCAAAACTGCACCTCGATTACAGCAACATGCTGAACATGGCGGTCGTCAAGGATGCGCTGGGCAATCCGAACAGCCCGTACTTCCCCTACTACATCGGCGCGCAGGCCGGCAAGAACCCTGCCTCGCTGTACGCGGCGATGGTGACCAATGCCACCTCGGACTCGACCACCAAGCTCGACATCGTCGACTTCAAGGCCACGCGCGAACTGATGCAACTGCCGGGTGGCGCCATGGGCCTGGCGGTCGGCGCCGAGCACCGCCGCGACAAGCTGGACAATCCTTCGCTGTCCGGCACCGCGACCGGCCAGATCAACTCCAGCTATGTGGCCGCCAAAGGCGACAGCAAGGTCTCGGCCGTGTACCTGGAAGTACTGGCGCCGGTGATCAAGACGGTGGAACTGTCGGGCGCCGTGCGTTACGACAAATATGACCGTTTCTCGTCGACCACGCCGAAACTGGGCGCCAAGTGGACCCCGTTGAAGACCTTCGCCTTGCGCGGAACCTATTCGGAAGGTTTCCGTGCGCCAGGTCCGGCAGAGAGCAATGCCGACTCGCAATCGACCGGTACCTCGACGGTGCGTGACCCGATCCGCTGCCCGAACGGCACGCCGCTGGCCGGCGCGACATCGACCGACTGCGCCGCTTCGGTGGCCGCCGTGAAGATCGGCGACCCCAGCCTGAAACCGGAACAATCGAAGGGCTACACCCTGGGCCTGGTCTGGGATCCGTTCGATGGCACCAGCCTGTCGCTGGACGGCTGGAAGATCAAGCGTGAAAACGAGATCAACCCGCTGCCGTACAACCAGGCCGCCGCCCTGCCGACCGCGATTCGTGCCGACAACAACCTGACCATCAATGGTGTCGTCGTGCCTGGCACGGGTACCCTCCTGATCACCAAGGCGCCGTACCGCAATTCCAGCTTCACGGAAATCAAGGGCGTTGACCTCGACATCAAGCAGCGCGTGCGCCTGGGCGACTACGGCCGCGCCATGTTCGGCCTGACCTGGACCCATGTCGCTTCGTGGGTACGCGCCGAGTCGGACACGGTACGCTATCAGTACGCCGGCACGCACGGCAACTGCGACACGTCGAACTGCGCCGGCACGCCGAAAAACAAGATCAACCTGACCGGTTCGTGGGACATCGGCAACTGGAATCTCAGTGGCGTCGTCAACTACCGTTCGGAGATGAAAAACACCTTGTTCTCCGGCGACCTGTGCGCATCGCACCTGGCCAACGGCGCCGATGCACCGAACGGTTGCAAACTGGCCTCGTTCACCACGCTCGACCTGTCGACGCGCTGGAACGTCAGCAAGCACGTGCAACTGTACGCGTCGATCAACAACGTGACCGACAAGATCGCACCGCTTGACCCGCTGACATATGGCGGCATGAGCTACAACCCGATGGACGCCAGCGGCGCGATTGGCCGTTACTTCAAACTGGGCGCCAGCTATACCTTCAACTAAGTTCCTGGCATCAGCAACAAGCCTGCAAGGCGGTGAGCGATCACCGCCTTTTTTTATGCCTAACGAAATTTTTTCGCGCTGGCAGACCCGCTCGGACGCGCCGGTGCTTGCGCGGTAGCCACACATTTCAAAAGGGAGGGAGACAGAAAAACACAGGAAGACTGAAGCACAGGACGGCGCCGGCAGTGATGCCAGGCGCCGTTTTATTTTACGCGCCTGTGCTCGCCTGACAAGGGGCACGCGATACTTTATTACTGAAGCAATGTAAAACTGATAAAAATATGTTGCGTTTCGTCCAAAAATCCGACTCGAATTTGACAATGTACAGCATGAAATGCTTTGATGCCGGGCTTGAAAATTTTCCGAATTTTCATTGGCATAATTGAATATAGGCAAATTAATTATTATTGGGAAACCAGTTATCTCAAAATAATTGCCGCATTTATTACAAAAACAAGGAACAAGACAATGGTCGAAAATGTAATATCGCGCACCCTGCGCCTCATGTTTGCTGGCAGCATCGCCCTCGGCATGCATGCTGCGTATGCGCAAGAAACAACAGAAGCACCGATGCAGCGTGTGGAAGTTACCGGTTCCAGCATCAAGCGCCTGGCGTCGGAAACGGCACTGCCGATCACCTCGATCAAGGCGGATGACTTCGCCAAGCAGGGCCTGACGACGGCGCAGGAAGTGCTGTCCACCATTTCCATGAACCAGAGCACGCAAAGCAGCTCGCAGTCGGTCGGTTCCGGCACGGGTGGCCAGTCGCAGGCGGATCTGCGCGGCATCGGCGGCGACAAGACCCTGGTGCTGCTGAACGGCCGCCGGATTGCCAGCCACCCGTTCAACGGCTCGTCGGTCGACCTGAACATCATTCCGATCTCGGCCCTGGAACGGGTCGAAGTGCTGCGCGACGGCGCCTCGGCCATCTACGGCACCGACGCCATCGGCGGCGTGATCAACTTCATCACCAAGCGTTCGGTCAAGGGCGGCTCGGTGACGGTGGAACATTACGAACCACAAAAATCGGGTGGCGGCGACGAGTCGCGCATCAACCTGTCGGCCGGTTACGGCGACCTGAACAAGGATGGCTTCAATGTCTTCGGCGTGGTCGACGTGCACCGCCAGTCGGCACTGAACGCCAGCGACCGCGACTTCTCGGCCAGCGGCTATATCCCGAACAAGGGTGTCGACAACCTGAGCAGCACGCCCTTCCCGGCCAACTTCTTTGACACCGGCAACGGCGTGTCGGGCAACCCGGCGTTTGCGTCCGGCTGCGTCGGCCCCAACCTGTACAAGAATACCTCGGGCAAGAGCACCTGCGCGATGGACGTCACGCCGTACATGCAGACGATCCCGAAGACCAAGCAGGAATCCTTCCTCGGCAAGGCCAGCTTCAAGCTGAACCAGGATCACCTGGCCACCGTCGAATACCTGCACGCGCGCAGCACCAATGAAGCGCGCATCTCGCCGCCGCCGATGTCGAACATCGGCATCCTGATGTCGTCCAGCTCGCCTTACTACCCTGGCGGCAGCGCCGGCGTACCGGCCGTGCCCGGCCTGTCCGGCGAAGACCTGGACATCAGCTGGCGTCCGGTGGCCTCGGGCCAGCGCAGCGGCTTTGACACCAGCACCTCGGACCGCCTGGTACTGGCGTCCGAAGGCGTGCTGGGCAGCTGGGACTACAACGCTGGCCTGAGCCATTCGATCAGCAAGGCCACCAGCGCGTTTACCGGCGGCTACCTGGCCGACCAGCGCATCATCGACGGTGTCGGCAGCGGTCTGCTGAACCCGTTCGGCGAGCAAAGCGCCGCCGGCCAGGCCTATCTGAACGACTCGGTGCTGAAAGGCGAATACCTGAGCGCGAAGATGACCAGCACCGCGATTGACGCGAAGATCAGCCGCGAACTGTTCAACCTGCCAGCTGGCGCCGTCGGTTTCGCCGTCGGTACCGAGTTCCGCAAGGACAAGGCCGAATACAGTGTCGACCGCGCCCTGGCCGGCCAGGCATCGAGCTCCGGCTACGCCGAAGCACTGGACCAGTCCGGCAGCCGCACCATCAGCGCGATTTTCTCCGAGCTGAGCGTGCCGGTCGTGAAAAACCTGGAACTGTCGCTGGCGGCGCGTTACGACCATTACAACGATGTCGGCGGCAGCTTCAACCCGAAAGTGGGCGTACGCTGGCAGCCGACCAGCGAAGTGCTGTTCCGCAGCTCGTACAACACCGGCTTCCGCGCACCGACCCTGTATGACCTGCATGGTCCGCAAACCAAGACCTTCACCGCCAACAAGTACGACGATCCGCGCCTGTGCCCGGGCGGCGTGGCGGCCCCTGGCGCCAACGGCAACGTGGCCTGCGGCGCGCAGCAATATATCCGCTCGGGCGGCAATCCGGACGTCGGCCCTGAAAAATCGAAAACCTTCAGCGCCGGTATCGTCATCGAGCCAGTCAAGTCGCTGACCGTGTCGCTCGATTACTTCCAGATCAAGCTGCGCGACAAGATCGGCACCGTGGCCGAACAGACCCTGTTCGACAACTACGACAAGTACAAGGATAACTTCATCTATTCGAACGGCGGCACCAGGCTCGATTACGTGGTGGCAACCCTCGACAACCTCGGCGAAATGCACACCTCGGGCATCGACCTGGGCCTGAACTGGAAACTGCCACGCAGCCAGTACGGCAACTTCACCTTCAATTTTGACGGCACCTGGGTCAGGAAGTATGAATACCAGAACGAACGCGGCGGTGAATTCGTGCAGAACGTCGGCGTGTATGGCGACAACGCACCGGTGTTCCGCTGGAGGCACAACGCTTCGCTGCAATGGAACCTGGACAAATGGAACGCCACCCTGTCGAACAAATACATGAGCGGCTACCGTGACCAGAACTATGTCGACACGCAATACGAGCAAAGCGTGAAGGCTTACTCGGTCTGGTCGCTGTCGGGCGCCTACTCGGGCTTCAAGAACACCGAACTGACCGTCGGCGTGAAAAACCTGCTGAACGAAGATCCACCGTTCAGTAACCAGATCGGCACCTTCCAGTCCGGCTACGATCCGCGCTTTGCCGATCCGCTGGGCCGCACTTTCTACGTACGCGCTACTTACAAGTTTTAAGCAGCTGTAGACAGTACAAATTAAAAAGCCCGGAAAGCTGCATGCTTTCCGGGCTTTTTTTCATGCTGAAACCATTACTCCTGGTTGCCCTGCAAACGGCGCTGCTTGACGGCGGCCGCCAGGTTTTCCAGTACCGCCACGCTGGCGCTCCAGTCGATGCAGCCGTCGGTCACCGATTGGCCGTACACCAGTTCCTTGCCCGGCACCAGGTCCTGGCGCCCCGCCACCAGGTGCGACTCGACCATCACGCCGACGATGCGGTCGTCGCCAGCGGCAACCTGTTCGGCGATATTGGCACAGACAGGGATCTGGTTTTCCGGTTTTTTCGAGCTGTTCGCATGCGAGGCGTCGATCATCAGGCGCGACGCCAGGCCTTGCGCGGCGATCGCCTTGCAGGCGTCTTCCACGCTGGCCGCGTCGTAGTTGGGCGTCTTGCCGCCGCGCAGGATGATATGGCAGTCTTCATTGCCGTTGGTCGAGACGATGGCCGAGTGGCCGCCCTTGGTGACCGACAGGAAATGGTGCGGCTGCGAGGCGGCCTTGATGGCTTCCACGGCGATTTTCACATTGCCGTCGGTGCCGTTCTTGAAGCCGACCGGACAGGACAGTCCCGACGCCAGTTCGCGATGCACCTGCGACTCGGTGGTGCGCGCGCCGATCGCGCCCCAGCTGATCAGGTCGGCGATATATTGCGGGCTGATCACGTCCAAAAATTCCGTGCCGGCCGGCAGGCCCAGCTCATTGATGTCGCGCAGCAGCTCGCGCGCCATGCGCAGGCCGTCGTTGATGCGGAAGCTGTTGTCCATGTACGGGTCGTTGATCAGCCCCTTCCAGCCGACCGTGGTGCGCGGTTTTTCAAAATACACGCGCATCACGATTTCCAGTTCGCCGGCAAAGCGTGCGCGCTCCTTGACCAGCAGGCGCGCATATTCCATCGCCGCCTTGGTGTCGTGGATCGAGCATGGGCCGATCACGACCATCAGGCGGTCGTCCTGGCCGTGCAGGATGCGGTGCAGGGCCACGCGGGAGTCAAAAGCGGTCTGGGCGGCGGCTTCCGAGCAGGCAAATTCGCGGATCAGGTGGGACGGCGGAGTCAATTCCTTCATTTCGCGAATACGCAAATCATCGGTGCGGGGCATTATTTTCTCCAAAATTTGAACAGGGGTAAAACATCTGGGTAAAAAAAAACCGCCATCAGTGGCGGTTTTTTAGAATTTGCTGGGATCTCGTTTTTGCTGCTACGTGAACCGACCGCTACTCCACCGCCTTTGGGTTGGAATTGCTAAAGTAAAAATAGGCGGTAAAAAAGTGGCGAGCGAACATGCGAGTCATCCGTAAGTGATGAACGACTATAAACCCATACCGCAAAGCTTGGCAAGCATATTTGTCGGCAAAGCCGCAGTTGGCTGGCGTTTCAGGCGGCAAAGTGGGAAGAAAACCGCAAAAAGTTGCGCACCCTCGCCGCTCCTTACCTAACTTTACATTCGCGCCAGCCACTGCCCGCCGACGAAAAACCATGTGAACTGTGTCCAAATGTAAGCGTAGTATTTCACCTATTGAAGTTACCCCGCACGCCCCACGCCGCCAGCGCCAGCCATCCGGCCAGGCCCCCGCTACTGCGCCACCCGCGGGTCCAGGTGCACGAACACCTCTTTACAGTTGTGATGTTTGGCGACTGTTGTTCGTTTTCACACTTGATTTTCTGGTCATTGCTGCGTCACTTTTCACATGTTTTGATGGCTGCGCTCGCTATCCCAGGAGGATCGCAAGCACATCGCATCGGCGACGTATCCGCCTAGCCGAACAATCAAACTCAAGAATTACCTCAGGAGTGTTAGCCATGATGATAGAAAGCGTGTTGTCCCGATCCCTGCGCCTCATGTTCGCCGGTTCGCTGGCGCTGGGCGCGCATGCCGTCCAGGCGCAAACGCTGGCCGGCGACGCCGACGGCGAAATGCAAAAAGTGGAAGTGACGGGTTCCAGCATCAAGCGGCTGTCATCGCAAACGGCGCTGCCGATCACCTCGATCAAGGCGGAAGACTTCATCAAGCAAGGCTTGACCACCGCGCAGGAAGTGATGAACACCATCCCGATGAACCAGAGTTCGACCGGCAGCAGCCAGTCGGTGGGATCGGGCACGGGCGGCATGTCGAGCGCCGACCTGCGCGGCCTGGGCAGCGACAAGACCCTGGTGCTGCTCAATGGCCGGCGCATCGCCAGCCATCCGTTCAACGGCGCCGCCGTCGACCTGAACATCATCCCGCTGTCGGCGCTGGACCGGGTCGAAGTGCTGCGCGACGGCGCCTCGGCCATCTACGGCACCGACGCCATCGGCGGCGTGATCAACTTCATCACCAAGCGCTCGGTGCAGGGCGCCACCGTCAGCGTCGAACATTACGCACCGACCAAAAGCGGCGGTGGCGAAGAGTCGCGCATCAATCTGTCGGGCGGCTTCGGCAACCTGGCCACCGACGGCTACAATTTCTTCGGCGTCGCCGACGTGCACAAGCAGTCATCGCTGGCGGCCACCTCGCGCGCGTTTTCCAGCACCAGCGTGATGCCGGGCCGTGGCGTGGACAACAGCAGCGGCACCTCGCAGCCGGCCAACTTCTATTCGGCCAACGGGCTGACCGGCAACCCTTACGCGGCATCGAACTGCCCCGGCACGGGCCTGATCACCACCGCCAGCGGCACCTGCCGTACCGACACCGTCAAGTATATCGACGACATTCCTGAGACCAAACAGGAATCCCTGCTCGGCAAGGCCACCTTCAAACTGAGCCCGGACAATATCGCCACCGTCGAATACCTGCACTCGCGCAGCACCAGCACCTCGAACATCGCGCCGTCGCCTTTGACCGGCATCAGCATGACGTCGGCCAGCCCCTACTATCCGGGCAATGGCAATGTGCCTGGCGTGGCCGGCCTGGCCGGTGAAGACCTGACGCTGAACTGGCGCACGGTCGCCGCCGGCAAGCGCACCGGTTTCGACACCAGCACCTCGGACCGCCTGGTACTCGCCTCGGAAGGGCTGATAGGCGGCTGGGACTACAACGTCGGCCTGACCTATTCCGTCAGCAAGGCGGCCAGCGCCTTTGTCAACGGCTATACCAATGACAGCCTGGTGAAAGCGGGCGTGCTGGACGGCACCTTGAACCCGTTCGGCGAGCAGTCCGCGGCCGGCGCGGCCTACCTCGACGCGGCCCAGCTGCGCGGCGAATACCTGAGCGCGAAGATGACCAGCACCGGCGTCGACGCCAAGGTCAGCCGCGAGATCTACAATCTGCCTGCCGGCGCGGTCGGCTTTGCCGTCGGCACCGAGTTCCGCCACGACGAGGCCGAATACAACGTCAACCGCGCGCTGGCCTCGCAGGCGCAAAGCTCGGGCTATGCCGATGCGCAGGACCAGGCCGGCTCGCGCAATATCGCCGCCGTGTATTCGGAACTGAGCGTGCCGCTGCACAAGGACCTGGAATTGTCGCTGGCGGCCCGCTACGACCATTACAACGACGTTGGCGGCAGCTTCAATCCGAAGGTCGGCCTGCGCTGGCAGCCGACCAAGCAAGTGCTGCTGCGCACCTCGTACAACACGGGTTTCCGCGCGCCGACCCTGTATGACCTGCACGGCCCGGCCACCTCGACCTTCACCGGCAACTCGTATGACGATCCGGTGCTGTGCCCGGGCGGCACGGCGGTGGCCGGCGCCAATCCGAACGTCGCCTGTGGCCAGCAGCAATACATCCGCAGCGGCGGCAATGCCAACCTGAAGCCGGAAAAATCGAAAACCTTCAGCGCCGGCATCGTGTTCGAACCGGTCAATTCGGTGACCATGTCGTTTGATTATTTCAATATCAAGATCCGCGACAAGATCGGTACCGTGGCCGAACAGACGCTGTTCGACAACTACGAGAAATACCAGTCGGCCTTCGTGTATTCGGCCGATGGCAAGACGCTGCAGTATGTGAACGCCGTGCTCGACAACCTGGGTGAAGTGCATACCTCGGGCATCGATACCAGTTTCACCTGGCGCTTGCCGCGTAGCAGCTACGGCAACTTCACCTTTCAGTTCGACGGCAGCTGGGTGCACAACTACGAGTACCAGAACGAGCCAGGCGGTGAATATATTCAAAACGTCGGCGTGTATGCCGACAACAATCCGGTGTTCCGCTGGAAGCACAACGCCTCGCTGACCTGGGCGCTGGGCAAATGGAGCGCCAACCTGTCGAACAAATACATGAGCGGCTACCGCGACCAGAACTATGTCGACGCCGGCTATGAACAGAACGTGAAAGCGTATTCGACCTTCTCGCTGTCGGGCGCGTATTCGGGCTGGAAAAACACCGACATCACGGTCGGCGTGAAAAACCTGTTCGACAAGAACCCGCCGTTCACCAACCAGGGCACGGTGTTCCAGACCGGCTACGATCCGCGCTACACGGACCCGCTGGGCCGCACCCTGTACGTGAAAGCGTCGTACAAGTTCTGATGCTCTGCCGCTGATCTGCCGAAGCGGCGCCCTGCCCGCAAGGTTTTGCCTTGCGGGCATTTTCTTTGGGGCTACGGCTGTGGCCGTCGTGGCCGACGCGCCACAGACAGCGCAATTTACGCAAGTCAAGCCGCGTACAACTGATGCAGATCGAATCCCGGACAGGCCGCGCCACCGACACTCAAAGGCGCATCGACGGTTTTTCCCGTCCGACCTTTTCCGGAGACCAGCATGAGCCACAACCTGTCCGTACGTCCGCCTTTCCTCGCACAATCACTACCACCGCTGGGCCTGGCATTGGCCAGCACCCTGTTTGCCCTGCCGGCAATGGCACAAGACACGCAAAATGCAGCACCGATCGCGCGGGTTGAAATCACCGGCTCCAACATCCGCCGCGCCGAAGCTGAAACGGCCTCGCCGGTACAAACCCTGAATGCGGCCGATATTGAAAAATCGGGCAAGTCCAGCGTCGCCGAATTGCTGCAGACCCTGGCGGTCGACAACCAGGGTTCGGTGCCGACCACCTTTGGCGGCGGCTTTGCCTCGGGCGCTTCCGGCATTTCGCTGCGTGGCCTGGGCACGTCCTCGACCCTGGTGCTGCTGAACGGGCGCCGGGTGGCGCCGTATGGCCTGGCCGACGATGGCCAGAAGGTGTTTGCCGACCTGAACATCATCCCCCTGGAGGCAGTGGAACGGGTGGAAATCCTCAAGGACGGCGCCTCGGCCATCTACGGTTCGGACGCGATCGCAGGCGTGGTCAACGTGATCCTGCGGCGCGACTTCCAGGGCACCACCGTGCGCGGCAACTATGGCAAGACCAAAGACTGGGATGGGCGCGACGCGCGCGCCGCCATCACCCATGGTTTTGGCGACCTCGACACCGACCGCTACAACGTGCTGCTGAACCTCGAGTACAGCGAAAAAGCCGCCATCTGGCACCGCGACCGGGCTGGCCGCGGCGCCGTCGGCCGCAGCGACTTGCGCGACCTCGGTTTCAGCGCACAGGAGTCGCTAAGCGGCGCCGGCGCCATCACCACCAACAACGCGGCCGGCAGCGCCGTCAACGGCAATGTGCGCAATCCGGCCACGCTCGACTATTACAACCGCGGCAACCTGGCCGGCGCCGGTTTTACGCGCACCTTTCCCGGCGCCGCCTGCGGCAATTTCACAACCCATCCGCAGGGCGACCCGGGCGGCGGCTGCCTGACCGATCCGGCCCAGCAATATGGCCAGATCCAGCCCAAGCAGAAGAACATCAACTTCTTCGGCCGCGGCGCGTGGCAGCTGACGCCGGCCCTGCAGACGTATGCCGAACTGAACCTGTATCACAGCGAATCGACTTCCAGCACCACGCCATCGACCATCAGCGGCTCGGTCGGCTACCCGGGCGGCCCGGTCAGCAATGCGGCCGTGGCGCTGGGCGCGGCCCACCCGGACAATCCGTATTTCGGCAGCGTGGCGCGCCTGCGCTACCTGGCCGGGGACGTGGGGCCGCGCGTGTCCGACATCGAATCGACGTTTTCCCGTTTTGTGGCCGGCATCAAGGGCACGGCCGCCGGCTGGGATATCGACAGCGCCCTGCTGTACTCGGAAAACAAGGTCTCCAATGACCGCCGCGGCTACCTGCAGCGCGACGTCGCCTTCGCCCTGCTCAACCCCAGCGCGGCCAATGTGGCGGCCGCCAGCCTGAATCCCCGCTATGCCGCCCTGCCGCCCGGCAGCGTATGGCGCATCGCGGAAAACGCCGGCTTGAATACGCCGGAACTGTACGGGGCGCTGTCGCCCACCATCTCGAACGACGCGCGCACGCGCATCGCGCAGGTCGACTTCAAGGCCAGCCGTTCGATGGCCAAGCTGTCCGGCGGCGACCTGGGCGTGGCGGTGGGGGCGGAATTCCGCTATGAATCGACGCGGCTGGAGCCGACCGAGGGTACCGAGCGCGGCAATATTATCGGCCTCGGTTATTCCGCCTATCGGGGCAGCCGCCGGGCCTCGGCCGTGTACGCCGAAGTGCTGGCGCCGGTGCTGGCCAACCTGGAATTGTCGGCCGCCATGCGCGCCGACCATTTCTCCAGCATCGGCAACTCCTGGACGCCCAAGGTCGGCGCGAAATGGACGCCGGTGCGCGAGCTGGCGCTGCGCGGCACCTTTGCCAAGGGCTTCCGCGCACCGAACGCGGCTGAAAACGGCGTCGGCGGCCTGGCCGCGTTTTCCACCGCCGCCGATCCCGCACGCTGCGCGCTGGGGGTGGAAGTGGCATGCGATCCGGCCTCGATCGCCGTGATCACCTCGCCCAATCCCGACCTGTCGCCCGAGCGCTCGCGCAGCTACTCGCTGGGCGCCGTGTGGGATCCGCTGCCGCGCACCAGCGTCTCGGTCGACCTGTGGCAGATTCGCCGCAAGAATGAAATCAACCAGGAGCAGACCGACGCCGCGATTGCCGCCGGCAACGTGGCGCGCGATCCGTCGACGGCCACCGGCATCCCCGGCGACCCGGGCGCGATCACGGCGGTGCTGGCCAGCTATGTCAATTCGGCGCAAACCAAGGTGCGCGGCATCGACCTCGACGCGCGCCAGCGTTTCGTGCTGGGCGGCGACATGGGCAACCTGACGTTTGACGTGAAATGGACCCATCTGTTCAAATGGCTGCGCATCGAGCGCGACGGCACCGAGCGCGATTTCGCCGGCACGCACGGCAACTGCGACGTCTCGAACTGCATGGGCACGCCGGACGACCGGGTCAATCTGGGCGCCACTTGGGAACGCCGCAACTGGCGCGTCTCGGCCAACGTCAACTACCGCGCGCCGCTGGACAATGTGCTGTTCAAGAACGACCCCGACGGCTGCGCCACCCACTACGCCGACGGTTCGGACGCACCCGGCGGCTGCCGCATCGCCTCGTTTACCACAGTCGACCTGACGGGCCGCTGGCTGGCCACGCCGCAGCTGGAAGTGTTTGCCTCGGTGCAAAACCTGTTCGACAAGGTGGCGCCGCTCGATCCGCTGACGTATGGCGCCACGGGTTACAATCCGCTCGATTATGCAGGGGCGGCGGGGAGGTTTATCAGTGCGGGGTTGAAATATAAATTCTAAGCCATCATTAACCCAAATGAGGGCTGGGGTCAGTCGCCATGCGATCGGAATACGTCCCATTGGGACGTATTCCCCCGGCGGGTCTGACCCCGGTATTCACGCGGTGCCACCCACGGTAATGCCATCGAGCCGCAGCGTCGGCTGCCCCACGCCCACCGGCACGCTCTGTCCTTCCTTGCCGCACACGCCCACGCCCGAGTCCAGGCGCATGTCGTTGCCAATCATGGAAACGCGGTTGAGCACGTCGGGGCCGTTGCCGATCAGGGTCGCGCCTTTTACTGGATAGCTGAGCTTGCCGTTTTCGATCATATAGGCTTCGCTGGCCGAAAAGACGAACTTGCCATTCGTGATGTCGACCTGGCCGCCGCCGAAGTTGACGGCATATAAACCGTTTTTCACCGACGCCAGGATCTCGCCCGGGTCCTTGTCGCCGCCCAGCATATAGGTATTGGTCATGCGCGGCATCGGCAGGTGGGCGAACGATTCGCGGCGTGCGTTGCCGGTCACCGGCATCTTCATCAGGCGCGCGTTCATGGTGTCCTGGATATAGCCCTTCAGGATGCCGTCTTCGATCAGGGTGGTGCACTGGGTGGGGTTGCCCTCGTCGTCGATATTGAGCGAGCCGCGCCGGCCTTGCAAGGTGCCGTCGTCGACCACCGTCACGCCTTTCGCCGCCACCCGTTCGCCGATGCAGCCGGCAAAGGCGGACGAACCCTTGCGGTTGAAGTCGCCTTCCAGGCCATGGCCGATCGCCTCATGCAGCAAGATGCCGGGCCAGCCCGGTCCCAGCACGATGGTCATCGGTCCCGCCGGCGCCGGGCGCGCCTCCAGGTTGACCAGGGCCGAACTGACGGCCTCGCTCGCATATTGTTCCAGCACGGCGTCGGTAAAATAATCGTAGCTGTAGCGCCCGCCGCCGCCGGCCGAACCGGTTTCGCGGCGGCCGTTCTGCTCGGCGATCACCGTCAGCGACACGCGCACCAGCGGGCGAATGTCGGCCGCCAGCACGCCGTCGCTGCGCAGCACCAGCACCACGTCGTATTCGCCGGCCAGGCCCGCCATCACCTGCACCACGCGCGGGTCTTTCGCGCGCGCCATCTTTTCCACGCGTTCCAGCAGTTGCACCTTGGCCGTGGCGTCCAGCGAAGCGAGCGGATCGTTGGGCAGGTACAGGGAACGGCCGCCCTGCGGCTGCATGCTGCCGGCAATTTTTATTTTACCGGTGCCAACGCGCGCGATCGTGCGCGTGGCGGCCGCCGCTTCCAGCAGGGCCCGTTCGGAGATCTCGTCGGAATACGAAAACGCCGTCTTGTCGCCGGACACGGCGCGCACGCCGACGCCCTGGTCGATGGAAAAACTGCCGGTCTTGACGATGCCTTCTTCCAGGCTCCAGCCTTCACTGCGGGTCGACTGAAAATACAGGTCGGCATAATCGACCTTGTGGCTGAACATCGTGCCCAGCGCCTTGAGCAGCTTGTCTTCGTCGAGGCCGAATGGCGTCAGCAAAATAGTGCGCGCCACGGCCAGGCTGGACAGATTCGGTTCGAATGGGATCATGGCTTATTCTCCAACAAAGATTACATGGTGCGGTGGGCCAGGGCGGGCAGCGACTCGCGCACGCCGGCCAGGAACACGGGATCGATCTGTCCGCTCACCACGCCCTCGCCTTCGTCCAGCACCGCCTTGACTTCGCCCCACGGGTCGATCAGCATGCTGTGGCCCCAGGTACGGCGGCCGTTCGGATGCACGCCGCCCTGGGCCGAGGCCAGCACATAGCACTGGTTTTCGATCGCCCGCGCGCGCAGCAGCACTTCCCAGTGGGCGCGGCCGGTGGTGTGGGTAAAGGCGGCCGGCACCACGATCAGGGCGCAGTCGCCCAGCGCCCGGTACAGCTCGGGAAAGCGCAGGTCGTAGCAGATCGACAGGCCAACCTTGCCCACCGGCGTATCGACGCTGCGCACCTGGGCCCCGGCGACGATGGTGCGCGACTCATTGTACGACTCTTCGCCACGGGTAAAACCGAACAGGTGGATCTTGTCATAGCGGCCGGCCGGCGCGCCTTGCGGGTCGTACACCAGGGTGGTGTTGAGCACCTTGCCCGCCTCGGGCGACACCAAGGGCAAGGTGCCGCCGATCAGCCAAATGCCGTGCTCGCGCGCCATCTGCGCCATGCCGTCCTGGATAGGGCCGCTACCGGGCTGCTCGGCGTGGCCCAATTTGTCCTTTTCGTGCTGGCCCATGATGGCCCAGTATTCGGGCAGCACCACCAGCATCGCGCCGTCGCTGGCCGCCTGCGCCACCAGGCGTTTGGCGGTGGCCAGGTTTTCGCTGACCGATGGCGTGGAAATCATTTGTATTGCCGCGACTGTGTGCATCGATATCCCCTGCTGTATGTTCGACTATTGCTTCGATTTATTGCGCTGCCGCCGCTGCCGGCACTGGCGTTGGCGTGGAGACGGGCTCCAATTTACCACCATCGAGCTTGGTCACCACCGGCGACTTCCACGGCCCGGCGATCTGCATATGATAGGTCAGCGCCTTCATCACGGGCGCGCGCAGGAACAATTGCGCCAGGAAACTGCCTATGCCGATCACCGGGTTGACCGCCAGCGCATACACCAGCGGCCCCGTGCCGAGGTTGAATTCCGGAATCACCACCACGTGCAGATTGGTGGTTTCGTTGGCGATATCGGCGGTGCCGTCCATCAGCACGGTGGCCGCCACGCCATGCATTTTGAGGTTGTCGGTGGTCACCACGCCGCGCTTGATGCTGGCGTTGGCGGTGATGCCGTCAAACGCCAGCCCTTCCGAAAACACATCGTGGAAATCGAGTTTCAGCAAACGCGGCAAGGCTTGCAGGCTCAGCACGCCCAGCAGCTTGGCGGCGCCCGGGTCCTGCTTGAGGAACTGGCCCGACTCCACGTTCATCTCGATCTGGCCCGACAGGCTGGGAATGTCGAGCGAATACGGCAAGCCGTTCCAGGCGATGTCGCCGCTCAGTTTTCCCTTGCCACGGCGCACGGTGTCGGCAAAGCCGAAGCGGTCGAGCAGCTTGCCGGCATCGACGATATCGAGGCCGAAGCGCAGGCTGGTGGTGCTTTGCCCATCCTTGACCACCCATTTGCCGTTGCCGCTGAGGGCGCCATCGGGATTGGCCAGCAGCAGCTTGCCGACCCGCCACTCGCGCCCGCTGGCGGCCATGGTGTTATAGGCCTGCAATTCCAGCCGGCCGATCTGCTTGTTGAACAACTCGAAACGTTCGGCAACGATATCGAGCGACGGAATCGATTGCGCGCTGCTCTTGCCTTCGAGCAGGCTTTTCACATCATTCGCGGCCGATTCGGGAATGATCAAGGATGACAGCCGGGCCGTCATCTTGCCCAGGCCGGACGGCGTTTCCAGCCAGGTGACGTAGCCCGACACCTGCTTGGCGTCGATATTGGCCTGCCACACGTCTTTTTGATGGGTGGCGCCGACCACCACGTTTTCCAGCTTGCGCTCGCCCAGCATCAGTTCGCCGGCGCGCGCGGCCATCATGTCGGGCACGATGTATTGCGCGATATCGGGCGCGTCGCCGCTGTCGGCCGCCGTATCGGCTGCGCCGCCGCTGCCGGCGATCGCGCTGCCGGCGGCGATCCAGCTGTCGACGTCAAAACTCTTCAGGTTCACATTGAGCATCATGCCCGAGTCCGGTTCGGGTGCGGGCGTGTTGACGCCGATGCCGCCGCGCACCAATCGCCATGGCTCCTTGCCCTGCTTCTGGCGCTGGTAGCGCGCGGCCAGGCCGCTCCCCAAGGCGATGCGGATCTCGTCGGTGCGCAGGCCGGCCGCGTTGGCGGCATTCGCGTTCAAGGTGAATTTCACCGGCATGCTGTCGGCGGCCGGCTTTTTCAGGGGCGCCGGGAAGTCCAGGCCCAGGCCTGTCAAAGTACTGTCGACGCTGACCACCAGCTGATGCTCGCGCGCCGTGATCAGGCCGCTGTAGCGCGCGCCGCCATTCAGGTGTTTTGCCAGCCGCTGCAGCACCGGCGTGGGGTAGGTTTTGCGCAAGCCGTCGATCGTCATGGCGCCGCCGATCTTGACCTGGATCGAATTGTCGCTTTGCGTGCCGCCCGAAATGGCCAGCGGCCCACCGAGCAGATTGCCATTCAGGCCATTCAGGTTGACGCCTTTTTCATTGAACTCGATCTTGCCTTGGGCACCGAGCACCGGCGGCAGGTCGTTGAACAGCACCACGTCGTTGCCGGCCAGCTGCAGGCCGCCCTGCACTTTCGCTTCCAGCATGCGCTCGATCGGCAGGTGCAGTTTCAACGCCAGTTTGGCGTTGCCGGTGGCCGTGGTTTCATCGGTAAAATGATCGATCCAGCCCAGCACCGGGCTGGCTGTGACGTATTTGAGAAATTCCTGCATCGGACCGGCAGCATTGCCTTCGATATCGAGCAGGGTGTCGAAGACGGTCAGGTCGGGTATCACGGCTTTCACATTGGCCAGCGCCACGCCGCCGGTGGTGGCCGTGTCGCCGCGAATTTCCATGCGCGCGCGCTCGAACACAAAACTGCCCTTGATCTTTTCCGCCTGCGGCCACAGCGGCGCCTTGCCGGCCAGCGGGCCGCTTTCGGCAAATTCACCGGGCGCGTAATTGAGCGTGCCATTGTCGATCTTGCCGGCCACGCGGAATTCGCCCTGCTTGCGCTGGGCCGGCGTGTCGCCCTTGAACGGAAAGTGTTCCAGCTCGCCACGCAAACGCAGGCTGACGTCGCGCGCCACGCCGCCTTCGAGCGCACCGGTCAGCCAGTGGCGCAGGTGCTCGGGTGTTTGCAGCGGCAGGTAGCGGCCGATGGTGTTGATTTCAAAATTGTCCAGGGTGCCGGTCAGGTCGACCTGGCCCAGGTTCTTGCCGTCGAGCGGCATGCGGTGCGTGCCGCGCAGGTTGGCGCGCAAGCCCTGCTGGTTGAACGCCAGCTGCGCCAGGTCCACCTGCAGCATATTGTCCGCTTCGAAGGCCCAGCGCGCCTTCATCTGGAATTGCTCGAACGGCAAGGCAGGATCAAGGAGGTAGGAAGGAAACTGCAGCAGCAAGTCCTGCGCGTCGATCTCGATCTGGCCGCCCTGCTCGCTGGCGTCGATGCTGCCGCTGAGATTGTCAAAGCCGGGAATCGCCGGCGCCGCCGCCTGCGCCGGGCTGCCGGCGGTTTTTGCCATCGCCAGGCGCGCCGGCTGCGCGTTCAGCCCCAGTCCCAGCAGGCGGCCGCGCAGCCGATAGCTGCTGGCGCTGGCGACATCGCCCTGCCATTCGGCCGAGAAATCCTGCAGGCGGCCGCGTGGCGCCAGGGCCGCCAGCTGGGCGCGCTGCGCCACGCTCAAGGGCAATTTTTCGGCCAGCGCGGCCAGGGTCTGCAAGTCCAGCGCCTTGGCCGTGATCTGCGTCTGTGCCGGCTGGCGCTTGGTGGCGGCCACATAGCGTTCGGATAAGGTGGTCGGCGGCAAGCTCAGGCCGTCGCGCGTTTCCAGCGCAAAATTGGCCAGTTCCACCTGATGGCCGTTGGCGCCAAAAGTGGGCTTGCCATCGGGCGCCGCGGCCGACAGGGTTTCCCTGGCCGAGACGCGGCCGCTGACGCGCAACAGGTCGAGCGCGGGAATATCCTTGCCCAGCCGCGCTTGCACGTCGCTCAGGCTGGCATCGGCCGTGAAGCCTGCCAGGCGCGCATGGTCGAGGTTCAGCCAGGCGCGCAAGGCGCCCTTGCCCTGGCTCAGTTCGAACGGGTAGTCGAGATAGGCGCGCCAGGCGGCCAGGTCGGCATTCTTCAGGTCGGCGTACAGCTCGCCCTTCCACATCGACACATCGGAAATGCGCGTGCTGAAGGCGGGATGGGTGAAGTGGGCGCGCACATCGATCGGCGCGGCCAGGCTGACCGGCGGCGTGGCCTGCAAGCCCAGGCGGTGGCTGCGCCAGCGGTTGCGCAGCAGCAGGTTGACCTGATCAAGCGCCAGTTCGGGCGTGCCGCGCAGCTCGTCCGTCCAGCGCACGCGGCCGTCGCGGATGATGATGTCGTGCTGCGACAGCAGCCAGTCGGCGCCCTTGCCATCGCCCTGCTCCTTGTTGTCCACCAGCACGCCGGCCACATACAGGGCGCCGTCCTTGCTGCGCCGCACGTCCAGGTCGGGGCGTGTGATTTCCAGCCGGTCGAAACGCACCGAACCGAACACGCTCCACCACGAGACGGTGGCCGAAATACTGGGCACGCTCAAGGCCGGCCGGCCGGCCTGGTCGCGCAGGGTGACGTCGCCGAGGAACAGATTGGGCCGCAAGCCATGCCAGGAGGCATACACGCGGGCGATGCTGACGGGATTGCCCAGCGCGCGGCTGGCGGCCTTTTCGATATCACCTTTGTAATAATCGATATGCGGCAGGATGGCGTAGCGCAGGAACAGGAACAGCACGGCAAACGCGAAATACGCCAGCACCACCGCCTTGACGGCAAAACCGAGCGCGTGGTGGGTGGCCAGGTTGGCCATGCGCCAGGCGGCACGCAGCCGCCGCCAGCGCAGGGCCAGCGGCATATGTTCTGTCGGGCTTGCTTCTGGCGATTTTTGCATCAATAAGCTAATAAACTGGCCTGGCGTCAAATAATGGCAAAATCGCCTGGTTTCCTGGGGCTTGCCATGCTGCTGGCGTCATCCTTGCGCTTGCATCCGGACTGAGCCTCCCTTACCATCGTCCGGGAGAGCACGCACATTGCCGGGCTGTGCCGGGCAAACTGTGCAGCGGCCCAATTTTACCGCATCCCCTGCCGTGCGCAGGCAAGCCCGGCGACAAAGTACGCACTTTAGCCACGATAACCGATCAACACCATAGAAACCGCCACCATGAGCCACCCGTCCCTGACCGCCGCCTCGCGCTTTTACCAGCGCTGGAAGAATGCCGCCCCGGATCGCGCCGACCAGGCCGCCCGCCTGGTGCAAGCGCCACTGGACGGACTCGACTTTGCCGCTGAACTGGACCGCCTGGCCAACGCCGCCACGCCACCGCTGCCGCTCGAGCGCGCCATGCGCCAGCTGCGCAACCTGCTGGTATGCGGCCTGATCGCGCGCGACCTGGACGGCCAGGCCGATCTGCACGAGGTGGTCACCGCCATGACCGAGTTTGCCGACTTTGCAATTGTCCGCCACTGCGCCGCCATCATGACCGAGATGGTGGCCGCGCACGGCATGCCGGTGGGCGAAGAGTCGGGCCAGCAGCAGGAACTGATGGTGCTGGCGATGGGCAAGCAGGGCGGCGGCGAACTCAATGTCTCGTCCGACATCGACCTGATCTTTGTCTACCCGGAAGATGGCGACACGCAAGTCACTCAAGCTGGCCAGCGCAGCCTGTCTAACCACGAGTTTTTCATTCGCATGGGCAAAAAGCTGATCGCCGCCCTGGCCGAAATCACGCAGGACGGCTTTACTTTCCGGGTCGACATGGCGCTGCGGCCGAACGGCAACTCGGGGCCGCTGGCCGCCAGTCTGGGAATGGTCGAGCAATATCTGATCGTACAGGGCCGCGAATGGGAGCGCTATGCCTGGGTCAAGGCGCGCGCCGTCACCGGCAAGCCGGAAGACATCGCCGCTTTGGACGCCATCGTGCGCCCGTTCGTGTTCCGCCGCTACCTGGACTTCGGCGTGATCGACGCGATCCGCAACATGCATGGCCAGATCCGCGCCGAGGTCAACCGCCAGGAGCGGCTGCACCCGGACCGCAGCAACAACGTCAAGCTGGGCCGCGGCGGCATCCGCGAAATCGAATTTTTGGCGCAGGTATTCCAATTGATACGCGGCGGGCGCGACGCCGAACTGCGCGAGCGCTCCACGCGCGCCACCTTGCGCACGGTGGCCGACAAAGGGTACCTGGAGCCGGCCATCGTTGAAAAACTGCTGGCCTCGTATTCCTTTTTGCGCAACCTGGAACACCGGCTGCAATACCTCGACGATGCGCAGACCCATACCCTGCCGGCCAGCGAGGCCGACCGCCTGGTGGTGGCGCAGATGATGGGCCTGCCCGATACGGCCACCCTGCTGGCCCGGCTCGAAGCGCACCGCGTGTTCGTGGCCGGCCAGTTCGATGAAATGTTCAGCGACAAGACCAGCGGCGCGCCGCCGGCCGACACCGGCATCGACCCGCAGGCCTCGAACGACTGCGCCGCCTCGGACCAGCAGGAAGCCATCGAGGCGCGTTTTGCCGCCCTCGGCTTTCACGAGCCGGCCGCCTGCGCGCGCCGGCTGCTGGCCACCTGGCAGGCGCCGCGGCTGCAGTCGCTGCCCGAAGCGAGCCGCACGCGCCTGGTAGCGCTGGTCAATGCCGCCCTGCCGTTGATCACCGACTGCTCCATGTCGAACGGCAACGCCAGCCAGCTGGCCACCCTCGGCCGGCTGCTCGATTTCCTGGAAGCGATCGCGCGCCGCTCGGCCTATCTGTCGCTGCTGACCGAATACCCGCACACCCTGGAACGCGTGGTGCGCATGGTGTGCGCCAGCGGCTGGGCCGCCACCTTCCTCACGCAGCACCCGATCCTGCTTGACGAACTGCTCGATGAACGCATCCGCCACAGCGTGCCGGACCCGGCCGCGCTGGCGCAAGACCTGCAGCGCCAGCTCGACGACGCGCCCGGCGACACCGAGCGGCAGATGGATATTTTGCGCGAAACCCATCACGCGCAGCTGTTCCAGTGCCTGGCGCAGGACCTGGCGGGCGACCTGAGCGTGGAAAAGCTGGCCGATTACCTGTCGCAGCTGGCCGACATCATCGTCGCCGCCACCGTGCAGGCGGTCTGGCAAACCCTGCCCACGCGCCACCGCGAGGTGCCGAAATTCGCCGTCATCGCGTACGGCAAGCTCGGTGGCAAGGAGCTCGGTTATGTCTCCGACCTGGATGTGATTTTCCTGTTCGACGACGACGACCAGGAAGCGCCCGGCCTGTACGCCAAGCTGGCGCAGCGCTTCATTACCTGGATGACCTCGCATACCTCGGCCGGCATTTTGTTCGATATCGATATCGCGCTGCGCCCCGACGGCGCTTCCGGCATGCTGGTCTCCAGCGTGCAGGCCTTCGAGCGCTACCAGGGCAGCGCGGCCTGGGTGTGGGAACACCAGGCGCTGACGCGGGCGCGCTTTTGCGCCGGGGATGTGACCATCGGCAAGCATTTCGAGCGCATCCGCGACAGCATCCTGCGCAAGGAGCGTCCGGAAAACGGCCCGCTGAAAGGCGAGGTGGTGGCGATGCGCAAGCGCATGATCGACGCCCATCCGCCGCGCCCCGGCAGTTTTGACCTGAAGCAGGACCCGGGCGGCATGATCGATATCGAGTTCATGGTGCAATACCTGGTGCTGCAACACGCGGCGCGGTATCCGCAGCTGACCGCCAATGTGGGCAATATCGCCCTGCTGCGTTTATGTGGCGAGCTGGGACTGATCGACGCCACCCTGGCCGCCGGCGTGGCCGACGCCTACCGCGCGCTGCGCAAGCTGCAGCACCAGCTGCGCCTGCAAGGGCAGGACCTGGCGCGCGTGGCGCCCGAGCGGGTGCAAGTGCATGCCGACCATGTGATGCGTTTATGGCACACCATCTTTGCCTCCGTCATTGCGTAAATGAGGCAGCGGCGTATGATACGAACAGGCAACCCTACCTCCCAGTAGTGCCGTACAGGCCGCGCCGGGGTTGCCCATCATCCCAGGAGACTGCAATGAATACCACTGTAAAAGCGGGCGTGCACGCCCTTCTCGCCGGCTTCATGGTGTGCGCCAGCGCGGCGGCATGGGCGGCGCCCAAGGGCACGGCCGATGAAGCCATCGCCATGACCAAGCGCGCCGTGGCCATGATCAAGGCCGACGGCAAGGACAAGGCCTTTGCGGCGATTTCCGACCCGGCCAACACCAGCTTCCATGACCGCGACCTGTATATCTATGTGTATGACATGAATGGGGTGACCCTGGCACACGGCAACAATCCCAAGATGGTCGGCAAGAACCTGATCGACATGAAGGACAATGAAGGCAAGGCCGTGATCCGCGCGCTGATCGCCACCGCCGGCAGCAAGGAAGGACGCGGCTGGGTCGACTTCAAGTGGCCCAATCCCACCACCAAGGTGGTCGAGCAAAAATCGGGCTATATCGAACGGGTCGACAACATGATCGTCGGCTCCGGCATCTACAAATAAGCATCCAGGCGGCGCGCGCTCCCGGATGGCCCTCGACTACCTGACACGGCTGAGTGGCGCCACCCGCGACGCGCAAGCGAATCTGCAACTGGGCTGCGTGCTGGCGCTGGTGGCCGGCGCCGTCAATGCCGGCGGTTTCCTGGCCATCGGCGGCTATACCTCGCACATGACCGGCATCGTCTCGGGCATGGCCGACGACCTGGCGCTGGGCAATGTGACGGTGGCGCTGGCGGCGTTCGGCGCCTGGCTGGCGTTTGTCAGCGGCGCGGCCGTGACCGCCATCATGGTGAACTGGGGCCGCCGCCGCCAGCTGCACAGCCAGTTTGCCCTGAGCCTGCTGCTCGAAGCGCTGCTGTTGCTGGTCTTCGGCCTGACGGGCAACTACCTGGCGGCCATGCCGAACGTGCTGGGCCCCGTCACCATCTTGCTGCTGTGCTTTGTGATGGGACTGCAAAACGCCATCATCACCAAGATCTCGGGCGCCGCCATCCGCACCACGCATGTGACGGGCCTGTCGACCGATATCGGCATTGAAATGGGAAAGATGCTGTATTACAACCGTCGCCAGTTGCCCGGCGACATGGTGCGCGTCAATCGCGCCAAGCTGATCACGCATGGCGCCCTGATCGCCTGCTTTTTCGGCGGTGGCGTCAGCGGCGCGCTGGCCTTCAAGCATATCGGCTTTCCCGCTGCCACCATCATCCTGGCCGGCGTGCTGGCTACCCTGGCCGGCATGCCCGTCTGGCATGACTTGCGCATATTGTGGCGCCAATACCGCAGCACGGCTGGCGCCGGGAAATGAACCCTGGCGCCAGCGATGTCACTACTTCTGCGCCGTCGCCGTCGTGGCCGCCGGGCCGATATAGCGGTTGATGAAGCGGTACACGGTTTCGCCCCACAGGATATTGTTGCTTTCCTTGGACCAGCCATGTCCCTCGCCGGTCATCACCATCCATTCGACGGTATTGCCCTGCTTGCGCAACACATCGCGCATTTTTTCGCCGTGGATCAGCGGCACGCGGCGGTCTTCGCTGCCGTAGGCCATCAGCACCGGCGCCTTGATCTTGTCGGCATGGTCGATCGCCGAGACCTGGCGGAAATAGGCTTCATCGGTTTTCGGATCGCCGTGCATCCTGGTGCCGATATTGTCCATCACCGGACCCGACACGTCGGACCAGTTGACGGTAAATAGCATCTTGACGTCTGTCACGCCAACCCAGTTGATGCCGCACTTGTACAGGTCGGGATTCTTGACCAGGCCATACATGGTGGCATAGCCGCCATAGCTGGCGCCGATGATGCACACGCGGTTGCGGTCGACCACGCCCTGCTTGACCAGGTCCTCGATGCCATCGGTGATATCGTCCTGCATCGCCAGGCCCCATTGCTTCCAGCCGGCCGTATGGTGTTTCCAGCCGAAGCCGGTCGACATGCGGAACTGCGGCTGCAACACCGCAAAGCCGCGCGAGGCCAGCATCTGGGTGATCGGATCGAAAGTGTAGGCATCGCGCGCGTGCGGGCCGCCGTGGATATACGCCACCAGCGGCAGCGCTTTCGCCGGGCGTCCTTCCGGCAAGGTCAGGTAGGCGGGAATGCTCAAGCCGTCGCGTGCCTTGTAGTGGATCACGGTCTGTTCGGACAGCTTCTTGCCATCGAGTTCGGGCTTGACGCTGTACAAGGGTTCCAGCGTCTTTTTCACCGTGTCGAAGTAATACAGCTTGCCGACGTTATTGACGCCCGTGGTGGTGACCACGGCACGGTTGCCGCGCCACTGGAAGTTGACTCTTTCATTCGGCAGGCTGGCATCGAGCGAGGCCTGCAGGCGCGCATAGTCCTCGTCGAAATAATACATTTCCGGCTTCATGCCGTTGACTGCCACGCCCACCACTTTCTTGCGCGCCTCGTCGAAAATCAGGCCATCGCTGATATCGGCTTCGGCATGCTCGGCGATCAGCTCACCGGCCGTATTGTTGGCGCTGTTCCAGATATGCACGCCGGCCTTGTCGCGGCCATTGAAACGGCCGGCGACAAACAGGGTCTGGTTGTCGAAATCAAAACCCAGCGGTGTCATTTCCTTGCCTTCATCGAGATAGGCCTGGTAGATGGTTTTCCACGGTGCCTTTTCATCGTCGCGCAGATACACTTTTTGAATGATGCGCTTGCTGCCCGGCTCCACCGTCATCGACGAGGCGACACGGATCACATTGTTATGGTCCAGCACCCAGCCGCTGACGGCGCCGGGATTGTTAAACGTCAGCAAGGCCATGCGGCCATTGGTGGTGTCGAGGCGGAACACATCGCTGGCGCCCAGGTCGGCATCGCGGCCGCGTTCGTTATTCACCACGATCAGGTCATTGCTGTCGCCGCCCACCCGTTGCAGCACCGACACCGGCTTGTACGGCATGTTCGTGCTCATCGCTTCCTTGACGCTGATCACCAGCTTGCGAAACGCGCTGCCGTCGCTATTGACGGCAAACAGGCCGCCACCAGTCTGCTTTTCCATCACTTCTTCACTGCCCTTGGTGATGCTGAACACCAGGCGGCGGTTGTTGACCCACATCGGGTTGGTCACGTTCCAGTCCGGATCGGAGGCCACCACGGTCGAGGCGCGCGTGTCGAGATTGATAACGGCCAGCACGAAGCGGCCATTGCGCGGCGTCAACACCGCCATGCTCTGGCCGTCGGGTGACAAAATCGGGCGACCGCTGAATGTCGCTTTCTTGAAGAAATCGGCAATCGGAATGGATTCGTCGGCGCGGGCGCTGGCGCCCCACAGGCCGGTACTGAGCAAGATGGTGCTGAGCAAGAGAGGAATAATGCGTCGATTCAAGACAGTCTCCTTCGGTATGAACATCGATGAAAAAAGGCGCCGTCACCTCGATGGTCACGGCGCCTTTTCGTCATGCACGATTACTTGAAGCTGTATTCGGCGGTGACCTGGAAGTAGCGGCCCATCGCGCTATGCAGTGGCGCATAGTAGTTGGCCGAGCCATTCGGGTGGAAAGGCGGTTTGCGGTCGAAGGCATTCTGGATCGCAAAGCTCAGCTTGGTGTTCTTGATGCCGCTGTAGCTGCCGCCCAGGTTGACCACGGTGAACGAAGGAATGCCCGTGCACAGCTCCGGGAAGCCTTCGGTCGCCAGCACGCATTCCGAGGTACGGTCGCCAACCGACGCCATCTTGCTGACAAATACAGTGTCAGCCGACAAGGCGTATGCCGCTTTTTTCCATGCCAGGCCCAGGTTGGCCTGTACCGACGGCGTGCCGCGGGTGCCGGCGTACTCGATCAGGTCGTCGGTCGGCGACGGCGCATTCTTGTACGACTGCATGTGGCTGACGTTCAGGGTCGGCGTCAGGGTGCCATATTCGCCCAGGTTGACGCGGCCCGTCAGTTTCAGGTCGACGCCACGGATCTTGGTCACGGCCACGTTGGTCAGCAACATCTTGATGTTGGTGATCTCGCCCGCCGTCGCACCGGCGGCCTGGTCGGCAGCGGTCAGCGCGGCGCGGGTAATCGCCACCGCAGGATCGCCGGCATAGCGCGAAGGGTCCTGCAATACCTTGTCCAGGTCGTAGGTGCTGATCTCGTTGACGCGCTTGATCTGCCAAAAGTCGAGCGTTGCCAGGAACGACGAGCTGGGCTCCCAGGCCAGGCCCAGTGTGTAGCTTTTCGCCGTTTCCGGTTTCAGTTCCGGATTGGCGCCGCTTTCATATGGCGACGACGTCGAGCAGCCGAGCGTGTAGCGCGAATTGCAGCGGAACGGATCGCGGATCGACACGAAGGCATTGCGCACGTCGGTCGAGTTCTCCACCAGGGTTGGTGCACGGAAACCTTCAGCATAGGTACCACGCACCATGAATGCCGGCGTGGCGCTCCACTTCAGGCCCACTTTCGGGGTGGTCGAATTGCCGTAGTCCGAATAGTGGTCGTGGCGCACGGCAACGTTCGCTTCCAGCGATTTCAACAGCGGAATCGTCGATTCGGCATAGATCGAGGAAATATTGCGGTCGTTCGAAAAGCCTGGCGGCAATTGCGCCTGGTGATAGAACTCGCCTTCCACCGCGATCGGATCGGGCATGGTGCTGAGGCTCTCGCGGCGGAACTCGGTACCGACCGCCAGGCCGACGGCGCCCGCCGGCAGGTTGAACAACTCGCCCGAGACCTTGCCGTCGATTTGCGTCAGGGCCGACTTGAACACGTTTTTCGAATTGGCCGTGATCGAATCGTACAGCGCCTGGTTGGCGGCGCCGCCACCGAAGATGAAGGTGCCGTTGGTATAGGCGTTGACGAATGGCGTCAGCAGGATCGCGCTGGTATTGCGCGAGGTAACCTTACTATCCGTGCGCAACAGGGCGGTTTCCCAGTCCCAGTTCTTGTAGTCGCCCTTGACACCGACCAGGTAACGGCCGAAGTCGGTGGTGTTGTCCTGGCCCTGGCCCGGGAAGTCACGCAGCGACGCGCGCACGCGCACGGTGCCGTTGCCGCCAGCCAAGGTCTTGCCGTCCGGTCCGATCAGGTCCTTCGGATACTGCGGATGGGTGATCGGCAAGGCCGGCGTCGGCTGGCCGGTCTGGCCCGCCACCCAGTGCAGCAGGCCGGTCACGGTGGCCTTGTTGCGGTTGAACATCAGTTCGCTGAAGACGGTGGTATTCGCGGTCGGCTGCCAGGTCAGGCGGCTGGTCAGGCCGAAGCGGTCGGTCTTGCCGGCCGAGTTGATCGAGCTGTCCTGGAAATCATCGAACACGCAGGCATTGCCCTGGGCGCCAGCGGCCAGTACGCCGGAAGCGGGAACCAGGCGGTCGGCCGGGCAGTTGTTGTCCAGCGTGCGCGATACCAGCGTATTGGTGGCCTTGTCGGTCCAGTAGATGTTGCCCGGGTAGGTGTACAGCGAGCGGCGGTCCTTGTAGCCATAGGCGCGCAGGTCCTGCGTGCTCAGGTAGCCGTCGCGCTTGCGCAGGTACATCGGATCGCGCTGGCGCACGTCCAGGGTGACATAGGCGTTGAAGTGATCCTGTACCAGGCTGCCTTTGCCGAAACTGATGGTGGCGCGCTTCTGTTCGCCATCGCTGCGGCTGGACTGGCCCAGCGAGCCGCCCAGTTCCAGGCCTTCGAAGCTGTCACGCAAGATGATGTTGACCACGCCGGCCATCGCTTCCGAACCGTAGATCGCCGAGGCGCCATCTTTCAGGATTTCAATCCGTTCCACCGCGCCCACCGGAATCGAGTTCAAGTCGACAAAGGTGGTCTGGAATTCAGGCTGGGCATACGGCGCCAGGCGGCGGCCGTTGATCAGGGTCAGGGTTGCCTGGCTGCCGAAACCACGCAAGTTCAGGCCGGCGGCGCCCGCACTGAAACCGTTGGTGCGGTTTTCATCGATACCACCGACGTTGGAAGAAATCGTGCGCAACACTTCGTTGAGCGAGGTTGCGCCACCACGCGTGAGTTCGTCACGGGTGATGATTTGTACGGGCGAGGCCGATTCAAGGGTAATGCGGCGTACGTTCGAACCCGTGACATAGACTTTTTGTACTTTGTCCGAGCCATCCACGCCAGGCGTGGCCTCGGCCTGCGCTTGCGGCGCCAGGCTGCTTTCCTGGGCATGGGCAAATTGGGCCAACAAGCCGGTACCGGCGAGGGTGCCGATGGCCAGACGAACTAGGATGACACTGGTTTTTTCTTTTAAAAACATCACTCTTCCCTTTGTGCTTTTAGACAACCGGTTTTTTATATTCAACCCCTTCAAGCGGCCGGCTCCATGACACTATCGTGCCAGGCAACACGGACAGTGCGACACGGCAATGATGGCGTGGCAGCAAGAAAAACGATTATGCATCGAAGGAGTTTCAATTTGTTACAAATGTTATTAAATGTTGCAACAAAACGACTTTGCGGAATAAATCAATATAAGAAAAGAAAATTTCAAAACTTAATTTACTTAAAGTCGATAAATTCAATATAAAAATTAACTGTATAAATAGTTTTCAGAAAGGTGTTTACCTGATGAAAATAATACGCTAGTCAATATAACAATTTCCTTCTTTTTAACTTCTTGAAAGATACAAATTGCAAGTTTTTGGCTCGGGAAATGCCCTTTTATAGTGCGAATATGAAATGTCAAGCGCCCGGTTTTGACACATGTAACAAGATGCAACGACATGTAACGGCTGCGCCGCCGTCGGCAGTCCCCATGCTGGTGCGCGCGGGCAAAAAAAAACCGCCCTGCGAACAGGGCGGCATCACACCCCGCAGGGCGTGGAAACAGCAGGGAAAGACTTACTTGGCCGACATCAGCGCGACGGTGGTGTCGAGCATGCGGTTCGAGAAACCCCACTCATTGTCGTACCACGACGATACTTTCACCAGGCGGCCCGACACTTTGGTCAGGGTCGAATCGAAATTCGACGAAGCCGGATTGTGGTTGAAGTCGATCGATACCAGCGGTTCGGTCTGGTACGTCAGGATGCCTTCCAGGGCGCCTTCGGAAGCGGCCTTCATCAGAGCATTGACTTCTTCCACGGTAGTGTCGCGCTTGGCGATGAACGACAGGTCGACCAGCGAAACGTTGATGGTCGGCACGCGGATCGCGAAGCCGTCCAGTTTGCCGTTCAGCTCAGGCAGCACCAGGCCGACCGCGGCGGCGGCGCCGGTCTTGGTCGGGATCATGCTCATGGTGGCCGAACGGGCGCGGCGCAGGTCTTCATGCATCACGTCGCTCAATACCTGGTCGTTGGTGTAGGCGTGCACGGTGGTCATCAGGCCGGTTTCCAGGCCGATCGCGTCGTTGAGCGGCTTGACCAGCGGGGCCAGGCAGTTGGTGGTGCACGAGGCGTTCGAAATGACGGTGTCAGTCGATTTCAACACGTCCTGGTTCACGCCGAACACGATGGTGGCGTCGACGTCCTTGCCGCCTGGTGCCGAGATAATGACTTTCTTGGCGCCGCCCTTCAGGTGAGCCGAAGCTTTTTCCTTGGTGGTGAAGAAGCCGGTGCACTCGAGCACCACGTCCACGCCCAGCTCGCCCCATGGAATTTCAGCAGGATTGCGCTGCGCGAAAACGCGGATCGGATCGCCGTTGACGATCATGTTGTCGCCTTCGACGGTGACGGTGCCCGGGAACTTGCCGTGCGCGGTGTCGTAGCGGGTCAGGTGGGCGTTCGATTTGGCATCGCCCAGGTCGTTGATGGCAACGATCTGGATGTCCTGTTTCTTGCCGCCTTCGTAGAAAGCGCGCAACACATTACGGCCGATGCGGCCGTAGCCATTGATTGCAACTTTGATCGTCATACTCTGCTCCTGATTGAAATAAAAGGACTTAGCACATTAAAAAAATCTGCTCGCCGCCGCGCCCATCTGCGGGGTGCTGGCGGCGTAAAACGATTTAACCAGCGATCACGGCTTTCACTTTAGCCACGACGTTCTCGACGGTAAAACCGAAATGCTTGAACAGCACGCCGGCCGGAGCCGACTCGCCGAAGGTATCGATACCGACCACATCGCCTTCCAGGCCGACATATTTGTACCAGAAGCTGGTCACGCCCGCTTCGATGGCCACGCGCGGCACGCCTTTGGTCAGGACACTGGCTTTGTAAGCGGCGTCCTGGCGGTCATACACGTCGGTCGACGGCATCGACACCACGCGTACCTGGATGCCTTCCGAGGCCAGCGCGCTGGCGGCGGCGACCGCCAGTTCCACTTCGGAACCGGTGGCGATCAGGATCGCTTTCGCATCGGCCACGTCGTTCAGCACATAACCGCCACGGAAGATATTGGCGATCGTTTCATTGGACCGTTCCTGGTACGGCAGGTTCTGGCGCGAGAAGATCAGGGTCGACGGGCCATCCTTGCGGCGTACGGCCGCGCCCCATGCCACGGCCGATTCGACCGTGTCGCATGGACGCCAGTTGTCCAGGTTCGGGATCAACCGCATCGACGAGACGTGTTCGACCGACTGGTGGGTCGGGCCATCTTCGCCCAGGCCGATCGAATCGTGGGTAAACACGAAGATCGAACGCAGCTTCATCAGCGCGGCCATGCGCAGCGCGTTGCGGCTGTAGTCCGAGAACGTCAGGAAGGTGGCGCCGAACGGGATGTAGCCGCCGTGCAGGGTGATGCCGTTCATGATGGCGCTCATGCCGAATTCGCGCACGCCATAGTTGACGTGATTGCCCGGTTTGCCCGAACGCACGGGGATCGACTCTTTCCAGTTGGTCAGGTTCGAGCTGGTCAGGTCGGCCGAGCCGCCGAGGAATTCCGGCAGCGACGAAGCCAGTGCCTGGATCGCGTTCTGGCTGGCCTTGCGGGTGGCGATATTTTCTTTTTTCTCGACGCAGGAAGCGATCGCCGCGGCCAGCGCGGTTTCAAATGCTTCCGGCAGGTCGCCCTTCATGCGGCGGCTCAACTCGGCGGCTTGCTGCGGGAATTCTTTGCTGTAGGCGGCGAAGCGCTCGTTCCAGTCGTTTTCCAGCACGGCGCCTTGTTCTTTCGCATCCCAGGCCGTGTACAGGTCGGCAGGGATCTCGAACGGGGCCGAATCCCAGCCGATGTATTCGCGCACGGCGGCGATTTCCTTGTCGCCCAGTGCGGCGCCATGGACCTTGTCGCCACCTTGCAGGTTCGGCGAACCCTTGCCGATAATCGTCTTGCAGCAGATCAGGGTCGGTTTCGAGGCAGTCTTGGCGGCGGTGATGGCGGCGTCGACAGCGGCGACGTCATGGCCGTCGACGGCGCGGATGACATTCCAGCCGTAGGCTTCGAAGCGGGCCGGGGTGTCGTCGGTGAACCAGCCTTCGACCTTGCCGTCGATGGAAATACCGTTGTCGTCGTACAGGGCGATCAGCTTGTTCAGGCCCAGGGTGCCGGCCAGCGCGCATACTTCGTGCGAAATGCCTTCCATCAGGCAGCCGTCGCCAACGAAGGCGTAGGTGTAATGGTTGACGATGTCGTGGCCAGGCCGGTTGAATTCGGCGGCCAGCAGCTGCTCGGACAGCGCCATGCCGACGGCGTTGGCGATGCCCTGGCCCAGCGGGCCGGTGGTGGTTTCAATCCCGGGCGTGATGTCGACTTCCGGGTGGCCCGGGGTTTTCGAATGCATCTGGCGGAAGGCCTTGATGTCGTCCATCGACAGCTCATAGCCGGTCAGGTGCAGCAGCGAATAATGCAGCATCGAGCCGTGGCCGTTGGACAGCAGGAAACGGTCGCGGTTCGGCCATTTCGGATTCGTTGGATTGTGGCGGTAATGCCCACTCCACAGGGCAACTGCGATCTCGGCCATGCCCATCGGCATGCCAGGATGGCCGGAGTTAGCCTTTTGTACAGCGTCCATTGCCAGTGCGCGGATCGCATTGGCCATTTTGGTAGTCGGGAGCGTAGTTGTCATGGTGGTGTGGGTCAGTCGCGAGTTTGGGATTCGTTTGCAGCAGCGCGGACAGGCGGCCGGCCGCTTTTGTAGTCAACTATTTTACCAGACTGGGGGGCCGCAACTTAGAATTGCAGCGTACTGCCAAGCCAACTCGCTATACTTTAGTGTCTGTTTATTCATTTTTTGCCCGTTCAGGAATTGCATGCCACGTTTTTACTGCCCCCAGCCGCTCGTCCCCGGCACCACCATCGCCCTGCCGGAAGCCGTCGCCCACCATATCGCCGTGGTGCGCCTGGCGCCGGGCGAACTGATCACCCTCTTCAATGGCGAGGGCGGCGAAGTGCAGGCCAGCATCGTCTCGGTCGCCAAGCGCAGCGTGACCGCCGAGGTGCAAGCCCACCTTGCGCGCGAGGTCGAACTGCCGTATGCCGTGACCCTGGCGCAAGCCTTGCCGGAAGCGTCGAAGATGGACTGGATCATCGAAAAGGCGATCGAACTGGGCGCGGCCGGCATCGTGCCGCTGGCGGCCCAGCGCTGCGTGGTGCGCCTGTCCGCCGAGCGGGCCGAAAAGAAACTGGCGCACTGGCAGGCCATCATCGTCTCGGCCTCCGAGCAAAGCGGGCGCAACCGCTTGGCGCGGCTGGCGCCGCTGCAGGAATTCAATCAATGGAGCCGCCAGCAAGACCTGCACCAGCGCATCATCCTGACGCCGCGCGCGGAACAGTCGCTGGCCGACTGGGCGCGCCACCGGCCGCCGCAGGCTTTGAGCGTGATGGTCGGGCCGGAAGGCGGGTTTACCGAGGCAGAAGAAAAAGCGGCCATCGCCGCCGGCGCCATCGGCCTGGCGATGGGGCCGCGCATCTTGCGCACGGAAACGGCGGGCTTGAGCGCGCTGGCGACCTTGAGCGCGCTGTGGGGCGGCATGTAAAGCGCCATCGCCGGCCTGAAAGCAAACGCCCCGCAGGCTTTTCAGCTTGCGGGGCGTTGTTGTTTCAGGCTGCCGCCGGCAAACGCCGGCGGCTTTTCCACATCAATGCAACGATCAGAACTTGTGGCTGTACTGGGCCGACAGACGCACGCTGCGCGGTGCCGAGTAGGCCGTTTCCATCAAGGCGGTCGGGCTGATGGCGGCACCGGCGGCGCTGGTGTTATAGCCTTCGTCGATCGCTTGCGCCACCTGGCGATTGGTCACGTTAAGCACGTCAACCTTGAACACCAGGCCGTTCAGTTGCTGTGGCTTGTACATGAAGTTCAAGTCCAGCCGTGCTTCGGTCGGCAAGGTGCCCAGGGCGCCGCGGCCATTGGCACCATCCGGGCACAGGAAGAAGATCGAACCGTACTGGGACAGGCCCAGGCCTTCCTGGTCGAGCGCCGACGGAATATTGCAGGTGCGCGATTTCGGACGGCCGCTGGCGACCAGCAGATTGCCGCCGACACCGAACTGGCTGGTGAACTCGTAGTAGCCATAGGCCTTGAACTGGTGGGTACGATTGTTCGGCAGCAGGCCGCTGGCGTTCAGCATGGTTTCAGGGAAGTCCCAGCCGGAGCTGAAGCCCACGTCAGCCTGGCCGTTGTCCGACTTGGTCTGGCCTTCCTGGTTGCCTTCGCTGCGCGACCAGGTGTAGTTCGCCTTGCCGTACCAGCCATCACGCATCGGATGCTCGAGCATGAATTCCAGCGAGGTGTAGGTCCGTTTGGCTTTTTCCGGGAAACCGGCATCGGCAGCGGTGATGGTCACCGCGCGCTGGGCGCCGTTCGGGCCGACCGGGATCATGAAGGTGTTGTCCTTGCCCGGGTTGAACAGTGCGCCACTCCAGCCATGGTCGTCGAAGTATTCTTTCTCGGCGCCGGTCAGCTTGGCGGAGATGGCGCGTGGGTCCGAATAATCGTCGATGGTGTTTTTCAGCTTGCGGTAGGTCAGCTTGATACCGCCGTTGAAACTGGAACTCAGCACTTTTTCAAAGCCCAGGTTGATCTCATCCTGGTAGTGGGCCTTCAGGTTGGTGGACGACAACTCATTGGCGCGTTTTTCCTGGCCAAACTCATTGTTCGCCGACAGGACATTACTGATCGGGTTCAGGCCGATCGGCGCGCCGGTAGTCGGATCAACGCCGGTGTAGGTATAGAAACGGTCGGTATTGAGCGACGCACCGGCGAAACGCACGGCCATGTTGGCTGGCAGCTGCATGAAGTAGCGGCCGGCCGTACCGAACACTTTCAGCGAACCGTCACCATAGACATTCCAGGCCGCATTCAGGCGTGGCGCCACCATGTTTTTCTGTTCGACAAAGGTTTCGCCGATACCGTTCAGGTTGTCGAACGATTCATTGCGCACGCCCAGGGTCACGACCAGGTCATCGGTGACTTGATAGCGGTCTTCCAGGTATTGCGCCGACTGTTTGACGGTCGGGGTGGAGCCACCGCGCTGGATATTTTCACGCACATAGTAACCGCGTGTACCATAACCGCCGCCGGCTGCCGGTGAAATATTATGCCCCGACAAGACGGTATTCGGATTGGTTTGTAACAGGTAAGTCCAGGTGCCACCGCCGGCCGATTCGGTGCCGTTCAAGGCGGTGATCTTGTTGTGATCGAGACCGCCACGGATGGTGTGCTGTTTGTTCAGCTTGTACTCGAGGTCAAGACGGTAGCCCTTGTTGACGTCATTGGCGCCATCACGTAACAGGGCCGAACTGAAACCCTGTACTTGGCTCGGGCTGTAATTTTTGGAAATTTCAGGTACGCGGTTGCTGTCCACGGCCACAACCGGGCGCTGGCCGGCGATATAACCGAACGGATCTTGCAAGCGCTCGGTCTTGGCCTGGCCGATCAAGGCCTGCACCGTGAAGTCGTCCGTAATGTAACCAGTGTATTTCAGGATATCGACGTTCGAACCTTGCGCTGCAGCGAGTGCGGCGCCAGTGGCGCTCAGGCCCAGGATACCGGCCGAGTAGTTCTTGAACTTGGCGCCGCCATTCTGCACGTAGCCACGTGAAAATGGCACGTGTGATACGCCATTTTTGTCCGGTTTGCCGTCGTAGTAAAAACTATAATAGGCATCATCAACCTTCGACTCATCGGCGATATGGGTATACTCCATACGGTGATTTTCAGTGATGTTCCAGTCGACCTTGGCGATAAAACGTGGAACTTCCGATTTCTGCACCAGCCAACCGGTTTGATCATTAACCGTGCTGGACGATGCGAGGCGGGCCGTTTCACGGTCCATCTTGGTATATTCAGCGCCCAGGTAGATGAACAGCTTGTCCTTGATCAGCGGGCCGCTGACGAACGCGTTGTAGACGCGTTCGGTCTGCTTGTCGCCGGCCTTGTAGTTATAGATCGTGCCATCCGTGCCAGCATTGAGGGGGCCGCCTGTCTTCTGGTACATGATGTTCTTGGCCGTGCCGCGCAGGGAATCGGGGGCATACGTGAAGCCCGCGCCGAATTCCCAGTTGTTGGTGCCGCTCTTGGTGGTGATATTGACCACGCCGCCCGTCGAACGGCCAAATTCCGCGCCATAGCCGCCGGTGATGATCTGCGCTTCGGCGATCGAACCGAATGGCAGAGAGGAGTAACCGACCTGGTACAGGCTGCTGGTGACAGGGAAACCGTTGATGTAGGCCGCGTTTTCGGAGGCGCTCGAGCCGCCGAAGCTGGCGGCGTTGTTGCCGTAGCGCGAGTCGGCACGGGTGGTGCCGCCGGCCAGCTGGACGATGTTGGCGACCGATGGCGCCAGTGGCAAGGTGGCCAGCTCGCGCGAATTGAACGAGGAACCGGAATTGGAACTGGTGACATCGATGGCGCGTCGTCGGCTGGTCACGTTCACCGTCTGCACCTGTTGCGTCGACGGCTGCAGGGACACTTCGCTTTCCTGGCCGATGCGCACTTCCACGTCTTGCGTGCCGACCACGGAAGTGCCTTTCAGCAAGGTCACTTTGTAGTTACCAACAGGCAAAGAAGTGATGCGGAAGCTGCCGCTCGCATCGGGTGAAATGGCCCGTTTCAGGCCATTGTCGGTGCCGACGATCGAGATCGACGCGCTGGCGTCCGGTGCTACTTTACCGATGATGTTACCGGTGGCATTCGACTGCGCCATAACGACAGGCACGATTGCCGTGCTCAGCACCGAAGCGCTGAATGCGATCGACAAAGCACGTACCAAAACAGTTTTTCTTAACATGTGGTTCCCTATATATATTTATGAGCACGGCATTACTGCTTTGATAAAGCAGTCTTGTTTGCGCCTTGTGCGTTTTTACGCGTTCATGTTACAGCCACTTGTTGCCAATACCATTCCATCCTGTCCTGCTTTGCGAGCAGGACATTCAACGGTTATATCTGCATTTAAATATAACCAAGGTCACATCGGAACATATTGAAACGAACTGGTCAATAAGGCACGAACGGCTGTTCCATTTACGCAACATTAAAATAAAAAAGGGGAGCGGGCAGAGATAAACAGATGCGTGCAGCCTGAAAAGCGGCACATATCAATCGAGGAACTACTGCAATAATGCGGCATTGCACACGCATTACCTCATGCGGCGATATCAAGCAAAGGCCATTAGATCGAACCGGCGAATTAATATCAACAGGCAGTGCGAGAAAATAAATACCTTATATGGATATGCATTTTTTTAAAACGTCATTTCACCAATTCATGAAACAAACTGGCGATAACAATACCCCATCAAATCACGGAGAGGGATCGCATGTCAATGAAACAAATTGATACAGATGTAAAAAACAACAGTTGTTGCAATGCAAAAAAATCGATGCATTATGGCGGTGCGTTATTTACTATTAAAGCACTGCGATGGATAGCATTTTCACCGGCTTGGTGCATTCCCTCCGGGCGAGGCACAACAAGAATTTGCAACATGTCCCAACGGCAATGGCAACGGCGCGCTTCTTGGGACCGGGTGTTGCGGTTAAAATAGCGGCTCTGGACCATGCTGCGGCGCGGCACGCACCGCCCGGCAATCAGGTCCGCAGATTCTCCGCTAACTACGGAGCCCGGCAATTTTTCAGATATCCATCATGTTGCGACTCAACGAAGTAAAACTCCCTCTCGAACACGACGAATCGGCGCTACCCGCCGCCATCCTGGCGCGCCTGGGCGTTCCCGCCGCCGACCTGCTTGGCTTTACCGTCTTCAAGCGCAGCTATGACGCCCGCAAGCGCAGCGCCGTGGTGCTGATCTACTCGCTGCACGTCGAGGTGCGCAATGAAGCAGCCGTGCTGGCGCGCCTGCGACACGACATCCACCTGATGCCGGCGCCCGACACCGACTACAAATTCGTCGCCGGCGGCGAGCAGCTGGCCGGCTCAAGCAGCGAGCCGCGCCCGATCGTCATCGGTACCGGCCCCTGTGGCCTGTTCGTGGCGCTGATCCTGGCGCAAATGGGCTTGCGCCCGCTCATCCTGGAACGCGGCAAGCAGGTGCGCGAGCGCACTGTCGACACCTTCGGTTTCTGGCGCAAGCGCGAGCTGAACCCGGAATCGAACGTGCAGTTCGGCGAAGGCGGCGCCGGCACTTTTTCGGACGGCAAGCTGTACAGCCAGATCAAGGATCCGAAACATTATGGCCGCAAGGTGCTAACGGAATTCGTCAAGGCCGGCGCGCCCGAAGAGATCATGTATGTGAGCAAGCCGCATATCGGCACCTTCCGCCTGGTCAAGATGGTGGAAGAGATGCGCGCCGAAATCGAGCGCCTGGGCGGCGAATACCGTTTTGGAAGCAAGGTGGTCGATATCGATATCGTGCCGGGCCCCGACGGCGGCCAGGTGCGCGGTGTGGTGCTGGCCAGTGGCGAGACGATTGCCAGCAACCACGTGGCGCTGGCGATCGGCCACAGCGCGCGCGACACCTTCGAGATGCTGCACCGGCGCGGCGTGTATATCGAGGCAAAACCGTTTTCGATCGGTTTCCGCGTCGAACACCCGCAATCCCTGATCGACAGCTGCCGCTTCGGCCCCAGCGCCGGCCACCCTATCCTCGGCGCGGCCGACTACAAGCTGGTGCATCACGCCAGCAATGGCCGCTCGGTCTACAGCTTCTGCATGTGCCCTGGCGGCACGGTGGTGGCGGCCGCTTCCGAACCGGGCCGCCTGGTGACGAACGGCATGAGCCAGTATTCGCGCAATGAACGCAACGCCAACAGCGCCATCGTGGTCGGCATCACCCCAAGCGACTATCCCGGCGACCCGCTGGCCGGCATCGCGCTGCAGCGCGAACTGGAAGAACGCGCGTTTGCCTTGGGCGGCGGCAACTACGATGCGCCGGGCCAGCTGGTGGGCGATTTCGTGGCCGGCCGCGCCTCGACCGAATTCGGCAGCGTGGTGCCGTCGTACAAGCCGGCCGTGCACCTGACCGACCTGGCGTCCGCCCTGCCCGAGTATGCGATCACCGCCTTGCGCGAAGCGTTTCCGGCCTTTAACAAGCAGATCAAGGGCTATTACAAGGCCGACGCCGTGCTGACCGGGGTGGAAACGCGCACCTCGTCGCCGATCCGCATCAAGCGCCGCGACGACGATCTGCAAAGCCTGAACACGCGCGGCCTGTTCCCGGCTGGCGAAGGCGCGGGCTATGCCGGCGGCATTCTGTCGGCGGCGGTCGATGGCATCAAGGTGGCCGAAGCGGTGGCGCTGGCGATCGCGGCCGGCAAATAAGGCCTGTTCAAGCTGAGCTTCAGGCTGCCAGCGGCAGCCTGATATGGATGTGGCAGCCGCTGGCGCCGTCGATGGCGCGCACCTGGCCGCCCAGTTGCTGCACGATGGTATGCACGATATGCATGCCCAGGCCCGAGCCGCCCTGGCCGCGCTTGGTGGTGAAAAACGGTTCGAACATGTGCTCGCGCACGGCGGGCGCGAGGCCAATGCCGTCATCGCAAAATTCGAGTGACAGCCAGGTTGAGCCATTCACCGGCGCCTCCAGCCCGGCGCGGATGGTGATGCTGCCGGGGCCGCCATGCGGATAGCCGTGGCGGGCGCTGTTCATCAGCAGGTTCGACAGGATTTGCGACAACTTGCCGGATGCAAGGCGTACCCGGCAGGTGGGGTCGATCTCGAGTTGTACCCGCAGGGCCGACTTGCGCAGCTCGGGGCTGTGCGCCGAGACCAGGCCGTGCACATAGTCGTACAGCACCAGGTCGGCCACGTATTCGCTGGCCTGGTCCACCGCCAGCTGCTTGAAATTGCCGATCAGTTCGGCCGCCCGCGTCAGGTTGCGCTCGACCAGCGCGGCGGCGCCGGTCAGGGCCTGGGCGATGTCGATCAGTTCGGTACGGCTGACTTTCGGCGCCGACAGCATGCACACCAGCTGGTCGGCATAACTGCCCATGCTCGACGCCGCCGTCAGCGCCACGCCGATCGGCGTGTTCACTTCATGCGAGACGCCGGCCACCAGCGAACCGAGCGCCGCCATCTGTTCCTGCTCCAGCAGGCTGGTCTGGGCCGCCAGCAGCGAGTCCGTGCGCTGGCGCACGATGTCTTCCAGCTGGCGCGTGCGTTCCTGGTGCTGCAGCTCGGCCGCGCCACGGGCCGAAAAAATCGACAGCAGCAGCAGCGCCAGCAGGCGCTTGTCTTCATCGATGGGCCGCGTGTCGATGGCCGACAGGATGCCCAGGGTGCGTCCTTCCGTATCGATCAGGGGCATGCCGACATAGCTCTCGGCGTGCATGTCGACCAGCATGGTATCGAGCGGAAAACGGCGCTGGATGCCGTTGCCGTGAAAACACATGTCCTGGCAGGTGACGTCCTGGCAAGGCGTGTGCAGCAGGCTGTATTCGATATTGTCCTGGTAGCCGTCGCCGCCCCACAGCGCCAGGGTGCGGATGGCTTCGCCACCATCGTCCTGCCGGACCAGGCGGCCGGCGATCACATAGCGTACATCGAGCGCTTCGGCCAGCTCGCGCACCAGGATGCGCAGGAAATCGTCGCCGCGCGCATGCGCCGTCGAGGCGGTAATCGAACGCAGCGCCGCTTCGGCCAGGGTGCGCCGCTGCGCCTGGTCGAACAGGGGTTCTTGCGAATTGACATCAAACAGCGGAATACTCATGCATGCTCCTGCACAGCCCGGCAATGGTTCCTCCTCGCGGGCCAGCGAAGGCGGACCCTCGCTGATTGTACCCCCGTATATTATTGAATAATACAGACGTGCGGAAATTTTTATAGCCAGCCGGAGCGCTTGAACAGGTAGTACATATAGCCGCAGGCGCCGCACATCACGGCCACGGCGGCCGGATAACCATAGTGCCATTCCAGTTCCGGCATGAATTTGAAGTTCATGCCCCAGATGCCGGCAAAGGCGGTAAACACGGCGAAAATCGCCGCCCAGGCCGCCAGTTGCTTGTTTACTTCGCTCTCGTCGATGGCCACCATCGACAAATTCACCTGGATCGCCGTGCTGATGGTGTCGCGGATCGAGTCGAGCGTGCCGTTGATGCGCGCCAGGTGGTCATGGACGTCGCGGAAATATTCCTGCGTGTCGTGCGCCAGCGGCGGCACCCTGCCGCCGTGCAGCTTGCCGACCGCCTCCATCAGCGGCGCCACCACATGGCGCAGCACCATCACCTTGCGTTTCAACTGGTACAGCCGTTCGATATTGACTCTTTCGGTGCCGGAATCGAACATGCGGTCTTCGATCGCCTCGAGTTCCGATTCGAGCGCGTCGAGTACCGGAAAGTAGCGGTCGACCACCGCGTCCATCAGCGCATACAGCACGAAGGCGGAGCCCTGGCGCAGCAGGTGCGGTTCGCGCTCGGCGCGTGCGCGCACGCCGAGGAAACCCTGCGAGCTGTTGCTGCGCGACGACAGCACATAATTGGCGCCGACAAAGATATCGACTTCGCCCAGCACCAGTTCGTCGCCGACCATTTCCACGGTTTTGACGACCGCAAACAGCGAATCGCCATATTCCTCGATCTTTGGGCGCTGGTGGCCGCGCTGCGCGTCTTCCACCGCCAGTTCGTGCAGGCAGAACTCGTGCTGCATCTGCTTCAGTTCATCGGGCGTGGCGTCGAGCAAGGCGACCCACACGAAGCAATCGGGACGCTCGACGTAATCGCTGATATCGTCGATCGGCAAGTCGGCCAGTTTCTTGCCATCCTGGTAGGCCACACAGTTAATCAGCATACAATTCCACAGTTCAAGTTGACGCCGGACGACACAGTCCGGCAGGCGCCAGCTTACCCTATTGTTTGCGGTATGTTGTGGCGCGTAAAGAAACACGCATGAATGAAAGCGGGCGGAGCAGAACGCCCCGCCCGAAAGGAACAGCGGCTACCGGGATCAGTCTTCCTTGGCGCCGTCGATGCCCAGTTCCGAGATCTTGCGGGTGATGGTGTTGCGGCCGATGCCCAGGCGCACGGCGGCGTCATTCTTGCGCCCGTGCGTATGCTTGAGCGCCGTCTTGATCAGGGCCGACTCGAACTGGCGTCCCAGCACCGCCATCACCTCCTGCTGCCCGGCCCCCAGCATGCCGGCCGCCTGCAGTTCCAGCAAGCCGATCCAGCCCGGCGGCGCGCCATTGACGGGTGCGGCGGCGTCGAACACCTGGCCGCCGTGCGGTGCGCTGGCCGGCACTTCGCCCTGCGCCTGCGGCACCGCCGGCGGGTTGATCATGCCGGTCGGCTCGCCCTGCCCTTGCGTCAGTTCCAGCGGCAAGTCCTTTATTTCCACCGTCTGGCCCGGCGCCATCACGGTAATCCAGTTGCACAGGTTTTCCAGCTGGCGCACATTGCCGGGCAAGTCGAGGCTGCTGAGAAACTGCATCGTCGGCTCGCTCATGCGCTTCGCTTCCACGCCCAGCTGGCGCGCGCTCTGCACCAGGAAGTGGCGCACCAGAATGGGGATATCCTCGCGCCGCTCCCTCAAACTGGGCAGGCGCAGCCGGATCACGTTCAGGCGGTGATACAAGTCTTCGCGAAACAGGCCGTCGCGCACGCGCTGCTCGAGGTTCTGGTGGGTGGCGGTAATCACGCGCACATTGGCCTTCATCGGCTGATGCCCGCCCACGCGGTAAAAATGCCCGTCCGACAGCACCCGCAGCAAGCGCGTCTGCAGGTCGAACGGCATGTCGCCGATTTCATCCAAAAACAGGGTGCCGTTCTCGGCCTGCTCGAAGCGCCCGCGGCGGGTGGTCTGTGCGCCGGTAAACGCGCCCCGTTCGTGGCCGAACAGTTCCGACTCCAGCAAATCCTTCGGGATCGCCGCCGTGTTCAGGGCAATGAAGGGCTGCGCCGCGCGCGGGCTGTGCTTGTGCAGCGCGCGCGCCACCAGTTCCTTGCCGGAACCGGATTCACCGGTGATCAGCACCGTCACGTTCGACTGCGACAAACGGCCGATGGCGCGAAACACTTCCTGCATCGCCGGCGCCTGGCCGAGGATTTCCGGCGTTTCCGACGGGCCCGACTCGACGCTGGTCTCGCGCAGGCTTTCTTCCAGCGCGCGGCGTATCAGTTCGACCGCCTTGTCGATATCGAAAGGCTTGGCCAGGTATTCGAAAGCGCCGCCCTGGAAGGCCGCGACGGCCGAATCGAGGTCGGAAAAGGCGGTAATGATAATGACGGGCAATCCGGGAAAGCGCGTCTTGACCATTTGCAGCAGGTCGAGCCCTGACGCGCCCGGCATGCGGATGTCGGACACCAGCACTTGCGGCGTGTCGAACTCGAGCGCGGCAATGGCGTCGCGCGCATTGGCAAAGCTCTTGGTGGCCAGGTTTTCACGGGCCAGGGCTTTTTCCAGCACCCAGCGGATTGATTCGTCGTCGTCAACTATCCAGATTGGCTTCATTAGTGTGTGCGTCCCGCAATGGATTTCATGAGTGGGATACGACGGCAGGTGCTTCCCACGCTTATGGCAAAGGTAAAACAATCCTGAAATCGGTATATCCAGGCCGGCTTTCGCATTCGATCACGCCCAGGTGCTGTTGCACGAAGGTCTGTGCCAAGGTCAGTCCCAATCCGCTGCCGCCTTCCCGCCCCGACACCAGCGGGTAGAAAATCCGGTCACGGATCTGGGGTGCGATGCCCGGTCCATTGTCAATGATATGCAAGTCTAATGCCAGGCCGTAGCGCACCTTGGCCAACGTCACCTGGCGCGCCACGCGGGTCTTGAAAACCAGCTCGGCATCGCCCGCTTCGATCCGCTCCGACAAGGCTTGCGCCGCGTTATGGGCAATGTTCAGCACGGTCTGGATCAGCTGCTCCTTGTCGCCACGAAACTCGGGGATCGATGCGTCATAGTCGCGCAAGATGGTCAGGCCGCTGGGAAACTCGGCCAGGATCAGGCTGCGCACGCGCTCGCATACCTCGTGGATATTCACGTCGCCGACGATGTGCGGCCGGCGGTGCGGCGCCAGCAGGCGGTCGACCAGGGTCTGCAGCCGGTCCGCTTCCTTGATGATGACCTGCGTGTATTCGCGCAATTCACTCAGGTGCAGCGCCGGCAATTCGAGTTCCAGCAGCTGCGCCGCGCCGCGGATGCCGCCCAGCGGGTTCTTGATTTCATGCGCCAGGTTGCGGATCAGCTCCTTGTTGACCTGGCTCTGGTCGAGGATGCGCTCTTCGCGGTCGAGTTTCAGCTGCTGCACGTTTTCGCGCAGCTCGATCAGGATGCTGTCCTCGGGGCCGTCGAGCGCGCTGATGATGCTGTGCACGCGCAAGGGGTCGCGCCCCAGGCGCTCCAGGCTCAGGTCCTGGCGCAGGTCGGAAAACTTGTGTTCGCGCGCCTGGGCGCAGATGCCGGCCAGCTCCTCGGGATTGACGAACAGCGCCGTCAGCTTTTGCCGCGACAGCGCTTTCAGGGAACTTTCCAGCAGGTTTTCCGCCGCCGCATTGGCGTAGCTGATGCGTCCGTCCATGTCGAGCACGATCACGGCCGAGGCCAGCAGGTCGAGTCCGGCCAGGTGCGGCGCACGGCGCGTGGGGGTAAGGGGTTCGGTCATCGGATATTCGCAATCTCACGTTTGAGGGCCTCGACGTTTTGCTGTGTCCGGCCGAGGTTGTCTTTCAATTGGGCCACCCGTTCCTGGTACTTGGCATAGTTGCGCTCGCTGCCCTGGCGTTCAGGCTGGCCCTGGTTGAATTCCTGGCGTTGCGCGGCCAGCTTCTGCTCTTCGCTGCGCAGCTCGTCCTGCAGGATCTGGCGCCGGTCCAGGTCGCGCGCGCGCTGCTCCGCGCCATCGACGCGGGGGAAGGCGGTGGCCGGCGTGGCGCCCGCCTGGGCCGGCGGCCTGGCGTTTGGCACGGCCGGCGGCGCGCTCCTGCGCGGCGGCTCCGTCATGGCACCGGGCAAATCGAGCAGCTTGCAGGCCGCGTTTTCGCGCTTGTCGGTATAGGTTTTATGGCCCTGGGCATCACTGCAGACATACAATTGCCCATGCGCCAAGCCGGCGGCGCCCAGCAAGGCCGCCGCCAGCGCCATCCTGTATTGCTTGTTCACTTTCCACTCCTGTCAGCTCTCACGGTACCGGGCCGACTATACAACATCATACTGGCGCATTCATGAAAAAACGCGGGGAAGACCGAAAGCCTCACCCCGCGTTTTGATTGCTTGCCGGCAGTGTTGCCGGCATCACGCCATTACAGCGAGTAGTACATGTCGAACTCGGCAGGATGCGTGGTCATGCGCATGCGCTGCACGTCCTGCATTTTCAGTTCCAGGTAGGCATCGATCATCGAATCGCTGAACACACCACCACGGGTCAGGAACTCGCGGTCCTTGTCCAGTGCGTCCAGGGCTTCTTCCAGCGAAGCGCAGACGGTAGGGATCAATGCATCTTCCTCAGGCGGCAGATGGTACAGATCTTTCGAGGCGGCTTCGCCCGGATGGATCTTGTTTGCAACACCGTCCAGGCCGGCCATCAGCAGCGCGGCGAAGCACAGGTATGGGTTGGCCAGTGGATCCGGGAAACGCGCTTCGACGCGGCGGCCTTTTGGATTGGCGACGTGCGGAATACGAATCGAGGCGGAACGGTTTTTCGCCGAGTACGCCAGTTTCACCGGTGCTTCGTAGCCTGGCACCAGGCGCTTGTACGAGTTGGTGCCCGGGTTGGTGATCGCATTCAGTGCCTTGGCGTGCTTGATGATGCCGCCGATGTAGTACAGGGCGAAATCGGACAGGCCGGCATAGCCGTCGCCGGCGAACAGGTTCTTGCCATCTTTCCATACGGACTGGTGCACGTGCATGCCCGAACCGTTGTCGCCAACGATCGGTTTCGGCATGAAGGTGGCGGTCTTGCCGTAGCTGTGGGCCACGTTCCAGACCACGTATTTCAGGTTCTGCGTCCAGTCGGCGCGCTCGACCAGGGTCGAGAACTTGGTGCCGATTTCGTTCTGGCCGGCACCGGCGACTTCATGGTGGTGCACTTCGACCGGGATGCCCAGCGATTCGAGGATCAGGCACATTTCCGAACGCATGTCCTGGAAGCTGTCCACTGGTGGCACCGGGAAGTAGCCGCCCTTGACGGTAGGACGGTGGCCGCTGTTGCCGCCTTCGATGTCCTTGCCGGTCGACCACGAACCTTCGTCCGAACCGATCTTGACGAAGCAGCCCGACATGTCGATCTTCCAGCGCACGCTGTCGAAGATGAAGAATTCTGGTTCTGGACCGAAGTAGGCGGTGTCGCCCATGCCCGACGATTTCAGGTAGGCTTCGGCGCGTTTCGCGATCGAGCGCGGGTCGCGGTCATAGCCCTTGCCGTCCGACGGTTCGATCACGTCGCACTGCATGAACAGGGTGGTTTCTTCCATGAACGGGTCGATATTGGCGGTGCTTGGATCCGGCAGCAAAATCATGTCGGACGCTTCAATGCCCTTCCAGCCAGCGATCGAGGAGCCGTCAAAGGCATGACCCGATTCAAATTTGTCCATGTCGAAGTGCGACACGGGCACCGTTACGTGCTGCTCTTTACCACGGGTGTCGGCAAAGCGGAAATCAACGAATTTGACTTCGTTCTCTTCTACCATCTTCAAGACTTCTGCGGCTGTCATTGCCATGCGTATCTCCTAAATGAATGTGGGGTGAGCCGACCTGAATGCGTCCGGGCTGATGAAGCGAAGCAAAGATTGCGTGCCACCAAAACTCACAGGAATCATAGCAGATTCCATGCCAGCTTTTAAGTCCCAGGGGCCGGCATGGGCAAACCATGACTATCCCTGTGGAAGTGTCGTGAGCCTTATTTTTCAAGCATGTGTTGCGCTAAATCAGAAATGCACTATGTAAGTGCGAAAAACAAATAATGCACCATTTTGCAGCGTTTATTCGAAAAACTTCAAAAACGCACACTCGTGGTGCGCCGCTTGCTGTCGTTTGCGGTGCGTGGCAGGCGCACTATAATTGTTCACATCGTTGTCCCACTGATACCCACACAGGAGCACATCATGAGCACTGCCGCCGACATCCTGAACCTTGCCCGCAGCCGCGCCAACGAGGGCACGCCGTATGCGGGCGCCGTCACGCCACAGGAAGCCTATGAACTGTTGCAGCTGGACCCAGCCGTCAAGCTGATCGACGTGCGCACCAATGCCGAGCGCGACTGGGTCGGCCGGGTCGATATCGCCGACACCCAGCATGGCGCGGTGCAATGGGCCACCTATCCGGGCGGCGTGCCCAATCCCGACTTCGTGCGGCAACTGGCCAGCCAGGCCGGCCAGGACGACATATTGCTGTTCCTGTGCCGTTCCGGCGTACGTTCGCGCCACGCGGCCAAGCTGGCCACCGAACATGGTTATTCCAACAGCTACGACATCCTGGAAGGCTTTGAAGGCGACAAGGACGCCGATGGCCACCGCAAGGAAATCGGCGGCTGGTGCAAGGCCGGTCTGCCCTGGCTGGGGGCCTAGCGCACAGAAGGTTTGACATGACAGGCCATCGTCTGTCATGAGATCGCTTATAACCATCCATGGCCGCGTTCAACTGCGGTGCAAATTCTCCTTGCGAGGCTGTACTTTTTATAGTACAACGTAGAGGTGCGTCATGGATGCTTCCCACTTGCGGCAGATTAGCCTGCTGTTCTATGCGAATGGCAATGGCGGCGAACCGGTGCGCGACTGGCTCAAGAGCCTGTCCGCTTTTGATCGCCATGTGATCGGCCAGGACCTGATGCACGCGCAATGGCGCTGGCCGGTCGGCATGCCACTGTGCCGGCACCTGGGCCAGGGCTTGTCTGAAATTCGCAGCAGCCTGCCCGGCAACCGCATCGCCCGTGTCTTGCTCTGCCAGCATGGCGACTGCCTGGTGGCGCTGCACGGCTTTATCAAGAAAACCCGCGCCACGCCCAATGACGACCTGGCGCTGGCGCGCAAACGACTGAAGGAACTGTGATGAACCTCGCGAACCCCCATATCGGCAGCAGTCTCGACGACTTCCTCAAGGAAGAAGGCATTTTCGAGCAAACCCAGACCCAGGCCATCAAGGAAGTGATCGCCTGGCAATTGACGCAGGCGATGCAGGAGCAATCGCTGTCGAAAACCCGCATGGCGGCGATGCTGCAAACGAGCCGCTCGCAGCTCGACCGCCTGCTCGACCCGACCAGCGACGTCACCCTGTCCACATTGGAGCGGGCCGCCGCGCTGGTCGGGCGCAAGCTGTCGGTTACTCTGGTATAGCCTCGATCGCGTACTCGCCCATCAGGCTCAAGACGCGCTTGCGCACGAAATTGATATGGCTGCGCAAACCGTATAGCCCATCGGCAAACGACAGCGGAATCGAGATCTGGTTGACCATCTCTTCGATCTCGTCGAGACGTTTCAACTGCTGCGCATACACCTGCGCGCGGCGCTCCCCGGGCACGTCTTCCAGCGCCTGCTCCACCGTGCGCAACTGGCCGTACCAGCGGTACACGCGCGAGCGGATGCGCCACACATACAGCGGCGGCACCACGCGCGACAGCGGCAAGATCAGCGCCCCCAGCGCCACCACCAGCACCCACATGCGGTCGAAGAAATTGGCCAGCCAGAAACTCATGTAGCGCTGCAGCACCGGTGCGCCATCCTTGTAGAATTTCAGCGCTTCGGGCGCCACCGGAATTTCCGTATAACGCGCCGACGGAAACTGGCCCTGCTGCTGGAACCAGCCGGTGCCGCCATGGATGCTTGCGGCCGCCTGCACGAACAGGTCGACCAGCGCCGGATGCAGGTCCTCGCGCGCGACCAGGGTGGCGGTCGGCGCGATCAGATGATAATCCTGGGCCGGGATATTGCGCCCCAGGTCGACGATGCCGCGCGGCAGTACCACATGCGTCAAGAACGGCAAACGCCGCGTGTAGGCTTCGGCCTGGGAAAAATCGAACAGCCGGATGCCTGGCGTCTGCAGCAGCATCTGGATCAGCGGCGCTTCCGGCGCCGAGCTGAACACCAGCCCATCGATGCGCCCTTCCAGCAGTTCCACCGTGGCCGGCGTGTTTTGCAGCGCGCCGACCGTCAGTTCATTCGGCTCGACGCCATTGACGGCCAGCAGTTGCCGGAACAATCCCGGCACGCCCGTGCCTTCCGGCCCCAGGTTGATCTTCATGCCGCGCAATTGCGTCAGCTCCGTGACCGCCTTGTCTTCGCGCAAAAATAGCCAGACCGGCTCCGTAAACAGGCTGCCGAGAGAAATCAGGCCATGGCGCTCGGCATCGGCGTGTTCGGTCGAGCCGCTTTGCACAAAGGCGATGTCGGTCGTGCCGGCGTTCAGGCGCTGCAGGTTTTCCTGCGAGCCAAGCGAGCTCTGCAAGCTGACCTTGATGCCGTGCTTACCCAGGGTGGCCGCGTATTGCTTGCCGAATTCTTCATAGGCGCTGTTGTCCTGCCCGGTCGACAGCCTGACCTGGCGCGGCGGCGCCGGATCGACCAGCCAGTAGGCCAGCGCGCAGAAGGCCGCGATCAGCAACAGGGTGGGGCCGGCGGTGGCGAGAAAGTCGCGGACGGAAAAACGGCTGAACGCGAGGATTTTGGACATATGGTGGCGCATGGGTTTCATGGGGGGCTACCATGCCAACAAATGGGCAACTATGCAAGCGGCTTTCGCCTGCGCTACATTAGCAGTTTTGCCACTCACCCGGAGCCCCGCATGCTGAAAATCCTCGGAAAAGCCGCCTCGATCAATGTCCGCAAGGTCCTGTGGACCTGCGAAGAACTGAATCTGCCGTATGAACGCGAGGACTGGGGCAGCGGCTTCAAGGCGACCAGCGAGCCGGAATTCCTGGCGCTCAATCCCAACGCGATGGTGCCGGTGCTGCTCGATGAGGAGCTGGTGCTGTGGGAGTCGAACACCATCTGCCGCTACCTGTGCGCACGTGAAAGCCGCCACGACCTGCTGCCGCTGGAGCCGCGCGCCCGTGCCCAGGTGGAAAAATGGATGGACTGGCAGATGGGCGAGCTGAACAACTCCTGGCGCTATGCCTTCATGTCGCTGGTGCGCCAGAGTCCGGCGCATCAGGATGCGGCGCTGCTGGCGGCCGGCATTGCCGGCTGGAACGCCATGATGGGCGTGCTGGAACAGCAGCTGCAGCACACCGGTGCACATGTCTGCGGCGAGCGCTTCACCTTGGCCGATATCGTGCTGGGCCTGTCCGTCAAGCGCTGGCTGATGGCGCCGATGACGCGGCCCGCTTATCCGGCGATCGCCGCCTATCATGCGCGCCTGGCGCACAAGACGGCGGCGTTCGCAGGCTAATTGAACGACTGCTTGACCGGCAGTTTGTCTGCCGGTTTGTCTGCCGCTTTGTCTGACTGTTTGGCCGCCGGTTTGTCAGCCTGCTTGGCCGGCGGTTTCTCCGCCTGTTTCGCTGGCTGCTTGACCGGCGGTTTTTCCGCCTGCTTGGCTGGCTGCTTGAGCGACGGTTTCTCCACCTGCTTGGCTGGCTGCTTGACCGGTGGTTTCTCCGCCTGCTTGGCCGGCGCTTTGGCCACCGGTTTGGCAGCCGGTGCGACCGCCGCCACGACCGGCGGTTTGACCACGGCACGGACCGGTGCGTCCGGGTCGATCAGCGGCATCAGGCTGGGCGCCAGCGAGACCAGCAACTGCACCGGCAAGGCGCTGGTGAAGTCATAGTTTTTCGACTCCGGCCCGCGCACATAGGCCGTCATGCTGCCGTAGAAACGCTCGCCGATATTGAACACGAACGTGGCCGAACGGTTCACATAGCGCGACTCGATCAGGCGGCCGCCGGCGCCATACACGTCGAAGCGCTGGTCGCCGGTACCGGTCTTGCCGCCGACCGGAATCGGCTCGCCGTCGGCGCCGATAAACGCGGTTTTTGCGCGCTTGGCGGTGCCGTCCGAGACCACCGCGCGGATCGCCTTGGCCACCGCGCGCGCCACGTCCGGCGACAGCACCTGCTCGGCCTTGGCATCGGCGGCGCGCTTGACCATGGTGTCATACGGCGTGTCGGCGGCAAAATGCATGGAGTCGATGCGCACGCTCGGCTTGCGCACGCCGTCATTGATGATAATGCCCATCAACTCTGCCAGCGAAGCGGGGCGGTCGGCCGAGGCGCCGAGGGTGGTGGCAAACGATGGCACCAGGGAATCGAACGGATAGCCCATCTTTTTCCACTGGCGATGGATTTCCAGAAAGCCTTCGACTTCCAGCAGGTCGGCGATGCGGCGGTCCTGGGCATGCTTGCGGTGCGTATTGAACAGCCATTTGTAGACTTCCTGGCGCTGCTTTTCGCTGGCTGCCACCATCTGCGACAAGGTCGCGCCCTCGTTCTGGCGCAGGAAAGCGACCATCCACAATTCCAGCGGATGCACATTGGCCAGGTAGCCGCGGTCGGCCAGCGACCAGTTCTCCATCGCATACTGGTCGTACATTTTCGCCACGCGCTCGGGCGGCACTTCGTTCTGCGACGGCAGGTTGACGTTCAGGAAGTCGGCGAACTCGGCGCGCGTGCCTTTCGGATTGATGGTGCGGTAGATATTGGCCAGGCGCACCGGCGTCGGCCGTATGCTGGCCAGCAACACTTTTTCCTGCTCGTCGACGCTCTTGCCGCGGTACTTCTGGTAAAAGCGGTGCAGGAATTCGCGCCCTTCCTTGTCGGCAAAACGGCTCAGGTACTGGGCCCGGCGCGGATCATCGGCGTCGGCCAGCAAGGACGCCGAGGAATCGGGGCGCGAGAACATGTAGTAGCGCGCCACGTCGCGCATCAGGCGCACGAACACCAGGTTGGTCGACTGTTGCAAGGCGTGCTGCACCGTCATGATGCGGCTGTCGTCGAGCCTGGAGAAGTTGCCGAAGTGATGCAGGCCGCCACCGGTGAAAAAGCCTTCGCCGGGGTTGCCCGAATACTTGCGCTCCATCGCCGCCGCCAGCATGTCCGGCAGGTTGCGCGCCTCGCCGGCGGGTTTCGAGGCCAGGTAAGCGATGCCCCACTGCGTCAGCATGTCCTTCGGATCGACGGCCACCTTGGACAGCTCGGCGGACGACATGGCGCCATAGCGCTTTTGCAGCTGGTCGACGATGTCGAGGTAGCTGACCAGGGTACGCAGCTTGGCGGTGGAACCCAAGTCTAGCTTGGCGCCCTCGTTGATGTCGAGCGGCTGGTCGAAGTTATCGGTCTGCACGCGCAGCAGGTTGGCCTTGTCGCCCTTTTGCAGCAAGGTAAAGCTGTACACCACATTGGCCGGGTCGCCGTTGCCCAGCATGCCCTTGCCGGTCAGGCCGGCCGCTTTCGCCACTTCCGGATCGCGCAATTCGCGCAAGACCTTGGTGACCGCATTTTGCGCCTGCGCATCGAGCGTGCTGACCACCTTCAGGTCGAGGCGGTCGAGGTTGTACAGGCGCGGGTCGCCCAGCATGCCGGCCAGGTGATTGCGCACGGCATTCGAGGCCTTGCGCGTGACGAACGAGGTGGCAGCTTCCGACTGCACGCCGGACGCCGTCGACGGACGCAATGGCTGGGCCGTGGCGGCGTCGCGCAGCTGCGGCGTGATCACGCCGGCTTGCGCCAGCAGGCGCAAGTGGCTGTTGGTCAACGCTTCCAGGTCGGCGCCGCCGGCCACCAGGTAATGCGAAGGACGGCGCTGCGCGATCAGCAGGCTCAGCGCCTGCTTGTAGGCCAGCGCGCTGCCCGGCTGGTCCAGCTTGGTATTCAGTTGCTGCTTGACCTCATCGAAGTTGCGGCCATACCAGACCCACATGCCGTCGCCGATACCGTTGACTTCGCCAAAACCGCTTTTCGCCGACAGCGGCACGGTATTGAGGTAATTGACGACGATCTTGCGCCGTACCGCCATGGTGTTTTCGCCATCCTGGTACGAGCGCAGGCTGGCAGACAGCATCTGGAACAGCTTGTCCTTCATGGAACTGGTGCGGCCGTCTTCGGAATGGCGGTATTTTTCGATCTGCGTGGCCAGCGTGCTGCCACCGCCGCCGCGATGGCCGCCGACCATGTTCAGGCCCTTGTCCAGCACCGCCTTGCTCAGGCGGTCCCACTCGACGGCAGGATTGCGCTCGGGCGTGCCCGGGTCGAGCAATTCGCGGTTCTCGATGAACAGCAGGCTTTGCACCAGCGCCGGCGGCGCTTCGGCAAACCCATTGAAGGCGCGCTCGGGATAGACCGCCGAAAACAACGGCGCGGCGCGCCAGTCGAGGATGGTCAGGCCGGCGCGGCTTTTCTCATGGTAGGTGGCGAACACGCCCATGTCGGCCAGCTCCACCATTTTCGGCGACATGCGCGCCTGCGCCGTGACGGTATAGTCGCGCGCATTGAGCTTGCCGATAAAGTCGGGCAGGCTGGCATAGCCGAGCCGTTCGTCATATGGCCCGTGCTGCGGATAGCGGATCGCGCCGGCGGGACTCGGACCGGGCTCGACCTTGTAGGTCAGCTGGCGGCTCAGGCGGCTGAAAAATTCCGCCTGCAGTGCCGAGGTGCGCACTTCGCGCACGACAAACCAGGCGATGCCGGCAATCAGCGCCAGCACGATCAGCAGGAAGATCGGCCAGACGCGCGAGCGGCGTTTCTTGCGCGGCGCGGCCGGCGGCGGCACGTCGGCATCGGCTACGGTTGCCGGCATCGTTTCCGGATCGGATGGTGGCCTTACTTGCGCATGGGCCAGGTTGTCGCCTGTGTCTTTCATGGGATGCTGGGGGAAGTTTGAATAAGGTCGGGGTTGGCGCAAACCAGGCGGCTACGGCAAATGCAGCCGGCGTACTCTGCGCAAGATAAGACGGTGGCCAGGCGAGGCCGGTAACGATGCAGCTTGCTTGACATGATATCCAGACCGGTGAATCAACAAAACGCCGCCTGTGCGAGCATGGCGGCAATGACGCGTAGTCATGCACACCATTGCACCACATCGGCATGGCAAGGATGGACGAGCGCGCACAAAAATCTTTCTACACTGAAGATTTTCGCAAAAAAACAACGACCGGACTGTACGCTTGCATACATAGCTACAAGGCGGGCCAAGTGCCGGCCGATCAGACGCCGGCGCCGGGCTGGCGGGGATCAGATGGTGTGGTATTCGGCTTGCAGCGTGTCGAGCGCCACCCGCATCTCGGCAAACGCGGCCTGCGCCTGCGCCGGCTCGCCTTTCACGCCCAGTTCGATATGGCGGCGCGTCTGCGCGTCGCCCACGCTGGGCAGGCTGAACACCTTGATCAAGGGGAACTGCGCTTCGAGCCGCACCATCAGCGGCGTCAGCAAGGATTCGGCCGTTTCATACACCAGCAGCGCATGTTCCGCATGCGGCACCTGGTTGAACAGGTGGGCGTAATGGGTGTCGAGCACCCATTCGATCATCGGCCACGACATGACGGGGAAACCGGGCACGAAATAATGCTCGCGCACGGCAAAGCCGGCAATCTTGTTGTACGGATTCGGGATCAGTTCGGCGCCCTCGGCAAACTCGGCCATTTTCAAACGGTGCAGGTTTTCCGGCGATTCCAGGTCGACCGCCATGCCCGCTTCCGCGCCCATTTCCGTGATGCGCTGCTGGATGTTGCGCTTGCCTTGCGGGTGCAATACCAGCGGCAGGCCCAACGCGGTGGCCGCCGCCTGGCGCGTATGGTCGTCCGGGGTGGCGCCGATGCCGCCAAAGCACAGCACGATGTCGCCGCTGGCAAAGGTCCGCTGGAGCAAGGTGACGATGCGCTCCGGCTCGTCACCCACGTATTCCGCCCAGCTCAGCTGCAGGCCGCGCGCCTTGAGCATTTGCACCACTTTCGGGAAATGCTGGTCGGTGCGCTTGCCCGACAGGATTTCGTCGCCAATGATGATCAGTCCGATAGCCATGTCACTCCCTTGTTCGATTCGATATGATAATTGGTATTAGGCGTCCGCCGCCGGCACATCCTTCATGCCGCGCACGCCACGCAGCGCCGCCAGCGCTTCCAGGCAGTAGTACTGGAACCACAGGCCCGTGAAAATAAAGATCAGCACATACAGCCAGATGGCGAAGCCCGCCAGGAACGGGAAGAACACCACCGACATCACGCCGCCCATCCACAGCATGCCGGGCACCGCGCCGGCCACGCCGGACACCAGGCCGATCACGAACAGCTGCGTGCGGCGCGCGCGCATGATGGCCTGGCGCTCTTCCACGCTGGCGTAGTCGGCCATGGCGTCATACGCCATCACGCGGTAGGTCAGCCAGCCCCACAACACGGCCTGCCCCACCAGCGCGGCCGGTGGAAACGCATACAGCGGCAGCATCACCACCCAGGCGATAATGAAAAGCAAAAAAGTGGCCAGCGAGGTACCGACGCTGCCCAGCACGCTGCCGCCATGCTTTTGTTCCAGCTGCGGAAAATGCCGGCCCCCAACATGGCGCGCAATCGCCGGCATGGCGAACAGGCCCATGAAGATCAGCGCCGTCAGTATCATCAGCGGCAGCAGCATGAACATGGCGATCAGCGGCACGATCACCGCTTTCAGCATGCCCAGCCCAAACGTGGTCAGCACGGCGCCGCTGGTGCGGAAGAAATCGTATTCGGTAAACCAGGCGTGCAGGCTGTCGATCAGCGGCTGCAGGCCGAACCACAGCAAGGCGCCCCACAGCAGCAGCGACAGCAAAAAGGGCAGCGCGCTCAGCAGCAGCATCTTGCCGTGCAACTGGGACAGCAGCGCGCGGCCATAGGAATTGATTACATTGCGCATCAGTGCGTCCTTTTATCTACGTCGTCAAACAAACGGTGCGAGGCGCGATGATAGCAATAATCGACGACACACTGATGACAAAATGGTCGAGGGCGGTGGCGGCAGGCACGATAGCGCGCCCCGTGGCGCATTCGCGGCCCATGCTCTACAATCTGTAGCTTTCATCGTCTTCATAAGGAATCTCATGTCCATCATCACCACCGCCTCCGGCCTGCAATACACCGACACCGTGATCGGCGACGGCGCCGAAGCCAAGGCAGGCAACAATGTTGTCGTGCATTACACGGGCTGGCTGCAAAACGACGACGGCAGCGCCGGTTCGAAATTTGACTCCAGCAAGGACCGCAACGATCCATTCGAATTCCCGCTGGGCGCAGGCCGCGTCATCCAGGGCTGGGACGAAGGCGTGCAAGGCATGAAGATCGGCGGCAAGCGCCAGCTGATCATTCCTGCGGCACTCGGCTATGGCGCGCGCGGCGCCGGCGGCGCGATTCCACCGAACGCCACCCTGATTTTCGACGTCGAACTGCTGGGCGTGTAATTCACCCCGTCAGCCGACAGACGCGCCGCCTCTTCAGGCGGCGTTTTTTTTGAGGCGGCCCTCTAATGCGCCGCGCGCTTTTTTCACTATGATGTCAGGCACTGCGGCAGGCACGGTGGCCGCTCCGCCGCACCTGCCGCTTGACCGTTACCGTGATCCACCCAGCATTGAGGAGCCAACATGAGTTTACAAGAGCAATTCGACCAAGCCCAGCTCGATTCCAAGACCCTGTCCGAACGTCCGGACAATATGACCTTGCTGAAAATCTATGCCCTGTTCAAGCAAGCGTCCAGCGGCGACGCCACCGGTGACCGTCCTGGCATGACCGATTTCGTCGGTCGCGCCAAGTTCGATGCCTGGGCCGCCCTGGCCGGCACCTCGAAAGAAGAGGCGCAGCAGCAATATATCGATCTGATCGACGATTTGAAGGATTAAGCGGCTCAAAATGAGTGTAGAGCTCGCTTTTGGCGCCGAAATCGTCAAAAACTGCTGAAAAACTCACCGATAACCACCAAAACAGGCGGTTAACGCAAAAGTGGCTACCAAATCGGTAGCCACTTTTTTATTGCCCGAACACTTACTTTTTGGTCGCAGCCGGCGAGGCCGCCGCCAGTGCCTGCGCGATCCAGCCGTCGAATTCCTTCTGGTGGAACTTGATCCAGCCGGCCGTATGGCGCGCGATATCGGCCTGCGTATTTTCGCCTGTGCGCATGCGCTCGTTTTGCGCATTGATGTCGGCGATCGGCAAGCGCATCACTTCAAACAGCTTCACGGCCGCCGGGTTTTTCCCGGCCCAGGCGCGGTTGACGACGATGCGCGTGGTGTTGACGGCAAAGCCATAATCGCTGCCATCGCCCGTACGGGTATTGGTCTTGTCCGGATTCGACGAGAACGGCACTTTCAGCCAGACCACATCCTTGCCCGGTACCAATACGCCACTGACCCAGTACGGTGTCCAGGTGTAGTACAAAATCGGCTCGCCGCGCTTGTAGCGGCCAATGGTGTCGGCGATCAGCGCCGAATAGCTGCCCTGCACATGCTGCACGGTCTCGCGCAGCTTGTAGGCGTCCATGTGGTTTTCGATCATCGCCTCGCAGCCCCAGCCCGGATTGCAACCGGTGAGATCGGCCTTGCCGTCGCCATCGTGGTCGAACAGCTTGGCCAGGGTCGGGTCGCGCAACTGGTCGATATTGGTGATGTTGTACTTCTCGGCCGTCGCCTTGTCGATCAGATAGCCTTGCGCGGCCGGGCCCGCATACTGGCCGGTGCGCAGCAGCTTGGCGTCGCCACCCGCATTCTCGTAGTAATCCTTGTGCAGCGGGTCCCAGTGCACCGCCAGGAAAGTCGCGTCGCCATTGGCGATCGCGATATGCGCGGTCGGATACTCCACTTCCTTGATCGGCTGCATTTCATAACCGAGTTTTTCCAGGGCGCGCTCGACCAGCATGGTCTGGAAAGTTTCTTCCGCGATCGAGCTTTGCAGCGCCTGCACCTTGATGCCCTTGCCGGGCAGGCCGGCATCCGGCGTTTGCGCCATCGCCAGGCTGGTGCTCAGGGCCAGGGCGGCGATGCCGAGGAACGACAACCACTGGAACTTGCGCTGCGACTTTTGCGTGACTTTGAAATGTTCAACTTGATGCATGTAAATCCTTTCTTGTTCTTGTTATTGGGCGGCTGTGGCCAGCGTGGCCGGCGTAGCGGCCGGCGCGGCATTGCCGCGTACCAGGCGCATCACGAAACCGGCAGGACCGGTCTGGTACCAGTGGCGCACGCCGCGGCGGGGCTGGCCCATCGCTTGCGTCAAGCGGTCCAGCGTAATGGCCAGCAGCACGATGCCCAGACCACCAACGGTCGCCAGACCCATGTCCAGGCGGCCAATCCCGCGCAAGACCATCTGGCCCAGGCCACCGACGGCAATCATCGAGGCGATCACCACCATCGACAGCGACAGCATCAGCGACTGGTTGATGCCGGCCATGATGTTCGGCATCGCCAGCGGAAACTGCACGCGGGTCAGCAACTGCCATGGCGAGGCGCCATAGGCGCGCGCCGCTTCGATCAGGTCCGGACGCACCTGGCGAATGCCGAGGTTGGTCAGGCGCACCAGCGGCGGCAAGGCGAAGATGATGGTGACGATCACGCCAGGCGCATTGCCGATACCAAACAGCATCACCACCGGCACCAGATACACAAAGGCGGGCGTGGTCTGCATCGCGTCGAGCAGCGGGCGCAGGATGTTTTGCGCGCGGTCGCTGCTGGCCAGGAAGATCCCCAGCGGCAAACCGATGATCATGCAGAACACCAGCGAGGTCAGCACCAGCGACAAGGTGATCATGGCTTCCGGCCAGATGCCCAGCATCGATACCACCAGCAAGGACACGACAGTGCCGATCGCCAGCGCACGGCTGGTAAATTGCCACGCCAGCAGGCCGATGATGGCGATCACCGTCAGCGACGGCGCCGCCAGCAGCACGTCGCTGACGCCGGTCAGGGTGGCGTCGATCGGCGCGCGCACGGCCTGGAAGAAGGGACGGAAATTGGCCACCACCCAGCCCAGGCCCTGGTTGATCCAGGCTTCCAGCGGCAGCGAGCCATCAAAAATCTGCGTCAGGTGAAAGCCGCCGGCGGCGTGCTCGGGCGTGACGGCCGGTGCGGCGGCGTCCAGCCACGAGGTGTCGCCGGGTGCGGACGGCAGCCATGGATTGATCTGGGCCGTTTGTTCGACGACGGGTTCTACGGCACTAACGGTAGCTGGATTCATGCTTGTCCTTTCTGTAATTGTGGCTCGGCAATGGCTGGCATATCGCGGTCCAGGAACTTCAGCAAGGTGGTCTTGCTGATGGCGCCGCGGAAGCTGCCGTCGTTGGCCACCACAGGGACGGCGTAAGGCAGTTGCGCCACCTGGCCGAACAGGCCGGCGACGGGCTCATCCGCATCGATTGTCTGCACCTCGGGCAAATAGGCGTGGGCCAGGCCCAGCGGTCCGACATGGCCGTCGAGCGCATTGCGCAGCGAGTCGGCCGAGACCACGCCGAGAAACTTGCGCTGCGGGCTGACCACATAGGCGTAGGCGCGATCCTGCTCTTCCAGCATCGACAGCGCGGCGCGCGAACCGCGGGTCGGCGACTCGGCCACCACGATCTGGCTCTTGCGGGCAATATCGCTGGCCTTGAAGACGGCCGCCGCATCGACGCCGCGCACGAAGTTGCGCACGTAGTCGTTGGCTGGTTTGCGCAGGATTTCTTCCGGCGTGCCCACTTGCACCACGTGGCCATCTTTCATGATGGCGATGCGGTCGCCGATGCGCATCGCTTCGTCGAGATCGTGCGAAATGAAGACGATGGTGCGGCGCTTGATCTGTTGCAGGCGCAGCAGTTCCGATTGCATTTCCGTGCGCATGATCGGGTCGAGCGCGGAAAACGCCTCGTCCATCAGCAGGATCGACGGATCGCAGGCCAGCGCGCGGGCCAGGCCCACGCGCTGCTGCATGCCGCCCGACAATTCGTCGGGGTAGCTGGCGCCGTAGCCATCCAGGCCCACCTGCTCCAGTGCTTGCTGGGCCAGCGCATGGCGCTCGGCCTTGGGCATGCCGGCCAGCTCCATGCCGAAGGCGGTATTGTCGAGCACGGTAATTTGCGGTAGCAGCGCGAACGACTGGAACACCATGCTGATGTCCTTGCGGCGCAGCGCGCGCAACTGGGCGTCGGGCAGGGTATTGATGTCGTTGCCGTCGATCAGGATACGGCCGTCGGTCGGCTCGATCAGGCGATTGAGCATGCGTACCAGGGTCGACTTGCCGGAACCGGACAGGCCCATGATGACGAAGATCTCGCCCGCTTCGATGGTAAAAGTGGCGTCGAACACGCCGATGGTGCAGTCGGTCCGGGCCAGGATATCCTGCTTGCTGGCGCCTTGACGGACCAGTGCCAGTGCTTCTTTCGGCTGGTCGCCGAACACTTTGAATACATGGTCGATGATGATTTGTTTTGCCACGTTGTGGTTCTCCCTCGATTTGACGAATGGATTGAAACCCGGCAGGCAATGCGCCTGCGCCGGGAATCAGCAAACCTTTTTCCGTCGGCTGGGCACAGGCGCTGAAAGCGCACGGGAGCGACTGGAAAAAGGGGTGACACGTGTATGACCGGTGCATGGCGCTAGCCATGCCGGAGTGCCGTCTGCGCGCTGAAAGAGGCTGGGGTTCAGGACTTTCAACGACGCGGGCGCCATGTAAAAACATGGCACCAAATGTATTTGACCCAATAATCTGGATCAAACTTCCACTGGATGCGGGCGCAAGGCCCAAGGATTGTTTTACTGCCGAAGTGACTGCAGAGTTTAGTACCGAACCTGCGGAGTTGACTGCGTTGCAGCCGGTGTGACTGGGGGTTAGCTGTTGTAAATATGCGTCAAGTATAGCGCAAAAAGAGGCAAAAGTCCAATAGCTTTCCAAATTGAAATATGTTAGCAATGTTCGCCAACACACATAAGGGCAGGAAATGCGGAGCACACTGGCGGCAGGACAGGGCTAACCACCAAGCAACAAGTGTGCTGTCTTTCGCATCAAAAGCCAGCACCGACAAGCATCAGGCCGCTTCGGTAAACACCTTGCGCATCTTGTCGGCGATCTTGCCTTCTATCATGGGTGCAAAGGCGCTGAGCATGAAACCGAGCTTCAGGTTGAGCTGGGCCTGGTCTTTCTCCAGGGTCAGCGCGCCGTCGACGCCGCTGCGCTCGAAGCGCAACACATCGCCGTCCCAAGCGCACGACAAATCATATTCCTGGGCCAGCTTGTCGGCCACCTGCTGCGCCGCCGCGCGGGCTTTTTCCGCTGTCAGCTTATGTTGCTGAACTATATTTATATCCGCCATCAAACCTTCCTTTTCGTCAAAACGGGTGGTGCCACGGCCGCCATGATACCAGCCGCCAAATTCCCTCACATCGTTTGCGCGGTATCAAACCCCGCAACGCCGCCCAGGCCGACTATTCCAGTTCCAGCCGTCCCTGTCGTGGAGAGCCATCATGGACCAGAAAGTCATCGTGCCGGTCGAAGCCGTGCTGACCCAGTGCGTTTCGCTGCCGGTCGGCTATGTGCCGACGCCGTCGGCGCCCTACCGCCAGCACCGCAAGCAGGCGCAACTGACCCTGCAGCCAGGCCCGCCGCGCCTGAATGAGCCCACCGTGCGCAAAGCCGCCGCCATCGCCGCCGGCGCGCGGGTGCTGGTCTGGAAGCAGGATCCGTCGGTCAGCGAACTGGGCACGCGCAAGGCTTTCCTGCCGGGCCTGATCCTGGAAGGACCGCGCGACGCACGCATCACGTTCGGCGAACCCGGCATCGCCCAGGTCAGCCCGAACGCCTTTGGCGACTTCATCGTCTCGCCCAATACCGACCAGTTCGACGCCGTGCATACCTTTGCCATCGTGCGCATGACCCTGACCATGTTCCAGCGCGCGCTGGCGTTGGACGGCACGGCCGCGCCGCTGCCGTGGCAATGGAACAGCGCCAGCAATACCGATCCGCTGCACGTGTTTCCGCACGGCTTGCCCAATGTCATGAACGCCTATTACAGCCGCAGGGAAAAGGCGCTGAAATTCGGCGACTTCATTCCCAGCGGCGCCACCGAACGCGTGTACACCTGCCGTTCGCTCGATATCGTGTCGCATGAAACCGGCCACGCCGTGCTCGATGGCTTGAAGCCGAACTGGCTGCTCAACAGCAATCCGCCGCAAACGGGCGGACTGCATGAATCGTTCGGCGACCTGACAGCCATCTTCCTGGCCTTGTCGCAACTGGACCAGGTCGAAGCGGTGATCACGCAAACCAAGGCCGACCTGCACGACAAGACCTTCCTGGCCGACCTGGCCGAACAGTTCGGCCTGGCACTGGGCCGGCCCAACGGCTTGCGCAACGCCGACAACGACATCAAACTGTCGCAGGCAGGCACCGAGGTGCACGCCATCTCGCAAGTCTTTACCGGCGCCATCTACGATATCCTGGCCGACATCTTCGACCATGAACGCCGGCCGCAGATCAAGGACGACGCGGCCGTGCTGCTGGCCTGCGGCGACTACCTGTGCAGCCTGGTGCTGCGCGCCCTGCTGGCCGCGCCCGGCCGCGCGGCCACCTACGCCGACGTGGCCAACCACATGCTGTCGCTGGCGGCGGCCGATGGCAAGGACGCCTACCTGGACTTCATCCGCAACAGCTTTACGGTGCGCGAAGTGCTGGGGGCGCAGCTCGATGGCGGCGGTGAAAATGCCATGCCGGGGTTTGCACCGGGCGCCGAGGATGACGATGGTGCCGTACAGGACCGCCGCGCCTGCTGCGGCACCATGAACAACGCCCAGTACAGCGCGGCCGACCAGGCCTTCGATGCGGAACGCGAGGCGCTGGCGGCATGGTGCCGCGACTACGGCCCGCGCCATGACTGAACCGGCACTGCGACCACTCACCACAGGAAACCACATGAAAATTTCAGCCACCAGCAGCGGCGGTTTTGCCGGCCTGCGCGAGCATTACGAGATCGACACGCGGGCCCATCCCGCCGGCCAGGCGCTGGAGGCGGCGCTGGCAGGCTGCGGCTTTTTCACGGCGCTGCCCGCCAGCGACATGGCGGTCGATAGCGAACCGCTGGGCGCCGATATTGCGCAATGGCGCATTACCGTCGAGGCCCCCGACAGTCAGCGCACCGTCACGTTTGCCGAAGATGGCGGTGCCGACAGTGCGCGCTGGCAAAGCCTGGTGGCAAAAATCCGCGCCAGCAGCTAAATTCAAGCAAATCGTTGACCTCAATGAACACACGGTGCGATGGGTAATGCCGTTCAGTTAGTGTCCCTACGCTACCAGCAAACCTGCAAAACGGATTAAAACCCCAGTCGCCCGCACAGGCCCACCGGGCCAAGCGAGGCTGAAAAATGTCGAGGGCAAGGCGCAGCGACGATGACAGTACGACTAGTACGGCAAGGAGCTGCAACGCCGCCATCGGCATTTTCTCAGGCTCGCGTCTCCGGCCCGCCGTTTTTACGTTTTTAAGTCTTACGCGTTCACATTCGTCGAACAGCTTGACTGAACGGCATTACGGTGCGATGGGTGTGGTTTTTTTGCCCATCTTTGCCAGCGCGTTCCCTGAACACGGCAACCCTCCCCCCTGCAGAGCGTGGCGCGGCCAAAAAAATGAATTTGCTTATATGTATTGTATATAAAGCGGATTTGTGAGAAGTAGCGAATTGCCTTAAAATACGGTGCTTTGCGTTAGTACGCGCCGTTGAAGTTCCTGCAGGCGCTACAGCACCTCCCCATTTGATAGGACTGTTATGACCCACGTTGTCACCGAATCCTGCGTCGCCTGTCGTTACACCGATTGCGTCGATGTCTGCCCGGTAGATTGTTTCCGGGAAGGCCCGAATTTCCTGGCGATCGATCCGGACGAATGTATTGACTGCGCCGTGTGCGTGGCCGAATGCCCGGTGAACGCGATTTTCGCGGAAGAAGACGTGCCGGGCGACCAGCAGGCCTTTATCAAGATTAACGTCGACCTGGCGCGTAACTGGCCGTCGATCACCAAGACCAAGGCGGCCTTGCCGGAAGCCGAGGCAATGAAGGACGTCAAGGACAAGCTGCATCTGCTGGTCAAATAACGACGGCAGGCAAGCCCCCCAAAAAAGCAGCGGAAACGCTGCTTTTTTATTTTAAAAACATGATTGCACGACTGCCATGCAAGTGTGGCGCGAATGGAGACAGAAAGCCGCAAAGTGTGGCCCTGTGCGTGTTAAAGCACATTTTGCCCTCAACAAATGTCATAGAATTGGATTATGATCTTTGAGCCGCATTGGCGCTTGGAATAAAACAAGGACTCTATATGCTTTACCAACTGCACGAACTGCAACGCTCCTTCCTCACTCCGGTGATGCAATGGGCAGACATGTCCTCCAAGTTATTTACCAACCCGGTTTCCCCTCTGGCCCATACACCGTTTTCGCAACGCATCGCAGCCGGCTACGAGCTGATGTACCGCCTTGGCAAAGACTACGAAAAACCCCAGTTTGATATCAAATCCGTGCTCGTCAAAGGCGAGAGCGTCGACATCCGCGAACACGTGGTTGTGACAAAACCATTTTGCCGCCTGATCCACTTCAAAAAAGAAACAGCCGGCGTGCAACAGCCCAAAGTCCTGCTGGTTGCACCCCTCTCCGGTCACCACTCGACCCTGCTGCGCGACACCGTGCGCGGCTTGCTGGCCGAGCATGATGTCTACATCACCGACTGGACCGACGCGCGCATGGTACCGCTCGCCGAAGGCCCGTTCCACCTCGATGACTACATCTACTATGTGCAGGAATTCATCCGCCTGCTGGCGCCCGACCTGCATGTGATCTCGGTCTGTCAGCCGACCGTGCCGGTGCTGGCCGCCATCTCGCTGATGGCGACGGCAAAAGACCCGCACATGCCGAAAACCATGACCATGATGGGCGGCCCGATCGACCCGCGCCGCTCGCCGACGCAAGTGAACAACTTGGCGACGGAAAAGAAATTCTCGTGGTTTGAAAACACCGTGATCTACGCGGTGCCGCCGAACTACCCGGGCTTTGGCCGCAAGGTCTATCCGGGCTTCCTGCAGCACGCCGGCTTTATCGCCATGAACCCGGGCCGCCACGCGCAAAGCCACCGCGAGTTCTACATGCATCTGGTCACCGGCGACGACGAGCCGGCGGAAGGCCATCGCCAGTTCTACAACGAGTACAACGCGGTGCTGGACATGCCGGCCGAGTACTACCTGGAAACGATCAAAACGGTATTCCAGGAATTCAGCCTGCCGATGGGCACATGGAAAGTGGGCGGCCAGCTGGTGCGTCCGCAAGACATCACCAACGTGGCGCTGTTTACCGTCGAAGGCGAGCTGGACGACATTTCAGGCGCCGGCCAGACGCAGGCCGCGCATGACCTGTGCAGCAGCATTCCGGCCGACATGCAACAAGACTTCGTGGCGCCGAAATGCGGCCACTACGGCATCTTCTCGGGCCGCCGCTGGCGCGAGATCATCTGCCCGAAAATCGGCGAATTCATCCAGAAGCACGGCTGATCACGCCACTTCCCGCACAACGGCACGCCGGCATCACGCCGGCGTGCCGTTTTTTCATGGCGCGGCCGGTGCGCTGGCCAGGGACTGGTCCAGGCGTTTCCAGTAATCACGCTCCAGCCTGGCCAGATCGACTTCGCGCGCGGCCTCGTTGAAGCGTTTTTGCTGCAGCGCGCCGGCCGCATCGCGCTTGAAGCAGACATGCACCGGACGCTCCTTGAACACGGTATCGACAAAGGCGATGCGCTCGCGCTCGGCCTTGCCAAATTCCGGCCCCATCAGCAAGTGCTGCAGCACGTGGCGCTCGATGACGATCACGCGGTAACGCCGGATCAGGAGTTTTTTCAGATTGGTCGCATCGTTCAGGCCCTCTTCTGTGCTCAGTTCGCCGCGCGCCACCATGGCGTCGAACTGCTCGCCATTCGCATAGCCGGCCACCGTGCCGACGCGCTGTTTGCCCAGTTCCTGCAGGCTGGCACCGGGCGGCCCATCCTCTTTCAGATAGGCCAGCACGCTGACGGTATTGCCAACCGGGACAGAGAAATGACAGAGTTTTTCCCGTTCGGGTGTACGCCACACGGCCATGAAACCGGCATAGCGCGGATTGCCGAGGCCAAACTGCATGGTCCGTTTCCAGGGAAAGTACTCATATTTGACCAGGTAGCCCAGGCGCTCGAACACGGCGCTGACCATGGCGGCCGACATGCCGTCGGCCGGCAGCCTGGGCGACACGAACGGCGGCCAGTCATCGGCGGCAAAACGCACGATGCCGGTGGTCGGCGCCACCTGCGCCTGCAGGGCAGGCGCGGCGCACAGCGTGAGCAAGGACAAACCAACTGTCCGGAGAAAAGACATGTACTGCTCCTGTGGCCCGGCGTAGCAGTGAAAACGTGATGGCACCAGGCAATGCGGTCGGTGTTGAGCGATAAAACATCGTCCCATACAATAACAATTTTTCAAAGTTGTTTATTGATAGTCATTAATTCCTGTTGGAAATAAAATACACGACTACCCCTTGCGCCAGGCAGGTTTTTCACTTGTGCAGGGGCCAGATGGCCGATAATAACGTTTTTGAGCATTAAAGATCGCCGTGCCACACCCAGCTCCCCCATCCCTTGCCGACCAGATAGAAGACCTGCTGCCGCAAACGCAATGCACCAAATGCGGCTACAACGGCTGCCGCCCGTATGCCGAAGCAATTGCCGCCGGCAGCGCCGAGATCAACCAGTGCCCCCCGGGCGGCGAGCAGGGCATCGCCCGGCTGGCAAACCTGCTGGGCAAAAAAGTCATCCCGCTCAATCCGGTCAACGGCCTGGAGCGCCCCCGCTCTCTTGCCTACATCGATGAATCGCTGTGCATCGGCTGTACCCTGTGCATCCAGGCTTGCCCGGTCGACGCCATCGCCGGCGCGGCCAAGCAGATGCATACGGTGGTGGCCAGCCTGTGCACCGGCTGCGACCTGTGCGTGGCGCCCTGCCCGGTCGACTGCATCGTCATGTATCCTGTCAGCGGCGACGCCACCGGCTGGGACGCCTGGAGCCAGGCAGAGGCTGACGATGCACGTGCGCGCCACGACCTGCGCACCGCGCGGTTGCGCCGCGAAGCCGAGGAAAACGACGCGCGCCTGGCCGCCAAGGCCGTCTCCAAGATGCAGGAACTCAAGCAGGAAGTACCCGCCACGACGGCCGAAGCGGCCGAAAAAGAACGCAAGCGCGCGATTATCGCCGCCGCCATGGAACGGGCGCGCGCCAAGGCGGCCGCCGCCAGCACCCCTGCCACGCCCGACACGCCGGAAAAAGACGCATGAACGCCGCCAAACGCCTGGAAATCTTCAAGCGCTTTCGCGCCGCCAATCCGTCCCCGAAGACCGAACTCGAATACACCACGCCGTTCGAGCTGCTGATCGCCGTGCTGCTGTCGGCGCAGGCGACCGACGTGTCGGTCAACAAGGCCACCCGCTTGCTGTATCCGGTCGCCAATACGCCGGCCACGATACTGGCGCTGGGGGTCGATGAACTGAGTCAGTACATCCGCACCATCGGCCTGTTCCGCACCAAGGCCAAAAACGTCATCGCCACCTGCCAGATCCTGCTCGACCAGCATGGCGGCGAAGTACCGCGCGACCGCGCCTCGCTCGAAGCGCTGCCCGGCGTGGGCCGCAAGACGGCCAATGTGGTGATGAATACCGCGTTTGGCGAACTGACCATGGCGGTCGACACGCATATCTTCCGCGTCTCGAACCGCACCGGTATCGCACCGGGCAAGAATGTCGAGATCGTGGAGCAAAAATTGCTCAAATTCGTGCCCAAGGAATTCTTGCTCGATGCACATCATTGGTTGATACTGCACGGTCGCTACACCTGCATCGCGCGCAAGCCGCAGTGCTGGAACTGCATGATTGCCGACTTGTGCGATTACAAGGACAAGTCGCCGATGCCGGCGCTGACCTGAAACGCCCCATCAGGGCCACTCACCTTGTACGTTACAGCAACACCATATTGTCGCGATGAATCAGCTCGTGGCCTTCGATAAAGCCGAGGATGGCTTCGATCTCGGTCGAAGGTTTACGCATGATGCGGCGCGCCTCGCCGCTGGTGTAGTTACACAATCCCCGCGCCACCGCCACACCGGCAGCGTCGAGGCAGGTGATCACGGCGCCGCGGCCGAACTCACCCTGCACCGCCACCACGCCGATCGGCAGCAGCGACTTGCCCTCCAGTTTCAGCTTTTGCACGGCGCCCGCGTCGAGCACCACCGCGCCGGCCGTCTGCAGATGGTCGGCCATCCATTGCTTGCGCGCCGTCAATTGCCCGGTCTGCGCGCGCAGTTCGGTGCCGATCGCTTCGCCTTGCGCCAGGCGGCTCAGCACGTCGCTGTCGCGGCCCCAGGCGATAATGGTGTGCGCGCCCGACTTGGCGGCGCGCTTGGCGGCCAGTATCTTGGTCAGCATGCCGCCACGGCCCAGGCTGCTGCCGGCGCCACCGGCCATCGCTTCCAGCGCCGGGTCGCCGGCCACGCCCTGCGTGATCAAATAGGCGTTCGGGTCCTTGCGCGGATCGGCCGAGAACAGGCCGTGCTGGTCGGTCAGAATCACCAGCGCATCGGCTTCGATCAGGTTGGCCACCAGCGCACCCAGGGTGTCGTTGTCGCCGAACTTGATTTCGTCGGTGACCACCGTGTCGTTTTCATTGATGATCGGCACCACGCCCAGGCGCAGCAAGGTGGTCAGCGTGGAGCGGGCGTTCAGGTAGCGTTCGCGGTCGGCCAGGTCGGCGTGCGTCAGCAGCACTTGCGCCGTGCCCAGGCTGTGCGCGCGAAAGCTGCTTTCATAGATCTGCGCCAGGCCCATCTGGCCGACGGCGGCGCAGGCCTGCAATTCGTGGATATCGGTGGGGCGGCGCTCGAAACCGAGGCGCAGCATGCCTTCGGCGATGGCGCCGGAACTGACCAGCACCACTTCCTTGCCGAGGGCGCGCAAGCCGGCGATCTGGGCGGCCCAGCGCGCGATGGCGGCGTGGTCGAGGCCACGGCCGTCGTTGGTGACCAGCGAGGAGCCGACCTTGATGATGATGCGGGTAGCTTTTTGAATCACGGAATCCATGGAGGCTCTTATCTGTCAGCGCGCCGGACGCAGCAGCAGCAACACCAGCCCCGCCGTCAGCTCCATCGCGCACATGTACAACACCAAACCCTGGGGCAAGCCGAAGCTGATGGCCGCGAACAGGCGGCCGGCCGGCTGCGCCAGGACCAACATTGCAGTGATATCGCTGAAGACGGGCGTTTCGCCCTGCCGTGCCGCGAACAGCGCCAGGAACGCGGTAGCGCCCCACAGGCCGACATGCGTGGCGTAGAACTGGCTGTAGCCGTTCACGCCATTGAGAAAGATGCCCATGCCGGCCGCCATCTCATCGGCGAACAGCAGGCAGGCGAACGCGCCCAGCCCGTAGGCGGCGGCGATCAGCTGCAATATGCGGCGTTGCCACGCCTGCTTGCGCGCAGGCATGGCAACGACCGCCTGTAATGGCATCAGGGTAAAACCTTAGTCCAGGATCTTGAAACGCGGATCGTCCGGGTCGATCGACGAAATGCCGCGTGCTTCTTCGGTCATCTGCGTTTCTTCGGCACGGCTTTCGCTGTGTTTCTTCTCTTCCAGGTGCTGGTAGATGGCATTCACCAGTTCCGGGCAACCCTGGTGGTTCAGCGCGGAGATCTCGAACACCGGACCCTTCCAGGCGAAACGCTTGAGGAAGTCCTTGACCAGCTTTTTACGGTCTTCTTCCGGCACCATGTCGAGCTTGTTCAGCACCAGCCAGCGCGGCTTGTCGACCAGCGACTCGTCATACTTTTTCAGTTCCTTGACCAGCGCCTTGGCTTCCTTGACCGGATCGACGTTGGTTTCAAACGGCGCCAGGTCGACGATGTGCAGCAGCAGGCCGGTGCGCTGCAGATGGCGCAGGAATTGGTGGCCCAGGCCCGCGCCTTCGGAAGCGCCTTCGATCAAGCCGGGAATATCGGCGATCACAAAGCTCTTCTCGTGCGACACGCGCACCACGCCCAAGTTCGGGTGCAGGGTGGTAAATGGGTAATCGGCAATTTTCGGGCGCGCGTTCGAGACGGCCGAAATGAAAGTCGACTTGCCGGCGTTCGGCATGCCCAGCAGGCCCACGTCGGCCAGTACTTTCAGTTCCAGGCGCAGTTCGCGGCGTTCGCCTTCCTTGCCTTCGCCCTTCTGGCGCGGGGCGCGGTTGGTCGAGGACTTGAAGTGGATATTGCCCCAGCCGCCTTCGCCGCCCTTGGCCAGCATTTCAATTTGACCGTGTTCGGTCAGGTCGGCCAGGATTTCACCGCTGGCGTGGTCGACGATCAGGGTGCCGACCGGCATGCGCAGGTGAATATCGTCAGCGCCCTTGCCGTAGCAATCGGCGCCGCGGCCAGGCTCGCCATTGCGCGCCTTGTGCATTTTGGAGAAACGGAAATCGACGAGCGTATTGATATTGCGGTCGGCGACTGCCCAGATGGTGCCGCCCTTTCCGCCATCGCCGCCATCGGGACCGCCAAAAGGTCGGAATTTTTCACGGCAGAAAGAGGCACAGCCGTTGCCGCCATCGCCCGCGATGACTTCGATTTTTGCTTCGTCGATAAACTTCATAATTTTGCCGCCATAAAACTAAAAAGGCTCTACCTTGGGCAGAGCCTTTCGATTGAAGGCTTGCGCCTTACATCATGCGATTCCAGCGGAGCCGAACTGGCTCCGGCCTGGAATTACGCTGGTACTGCTTCGTTTGCTACAACGGTGACGAACTGCTTCGAGCCAGCACCTTTGACAACGAACTTCACTTTGCCAGCGATCAACGCGAACAATGTGTGGTCCTTGCCCATGCCTACGCCTTCGCCGGCGCGCACTGGGGTGCCGCGCTGACGAATGATGATGCCGCCGGCATTGATTGCTTGACCGCCGTAGACTTTGACGCCCAGACGTTTTGATTCTGAATCACGGCCATTTCGCGTTGTGCCGCCGCCTTTTTTGTGTGCCATTTAAGACTCCTTGATAGCTGATTAATTCAAACAGCGGCGATTAGCCGTTGATCGAAACGATTTGGATTTCGGTAAAATTCTGGCGATGGCCTTGATGCTTCTGGTAGTGCTTACGACGACGCATCTTGAAAATTTTGACCTTATCATGGCGACCATGCGCCACAACCGTAACCAGTACCGTTGCACCTTCGACCAATGGCGCACCAAATTTAATGGTGTCGCCCGCGCCTACTGCGAGAACTTGATCGATGGTGAGTTCGGAACCAATGTCTGCCGGTATCTGTTCTACTTTAAGTTTTTCGCCAGCGACAACTTTATATTGTTTGCCACCGGTTTTTATGACCGCGTACATGATTTGAAACCTCATCAAATGTTGAAAGAATTTATCCCGCTGCCATGAAAAGCAAGCCGTGCACAACAGGGGGAACCAGCGATTATACACGGCCTGCGAAATCGCGTCAAAAACTATTCACAAAGCTGGGCGATCGTGGTATGTCGACAACCTGGACACGATGTCAGCCCTGCGCTTTGATGGTCGGTAAGTCAATCATTGTTCTGTTGCCATAGTCAAACGGCACGCGGCAGCAAGCCATGTCGTATAATCGCCGCACCCACAATCTATTGCAGGTTCGCCTTGTCTGACGCTCACAAACACGTTAACCAAAACACCATCGTGGAAACGATTGCCGCCGATATGGACGCAGTCAACACGGTGATCCGCCAAAAACTGCATTCCGATGTCGTCCTGATCAACCAGATCGCCGAGTACATCATCAGCGCAGGCGGCAAACGCATCCGCCCCGTGTTGATCTTGCTGGTCGCCAAGGCCCATGCTTATCGCGGCACGGCGCACCATGAACTGGCGGCGGTGGTCGAATTCATCCATACCGCCACCCTGCTGCACGACGACGTGGTCGATGAGTCCTCGATGCGGCGCGGCCGCCAGACGGCCAATGCGCTGTTCGGCAATGCGGCGTCGGTGCTGGTGGGCGACTTCCTGCACTCGCGTTCGTTCCAGCTGATGGTTGCGCTGGACAATATGCGCGTGATGCAGATCCTCTCGGACGCCACCAACGTGATCGCCGAAGGCGAAGTGCTGCAGTTGTTGAACATGCACGATCCGGACGTCACGCAGGAAAGCTATCTGACCGTGATCCGCTCGAAGACCGCCAAGCTGTTCGAAGCGTCGGCCCAGCTGGGCGCCCTGATCGCCGGCGCCAGCGAAGCCGATATCGAAGCGGCGGCCGAATATGGCCGCTCGCTGGGTACCGCCTTCCAGCTGATCGACGACGTGCTCGACTATGCAGGCGACGCCGCCGAAATCGGCAAGAACGTGGGCGACGACTTGCGCGAAGGCAAGCCAACCCTGCCGCTGATCTACCTGATGGAAAACGGCACGCCGGAACAGCGCGAGCTGGTCCGCAGCTGCATCGAACAGGGCGACGAACAGCATTTCGACGCCATCCTGGCGGCCGTCACCAGCAGCGGCGCGCTCGATTACACGCGCACGCAGGCGGAAATCGCCGCCCGGCGCGCGGCCGACGCCATCGCCGGCTGGCCCGACAGCGTCTATAAACAATCGATGCTGCAACTGTGCTCGTTTGCCGTGGCCCGCAATCACTGATCGCGGCACGACAGCAACTTGTGGAAACGGCGCCGATGGCGCCGTTTTTCATGCGGGCGGCAAAATCTCCCTGACCTTGTCGGCCGGCCGGCACAGGCGCACGCCGAGGTCCGTCACCACGAAGGGGCGGTTGATCAATATCGGATGGGCTTGCATGGCGTCGAGCAGCGCGTCGTCGCTCAACGTGGCATCCGCCAACCCCAGCTCGTCGTATAGCGCGCCCTTGTCGCGCATGGCGGCCCGCACCGTCAAGCCGGCGCGCGCGATCAGATCAACCAGTTGCGTCCGCGTCGGAGGCTGTTTCACATAGTCAATAATGACCGGTTCGATGCTCGCATCGCGGATCAGCTGCAAGGTGGTGCGCGAGGTGCCGCAGGCGGTGTTGTGATAGATGGTGACGCTCATTTGTACTCCTGTATGCATGTGCCGCCGATTATAAGTGAAGCGGCCAAGCCGCCATGGCCTGCCGGCTTACGTATGCTACCGAACCGACACCCATGAGCATTTTCCCTACATTGATTTAAAAATCATGACGATCGGGATCTCTTATGGCATGCTCAAAACCCTTGAAAATTTTCGGCTGGACCCTGGCCACCCTGCTGGCGCTGATTCTTCTGATTATCATTTTCATCCTGACGTTCGACTGGAACCGCGCCCGTCCCTACATCAACCGCAAGGTCTCGGAAAGCACGGGCCGCGAATTCGTCATCGGCGGCGACCTGCAAGTCAAATTCCACCAGGGCCTGAAAACCGAAGCCGGCTGGCGCCGCTGGGTGCCGCGCCCGACGATTACCGCCAACGATGTACGCATGAGCAACCCGGACTGGGCCACGGCCGGCCCGCAGATGGCCAGCGCGCAGCGCATCGTCGTCTCGACCCATTTGCTGCCGCTGCTCAGCCACCGCGTGGTGCTGACCGACCTGGCGCTGGACGCGCCGCAGATCGCCCTGCAGCGCCGCGCCGACGGCAGCAACAGCTGGACCCTGAAAGACAACGGCCCATCGGACTGGGACGTGGAAATCCAGCGCATGGCGTTTGCCGCCGGCACCATCCGCTACGTGGACCAGGCCATCGCCCTGGACCTGAACGCCAAGGTCAGCTCGACCGCGCCCGACGCCACGCCGAACGATGCGCCGGCGGGTGACAAGGTGGAAAAATTCGGCATCGCCTTTACCCTCGGCGGCACCTACCGCAAAGCGCCCGTCACCGGTGGCGGCAAGGCTGGCGCCGTGCTGTCGCTGACCGGCGACCATACCGTGTATCCGATCCAGGCCAATGCCGTGCTGGGCAAGAACAAGGCCAGCGTCGACGGCACCCTGACCGACCCGCGCACCCTGTCCGGCATCGATTTGCAGCTGAGCCTGGCTGGCGCCAGCATGGCCGACCTGTATCCGCTGACGGGCGTGCTGCTGCCGGAAACACCGGAATACGCCACCAAGGGCCGCTTGCTGGGCAAGAAGGAAGGCGATACCTGGAACTGGACCTATGAAAAATTCAAGGGCAAGGTGGGCCAGAGCGACCTGGCCGGCACCCTGCAATATCTGCCGCGCAAACCGCGCCCGCTGCTGCGCGGCGAACTGACCTCGCAACAGCTGCGACTGGAAGACCTGGGCCCGACCATCGGCGCCGAAAGCAATGCCAGCAAAAAATCGCGCGGCAAGGCCGCCAACCAGCCGGCCGACAAGGCCTTGCCGGTGGAACAGTTCAACACGGCCAAGTGGGACGCACTTGATGCCGATGTAAAATTTACAGGCAAGAAACTGGTGCGCACGCACGATATCCCATTCAACGATATCGTCGCGGAAATCCACATGAAGGATAAAGTGCTGAGCCTGACGCCACTGAACTTCGGCATGGCCGGCGGCGACATCACCTCCAACATCACGCTCGACGGGCGCCAGAAAACCATCGCCGCGCAAGCCAAGGTGGCGGCCCGCCATCTCAAAATACGCGAGCTGTTCCCGAAACTGCAATCGATGCAGGCCAGCTTCGGCGAAGTCTATGCCGACGCGGCCCTGACCGGTCACGGCAATTCTGTCTCGTCCATGCTGGCCAGCGCCAACGGCGAACTGGCGGCCACCGTCAGCGAAGGCACGGTCAGCCAGTTCATCCTGGAACTGGCCGGCCTGAACCTGGCCAACGCCGTGTTCGTCAAAGTGTTCGGCGACAAACAGGTACAGCTGAACTGCCTGGCCAGCGATTTCGCCGTCAAGAACGGCGTGGCCGACGTGCGCCGCTTCGTGCTCGACACCGACAACGCTGTCGTCAACGTAACGGGCAACGTCAGCCTGGCCAGCGAAACCCTGGACCTCGACATCCGCCCGAAAACCAAGGGCGCCCGCATCTTCTCGCTGCGCACGCCGCTGTATGCGCAAGGCACTTTCAAGGACCCGAAGATCGGCCCGCAAAAAGGCCCGCTGGCCCTGAAGGCGGGCGCCGCCGTGGCGCTGGCCACCGTGGTCGCCCCGGTCGCCGCCATCCTGCCCCTGATCAACGTCGACCGCGCCCCTGACACCGACTGCGGCGCCGTGATGGCGGAAGCGAAAGCCGTGCGCAAGACGGCAAAGTCACCGGCCACCAATGCGCCGGCGAAAAAAGTCACGGAAGCGGAAATCAAGAAGGCGCAGCAGGAGAAAAAATAACCCTGTTTGATACAGCCGCTTGAAACCCATCCCGTCACCTGCTGTAATGAGCAAAGCAGGTGACGGGGTGTGGCTCAGCCTGGTAGAGCGCTGCGTTCGGGACGCAGAGGCCGGAGGTTCGAATCCTCTCACCCCGACCATTTCATATCTGACGATCCATCTCGGCAATCTGCTTCTACATTACAGACAAGCAATGTCCATCAAATTGCCTTGCGCGCGTCAACAACCCCGCTAACATACGTCCAGTGCCTACTGGAGCCCCATCATGACCATCCGCCCGAAGCTGTTGAACCTGCTGCTATTCAGCCTGTTTTGCTCGGCAGCCAATGCCGCCGATTGCCTGAAGTATGAACCCGATACCGTGGCCCTGAGCGGCGCCTTGCATCGGGCGACGTTTCCTGGCCGTCCCAACTTCGAAAGCATCGCCGACGGCGACGAAGCTGAAACCGGCTTTTACCTCACGCTCAAGCAGGCTATCTGCACCGAGGGCAATGGCGACCCCGAGCGTGAGCCGCACACGGATGTGCGGGAAATCCAGCTGGTGCTGACGCCGGCGCAGTACGCCACGCTGAGGTCGCAACTGGGCAAGCAGGTCCAGTTGCGCGGCAAGCTGTTTTCCAGTTTTACGGGCCACCATCACGCTGACGTGTTACTGCGCGTGGCGCCCTAGGCGATGGACTTCAGCGGGCAGCTGCCGGATAGTCGGTATAGCCTTGCTCGCCCGGTGTGTAGAACGTCGCCGGATCGGGTGCGCTCAGGGGCTGGTCGTGGCGCATGCGCTGGACCAGGTCGGGGTTGGCGATAAAGGGGCGGCCAAACGCGATCAGGTCGGCCTGACTTGCGTCCAGCGCCTGCTGCGCACTGGCCTTGTCGAAACCGCCGGCCATGATAAAGGGGCCGTCGAACGCGGCGCGCAACTCGGCCTTGAGCGTAGCCGGTACAGGTGGCGTGCCCATCGCGGAATGGTCGAGCACATGCACATACATCAGGCCCAGCGCCGACAATTGCTTCACCAGTGCCACATATTGCGCATCGACACCGTCATAAGCGCCGGCAGCGTTGACCACCCCGTGCGGCGACAAACGGATGCCCACGCGCTCGGCGCCGATGGCCGCGATCGTGGCGCGCGCCACTTCCAGCACCAGGCGGTTGCGTCCGTCGGCGGTGGCGCCGTAGCCGTCGCCGCGCTGGTTGATATTGGCGTTCAGGAATTGTTCCAGCAGATAGCCGTTGGCGGCGTGCAGCTCGACACCATCAAAGCCGGCTTCGATCGCCAGGCGCGCGGCATTGGGGTATTCGGCCACGGTGGAGGCGATGTCGGCCTCGCTCATGGCGCGTGGGGGCGTGTGCGATAACGTCCCTTTACCGTCGACGGCCATCTCGCCGGGGCAGGTTTCGGACGACGGGCCGACGACTTCGGCGCCGTTCGGCAGATTGTCCTGGTGGCTGACCCGGCCGGTGTGCATCAATTGCACGACGATCTTGCCGCCCTGGGCATGAACCGCCTCGGTGACCAGGCGCCAGCCAGCCACGTGTTGTTGGTTGAACAGGCCCGGTATGCGCGGATAGCCCAGGCCGTTCGGCGACGGCGACGTGCCTTCAGTAATGATCAGACCGGCACCGGCGCGCTGGGCGTAATAGGTCGCCATCAGGGCGTTGGGCGTGTTGTTGCCGACGGCGCGGCTGCGGGTCAGCGGCGACATCACCACGCGGTTGGCCAGCTCGGTGCCGCGCAGAGAAAATGGTGTGAATAACATGGTAAAAATCCTGGAAATGGTAAGGGGATTGCAGGCATCAAGCCTGTTGCAAACGCGGCGCGACCTTGCCGGTTTGCGAAGCGGCAAACAGAGCCACGCGGGCCTGCTCATGGCGTTCGATCAGGCTGGCATCGGCCACCGATGGCAGGGTCAGGCTCTCGCCTTTGTCGAGTCCGAACAGGGCCGCGTCGACCATGGCATCGGCCGCCATCACGGTTTCGGGTGCCAGCGCCGCCAGCGGCACGCCGGACGGGTCCCACAGCTCGGTGGCAGTGGCGGCCGGCAATACCGCCTGGACTTTCACGCCCGTCCCTTCCAGCTCCTGTTCCAGCCCACGCGTAAAGGCCACCACGAACGACTTGGTGCCGCTGTAGACGGCGCTGATCGGCAAGGTATGCAAGCCCAGCACGGAAGCGATATTGATGATGGTGCCCTGCTTGCGCTCTTTGAAACCAGGCAAGGCCGCATGTGTAAGGCGGGTCAGCGCCGTGATGTTCAGCGCCAGCTGGGACGACAAATCCTGCTCCGTGCTGGCGGCAACCGGCGCCAGCCGTGCAATGCCCGCGTTATTGACCAGCACGCTGATTGCGGGATCGCTGGTCAGCAATTGCACCACACTGTCCTGCCCTGCTTTGGTAGCCAGGTCGGCGACCAGCTTTTCGACCCGTACGCCATGCGCGGCGGAAATGGTATCGGCCAGCGCTTGCAGGCGGTCGGCACGGCGGGCGACCAGCACCAGGTCATGGCCGCGCTGGGCAAGACGGTCGGCATAGATGGCGCCGATACCCGACGAGGCGCCGGTGATGACAGCGATATTGCGAGTAGTGGTAGACATGCCTGTTTCCTCAAGGTTGAGCGGCGCGGATGCGCCACTGTTTATTGAATATGATGGTCATCATATTCATTTGCAAAAAAAAGCGCCGGAATTACTCGGCACTTGGCGAAAATTGTTTCATGGTCGCGGCGCACAGGGCGGCCGACAGCCTTGGATCATCCACCGCCCGCGCCAGCATGGTGGTGCCGATCAGCGCGCACAGCAGGGCCATTGCCTCCTCATGGGCGCGCGCATCGCCCCAGTCAGGCATCTGGCGCGCCAGCAGGTCAATCATTTCCTTGATGTGCACGGTGGCGGAATGCCGCACCTCGGGTGCCTGACGCGGCATTTCACAGGCCAGCGCCGAGACCGGGCAACCGGTTTCGACGGCGGCGATATGCTCGGGCGACAGATAAGCATTCATGATCGCTTGCACCGACTGCCCCGGCGGCGCGGCGGCGGCCAGGCGTGACGCGAGCGCCACCGAGTCGCTGCCGGCGCGGTCGCCCGCCTCGGCCAGCAAGGCGTCGCGCGAGGCAAAGTGCGCGTAGAAGCCGCCATGTGTCAGGCCCGCTTCTTTCATGATGTCGGCCACGCCGGTGCCATCGTAGCCGCTGCGGCGGATCGCGCGCGAAGCGACTTCAACGATACGTTCGTGGGTGGCTTCCTTGCGGCTGGCAACCGGGCGCCTGGATGATTTATTCTGCATGACAATCATCATATATTATTTTCTTGATGGCTGCACGCAACGCCAGAATCCGCTTCTGGCTATGCAGGGTGAGCGTGTGCCTGCCATTCGACGACCGGGCTCAGGTAATCGTCATCGCCGACCTTCTCCAGCCACACCACGTTCACCCCATCGAGCGCTTCCTGGATCGCCATATGCGTCATGGCGGTGGTGGCCGTGGCGCCGTGCCAGTGCTTGTGGCCGGGCGGGCACCAGATCACGTCGCCGGCGCGGATTTCCACCTTCGCTTCGCCTTCGCACTGGGTCCAGCCGCAGCCGGACGTGACGATCAGGGTCTGGCCCAGCGGATGCGTGTGCCAGGCCGAGCGCGCGCCCGGCTCGAAGGTGACGCTGGCCACCGACACGCGCGACGGCGCGGGGGCGGCGTTGAGCATGTCGATGCGCACGGTGCCGCTGAAAAACTGCTCGGGCCCCTTGCTTGACGGTTGCGAGCCGACGCGTTTGAGTTGCATGGCGATTCCTTGAACGTGGTGAATGATGCAGCCACTATAGGCGCGCCGCGCTCATGAGCATACCCGTGCATGAATCAATAACGACATGAGCTGCCGTCATGAATGCTGGCCTAATACGCGCAGCGCATCGAGCACCACCGTGAACGCCAGCGACGGTTGCCGGCGGCTCGAGTAGTACAGATGGTAGCCGGGAAAGGTCGGGCTCCAGTCCTGCAAGAGCGGCAGCAAACGCCCTGCTTCGATATGCGCGGCCACCAGGTCCTCGGGCACGTAGGCCAGGCCATGGCCTTCCAGCGCGGCCTGCACTTTTTGCGGCGTGGTATTGAAAATGCACTGGCCATCGACGCGCACGTCCAGCCGCTGGCCCTCCTTCATGAACTCCCAGGACGACAGATTGTCATAGGTCGGCAGGCGCAGATTGATGCAGCGGTGCGCCGCCAGGTCGTGCGGCACGCGTGGCGCCGCGCGCTGCGCCAGGTAGGCGGGCGAGCCGACCACCACCATGCGCAAATCGTCCGAGATGCGCACGGCGATCATGTCCTGCGCCACCTGGTCGCCCAGGCGCACGCCGGCGTCATAGCGCTGCGCCACGATATCGATCAGGCCGTACTCGATATTGAGCTCCACTTTGAGATCGGGGTAGCGCGCCAGCAGCGGCGAAATCTTCGGCCACACGACCGTGCTGGCGGCATGGTCGTGGGTCGAGATGCGGATCGTGCCGGCCGGCTTTTCACGCGTTTCCGTCAAACGCGTGACGCTGGCCGCAATGCCCTCGTAGTGCGACTCGATCGACGCGAACAGGCGCTCGCCCGCCTCGGTCGGCGACACGCCGCGCGTGCTGCGCGACAGCAGCCGCACGTTCAACTGCGTTTCGAGCCGGCGGATGGTGTGGCTGAGCGCCGATTGCGACACCCCCAGCTGCAGCGCGGCGCGCGTAAAACTGCGCTCGCGCGCGACCATCACGAACGCCTGCAGGTAGTTGAAATCGATTTTATCCATGACGGTGACGGCCCCTTGATTGCGTTGCGACGCTGTCCTGCATCGGATCGATAAAGGCACGCAAATTCGGCGTGACGGAATATAGCGCGCAACGAGCGAGCGTGGCAATTGAAACGCTCTCTGCGGTGAACATCAAGACGGCGCCACCGGAAATGAATCGAACCTTGACGCGGCGGCTTGAAACGATACCCGTCGCCGGTTGTAATGGGTTCAGCCTGCAAGAAGGCCACCATCGACATCACGCACCGCTCTTTTCGAAGTGCTACGGCGATCACGTGATTGGGCAAACAATACTCCGGGAAGGCATCAGGACCATGTTCAATCAACCAGCGGGTCACGGCATCAAATTCTATCTCCTGGGGCTACTCATCGGGTTTCTGCCCGTGATGGCCTTTTTCATGCTCTTTATTGATCGACCGACTGATATGTTGGCGATATTCACAGGTATCTCTTTGCCCAAGTTCAATGACAGGCCGCTGAAACTTCCGCTTGCGCTCCTCGCCCTGAGTTTCTTTCTCTGGGCATCGTTCAAACTGTACAAATCGCGCAGGCTTACGGTCAGCGAGCAGTGCGGACTTGTGTTCATCGCGACACTCATCATGGGGGTGTGGTTCTGGATTTTCTTGATACGGTTGCAAAAAGAGCTGAGAGGCTTGGGATGGTAAGCAGTGCTACCAAATCCATCCTTGCCGGTCGCTCAGTCCCCGCTCACACCAGCCCGGTCAGATAATACGTCGCAATCACCAGAAACACGATCGCCGTCTTGATCACGGTGATACCGAAAATATCGCGGTACGACTGCCGGTGCGTCAGCCCCGTTACGGCCAGCAGGGTGATCACGGCGCCGTTATGCGGCAGGGTGTCCATGCCGCCACTGGCCATGGCCACCACGCGGTGCATCACTTCGAGCGGAATGTTGGCTTGCTGGGCGGCGGCGATAAAGCTGTCGGACATGGCGGCCAGGGCGATGCTCATGCCGCCCGAGGCGGAACCGGTGATGCCGGCCAGGGTGGTGACCGAGACGGCCGCGTTGACCAGCGGGTCGGGCACGCTGCGCAGCGCGTCGCGCACCACGATAAAGCCGGGCAGCGCGGCGATCACGCCGCCGAAACCGTATTCGGAGGCGGTGTTCATGGCGGCCAGCAAGGCGCCACCGACGGCACCCTTGGTGCCTTCGGCAAAGCCGTCCTTGATGCGCTTGAAGGCGGTGGCGCAGACCAGCAAGATCCCCAGCAGCAAGGCGCCCTCCACTGCCCAGATGCCGACCACGGCGTTGATCGAGGTGGTCACGGGCGCGTGCAGGCCGGGCAGGTCGCTGCTGGTAATCACGTGGCTGCTGCCGTACCAGAGCGGAATCCAGTGGCTCAGCAAAAAGTTCGCGACGCCGACCAGCACCAGCGGCGCGACCGACAGCAGCGGCGACGGCAGGCTGGCCGGGTCGGCCGAGGCCACCGGCTGGGTGTCGCTGCCATAGCCTTCGCCGCTGGCCATCACCGAGCGGCGCCGCCATTCCAGGTAAGCCAGGCCAAAGCCGATCGTCAGGACGGCGCCGATGGTGCCCAGCCAGGGCGCCGCCCAGCCGGTGGTCTGGAAGAAGGTGGTGGGGATAATGTTCTGGATCTGCGGCGTGCCGGGCAAGGTATCCATGGTGAAGGTGAATGCGCCCAGCGCGATGGCGCCCGGCATCAGGCGCTTCGGGATATTGCTCTGGCGGTAGAGCTCGGCCGCGAACGGATAGACGGCGAATACCACCACGAACAGCGACACGCCGCCATAGGTCAGCGCGCCACACACGGCGACGATCACGGCATTGGCGCGCGAGCGGCCGATATAGCGGATGGCGGCCACCACGATGGACTGCGAAAAGCCGGACATTTCGATCAGCTTGCCAAACACGGCGCCCAGCAGGAAGACGGGGAAATACAGCTTGATAAAGCCCACCATCTTTTCCATGAAGATGCCGCTGAACACCGGCGCCACCGCCGACGCATCGGTCAGCAGCACGGCGCCCAGGGCGGCCACGGGGGCAAACAGGATCACGCTGTAGCCGCGGTAGGCGGCCAGCATCAGGAAGGCCAGGGCGGCCAGGACGATCAGAAAAGACATGTCGGTCGGACCTTTAGCGAAAGTGATCGATACACAAACATGCCAAAAGTATCATTATTTGAATCAATTTCCTATTAACAATGTCAATTTATCCGCGCCTGCCACTTTTTTTCACGGCGCACGTCAGGTTTTGCGCGCCTGATGCGTCTTCCCTGCATGGGCGCCGATCCGGGCCCCAGCCCTATCTTTGGAGAACCATGCCATGCGCCAGCCCGCTCTTCCCCCTGCCCTTCCGGCTGGCCCGGCATGAAGGACGGCTTGCGCCAGTCGATGGCCTGGCTGCACACCTGGGTCGGGCTGACTTGCGGCTGGCTGCTGTGCGCGATTTTCTTTACCGGTACGCTCAGCGTGTTTCGCGAACCGATCACGCGCTGGATGGAAGCGCGGCCGGTGCTGTCCGACACCGCCACCGGCGTGCCGCTGGCGCTGGACGCGGCCATCCGGCATCTGGCAGCCACCGCGCCCACCGCCAGCTTCTGGCGCCTGGACCTGCCCAGGCAGGTGGGCGACGCGCTGCAAGTGGTGTCAAGAACCGGCAAGAGCAACCAGCAGGCGGCGCTGCATCCGCAGACCGGCGAACTGCTGCCCGGCCTGTGGGGCCGCAAGACCGAGGGCGGCCGGCATTTCATGAGCTTTCACTACACCTTGCATGGCGACGTGCCGGGTTACTGGCTGGTGGGCTGGATCGGCATGTGCGCGCTGGCGGCGCTGGTGTCGGGCGTGATCGTACACCGGCGCATCTTTGCCGACTTCTTTACCTTTCGCCCGCGCAAGGGCCAGCGCTCCTGGCTCGACGCGCATAACGCCAGCGCCGTGTTTACCTTGCCCTTTTTGCTGATGATCGTCTACACGGGGGTGGCGTTTTTCTACAGCAGCTACATGCCATGGCCGCTACAAACGGCGTATGGCGGCGATGAGCCGTATGCCCGCTACCAGCAGGAACTGGCGCACGACGCGGCGCCGCCGGTTGCCCGCAAACGCTCGGGCACGCCGGCGCAACTGCTGCCGCTGGCGGCCTTGCTGTCGTCAGCGCTGGCGCTGCTGCTGCCGCGCGTTTCGAACGCCTCGCGCGCCGACGCCGTATTGATCGCCAGCCTGCTCAGCTTTGCGGTGTACACCGTAGCGGCGCTGTGGGTATTTCATGCGCGCAGCGCCAGCCGCGCCTGGGCAGTACTCGGCCTGTGGGCGCTGGCTTGCACGCTGCTGGTCCTGGCCCTGCGTAGTGGCGGCCAGTAAATCAAGCCAATGCGCTTTACTGCAGCACTTTTTCGGGCGCCGCCGGCTTGAACAGATGGCTGATGCCCATCGTCAGCAGCGGACCGGCCAGCGCAAGATAGGAACTGTCGACGCCATATGGATTGCCGGCCAGGAACCAGGCGATGGTGGCCAGCACCGACAGGATCACGCCGTACAGGGCGCCACGGGCAGTGCCGAACTTCGGCGCATAAAACGCCATCAGCACCAGCACGGCCAGGGTGGCGCGCAGGGCCTTGCCGAGGAAGGCGATCATCAGCAGTTTTTCCGCATACAGCGCCAGCACCAGCGGCAGCAGGCCCGCCACCACGATGGCGATGCGCAGGAACATCAGCGACTTCGCATCGGTTTTTGCCTTGTTAAACCATGGATCATAAAAATCCTTCATGGCCAGTGTGGCAGACGCCAGCGTGGTGGCCGAGATGCCGCCGAACAGCGCGCCGGCCAGGCCGACGATCATCACACTGGCTGAAAAGGCCGGCATGTGGGCGATCAGGGTCGGGAAAGCGTCGATCGACTTCATGCCCGGATACAGCACCGAACTGCACATGCCGATCAGCGCGGCCATCAGGCCGAACGGAATCATCAGCGACGAGACGTAATAGCAGGCGCGCTTGGCGACGGCCGGATTGTCGGTACTGACCAGCGCCTGGATCACATATTGCGTCGCGAAGATGGAGCCGATGCCGCCGATCATCCAGGCGACGATCTGGCCCCAGCCGATCTCGGTCCAGTTGAACATGGTCGCCGGCAACTGCGCCTGCAACTGGCCGATGCCGCCGGTCGCTTCGAGTGCGTACGCCAGCGCCAGGATCACTCCCAGGTATTTGACGATGGAATGGGCGAAGTTGGTGTACACCACCGAGCGCATGCCGCCAAGGCTGACATAGATGACGGTGATGGCACCGACCAGCAGGATCGCCACGGTCTTGTTAATGTGCAGCACTGCCGCCAGCACGGCGCCACCACTGGCATACAGCGCGACGGCAACAATGCCCAGCGCAATGATGGTCAGTATCGACGCGGCATAGCGCACCGGCTCGCCATAAGTCTGCGCCAGGATGCCGGAAATCGTCGATTGCCCGCTTTCCTTGTATTTTTTGACCAGCACGATCGCCAGCAGCAAGAATCCCAGCGCCAGCGCCACCAGATTCCATGCTGCCGAAATACCCAGCTCGTAGCCCTTCTGGGCGGTGCCGATGCTGACCGAACTGCCGATGAATTCCGACAGCAGCAGTGCGCCGATCAGGTAGGCGGGATAATTACGCCCGCCGGCGGTCATGCCTTCGCTGCTGTTGGCATGCTTGCGCACGCTGTAAGTGACGTAGCTCATGAGGGCGAAATACGCCACCACGACCGCACCGATGATGATCAGTCTGTTTTCCATGCTTCTGCTCCAGTGTGCCGCTTTATTATTATTTAAAAACGTTAAAAAAAGCCTCCCCCGCCGATGGCAGACCAGCTGCCAGCGGTGCTCGGGGGCAACGGCGATTTACTGCGACAAAAATGCCTGCAACAGCGCGGTGAATTGCTGCGGCTGCTCGACGTTCGAGATATGCGAGGCGGCCACGGTGGCCAGGCTGGCGCCGGCAATCTGCTGCCGCAGCCAGCGGCCATCCTCGACCGTGGTGACAGGATCATGCTCGCCGGCGATGACCAGGGTCGGCACCGTGATGGCCGGCACCTCGCTGCGCAGGTCGGCCTGCGCCAGCGCCTCGCAGCAGGCGGCGTATCCGATGGCATTTTGCGCGCGCAGCTTGTCGACCATGCCCGCCACGGTGGCCGTTTCACGTTCGATGAACGCTGGCGTAAACCAGCGCGCGGCCGCGCCGTCGGCCACCGCGCCCATGCCATCGCGGCGTACCAGCGCCGCCCTGGCCTGCCACGCTTCGCCGCTGCCGATGCGCGCCGCCGTATTGGCCAGCACCAGGGCGGTCAGGCGCTGCGGATGATGAATGCCCAGCCATTGCCCGACCAGCCCACCCATCGAGATGCCACAGACCGCGGCGCGTTCGATCCGCAGATGATCGAGCAGCGCGATTATGTCCAGCCCCAATCTGTCGATGCCGAACGGTGCATCGCTGGTGCCGGACTGGCCATGGCCACGCGTGTCAAGACGCACGACAAAAAAACTGGACGCCAGCGCCTCGGCCTGCGCGTCCCACATGCTCAAGTCCGTGCCCAGCGAATTGCACAACACCAGGCAAGGATGGGCGCGGGCGCCATCCGTGCGGTAATGCAGGGGCGTGCCGTCGACGATCAAGGGCTCTGGCATATGCTCTCCTCAAGCCGTCGCGCGGGGACGCTCGACCAGCGCCGTGGGCAGCGCGGCGCTGTCGCGGCTCAGGTGGAAATCGAAGTCGATCGAGGCGTACGGCTGATCGAGCTGCAGCGCATCGAGCCTGGCCGGATCATCGACGCGCGTGATCGGCGGCACCAGGCCGTCGCGGGTGGCAAACGCGAAATCGTCCCACAGATAATCATCGCCATCGATATTGATCTGCGTGGTCAGCTTGCGGTGGTCATCAAGACTGATAAAGAAATGGATGTGCGCGGGGCGCTGGCCATGGCGGCCCAGCAAATTCAATAAATGCTGGGTGGTGCCATCCGGTGGACAGCCATAGCCGACCGGCAGGATGCTGCGGAACTGGTAGCGGCCCTGTTCGTCGGCGATGATGGTGCGGCGCAGGTTGAAGTGCGACTGGCTCTGGTCGAAGAACGAGTAATTGCCCATCAGGTTCGCATGCCACACTTCCACCTGGGCGCCCGGCGCCGGCTGGCCGTCGGCGTCGAACACGGTGCCTTGCATGAAGAGCACTTCGGCGCGCGCACTTTCGCTGCCGTCATCCAGGCGCGCAAAGCCGGTGCTTTCCGGTGCGCCGGCCACGTACAGCGGCCCTTCGATGGTGCGCGGCGTGGCGCCGGTGAGGCCCGCTTTGGCTTCGGCCTCGTCGGCGCGCAGGTCGAGGAAGTGTTCGAGCCCCATGCCCGCCGCCAGCAGGCCCAGTTCATTCGCAGCGCCTGCGGCTGCCATATACGAGATGCCGCTCCACACTTCGTCCGGCGTCAGGTCCAGGTCTTCGATCGTCTTGCACAGGTCGCCCAGCAGGCGCACCACCACTTGCTGCACGCGCGGATTGGCCGGCTTGTCGGCCGCTTCCACGATCCACTTCTTGACGAGGGTATCGATTTCGGTATGGTTCATTGCATGTCTCCTTCTGTTGTGAACAGCAGTTGCGGGGGTATCAGGAATCGTCGTCGCGGATCGACGATGGATGACGGCACAGCGGCATCACTTCGATCTGCATGTAGGGGAACAGCGGCAGGGAGGTGAGCAGGGTGTGCAGTTCGTCCACGCTGGCCACGTCGAAGATGCTGACGTTGGCGTAGTGGCCGGCGATGCGCCACAGGTGGCGCCACTTGCCCTCCTGCTGCAAGCGCTGCGCCAGTTCTCTTTCGGTCTGTTTCAGTTGCGCCGCCTGCGCTTCAAGCATATCCAGCGGCAGGTTCACGGTCATGCGTACATGGAATAACATCGGTGTCTCCTTATTTGCGCCGCATTGCCTGCAGCTTGTCGGTATCGATCTCCACGCCCAGGCCAGGCCCGGTCGGCACCTGCAGCATGAAGTCGCGGTAGACCAGCGGCTCGCGCAGCAGTTCCTGGGTCAGCAGCAGGGGGCCGAACAATTCGGTGCCCCAGGCCAGTTCGGCAAAGGTGGAGCACACATGGGCGGTGGCGGCCGTACCGACGCCGCCTTCGAGCATGGTGCCGCCATACAGGCCGACGCCGGCCAGGCGCGCCACGGTGGCCACTTCCAGCGCCGGCAACAAGCCGCCGGACTGGGTGATTTTCACGGCATATACATCGGCGGCGTCGGCACGCGCCAGCGCCAGCGCATCGTCGGGGCCATGCAGGGCTTCGTCGGCCATGATGGCGACGTCGAAGCGCTGTTTCAGGCGCGCCAGGGCGCCATGGTTGCCGGCCTTGACCGGCTGCTCGATCAGGTCGACGCCGCCCGCTTCCAGCGCGGCGATACCGCGCACGGCGTCCATTTCGCTCCAGGCCTGGTTGACATCGACCCGCACGCTGGCACGCTCGCCCAGCGCGCGCTTGATTTCCAGTACATGGGCCACGTCGTCCATCACGGCACGCAGGCCGATTTTCAGTTTGAAGATGCGGTGGCGGCGCAGTTCCAGCATCTGCTCGGCTTCGGCGATGTCCTTGGCGGTATCGCCGCTGGCCAGGGTCCAGGCCACCGGCAGTTCATCGCGCACGCGGCCGCCCAGCAATTCGGACAGCGGCACGCCCAGCCGGCGCGCCTGCGCGTCGAGCAAGGCGGTCTCGATGGCGCACTTGGCGAAGCGGTTGCCCTGGATCGCCTTGCGGATCTTCGCCATCGCGCGCGCCACCTGGCTCGCTTGCATGCCGAGCAGCAGCGGTGCGATATGCGTATCGATATTGGTCTTGATGCTCTCCGGGCTTTCCTCGCCGTAGGCCAGGCCGCCGATGGTGGTCGCCTCGCCCCAGCCGATGATGCCGTCGCCGCAGGTCAGCCTGACCAGCACCAGCGTCTGCGTGTTCATGGTGGCCACCGACAGCTTGTGCGGGCGGATTGTCGGCACATCTACCAGGAAGGTCTCGATATTTTGAATCATATTTATTCCGTATAATCCTGAGGAGTTGGTACACGATATTCCTGTGCCGGCGCCATGTCCAACACCGAGTTGGTATGAAATCCATACCTGAAAGGTATCAATAATGGAATTGCGGCATTTGCGTTACTTTATCGCGGTGGCTGAAGAGCGTAACTTCACGCGCGCCGCCGCACGTCTCCATATCGCCCAGCCGCCGCTGTCGCGGCAGATGCAGCAGCTGGAAGAAACGCTGGGGGTGGCGCTGATCGAAAAAGGCTCGCGGCCATTGCGCCTGACCGAGGCGGGAGAGTTTTTCCTGGCCCACGCGCGGCCCCTGCTGGCACAGGTGCACGACCTGAAAGCGATGACGCAGCGCATCGGCAAGCTGGAACGCACGCTGGCGATCGGCTTCGTCGCCTCCACCCTGTACGGCCAGTTGCCCGACATCGTGCACCGCTACAGCGAACTGCATCCCGAAGTGGAAGTGAGCCTGCACGAGATGACCACCATGGAACAGCTGGCGGCGCTGAAGGATGGCCGCATCGACGTGGGCTTCGGGCGTTTGAAGGGGGAGGACGCCAGCATCCGCCGCATCCTGCTGCGCGAAGAGCGGCTGGTGGTCGCCCTGCCGCCCGGCCACCGGCTGGCCACCAGCGGCGCCGGCTTGCGCCTGACCGACCTGCTGCACGAAACGCTTCTGGTGTATCCGAAAGCGCCCCGGCCCAGCTTTGCCGACCAGGTGCTGGCCATGTTCAGCGCGGGCCATCTGACGCCTGGCCGCGTGACGGAGGTACGCGAACTGCAGATATCACTGGGTCTGGTGGCGGCCGGCCAGGGCATCTCCATCGTGCCGGAAAGCGTGCAGGCCATGCACCACCGCAGCGTGGTCTATCGCCCGCTGGAAGACACGCATGCGTATTCGCCGATTCTGTTCAGCGTGCGCCAGATGGACCATTCACCGGAACTGGCCAATATGCTGGCGGCCGTGTACGCGATCTACGACGAGCAGGGCATCGCGCATGTGAAGGAAAGCCTACGCGGCGTCGACCAGTAATGCAGGCTGCAATGCGCGGATGCGCAGTTCGGTGAAATAGCCGCCGGCCTCGTTGTAGCGCAGGTAGTAGCGGCCGCAGTTCATGCAGCGCGCCACCTGGCTGCGGTTGGCCGGATAGTAACGCGGCGCGATCGGTGCGTCGGGACTGTCGTCGCGCGTGCCGTGCGGGTGGTATTCCTTGAAACTGGGCTCGTCATAGGCATCGGCCACCAGCGTGCCCACTTCCTCGAAGCGGTCCAGTTCCAGCGAGGTGGGCAAACGCTGCCAGGCGGCCAGCGGCACGGTGCAGCAGCTGCACGGCTGCGTGATGCCCGCCGAGGTGGCAGCCAGTTTCGACAGGGTAGCAAAATCTATCAGTGACATGTATCGTCTTTCAAATGGCGGGACAAACGGCATTGCCGGTCCCGAAACCGCGCACCACCGCCGCCATCTGCGACGATATCGCCTGCACGGCGCGGCGGTGGCCCTGCACCAGTTCATCGTAGCCGGCGCCCGTCTTTTCATGGGCCACCGTGCGGCAGGTGACCACCTTGTTGCTGGCCAGTTCGCGCACGCTCCAGACGGCGTCGATCAGCGCGTACTGGTTCATCACCGATTCAAAGCGCTGCACATTGGTGCTGATGCGGTAGACCGGCAGCTTGTCCGGATACGGCGTGCGGAACACGTCGATCGCGCCCAGGTCACCGGTGACGGCGGTCGACAGCGCCTGGCCGATCTCGCCGGCCAGCGGCCCGGCCCAGCGCTGCTGTTCCAGCAGTTCGATGCGGCCCGACGGCGCCGTCACCACGAACTGGTTGCGGCTGACCTGCTGCGGCACGCTGACGGCCAGCATCTCGACGTAATACCGCACCGGCTTGGCCGGCTGTGTGTCACTACCGCCGGACAGCGTATAAAAATGCTCGGGCTGCGGCGTGGAGCAGGCGCCCAGCAGCAAGCTGGCGCTCAAGGCGGCGAGGATGGTCTTCATTTCTTGTCATCTCCTTGTTTGCCACGGATCAGCGATTCGGGGTGGCGTTCCAGGTAATCGGTCAGGGCGTTCAGCGACTGCAGGGTTTGCGTCAGCTGCTGCAAGGCCTGGCGCACGTCGGACTGCAGCGGCGAATCCTTTTGCAGTACCTGTTCGGCGGTACCGAAGGTATTTTTTGCCGCCGTCAGGGTGCCGCGCATTTCCGGCACCACCTGGCTGTCGAGCTGCTTGAACAGCGCGTTGGCCTCCTTGATGGTGGCGTTCAGGTTATTGCCGATGTCGGCAAACGGAATCTGGTCGAGCTTCCTGGCGATGCTGGCCACCTGGGTCTGCAATTCGTCGAGCGTGTTCGGCACCGTGGGCACCTCCAGCGGATACTTGCTGGTGTCGAGCGCCACCTTGGCCGCTTTCGGGAAGAAATCGAGCGCAATATACAGCTGGCTGGTGAGCAGATTGCCGGTGCGCAGCTGGGCGCGCAAGCCACGGCTGACCATGCGCTCGAGCATCTGGTTACTCCTTGACTCTTCCGCATCGGCCACCGCCGTCTGGAAGCGCATGCCCAGGCGCGCCGGATACAGGTTCACCGTGACGGGCATGCGGAAATTCTTCTTCACGGGGTCGAACTCGATGCCCACCGAGCGCACTTCACCGAGCACGATGCCGCGGAAGTCGACCGTGGCGCCGGGCTGCAGGCCGCGCAGGGACTGGTCGAAATAGAAGACGGTGGTAATGGCTTCACCATCGGGTTCGCGCATGGCGCTGGCCTCGTCGGGGGCCAGGCGGAAACCGGTATTGGCCGGCGCCGGCTCGGACGGCTTGCGGCCGTTTTCCGCCTCGAAGGCGATGCCGCCGATCAGCAGCGCCGCCAGCGATTGCGTGTTCAGCTTGAAGCCGTTCGAATCGAGGCGCACGTCGACGCCACTGGCATGCCACCAGCGCGCATTCTTGCCAACAAACTGATCATACGGCGCATTGACGAACACCGTCATGGTGATGCCGTTGCCGTCCTTGTCCAGGCTGAAGCTGACCACCTTGCCGACCCGCAGGCGGTGGAAGAACACGGGCGAACCGACGTCAACGGAACCGAGGCTTTCAGCATGCAGGGTGAACAATTTCCCCTTCTGGTCGCCATCGACGGCGGGCTGGCTTTCCAGGCCCGTGAAGCTGTCTTTTTTGGCTTCCGACTTGCCGGTGTCGACGCCGATATAGGCGCCCGACAGCAAGGTACCCAGGCCGGTCACGCCACTGGCGCCGATCTGCGGGCGCACCACCCAGAAGCGCGAATCGGCGGTGGCGAAACGGCGCGCCTCCTTGCTCATTTCGATCGTCACCAGCACCCGGCTCAGGTCCTCGCCCAGGTTGATGGCGCGTACCTGGCCGATATCGACATCCTTGTACTTGACCTTGGTCTTGCCTGGTTCGAGCCCCTCGGCGCTCTTGAAGCTGACGGTCACCGTCGGCCCCTGGTCGAGGATCGACTTGGCGGCCAGGCCGGCGCCGATCAGCGCGGCCAGCAGCGGGATCAGCCACACCAGCGACGGCAGCCAGCGGCTGGCCTTGTCCACCTCCGGTTCCGGCAGTTGCCGCGTATCGGGCGCGCGTACGCCGCCCTCTTCCTTGTCAGACATGTTGCTCTCCAATTGCCAGGTTTTTTACAGCGGGTTCATGCGGTTTGGCGGCGGCGTCGACCGGGTCCCAGATCAGGCGCGGATCGAACTGCATCGACGCCAGCATGGTCAGCACCACCACCGCGCCAAAGGCCAGCGCGCCCGGGCCGGCCGTGATCACGGCCAGCGCATCGAAGCGCACCAGCGCCACCGTCAGGGTGACGACAAAGATATCGAGCATCGACCAGCGGCCGATGAATTCGACCATGCGGTACAGTTTGGTGCGCTGCTCCGGGCGCCAGCGCGAACGGCGCTGCGCCGTGAACGCCAGCAGCGCCAGGGTCGCCAGTTTCAGCATCGGCACCACCACGCTGGCGATAAAGATAATGATGGCCAGGCCTTTCGAGCCGCTGGTCCAGAAGAACACCACGCCGCTCATGATGGTGTCGTCTTCGACGCCGAACAGCGAGTGGGTATACATCACGGGCAGCAGGTTGGCGGGGATATACAAAATCGCCGCCGCGATCAGGAGCGCCCAGGTGCGGTTGATGCTGTCCGGGTGGCGTCCATGCAAAGTCGAACCGCAGCGCACGCAGTGCGGGTGTTTGGCCGTGCCGGCCGGTGGCGCCACCAGGCCGCAGCTGTGGCAGGGCAAGAGCGCGTCGCCAGGCTCGAAACTTTTGTAGCGGATGCCGGGCAAAGCCTGGCGCGTCAGGTCGTCGCCCGCGTTCCACAGCGCCTTCGGGTCGAACGAGACGACAATCGCCAGCATCATGGTCAGCGCGCCAAAGGCGAACAGGCCGGGGCGCGGCACCACGGTGGCGAGACTCGTCATCTTGATGACCGTGATCAGGATGCCGATCATCAGCACTTCCGTCATGCCCCATGCGCGCGCCGTCTGCACCGCGCGCAGCACCAGGCTGAAGCCGGGCACTTTGACGCCCAGCCGCAAGCCCAGCGACACATACAGCAGGGAGCCCAGTTCGATCGCGGGAAACAGCATGGTAAACAAAAACACCATGGTGGCCACCACGTGCATCTGCTCGTGCCACAGCACGCGGATGGCGCCCAGCAAGGTGGCGCTGGAGGTCAGGCCATTGACCTCGAGTTCGACGATGGGGAAGAATTGGGCGATCAGGAAAACCAGGGCGGCGCCCAGGGTCAGCGCCACCACGCGGTTCAAATCGGCGGACGTGCCGCGATACAGAACCGAGCGGCAACGCACGCAGCGCGCTTTTTCACGCGGACGCAATGGGCGCTTTCGGTACAGCACGCCGCATTCATGACAGCTGATCAGGTCGTATCGGAGCACAGTGTGTAGTTTGCCGGCACGCGGTGCGCGACTTTCCCATATCAATGCCAGCTATCATATTACAAACAGGCATTCCTCTGCGCCCCGTCTTGTCTACCGCTCGAGCAACAGCGCCTCCACCGCGCGGGCGATGGACAGGATGCGCGCATCGGTACCGTTCAAACCGCAGATCGACAGGCCCACTGGCAGTTCCCCTTTGGCCTGACACGGCAGCGACAAGGCGCAGCCGTCGAGGAAATTGATCACGCTGGCGTTGCGCAGCACCAGGCCATTGGTGGCAAAGAAGGTCGCATCGTCCGCTTCCAGGGGCGCCACTTCCGGCGCGACAATCGCCACGCTGGGCATCAGCCAGGCGTCATACGGCGCCAGCCTTTGCTGCGCGATGGCGCGCAAATGGGTGCGCGCGTCGAGCAGGTCCAGGTACTCGGCCGCGCCCTGCTGCTGGCCACGGCGGATGCGGGCCGCCACGCGCTGGTCGTACTGCGCGCCGCGCGCTTCGAGCAGCTCGCGGTGCCAGTGCCACGCTTCGGCCGCCACCAGGCCGCCACCGCCATTGATGGCCGGCAGTTGCAGCAGTTCGGGAAAGTCGAACTGTTCCACCAGCGCGCCGGCCGCGCGCAACTGTGCCAGCGACCTGTCAAAGGCTCGCTGAACCTGTTCATCCACGCCGGCGCCGACAAAGTCCAGCGTGTAGCCGAAGCGCAGGCCCCTGAGCGATGGCGCCTGCAAGGCATGGTCCTGGCTGGAGAGCGCCGCATGCAGGATGGCGCAGCAGTCGACGCTGCGCGCGATCGGGCCGGCCGAATCGAGCGAGCGTGACAGCGGCACCGTGCCGGCCAGCGGCACCGTCGTCGCCGTCGGCTTGAAGCCGGTCAAACCGCAGAACGCCGACGGAATGCGGATCGAGCCGCCCGTATCCGTGCCCAGCGCGCCGGCCGCCATGGCCAAGGCCACCGTCACGGCGCCACCCGAGGTGGAGCCGCCGGCCACGCGGCTGGCGTCGCGCGGATTGCGCGGCGTGCCGTGATGGGGATTCAAGCCCAGCCCCGAAAACGCGAACTCGCTCATGTTGGTACGGCCCAGCAGCACCGCGCCGGCCGCGCGCAGCCGCGCCACGGCCAGCGCGTCGCTGGCGGCCAATGGCGCGTCGGCCAGCGCCAAGGACGCTGCGCTGCTGACCTGGCCGCGCACGTCGAACAGGTCCTTGATCGAAATCGGAATGCCGGCCAGCGGCGAGGGCACCACCCCGGCGGCGCGCAGCGCATCGCTGGCGCGCGCCTCCGCCAATGCCTGCTCGCCGTCCAGGCTGACATAGGCGTGGCCGCCCTGCGCACGGTGTTCTTCGGCGCGCGCCAGCATCTGCTGCGTGAGCGCCACGCTGGTCAGGCGTCCCGCGGCAAGGTCTGCCGCCAGTTCACGTATGGTCTGCATGATGTTCCTTCACGGGCAAGTTTCAGATAACTGGATCATACCGCGCCCGTGCAGACGCAAGGTCAGGAAGTCGACAGGAAAAGGGCCGCTGTCAACAGCGCCACGCTGCCCAGCAACAGCGCCGCCGCCAGCACACGCATGAAGCCAAAGCTGCTGCGCGTGCCGTGCTTGTGTTCGAGCCAGGCCGTCCACAGACAGCACAGGCCCAACAATCCCGACAGCAGGCCGTACACCAAAAGATTACTCATGGGTCCTCGCGATCAGTGTGTTGACGAAATTTTCATCAGCACCAGTCCGGCCGCGATCAGAACCACCGCACAGACGCGCGCCACGCTCAGTTGTTCGCCCAAAACGACGATACCGACCACGAACGCACCGATGGCGCCGATACCGGTCCAGATGGCATAGGCCGTTCCCAGCGGGATGGTTTTCATCGCCATCGACAGCAGCGCAAAACTGGCAATCATCATCACCAGCGTGACGCTGGATGCCCCCGGCCTGGTGAAGCCTTCGGACAGTTTCATCGAGTATGCCCACACCACTTCAAACAAACCCGCCACCAGCAAGATCAACCAGGCCATCGCACTTCTCCTTGTACCGGGTCGTCCCGATAAACATTCCCGGTCTCGGGGGAGGTCGTCCTCCTGTTCAAAACATGGTGCAATTCTAGTTCAGCCATTTTTATAATACAACTGTTATGTTAAAAAGAAACAGCATTTATGCTTCGGATGATCCACTCCAGGCCACAGGGTGTGCATGCTATGATTTATGCCCTGTCCAGACGACCACCACGATGCCAAAAATTGTAGACCACGAAGCGCGCAAGGCGGAAATCAGCCGCGTGATCCTGCGCGCGATCGCCAAGCAGGGCATTAACAATGTCACCGTGCGCAGCATTGCAAAGGAAGGCGGCGTGAGCAGCGGCACGTTGGCGCACTACTTCAGCGACAAGAACGAGATGATCAATTTTGCGATCGAAGCGCTGACCGAGGGCGTGTATGTACGGATCGAACAGAGGATGGCCGTCTGCCGCACCGCAATGGAAAAGATCAGGATCATCGTCGATGAGCACCTGCCCTCGCCCGCCGAAGAATCGATGGCGATGATTTCACTGGCATTCTGGAGCAGCGCCGTCCACGATGCGGCACTGGCCGAGCGCTTTGTGCAAATCTACGATCGCTGGCGCGGCTACCTGGAGCGCCATCTGCGCGAAGCGGTCAAGCTGGGCGAAATCGCCCCCGTGGCCAGCATCAAGGATGAAGTCGACTTGATCGTCGCCCTGACGGACGGTTTCCTGGTGTCCTTCAGCCTCAATCCACAGCATTTTTCAGCCGCGCGCCGCGCCAGGATGACCGAGCAGATTTTTGCGCGGCTGACAGCCTGAGGCCCTGCCCTTACTTCGTTCCGAGAAAGTCCAGCAAAGTCAATGCCACGATCTTGCTGGCGCGGCGCAAATCGTCCAGCGCCAGCCGTTCGTCGGCCTTTTTCGCATTCGACTCGGGCACGGTGCGCGGGCCGGCGCCATACAGCACGGCGGGAATGCCATGCTCGCCGTACAGGCGCGCGTCCGCATACAGGGGAGTGCCCTGGGCGGGGATGGTCTCGCCAAGAATCGCCAGCGCGTTTTTCTGCAGGTTGGCCACCAGCTGTTCCGAGCCGGGGAGCGGCCGCAGCGCATGCGACAGCAGCAGGCGGCGGATCTCGATGCGGATGCCCGGCTCGCCCTGCACGGCGTCTTCGATCAGCGCGCGCACCTGCGCTTCGACCGCCACCGGATCTTCTTCCGGGATCATGCGGCGGTCCATCTTCATGGTCACTTTGCCGGGCACCACATTGGTATTGGTGCCGCCGTCGATGCGGCCCACCAGCATGGTCGGCGAGTCGATGCCGGGCACCTTGGACTTGATCTTTTTCAGCTCCGGCAGCTGGCCATAGATGGCGTTCAATATCTTGCTGGCCGCCTGCAGCGCATCGACGCCGGTTTCCGGCATGGCGCCGTGGCCCGACTTGCCGTGTACCGTGATTTCCAGCTGCAGGCAGGCGTTATGGGCCGTGACGATGTTGTAGCTGAAGCCGGCCGCGATCACGAAATCGGGCTTGGTCAACTTTTGTTCCAGCAGCCAGCCCGGCCCCAGCAGGCCGCCGAATTCCTCGTCATACGTAAAGTGCAGTTCCAGCTGTCCCTTCAAGGGAATGCCCAGCGCTTCGAGTGCGCGCGTGGCGAAGACATAGGTGGCGAAATCGCTTTTCGACACGGCCGCCGCGCGCCCGTACAGGTAGCCATCGACGACCTGCGCGCCATACGGTGGATAAGTCCAGTTGTCGCCGGGCGGCACCACGTCGCCGTGGGCGTTCAGGGCGATGGTGGGACCACCGGCCGCGTATGGCCGGCGCACGATCAGGTTGGTGATGCTTTGCATGCCATACGCCTCGACCTGCTCGCTGGGCACCGCATGCTGCTCGGCCTCCCACCCGTAAGCCTCCAGCAACTGCGCCACTCTGGCCGCGTGCGGCGCGTTATTGCCCGGTGGCGTATCGGTGGGCACTTGCACTACCTGTTGCAGAAAAGCGACTTCCTCGTCGAAGTGGGCGTCGATCCAGTCGGTGATTTGTTGTTCTTGCGTGCTCATTTTGTTCCTTGCAGTGTCTGTTGCAGCCAGGTGCCAAGTTCCGTGCGCTCGGCGTCCGTCATATTGGTCAGGTTACCGATCGGCATGGCTTTCAGCTCGATCGCCTGTTTGTAGATTTGCGCCGCGTGCTGGCGGATTTCCGTTTCATTATCGAGCATCATGCCGGCCGGCGCGGTGGCAAAGCCGGGCTGCGTGGGTTTCGCGGAATGGCAGGTGGCGCAGCGCTGGGCAATGATCGCCTGCACCGACTTGAATTGCGCGGCCTGGTCGACCACCGGCGCGGCGGCAACGGCCACCGGCGCCTTGGGGGCGATCGCCACCGCCACGCCCACCAGCAGCGCCACGCCGATGGCCGGATAGCGCCATTCCACGCGGCCTTTGTGGCGCAGATTGAAGAAGTGGCGGATGAACACGCCAGCCGCCATGATCAGCGCCAGCACCAGCCAGGCATGATCGTTACGGTAGGTCATCGCGTAATGGTTGCTGATCATGATGAACAGCACCGGCAGGGTAAAGTAATTGTTGTGCACGCTGCGCTGCTTGGCCTTCAGGCCGTGTTTCGGGTCGGGCAGCTTGCCGGCCGCCATCGCTTCGACCATCTTGCGCTGGCCAGGGATGATCAGCATCAGCACATTGGCCACCATGATGGTGCCGATCATGGCGCCCACGTGGATGTACGCGGCGCGCCCGCTGAGCAGATGCGTCAGCGCATACGCGGCCGCGACGATCAGCCCGAACACCACCACGCCGAACCACAGTTCGTATTTGGCCAGCGGCGAGCGGCACAGCAGATCGTAGACGGTCCAGCCGATCACCAGGGTGGCGATGCCGATGCCGATCGCCTGGCCGCTGGACAGGTCGGCCACCGACTTGTCGATCATCATGGCCTGGGCATTGAAATAATAGGCGATCGTCAGCAGCGCAAAACCGGACAGCCAGGTCGAATACGCTTCCCATTTGAACCAGTGCAGTTCCTTCGGCAGTTCGGCGGGCGCCACCAGGTATTTTTGCGGATTGTAAAAGCCGCCGCCGTGCACCGCCCACAATTCTCCCGAGACGCCTTTTTTGGCCAGCTCGGAGCCGGGCGCGGGCGGCCGGATCGAATTGTCGAGCCAGACAAAGTAGAAGGAAGCGCCGATCCAGGCGATGCCGGTAATCACGTGCAACCAGCGGACGATCAGGTTCAGCCATTCAAGGCCGTAGGGGATCAGGTAGGCAAACACTTCCATATTATTCCTTGAGTTATTCCTGGAGCTATAGCCGAACCCATATTCGTGCCAATTTACACAAGATAGCCGGATTCATCGCCTATCACATGAAAAATATCGTATATTTGACATATCCGATTCGATATAAACCTACCCGCCGCCCATGTCCAGCCTGCCGCAACACCTCGACCTGCACCTGATTCGCATCCTTTATCTGCTGCTGGTGGAAAAGAATGTCTCGCGCGTGGCGCTGAAACTGAACCAGCCGCAGCCGTCGATTTCCGCCTCGCTGCGCAAGCTGCGCGAGCTGACGGGCGACCCGCTGCTGGTGCGCGGCGCGCGCGGCATGGTGCCGACCCAGCATGGCGAAAGCCTGCTCAACCCCGCCAAGCGCATCCTCGACCAGACGGAAAGCCTGTTCGTGCGCAAGACGCCGTTCGTGGCGCAGGAAGAGGCGCGCACCTTCCATATCGCCGCGCCCGACTACCTGGACAGCCAGTTCCTGCCGAACGTGGTGGCGCTGCTGCGGCGCGGTTCGCCGAAAAGCCGCGTGGTGCTGCACAGCCTGGGGCCGGGCATCGACCATATCCGGCAATTGTCCGACGGCGGCCTGGACCTGGTGATCGCCAACTGGGACGAGCCGCCCGCCCATCTGCACATTTCAAAACTGTTCGAGGACCCGATCATCTGCGCCATGCATGCGGAAAACGCCTATGCGCGCCGCACCGCCAGCGACGCGATGACGCTCGATGATTATTTGAGCCTGCCCCATGTGGCGCCCTCACCCATGATGCCGGGCTACCACGGCGTGATCGACTCCTTTTTGGAACGGCAAAACCTGCAGCGCAATGTGGTGGTGGAATCGGCCTACTTCGGCCTGATTCCGTACATGCTGACGCAGACCGACCTGGTGCTGACCACCGGCCGCCAGTTCATGCGCTTCTATGAAAAGACCCTGCCGCTGAAAACATACACGGTGCCATTGAAATTTCCACCGATGCGTTTTTACCAGCTGTGGCACCAGCGCGTGCACCAGGCGCCCGAACACAAATGGCTGCGCGACCAGGTCAGCGCGGCCGCCAAAGCGCTGATCCAGAGATAAGCCTTATCAGCGACCGCATATATCGCACGCCCTGCCCTGGCGCTATCATCACCGCTTGCATGATTGGATACCCATGACTTCCCTTTCCGACCTGAACGCCAGCAGCGCCGAACAATTTGTCCAGCAACTGCACGGCATCTACGAACACTCGCCCTGGATCGCCCGCCGCGCAGCGGCGGCGCGGCCGTTTGCCAGCCTGACGGCGCTCAAGCGCGAACTGCAGCGGGTGCTGGGCCTGGCCTCGCCAGACGAACAGCTGGGCCTGATCCGGGCCCACCCGGAACTGGCCGGCAAGGCGGCGATTGCCGGCCAGCTGACGGCCGAGTCCACGCGCGAGCAGGCGAAATCCGGCCTGCACCTGTGCAGCGCGGAGGAATTCGCCACCCTGCAGCGGCTGAACGCCGACTACAACGCCAGGTTCGGTTTCCCGTTCATCCTGGCCGTGAAAGGCCCGACCGGCGAAGGCCTGACGCGCCAGGACATCATCACCACCTTTGCGCGGCGCCTGAAAAACCGCCGGCCCGACGAGTTGCTTGAGTCGCTGCGCCAGATCAAGCGCATCGCCGAGCTGCGCCTGAACGACCTGCTCGACGTGCGCCTGGCTTTCGGCCCGGCCATCATGCGCCACTGCGAAACCCTGGCCGGCTACAGCGACAGCAGCTACAACCTGACCTGTGCCTACATGACGCCGGCCCACCAGCAGACGGCCGCGCAACTGGCCACCTGGATGCGCGAGGCCGGCATGCAGGTGACGATAGACGCGGTCGGCAATGTGGTGGGCCGTTATGAGTCGAACACGCCGGGCGCGAAGACGCTGATGACGGGTTCGCACTACGACACCGTGCGCAATGGCGGCAAATACGATGGCCGCCTCGGCATCGTGCTGCCGATCGCCGTGGTGCGCCAGCTGCATGAACAGGGCGAACAACTGCCCTTCCATTTTGAAATCGTCGGCTTTGCCGAGGAAGAAGGCGTGCGCTTCAAGAGCACCTTTTTAGGCAGCACGGCCGTGACCGGCAAGTTCGACCTGTCTCTGCTGGAACAGCGCGACGCCGATGGCGTGAGCATGCGCGACGCCTTGGTCGCGGCCGGCCATGACGCCACCGCGATCGGCGCCATCGCGCGCAATCCGCAAGACATGCTGGGCTATGTGGAAGTGCATATCGAACAGGGCCCGGTGCTGCTGGAACGCGATTTGCCGCTGGGGGTGGTGACGGCGATTGCCGGCAGTTCGCGCTACCTGGTCAAATTGCACGGCCTGGCCAGCCACGCGGGCACCACGCCGATGACCATGCGCCGCGACGCCGCCAGCGCCGCCGCCGAAATCATCTTGCTGGTCGAGCAGCGCTGCAACCAGGGCGAGGCGCTGGTCGGCACCGTCGGCCAGCTGAACGTGCCGAACGGTTCCGTCAACGTGATCGCCGGCGCCTGCCAGCTGTCGCTCGATATCCGCGCCGCCAGCGATGGCGTGCGCCAGGCAGCCGTCGACGATATTCTGGATGGCATCGCCGCCATCTGCGCGCGGCGCCAGGTCGACGTCGAACTGGAACTGCTGCTGTCGGCCAGCGCGGCGCCGTGCGCGCCGTGGCTGATGGCGCAGCTGGAGACCGCCGTGGGCGCCGTCGATGTTGTGCCTTATGCCCTGCTGTCCGGCGCCGGCCACGACGCCATGGCGATGGCCGCCATCACCGACGTGGCGATGCTGTTTACCCGTTGCGGCAATGGCGGCATCAGCCACAATCCGCTGGAAACCATGACGGCCGACGACGCCGATATCGCGGCGCAGGCCTTGCTGCATTTCCTGCGCAATTTCCAGGCCAAGGATTAGCGGCTGGCAGGAACACGCATGACAGGGTTTTTTAAGTTATCGTGAGCGACAATCAATCGATATGGAGTTCGTCTTGAATACACGTGTCATGCAGTATGCGATAGCGCTGGCCGGTTTGCTGGCCGGTGGCGCCGCCATCGCGGCAGATGGTTTCAGCCCGGTGGTCAGCGCGGGCGTCAGTTACAGCGGCGACGACTGGCAGGTTGCCACTACGCCAGCCGGGCGCCCGGTCACGTTTCGTGGCGGTGGCCGTTACAAGGTGGGCGGCGGCGTCTCGTGGCAGTCCAGCCAGTATCCGGTGCAGGCCACGGCGCTGGTCAACTACCATTACGACCCACGCGCCGGATCGAATGGCAGCGCAAAGTTTTCCCGGATTCCGGTGGAAGGCATGGTGTATTACACGGGCCTGGAAACCATACGCTTCGGCGTGGGCGTCAGTTACGTGGTGTCGCCGAAGGTCAAGACCGACCTCGATGGCGATCAGCAGAGCATCCGCTTCAAGAACGCCGTGGGCGGCGCATTCGAGATCGGCTATGCATTGACGCCAAGGCTATGGAGCACCCTGCGCCTGAGCTCCGAAAAATACAAGCCGAAGCATGCCGGCGTGGCGCAGGACGCCGACGTCTCGGCGCTGTCGCTCAACCTGGCCTATCAGTTCTGACGGGTTTTCCCGGCCACTTCCCGCGCCAGTTCATCGGCGACATGGCGGATCAGCGGTTCCCAGCCACCGATGGACGGCTGGCGGAACAGGCGCATGGCCGGGTACCACGGGCTATCGAGGCGGCCACTTAACCAGCGCCAGTCCGGCAGGTAGTCGGGCAGCAGCAGCCAGCACGGCTTGCCAAGCGCGCCGGCCAGGTGGGCCACCGCCGTGTCGACGCTGATCACCAGGTCGAGGTTGGCGATCAGCGCGGCCGTGTCGGCCATATCGGTCAGCGCCGCACCGCCGCCGGCCAATGTGATTGCATCCGATATTTCACCTTCACCCGCGCCTTTCTGCAGGCTGACAAACTGCACGCCCTCCACCGCGCCCAAAGGCGCCAGCGCATCGAGCGAGGCCAGCGAACGCGCATCGTCGTTTTCAAATTGCACATTGCCTTTCCAGGCCAGCCCCACGCGCAGCGGCGCGGCTGGCAAGCGTTCGGCCCAATCCTGCACCGCCTGCGGCTGCGCGCGCAGATACGCGGTGGCGGCCGGTATGGTTTCCAGGGTGGTGCCACACAGGCCGGGCAAACTCAACACCGGCGCCCAATAGTCCCAGCCTTCCGCCGGCACCGCCTCGCCGATGGCGATTGCCTCGTCGAGGCCATCAAGCGTTTGCAGCAGCGCCTTGAGCGGCGCATGGCACAGGATGGACACGCGAGTGGCGCCCTGCCCGCGCAGCACCGACGCGTAACGGCACAGCAGCAGCATGTCGCCCATGCCCGCTTCGGGACAGATCAGGATGGATTTGCCGGCCAGCGGTTCGCCCTGCCAGCGGGGAAAGCGGAAATAGTCGCCAAAGGCGGTCGGCTGCGGGCGCGCCTCGAGCATCTGCCAGCCTTCAGGAAAGCGGCCCTGGCGCAGCAGCAGATAGGACAGGTTGTAGCGCGCATTCGCATAACTGTCATCGAGTGCGATCGCCTGGCGATAACAGCGTTCGGCCTGGGTTTCGCGCTGCAGGGCGGCCAGCAGCGCACCGAGGTTGGACCAGGCCGAAGGCAGTTGCGGTGCCAGCGCCAGCACGCGCCGGCTGATACGCTCGGCCTCGACCGGACGGCGCATGCGCATCAGCAGCGCGCCGAGGTTTTGCAGCAGATGGGTATCGTCAGGTTCCTGCGCCAGAGCGCGCAGATAATAACTTTCCGCCTCGCCGAACAAACCCTGCTGCTCGCGCATCCAGGCCAGGTTCGACAGCGCAAACACGTGGTCAGGATCAGACTGCAAGGCCAGCTGGAATGCCGCGTCGGCGCCAGCCGCATCGCCGGCGGACAACAATTCGCCGCCGCGCATGGCGTGCGCGGCGGCGGTCGGCGAGATGGCGTCAGAGGAAATCATGGCGCCAGCATAGCACCGCCAGAGTTACACGGCGACGGCGCGCTCCAGCATCGCCAGCAGCAGCACATTGCAGCCCGCTTCCAGGTGGCCGGGTTTGGCGTCCTCGATTTCATTGTGGCTGATGCCGTCCTTGCAGGGCACGAAGATCATGCCGGCCGGCGCCAGGCGGGCCGCATAGATGGCGTCGTGGCCGGCGCCCGAGACCACGTCCATCACGGAATAACCGAGTTTTTCGGTGGCGTTGCGCACCGCGCCCACGCAGTCGGGGTGGAACGGCGTCGGCGCAAAATACGATACCTGTTCGAGCGTGATACCGAGGCCGGTGGTGGCCTGCGTGCGGCCGATAAAGGCGCGGATATCGGCGTCCATGGTGTCGAGCAGCTCGTCATTCACATTGCGCAGGTCGATGCTGAATTTGACTTCGCCGGGGATCACATTGCGGCTGTTCGGGAATACCTGCACCATGCCGACCGTGCCACGCCCGTAAGGCGGGTAGCGGTGGGCAATCGCGACAACTTCCTGCATGATGCCGGTGGCCACCTGCAGCGCGTCGCGGCGCAAACCCATCGGCGTGGGGCCCGCATGCGCCTCCATGCCGTTCACCGTGCAGTCGTACCAGCGCAGGCCCATCACGGCCGGCACCACGCCGATGACGATGTCGGCGTCTTCCAGCACCGGTCCCTGCTCGATATGCGTTTCAAAATAGGCGCCGATCGGATGGTCGCCCGGCACCTGGTCGCCACGATAGCCGATGCGTTCCAGCTCCTCGCCCACCGTCTTGCCTTCGGTGTCTTTCGCCGCATACGCCGTTTCGAGCGAAAACGCGCCGCAGAAGACGCCCGAACCCATCATCACCGGCACGAAGCGCGAACCTTCTTCATTGGTCCAGAAGGCGACCTCGATCGGCGCCCGGGTCTTGATCTTCAGGTCGTTCAAGGTGCGCACCACTTCCAGGCCGGCCAGCACGCCGTAGTTGCCATCGAACTTGCCGCCCGTGGGCTGGGTGTCGATATGGCTGCCCGTCATCACCGGTGGCAGGGTGTTGTCGACGCCGTCGCGGCGCATGAAGACATTGCCGATCTGGTCGATGGTGATGCTCATGCCGGCCTCGCGGCCCCAGCGCACCACCAGGTCGCGGCCCTCTTTGTCGAGGTCCGTCAGCGCCAGGCGCTTGACGCCGCCCTTGGCCGTGGCGCCGATCTGCGCCAGTTCCATCAGGGAGTCCCACAAACGTTCGCCGTTGATACGTGGTTCAGTCATCAATAACTCCTTTGTTATACGGTGGTGGCGGAAAAAGCCGGGCGTTCGATATAGCGCCCCGCCCCTTCCACCGCCATCAGTTCGCCTTTGTGGAACACCACCTTGCCGGCGGCAATCGTGGTGACGGGAATGCCGCGCACGGTGCGCCCTTCGAAGACATTGAAGCCGCCCTTGGCAAACTGGGTGGCGGCGGAAATCGTGCGGGTTCCTTGCGGGTCCCACAGCACCATATCGGCGTCGCTGCCGGCCGCGATCACACCCTTGCGCGGATAGATATTGAAGATCTGCGCCGCATTGGTCGACGACACCTTGACGAATTCGGACGGTGTCAAGGTACCCGAATTGACGCCGGCATCCCACACCACGGCCATGCGTTCCTCGACGCCGCCGCAGCCGTTCGGGATGCGCGTGAAGTCGTCCTTGCCGGCCGCCTTCTGCTCGGAGCAGAAGGTGCAGTGGTCGGTGGCGGTGGTGTGCAGGTTGCCGCTTTGCAGGCCGTGCCACAGCGCCTTTTGGTGGTGCTTGCCGCGAAACGGCGGGCTCATGACGTGGCCGGCCACGTAGTCGAAATCGTCGCTCTGGTACACGCTGTCGTCGATCACCAGGTGGCCGGCCAGCGCCTCGCCATACACGCGCTGGCCGTTGGCGCGGGCGCGCGTGATCGCGTCGAGCGACTCGGCGCACGAGACATGCACGATATACACGGGGGTATTGAGTACATTGGCGATCGCGATGGCGCGGTTGGCCGCTTCCGCCTCTACCGCCGGCGGGCGCGACAGCGGGTGCGCCTGCGGCCCGGTGATGCCTTTTTTCAGCAGGTCCTGCTGCAGCTGGTACACCAGTTCACCGTTTTCCGCATGCACGGTGGGCAGGGCGCCCAGTTCCAGCGAGCGGGTAAAGCTCTTGATCAGGGTTTCATCGTCGGCCATGATGGCGTTTTTATAGGCCATGAAGTGCTTGAAGCTGTTCACGCCATGCTCGCGCACGAGCAGGCCCATCTCTTCATGAACCTGCTCGCTCCACCAGGTGATCGCCACGTGGAAGGTATAGTCGCCGGCCGCCTTGGCCGACCAGTCGCGCCACTGGTGATAGGCCTCGATCAGCGACTGCTTCGGCGCGGGAATGACGAAGTCCATGATGGTGGTGGTGCCGCCGGCCAGGCCCGCCGCCGTGCCAGTGAAAAAGTCGTCGGAGGTGACCGTGCCCATGAACGGCAAATTCATGTGCGTATGCGTGTCGATCCCGCCCGGCATCACGTACAGGCCAGCCGCGTCGATCACGGTGGCGCCGGCAGGGACAGCAAGATTGTCACCGACGGCGGCGATCAGATCGTTTTCGATCAGCACATCGGCGCGAAAGGCCCGGTCGGCATTGACGACGGTGCCGCCGCGTATCAGGGTAGTCATATTGCTGTCTCCTTTTTTAATGAAACACGAGCAAATCAGGCCAGCGGCGCTTGCTGCAAGCGCGCCGGCGCCTTGCCCTTCATCATGACGCCGTAGACCACGGCGGCAATCGCCACGCCGACGAACCAGGCGTAGGTATAAATCGTCTTGAATGCTTCGCCCACGCCAGGGAAAGCGGCGGGAAACGCGGCGTTCAAAAAGCCCGGAATATTCGGCAGCACGGCGATGATGAAGGCGACCAGCGCGGCCATGTTCCAGCCATTGCCATACGAGTACACGCCATCGTCGCGGTACAGCTGCTTCACATCGAGCTCGGTCTTGCGCACAAAATAATAGTCGACGATCAGGATGCCGGCGATGGGGCCCAGCAGCGCCGAATAGCCGATCAGCCAGGTGAAGATATAGCCCTGGGTCGATTCGAGCACCTTCCACGGCATCATGACAATCGCGATAAAGGCCGTGATATAGCCGCCCATCTTGTACGACACTTGCTTCGGCGCCAGCGATGAGAAATCATAGGCAGGGCCGACCAGGTTGGCGGCCAGGTTGACGCTGACGGTGTCGATCAGCAGGATGATCAGGGCGATCAGCACGGCGGCGCCCGTCATGCGGCTGGCCAGGTCGACCGGGTCCCAGATGGCCTTGCCGTACATGACGACCGAGCCGGCGGTGACGATCACGGCCAGCATCGCCAGCAGGCCCATCGGCACCGGCAGGCCCACCGACTGGCCGATGATCTGGTCGCGCTGGGTTTTCGCAAAGCGCGTGAAGTCGGGAATGTTCAGCGCCAAGGTGGCCCAGAAGCCCACCATGGCCGTCAGCGATGGCCAGAAGACGACCCAGAACTGGCCGGCCTTCTTGCCGCCTTCGATGAATTGCGACGGTTGATCGAGCAGGCTGCCGACGCCGCCGGCCTTGCTGTGCACCCAGTACAGCAGCACGAAGCAGATCAAAATTTTCAGTGGCGCGGTATACGTTTCCAGCTTGCGGATCGCCTCCATGCCATGCAGGATGTAGTAGAACTGGATCGCCCAGAAGGCCAGGAAGCACAGCAGCTGGCTGCCGTTGATGCCCAGGCCCGCGATCTTCTCGCCGCCCAGTTCATGGCCCAGCAGCACGCCCATCAGGGTGTAGATCATCTGGCCGCCGAACCAGGTCTGGATGCCGTACCAGCCGCAGGCGACAATCGCGCGCATCAGCGCCGGCAGGCGCGCGCCGGTGGTACCGAACGAAGAGCGCGCCAGCACCGCATACGGAATGCCGTACTTGGTGCCGGCATGGCCGATCAGCAGCATCGGCAGCAGCACGATGGCGTTCGCCAGGAATACCGTCAGCACCGCCTGGTAGCCGGACATGCCGCTGTCGATCAGGCTGGCCGACAGGGTGTAGGCGGGAATGCACATCACCATGCCGACCCACAGCGCGGCGAAGTGATACCAGCGCCAGGTACGTTGGGCGGCCGTGGTGGGCGCCAGATCTTCATTCCATAGCTGCGTGTTGCCTGAATAGTCGTGGTTCACAGGTAGACTCCATCGGTAGCGGGATACGGCAAAGGGGAACTGCGGCAAGGGAACTGCATCAAGCAATCGAGCTTACCGCAATCAGCAGGGAATGTTTATATATTAAACACACGCAAAAAGCATGCCCTACGCCGTTTCCAACACCGCCCGCGGGTTTCGTGGATCCTGGGTCCAGTTCATGTACGGCTTGCCCGTGGTCTGCGGCACCATCGTGATGCAGCCCTGCACCGGACAGGTGATTTCGCACAGATTGCAGCCCACGCATTCTTCCTTGATCACCTCGTAGGTGCGCGTGCCGGCCGCGTCGATAAGCTGCGCGATCGACTGGTGCGAAGTGTCTTCGCAGGCCACGTAGCACTTGCCGCATTTGATGCAGTCGTCCTGGTTGATCTGCGCGATCACCTGGTAGTTCATGTCCAGGTATTTCCAGTCGGTCGTGTTGGCCACGGCCTTGCCTGAAAAATCGCTGATGCGCTCATAGCCCTTCTCGTCCATCCAGCGCGACAGGCCGTCCTTCATCTCGTCGACGATGCGAAAACCATGCAGCATGGCGGCGGTGCAGACCTGCACGCAACCGGCGCCCAGCGCCAGGAATTCGGCCGCATCGCGCCAGTTGCCGATGCCGCCGATGCCGGAAATCGGCAGGCCATGCGTGAGCGGATCGCGGGCGATCTCGGCCACCATGTTCAGCGCGATCGGCTTCACGGCCGCGCCACAATAGCCGCCGTGGGTGCTGGCGCCGCCGACGATCGGCAAGGCCACCATGCGGTCCAGGTCGAGCGAAGTGATCGAGTTGATGGTGTTGATCAGGGAGACCGCGTCGGCGCCGCCGGCCTTGGCGGCGCGGGCCGGCATGCGCACGTCGGTGATATTCGGCGTCAGCTTGACGATCACCGGTAATTTGCTGTGCTTCTTGCACCAGCTAGTGACCATCTGCACGTACTCGGGCACCTGGCCCACGGCCGCGCCCATGCCGCGCTCCGGCATGCCGTGCGGGCAGCCAAAATTGAGCTCGATGCCGTCGGCGCCGGTCGCTTCCACTTTCGGCAAAATATCGGCCCAGTAGTGCTCTTCGCACGGCAGCATCAAGGAGACGATCATGGCGCGGTCGGGCCAGTCTTTTTTCACCTGCGTGATTTCGCGCAGGTTGATCTCCAGCGAACGGTCGGTGATCAGTTCGATATTGTTGAAGCCGACCACCTCGCGGTTCTTGCCGTACAGGGCGGAATAGCGCGACGAGACATTGACGGCGGCCGGGTCTTCACCGAGGGTTTTCCACACCACGCCGCCCCACCCCGCTTCAAACGCGCGCACCACGTTGTAGGCCTTGTCGGTCGGTGGCGCGGAGGCCAGCCAGAAAGGGTTCGGCGCCTTGATGCCGCAAAATTCGATGCTGAGATCAGCCATTATGCAGCCTCCACTTTATTCAGGATATCGGAATGGATGGCCAGTGCGGCCAGCTTGCCATGCTGCACGGCTTGCACCGTCAGGTCCTGCCCCGGCGCCACGCAATCGCCGCCCGCGTAGATGCCCGGCAGCACGGTGCGAAAGCCTGCGTCAACGGCGATCTTGTCGCCGTCACGCTGCAGCAGCGCCGCCATCGGATCGAGCAGCACCTGTGTGTCCAGGCTCTGGCCGATGGCCTTGAAGATGGCATCGGCCGCCACCTCGAACGTTTCGCCAGTGCCCGTCAAGCGCGTGCCTTCCATGCGGGTTTTTTCAAAGCGCATGCCGGCCACCTTGCCGGCGGCGTCCAGCAGCACCTGCTGCGGCTGGGCCCAGGTCAGCATGCGCACCTGGTTGGCCTTGGCGATCTCCTGTTCATGGTGGGTGGCCGTCATGGCGTCGAAACCGCGGCGGTACACCAGCGTGACTTCCCCGGCGCCCAGGCGCTGGATCTGCACCGCCATGTCGATCGCGGTATTGCCGGCGCCGATGACGATGGCGCGCTTCGGCACCGGCAGCGCGGCCAGGTCGTCGGCCTGGCGCAGCGCGCTGATATAGTCGACCGCCGCCAGCAGGCCCGGCGCCTCTTCGCCCGTCAGCCCCAGCTTGCGGCTGGCGCCCAGGCCCAGGCCCAGAAACACGGCGTCGTACTGCGCATGCAGCTCGCGCAGCTGCAGGTTCTCGCCCAGCACCTGGCTACATCGAATCGTGATGCCGCCGATACCGAGCAGGAATTCGACTTCCTTCTGCGCGAAGTTATCGGTCAGCTTGTATTTGGCGATGCCGTATTCATTCAGGCCGCCGGCCTTGCCTTCTTTTTCAAAGATCACCACGTCATGCCCCAGCATGGCCAGGCGGTGCGCGCACGACAGGCCGGCCGGCCCGGCGCCGACAATCGCGATGGTCTTGCCGGTGGATGCGGCCCGCTTGAACGGATGGCTGGCAAACTGCATGTGGTCGACCGCGTAGCGCTGCAGCAGGCCGATTTTCACGGGCTGGCCTTCGGCGTCGTGGTTGCGCACGCAGACGTCTTCGCACAGGATCTCGGTCGGGCAGACGCGGGCGCAGCTGCCGCCCAGGATATTGCTTTTCAAGATGCCGGCCGCCGCGCCGTTGATGTTCTTGTCGTGGATATTGCGGATAAAGCTGGCCACGTCGATTTCGGAAGGGCAGATGCGGCTGCACGGCGCATCGTAGCAATACAGGCAGCGCGCGCTTTCGATGGCGGCCTGGCGCGCCGTCAGGGGTGGCGCCAGGTCGGTGAAATGGCCCGCCAGTTCGGCGCTGGGCAGGGCCGCATGCGGCAGGTAATTCAGGGATTCGATCATCACGCTTTCCTCTTCTTCGCTACGGTGAATGGTGGAGTTGACGCGCTTACTTCATTTGGGGAAAAGCAAATTCCACACCAGCGCTGGCGGTATTCGGCCAGCGCTGCATCACGGCCTTGTGGCGCGTGTAGAAGCGCACGCCTTCGGGGCCATACGCGTGGTGGTCGCCGAACATGCTGCGCTTCCAGCCGCCGAAACTGTTGAAGGCCATCGGCACCGGCAGCGGCACGTTGACGCCCACCATGCCGACCTGGATCTGGCGCACGAATTCGCGCGCCACGCCGCCGTCGCGCGTGTAGATCGCCACGCCATTGCCATACTCGTTGGCGTTGATCAGGTCCACCGCATGCACCACGTCGGGCGCGCGCAGCACGCACAGCACCGGGCCGAAAATCTCTTCCTTGTAGATGCTCATGTCGGGCGTGACATGGTCGAACAAGGTGCCGCCAACGAAGAAGCCGTTCTCGCGCCCCGCCACCACATGGTTGCGGCCATCGACCACCAGGGTCGCGCCCTGCTCCACGCCTTCGCCTATCAGTTTTTCGATGCGCTGCTTGGCGGCGCTGGACACCACCGGGCCCATTTCCGCACCATGCTCCATGCCGTCGCGCACTTTCAGTGCGGCCGTGCGCGTTGCCAGTGCAGTGACCAATTTGTCGCCCGCATCACCGACCGCCACCACCACGGAAATGGCCATGCAGCGCTCGCCGGCCGAACCGTAGGCCGCGCCGATCAGCGCGTCGACCGTCATGTCCATGTCGGCGTCGGGCATCACCACCATATGGTTTTTCGCCCCGCCCAGGGCCTGCACCCGCTTGCCGCTGGCGCTGCCGCGCGCATAGATATATTCGGCGATCGGGGTCGATCCCACGAAGCTGATCGCCTGCACCACCGGGTGATCGAGCAGGGCGTCGACCGTGACTTTATCTCCCTGCACCACGTTGAAGACGCCGTCGGGCAGGCCCGCGTCTTTCAGCAGTTTTGCATGCAGCAGGGACGCCGACGGATCGCGTTCGGATGGTTTCAAGACAAAGGTATTGCCGCAGGCAATCGCCACCGGGAACATCCACATCGGCACCATCACGGGAAAGTTGAACGGCGTGATGCCGGCCACCACGCCCAGCGCCTGGCGCATCGACCAGGCATCGATGCCGCGCGAAATCTGGTCCGTGAATTCGCCTTTCAGCAATTGCGGAATGCCGACCGCGAATTCCACCATCTCGATGCCGCGCGCCACTTCGCCCTGGGCGTCGGCAAAGGTCTTGCCGTGTTCGCGCGTCAGCATGGCGGCAAACTCATCGGTGTGCTGCTGGCACAGCTGCAGGTAGCGAAACAGCACCCGCGCACGGGTCAATGGCGGCGTGGCCGACCACGAGGGAAAGGCGGCGGCGGCGGCCTGCACCGCCGTGTCGACGTCTTCCGCCGTGCCCAGCGCGACGCGGGCGACCGGCTCGCCCAGGGCGGGGTTGTACACGTCGCCGTAGCGGCCGCTGGTGGTGTCGACCTTGGCACCGTTGATAAAGTGGGTAATCGTATCGAGATCGTTCATGATGTTCCTAGTCGAGATTTTTCAGTACGGTGGCCAGCTTGCCGAACAGCTCGTCGACGTGCTGTTTTTCCAGCACCAGCGGTGGCGACAGGGCGATGATATCGCCGGTGGTGCGTATCAGCACGCCGTCGGCAAACGCCTGCTTGAAGGCGGAAAAGGCGCGCGTGCCGGGCTTGCCGGCGATAGGGTCGAGTTCGATGCCGGCGATCAGGCCGATGCTGCGCAGGTCGATCACGTGCGGCAGCCCTTTCAATGAATGGACCGCATCCTGCCAGTAGCCCTGCATGCTTTTCGCGTGGCCCAGGATGTCCTGTTCCTCGAACACCTGCAAGGTCGCCAGCGAGGCGGCGCAGGCCAGCGGGTGGCCGGAATAGGTGTAGCCGTGGAACAGTTCGATGCCGGCCGGCGCGTCCATGAAGGCGTCATGGATATGCTGTTTGCTGAACACGGCGCCCATCGGCACCATGCCGTTGGTGAGGCCCTTGGCGGTGGTCATCAGGTCCGGCTCGACCTCGAAATAGTCGGCCGCGAACGGCGTCGTCATGCGGCCAAAACCGGTGATCACTTCGTCGAAGATCAGCAGGATGCCGTGCTTGGTGCACAGTTCGCGCAGGCGCTTCAAATAACCCTTGGGCGGTATCAAGACGCCGGTGGAGCCGGCCACCGGTTCGACGATGACGGCGGCAATCGTCGAGGCGTCATGCAGGGCGACGATGCGTTCGAGTTCATCGGCCAGGTGGGTGCCGTATTCGGGCTCGCCCACGGTGTAGGCGTTTTTTTCCAGGTTGTGGGTGTGCGGCAGGTGATCCACGCCGGGCAGCATCGGGCCGAAGGTCTTGCGGTTGCCGGCGATGCCGCCGACCGAGATGCCGCCAAAGCCGACGCCATGGTAGCCGCGCTCGCGGCCGATCAGGCGCGTGCGCCCGCCCTCGCCGCGCGCCTTGTGGTAGGCCAGCGCGATTTTCAGGGCCGTGTCGACGGCTTCGGAACCGGAGTTGGTATAGAACACATGGCCGAATTTATGGCCCGTGTAGTCCATCAGTTTTTCCGCCAGTTCAAAAGCGGCCGGATGGCCCATCTGGAAGGTGGGCGCGAAGTCGAGCTGGCCCACCATCTGGCGAATCGCGCCGACGATCTTCGGCTGGGCGTGGCCGCAAGGCACGCACCACAGGCCGGCCGTGCCGTCGAGGATGCTGTTGCCGTCGACGTCCTTGTAATACATGCCTTCGGCCGACACCAGCAGGCGCGGATTGGCCTTGAAATCGCGGTTATTGGTAAACGGCATCCAGAATGCCGACATCGATTCCGGCCTTGCCGTATGGCTCAATTCGCTCATGAAACTCTCCCAGGAATGCTGACATGCCGCCAAACATTGTTTTTGACGGCGCGTAAAATAATTTACCAGTTGGCAAAAAGCTGATGTAATAATAGGCAGGCCAGTGGCGATAAGCACAGATACACAAACGGCAAAAAACCCCAACCGTACAGGTCATAAAACCACTACAGTTTTTGTGCAGGCAGCATAGGAGCCACCTTGAAGCACAACGAAGAGGCGGAACAGGTACCGGAAACCGCTCCGGAAACCGCGCCGGAAGCCGGCAGCGGCTGGCCGGTGCTGGAAATCGGCCGCCACAAGAAAGGCGGGCTGGTCGAGCAGATCGTGATCGCCATCAGCGTGATGGTGGGCAGCCGCGCGCTGCGCATCGGCACCCGCATGCCGTCGGTCCGCCAGTTTGCCAAGTGCAATGGCGTCTCGACATTTACGGTGGTGGAATCGTATGACCGGCTGGTCAACCTGGGCTTGCTGTCCTCGCGGCGCGGCTCCGGCTATTTTGTCGCCCGCCACGACGTGGCCACTTCGCCGCACACCGCCGCCCACGCCAGCGCCAGCCCGAGCGCCATCGACGCCCTTACGCCGGACCTGTATTCGGGCGTGTCCGAAGCGCTGCCGGTGGGCGCCGGCTGGCTGCCGCCGGAAATGTATGGCGAAGCGACCATCCTCGACGCCGTGCGCCAGGCCATGCGCATCCCGGCCAGCCGGCTGCGCGGCTACGGCCATCCGCTGGGCTTTGCCTCGCTGCGCCAGCACCTGGCCAGCACTTTGTCGGAAGAACTGTTCCAGGTCGAACCGGACCAGATATTGCTGACGCACGGCGCCACCCATGGCTTTGATCTGATCCTGCGCAGCCTGACCAAGCCGGGCGACACGGTGCTGGTGGAGGACCCCGGCTACAGCAATCTGCAGTCGCTGATACGCCACCACGGCTGCATTCCGGTCGGCATTCCGCGCGGCGAGGCGGGCCTCGATCTCGATGTGCTGGCGGACGTGGCCGCACGCACGCAGCCGAAGATCATGTTCGTCAATACGGTGCTGCAGAACCCGCTCGGCACCTCGCTCAGCCAGGCGCAAACACACCGGCTGCTGGCACTGGCCGAGCAGTTCGATTTCTGGCTGGTGGAAGACGATATCTACCGCGAACTGGCCGCGCGCGGCGAGGCGTCGCTGGCGGCGATGGACGGCTTGCGGCGCGTGATCCGCGTCGGCAGCTTTTCCAAGACCCTGTCGCCGGTGCTGCGCGTGGGCTCGATCTGCGCCTCGCCGTCGCTGGTGGCCGAACTGGTGCGCGTGAAAATGCTGGCCGGGCTGACCACCTCGGAAATCAACGAGCGAGCAGTGCTGCACGCGGTCTCGGCGCGGCCCTACAAGCGCATGATCGAGCGGCTGGTGGCGCAGCTCGACGCGGGGCGCGAGCGCAGCATCGACTGCCTGTCGCAGGCCGGCATGGCGCCCGTGGCGCGTCCGCGCGGCGGCATGTTCGTCAGCGCCGGCTGGCCCGACATTCAAACGCCGCAGTGGAACGGCAAGCTGGTGGCCGACCTGGCCCTGAAGGCGGGCATTTTGCTGTCGCCGAATGAATTCTTCATGCTGCGCGCACCGGAAACCGTGTGGTTCCGCTTCAACGTCGCCTACACCGATAGCCCAGTGCTGCAGGCATTCCTGCAATCGATACGCCCACGCTAAAGACCCTACCATGGCCAGCGACAAATCCCCTGCCCCGCAGCTGAAAAGCGCCAGCGGACGGCGCATGCAAAACCGCGACCGCCTGGAAAGCGACATCCTGCGCCAGGCCGTGCGCGTGTTCGCCGAAAGCGGCTACGAAGGCGCGGCTATCGCCACCATCGCCGAACGGGCCGGGCTGTCGAAGCAGAACCTGATGTATTACTTTCCCACCAAGCAGCAGCTGTACCAGCGCGTGCTCGACGATGTGCTCGACGACTGGCTGGCGCGCATGGACCTGCTGGCCAACCCGGACGACGAACCGCGCGACGTGCTGCGCGCCTATATCAGCGCCAAGCTGCGCTTTTCACGCGAACAGCCGTGGGCCTCGCGCGTGTATGCGCTCGAAGTGATCAATGGCGCGCCGCTGTACGGCGAACAGATACGCGAACGGGTGGTGCCGCTGCTGCGCAAGGACATCGCCGTGTTCGAGCAATGGATAACGGCCGGCAAGATCGCGCCCGTCAATGCCACCCACCTGATGTTTACCATCTGGGCCATGACCCAGTCGTATGCGGATTTTTCGGCGCAGATGGCGCTGGTGCTGGAGCGCAAGCAGCTGCTGCGCCAGGACTTCGACGACGCCGAACAGCTGATCACGCGGATGGTGCTGGCGGCCGTGGCCGTGCCGGTAAACTCGACCGGCGAAAAAAAACCGCCGTGACCGGCGGTTTGTGAAACAGGCGGCGCAGGCTTACGCCGCGGCCTTGTTCTTGCGGCGGCGCACGGCAAAACCGACCAGGCCCAGGCCGGCCAGCAGCATGGCGTAGGTGCCTGGTTCCGGTACCGGCGAGACGGCGGCCGCGAAACCGGTCACGTCGGTGGCGGCAAACGCCTTGCTGTTGCCCAGGGTCAGGCTGGCGTTCCAGTCGCCGGCCACCACGGTGCCCAGGATATTGCCGTTGCTGCCGCCGATCACGGCATTTGGCGCCAGCACGCTGCCCAGCACATTGATGCTGCTGAAATTCACGCTGGTGGCATCGACAAAGTTGAACAGCACATTGTAGCCATCCAGGGCACTCATGCCCATGTTGCTCCAGTTGGCATTACCGGTCAGGTTGAAGATCACGGTCTTGGTGACGCTGCTGTCGAGCGTGGACTTGAGACTCCCGATCGCGCCAAAATCGCTGGCCTTCATGTTGAACACTTCCACCGATTTGGCGCCACCGGCGCCACTGGCCAGCGTTACTTCAGGCAAGTAATACGGATTCAAGGACTTTGCACTGCCGGTCGCGGCCAGGGCGCCGACGGCGCTCGAGGTGGCGCTGACGTTGCTCGCGGTAGTGGCAAACGACATCGATGGCGCCGCCGAAACCGGCGTATTGGACAGGTTGGTGTTGGCCGCGATATTGGTCGTGCTGGCGTAATAGCCGCCAGCCAGCTGGCCGTTGGAATACGAGAAATTGCCGCTGGCGATAACGGAATAATTGCCGTAGGCGCCGGTACCGATATTGTACGAGCTGCCGGAAATATTACCGTTTGCAACGATACCGCCGGCAACGCTGTTGTTGCCGAGCGAGATATTGCTGAGGGAATAAAGATTTGCCTTGCCGACCAGGCCGGACAGGTCAAGCACGTCAGCCTGGGCGGTACCCGCGGCCAAAGCGGTGGACAGGATCAACAGCGCTGGCAATTTCGACAAGGTTTTCATTTTATTTCCAAAATTAACATTAACTTACCTCAAGGATATCATATTTACGCCTTTTTACTTGTCTCAAAAATAGATTACTTGTACTAAATAAACAATAAATATTTTCCATAGAGCAACTCTATCAGCATCCGCCACTAGCAGGCCGGCCGCGAATGCGCTCAATGAAATTCCCAAGAAACAATATTCCAGTGATAGCATGGCGCGCTCAATACTGACAGAGGACAGGCATGAAACAGTTACCAATGCTGCGCCAGGCGGCCTGCGCGGCGCTTATCACCCTGGCGTCGGCGGCGCAGGCGCAAACGGTGGGCATGATCGAGAACCAGCCCCTGAGCGAAACCTGGCTCAACGCGGGTTTTTATTCATACCACTTCCAGCGCGACAAGAACCTGAACGATGGCAATCCAGGCCTGGGCGCCGAATACCGTTTTTCCACCGTGGCGTCGGCCACGGCAGGCCGCTTCTACAATAGCGACCGCGCCTATTCGAACTATCTCGGCGTGTACTACCAGCCCTTCCATGTCGGCCCGCTGCGCGTGGGCGCCGTGATCGGCGGCTTCAACGGCTATCCGAAGATGCGCGATGGCGGCTGGTTCCCGGCCCTGATCCCCACCGTCAGCTATGAATACCAGCGCGTCGGCGTGAATATCGCCATCGTGCCGTCCTACAAGGACCGCCTGTACGGCGCACTGAGTTTCCAGCTGAAACTGAAGGTCTTCGAGTAAGCGTTTTATCCTGTCATGCCGTCGTTCATGCCGGCGATTCTGCAATTCGTCGCAGTCTTGATGCTGGCCAACAAGCTGCCCGCTATAGTGCAGTCATCGCCAGGCCATCAGATGGCCACGGGCACTCGACAACGACAGGAGAACGGCATGAAAGACATCAATTCGGCACCGGGCAATGCAAGCTTCGACAGTTTCTGGCAAGGCCTGTGCGGCCTGGCGCGCCAGGGCATCGATGCGCTGGGCGCCATGTCCTGGCCGATGCTGCTGGCCTGCGCCATCGGCCTGGCCCTGTTCATCACCATCCTGCCGCTGGTGCTGACCCTGTTCCTGATCTTCCTGCTGGTCAAATGGGCCAGCAACAGCGACAGCTTCGGCTGGAATAAAAAAGCCGCAGCGCAACAACCGCCCCAATAAAAAGGGCAAGGGAATCATTCTTGCCGGGCTGGCAAGGGTGGCTTATAGTGGCATGCACCGCGCGGCATGGAACGCCGCGCGCCATCCATGATCGAAGCTACTCCATCCCCGTTACAGGAGTGTTCCCATGAGTATCACCGCAAAAGCCACCAGGGCCACCACCATCCCCTGCCTGCGCTACCACGATGCGCCGGCTGCCATTGCCTGGCTGTGCCAAGCGCTGGGCTTTGAAAAACAGCTGGTCGTGCCCGACAACGACGGCGGCATCGCCCACGCCCAGCTCAGCTTCGGTAACGGCATGATCATGCTCGGCTCCGTCACCGACAGCGAATACGGCCGGCTGATGCGCCAGCCGCGCGAACTGGACGGCGCCAATACGCAAAGCTGCTACCTGGTGGTCGAGAACGCCGACAGCGTCTACCGGCGCGCGGTCGAAGCCGGCGCCGAGATCGTGCTCGATATCAAGGATGAAGAATACGGCGGGCGCGGCTTTACCTGCCGCGATCCCGAAGGCCACGTCTGGAGCCTGGGCAGCTACGACCCATGGTGAAACGGAGAACCATGATCATCAGCATTTCCGCCGCCGGCCTGATACTGGCCGGTGGTTTCCTGGCCACCCCCGCGCTGGTCGACAAGAACATCAATCAGGTCTACCCGATCACCTCGCCGGCGCCGTCAAAGCAGGCCCAGTCGCTGCACCGCAGCCTGTGGATTGCCGACCTGCATGCCGACAGCCTGCTGTGGCAGCGCGACCTGAACCAGGCGGGCGGACGCGGCCACGTGGACTTTCCGCGCCTGGCGCAAGGCAATGTAGCGCTGCAGGCGTTTTCAGTGGTGACCAAAACGCCGCGCAAGATGAATATCGACCGCAATGACGGCGACAGCGACAATATCACGGCGCTGGTGGTGGCGCAGGGCTTGCCGCCGGCCACCTGGAACAGCCTGCTGGCACGCGCGCTGTACCAGGCCAAGAAACTGCACCAGCTGGCCGATGCCAGCCAGGGCAGCATGCGCGTGATCGGCAGCCGTGCCCAGCTGCGCAGCTTTATCGCCGCGCGCGACAAGGACCAGACACTGATGGCCGGCTGGCTGACGCTGGAAGGCGCGCATGCGCTGGAAGGCAAGCTCGACAATCTCGATGTACTGTACCGCGCCGGCTACCGCATGGCCGCGCCCACGCATTTTTTCGATACCGAACTGTCGGGCTCGCAGCACGGCATGCAAAAAGGCGGCCTGACGCCCTTGGGGCGCGACTGGCTGCGCGCCATGGAGCAGCGCAAGATGATCGTCGACCTGGCGCATGCGTCCGGCCCCACCATCGATGAAGTGTTAACGCTGGCGAAACGGCCCGTGATGGTCTCGCACACGGGCGTGCGCGGCACCTGTGCCAACGGCCGCAACCTCAGCGACGCGCAATTGAAGCGCATCGCCGCGCAAGGCGGGCTGGTGGGCATCGGCTTCTGGAACACCGCCGTCTGCGGCAAGAACGTGCAAGCCATCGCGCGCGCCATCAAGCATGCGGTGGCGGTGATGGGCGTGGAACACGTGGCCTACGGCTCGGATTTCGACGGCGCCGTCACCACCGCCATCGATGCGGCCGGCTTGCCGCGCTTGACGCAGGCGCTGCTGGACGCGGGGCTGTCGCCGGCGCAGATACGCCGCATCGCCGGTGAAAACGTGCGCGATTTCCTGTTGAAAAATCTTCCCGACGACGACGCTTAGAGCCTATCCCAGTAGTGAGCGTCTTCTGCTTGCAGCTCATCAGGAGCGCGGACAAGGCGTGAGGAGGCGGCATGGCGAGCCATGCAACGACGATCAACGCAGTCCCCGCTTCTGAGGGGCGCCAGCAGAGGGCGTATTCATCTACTGGGATAGGCTCTTAAGCGAGCGCCGCGATCAAGGCCTGGTCCGCCACCTGGCGCGGCTGGATTCGGATCAGCTTGCTGTACAGCGGCGGCAGCGCCTGGCACAGCGCCAGCAGTTCATCTTGCGCCATGCCTGGCCGCACATACTGGAACTGGGCCGGATTGTCTTCCGGCAGCGCGCCTTCCATGGTCGAGCCGTAGGCGCCCAGGGTCATGAAACTGGTGGCGCTGTCGTCGAGCCCACCGGACAGCACGAAGGTGCCGTGCTTGGGATGGCCCAGATAGCGTTTGATGTCTTCCTGCTGCGCGCTGTCTTTTCCCACCATCAATGCATGGCGCAGCTGCGCATACTGGCGCGTACATTCCATGAAGGGTGTGCGGATGAGCGACAGGGCCTGCTGGCCCGGCAGGCACAGCAGCAAGTTGCCGAAGGAATCGAGCAAGGCGGCCGCCTCCCCGGCGGCGCCATTGCGGCGATCCTGTTCCATCGCGGCGAGCAGGAACGGCGCCAGGCCGGCATCCGGCGCATGCGGCGCGCTGCGGTATGTCAACGCATCGGGATAGCGCTGGCGCAAGGCGCGCACCACCGCATGATCGTCCGGCAAGGTGGCCGGATCGCAGGCCGGGTGCTCCTCACCAGCATGCAGCAGCTGCATCACCTGCGTGACCATCGATTCGAACACCAAGGTGCACAGCGCCTGCGTGGCTTCGTTGATGCTCTTGCCGATAAAAAAGGATTTTGGTGCAGCGCCCGATGCGGCGCGCGCATACGGCGTGGCGCCGCGCACGGCCGGATAGCAAAAGCTGTTGCCGGCCCGGGCCCGCAGCGGCGCCGGCAAGGCCGTGAAGGTGGCGGCGCCATCGTAATTGATGCCCGCATTGCCATCGGACGCCGCCACCACCACATTGAAGCCGGCCGCCAGGATGGCGCCGGTGCACATGCAGCAGGGGTCGAGCGAGGTGACGAGGGTCAGTTCCTGCGGTGGCGGCAAGGCGGCGCCGGCGGCCACTTGCGCAAAATACCAGTCGACCAGCTGGCGTTCGCCATGCGCGGTGGGGTCCAGCACCAGGCCGCCCAGCACCACATTGTTGTGCATCGACTGCAGCACATTGCCAAAGCCGTCGAGCAGCACGCCGCCGACACCGAAGGTGCCCTGGGTCTTTGCCGCCAGGGCCTCGGCCGCGGCGATCGCCACGGCGGCCTGAATGTCGATGGTTTTGTTCAAACGGATGCGCTTATTTCATGTCCAGGTCGGAACTGCCGAAACCATGCGGCAGCAGCCAGCCCGCCGTCACTTCCATGATATCGTTTTTCAGGTTGGTCAGTATCACCGGCAGGTCGGCGCCGCCCATTTCGAAGATCACCTGGCGGCAGGCGCCGCACGGCGAAATCGGTTCCGCCGTATCGCCGGTGACAGCCAGCCTGGCGAAGTCGCCCGGTTTGCAGCCATGCGCGATGGCGCTGAAAAACGCCGTGCGCTCGGCGCAGTTGCACAGGCCGTAAGCGGCGTTTTCCACATTACAGCCACGAAACACCCGGCCATCCTTGCACAGCAGCGCCGCGCCCACCCTGAAACGCGAGTATGGCGCGTACGCCAGTTCGCGGCCAGCGTTGGCTTCGGCGATCAGTTCTTGATTGTTCATTTATTACCTTTGAAAGCGTTACTGCGGGGGGCAGACCCTCAATGCCGCTAACGCAAAGATCAGCGCCAACGGTGGAGGGGGTCTGACCCCAGATTTTATTTACGGGCGAATGGTACGATAAATCACCGGATTGGCCGTCAAGGCCACCGGGCTGATCTCATACGCCGCCTGGATTTCCTGCACGGCCTGCTGCGCCGCCGCTTCCGTGCGCGCGTGCACCATCGCCAGTGGCTGGCCAGCGGCGACCTGCTCGCCCAGGCCGACCAGTTCGCTCAGGCCGACGGCAAAGTCGATCGCATCGGTCGGACGGCGGCGGCCACCACCGAGCGACACCACGGCCAGGCCGATGGCGCGGCAATCGCGCACATTGGCAAAGCCGGCCGACAAGGCGGGCGCCGGCACCACGAACGGCGCCTGCTCCAGGTGCTTGTCCGGGTTCTCGATCAAATCCGCCGGGCCGCCCAGGGCCGACACCATGCGCGCAAAGCGCTCGGCCGCCGCACCCGAGGCCAGCACCGCTTCCAGTTTGACGCGCGCTTCTTCCTCGGTGGCGGCCAGGCCGCCCAGCACCAGCATTTCGGCGCACAGCGCCAGGGTCACTTCATGCAGGCGCGCCGGGCGCGAGCGGCCGGTCAGGTAATCCATCGCGCCGCGCACTTCCAGCGCATTGCCGGCGTACGGCGCCAGCGATTCGTTCATGTCGGTCAAAATGGCGGAGGTTTGCATGCCGGCGCCATTGCCGACCGCGACGATGCTCTCGGCCAGCTCCACCGATTTGTCGTAGGTCGGCATAAAGGCGCCGCTGCCCACTTTCACGTCCATTACCAGCGCGTCGAGGCCGGCCGACAGTTTTTTCGACAGGATCGAGCCGGTGATCATGGCCACCGATTCCACCGTGGCGGTGACATCGCGGATGCTGTAGAACCGCTTGTCGGCCGGCGCCAGCTGCGCCGTCTGGCCGATAATCGCCACGCCGATCTCCTGCACCACCTTGCGGAACAAGTCATTGTCCGGCACCGTGCAATAGCCGGGAATGGCGTCGAATTTGTCCAGCGTGCCGCCGGTATGCCCCAGGCCGCGGCCCGAGATCATCGGCACATAACCGCCGCAAGCAGCGATCATCGGCCCCAGCAGCAAGGACACCACGTCGCCCACGCCACCGGTCGAATGCTTGTCGACCACCGGGCCCGGCAGGCTCAAAGAGCGCCAGTCCAGCACATGGCCCGAGTCGCGCATGGCCAAGGTGAACGCCACGCGCTCGTCCATGTTCATGTCATTGAAAAACACCGCCATGCCCAGCGCGGCCACCTGGCCTTCGCTGACGCTGCCATCGGTAATGCCGCGCACGAAAAATTCGATTTCCTCGGCGCTCAGCACGCCCTTGTCGCGCTTCTTGCGGATGATTTCCTGGGTTAAAAACATTGGGTGACTCCAGTGGTATTTTATTTTTTCTGATGCATCAGGGATGGTGTCGGATTACGCCTTCGGCTAATCCGACCTACCCGGCCTACCCGGCCTTCACGATTTACAGCACATTGACGCCATTGGCCAGCGGTGCCACGCCCAGGTGATGGGCCAGTGTCTGGCCGATATCGGAGAAGCTCTCGGAAATGCCGAGCGCGCGCGGCGCCACGCCGGGGCCGAAGAAGATCATCGGGATATGTTCGCGCGTGTGGTCGGAGCCGTGCCAGGTCGGGTCGCAGCCATGGTCGGCGGTGATCACCACCAGGTCGCCCGGCTTCAGCTTGGCCATGAACTCCGGCAGGCGACCATCCATTTCGCGCAGCGCGTCGGCATAGCCTTCGGTATTGCGGCGGTGGCCGAAGGCCTGGTCGAAGTCGACGAAGTTGACGAAGGTGAGCGACTTGTCGCCTGTTTCATCGGCGGTTTTCAACAGCGCTTCGAACAGCGCCATATTGTCGACGCCCTTCACCACGCGCGAGATGCCCTGGGTGGCGAAAATATCGCTGATCTTGCCCAGGCCCACCACTTCGCCGCCGGCGTTTTTCACATGGTCGAGCAGGGTCGGCGCGGGTGGCGCGACGGCGTAGTCGTGGCGGTTGCTGGTGCGCGTGTAGTTGCCATTGCTGCCGGTGAACGGGCGCGCGATCACGCGGCCGATATTGTATGGTTCGACCAGTTTGAAGGCCATTTCGCACACTTGATACAGGCGCTCGAGGCCGAACGATTCTTCGTGCGCGGCGATCTGCATCACCGAGTCGCCCGAGGTGTAGATGATCAACTTGCCGGTGGCGACGTGCTCGTCGCCATGCTGGTTGATGATGTCGGTGCCGGAAGCATGGCAGTCGCCGAGGAAACCGGGCACGCCCGACATGGCTTTCAATTTGTCGGTCAGGTCCTGCGGGAAGGACGGCGTGGTGCGGGGGAAATATCCCCAGTCGAATTCGACCGGCACGCCGGCGATTTCCCAGTGCCCGCTTTGCGTGTCCTTGCCGGTCGAGCGTTCGCGCGCGGCGCCATACGCGCCGGTAAAACCGTCGCGCTGGTCGAAGCCGGTGGCCCATTCGCCGCTGGCCAGATGGGCGGCGGCGCCCAGGCCCAGGCGCTCCATGTTCGGCAGTTTCAAGGTCTTGCCGCTTTTGGCGACAGTGCTGGCAATATGGCCAAAGGTATTGGCGCCTGCATCGCCGTACTTGGCGGCGTCTGGCGTCGCGCCCAGGCCGAAGGAATCAAGCAGGAGGATAAATGCACGTGACATGATAAGGCTCGCTTTAGGGTGATGCGGATAGTGTAGGCCGGATCGTTCGGCCTCGCCGCGCGGCTGGCTCATGGGCACTGGCCGCGCGGCGCTGGAAATACTGCTTAAGCCTGTGGCTTGGCGGCAACGTTGGCCAGGAAAGCCAGGATCAGCTTGACCAGGTCTTTCGCGCCGATGGCCGCGTATTTCAGGGTCTGCTCGTGCGACAGGGCGAACGGCGACATGCCTTCGGCCAGGTTGGTAATCACCGAGACCCCCACCACTTTCAGGTCGCAATGGCGGGCCGACACCACTTCCGGCACCACCGACATGCCGACCGTGTCGGCGCCCAGGCGGGCCATCATGCGGATCTCGGCGGCGGTCTCGAAGTTCGGGCCAGGGTAGGCCACGAACACGCCTTCGTGCAGCGTGATGCCGTTGGCGGCAGCCGTATCCTTGACCTGCTGGCGCAGTTCGGCGTCATAGGCGTTGGCCATGCTGAAGAAGCGCGGGCCGAAGCGGTCGTCGTTCGGGCCGACCATCGGCGTGCCCGGCAGCAGGTTGATATGGTCGCTGATGGCCACCAGGCTGCCGGCGTCCACTTCAGGGCGCAAGGAACCGGCGGCATTGGTGACGAACAGCATTTCGCAACCCAGCAGCTTCAGGGTACGGATGGCGCTGGTCATCACGCCCATGCCGTAGCCTTCGTAGAAATGGCCGCGGCCTTTCATGCACACCACCGCCACGCCCGACAGGTTGCCGACCACCAGTTCGCCGGCATGGCCGTGCACGGTGCTGATCGGGAAGCCCGGCAGTTCGTCAAAGCTGATGCTGACGGCGTCCGTCATCTGCTCGGCCAATACGCCCAGGCCGGAACCGAGGATCATCGCCACGCGCGGCTTGAAATTTTCTGGGGCGCGGGCGCGGATGATTTCGGCGGCGTGGAAAGGGGCGTTGTTCGACATGATGGTCCTCGTGATTGATGAGTTGGTCTGCGGATCGGTGTTGGATCTTTTGCTTGAATCCTGCAGCAGGCGTGGTAGGCGCGATTCTGTGCAGGACTATCGACATGCGGTTGGGTGCTATCAGGCGCCACTATGCATCAAGCGCAATATGTATGGCAAATACCATTTTTCTTGCGCATTTATACAAAAGATATATAAATGGCCGGCATTATAAAGCAGCGGGCCCGGCCCTGCCAGCGGTGCCGAAAGACTGCGATTGACAGCCACAAAACAAAAGTTTAATCTTGCAAACAATTGTTTATTCCGGGCGCGCCGTGACCGACCTTTCCAAAAAAGACCAGCTGCATGCGCTGATACGCAGCAATCCCTTTATTTCGCAGCAGGAACTGGCGACCGAGCTGGGCTTGTCACGTTCGGCCGTGGCCGGCCATATCGCCGGCCTGATCCGTGAACGCCGCCTGCTGGGCCGTGCCTATGTGCTGCCCGACAGCCGGCCCGTGCTGTGCCTGGGCGCCGCCAATCTGGACCGCAAGATGCGCACCTTGGCCGCCTTGCAGATGGGCACCTCGAATCCCGTGCGCTCGACCGAAGTATTTGGCGGCGTGGGCCGCAATATCGCGGAAAACCTGGCCCGCCTGGGCTTGCCGGTGGCGCTGTTGACGGCGCTGGGCGACGATGCGGCCGGCCACGCCCTGCAAACCCATGCGGAAGACGCCGGCATCGACATGCGCGGCAGCTTGCACCTGACCAACACCGGCAGCGGCACGTATACCGCCGTACTCGACGAACACGGCGAAATGCTGCTGGCGATGGCCAATATGCAGCTGTACGAACAGCTGACGCCGGCCTTTCTGCACAGCCGCCAGCCGCAGCGCGCGCAAGCGGCGCTGACCGTCTGCGACCTGAACCTTGGCCTCGACAGCGTGGCCTTTCTGCTGGACGAAGCAAAAGCGGCCGAAAATAACGCCGCGCCGCTGGTGATCGTGGCCGTGTCGCAGCCGAAGATGGCCCACCTGCCACAAGACCTGACGGGCTTGCAGCTGCTGATCCTGAACCGTGGCGAGCTGGAAACGCGCGTCGCGCGCGCCCTGCCGAACGACGCGGCGCTGCATGACGCCTGCCGCGAGGTGCTGCGCCAGGGCGTGCGCCAGCTGATCGTCACGCTCGGCGCTGACGGCGTCGTCTTTACCGATGGCGCAGGACCGGACGCAGCCCTTGCCCACCTGCCCGCGCTGGCGGTCAACGCGGTCGATGTCACCGGCGCCGGCGACGCCTTTTCGGCCGCCGTCTGCTGGTCGCTGTATCACGACAGTAATGATTTGGCACTCGCGTGCCGCCGCGGCCTCAAGCTCGCCGCCATGACCCTGGCATCGAGCGCCACCGTCTCACCTTTGATTTCCGCCAGCGTCCTCAGCGATGTTGAAGATGCTCCAACCCCTCTTTCCTGACTGGATAAACTCATGACCCAACTGCACCCTTCCCTGTTGTTCTCGCAAGAAGTGCTGGACGCGCGCGCGGCCGGCAAGGCCATCGTGGCGCTGGAATCGACGATTATTTCGCACGGCATGCCGTATCCGCAAAACGTGGAAATGGCGCGCGAAGTGGAACAGCTCATCCGTGACGGCGGCGCCGTGCCGGCCACCATCGCCATTATCGACGGCAGGATCTGCATCGGCCTGTCGCCCGAGCAGCTGGAACTGCTGGGCACCTCGCCCGACGCCATGAAGGTCAGCCGCCGCGACCTGCCCTTCGTGCTGTCGCAAAAGAAACTCGGCGCCACCACGGTGGCCGCCACCATGATCTGCGCCGAGCTGGCCGGCATCAGTGTGTTTGTCACCGGCGGCATCGGCGGCGTGCACCGCGGCGCGGAAACCAGCTTCGATATTTCGGCCGACCTGCAGGAACTGGCGCAAACCTCGGTGGCGGTGGTGTGCGCCGGCGTGAAATCGATCCTCGATATCGGCCTGACCCTGGAATACCTGGAAACCCATGGCGTGCCGGTGCTCAGCGTGGGCCAGGAAGGCTTTCCCGCCTTCTTTACGCGCGAAAGCGGCTTCAAGGCCGATTTCCGCCTCGACAGCGCCGACGAGCAAGCGGCGTTTATCAGCACCAAATGGCAGCTGGGATTGAAGGGCGGCGTGGTGGTCAGCAATCCGGTGCCGGCCGCGCAAGCGATGCCGAAGGAAGAGATCGACGCCATCACGGCGCAGGCGCTGCAGGAAGCAGACGCCGGTGGCGTAAAAGGCAAGCAGGTCACGCCATTTTTGCTGTCGCGCATAAAGCAGCTGACGGACGGGCGCAGCCTGGTCACCAATATCGCGCTGGTCAAGCACAACGCCCAGGTCGGCGCTCAGCTTGCCATTGCCATGCAGGGGCTTGCCGCACGATAATAGGACTGCTGTAAAGAAACGCGCAGGCACCACGGGGCCCGCGCGTTGTTCCCTCCAGGCACCACGCACGGCAAGGAAAGCATGTCCATCGATCTGAAACAGTTAAAGTATTTTCTCGCCGTCGCCGAGGAGAAAAGCTTCAGCCGCGCCGCCGAGCGCCTGCATATCTCGCAGCCGCCCTTGAGCCAGCAGATCATGAAACTGGAAAACGAACTGGGCGTGCGCCTGTTTGCGCGCACCACGCGCACCTTCGAGCTGACGGTGGCGGGCAAGGCGCTGATGCACGAGGCGGCCGACTTGCTGGGCAAGATGCGCATGACCATCGATACCATCCGCCAGATCGACCGTGGCGAAGTGGGCCGCTTGCGGGTCGGCATTGTCGGCTCGGCCATGTGGGGCCCGATCCCCAGCCTGCTGGAACAATTCCAGTCAAAATTTCCCCGCGTCACCTGGACCATCCATGAACTGGGGCCGACGGTGCAATACGAGGCGCTGCGCAGCAAGCAGATCGACGTCGGCTTCTGGCGCGAACCCAAGCTCAATGACGATGACCTGCGCCACGACAATCTGCGCCAGGAACTGTGCTTCCGTGAAAATGTCTGCGTGGCCGTCAATGAACACCACCGGCTGGCCAAGAGCGCATCCATCGAACTGATCGATATCGCCGACGAACCGATGCTGAGCCTGGCGCTGGACAAGTCGGCCTTTCCCCGCTACCTGGTGCAGTGCTGCGTCAATGCCGGCTTCGAGCCGATGATTTTCCAGGAAGCCAACGAACCGCAAACCCTGCTGGCCATGGTCGGCGTCGGCCTGGGCGTGACCCTGGTGCCGGAAACCACCAGCCGCATCGGCTGGCCCGGCGTGGTGTTCCTGCCGATCAAGACCAATCCGCCGTCGGCCAATCTGTATATCAGCTACACCACGCTCGACGACGCGCCGGTGGTACGCGCCTTTCTGAATATCCTCAACCCGCCAGCGGCCTGATGTTGCCTTGGATTTATATCCGATAAATATAAATCCATAAACAAAAACGTATTTGCCATACATATCGGCCATGATGCATAGTGGTTCGAACGCCCAAGGCGAACTGTTGCATACGCATCACACCCTGGTCATAACAACTGCGGCGAACAGCAACTTTCTTCTGCGATACGGTGCAATGTTGATAAGGAACCATCGATTCTTGCAGGCGTAACAGGCTAAATCGGCCCCAAATTTTCTGTTTGCCCTATAAAAAATATACAATATCGATCTTCCAGGAGCCAATTCATGAAACTTACACAATTTAGTTTGACGATCGCAGCCGCTTTTCTGGCTGCTCAAGCGTCCGCGGCTAACCCAAAATTGGGTGTCGTGTATGACGCGGGCGGCAAGTTCGACAAGTCGTTCAACCAATCCGCTTTCGAAGGCGCCGAGCGCTTCAAAAAAGACACCGGCATCTCCTTTATCGAAGTACAGGCTTCCAGCGATACGCAAGCCGAGCAAGTCATGCGCGGCCTGGCCCGCAAGAAACTCGACATGATCGCCGCGATCGGCTTTGCCCAGACGCAAGCCGTGCAAAAGGTCGCCAAGGAATTTCCCAACGTGAAATTCGTGCTGATCGACGGCCAGGCCGCTGGCGCCAACGTCAACTCGGTGGTGTTCAAGGAAGAAGAAGGCTCCTACCTGGTGGGCGTGGCAGCGGCCATGGCCAGCAAGAGCAAGAAAATCGGCTTTATCGGCGGCATCGATATCCCGTTGATCCGCAACTTTGCCTGCGGCTACGCGCAAGGCATCAAGGCCGTCAATCCGAAAGCGGAACTGACGCAGAACATGGTCGGCACCACCTCGGGCGCCTGGAATGACCCGGCCAAGGGCGGTGAACTGGCCCGCTCGCAATTCGAGCGCGGCGTCGACGTGGTGTTTGCGGTGGCCGGCGGCAGCGGCATGGGTACCTTGCAGATGGCCAAGGAAAAAGGCAAGCTGGCGATCGGCGTCGATTCTAACCAGAATCATCTGTACCCGGGCACCATGCTGACCTCGATGGTCAAGCGCGTCGACAACACCGTGTATGACAGCTTCATGCAAGTGAAAAACGGCACCTGGAAAGGCGGCGTCAGCTATAAAGGCCTGAAAGAAGGCGGCGTTGATTGGGCGCTTGACGCCAACAACCGCAAGCTGATCACGCCGGAAATCGAAAAGCGTGTGTTGGGTGTGCGCAAGGACATTATCGATGGCAAGATCAAAGTGATCGATTACCGCGTCGGCAGCAGCTGCCCGGTTTAACTTTCGTCGTATCTCTGAACGCGCCGCCGGGGTTGACCTCCGCGCGGCGCGTTTCCATGAAACTATCCAGTTATGAGCCTATGCAGCCAGCAGTAGAATTTCGCAGCATTTCCAAGCATTTTGGACATGTGAAGGCGAACACCGACGTCAGTTTCTCCATCGCCAAGGGCAGCATCCATGGCCTGGTGGGGGAAAACGGCGCAGGCAAATCGACCTTGATGAGCATCCTGTACGGGTATTACCGTGCCGACGGCGGAGAAATCCTGCTCGACGGAAAAGTACAGCCTATCCGCAACAGCCAGGAAGCGATCGAATTGGGCATCGGCATGGTTCATCAGCATTTCATGCTGGTCGAGAACTTCACCGTGCTCGACAATATCATGCTGGGCACCGAAGGCGGGTTCCGCCTGGCCAGCCACCGCGCCGAAGCCGAAGCGAAGCTGCGCGAGATCTGCACGCGCTACCGCCTCGACGTCGACCCGCTGGCGAAGATCGAGGATTTATCCGTCGGCGCCCAGCAGCGCGTGGAAATCCTCAAGCAGATCTACCGCAGCGCCAATATCCTGATCCTCGACGAGCCGACGGCCGTGCTGACGGCCCAGGAAACGGCCTCGCTGTTCGAGATCCTGCGCCTGTTCAAGGAACAGGGCAAGACCATCATCCTGATCACGCATAAACTGCAAGAGATCCTGGAAATCACCGACAACGTCACCGTCATGCGCGGCGGCACGGTGGTGGGCGCGGTGGCAACCGCCGGCACTTCGAAGGAAGAGCTGGCCAACATGATGGTGGGCCGCCCGATCCAGAGCCACTTGCCGCGCGCGCCCTACAATCCGGGCGCCACGGTGCTGGAAGTGGACGGCTTGCAGCTGGCCGACGAGCAGCAGGTCAAACTGCTGGCCGATATCGGTTTTACCTTGCGCGCCGGCGAAATCGTGGCGATTGCCGGTGTCTCGGGCAATGGCCAGAGCGAGCTGCTGGAGATCCTGTCGGGCATGCGTTTGCCGACTTCTGGCAAGCTGCGCTTCCAGGGCCAGGACCTGCCATTCGGCAAGCGCCACGATGCCGACGGCCTGCCGCTGGTGTTTCGCGATCTGGGCATCGCGCATATTCCGGAAGACCGCTTGCGCGATGGCGTGGTGAAAAATTTCTCGGTGATGCAGAACACCATCCTCGGCTACCAGGATCATCTGAAGAACCGCTGGGGCCTGTTCAATTTCAAGGCCATCGGCGCGCGCTGCGCGGAACTGCTGAAAACCTTCGACGTGCGCCCGGCCAACCCGGACCTGCGCATCGGCCTGCTGTCTGGCGGCAACCAGCAGAAAGTGGTGATCGCGCGCGAAGTGCTGGCGAAACCGAAACTGATGCTGGTCGGGCAACCGACGCGCGGCGTCGATATCGGCACCATCGAAAGCATCCATACGCAATTGCTGGCCCTGCGCGACGCGGGCGTGGCGATCCTGCTGGTGTCGGTCGAACTGGAAGAAGTGCGGGCGCTGGCCGACCGCATTCTGGTCATGTGCGGCGGACGCATCACCGGCGAACTGAAAATTGAAGAATTCGATACCACCCGCATCGGCCTGCTGATGGGGGGAATGCACAAATCATGAATAACGACTTGCCACGCTGGGCGACAGCCTTTGTCATGCCCATGTTAAACCTGCTGTCGGCCTTGCTGGTCGCAGCCCTGGTGATCTACCTGCTCGGCGAAGACCCGGGCGAATCGCTGGGGATCCTCGTCAACAGCGCCATCCTCAATCCGGAAGGCCTGAGCTACACCCTGTTCTACGCCAGCACCTTCATCTTCACGGGGTTGTCCGTGTCGGTGGCGATGCAGGCCGGCCTGTTCAATATCGGCAGCGAAGGCCAGATGTATATCGGCGGCCTGGGCCTGACCGTTGCCATGCTGACCTTCGACCAGACCCTGCCGTCCTGGCTGCTGATCCCGGCCGCCATGCTCGGCGCCGCCCTGTTCGGCGCGCTATGGGGTTTCCTGCCCGGCTATCTGCAAGCCAAACGCGGCAGCCATATCGTTGTCACCACCATCATGTTCAACTTCATCGCGGCCAGTCTGATGAACTTCGTGATCGTGAAATACCTGATCCCGCCGGGCGAACAGAATACGGCCAGCCGCGTGTTTGCCGAAAGCGGCGAAATGCCGCGCCTGTCGACCTGGTTCCCGGCCCTGGGCGACACGCCGCTGAACATCAGCTTTATCCTGGCCATCATCGCGCTGGCGATTTACGGCGTGATGGTGTGGCGTTCGTCGTGGGGCTTCAAGCTGCGCGCCACCGGCCTGAACAAGCACGCGGCGCATTACGCTGGCGTGTCGATCAGCAAGATGATCATCATCGTCATGCTGATTTCGGGCGCGCTGGCAGGCCTGGGCGCGGTCAACTCTATCATGGGGTCGACCCATTACCTGTCGCTCAACTTCGTCAGCGGCGCCGGCTTTATCGGCATCGCGATTGCGCTGATGGGCCGCCAGCATCCGGTCGGCATCTTTTTGTCGTCGGTGCTGTTCGGCGCGCTGATACAGGGCGGTTTTGACCTGTCGCTGGAAAAACCGAATATCCCGACCGAGACTTTCATCTTTATCCAGGGCCTGATCATCCTGTTCTGCGGCGCGATGGAAAACTTCTACGCACCGGCCATTTCCGCCCTGCTCAAGCGCACCAAAGGCTAACACCATGACACTCGACGACTTTCATTTCGCCAGCATCCTGGTGTCGACCGTGCGCAATGCGCCGGTACTGATCTTTGCCGCCATGGCCGGCCTGTTCGCCGAACGCAGCGGCATGATCGACATCGGCCTGGAAGGCAAGATCCTGGCCAGCGCCTTCGCTTCCGCCGCCGTGGCCTACAGCACGCAAAACCCGTATTACGGCATGGCCGCCGGCATGCTGGTGTGCGTCGCGCTGGCCTTGCTGCAGGCATATGTCAGCATCACGCAAAAGGGCAACCAGCTGGTGGCCGGCATGGCCATCAATATCGCCATGAGCGGGCTGACATTCGTGCTGGCGCAGTTCTTCTTCCAACAGGGCGGCCGCACGCCCGACCTCGGTACCGCGCGCCTGTTCGACGTGGTGCTGCCGGGCACGCAGTATGTGGAACATATTCCCTTCATCGGCTGGGTGTATGCGCACCTGATCGGCGGCCATTCCATTTTGGTCTACGTGGCTTTCCTGTTGATCCCGCTGGTGCACTGGCTGCTGTACCACACGCGTTTCGGCCTGCGCCTGCGCGCCTGCGGCGAAAACCCGCACGCGGCCGACTCGGCTGGCGTCAGCGTGGAAGCGACCCGCTACATGGCGATGCTGGTGGCCGGCATCCTGTGCTCGTTCTCCGGTGCGTACCTGGCCATCGTGCAAAGCGGCTTCTTCCTGCGCGACATGTCGGCCGGCGCCGGCTACTTGGCCCTGACGGCCATGGTGTTCGGCAACTGGCGCCCGGTCTACACCTTCCTCGGCTGTTTGATGTTCGGCTTTTTCAACGCGATCCAGATCCAGATCGAAGGCGTCGATTTGCCGATCGTCGGCCGCATTCCCGGTTCGCTGATCCAGATGGTGCCGTATGTGGTGACCGTGATCGTGCTGGCCGGCCTGATGGCCAAGTCGGTGGCGCCGAAAGCGATCGGCATTCCGTTCGTCAAGTCGCGCTAGTTTTATCGAGCGCCTGTAAAAAAGCGAAGCCCGCGGGCTTCGCTTTTTTTATGCAGCGGGAATTTCTTCCAGCGAACAATAGACCGACAGGCCCAGGCCGCGCGCCACTGCCACCATCTGGTCGGCGCCGGACGATTCCCCTCTGAGGCGCAGCACCGCGTCGCAATGCGAGAGCAAGCGCTCACAGTGCGTGTGGAACAGTTCTTCATACACGGCGTCACCCACCTGTTTCGAGCCAGCCAGCGCCAGCATCGGCAGGGCCAGCCATTCCCCCAGTACCGGCATATGGCCAGCCGCATACAGCGGCAGGCACTGCGCTTCCATCGCCGCCACATTGGCCGCCATCTTGACGGGATCGTCGCCGGTGCCGGAACGGTAAGGGCCGGCGACAAGGATCTGCAGGCCTTTCTTCGCCGGCATCAGCTGCAGCTGCGCATGCTGCAGCAGCATGATGGTCTTGCCGTCGCAGATGCGGCCGTCGGCCACCATCCGCATCGCTTGCGCCAACGGCAGTTCCAGCACTTCGATATCTTCGCCTTCATGGGCCAGGCCGCCGCCGTCGTTCAAGCGCTGCGATGGATCATATTCGGCGACAAAGAAATGCAGCCGCTCGGTGACGGAACCGGGGCTCATGAAAGCCTCGAACACCTTGGCTACCTGGCCGACGCGGTAGCCGGTTTCCTCTTCCACTTCGGCGCGGATGCGCTGTTCCGGGCTGCTTTGCTCCAGCAGGCCGGCGGCCGCCTCGATCAGGAAACCGTCATGGCCTGCGCGATACGTGGGAAAGCGGAACTGACGGATCAGGATCACCGTACGTTGTTGCCGGTGGTACAGCAGGATGGTGGCGCCATCGCCGCGGTCATAGGTCTCGCGCGTCTGCGCCTGCCACTGGCCGTCGCGGCGCAGATAATCAAACGTGGTTTTCTGTAATAGATACCAGTCGTGCGACAGCGTCGTCACATCGTGGATGCGTACTCTTTCTTGGTTCATCTTGTCTCCTTGTGCTTGCATGCGCCGACTTTATCATGCAAACTCGTGCAATATCAAGAAAATTCAAGAACGCTCAAGAAAACCTATGCTGACCCATCAACGCAAACAATACCTGCTCGACCTGCTGCAAGGCGAAGGCCAGATCGTGGCCAAGGCCGTCAGCGATACCCTGGGCTTGTCGGAAGACACGATACGGCGCGATCTGCGCGAACTGGCCAGGGAGGGTTTGCTGCAGCGCGTACACGGCGGCGCGATACCGCTCTTGCCGGCCTCGCCCGCACTGGCGCCGTATGCCAGCCGCGAACAGCTGTCACCCGAGGCCAAGCCTGCCATCGGCCGCGCGGCCGGCGCAATGATTGCGCCCGGGCAAGTAGTCTTTATCGATGGTGGCACCACGGCCTTGCAACTGGTGCGCCAGTTGCCGCGCGAGCTGCGCGCCACGGTGGTCACGCACAGTCCGTCGATTGCCGTCGAGCTGGTCAGCCACCCCTTGATCGAGGTGGTGATGCTGGGAGGAAGGTTGTTCAAGCACTCCATCGTCAACGTGGGCGCCGCCACCGTGGAAGCGATAGGCCGCATCCGCGCCGACCTGTATTTCATGGGCGTGTCGAGCCTGCATCCGCAAGCCGGCATCACCACCGGCGACTTCGAGGAAGCTTGCGTCAAGCGCGCGCTAGCCGAGGCGGCGGCCCGCACGGTGGTACTGGCCTCGCCGGAAAAGCTCCATACCGTCTCGCCGTTCCAGATCGCGCCGTTGAGCGAAGTGAGCGATATCGTCGTGCTGCGCGATGTGGACGAGGCGCTGCTGGCGCCCTACCGCGAGATGGGCATCGCCATCACGCTCGCTTGAACATCAAGGCCAGATCGCCTGCAACACCGCCGCCAGGTGATAGCCGCCATTGATCAGCTGGGTCTTCGCCAATGCCGAGCTGGGCACGGGATAGTCGCTCGGCACGCTCAGGGACCAGACGTAATAGACCTCGCCCTTGCGGCTGGTCTGCTGCGTGGCCGGCCCGGCCACCACGCCCGCATACGCGGTTTTTGACGCCGCCAGCGAGGCATCGGCCCATTGATACGGCCAAGTGGCCGGGTCGCCGCTATTGCCGGGCACATCAGGCTTGCTGGCGATCACCGTCTGCGCAAACTGGCGCGGCGTGCGCGTCGACAGGCGCCGCATGGCGTAGTCGACCACGGTGCTGTCCCAGTACGAGTGCAGCGGCTTCGTTGGCGACTTCGGATAGGCGGCGGGCTTCGGCGCCCCCTCCTCTGCCGGCAACGCTGCGGGAATCACGGCATCGGACAAGGCCGTGATCTGCGCGTCGTCCAGCAACAGATTGTTGCCGCCGCGCGCATCGAATATCGCCAGGCCGTCGATCTGCGCCTGCGTTTCCGGCACCACAAACCGGCCATCTTTTGCCACATACGCGGCGCCCACATGCAGCGGCTGGTGGATATCGCCGACCAGGTGCGTGAGCAGGATCAGCGCCTGGCGCGGCGTGAACTGGTGCGGATTGCTGGCAGCGTCAACCTTGCCTTGCAGCACCGAAATCGCCTGCTTCAGGGTTTGCACGATATCGTCGCCGGCGCTGCCGGTGGCGCCATCGTGATAGTGGGCGTTCTGGAACGGAATATCGGTGTAATGGTATTCGCTGTGCTTGGGATTGGCCGCCACATAGGCCAGCATCTCGGGCGACTGCGGGCCGCAGTAGGTTCCCTTGACGCAATCGGGCCAGTTGGCGATCGACTCCAGCGTTTCGCCGGGCAGCAGCAAGGCGGCGATTTTCGCCTGCGCCGCGCTGCCCTTGAGCAGCTGATCGGCAATTGCCCCCACGGCGCGGTGGCCGTCATTGCCCCAGGCCAGCACATTGCCGCTCATGAAGGCGCCAGCCAGCGCCAGCACGCATGTCAATTTTTTCATGGTCATTGTGGCGTCCCCTTGGCTGGTTTTGGATACTGCTTGTTGATATCGATCGGCTGGGCATAGCTGGAACTCCAGGTCTGCTCGTGCAGGGCCACCAGGCGCTGCGCCATGGCATCATTGCGCAGCACCACTTCCAGGTTGCGCGACAGGTCGAAATAGCCGCCGGCCCAGTTGCTGGTGCCGACCCAGGCCAGCTTGCCGTCGACGGTCATGGTCTTGCTGTGGATCACGCGCGCAAACGGAATAAAGCCGGTGCTGGCGGTAGGTATCGTCACGATGCGAATTTCCACGTTCGGCACCAGCGCCAGGCTTTTCAGGTAGGCGATCGCCGGCGCTTCGGTGTTCCAGGCGGACACCATCAATTTGATTTTCACGCCGCGCTGGGCCGCAGCGCGCACGGCATTGTCGATCACGGCGTAATACGGCCGGGTGCGGTTCGGGCCGTACGACAGCGGCGCGTAATCCAGCAGCTGGATGCGCACTTCGCTTTTGGCGTCGGCCAGCAAGGCCGGCAAGCCGCTCTCCGAGTCGCCCACCCCGACGGGGTTATACGCGTTCGGGCTGGCCAGCAAGAAGGCGTTCTGCGCGTAATTGGCGGGCACGGTTTTGCTGTTGAGCACGGTGGCGCGGCTGCCCTTGGCGGTTAGCGCCTGCGCCTGCCAGTCCTGTTCGAAAATCGCCTGCACCTGGCTGACGATGGCCGCCTCGGTGATCTTCAAGCCGGTTTCATGGATATGCTCGAACGAGCGCCAGTCGAAATTCTGGCTGCCGATATACGCCACCTTGCCGTCGACGGCCAGGTATTTCGCGTGCACGATGCCGTTGCCGGTGATCTTGTTGAAATCGATGATGCGCAAGTCCAGATTCGGGATCGCTTTGAGCTGCTCGATGGTCGCCGGTTCCGACAGGCCCACGCCTTTCAGGTCCAGCAAAAAGCGGATCTTGACGCCGCGCTGGCCGGCGGCCGTCAAGCTGGCCAGTACCTTGTCGAACGCTGTGCCCGGTTTGCTGACGGCGTAGAACTGGGCGATGACGATCTCGCTTTTGGCCGCGTCGAACAGCTCGCTCCAGACCGTGACCGGCTCGCGCAGGTCGGGGTTGGCCAGCGTGGTTTCCACCGGCGACGTGTGTACCAGTTCAAAGCCGGGTATGGTGAAATCGGCGTGAGCGCTGCCCGCGAACAGGCCGGACAGCAGGACAGAAAATAAAAGACGACGCATGAATGTTCCTTGTAGTGATTAGTTGACGCGTACGATGCGGCCGGCCGCGGTGGCGCTGCCGGCCGGCTTGCCGGCGCGCGCGCGATCGATCAGGTAGTCGCTGAAGGCATCGATATCGCGCACGCCCGTGTCCAGGCGGCGCGTGCCGTTGGCCAGCACGGTAAAGCGGTCGCCGCCACCGGCCAGGAAACTGTTGGCGGCAACCTGGTATTGCTGCTCGTCCTTGAGCGCCACGCCATCGAGCAGGATGCTGCCCGGCAGCACGCGCTGGCCTTGCGGACGGGTGCTGTCCCAGCGATACGTAAAGCCTTCCGAGACCTGCAGCAGGTTGCCTTCTTCGGCCTTGTCATCCGGCCATTGCTGTTCCAGCAGTGTGCGGATCTGCGCGCCGGACAGGCTGACCACGACCAGCGTATTGCCGAACGGGACGACGGCCTGGTTCTGGCCCACATTGGTCATCAAATCAGTGCCCGCTTCGAGATCCTTGCGGATGCCGCCATTATTCATCAGCCCGATCTGGGCGCCGGCCGCGCGCGCACCGAACAGGGTGCTGTCGGCCACCAGGTCGCCCAGCGCCGAGGCGCCGCTGCCCTTGGTGCTGCGGCCCACCAGCGGCACGGCAATCTTTGCCACCGGACGCGACAATTCAGCCGAACTGCGCTGCTTGACGGCAGCCAGGTAGGCGGCCACTTTGGCATCGGGCTCGAACATGCCGGGCAACATGACGACGTTTTGCGCGCTGGCATCGACCACGCTATTTTTTTCGGTATCGACCTTGAGCTTGATGCGGGTCAGCATATGGCCGCCCATCTGCGCCTGCGTCACCAGCCGGCCATCGACGCGGCACAGATAACCCTGGTGCGAATGGCCGCTGACGACCAGTTGAATCGCCGGATCGAGGCGCTTGACGACATCGATCACCGGGCCTGTCAGTTTGCCGCAATCGGGCTGGTCGACGTACTCTTCCGTCTCGCCACCCTGGTGCAGCAGCACCACGAACACGCCCACGCCTTGCGCGCGCAGGGCCGGCAAGGTGGCGTTGATGGCGTCGGCTTCATCGCCGAACTGCAGGCCGGCAATACCGGCCGCCGTCACCACCGACGGCGTATCTTTCAGCACGGCGCCGATCAGGCCCACTTTCACGCCGTGCGCAGTTTCAATCTTGTACGACGGCAGCAGCGACTTGCCGGTCTGCGTGTCGATCACATTGGCGGCCAGATAGGTATAGCTGGCGCCGGCAAAATCGGGGCTGTACTTGCAGGCCTTGTCGGCGCGCGCGGAATCGCAGCCGCCGCGCTGCTGGCGCAGCAGTTCCGCCTTGCCCTGGTCGAATTCGTGATTGCCGACCGAGCTGGCCGTCATGCCCAGCATGTTCATGGCGACGATGCTCGGCTCGTCCGCCCACAGGGCCGACATGGCCGGGCTGGCGCCGACCAGGTCGCCATTGCCGACAAAAATCAGTTGTGCATCCTCGCGGCGCCAGGTCTTCAGGGCGCCCGACAGCACATCGATGCCGCCGGCCTGCACCGTCATCTTGCGGGCAGGATCATTGACGCTGGTATAGCTGAATTTGCTGCTGTCGAGATTGCCGTGGAAATCATTCAGGGCCACCAGGTTGAGTTCGACGGGGCCGCGCGGCGGCGTGGCGCAGCCAGCCAGGGCGGCAACGGTCAGTATCAGCGCCGCATGGGCGACAGGAGTGCGAAAGAAGTAAGCCATGGGATCGACAGCCTTGAAAAAAGGAAACAGAGTAAACCATCTTGCGTATAAAAAAAACGGCTGGTGTCGCCACCAGCCGTTTTCGAGCTTGCTAACTACAGATCAGCTACGAAGATCAGAATTCGTACTTGATCGTCGCTTGCAGCGCCCATTGCGACTCGCCCTTGGCTTGACGCGTTTCCAGAGTTTCCGTCACAGCACGGGTGTTGTAGACGTACTTGCCATTTTCCATACCGACATAGTCGACGAAGCTGCGCACCTGGCCGCCGGCCGACTGGAAGCCGACTTCATTGATACGGCCCCATTTACGGTTCAGCAAGTTACCGAAGTTCAGGATATCAAAGGAGAAGATACCTTTGTTACCGTTGAAGAAGCCTGGTACTTCCTGGCTCATGCGGATGTCGAAGCTGTTGGTCCATGGAGCAAAGCTCTTGTTACGGCCAATCACGCCGCCCTTGGCGTTACGCAGGTCGCCGTTGCTGTTCACGACATTCCAGAATGCCGCTTCGTTGGCGGCGCGGGCTGCTGGCGTCGCGCCGGCAAACACCACTTCACCCGAACCTGGCGCGCTAGGAATGTACATCAAGTCATTGCCGGCCAGACCGTCGCCGTTCAAGTCATTGTTGATAGTCCAGCTGTATGGCTTGCCGGTACGGCCTTCATAGAACAGGCCGAAGCTGGTCTTGTACGAACCGAAGAAGCGCTTGTTCCAGCTGACGTTGGCGGTAAAGCGGTCTTTCACCAGGTAGTTCGAGTTGGACGCAACGTTCTCGTTCGGATTGAACACGGCACGGCCGCCCCAGTTCGAGCTCGAGGTCGACGACGTCAGCGGCGACACTTCGGTGGCATCGCTGTAGGTGTACGAACCGCCCCACGACACGCCTTCGCGTGCCGGGCTGCGTACCGACAGGGTCAGTACGTTCGACTCGCCCTTGTCGGTGTTTTTCGCCATCAGCACCTGGCCAAATGCCGCATTGTTGCCGGCTTTCGTCAATGCGCTGCAGCTTGCGCCGCCGATCAGGCCGCCAGTTGCATTCCAGCACGAAGTTTTGTAGGCGTTAGGACCGTAGAACAGCGGACGGCCATCGCTGCCGGTCGCGGTTGGCGCGCCCATGTTCAGCTCTTCGTAGTAGATCGAGTCCTTGGTTTTCAAGCGCAGGTATTCCGCGCCGACAATCAGGCCCATCCATGGCAGCTCATGCTCGACCGCCAGGTTGGCTTTCCAGACCGAAGGTTGTGCCAGATCAGGGCTCAGCGCATCGACCTTCATCGCCGGAACGACGGCGGTCAGATTGCTAGGTTGCTTGGTTGGATCCGGATTGAAGAAACCATCGGTGGTCGGGCAGGTACCAGCCGACGAGGTGCAGCTGATGTTTTGCACTGCCAGGCCGGTATTCTGGTAAGGATTGCCCAGCCAGACGCTGGCGGCAGCGCCCTGGAACAGGCCGAAACCACCGCGAATTTGTGTCGGACGAGCCGATTCCAACTTGTAGTTGAAGCCAACGCGCGGCTGGTACAGGTTTTCGCCATCGATGGTGTGCGAGTTGTCGATGCCGAAACCACCGGTTTGACGGCCGGTCGGCGTGGTGCGCGCCACCGTCGGCAATGCGGCTTGCGCATTGCGGATCGGCGCTTCGCCGATGCGGGTGCCATCGATACGCAAGCCGGCGCTGACCGTCAGCTGCTTGTTGACGTTCCAGGTATCTTGCAGGAACAGGCCGATATTTTTCAGCGAGAACGTGGCGATTGCATCATCCAGCGTACGGCCTGCCTGCGGCACTTGTACCGAGTACGAACTTGGACGGCCACGGTTGAAGTTCTCCAGCACGGCAGCTTGCAATTGCGCCGCGGTGGCGGTACCGCAATTGATCGCGCCAAACGAATAGCCGAAGGTCGCGCTGCTGTTGATACAGGCAAACGTGTAGTTACCGTTGACGTTTTGCAGGAACGCGTTGTACACATCATTCTTGCTGAAGTCGCTACCGAACTTGACTTCATGGTCGCCCAGCGACCAGGTACCGGCCGCGTAGAAGTCTTTGGTCTTGGTACCCAGCACGTTCATCTGGCGGCTTTGCTCGGTGCCGAAGTTCAGGAAACGGCTGCCGGTGGCCAGGCCAGACGGTGCGCCGGCAGGCAAGGCGCCCGTGAATTGCAGGCCGATCGCCGGCAGGTAGGCATTGTTTTTTGGCACGCTGTCATAGTCGCGCGTCGAGACCTTGACTTCGGTCGAGAATGTCGGGGTCCACTCGGCGGTCCATTGGCCGACCAGGGTTTCCAGGCTCTTTTCCTGGGCGTACCAGTACGAGCTCAGCGACAGGCCGGTGGCCGAGAAACCCGTATAGATCGGTTCGGACTGTTCGGTCTTGGTGTAGCGCAGCATCATGCGCTGGGTGTCGGTCAGGTTCCAGTCCAGCTTCAGCAGCTTTTCCTTGGCGCTAAAGGCAGCGCCGGCCGGTACGGCCGAACTGCCGATGTCGATACCGTATTTGTCCTTGCCGATGGCGATGGCGCTATCGATGGCCGATTGCGAAATGGCGACGTTGGTCTGGCCGCTGCCGATCGCACCGAAGGTCGGCGTGCCGCGCGAGCTCTTGGTTTCTTCGTAGTTGGCAAACAGGAACAGTCGGTCTTCGATCAGCGGACCGCCCAGGGTAATGCCCTTGGTGGTGTCTTTCGATTTTGGTGGCGCGGTATAGGTATCGGTGCTGCTGTTGTAGCGGTCACCGGCGGTGGTGTCGTTACGGAAGGTGTAGTAGACGCTACCCTTCACCTTGTTGGTACCGGACTTGGTCACGGCGTTGATGTTGGCGCCGGTGTAGCCTTTTTGCGTGACGTCGTAGTTGGCGACGTTGACCTGCACCGACTGGATCGCTTCGATCGAGATCGGCTGTTTGCCGGTGGCGGTACCGGACGCTTCCAGGCCGAAGGTGTCGTTCACGGCCACGCCGTCAATCGTCATCGAGTTGTAGCGCGAGTTCTGGCCGGCCACGGAGATTTCGCCGCGTTCCTTGTCGGTCTGCGACAGGCGCGGGTCGGCGCGGGCGTAGTCTTGCAGGCTGCGCGAGATCGATGCCTGGGTAGCCAGTTCCGTCGGGCCGATGTTGGTGCCGGCGCCCATGTTGTTGCGGTTGAAGACTTGATTGCGCACGGCGTTGCTGCTGACGTTCACCACTTGCATGGCGGCGCCCAGGGTGGCATCCACGTTGGCCGTTTCGGCCAGCGCGATATACACGCCTTCGCGTTTTTCAACCACGCCATTCTTGGTGATGGTGATGGTGTAAGGACCGCCGGCGCGCAAGCCGCGTGCGACGTAGCGGCCTTCGGCATCGGTCGTCACATTGCTGGCCGAACCCGACTCAACGTGAACGATATTGATTTGGGCACCAGCAGCTGGTGCGCCATCGGTGGAGGAAATACGTCCACCAATAGCGGAGGTCGTATTCTGTGCGAACGATGGTGCGGCCGCCAGTGCGATAGACAGGCTTAGCGCGATTTGCGTCAGCCGAAGTCGTTTGTGATTGATCATCTTGTAACCCCAAAAAAGACTATTATTTTTTGAAAATACCGCGATTGCTTCACTGCCCGGCTGCGCCGCACAGCAACACAAACACAACATTCCCTCTTTACTATGCTGCAACTGTTACGCTGGCCGGACCGGCTGCGGGCCTTGACGGGACCGCCCGACTTCCCACTGCCACAGCCATCCGGATTCAAGCAAAAATGGACGATGGCAAGCCACCGTTCCCAATGACACAGGGCGCTAGCTCCCGTGACATTCACTCCACAACCTGGCCAGCGTTACAAGCCAAGGCGAAAGTGTAATTGTTAAATATTTCAAGACTGTGACACGGCCATGACATGTGGCGATTTCGGACACAAAAGGCGAACCCCTGTCGTTTCACTCTGCATGTCACATTGATCTACTGCGAAAACCGCGCTTCTTGCCGCCAGGGCCATACAAATTGTGACTTTTTACCATCACCCTCATTCCACTATGCATCATCGAAAAATGGATGACAAATACGATTTTTTTTAGAGATTTATATTTAAAAAGTCTAAATTACAGATGAGTTACAAGAAAAAATTTGTATGACAACGCAGCATAAGCTTATGGCGCGAAATTATAAGTGAGCAATTTGTGCTTGAAATTGTTTCACTTGCGAAAACAGGAAAAGAGCGACATCTGTCCGATATTGTGTCGCTTGGCCGCCACAAAATTAACAGAAAAACAGCGAGGAGTTCAGGATGGGGAAAACGCAGGCGGCCGGAGTATCCGGCCGCCCTGACAGTGTCAGTTTCGACGTGAAAGCAACTTACGGTTTGACGGCCTTGCTGGCAGTGTCCGATGCGGCGATTTGCGCTTCAAATGTGGCAAAGCGCGCGGCCAGCGATTTCAATAAACGTTGTTTATCCGCGTCAGCCAGGAAGGAATAGCGCAGGCTGTTGTACGACAGCTTCTTGATTTCCGCGTAATCGGTCTTGTACTGGCTGGCAAACAGCACGTATTCGTTCGACAGGGTGTTGCGCGATACGCCCGCATCGTCGGTGGAAATGACAAACGGCACGCCATACTTGCGGTACAGGGTCACCGGATGGGCCTGACCCTTGATACCCAGAATGTAGTCATTGCTGGTCAGGTTCACTTCCACCGGGATGTCGCGCGCGCGCATTTTCTGCATGATGGCCAGCGCATTGTTTTCGTAAGCGATATCCATGCCATGGCCGATACGGTTGGCGCCGGCCACATCGACGGCCTCGGCGATATGGAAGGCCATGCCTTCCGGCGGCACCATGCCCAGCGCCAGCTCGCCCGCGTGCAGGGCGAGCTTCACGTTCGGATACTTGGCTTTCAGAAACTTGAACATTTCCATGTGCAGGCTGTAGTCGCGCATGGAGACATTCACGCTTTCCTGGCCGACGATATTGACGCCGACCACCAGCGGATTGAGGCTGGCGGCCTTGAAGCCGGCCACCATCGACGAGAACACTTGCGACGGCGACAGGAAGCGCAGCACATAGGCCTGGTAGCGCATGGTGAAGTTGGCGTCGTCGATGCCGGCGCTGCTGGCGTTCACATTGTCGTTATAGGCGGTGATGCTTTTCTGGAACGATGCATCCTGCTCCAGCTGCTGCGTCCAGCTGGCCAGCACCGCTTGCAGGGCGTCGGCCTTCATGCCTGGCGCCAGCACCTGCTGGTCGAACTGCGGGTTAGACACGAACGGCGACAATTCAAAGATGGTTTCGATATAGCTGAGGTTTTCGGCAATCGCGCGCTGCTTCAGCGTTTTCAGTCCCTCGCCAGTGTTGCTCGATGCCACCGGGCCGAAATAGCCGAAGGTGTCGAAAAAGGTACGGTCCGGTGGCGTCTGCTGGCCGCTGTGGTTATAGAAATCCTTGGTCGACCAGCGCTGCAGCAGTTCCGCATACAGGCCCGCGTCGGCAAATACTTCGCTCGACGACAGGCAACCGCGCTGGCCGGCCGGCTTGGCGCGTTCAACCGCGACCACATCCTTCCGGCTTTCGATACGGTAAGTCGTCTTGTTGACGCAGTAGTTTTCCTTGTCGACCCATTCCAGGAATTGCTCGGCGTAGATGGCGCCCGAGTAATGGTGATGCAGGTCGCCGCCCTTGGGCATCATGGAAAAGAACAGGCTCAGCTCGGCCGTTTTGGGCTGGGTGCCGGACACCAGCGCGGCAAAATGGCGCGCGGTGGCCGCTTCGTTGGCAGACGGACTGGCTGCCTGGCTGGCAGCCGAAGCGGATATGGCCAGCGCCATGGCCAGTGCCAGGCGAGTGAATTTCTGTTGCATCAGGATTCCCGATCAGGGTGGTGGTTGAACAAGGTAAGGTCAGCCCTGCCCCCGCACATGCACGCGCGCCCCGCCCGAATACGTGGCGGCCACGGCGCGGTCGTCACCGAGCAGCGCCAGTGCAAACAGCAGCTCTTCCAGGCTCTGGCAGGCGGCCGTGCGGCGTTCCAGCAGCGGCGTGGATTTTTTGTCGAGCACGATGAAGTCCGCTTCCGTGCCGGGCGCAAAATTGCCAACCACTCCTTCGAGCTGCATGGCGCGCGCGGCGCCCAGGGTGGCCAGGTAAAACATGCGCAAGGCGGGCAGGTAGCTGCCTTTCAAGCGTGCTACTTTATAGGCTTCGTTCATGGTTTGCAACATCGAGAACGAGGTGCCGCCGCCCACGTCGGTGGCCAAGGAGAGCAGCACGCGCGCCGCATCGGCCTTTTCAAAATCAAATAAACCGCTGCCGAGGAACAGGTTCGAGGTGGGGCAAATCGCCGCCGCCGATTCGGTTTCCGCCATGCGCGCGCGGTCGCGTTCGTCAAGCCAGATACAGTGGCCGAACATGGCGCGCGGGCGCAGCATGCCGTAGTGGTCATACACGTCCAGGTAGCTGCGCGCCTGCGGATGCAATTCGCGCACCCAGCGGCATTCATCCTCGTTTTCCGACACATGGGTTTGCAGATAGGTGTCCGGATAGGCGCGCGCCAGCTCGCCCGCCAGGTGCATCTGCTCATTGGTCGAGGTCGGCACGAAACGGGGCGTGATCGCGTACAGCGAGCGGCCACGCTTGTGCCAGCGCCGTATCAGCTCTTCGCTTTCACGCGCGCCCGATTCGGCCGTGTCGCGCAGGAACTCGGGACAATTGCGGTCCATCATCACCTTGCCCGCCACCATGCGCAGGCCGCGCGCTTCGCTGGCGCCAAAGAAAGCGTCGACCGATTGCGGGTGCACGCTGCCATACACCATGGCGGTGGTGGTGCCGCAGCGCAGCAGCTCGTCGAGGAAAAACTCGGCCACATTGCGCGCGTGCACAGGATCTTCAAACGCGCGCTCGGTCGGGAAAGTATACGTTTCCAGCCACGGCAGCAGGCCCGGCGCGGGCGAAGCGATCATTTCCGTCTGCGGAAAGTGCAAATGGGTGTCGATAAAGCCGGGCACGATCAGCTTGCCCCGGTAGTCGATGACCTCGGTACCGGCCGGCAAGCCGGGCAACAATTGATCGTATTCGCCGGCGGCAAGCACCTTGCCGCCGGCCACGATCAGCAGGCCGTCCGTATGAAACGCGTGCGCCTCCTCGCTGAAGGCGGGATCGGCGTGAAAGTGCAGCAAGCTGGCACGGTAAGCTTGCACTGAAACAGGAACTATCGGCATGACTTCTTTCTATGACTGGTGAACCGCAGCGCGTGACTTGCGGCGCGGTGGCGTGCTGGCAGGAACCAGCCGCAGCGGCGTGGCCAGGGCCGCTTGCTCGGCTTGCTCCCACACCATTAATAATTGACAGGCCACCGAGGCGGCGATCACCGCCGGCGCCTTGTTGCGGATGCCGGGCATGCCGATCGGACACACCATGGCGGCGATGCGCTCGTCTGGCACGCCCTTCGCCTGCAGCCGGTGTTCGAACTGCTTGCGCTTGGTGAGCGAACCGATCAGGCCGAACCAGCCCGCGTCGTCACATTCCATGATCGCTTCCGTCAGGCGCCGGTCCAGCGCGTGGCTGTGCGTCATCACCAGGAAACTGCCGCCGGCCGGCGCCATCGCGACAAACTCTTCCGGCACATCGGTGGCGGCGATGCGCACATTATCGGGCAATTGCGCAGGGAACATATCCTCGCGTTCATCGACCCAGGTGATATTGCACGGCAAGTGGGCCAGCGCGCGCACGATGGCCGCGCCCACATGGCCGGCGCCGAACAAGGTCAGGTGCGCGCGCGGCGCCAGACAAGGGTCGACCAGCCAGCGCCGGCCTGCGCCGTCTTGCACCAGATGGGCGCCGCGCTCGCGTGAAAAGGTATCGGGCGCCTGGCCGGCGCTGCCGCCGAGCCATGTGCCATCGGCATCGAACAGGCTCGATGCCGGCTCGCCGTCGAGTGCGATCACGCGCCAGCTGTCCTGTGACCGGCGTGCGCGCAAGGCTTGCAGCTGGGCATGGACTCTGTCGTCCACCAGCTCGAACGCCAGGTGGACCACGCCGCCGCAACACTGGCCCAGGCTGGGGCCCAGCGCAAAGCGCTGAAACTGTGACCGGGTTTCCTTGACCGCCAGCATGGTCTTGGCGATTTCCACCGCGCGCAATTCCAGGTGGCCGCCGCCGATGGTGTCGAGCTGCCCTTCATTGGTGACGCGCATCCTGGCGCCCGCTTCACGCGGACCGGAGCCTTCTACCAGCGCCACCGTCACCAGTACCGAAGGAATATCGTCATGCGGCAGTGCCGTCAGCCAGTCGCTCATGGCTTACTCCTGTGCGGCCAGGATGGATGCGGCCTGCACCGCCATCACCGCCTTGAGGATTTCCTCGCTGGTGGCCGGCGCGTTCAACGGTGGCTGCACGGCATGGCCGCCGACGCTGGAAATGGCGTCGCGGATCGCAAAGAACACGGAAAACGGCAGCAGCAGCGGCGGCTCGCCGACAGCCTTCGAGCGGTGGATGCTGTCTTCCACATTGCGGTTCTGGAATAGATTGACACGAAAATCTTCCGGGCAATCGGAGATGCCGGGGATTTTATAGGTCGACGGCGCATGCGTCATCAGCTTGCCGGCGCCATTCCACCACAGCTCTTCCGTTGTCAGCCAGCCCATGCCCTGGATAAACGCGCCTTCCACCTGGCCGATATCGATCGCCGGATTGAGCGACTGGCCCGCGTCGTACAGGGCGTCGGCACGCAGCAGCTTCCATTCGCCGCTCAAGGTATCGACCACCACTTCGGCCACCGCCGCGCCATAGGCGTAGTAGGAAAACGGGTGGCCGGTCATGGTTTTCGCGTCCCAGTGCAGGCCGGGCGTGGCATAGAAACCATCGGACCACAGCTGCACGCGGGCCAGGTAGGCTTTTTGCACCAGTTCGGGAAACGGCACGACATGGCCGTTGACGTGAATCTGGTTGTCGAAAAAGCGCACGTCCGCCGCCGCGCCGCCATACAGTTTGACGGCGTAGTCGCTCAGGCGTTCGCGGATCTGGCGCGCCGCATCCTGCGCCGCCTTGCCGTTCAGGTCGGCGCCGGTGGAGGCCGCCGTGGCCGACGTATTGGCCACCTTGCTGGTATCGGTGGCGGTGGCCCGCACCCGCTCCAGGTCCAGCCCCAGTTCATGCGCCACCACCTGCATCACCTTGGTGTTGATGCCCTGCCCCATTTCCGTGCCGCCATGGTTGACGAGCACGGAACCGTCGACATACACGTGCACCAGCGCGCCGGCCTGGTTCAGGTGGCTGACATTGAAGGCGATGCCGAATTTCAATGGCGTAAATGCCAGGCCTTTTTTCAGTACCGGGCTCGCTTCGTTCCAGGCATCGATGGCGAGGCGGCGCGCGCGGTAGTCGCTGGTTTCTTCGAGCTCGGCCACCAGTTCATGGATCACATTGTCGACGATCACCTGGCCGTAGGGCGTGACATTGCGCCCTTCGCTGCCATCGCGGCCATAGAAATTGAGCAGGCGGATGTCCAGCGCATCGCGCCGTAGATGGCGCGCGATTTCATCGATCACATACTCGATGGCAATCGCGCCCTGCGGCCCGCCGAAGCCGCGAAACGCCGTGTTCGACTGGGTATTGGTCTTGCCGCAGGCGGCGCGGATATCGACGTCGGACAAATAATAGGTGTTGTCGAAGTGGCAGACGGCGCGCGTGGCGACCGGCCCCGACAAGTCGGCCGAATAGCCGGCGCGCGAGGTCATGTCGACCTTGGCGGCAAGGATCTTGCCGGTCTCGTCATAGCCCACTTCGTATTCATAATAAAAGCAGTGGCGCTTGCCCGTCACCAGCATGTCGTCGTCGCGGTCGGCGCGCAGTTTTACGGGGCGCTTGAGTTTTGCCGCCGCAATCGAGGCGGCCGCCGCCCACAGCGCCGACTGCGATTCCTTGCCGCCAAAGCCGCCGCCCATGCGCCGGCATTCGACCGTGATGTTATGCGAATGCACGCCCAGCGCATGCGCCACCACGTGCTGCATTTCGCTCGGATGCTGGGTCGAGCACAGCACCAGCATGCCCTGCGCTTCCTTCGGTATCGCGTAGGAAATCTGGCCTTCCAGGTAAAACTGTTCCTGCCCGCCCACATACAGCTGGCCCTTGACCACATGCGGCGCATGCTCGAACGCCGCCCGATAATCGCCGCGCGTCAACCGCATCGGCGGCAGCACATACGACTGCGCCGCCTTCGCCGCCTGCGGGGTCATAATGGCCGGCAATTCTTCATACGTCACCTGCGCCAGGCGCGCGGCGCGGCGTGCGTGGTCATGCGTATCAGCCACGACTATAAAAATCGGCTGGCCCACATACTGCACCAGGGTCTCGGCAAAGATAGGATCGTCATGGATGATGGGGCCGCAATCGTTGGTGCCGGGAATGTCTTGCGCCGTGAATACGGCGCTCACGCCGGCGCTGGCGCGCACGGCAGACAGATCCATGGCGGTGATGCGCGCATGCGGTTTTTGCGACAGGCCCAACGCCGCGTGCAAAGTGCCCTGCAGTTCGGCGATATCGTCGGTATACGTCGCTTGCCCCAGCACATGCAGTTGCGCCGACTCATGCGGGCTCGATTTGCCGACGGCGGCCCAGGCGGCCGCTTGCAGTTCAGGCGTGACAGGATGGTTCATGCTGGTCCTTTCAGGCGCGGCAAGCGTAGGCGTTCAATGAGGCGCGCAGCAGCGGCGCGCTGTGGCGTGTTTCCAGCCAGAAGCGGCGCAGCAGGTTTTGCGCCGTCGTCATGCGATAAGTGTTCGACGCCCGCATGTCCGACAGCGGCGCGTAGTCGTCCGCCAGCAAGCCCATCGCGATCACCAGGTTCTCTTCCGTCCATATTTGATTGCGCAGGAAGGTTTCCGTTTGCGTGGCGCGCTGAGGCGTGGCGGCCATGCCGCCAAACGCGATGCGCGCGTTGACGATGCGCTCGCCGTCGAGCTCGAAAGCGAACGCGGCGCACACGGCCGAGATATCCTGGTCAAACCGTTTCGCCAGTTTATAAGTACGAAACTTGACTTGTGCGCGCGGCAGCGGCACCTTCAGCGCTTCGACAAATTCGTCCGGGCGCAGGTCTTTCTTTTGATAGCCCAGGTAAAAATCTTCCAGCGCCATCGTGCGCCGGCCGGCGCTTCCGCGCAACACGATCTGCGTGCCGAGCGCGATCAGCCACGGCATCGAATCGCCGATCGGCGAACCGTTGGCCACATTGCCGCCCAGGGTACCGGCGTTACGGATCGGCAAGGAGGCAAAGCGCTGCCACAGTTCCGACAATTCTTCTGGGTAATGTTCGCACAGTGCCGCATACGCGTCGTTGAGGCTGGCGCCTGCGCCGATGTCCAGCATGTCATCTTGCACGGCGATGGTTTTCAGGGCCGCCACATTGCCCAGGTAAATGATCTCGCCCAGCTCGCGCATTTGCTTGGTGACCCACAGGCCCACATCGGTGGAACCGGCCAGCAAGGTCGCTTGTGGCTTGTCGGCACGCAATTGCGCCAGTTCGTCGACAGTGCGCGGCGCGTGGAATTGCTGGCCGCGCGCGGCATAGGTATGCAGGCCTGTGCGCTGCAGGCCTTGCAGCTGCCGCGCCAGCGCAGCGCGGTCAAACGTCACTTTCGGCAATTCGCTCATGCGCCTGGCCGCATCGATAATCGGGCGGTAACCGGTACAGCGGCACAGGTTGCCGGACAGGCCATCGTCGATCTCGCAGCGCGTGGGCGTGGCGCCGTCTTTTTTCAGATACATGCCCCACAGCGACATCACGAAGCCGGGCGTGCAAAAGCCGCATTGCGAACCGTGGCATTCCACCATCGCCTGCTGCACCGGATGCAGGGCGCCGTCCGGCTGTTGCAAATCTTCCACGGAAAACAGGGCCTTGCCATCGAGCGTGGGCGTCAGCTGGATGCAGGCGTTGACTGTCTTCATCTCCACCTGGCCGTCGACCAGGCTGGCGAGCACTACCGTGCACGCGCCGCAATCGCCTTCGGCGCAGCCTTCCTTGGTACCGGTGCAATGCAGGTCCTCGCGCAGATGCTGCAATACAGTCTGCGTCGGGGCGGCATCGCGCACTTCCTGCACGGCGCCACGGTAATAAAAACGGATCGGTTCTGACATGCTGGCCTCGGTATAGTCCTAGTGGTACAGATTAACACCGGCACACCGGACAACTATATGCAAAAATTGATTTCACTTATCTATCTAGTTCAATAAGCCTCAGCCGATATAGGGATGTTTCGCATGCCAGTGCTCGGCAATATCGATGCGGCGCGTGATCCACACCTGCTCATGGCCCTGCACGTAGTCGAGAAAGCGCGCCAGCGCCGCCGCGCGGCCAGGCCGCCCCACCAGCCGGCAGTGCAAGCCGACCGACAGCATCTTCGGCTGGTTCAGCCCGTTCGGATCGCCTTCGGCATACAGCACGTCGAAGGCGTCTTTCAGGTAATCAAAAAACTGCGTGCCCGAATTAAAACCCTGCATGGCGGCAAAGCGCATGTCGTTGGTGTCCAGCGTGTACGGCACGATCAGCTGCGGCTGCACGGCCGGCGCACCGGACGCATCCGTGTACGCGACTTTTTCCCAGAACGGCAGGTCGTCGCCATAATAGTCGGCGTCATAGCGAAAGCCGCCGTGTTCCACCACCAGTTTGCGCGTATTCGGCGAATCGCGCCCGGTGTACCAGCCTTGCGGGGCGGAACCGGTCAGTTCGCGGATAATCTGCACGGCCTCGCGCATATGCTCGCGCTCGCTTGCTTCATCCATGTTCTGGTACGAAATCCAGCGCAAGCCATGGCAGGCGATCTCATGGCCCAGCTGCTGGAAGGCGGCCACCGCTTCCGGATTGCGCTTCAGGGCCATCGACACGCCAAACACCGTCAAGGGCAACTTCCGTTCCTCGAACATGCGCAGCAAACGCCACAGTCCCGCGCGCGAACCGTACTCATAGATCGATTCCATGCTCAGGTGGCGGGTGGGAAAGGCCGCCGCGCCGATCATTTCCGATAAAAAAGTTTCGGATGCCGCATCGCCATGCAGCACGCTGTTTTCCGCACCCTCTTCATAGTTGAGCACGAATTGCAGCGCGATGCGGGCCTGGCCAGGCCATTGCGGATGCGGCGGCGTGCGGCCATAGCCGATCAGGTCGCGCGGATAGTTGTCGTAAGTGCTCATGCGGCTCGCCTTGGGAAGAAATGTGAAATATATGCCCAATCATATAGCCAGGCGCGGCGACAGGTATATCATTTGTGCGATAAGCACATTCACCGTTAACGTATAGGATAGCAAATGGGAAAACTCAGCACGCATGTACTCGACATCGCCCACGGCCGGCCCGGCGCAGGCGTCAAGGTGGCCCTGTTTTCGGTGGCACCGGAAGGCAAGGTCTTGCTGAAGATGGATGTGACCAACCAGGACGGCCGCTGCAGCACGCCGCTGCTGGAAGGCGACACCATGAAAGCGGGCCAGTATGAACTGGTCTTCAACGCCGGCGACTACTTTGCCGCCCAGGGTGTGCAATTGCCCTCGCCGCGTTTTATCGACCTGGTGACCCTGTCATTTGGCATCGCCCACACCGACGAGAATTACCATGTGCCGCTGGTGGTGTCGCCGTGGTCGTATTCGACTTATCGGGGCAGCTGATATTGAACCCCAAACCCTTGAACAGCCGGAGTCAGACCCTCAATGCCGCAAACGCAGAGTTCATTGCTAGCGGGCGAGGGGGTCTGACCCCAGACTTTGCTTGGGGTTAGCAATGACGACTCTACAGACGAAAAAAAACCCCGCTCATCACTGATCGGGGTTTTTCTCTACTACGAATAACAAGCCTGACGATAACCTACTTTCACACTGGTTGCAGCACTATCATCGGCGCAAAGTTGTTTCACGGTCCT